>Ga0180438_10000005_pt1 | contig 512392 bp, 431 predicted proteins | sample SS_ome_12_FD_132455 | JGI IMG/M metagenome (GOLD analysis project Ga0180438, IMG submission 132455) | Hypersaline lake sediment archaeal communities from the Salton Sea, California, USA - SS_3_D_2 metaG | ecosystem: Environmental > Aquatic > Non-marine Saline and Alkaline > Hypersaline >...
GACGCCGGGTGTAGGGTTCAACGGGGTGATGATCAACGCCGACACTCTGAACGTGGTGATCCGCGCCCTGGCGACAAGCGGCGATGCCACGGTGCTGTCGGCACCAAAGGTCCTGGTCAACGACAACACAACGGCTACGCTTTCCAGTGTAGCGGAAGCGCCGTTCGCCAGCATCAACGCCTCCGAGACGGTCTCGACGACGAGCTTCGGCGGCTACGCATCTGCCGGGACGACCATTAATGTAACTCCCCACATCAGCGAAGACGACTACATGCAGCTGGAGTATTCGATCACACTGAACAGTTTCTCGGGCAGCGGCGGGGACCTGCCGCCCCCCCGCCAGACCAATACGCTCAGCAGCCAGGTGACGATCCCCGACGGCTGCGCGATTATAGTCGGCGGGCTGACGCGCAAGGACACAAGTGAGAGCGTCTCGCGCGTGCCGCTTCTGGGTGAGATTCCGTTTCTGGAGTATGCGTTCAGTAACCGCTCTTCCAACAACTCCCAGAGCACGCTGTTTGCGTTCATCCGTCCGATCATACTGCGGGATGATGAGTTCGAGGACCTGAAGTACCTTTCCGGCCAGGATTTGCAGGCGGCCGGGCTGCCGCCGAATTATCCCGCCAGCGAACCGATGATCATGAACTGATCAGGAGGGCCCCGGCCCGTGACCAGCATCTACGCCAAGTTCGCTTCTCAGCTCAGGAGCAAGGTCAACGGGCAGTTCGAAGCGGCTTTCGGCGCCGACGCCGCCGCTTGCACACCTGCAGACGCCCTGGCCGCAGGCATCTGCGAGGATGATGTCACAGAGGCCGTCGCCGCCGCATTGGGCGTTGCGTTCATACCCGACCTTACAGATCAGCCCGTCAGCCGGGTGTTTTGCGGGCAGGTGCCGATCTCCTTCGCCCGCCGCCACGGAGTTGTCGGCCTCACCAGCCCTGGCAGCACCGGCGATGGACGGGTGGCTATACCGGGCCTGGCCCAGCTCACACAGGTCCAGGCGCTGAGCCAACTGCTGGGTGAGCCGCTGGAGCCGGTGTTCGCGCCCCGCAAGGAGATACTCCGCATAATCAACCTTGCCTATCAGCAGGCCACCGACCAGGCCCAGGAGGTCATCAGCCGGCTTGAAGGGGAGGAACTTCTTGACCAGTTCAGCCGGGTGGGCAATGAAGACCTGCTGGATGCAGCAGGCAAGGCGCCGGTGATAAAGCTGGTCAACCTGATGCTCTTTGAGGCGGTCAAACGGCAGGCGTCCGATGTGCACGTTCAGCCCTATGACGAGAAGCTCCTGGTGCGAATGCGGATCGACGGTGTCCTGCACGACGTGCTGACCCCACCTAAGGGCCTGCAGAACGAGATCATCAGCCGGATCAAGGTCATGGGCGGGATGAACATCGCCGAGCGCCGCATCGCGCAGGATGGCCGGGCGACTGTCGAGGTGGGTGAGCGGCTGATCGACCTGCGGATATCCACGCTGCCGACAAGCTTCGGCGAGCGGGCGGTCATTCGTCTGTTGGATAAGAGCGTGCGGCTGTACACACTCAGCGAGCTCGGCATGCCGCCGGATGTGCTTGAGCCCTTCCGCAGGCAGATCCACGCCGACCACGGCATCATACTGGTCACAGGCCCCACAGGAAGCGGCAAGACCACTACGCTCTATGCGGCGCTGGGGGAGCTTAACTCCACGACACAGAACATACTTACGCTGGAAGACCCGATCGAGTACCGCCTGGAAGGGATCAGCCAAACGCAGGTATCCGAGAAGAAGGGCATGACGTTCGCCGGCGGGCTGAGGCACGTGCTTCGACAGGACCCTGACATCATCATGGTCGGGGAGATTCGCGACAGGGAGACAGCGGCGATGGCGATCCAGTCGGCTTTGACGGGGCATTTGGTTTTCAGCACGCTGCACACCAACGACGCGGCCGGCGCCGTCGCCCGGCTGCTGGATTTAGGCGTGGAGCCCTACCTGCTTGCAAGCGGTCTGCTGGGCGTGATGGCCCAGCGTCTGGTCCGGTGCCTGTGCCCCGCCTGCCGGCAGGCCTACCAGCCCTCGGCGGAGGACCTCGCCCGTTGGCAGCTGAAGCGATCAGACCTGGGCGGTGAGTGTTACCGGGCCGGCGGCTGCGATGAGTGCATGCAGACCGGTTACAGGCAAAGGCATGGGATATTCGAGTTCCTCCAGATAAGCGAGGCCATCCGCGAGCTGATCTTAAATCGCGCCAAAGCATCCAGCATCAAGTCAGTCGCCCTGGCCGGCGGCATGACCACGCTGCGGGCCGACGGTTTGGACAAGGTCCGCCGAGGCATAACGACAATGGACGAGGTGATGAAGGTGACCGGGCGGGATGAGTTCTGACGCGCCCGTTGTTGGGTGAGATAATGGCAGTTTATTCCTACATGGCGGTCGACAGGATGGCCGCTCAGGTGGCCGGCACGGTCATCGCCGACACCGCCCGACAAGGCAGGGACATGCTCCGCCAGCGAGGGCTTACGATCACCGCCATCGACGCGGTGACAGCCTCGAGTCGATCCGGGGGCGGATCGGGTCGGCTGCGAAGCCAGGCGGAAGTCGTCTCCTTCATCCGGGAGCTTGCGACGCTGCTGGCTACCGGCATACCGCTGCTTTCGGCCCTTAAGACGCTGACCGACCAGCACCACCGCCGCTTCAAGGCCGTCATCCAGCAGCTCACAGACAACGTCGCCGCAGGGGCCTCCCTGGCAGAGGCGATGGACCTGCACGGCAGCTACTTCGACGAGCTGGCTGTCAGCATCGTCCGAGTCGGGGAGAACACAGGCTCACTGGACGTGGCCCTCAGGCAGCTGGCCGAGTTCAAGGAGAAGGCCCACCGCCTTCGCAGCCGCGTCCTGACGGCCCTGATGTACCCGCTGGTCGTGCTGGCAGTCGGGGTGGCCGTAACGATGTTCCTGATGACGGGCGTGGTGCCCAAACTGCTGGATGCACTGGCCCAATCAGGTAGGGAGCTTCCGGCCATCACGCGGGCGGTCAAAGGTTGCAGCGACTTCCTGCTGGGCTGGTGGTGGGCGATCTTCGCTGCGGCGGGGCTTGCGGCGCTTCTGCTGGCGGCGGTGCTGCGGACGGAGAAGGGCAAGTATATCGCCGACCGCCTGGTGCTGTCGGTGCCGCTTGTCGGGGAGCTCATCCGCAAGGACGCCACCAGCCGCATGGCGGTCGTGCTGGCGGCTCTGCTGCACAGCAATCTGCAGTTCGTAGAGGCGGTGGCCGTTACGCGGCGGACGATCCGCAACCGGGTTTTCCGAAGGGCGCTGGCGGACTACCAGCAGCTCGTGGCGGCCGGCAAGGATGTTGCAGCCCCGCTGGCAGCGGGCGGGGTGTTCAGCCCGATGGTCATCCAGATGCTGGCGGTCGGCCAGGAGACAGGCCAGATGGAACAGATGCTCCAGCAGCTCTCAGAGGCCTATGACCACCAGATCGACACCGCCACAAGCCGCCTTACGGCCGTCTTGGAACCTATTCTCATAGTCATTCTTGCCGTGCTGATCGGCCTGGTCGCCTTCGCGACGATCCTGCCGATCCTGGAGAGCAGCAATGTATAACCGCAACCGAAGCATCGTGAGACGTGCGTTCTCGCTGGTGGAGCTGATGATAGTGGTGGCGATAATCGGCATCCTGGCCACCGCCGTCACGGTCAACGTGCGGGGCTATCTGATAAAGGCCCGGCAGAACGTGGCGATGTCGGATATCGCGACGATCTGCGATGCGCTGGAGACGTTCTTTGGGGAGTACGGCCGCTACCCCACAGAGGATGAAGGGGGCCTGGCGGCGCTGACCAGGACAACCGATGAGTTCCCCGACCCGCTTATCGGCAAGATGCCGCTTGACCCGTGGCGGCAGCCGTATCGATACGTCAACCCCGCCCCGCGCCAGTTCGAGGTGATCTGCCTGGGCGCCGATGCGGCCGTCGGAGGAAGCGGCGCCGACCGCGACATATCCAGCAAAGACCTTCGAGGGGGCAATCAGCAATGAAACGCCGGGCGTTCACGCTGATAGAGCTTGCGGCAGTGATGGCGATACTGGCGGTCATCGCGGCCGCCGTGGCGATCAACATGCGCGGGCCGATCAGCCGGGCCCGAGCGCGGGACCTGCCCGGTGAGATACGCCACTTCGACTACATCACACGCGCCTCAGCCCAGAGCATGGATCAGGACCTCAAGCTCCTGATCGATATCCCTGGCGGCAGGCTGAGGCGGCTTGACCCCATGACCGCCACAGAGATAGGCCGGCCGATGCAGCTACCCACCGGCTGGCGAATAGACCAGGTCCGCATCGCCGGCAGCGACGAACCCATCCGCCGCGAGTCGGCAGTGATCGCATGCTCACCGGCCGGGCTGACGCCGACATACGCACTGAAGCTCACCGGCCCCCAGGACCGAACGACATGGCTGCTGGTGGCGGGGCTGACCGGTGAATCAATGGAAGTAAACAACGATGATTCGATCGAAGAGATTTTCCAGACGCTCAGCCAAGGCCATGACGCTGGTTGAGGCGGCAGTGGCCACGGCCATACTGGGCTCGCTATTGAGCGGGCTGGTGGTCGCCTCAGGCAACCTCACACGCCAGTCGCGCCAGGCTGAACTGACAGCCAGAGCCTGTGGTATTGCTGAGCAACTGCTGAGCGCGTGGCGGCTTGCCGATGAGCCCCTGCCCCGCAGCGCCTCCGGGCCAGTACTCGCGCCTGCGGCCGCGATCGATCAGCCCGGCTGGACGTGGCGGACCTCCGCCCGCAGGCCGGAGGCCGGAAGCGACCTCGCCCGACTGAAGTGCGAGATTGTGATGCTGGAGATATTCCCCCCCGGCGATCCGGCCAGCCCCGCCTGCGCAGTGGAATTGCTCCTGCCCGCACCCGCCGGGGGAGAGGGACATTAGGATGAATAACAAGGGACTGACACTCATCGAGCTGCTGGCGGCGCTGGCGATCGTCGCAATGTTGACGAGCGCGTGCCTGGCCGTGGTCTGCCGGCTGAATGCCGCTCGAGGGCGCCTGGACTCCAGGCAGGCCGGCGCAGGTGAGCTGCCCGACCGACTGGTCGAACTCCTGCGGGTGGATATCATCCACGCCCGCCAATATCGTCTCGTTCCCGGTGGCTTTGAGTTTGCGGGCCTGTCCGCCATCGAGCCGGGCTCGATGAACCGCCGTCACCTGCCTGCCGAGGTGAACTACCAAGTGGTCACGCTGGCGGGCGACTGCTGGCTGGTCCGCACACAGAAGACAATCGGCCGCCCCGCATGGAGCGAACTCGTATGCCGCGGTGTGGGCGAGATAACACTGCTGGATGCGACAGAAGAGGCTGAACAGGAAGAATCCATCGAAGAAGCCGGCCAGCTCGAAGTCGACAAATACGTGGATGTACCTGCAGCGCTGGAGGCCCGCATCGTGTCGGCCGGCGCCGAAGGCAATCAGCCGGTTGCTCAATCGCTTTGGCTGCACAGGGGAGGTATGTAATGACCCGCGGCAGACGACAGACCGGCTATGCTCTCTTGATGGTGCTGCTCGTGCTGGTGATCGCCGTCACGTCGCTTGCGGCGATATCCCGCGCCCGCAGCCAAGCTGCCCTACGTGCCCGCAGCCTCCAAACTGATCTGCAATTCCGCTGGGGCGCGATGACATGCAGCGAACTCATCTTCGCCGACCCCGCCGGCGTGTTGCGCGGCGGGGCGAGCTCCCCCGCCGGCGCCGATAAGCCAACTGCTCGGGCGGCAAGGATATTATCGTTCGACCTCAGCGGACTGACTTTCAAGCTGGTGCTGTCCGATGAGGCCTGCAAGATTAATCCCAACTTCCTCATGCGAACCTGCGGCAAGGATCGCAGCGAGTCCCTGCTGCAGACCGCCCAGGCCGGGCTCGCCCAGCCGCTTGCAGTCAACCTCGCCGACCTGCCCGACAGCCGGGACCTCCCGCCCCAACTGCCCGGCGGGTATGTATCATTCGACCAGGTTTTCGCCCCCCACCGCCCCGGCGAGCTTCTCGACCCAAGCAGTCCGACCGGCCCGACCAACTGCCCTGCCGGGCGAATCACATGCTGGTCCGGCGGGGTCGTCAACTTCCGCACCGCTGACAGCAATGTCCTGCAGGCGGCCCTCGCCGCGGTCGACCTGACTTCACGTGCCGACAGCGTAGCCGCCTTCGCAGCCAACAACCCCAACTGCACGCTAGATCAACTGATCGCCAAATTGAACCTTGATGATTCCCAGGCCCACCGGCTGCGAAGCGCCCTGACAGATAGGTCCAACTGCTACAGCCTGTGGATCATCGCCGGCAATGGCGCCGCCGGCAGCGGCATTGGCAGAAAAAGCTACCAGCTCCGCATCGCACGCACCGGCGGGGCCGGACCCGCCCGCCAGGAGCAAATATTCCAATGGTGACGCTCACCGTCCACACGCGAAGACGCATCCTTATCGCAGCCGTAGCGCTGCTTGCCGGGAGCTTCGTGTGGACGTGCTACCTGCTGGTTGCAGGCCGTCCCATCATCGCAGCGGCAGACGCCCGCCAGCCACAGCCGCATCCACCCGTCGGCACTGCCGACCGGGCCGAGCAAGCCTGCATGTTGTGGCAGCTCGATGAATACGCGGTGATCTACCGAAAGCCTCTCCGTAGCCCGCTGTTCGACCCGCCGCCGCAGGCCCCGCCCGCCAAGGCAAGGCCCAAGATGCCCGTAACGCTGGAAGGCACCGCAGTCGAACCGGGCCACAGCTACGCCTTCCTAGCAACCGCCGACGGGGTGCGGATCGTCGGGGCCGGGGAGGTCCTGGAAGGCGTCGAAGTTCTGGAGATCAACGATCAGTCCGTCACTGTCCGTTTTGACGGCGAGATCACCATCCTAACGCTCGCCAAAGACAGCGGAGGTCGCCATGAGTAAGGCCGCATACTTTTTAGCCCTGGGTCGGCGCGATGTCCTGGCGGCGAAGGTCTGCGGGGGGGAGGTCGAGGCCCGTTCGGCCTCATCTGAGGGCGACTCGCCAGGTGAGCTCTGCAAATTGGGGGTCGACCTGCTTGGCCAACTTGGCTGCAGCGGGGAGCTGATATGCCTGGGACTAGGGGCCGACCGGGCGATGTCGGCGGCAATCGAGAGCCGCGGCATCCCACGCAAGGGCAGACGGACGGCGATGCTGTACCGGCTGGAAGAACAGCTGCCCATCGACGCCGAACAGCTCACCGCCGACTTCCTGCCGCCGACAGAAGGCCGATCGCTGGCGATAGCTGTGGCGACCGCCCCCACGCGCGAGATCATCGACTCACTCGCCTCCGGCGGGGTGGAGGTGGGCGCCATCCACCCAACCGCCATGCTCGCACTGCAACAGGTGCGGCGGGGACTTGAGGATGCCCGGTACGTCGTCATGCCCACATTCGACGAACTGAATGTATTCGCCATGGCGGGCGGCAGACCGCTCGGATGGTACGCCACGGCTTCAGGCAAAGCCGAACAGGCCCTGCGATATATCCACGCCGACCTGCTCACCCGGCCGACCGATGACCCCGGAGCTGTCGCCGTCATCGCCAAAGAACCGAACGATCTGGCAGAAGCGCTGGCTTCCGACGGGCCCCTCCAGATCGCCGCCATCGACGCCGACCCGCTGACACTCGCCGCCCAGGCGGCCCCGAGCTTAACGGGTGGTGAGGGATGCCCCGACTTCCGCAGGGACCAACTGGCCATGGGAAGCCTCTGGAAGCGAACAGGCAGGCTCCCGGCGGTTACAGCAGCAGTAACAACACTGCTTCTAGCGGCACTGACGGGGCTTTTTTTGCTGCGGGGCATGCAGTACAGCCGCATCGCCAATACGTGCCGCAGCGCACAGCTTATCGAGTTCGACGCCGTCCATCCACATAGCACGCCGCCGCCGGATATCGCCCGCTACCTCGCCGATGAGCACGACCGCCTGCGGGGCATAAGCGGGGCGGGAGCAGACATTCCGCCTCGCAGAAGCGCCTTAAACACGCTCCGCAACATCGCCGCCGCACTGCCACAGGATATGCGGCTGCGGATAACAGAACTCCGCATTGCGCCCGGCGGGATGTTCATGAGCGGTGAGGCTAGAACTTTCTCTGACGCTGAAGCCGTCGCCGCCGAGCTCGCCGCCGCCGGATTCACCGTCGACCCTCCGCGCTCGGAGAGCATGCCCGCCGGCGGTGTGCGGTTCGTCATAAACGCCGATTCCGGAAGTGAACCGACCGTCGCCTCGATGACAACGGAGGATCTGCCGTGAACCGAAGGGCCACTGCGATAGCGATTCTCATGGCGCTACTGGCCGCCGCGGCGCTGGCGAGCCGCGGACATATGCTCTGCTGCCGGGCCAAGGCGCTCGACGCCCAGCAGACACTCGATCGCTGCCGCCTCCACGCAGCCGCGATCGCCGATATCCGCAACCGACCAGCGGTCGCCGCCGATAACGAGCAACTCGGCGCTGAGATACAGGCCGCCATAGAGACCGTCGCCAAGGACGCCGGAATCGCAGGCCAGAAGATCGTGCGGATATCCCCCCTACCCCCCCAGCGACTGGCAGACAGCCCCTACAAGGAAAAGCCCACGCTGGTAAGGCTCGAAGACGTCACGCTCCGCCAACTGGTCACCTTCGCCCACGACCTCTCCGCCGCAAAGACCCACCTGGTCGCCAAGTCCATCAACATCCGCGCCCCGCAGGCCGAAGACGCCGGTGAACTGTGGATCGCGGAAGTCGAACTGACATACCTGATATACCAGCCCAGACCGCCTGGGCAATAGGGAGATGATGATGCTGCGACAATTATCAGCCCTGATAATCCTGACAATCCTGATCGTGGCAACGGCCCTGCTGACAGGATGCGGACTTGAGGGCTTCGGCCACCAGGCCGCCAAAGACAGGGACGGCTACGTCACCGTCGCCAAAGACCCCGGCAGAGACTCCGCGACCGCTGCAAAACATAACGCCGAAGCGTCGCGGCTGCTGGAGCTCGGCCGCCACGACGACGCCGAGAAGGAGCTCAAGGCCGCACTTGACGCGGACCTGTTCTGCGGGCCCGCACACAACAACCTCGGCGCCGTCTACCTGCAAAAGCAGGACTACTACCACGCCGCATGGGAGTTCCAGTATGCCGCCAAGCTCATGCCCGGCAAGGCCGAGCCCCTGTATAACCTCGCCATGGTCTACGAGGCGGTCGGCCAGCTCGACAGCTCCCGCGACTGGTACACAAAGGCTCACGAACTGGAGCCCGAGGACATCAACATCACTTGCGGCCTGGCCCGGGTCCGCGTGCGGACAAGTCTCAACGACCAGACCACACAGGACCTGCTCCGCCGAATTGTCTTGCAGGGACCAACCGACCAGTGGCGACAATGGGCCAGACGACAACTGCTGAGGATCACAAGCCCCAAGCAAATCGTTATCCCCATAGACCCAAACGAAGACATCTGACAATCCCAAGCCGCAGCTCAACGCGGCACCACCCGGAGAAGTGAACAATGAGCAACCCAAAGAATATCGGGCTCCCTGCCGGCTCCGTCGCCGCGCCCCACGCGCACAACGGCGTCGCCTGGCGAAAGATCAACCACCTGGTTATGGCCTTCGCTCTCGGCATAATCCTCACCGCAGCGGTCTTCCTAGCCGCACCCATCGGCAAACAGGCCAACCCCGGCCGGCCGATCTACACCGACAGACAGTCCGCTCACCGTCGAGCCGACGCCGCCTCCAACGCCCGCACCACAGACCAAGCCAACACCTCCGCAACCAACCAAGCCGACCTCGCCAAGACCACCAGAGGACCAAACTCATCGTTCAGCGCCGCCCAAGCCGCAGCACAACGCGCTAATGCCGCTACTAATGCCCGAACCGCCGGCCCCGCCGCCAACGACCCACAAGAACAGCTCCGCCAGATCCAGGCCATAAACGAATACAACCGAAGACTCACACAAGGCGACTCCCCCGCTGCGCCCATAGACCCCTCAATGCCTAATGCCGTCGGAGTACCCGCTCGACCAATCGATCCAACCATGCCCGACACCCCCCGCCAACCGATAGGCCCCACCGCACCGCACATGCCCCCCGGCCTGCCCCAGCAACCGTCGCCCTACGGGCAGTGAAGTTTTCGGAGCAACGCCAGCGCCCGGTCTGACGACTTGAGCATCAGGGGTTCTTCAGCCGCCTTGCTGTCGCACAGGCCGTCGCTTATACTGAGGTACTCACATGATACAGCGGTAGTCACCCAGTCGAGTCCGAAGGCGGCAAGGGCACCCGATGCTTGACGTAAGCGTTCTTTACGGAGGGCTGGAAACGCCGAGCACTCCGCATCGTTACGGGCGGGCAATCACGCAGATCGATCCACCACTGCACCAGCGGATGGCGGTGGCCGAGGAGGCCTCGAAGCGCCGGCCGATCGTGGTGTGGAACCTGACCCGCACATGCAATCTGAAGTGCGTCCATTGTTACACGGACTCCCAGGCCGTCACCTACACAGGCGAACTGACGACCGACGAGTGCAGGAACGTTCTGGACGACCTTGCGGCATTCCAGGCGCCGGCGGTGTTATTCTCGGGCGGGGAGCCTTTGATGCGACCTGATTTTTTTGAACTGGCCGCCTATGCCCGCAGCTTGGGGCTTCATGTGGTAATCTCTACAAACGGCACGTTGATCGACGAGCAGACGGCCCGCTGTTTCCAGGACCTGCAATTTGCCTATGTCGGCATCAGCCTCGACAGCGCCGATCCGGCTGTTCACGACGAGTTCCGCGGTGCGCCAGGCGCATTCGAGCGCACCAGACAGGGGATGCGGCGCTGCGTTGAAATCGGGCAGAAGGTTGGACTGCGGTTGACGTTGACCCCCCAGACCTGCAAGGACCTGCCGAGGATATTCGACTTCATCGAGTCCGAGGGCATAGATCGCGCGTGCTTCTACCATCTGTGCCCAGCCGGCCGTGGAGAAGAGCTGATGGCTTTGAGCCACGAAGAAGCACGGCGGGCGATGGATTCCATTTTTGATTCTTCCAAGCTTTTGGTCGAGCGGAACAAGAGGGTCGAAGTCCTCACCGTGGACAATCACTGCGATGGGCCTTACCTGTACCTTCGAATGCTCGGCGAAAAGCATCCGCGATCAAAGCAGGTTCTGGAGATGCTTCGCTGGAACGGCGGGGCGAGGTACTCCAGCGGAGTGGGCATCGGAAACATAGACTTCGTGGGGGAGGTCCACGCCGACCAGTTCTCCATGTTCCGTTCGTTCGGAAATGTTCGCCGCCGTCGCTTCTCTGAAATCTGGCAGGATACAGCCGACCCGATCATGAAGGGGCTGAAAGATCGCCTGCCGCTACTGAAAGGGCGATGCGGCAGATGTCGCTTCAAGCCCATATGCGGCGGCTCGTCGCGGGCGCGGGCGGAACTTTCCACGGGTGATCCCTGGGCGCCGGATCCGGCTTGTTATATGACCGACGAGGAAATCTCCGGCGCATTGGATGGCAATAGCGAAAAGTAGTTGGCGGGTATCCCCTGCCATCAGCCGATCAATCTTCGCTCGCACTCAGCGCCGAACGCTCCCCACGGAAGTATTTCTGGCAGATCCGGCGATAATGATGGCCCAGGATCGCCAGCGTAACGGCGGTGTTCAAGGCCTTGGGGCGATGCAGGAGCGTCCAGAACAACAGTCGCCAGTACTGCAGACGTTCTCGGCCGAGAATGCCAAGACGGACGACGGAGCGACAGAACGCCTGGATCTGATGTCGGTCTATCGGCAGGCGGACCTTGGGGCGCTGGTAGCGGCTCAGGAACACGCGAAGTCGGCGGTAGTAGGTTTTGGGGGCATATAGGTTCTTGAGGAGGTAGGCATACCCGTCGCGGAGCGTCTGGGCGTCCATGGTGGTAATGAAGTTGGTCACATCGGCAACATTGTTGCCTGTAGCAACACTCAACAGTCGCCCTTCTTCCCGAAGACGCTGATACAGGCGCGTGCCGCTTATCGCCTGAAGGATTCCCACCATCGCCGAGACTATTCCGCTTGACTGAATGAAGTTGATTTGGCGACGGAAGATCGACGGGCTTTCGTTGTCAAAACCGACAATGAATCCGCCCTGGACCTCGATGCCAGCCGACTGGATACGATGGATGTCGGCCAACATGTCGCGGTTGATGTTCTGCCCCTTCTTGCAGGCCATAAGCGCGTCTGTGTCCGGGGTCTCGATGCCGATGAAAAGAGTGGTGAATCCCGCACGGCTCAGCTGATCGATCAGTTCCGGATCGTCAGCCAAATCTATCGACGCCTGCGAACAGAACGTCATCGGGCCGTTCGTCCGTTGCCATTCGATCAAAGCCGGCAACAACTGGTGCTTCACATCCCGGCGGTTCCCGACGATATTGTCATCCACGAAAAAGACCTGCCCGCGCCATCCCAGCTCCTTCAGACGGTTCAGCTCGGCAATGACATGCTCAACCGGCTTGACGCGCGGACGCCTGCCAAACAAAGCGGTCACGTCGCAGAATTCGCAATTGAAAGGACAGCCGCGCGAGTACTGCACGCACATCGATACATAATGCTTCATGGACGACAGATCAAACCGCGGCACTGGACTTTCGCGCAGTTCGGCGAACCGGTCCGTCGTATACAGTCTGCCGGCACGCCCTTCCTTCAGGTCCGCCAGGAACTGCGGCAGGACGACTTCCGCCTCGTTGAGCACGAAGTGGTTCACGCCGTCGAACCGCTCATGATCGTGTGTGAACAGCGGCCCGCCGGCAACGACCTTCACTCCGGAAGCGTTACATCGAGCGATAATTTGCCTAGCCGACTCCTCCTGGACCTGCATGGCGCTGATAAAGGCATAGTCCGCCCACGCTAGGTCGCTCCGACGGAGAGGCCGAACGTTCAGGTCTACCAGGCGCAGCTCGAAATGCTTCTCCAGCAGGGGTGCGATCGTCATCAGGCCAAGCGGCGGCGTATAAGCATGCTTACCAACGAATTTGAGGGCGTGTTTGAGACTCCAGAAAGTGTCGGGGAATTTGGGATAGATCAGTACGGCTTTCATCAGCGCAGCCACCTCTTTTCGGGTAGTACATTATAAGACGTGCCGAATCCCCCCGCTACCTGAAAAGGCGACAATTTGACGGCACAGGCCAACAGTTCCCGCATAGGATCAAATTATTGCTTATAACACTTATGTTTCTGCAATGCCACCATAATCAAGGAATGCATATATGCAATATACCTAATTTTTGTTCATCATAGTGAACTTTTTGCTTTGGTCCCAACGAGCTTTGACTTATACTCTGCACCAGAAGATCAACTTGGCCAATCCGGTTACTGCGAGCGCAGATAACAATGGCAGCTAGGAAACTGACTTCTGCAACGGAAGATTATCTCGAAGCGATCCTTTCTCTCGTCCACGAGAAGGGCTTTGCCCGGGTGCGCGACATTGCCCGGCAATTGGGTGTCAGCAGGTCCGCCGTGTCCAACGCCCTACATGCGCTGGGCAAGCGCGGCCTGGTCGTCTATGAGCCCTACCGCATGGTGACACTCACCGACAAGGGCCGGCACGCCGCTCAGGCCGTCCGACACCGTCACGCCGAGCTGAGGCTCTTCATCACCGACATACTCGGATTGGAGGAAGACATCGCCAACGCGGCCGCTTGCCGTATTGAGCACAGCATAGACGCGGCTGTCCTGGCCCGGCTGACCAATCTGGCTGACTTTATCCGCATCGGCCGTACTACTAACGACCGGCCATGGCTCGAAGCGTTCGTCGAGTTTTGTGACGCGCGCGACCGCGCGGCTCGCAGTGCCGCCGACCAGCCGGACGAAACCGGCCCTGCTGAGGCCCTCCCACGAGGCGAGCAGCCTGCCTTAAGGTCTCTTGCTGATGTTCCGGTGGGGGGCACAGCAAAGATCGTTCATGTCGGCGGCCAAGCAAAGATAGGGCAACGCCTCAGCGACATGGGGCTAACCGCCGGCGCCGTGGTCTCCGTGGTGAACGTAGGGGCTCTCGGAGAGCCATTGGAGGTCACTGTGCGAGGCTACAGGCTGTCGTTGCGAAAGAAACAGGCCCAGGCCATATACGTCCGGGAGCTCTAACGTATGTCATACGCTGATACGCAGCCGTCACAGGCCGACCACGAGCAATCCACCCGGCAGAGCAAGAGCAGGCTGTCAGTGGCGTTGGCGGGGAACCCGAACTCCGGTAAGACGACTATCTTCAACGCGATCACCGGCGCCAGACAGAGAGTGGGCAACTACCCTGGCGTGACAGTCGAGAAAAAGGAAGGCGCCGCTCGCGTTGCCAATCATCACCTGCACGTACTCGACCTGCCCGGCACGTACAGTCTGACGGCCTACAGTCAGGAGGAAATCATTGCACGCAACGTGCTGATAGAAGCGACCCCTGACGTCGTCGTGGATATCATCGATTCGGCCAACCTTGAACGGAACCTGTACCTCGCGACGCAGATGCTGGAGCTGGGTGTGCCGCTGGTGCTGGCGTTCAACATGTCCGACGTTGCCGAGGGGCGCGGCTTTAACATCAATATCGACGCCCTTTCGTTGCTGCTGGGTGTGCCGATCGTCCGGACCGTTGGCCATAAAGGCCGGGGTATTGACGAACTGCTGGCGAAGGCCGTCGAGGTGGGGCTCAGCGGCGTAAAGGCTGTCGACCGCCAACGGTGCCCAAGCTACGGCCACGAGATCGAGCCGCACGTGACGGAACTTACCGAGCTGGTCATCAAGTCCGGCGGGCCATCCCGACGCGCCAGGTGGTTTGCAGTCAAACTGCTGGAGAGCGACCAGGAAACCATCAAGCGCCTGCGACACCTCTGCGGCCAAAAGGCCGAGCCGCTACTGCAGCGCGCTGAACAACTGCGCAACCACATCGAGAGGATATTCGGGGACTCTACTGAGATCATCCTCGCTGACCGGCGGTATGGCTTTATCTCCGGGGCGTGCCGCGAATCGGTCGAATCGTCCGTCGAGGCGCGCCACAACATGTCGGACAAGATCGACGCCGTCATGACCAACCACCTGCTGGGCCTGCCCATATTCCTGCTGCTGATGTTCTGTACGTTCCTGCTTACCTTCAAGGTCGGCGGACCATTGATGGACCTTGTCGGCGCCGGTCAGGATTGGCTGGCGGGCGCCGTTGCTGAAGTATGGTCACCGGCCCGCGCCCCCCTGGTGCGATCGCTTGTAATAGACGGCATAATTCATGGGGTCGGCGCGGTGCTGGTGTTTCTGCCTGTCATCCTGCTGCTGTTCCTGGCGATCGCGATGCTGGAAGACACAGGGTACATGGCCCGGGCAGCATTCATTATGGACCGGGTGATGCACACGCTGGGCCTGCACGGAAAGAGCTTCATCCCCATGCTCATAGGCTTCGGGTGCAGCGTGCCGGCGATCATGGCCACGCGAACGCTGGAAAGCCGGCGCGACCGCCTGACCACGATGCTGGTGGTCCCGCTAATGAGCTGCGGGGCGCGCATGCCCATCTACATGCTTCTGACGGCCGCGTTCTTCGACGCCAAATGGGGCCCGCGCGTGGTATTTCTGATCTACCTCATTGGGATAGTCCTGGCCGTCATCTGCGCAAAGCTGCTGCGGCACACGATCCTTCGCGGCGAGCCGACACCGTTCGTGATGGAGCTGCCCTCGTATCGTATGCCGACAGTCAAAGGCCTGCTCATCCACATGTGGGAGCGATCGTGGCAGTACTTAAAGAAGGCCGGCACCATCATCCTGCTGGTCACCATCATCCTGTGGGCGATGGGCACGTTCCCCCGCAACAGCGACCGCCAGGATGAGTATGACCGGCAGGTCAATCAGGTCCGCGCCGCTTACGGCGAAGCCCCCACCCCTCAGCAGCAGGCCGCTCTTACCGAACAGTTGCAGCTCCTGCAGCGCAATAAGAAAGCCGACGACATCCGGTACTCCTTGGTGGGGCGCATCGGTCTGGCTATAGAGCCTGTCATGAAACCGATGGGCTTCGACTGGAGAATCGGCACGGGCCTGGTTGGCGCCCTGGCGGCCAAGGAAGTGTTCGTAAGCCAATTGGGCCTGGTCTACGCCCTGGGAGAAACCGATGAGAATAACGAAGATCTGCGCCGCCGGCTGCAAGAGGATTACACGCCGCTGGTGGGTTTCTGCGTGATGCTGTTCACGCTAATCACCGCGCCGTGCGTGGCGACCATTGCCGTAACGCACCAGGAGTCCGGCTCGTGGCGGTGGGCCTTGTTGCAGTTGTTCGGCCTGACCGTGATGGCGTATATGATTACAATCGCGGTCTACCAGATCGGACGGCTGTTCGCCTGAAGCCCCTGAGATGCCCTATTCTTCCCACTCCGGCACAAAAGGCTTGATCGTCTTGCTCTCTTGGTCATACGTGTAAATGTGTTGCCGTTTCTCTGGCCAGCATGCCCAAGCAAGCCCAAGTACCATAGCGTCGTTCGAGAGAATCCCGTCAGTTATCGAAAGGTGTGCTAAGTACTGCGCGTCAAACCCGAAACATTCAGGCTTTACCTTGCTCATGGGCCCATCCAACCGCGTCCATAGTCTGTACTTCAGCGTCGCTATTCCGGCAACGTCCCATCCATAACAGAACCATCCTCGTGCAATCTGGAAGTCAGACGACATTTGAACTCCATGGGATGCAGCAAGCTCCGACCACTTTTCAAGATTTCGGATACCGGATAGATCCCAGGAGTCACGGGCGACGGCTCCTTCAAGCCAAACATAGAATTGCGCAAGGCTATGAATGCTCTTCCGCCATTCCGTAATGCGTGATCTGTCATCATCGTGTATTGGAAGGTCATTCCACATTTCTACCCGTCTCTGACAGTCTGCTACCTTATCCACAGGGCTTTCGTCATAACACTGGTTGATCGTACGAAGTATTCCTGGGTTACCGATGAATTGACGTGCAGAGCAACCTTGCTGGAGTTCCCATATTGCCAACTCGTGGTGAGCAGGCGACCACTTGTCATTAGTGAAGTTAAGGGCCTTGCGTAGGAGAGACTTGTAATCTCTCCGGTCTGTACGGATTTCGAACAATAGCGACGATGGTAACAGGTACTCCCAGATACCGAGCTGAGAATGGAGCAACTCACCCGGGACTGCGACGAGCGACGACTTGTCCAAGATGATTCTGTGCATTACCCGTTTCGCAATCTGCAAGAGGTATGCAGATGCCTGACGGTCATATCATGACACACCAATATCGAGTTGGCAACATATATATATTCGTACTTTGTTAGGGTTGGCAAATGCAATGCTTGTTTGCTGGGGGAGCCCTCAAATAAGCGGTGTAACTGACAAGACAGCAGCGATAATTTTCTCTTTGTGCTTTCATTAATCCTTGACCCTCCACGGAAGTCCCCCGTATAATTGTTTGGTATTTGTTAGGTCTATTACAACAGTGGCTTGCGCTTGGCCGGGTTCGTAAGCTTCTGCAAAAAAATGTGTTACATATGCTGTCCAGACAATCTCGGGTGCTGAAATGAGAATCGAGGAGATATCCGAACCGATCCGCGTGTTGGCGGATTTCACCGGCGGGTCGGCCTGTCCGGTGTGGTTCGCCTGGGGCGGACGGAAGTATGTTGTCTCGGCTATCAATGGGCGATGGGCCGACCGCAGCGGCGACCGATACACCCTGCACTACAGCGTGCAAGTAGGCGACGATACGTACTACATCCATTTCGATACCGCTCGGGTGCTGTGGTGGCTGGATAAGGTGATCCCCGATGGATAACCGTCTCATAATGCACATCGACGTCGATGCATTTTTCGCATCCGTCGAGCAGTTGCTCATTCCGCGTCTTCGCGGCCGGGAGGTCATCGTCGGCAGCGGGTGCATAGCCTCATGCAGCTACGAAGCCAGGCGGTTTGGCCTGCGGGCGGGCATGCCTCTGCACGAGGCGCGGCGGCAGCGCCCCTCGGCGGTAATCCTGCCAGGAGATTATCAGATATACCGCTGCTTCGCCGAGCAGATATGGAACATCTGCCGGCGGTACACCGATTCGCTGGAGACGTTCCTCGATGAAGCGTATGGCCGAATCGCTGTCGACATCGACCGCTACGGCGGGCCCGATCAGTTCGGCCTGCGGATTCAGCACGAAGTGGCCGACGAGGTCCGCCTGCCCGTGTCGATCGGCCTGGCGACAAACCGCATGATGGCCAAGTTTGCCTCCTCAGCCGCCAAGCCGGCAGGTGTACTGTGGATTCCCGCCGGCATCGAGGCAGACTACCTCGCACCCTTGCCCGTGCGGGATTTGCCCGGCGTGGGGCCAAAAATCGCCGCCAGGCTTGCCGAGATGAACATCGCCACTATCGGGCAGCTCGCCGCGTTGCCAGCCCGCGCCCTGGCGACGATGTTCGGCCGGGTGGGCCTGACCATGCACGACCGTGCCTGCGGGCAAGACGATCAGTCGGTGCGGCCCACCGCCCTACCGCGAAGCATATCCCGCGAAACCACGTTTCATACGCCAACGTGCGACCGCGACGTAATCCTCGGCATGATCAACTACCTGCTGCAACGTGCTATGCGGGCTATGAGAAGCTATTGCCTCCTGGCGGGCTGTGTGGAGCTGTCCATCCGCTACGACGACTGGAAGCACACCGCCGCTCGCCGCTCGCTGGACGAGCCCACCAGCCAGGATAGCGACGTCGCAGCCGTCGTCGCCGAGTTGTTTGACCGGTTGCATCATCGCCGCATCGCGCTGCGGCACGTGGGGATAATGCTGTCAGGCTTCACACAGCACGGCAGCCGGCCGAGCTTGCTTCCGCCGGCCAGGTCCCGCAGCCGCAACCTGCAACACGTCATAGACAACATCCGCGACCGATTCGGCCACGCGTCCGTCATCGCCGGGCCCGAAATAGATCTGCTCGGCAAGTGCCGGCAGAACGATTACGGCTTCGTGCTGCGGACACCCTCGCTGACGAAATGATTGACCGGCGGAAAAATATCGATTGCCATGTCGTACCGCTTCGCGTTCGCAGCGCCCATTCATTGCTGCGCGGCACGGCCACGCCGAAATCGCTCGTTGATCGCGCAAGCCGACTGTGGCATCGAACCCTTGCCCTGACGGACGTCAATAGCCTCGCAGGCGCTGCCGAGTTTCACGTCGCTGCTACCGAAGTCGGAATCACCCCTCTCATCGGCGCGGAACTGCTGGCGGGCTCACAGCGAATAGTCGCGCTTACAACCAGCCAGGTAGGCTACGGCAACTTATGTCAACTCATCACGGCCGTGCTCGCCGAACCGCAACTTGACCTGGCCCGGGCCTTAGCCGCAAAGGCCGATGGCCTAGAGCTTATAGTAGACGATCCCGCCATGGTTACGGCGCTGTTGTCCGCCGACGTCGGCGACTATCGCGGCGCAGTTGCACGCGGGAATATTTGGCTTGGCGTGGATCCGGCATGTCACAGTCGCGCCGAGTTTTTTCGGCTGGCTCACGCCGGCGCCAGATATGACCTGCCGCTGCTTGCCACCGGCGCCGCTCTGCTGTCCGGCGCCGACGACCACGAACTCGCGCGACTGCTGGCTGCCATGCGGCTGCGAAAAAGCATCGACACCGTCCCGCCACAGGCAGTCCCCCCCGCGCGGGCGCACCTCCGCTCCGGCCGGGACATAGCACGAACCCTCGCCCACTGCCCCACCGCGATCGCCAACAATCGCCGCCTTGTCGAACGGTGCGGGGAGTTTTCGCTGCTGCCACGCAAGACCGTCTTTCCCTCTTACGACCCACCGGACGGCCTGCCGCCGCAAGCATACCTGCGCCTGCTTTGCCTGCGCGGCGCGGCCTGGCGGTACGGCCAAAAGCCGCCTGAAGGAATGCTCTCTAGGATGGACCGCGAGCTCACGCTCATCGCACACCGTAACCTTGCGGAGTACTTCCTCGTTGTGCGAGACATCGTAGCCTGCGCACGCCGGCGAGGCCTGCCTGTGGCCGGCCGGGGCAGTGGCGCGTCCAGCCTGATCGCTTATGTGCTGGGCATAACGAACGTCTGCCCGCTGCGGTACAAAATTCCATTCGAACGCTTTCTGAACGAGCAGCGCCAGGATTTTCCCGACCTGGACATAGACTTTTGCTGGCGCGTGCGGGACGAAGTGATCGATTACGTCTTCAAACGTTGGGGCCATGAACACGTGGCGATGGTCTGTACGCACAACACATTCCAGCCTCGCTCCGCTCTGCGGGAAACCGCCAAGGCGTTCGGCCTGTCCGACGAGCAGATAACTCGCCTGCCTACAGGCGACGATCCGCGAATAGGAAAAATCATCCCGCTCAGTCGGCACATCGTAAACCTGCCGCATAACCTGTCGGTCCACCCCGGTGGCATCGTCATGTCCCCGGGCCCGCTCGACCGCATCGCCCCACTGGTCATGTCAGCCAAAGGCGTCCGCATCACTCAATACGACAAGTGCGGCGTAGAGGCGATAGGCCTGGTCAAACTGGACCTGCTGGGCAACCGCAGCCTGTCGACTATCCGCGAGGCCTGTGAAATCATCCGGCAGCAGACGCAAGTGGACATCGACATCGAATCGCTGCCGGATGATGACCCGGCGACACTCGCCCTGCTCCAATCGGCCGACACCGTGGGCTGCAATCAGCTCGAGTCGCCCGCGATGCGGCACCTGCTGCGCGCCATATGCCCGGTCGGCATAACCGACGTGATGAAGGTCCTGGCGCTGGTCCGCCCGGGCGCGGCAAGTGGGGGCATGAAGGATGTTTTCATCCGCCGCCATCGCGGGCTCGAGGCGCCCCCTGCCACCGATCCCCGAATTAACCGTATGCTGACAGACACCTGCGGCGTGATGCTGTACGAGGATGATGTGATGCTTCTGGCTTCAGTCATGCTGGGGGTAACGCCTAGCGAGGGCGACAGGTTTCGTAAGGCTGTCCAGTCCTGTCGCAACGACCAAGAGCGGCTGGCTGTTTCTCAGGAGTTCATAGAAGGATGCCTGCGGCGAGGCTTCGACCGCGAAACCATTGACGACACCTGGGTGCAGATGGCCAAGTTCAATTCATACTCCTTCTGCCGGGCCCATGCGGGCAGCTACGGCCGGCTTGCGTGGGCGATTGCATATCTCAAGATGCACCATCCGTTAGCGTTTTGGGCCGCGGCGCTCAACAACAACCAGAGCATGTACCACCCGCGCGTGTACGTCGCCCAGGCACAGCGGATGGGAGTCCGCTTCCTGCTGCCGGATGTCAACCGGTCGCATCGCGAGTTCACTGTCGAGAGCGGCGCGATTCGCATCGGCCTAGACTGCATAGGCGGGCTGGGACCGGTGAGCGCGGAGACCATCATCACCGCCCGCCACAACGGGCCGTTCCGCACGCTGAGTGATTTCCTTCGGCGAACGGTAATGGGCGACGATGAAACGCGGTCATTGATTCTTTCGGGCGCACTGGACGCCACCGGTCGATCCCGACCCGCCCTCATGATGGCCTTGGCGCTTGCCCGCCGAAGCCGCCCCGCCACTCCCGACAACAGGCCGATACTGCTGGCCGACAACATCATCCTTCCGCATGAGCCGCCAGACTACACGCCCCAACGGAAATATGCCGACCAGCGGCGCATCATGGGCTTCTCTATAGGACAGCATATAATGTCGGTCTACAGGCCCATGGTAGCCGGTGAGGTCACAATCGACAGCCGGCGCCTGGCTTATTGTGTCGGCGAGCGCGTGCGGATCGCTGGCGTGCTGGAGGCGGTGCGGACAACCCACACCCGCGGTGGAGGTGCGGTAACATTTGTGACTCTCGATGACGAGTTCGGGCTGTTTGAGGGCATCTATTTCCACAGCCGGCAACAGCGCCGGCAAAAGCTCCGCTTCGACCGCTACGGCCCATATATTCTCAGCGGCAAAGTGGAGGATCAATATGGCACACTCATCGTGACCACAGACAGTGTAGAATTGCATGAACTCGCCGGCGCGACAACCACAGCCGGCCATCACGCAGGCACCGGCGCCTGTCCATGAACATGAGCCGTTCAATCGCTGACAAGTTCGTCATCGGCACCAGCGGATATTCCTTCTCCGACTGGGTGGGCCCGTTCTACCCGCCCGGCACCAGAAGCGGCGAAATGCTCGCCGAGTACGCAAAGCACTTCGCCACGGTCGAACTGAACTTCACCTACTACCGCATGCCGACGGCCAGGACGCTCGCCGGCATCGCCGCACGCACACCGGATGACTTCTCTCTGTGGATAAAGGCCAACCAGGAAACCACACACCGTGCCAATCGCGATGCTGCCGCACCATTTCTGCAGGCGCTCGCTCCGCTCACCGAGGTCGGCAAGCTCGCGGGTGTGCTGATGCAGTTTCCCCAGTCGTTCCGCCGCACTGTCGCAAACAGGCGCTACCTCGCTGACGCCCTTGACGATTTCGCCTTGGTGGCCACAGCAGTTGAGTTTCGCCACAATTCCTGGCAGGCTGATGAAACGCTCGCGGGCCTGCGTGAGCGGGGGGTCACACTGGTCATCCCGGACGTACCGGACATCAAGTCGCTGTATCGCCATGAGCCGACGGTGTCGAGCAGTTTCGGCTATCTCCGCATGCACTCGCGCAACGCAGACAACTGGTACGCCGGGCCCGGGGACCGGTACGACTACCGCTACAGCGATGCCGAACTCACCGGCCTGATCGATCAATGGACGCCGATAGCCGAGCTTGTAGAGAAGATTTTCGTCTACTTTAATAACTGTCACGCCGCCCAGGCCGCCGAGAACGCCGAGACCTTCAAACGCCTGCTCGCACGAATCGCCTGATGCGGCCGGGCCTGTCTTGCAAACAGCCCGTGCGGCGTGGACAATGCCTTATCTAATGACTGGCCAACCCACGCGCCCGACTCCGCACGCCCCACTGAACCAACGCCGAGAGCCGCGCCGCCTGCGATGCGTGATGCGGCTGGTCGTCGTCCTGCTGGTGGCCGCCATTATCGCCAGTTTGGCAATCAAGCTGTATGCGGCGCCGGCGCTCATCGGATGGGAAATCAGGAAAGATCTGCAGGAGTCATGGCGTGGGGAGGTCGAGGTCGGCCTCGTGGAGTTCAACTACCTTGGGCCCGTGATCGTCCACGGGCTCACACTCCGCGACAACGAAGGCGAAACCTGGCTGACGACCGGCCGGCTTCGAGCTGAGGTCGCAGGCTGGCCGGGCCTGCGCCCGAAGGTGACCCAGCTTACCCTCGACCGCCCCGTTGTAACAGCACACATACACAAGCCCTTGCCGCTGGTCTCGCCAGCCGGCGAACCATCCGAGCTGCTGGACATCCGACACGTGATGCTCGCCAATGGCTCGGTGATTGTCCGCACGACCGACGGCCTGCTGTGCCATTTCACTAATGTCCGTCTGTCGGCCAATGACCAGGGCGGCCAGTGGCGCATGCAGCTCACCTTCGACGAGGGCGACAATAGCTTCGTCATTACAGGCCGCGCCGAGGAAACCGTTGGCGACAACGGCTCGCGGCAAACCAATTTCGTCGGCGGTGCCGCCCTGCCGGACGGCCGGGCCGACATCACCATCGCCCTCCAGCGGCACCCCGACCAGCCGGATCGTAGGCTCGCGGCCTCCACAAACATCAGCATCGAAGCTTTTCAAGGGCGGGCCTCTCTTCTCGCCAGCGCCATAGTCCCCACCGAAGGCCCACCGCGCCTGAAGGCCAACCTTGCTGCCAAAGATATGGACTTGAGGCCACTCATGACGCTACTGCGGTTCGACCGCCCGACGGACGGACGGCTCGTGTCGCTGCAGGTCGATGCGTCCCTGGCCTCGGCGTCGTTGGACGATGTCAAGGCCAACGGGCTGATCTTTCTGGACGACATGACGGTGCTTCCGAACTCCATTTTGCGAACCGTCCTGGACGCGATAAGCCCCAGGTCGGCCTCACAGGAAAGCTCAGACCTGCAGGCTGTCTTCTCGTTGACGGGTCCGGCTGTGACGATCCACAGCGGCGGCATCGGAGGCGACGTGATCGCCCTCGATGTCCAGCCCGGCGGCAAGATAGACCTCAGCACTCACGCACTCGACGGCGTCGTGGTGGCTGTACTCATGAAGGACATCTCCAACATCCTCAGCGCTCTGCCGATGATCGGCATTGTCAGCGATCTCAGCAGCGACCTGACGCGGTCGCGCGTGACGGGTACGTGGGACGACCCGGTCATCACCCCCCTTCCTATGGCCGATATGCCCGCCCACACGCTCAGCTTCCTGCAGACCCTCTCATCCTCCGGCGGGCAGTTCGGCGGGCTGATGTTCCTGCCGATGAGGGAGCTGTTCGAAGCGCTGCCCGCCATCAACGGAAACGCCACCCCCAGGCGCAGCCGCTGAGGATCCGGCGCCTATCGTCCGCAGGCGCGAACGACGTCGCCGACGAGTTTGAACTTTTCGAATGTAACGCCCGGCGGACATGAGTCGCTGTTGGCCAGCACGAACGCTCCGGGCGAGCCGTCCGCGATGACCTTCTCGACATATGGGCCAAGCTCGGCCATCGAAAGGTTGAGAAACTGCGTCGGCTCGATGCCGCCTGTGATGCAGATGTCAGGCCCGACCAACTGCCTCGCATCGGCCAGCGTGATGTCACCCGTGGGCGGAGGAGAGAGGCTCTCCACGCCAGCAATGCCCTGGGCGAGCATTGCCGGTAGTATGCCCTTAAGCAGGCCGCAGGCGTGCTGGTGGTACTTCTTGCCGCCATGGGTTTTCAGTATTTCGCACCACTGGCGGATCTCGCTGCCGATGTAGCGCTCGTACATTGCTGGGGAGTAGTTGCCCGTGGAGCTATCCTCCCAGGTGATCCAGTGCTCAAAGTCCGCTTCGGCGGCCAGACGGACGGCCGTCAGATCGTTTTCCACCATCTGCCGCCACAGTGTCTCCACCGTGTCGGGAAAGTCCGCCAGCGCGTAGATGAGCTCCTCGGTGCCGACGTACTGCTCGATCATCGCCTGGAAGGCCGATTTCATTCGCGGCAGCAGCATCGCCACAGTCACGCCCACGGTTTCGGCTACGTATTTGGCGACGCTGTCGGAGTCGTAGCTGAATCGGGTGTTCTCCTCGATCCAGCACATCACTTTGAAATCATCGGCCGTCTTGAGCGGGTGCTCGACGATAAACTGCGTGCTGCCGATTTCGCTTATCTGCCATCGTTCTTTCAGCTGCCCAACCGGCGTGTTGAATATGCGCGTCGTGCCGCGGCTGTCGGTGTGCTCGGCGACGGTAAGCTGTTGGGGGCGATGTTCGCTCACCGGGCAGCAGTCACCGCGCCACATCGGGTCGGCGCCGACAGCGCGGTTGAACTCGAGCATCGACATCTTCTGCACCTCCGGCGGGAAGCTGCCCCACACATAGGCAAGGAACGGACACCACGGCGGGCGGTCAACCGGCTCGCCTTTAAAGGCGGCCAGTATGCGCTGGTTGGGCGTCATCTCATCCACGGAACGTTTCCTTGCCTGCCATGCAGCGTCGGCCGGTGGACGATAGCCGATAGCGCAGCGGCGGGCAACAGCGAGGTAGAGGAATTGCCGTTGACCGCAACCGGTCGGCCTGTTAGTTTTGTTGGATTATCCGCAATTAATCAGGATGTTGACTATGCCAGCAAAGCCATTTGTAGATCTTAGCCAGATCGATTTCGACAACATACTGGTGGACCAGGCGGGAATATACACCCTCAACCCCCACCGATACGAGTTCATGCTGCTGGACGGCATCGTGCACATCGATCCAGAACAGATGATCATCGTGGGTTATCGCGACGTCAAGTCTGATGAATTCTGGGTCCGCGGTCATATACCGGACAGGCCTCTGTTCCCCGGCGTGCTCATGATCGAAACCGCCGCCCAGTTGGTGAGCTACTTCGCCCTGAGGCTGACCGGCCGTAACGACTTCCTCGGCTTTGCCGGCGTCACGGATGTGAAGTTCCGGGGGACGGTCACCATCGGCGACCGCCTCGTGATGATCGGAAAGATGGCCGAGATCCGCGACCGCCGCTGTTCCGGCGACGTGCAGGGCTACGTCAACGATCAGCAGGTTTTCCATGGCCGAATCGCCGGCATGTGGCTGTAGCCCACTGCCATAGCTCCCGCGTACCGGCCGGACAGACTGGAGCATTCGGGGCGAGTGAAATGGCCGACTGGACTGGTATGTTTGACTGTAACCTCGCGGTAAAGCCTCCCCTCACCGACGACCAGCTCCGCCAGGTCCCAGCCAAACGCGGTGTCCTCCTGCTGGCGGGTGAGGATGGTCAGCCCATCACCATGATCACCGCGGGCGGACTGCGTGGAAGGCTCCAGACGCGACTGGCCGAGCCGCACGTCAACGGCCTGCGCCGAGCCGCCGACCTGAGACAGATCACCCGTTCGGTCTGGTGGAAGCTCACGCCAAGCCACTTCGAAACCGACCTCTGCTTTCTGGAGCTGGCTGTGTTGATCTGGCCCAAGCGATTTGGTGCTATGTTGTCGGTCAAGCCTCCCTGGTTCGTCAGCGTGGACTGCGACGAGCCCTACCCGCATTTCGCTCGCACGCGCGATGTGCTTTCGGCCACGGGGACTTGCGTGGGTCCGTTCCCAACGGGCAAGGCCGCGGAGCAGTTCGTGCAGATCGTCCAGGATGCCTTCGATCTCTGCCGCGACGTGAAATGCCTCCGCACCTCGCCCAACGGCCCACCATGCGCGTACGCCCAGATGGGTCGATGCCTCAGCCCATGTGACGGCACTATCTCCATGGACGACTACCGTCTCGTCGTCAGGCGTGCTGCAAGCCTTGCCGCCGGCGACCGCGCCACTCGCCGGGCCGAACTGACCGACCGGATGCGCCAGGCCGCCGACGCCAAGCAATACGAGCGGGCCGCATCATTCAAGACCCGCCTCGAGCGAATCACCCAGCTTGATCAGCCCGTTTTTCGTTTCGTCGCCCCGTTGGGAAGGTTCGCCTTTCTTCTGATACATCGCGGCCCGAGCAGCCGCGCGGCACGAGTGTTCTGCGCCTGCGGTCCGCGCGTCGAGTCGGCAGGAACTCTCGACTATCCTCTCATCGATGAACAAGTGGCCGGAGTGCTTGCGCGAATGTCGGCCTTGGCGGAGACCGCGCGCAGCCAGGCAGATCCAGCCGGCCCGTGGCGGATGGGCCTGGTCGCACACTATCTGTTTTCCGGCGGCGACCGACGGGGCGTCATCCTGCCGTGGCACAAGACAATAACGCCCCAACAGGTGGCCCATGCAATTGATGCAGGCGCCAACGCCTTAAAACTTCGCGCACCCCGCAGACGAACCAAGGCCGCCAGCACCGACAGCGGCCAACGTCAACCACCTGACCAACGGTCCACCAGTTAGTATCCTCGTTTGCTGCAACATATAATAGTTGTCATGAGATTCGTCCCTCGATTCTTTATCCGGATGTCGCACAGAACGGCCCTGTGGTCGGCCAATCGCATGCCGCGCCGACATGCACGAAAATGGCGATACGTATCTCCGCGCCGTCACCTCATCGGCATGCTGGTGCTGTCGCTGCTGCTGGGGACAATCTACGGCTACTGGGCTCTGACCAACGACGCCGCCATCCGTCGTATGGCGCGGGCGTATCTGCGCGATCTGACTGGCGCCCACGTTGCCTTGGGGGAGGCGCATTTTGAGCTGTTCGGCGGCATTCAGCTGGGAAACGTCAGCGCATACATCTCACCAACCGACAAGGAGCCCTTCTTCCGAGCTCCGAAGATCATCCTGCGCCACCAGCCATGGTCGCTGCTCAGGGGAAAGCTCTACACCGTTGAAGTTGTTCTCATGGAGCCGGAAATAGTCAACGAGCACAACGTCGAGAAAGATACGTACGCCTTTCAGGCGCTCTTCCATGCCGGGACGCGGCGGCATCTCACCGGAGAGTTGCCGACGATAAGGGTGCAGAACGCCCTATACCGTCAGTTGGAAATAACCGACAACATCCGCGCCGAGAACCCAATCATAAGGTGCGATGCGTCCTTCGTCCCAACGGAAGACAATGCTTCCTACAAGATATACATTCAAGGGACCGACCAAGGCGCCAAGGAGCCGGACCGTCTGTCCGCAGTTCTGAACACGACCACAGGACAACTTGAACATGTAGACGTGGTCGCCTCGACAGAATCGATCGGCCGAATCCTTTCCGGGCAGTTCGCGAAATGGCACGATGAGTACCGCATCGCCGGATACCTCCGCGGCAAACGCAGCACGCAGAACAACACGCCCGGCAAGCTTGAACTTGAGCTGATAGACGTCTCCATGGCCCTGCCGCCGGAGCAAGGCGGACTGATACTCAGCAACATCCGCGGGGTCATGATTTTCACGGCTGACGCCGAGGGGCAATACAACAACGTGGTCTTCAACGACGTGACGGGGCGTATGCCGCAATGCAACGAAGGGGCATTCACGCTCAACGGCTCGGCTGAGCTGATCGATGGGGCTCTGATCTTTAACGCCGACGTTGAGGCCAAGGGCCTGTCGATTCCCCGAGACAATCCAGCCACGGCAGAGATCGGGAAGGTCATCGACTCGATCATCGAAGAGTATCACCCCGAGGGCGAAATGGAGGTCGCGGTACACGCCGAACGCAAGACGAACGGCGAGCTTATTTACTCCGGCGTTTTTCAGCCGCGTGGGTTGAAGGTGTTGTATAAACACTTCGCAGCGCCCGTAAACAACGTGACCGGTGACATCCATTTCAGCCAGGCCGGGGTCCACAAGATAGACCTCACCGGTCTTCGCGGCCAAGGCAAGGTCAGCATAAGAGGCAACGCTCACCGCGCGGAACGAGTGTGGGCATATGACGTGATGGTCGATTGCGTCAATGCTCCGTTTGACGGCTATACCCATGACGCATTGCCGCCGCGTTTCAAGTCCGTTTGGGATGCACTCAGCCCCGAGGGCAGCGCAATCGCACGCGTGCACGCAAAGCGCGACGACCAGGCTCAGCGGCAGATAGTCGTCGAACTGGAACTCAACGGCCGGGCCGCCATAACCTACGACAGGTTCCCATATCGCCTGGAGAATCTGATCGGTCGTATCCTGATCGAAGGCGATCACGTGAGCATTGATCGCGATATGCCCGTTACCGGCGGCAATGGGCAGACGAGGTGCACCATTTATGGCGACCTCATCGACATCGGCAAGCCGTCGGCCATGGTCGACCTTAGCATAGACATCTGGCGCATGACGCTCGACGAACAGTTGCTGGCGGCCTTGCCCGAGCGGGCCCTCGAGGCGATCGACTCGGTCGATTTGAAGTTCTCTGCCTGGCGAGCCACTGCGCGAGTCGTACACATGGAGGACCGTCCTCTCGACTTCAGCATTCGCGCCAGCGTGACCGACGTCGCGTTCAACGTGCCTCAGTTCTCATCGCCAGTAACCAAGGGGACGGGAGAAGTCACGATCGAACCGGATCGGGCAATCATAAAACAACTTGCGGCCAACTGTGCAAGAACGCCGGTGAACCTGAGCGGACAAGTCTTCATCAACGCCGATAACGTCGGAGTGGATATTAACATCGACGCGCCGCAGATTGCTGTCGACGAAGAATTCCTGTCGGCGCTTCCGCCTGATCTCCAGCGCCGCTGTCAACGGTTCGCCCCCGAAGGACGGGTTGGCGCGAGCCTGTGGCTTCTGCGAAATGCTCCTGGCGTCGAGAAGACCACAGACTATCGGCTTGTGCTCTCTCCACAGGATATGCAGGTGTGCTACGAGGCCTTTCCATATCCCTTCGTCGGCCTGAGCGGGACAATAGTCCTGACACCCGACCTGGTGGAACTGATCAACCTGACCACCCGAGACGGAGAAATGTACGCCAGCATCAATGGCATGATCGAATACGGCAGTGGACTGCATGGCAGGGACCTCTCCCTGACGGCCAAGAACGTGCCGATCGATGAGGACCTCCTGGCTGCTGTGCCGGAAGACCTAGCGGCGCTGTCCAAGCGATTCAGCCAGGGCGGGGTGTGTAACATGGATATTTCCCGTCTGGACTTCCTGCGTGTCCCACGCCCCGAAGGACAGGCCGACGATCCGCCCTTGCTCTGGTACGCCGAGGGAACCATCGGCGTGGCCGACGCGGTAATATCACTGGGCTTGGGCGAAAAATCGATGTCAGGACACGTTACGGGTGTAGTCGGGCGCAATGAAGCCGGGCTGGCCATCCAGGGCGAAGTGCAATTGGATCGTATCCATATAGGGCAGCGTGAGCTGACGGACCTTCAGTGCAAGATCAGCAAGGCTTATGCATCCTCAATGCTACACCTGGATGATTTTGTAGGCCAGACTCATGGCGGAAGGGTATCAGAGGGGTTCGCCGAGATCGACCTAGCCGACCCGCTCCAGTACGGCATACGGTTATCGGTGGAGGATGTGGATCTCAACAATCTGCTCAATGCCGACGTGGCCGATGAAGCAAAACTGTCCGACATGACGGGCAAGCTGACCGGTCGGTTGGAACTGATCGCGGTGGCTGATGACCCCGACAGCCGACGGGCATCCGGCGTTCTGCTCGTCAGCAAAGCCAGCATGGTCCGGATGCCGGTGCTGCTGGGCATGATGCACCTGTTCACGCTGCAACTGCCCGGCAACTCGGTATTCTCCGACGGCGTCATATCGTATCGTCTCAATGGCAATACGCTGACCTTCGAGGAAATACACCTGGTCGGTCCGACGCTCGGAATAGTGGGGTCCGGCACGATGGACATGGAGTCCGAGGAACTTAAGTTGACTTTTCTGGCTGGTCCGCCTGGTGAGGTTCCGAGCCTGCTGGCGCTGGATGAACTGCTCGAACACGTCGTTCGTGAGATCGTGGAGATACAGGTCACAGGAACGCTGTCTGCCCCCGACATGCACACTGTGCCTCTTCGCGGCGTGGATGACGTTATAACAAGGCTGCTCCGCCCCGGCGAGGAATAGTTGGCGGCGGCAGTCGGGATGCGTTATTCTTCGCTCACGATTCTGCAGACAACTCACGCACGATACCGTGAGGTCAGCGACGCGATTGCATAAGGAGCCACTCCATATGGATGAGCTTCGAGTCGGCATCATTGGCGGCAGCGGCCTGGGTGAAGCCCTGTGCCAAGGCGACACCGGAAAGCCAATCTCCATCGAGACACCATTCGGTGCGCCGTCGGACCAGATCACCCAGACTTCATGGCGCGGTACGGATGTGATCATCCTCAACCGCCATGGCGCGGGCCACATCCGAAATCCATCGATGGTGAACTACCGGGCGAACATCTACGCCCTCAAAGCCCTCGGCTGCAGTCATGTCATCGCCTCTGGCGCCGTCGGGAGCTTGCGGGAGGATATCGCCCCACGTCATTTGGTCGTCCCCGATCAGATCATCGACAAGACCTACCGCCGCGAACCGACGTTCTACGACGAGCACTTTGCCGCGCACGTGGAGTTCGCATCGCCGTTCTGCCCCGTGCTGAGAAAGCACATACTCAGCTGTGCCGACGCCGTTGATACAACAGTCCATGATGGCGGGACATACGTGTGCATGGAAGGCCCGGCCTTCTCCACCCGCGCCGAGAGCGAGATGCACCGCAGCTGGGGGGGCGACCTGATCGGCATGACCGCCATGCCGGAGGCCAAGCTCGCCCGCGAAGCCGAGATGGCCTACGCGCTGGTGTGTCTGCCGAGCGACTATGATTGCTGGCGGCCCAGCCCGCATGAGCTCGACAAGCACGAGCTGCTGAAGGAAATCATCGGCCATCTCACCGAGGCGACCAGTAACGCCATCGCCCTGATCAAGACCGCCATTGAGCGGTTTGGGGAGATTGCCGACATCCCGTCGCCGGCTCACAGCGCCATGGAGCTGGCGATCTGGTCCAGCCGGGATCACATAGACCCGGAGACGTGGGAACGCCTCGGTGTGTTGATCGGCAAGTACGCGTAATCGTTGCCGCGCCGACTGCCGATGCTGTTTCTCGACCAAGCAGGCCGAATTTTGCCGGTGCTCGCTGGCCGGGAACGCGCTGATTTGGGCAACTCGGGGCCGCGCCGAAGCTTGCTAATTTAAGGCTGTGGGGACCGCGAGTCGAAAGCGGCGAGGTGAGGACGCGGCTTGGCGGAGGAAGCTTGACGCGTCAGAGTTATTTGCAGATATTGAGGATCTGGCGAGTTCGCGGCAGGCGTCGCGTTCGGTCGCGGGGCACGCGGCCTGTTCGCGTCACAGGCGGCGCCCGGCATTGAAAATCACATGGTTCTTACCGTCCCTATCGGGACACAAGGAGCGGGAAATGGCTTTGGTACTGGTTCTCTATCATTCGCAGGAGCATGGCAACACACGCGCGATGGCTGAGGCTGTGGCTGAGGGCGTACGGAGCGGCGGGGGGAAGATCCAACTGGTGAACACGAACGATATGCGATGGGATGTGGAGGAGTATCGCAAGGCGGATGCGGCTGCGTTCGGCTCGCCGGACTACTACAGCTACATAGCCGGCGGGCTGAAGATGTTCCTGGACGACTGGTTCATCGCCCGGCAGTTTGACCCGACGGGGCTGGACGGCAAGCCTTATGGGCTGTTTTATTCTCACGGCGGCGGTGGGGCCGTGCGCGGGCCCCTGGAGAAGCTGTTCAAGCAGATGGGCAAGCAGGTGGGCGAAACGATCGAGTCGGCTGGCAAGCCGAGTGAGACTGTTCTGGAAGCATGCAGGGCGCTGGGCAGGAAGCTGGCTGAGGCGGTGAGTTAGCGATGGAGTACAGACGCATAGGAAAGAGCGGCTGGGACGTTTCTATACTGAGCTTCGGGTGTATGCGGTTCCACGACGCGGAGACGGCGTCGGCGGCGGTGCGGCGTGCGGTGGAATTGGGGGTGAACTACTTCGACGTGGCGCCGTGCTACTGCAACGGCAACTCCGAGCCGTGGCTCGGGGCGGCGCTCAAGGGGCTGGACCGCAGTAGGTTGATAATTACGGCCAAGTCGTCGCCGGGCAACGGCGGGGTCGGGCTTTGTGACTACGACCCGAAGGGCGGGTTCGGCATACGGACGGCGGACGAGGCCCGGCGGCAGATCGAGCGGTCAATGGAGCTGCTGGGCGTGGACCACCTGAACATGTACCAGTTCTGGGCTCTGCACAGCGAGAACATATTCCAGGAGGGGCTGAAGAAAGGCGGCTTTCTGGAAGGCGTCTTGAAGGCGCACGAGGAGGGGCTGTTCGACTACGTCGGCATGACCACGCACGCCGAGGCAGCGGAGATCATTCACTTTGTGAAGGATTCGCCATACGAGTTCGACATGGTGACGCTTCCGTTCAATCTTGTGAACGCAGGGCGGATGGAGGCTGTGGAGTACTGCGCGGATCGCGGGATAGGTGTTGCGGCGATGAACCCTCTGGGGGGAGGCCTGCTGGCGCGGAACGTTCCGCTGATGAACGATCTCGCCGAGCGGGCGGGGGCGGATTCGATGGCGGAAGCATCGCTGCGTTTTGTGGCTTACACGCCGGGGATGACGACGGCGCTTAACGGGATAACGTATGCGGAGCACGCCGAAGTGGGCGCGGCGGCGGTGTGCGCGGGTCCTTTGGGCAATGATGCGGAGGCGATGCTGACGGAGCGGCTGGCCGAGATATACGCCAGCGTGAATCCGCACAACCTGTGCACGGCGTGCGGTTATTGCGGGCAGTGCCCGATGGGCATCTTGGTGCCGAAGGTCCTCGCAGCGTTTACTGACATGCGGATTCCGTCGACGGCCGAGGCGGCGAGGGCGGAGGTAGCTGCGAAGCTGGCGGCCGGGGAGGAAGGGTGGGATCCTTCGCTGTGCGACAAGTGCCGGCAATGCGAAGAGAAGTGCCCGAACCGTATTCCGGTGACACAACTGATGGAAGCTGCGGTGGAGATCTGGCCTAAGATTTCCTAGTGCCGATCGGCGGAGCGACGCGACGCACCCCCTTACGAGTAGGCAGTGGTAGACAACGGGCCGACCGCTGGGGCCGACCCGTTGCTGTTCTCCCTGCTGACTGATTATTATTGGCCGTTGGGCATCGGCACTTCACCGAGGCCGACGGACCAGTGTTTAGATGTCTCCGCTTTCGTTGATCGCAGAGTAGACCTTGTTGGCCAGTTCGCGGTACATGACGTCGAAGTTCAAGTAGAGCACGCCATTCTCGGACATATCATTCGTGGCCAGCAGCAGGTCCATGACGGTCATGTCGGTGTAATCGTCCACGCCGAAGGCAGCGCCGGACAGGCCGACGTTCCAGGTGGCGATACCGACGCCGTTCATATCAACGATGAAGCCGTAGTTCTCACCGACGGCGCCGGCGAGGTTGCCATTAGTGACGTAGACGGCAAAAGCGGTGGTGAGGACTTGGCAATCGAACTTGGCCGGTCCTTCGAGTGAGCCGTTCTTACTGCCCTTCACCTTGGCCTGGAATTTGGCCTTGTAGTAGGCCGCGACCTCGGCATTGGTCATGCTGGATAGGTCGTTTTCACCGGCGCTAATCCCGTACATATTGGGGAAGGTAGCCGCCAGCCAGGCGCCGATGGAGCCGTCGACGGACTTCAGCAGCTCCTGGCCGTTCTTGTTCTGCCAGAAGCCGATGGTAGCCGTCTGCCCCGCCGTTACGGTCGAACCGGCCAGCGGCCGCTCGCCGAAGTTGTAGTTTACGCCGTCCTGATTCTGGTTCAGCGTCACGCCGGTGAATACGTCGTTGCCGGCCGTGCCGACAGGCTGACCGGCCACTTCACCGATCACGTCCACGCCGTCTTCATATCCGGCGGGTTGGGTCTCGGTGATGGTGTAGGTCCCGGGCCTGAGGTCTACGAAGGCATAGATGCCGTCGACATCGGTGACGTCGGTCAGTTCAACAGCCTGGCCAAGATCGTCGGTGCCGGTGAGGGTCACAGTTACCCCCTCAATGGCGTATTCGTTGAAGTCGATCAGGCCGTCGTTGTTGAAGTCTTCCCACACAAAGCCGGACACGCTGGCGGGCCTGATTTCGCCGAAGATGTAGCCCGTGCCTTCTTCGCCGCCGGCGAGGACGATTCCGCTGAGGACGTCGTTGCCGAGTGTGCCGCCGACATTGCCCACAGCATCTCCGCCGTCGAGGAAGCCATCCGGCTGGGTTTCAGTGATGGTGTATTCACCGGGCAGCAGGTCGACGAATGCATAGGAGCCGTCAACGCCCGTAGTGGTGCTCATGTTCACCGAGCCGTCATCGCTGGTCAAGGCGACGGTAGCGCCGGCGATGCCGGTCTCTCCGTCATCGACGCCGTTGTTGTTGGCGTCATGGAAGATCCTACCGGCCAGCGTGCTGGTCTGCGGCCCGCCGATAGGCTCGATGGCGCCTACGACTCCCTGAGCTTTCCCGCCAAAGTTAACGCTGAAATCGCCTGTGAAAGTCGAATTGGTGCTGACCATTTTCAGGCCGATGTCCATTCCGGCAAACAGCGGAGCCAGGTCGCCGCCCGTGACGTAGAAGCGGAAATCGTACTGGTCGGTCGGGCCGCCGCTGTCGAGGAAACCGAAGTCGAGTATCTCACCGGTCAGCAGGACGCCGTCGTAGTCGATCGTACCGTCATGATCTATGTCGATCTGCCCTTCGATGACTAGGTCGTCGCCGGCAATTCCGCCGGAGCGGTTCCCGTTTTCGTCCACCTTTATGTGGAGCTGGAAATCGCGTGGCGGCATGATCGGTCCGGCGTCTGTGGGCCCAAGGCGAAAAGCCAGCGGGGTCGCGTCGCTGTCGAAGGAATCCGTTGCGGCATCGTATGTGACCACGCCCGTGGCGTCATACGGGACCTGCGGGAACTCAAGGTCCACGCCGATCAACGACAGCAGCAAGCGGTCCTCCAGCCTCTCAAACGTGGGCACTGGGGGCTCGGACGGAACGCGCGGAGTCCGTCCGAATAGGTTGTTCAGTATCTCTTTCAGCATGTACGTTTCTCCCAGACGAGTAAATTAACTTGCGTCCGTGCCCTCCACCGCAGGCCGGTTCCTTCCAATCCGGCCTCCTTTCGTACATACCTACATCGAGCGAGACGTGGGTTACTACGAATTGTATTATTTCGATCCGGCTGTCCGGTGGCGGCGAACCATCGCCAGGCCGCCAAGAGCGAGCAAGCTTAAGGTGGCGGGCTCAGGGATGTCGGCCTTGCCGTTTCCGAGAGTGTACGGATCGAAGTTGTGATTGCTGAAATCGGCCAGGAACGTCGGCATGCCGGTAATATCAACGGACTGGGCAGCCACGATGACGGATACGCCTCCACCGTTGCTCAAGTCGCCGCTGGCGTTGCCGAAGACAAAATCGAACAGGCCGTCTTCAGCATAACCGAAGGCCAGCAGATCGTTGGAATAGGCGCGTTCGCCAACTTCCCAGGAATCCAGGTCTCCGCCGGACCAATCGGTGTCGGCATCGAGAATTCCCATCCAAAACGGGTCGGACGAGACGGACAGCTTTCCGGCCACCGACTTCTTGGTGAACTTGTCGATTTCGGCTTCCAGATAGAAATAGCCCAGATAATTCTCCGAACCAGAATCATCCACTGCATAGTCCTGAAGGGCCGTCCATGCGCCGTAAGGGTCGAAATGTCCCACGGCTGTGAGCATTCCTGTTGGGCCGGCGCCGGCGATGTAGTCTACCTGGATGTTAAACGTGACGAGAATAGGATACGATAGCTGAACGCCGACAAGATCGGCCTGAGCGGTGCCGACAAGGCCGACAAGCAACGCCAGCAGGATAACTGCACCAATACAATATACCCTCATGTCCGAGCTTCCTTTAATGTGACCCTCACGTAGCAGAAAATGGCTCCGATTTTCATATTCTACCAAATGGGTGCAATTCCGCAACTGTTTTTCCTAGTATTTGGGCACAAATTCTGGGTCGGATATTCCTGACCTAAGGTAAACGGCTGGCGGCGCAAGCCGGGGCCCCGCAGCCACAATTGCATTTGCTGTAGGAACTTAAATTGCTATTCGGGATAGAGGCCGAGGTCTGTGGGAGGGTTGGGGGCGGGTGAGCCGGCTTCAGAAGGCAGTGCGCAGACCCCGGTTATTGCTTCCAACCGCAAGTGCCGGTAGGATATTGCGATCCGCAATAAGGAGACAAAAATGACGCCGCGAGAGGTCGTAACAGCCCAGTTCGATCATCAGGAGACGCACCCCGTTCCTTACACCCTCGGTTTCGAGGGCGACCTGCCGCAGCAGCTTGACAAGCACTACGGCACGGGCGATTGGCGAAAGCGGATTGTCAAGTACATGAACTCCCTGGGCGGCGTGGACACGCAGCTTCGCAGGAACATAGACGACGTCTACGCCCGCGACGCGTTCGGTACGTTGTGGAGGATGGACCTTAGGCCGTTTCACCTGGAGCGACCGGGCCTGGCTGAGCCCTCGTTCGACAACTGGAAGTTCCCTCCGGTCGAAGACTTCATCGCGGCGTCGGCGAACATAGCCGAGCAGGCGCGGAAAAGCATCGCCGAGGACCCCGACGGCTATCGGATTATTCACATGGGCTGGGGGCTGTTTGAGGAGTCGTGGGGGATCCGGGGTTTCGAGAACGTGATGACGGACATCGTGGCTGAGGAGGACTTCTATGCGGAGCTTCTGGACAAGCTTACGGAACTGTTCCTCGCGCTGGTGGAGCACTGCAAGGATGTGCCAGCCGACGCGATAATGTTCGGCGACGACTGGGGCGACCAGCGAGGCCCGATAATGGGGCCGGAGAGATGGTGTAAGTTCTTCAAGCCTCGCTGGGAGAAGATATATGCGGCGACGCACGCACAGGGCAAGAAGGCTATCAGCCATTGCTGCGGGAGCATAGCGGCGATCATGGGCGACGTGATCGAGATAGGCCTGGACGTTCTGGAAAGCGTGCAGCCGGAGGCAGCGGGCATGAACCCTTACAAGCTGAAGAGGCAATGGGGCGATAAGATAGCGTTCTGGGGATGCCTCGGCAGCCAGAGCACGCTGCCGTTCGGCGGTCCCGGGGACATCCGCACCGAGGTGCGCAAGCTTCGCCGCCAGATGGGCACCGGCGGCGGGTACATGCTTGCGCCGGCGAAGGACCTCCAGCCTGGAATGCCGATCGAGAACGTCGTAGCTACGTTGGAAGTGTTCACGGAGCAGCAGTAGCGCCATCCGGCAAACAAGGGAAGACTGCAATGTCAAGCGTGGATGCCGCGGGCACGGACGAGCAGATGGGATGGCGGGCGAGCGGGCAATGCGGCGCAGTGGCGGCTGGCGGGGCAGTAGCGGTGGCTGCGGGGATCGAGCTTTTGGCCGCCGGTGGGAACGCTGCGGATGCCGCGGCTTCGACGCTGCTGGCGCTCGCCGTAACGGATTTTGGGTTTTACGCAATCGGCGGGGAAGTGCCGCTAATCATCCATGATGCGGGCAAGGGCGTGACGAAGGTATTGTCCGGCGTCGGCCGGTCGCCGCTGGAGGCGGCAGCGACGGAGTGGTACATGGCCAACGGCATTCCCACTGACGGGAGTATCAAGGCAGCGCCTGTTCCCGGGGCGATGCACCTGTGCGTGACGGCCATCAAGGAGTTCGGGCTCAGGAGCTTCGCGGAGGCGGTGCGTCCGACATTGGCCATGCTGGATGCGGGCGGGAAGGAATGGTATCCGCTGCTGGCGGCGACGATCCGCAAGATGATCGACACGGAGCACAGTCACAACGGCACGCGGGAAGAAAAGCTGCAGGCGGCGGTCGAGCGGTTCTACAGGGGCGACATCGCAGACGACCTGGAGGCGTGGTACACAACGGGCGGGAGCTTTTTGCGCAAAGTTGACCTAGCGGCGCACTACACGGCGGTGGAGGACCCCGTGACGGTAAACTACCGTGGCTACACGGTGTGCAAGTGCGACACGTGGACACAGGGGCCGAGCCTGTGTCAGATGCTCCGCCTACTGGAGGGCTTCGACCTGAAGGCGATGGGACGGCTGTCATCGGACTACATTCATGTGATCGTGGAGGCGATAAAGCTGGGGCTGGCCGACCGCGACGAATACTACGGCGACCCGGCGTTCGTGGACGTGCCTCTGGCGGGTCTGTTGTCGGATGAATACACGGTAATTCGGCGGGAGCTTATCGACATGGCTCACGCTTCGGCGGAGATCAGGCCCGGCGATCCGATCACGATGCGGGCGGTTAGAGGGCCCGGCCAATACCGTCCCGGGCGCGGCGGGACGACGACGTGCGTGGTTGCCGACCGGTGGGGCAACGTGGTGGCGGCGACGCCAAGCTGCAACGTATTCGGAGACAAGGGCGGCGAGGGCGGCGCGACGGGCGTGACGCACGGCAATCGGCTGCGGAGCCTGAACACGTGCGAGGGACACCCCAACTGCATTCAGCCGGGAAAGAGGCCGCGGATTACGCTGACGCCGACGCTGGTGCTGAAGGACGGCAGGTGTGCGGCGGCGATAAGCGTGGCGGGCGGCGATCTGCAGGACCAGGCGAGCCTGACCGTTTTGCTGAACTTCATCGAGTTCGGCATGTCGCCGGCCGAGGCGGTCACTGCGCCGCGATTCAGCACGTTCCACCACGAGAACTCATTCAAGCCTTGCGCCGTCCGCGCTGAGGCGCGAGAGGAATTGTGCTCTCTGCACGCGCACGTGGGCATCAATGAGAAGGTTCTGGCGGAGCTCACCTCGCGGGGACATAAGGTCACGACGACGGATGGGCCGATCGCAACGCCGGTCATGCTGCAGGTTGATGCGGAAAGGGGCATGATTCATGCAGCCGGCGACCCGACGGCCGGGCGGCACGCGGCGGCGCTGGATCGGGAGCAAGCATGAACGCACGAGAGCAGTTCCGAAAGATAATGGATTTCGAGCCGGTCGACGGCGTGCCGCTAATGGAGATCGAGGGCTACGAAGAGGCGACGCTTGTCCGCTGGCACAGTGAGGGTCTGGCGAAGGGCACTTCGCCGGCAGCGGCCCTGGGCATAAAGTCTCCCGAGGCGTTGTGGATCAACTTTTTCCCCGTGCCGGAATATGAAGAGGAAGTCCTTGAAGAAGACGACGATTACACGATCGAGCGGAACATTTTCGGCATCGTCGTCAAGAAGCCCAAGGATAGGTCGCAGTACACGTACGAAGGCTACGTGGAGCATCCGGTCAAGGACCGCGCAAGCTGGCTGGAGTATCGTAAGCGTCTGGATGCCACGGACCCAAAGCGATACACCAACTGGACGCCTCAGCGCTGGGCCTACTACAACAATGCCGATCATCCCGTTGGCCTGGTGATACACCCCTACTTTTTCCGGCTGGGTTTGTATTCGATGGGGCTGGAAAACTTCCTGTTGGCATTTTATGACCAACCAGGGTTATTGCACGACATGTTCGCCCACCGGACTGAAATGGCGCTGAAGATCATCGAGGAAGTGACGGCCCATGTGAAGCTGGACTACTGCTGCATTGCGGAGGACTTAGCGTACCGCAGCGGGCCTCACATTTCGGTGGAGATGTATCGGGAGTTCTGGCAACCTCATCAGCCGCCGGTCATAGAGGCACTTCAGAAAGCCGACGTGCAGAGCATCGTTATGTGGTCCAGCGGGGACCTCCGGCCCCTGCTGAGGACGCTGATAGAGATGGGATTCAACGTGACGTGGCCTTGCGAGGAATTCGTGGGGATGGACGCGGTGGAGTTGTGCAAGGAGTACGGCCGGGACATGCGATTCGTGGGGAACATAGGCATTCGGACTGTGGCGGCCGGCAGAAAGGCCATAAACGAGGCGATCGAGACTAAGGTGCTGCCGCTGCTGGAGCGCGGCGGCTACATACCGACACTTGACGATCAGGCGTCGCCGGACATCTCGTGGGATAATTACTGTTACTACATAAGCCGGTTGCGCGAGCTGTAGCGGGGCTCAGCTGCGCGGCGTGTTGCTATCTGGTACCCAACGGGGCGTGTTCAGAAGGGGTAAATGGGCCCGTCGAGCAAATCGGCGAATTGATCCTTCAACTCGGGCATAGCCAGAGCGTCGAATATCTTCCGCCAGCGATCTGGCTGGTTTTCATGGACCAGTCGGGGCGTGAAGCCAAGGTTCAGGTAGGTCTTTATGGCTGGGAGTCTGGCGTCATCGGTGCCGAGGCCGGCTGCGCGATAGCCCTCATGCAGCATTCGGTGCAGCACCGCCAAGCTGACAAAGTAGCCAAGTTTCTTGCCCGCATGGCTGGACTTGCTGGCCACCCAATGGAGGAATGCTGTGCCGCTGCGGCGAGCCGCGGGAATGTTCGGCTCGTAAAGCAACAACGCGTTAGCGACGATCTCGTCACCGTGGGCGATCAAGAGGGAGCGGGCGGGCATGAATCCTGATATTCTGCTGAAGAACCTGCAGAAGTCCATGTCCTCCCATCCGAAGGCGTCGCGAAAGACCTCACTGAGGCCGGCATCATCTCCCGGGCGGTAGTGTCGCAGGACGTAGCCGGCAGGCAGGTCCAGCGGGGGCAGGTCGTAAAGGCCCGGGCGGTACATGCGAAGTTGCGGCTCGTGAGTCAGGGCGTGGTTACTCATGCGTCGGTCAAATCCTCGGTTGGCGCCGGCCTGGCGGCCGAGCATCAAATTCGCCACCGTCAGCGAGTGGCTCGGTCACTCATTAACCTCCGTCAAAACCACTCTACTGTTTGGACCTCGCCGGACCACAGGCTCTTCATGGCTGCATCGCAGATCGAGACATTTCTTGCGCCGTAGGTGGTGTTCATCCAATTCTCCTTCTTACCTTCTATGGCGTCGAGAAAGTCCACGACCGTTAGGTTCCAGCCGTGACCAGCGGCGACCTTCGGAGGTGGGGGCAGTTTGTAGGGATCCTTCCAGCGGCGATATAGGGTTCCCTCGTAGAGCGAGCCATCGGTTCCGTAGACCTCGAGCATTTGGCCGAAGTCCCAACCACTGACCCCGCTGCTGACGAGCAGTTTGCCGACGACGCCGTCTGCAAAGGTCGTTGTAACAACGAATAGGTCCTCCATGGGCATTCCGGATTCTGCCAGCCCGTTGCCAGCGCAGTAGACTTTCGTCACGGGGATGTCGGCCATGACCATTAGCATGAGGTCAAGCGGGTGCACGCCGCCGCCGAAGAGGATGTTCTGGGGGTTATCCTTGTCGGCCCGCCATGGGGTGTACTCTGAACCCTCGGGGTGGTAATAGTCCCACATGTCATGGACGTAGAACCCGCCGAGGTAGAAGATCTTTCCAACCATGCCATCCCTTGCGGCCTGCATGACCGTTCCCCACGGGTGCGAGTATCGCATCGTGTAGTCGACGGTGACGATGGTCCCGGCCTGCTTCTCGGCGGCGAGGACGGCCTTGGCATCGGTGAGGGAGGTGGCCATAGGCTTTTCGATGAGGACGTGGCAGCCATGCTCCAGAGCCATGACGGCGTTGCGGCCGTGGAGATGATCCGGGCCTGCGTCGACAACTATATCGGGCCTGGATTGCCGGAGCACCTGGAGGTGGTCATTCTCGTTCCCGATCAGCGCGTGGGGGAACTCGTGGGTGAGTTGCCGGCGGCGTTCAGGGCTTTTCTCGACGAAGGCCACGGGCTCTGCCCGGCCATCGGCCTGCATGACTTTCATGACGGCGGTACCGGCGCCGCCGGGGCCTATTATCATGGCGCGAAGCTTTGCGATGGCAGTTCTCCCTAGATTTTTCGTCGCGCGGAGGAATCAGTCGCGGCGGGGTCGCCGCCCGAGCGGAGCATAGGCGCTTCCCAAGGCGAGGGACTGCCATTCCGCGGGCGAATGTTTTCGGGCAGCTTCTGACTATTCGAACCAGACGACGGGCTCGGGTTCTTTCGAGGCGATACTCTTCATCGCCGCGTCACAGATGGCTACATTGCGCGCGCCGAAGGTGGAGTTCATCTCGTTTTCCTTTTTGCCGTCGAGCACGTCGAGAAAGTCGCGCACGGTAAGGTTCCAGCCGTGCCCAACGCCGATTTCTTTAGGCTCCGTCAGGACCTGAGGCTCCTGCCCTCGCCGCAGGAACTTGCCGTCGACGAGAGTGCCCTCAGCGCCGTATGCCTCGAACATCTCGCCGAAGTCGCCGCGGTTGCAGCCGCTGGTTACGGTTATCCTGCCGATGGCGCCGTTGGCGAACCGCATGGACACAAGGAAGCAGTCTTCCATCGGCATGTCCGAGCCGGAAAGGTGATTTGCCAGGCAGTAGACGTCGGTAACGGGGATGGGGTCCATGACGCAGAGAACCAGGTCCAGCCCGTGGCATCCGCCGCCAAACAGGATGTTCTGTGGGTTATCCCTGTCGATTCGCCAGGGGGTACTCCACTTGCCTTTGGAGTCGTACCAGTCCCACATATCGTGGATATACATGCCTGAGATGTAGAACACTTCGCCGATTTTTCCGCTCTTGGCCTCGCGCATCATCGTACCCCACGGATGCGAATACCGCATTGTGTAATCAACCATGATGATCTTGCCGGATTTTTTCTCGGCTTTGAGCAGCTCCTTGGCGTCCTTGATGTTCGTGGCCATGGGCTTTTCGATGAGAACGTGTGCGCCGTGCTGGAGGGCGGTAATGCATTGCCGGCCGTGGAGGAAGTCCGGACCAGCATCGACGACGACGTCGGGTTTGGTGGCCTTGAGGACCTTCATGTAATCGGTGTCGATCAGGACATCGGGAAACTCCTTCTTGAGTTCGGCGATGCGCTGGGGTCGCGTCTCGACGAAGCCGACGGGTTCGCCTCGTCCGTCTTTGATCATCTCCTTGTAGACAGCAGTCCCGGCCCCTCCCGGGCCGATGATGAGGGCACGATATTTCGCCATTTTTCGTTCCTTTCACGTGCATGCGATTATACCTTGTAACACCAGCCCGCTAGCAAGGGGGCGTTCAGGCGGTCAAGTTATCCGAATGCGGCGGGCAAATGCAATGGTCCTCTGGGGGCGTCGGACGGCTTCGGGTTGATGGCTGTGATCGGCACGGGCCATTTGGCAACGTTCGAAGGAATGGTCTGATTGTGTAATAATTCCGCAACATATACTGTTGGCTGAATATAATTCTTTGATGTATTACGCTGTGGACCGGCCCGGTCGGCCTTGAAAGAGGAGAAATACAATGAAGCGTTACGGTTACATTACATTGAGCTTACTGCCGCTGGTTGCGATTGCGCTGGGTCTGCTGTTGCTGACGGCCGGCTGCCAGAAGAAGTCCGAGGAGGCGCCTACAACCGACACAGTGATGGACGAGTCAGATGAAGTGGAGGTTGATGAGGTTGTCGAAGGCGCGGGCGGCGCGGTCGATGCGGTGGTCGAAGAAGCGGCCCCTGAGGTTGCCGAGATGGTGAAATTCGCCAATGTTCGTTGTCCAATTATGGGTACCGAGTTGGATCTCGCGAACGTCCCGGAAGACCTGCAGCGGACCTACAAGGGGCAGAAGGTGGCTTTCTGCTGCGCGGGGTGTCCGTCGAAGTGGGATGCACTTAGCGACGAAGAGAAGGCTGAGAAGCTGGCAGCCGTAGCTGCGCCTGAATAGCTGGAGCGCCGCGGCTGGCTCGTCGATTGCCGGCCGATCGATTGCAGGCGCGCATTATTCGCACGGCATCACTGTACGTGGGCCTTCCGGAAGCAGCCCTCCGGCGGCGGACGGTGGCAACGCGGCCCGCGGGGGCATCGGCGAGCCCTTGCGTGAAGATAATACCTCCCAAGGCGGCTGCTCAGGCGAGTATGGCTTTGAGGTCCTCAGCCGGAGTCGAGATAGGCGCGATGTTGAACTTCTTGACCAGCACGTCCAGCACGGTCGGGGTCACAAAGGCAGGCAGTGACGGCCCTAGCCGGATGTTCTGAACGCCCAGATGCAGCAGCGTCAGAAGAATGCAAATAGCCTTTTGCTCGTACCAACTGAGCACCATGGACAGGGGCAGGTCGTTTACGCCACAGTGGAAAGCCTCTGCCAGGGCGACGGCAATCTGGATGGCGGAGTATGCATCGTTGCATTGGCCGATATCCAGCAGACGGGGGATTCCGCCGATATCGCCGAAGTCCAGCTTGTTGAAGCGGTACTTGCCGCAAGCGAGCGTGAGAATGATGCAGTCGTCAGGCACTTGCTGTGCGAGTTCGGTGAAGTAGTTCCGCCCGCTCTTTGCTCCGTCGCAGCCGCCGATCAGAAAGAAGCGTCTGATCTTTCCTGCCTTGACTGCATTTACGACGGCGTCGGCTACCGACATTACGGCCTCGTGCCCGAAACCTACGGTGATCGTCTTTTCCGGCCGATCTTCGGTGAAGCCGTCTGCCGACAGAGCAGTTTGTATCACGGGTTCGAAGTCTTGGTCGCCGATATGCTGCACGCCGGGCCAGGCCACAAGCCCGGAAGTAAAGATTCGGTCTAAGTATTCGTCGGCGGGTTTTTGGAGGCAATTGGTCGTCATCAGGATAGCGCCGGGGAATGCTTTGAACTCTTTTCGCTGGTCCTGCCACGCGCCGCCGTAGTTACCGACCAGATGGGTGAATTGCTTCAGTTTCGGATAGCCGTGGGCAGGGAGCATTTCTCCGTGCGTGTAAACGTTTACGCCGCGCCCAGCGGACTGTGCGAGCAGATCGTAGAGATCCTTGAGATCGTGCCCAGACACGAGAATCGCCTTCCCGGCGACGGGTGTCACGCGCACGGGCGTCGGCTGCGGATGGCCGTAGGCGCCGGTGTTGCCGGCGTCCAGCATGCCCATAACCTTCAGGTTGATCTCGCCGCAGCGCAGCACCATCACCAGGAGCTTTTCGACGTTGCGGGCGCCGTCGCCGGCGAGGAAGTTCAGGGCCTCGTGGAAGAATGCGTATACTTCGCCATCCTCACGTCCGAGTATTTGCGCGTGATCGGCGTAGGCGGCAGTTCCCTTGAGGCCGTATAGCAACAGCTCCTGGAGGCCTGTTACATCATCACCCAGCGTCTCTTTGCGGGCGGCGATGCCAACCTGCTCGCTCTGGGCAAGCAAGCCCTCCAGATCGTCAGCCGGCTGGAAGCTCGCCGGGCCGTCCAACTCGTCGGGGGTCTCGCCCGCGGCCTTGGAGGCATCTTGGTAAGCCGGAAGTAATTCTCCGCGAAGGCTCACCACGCGACGAATAATCTCAGCCAACCGGTCTGGGTCGAAGTTGACGTTAGTAACGGTCGAAAACAGCGCCTCCAGTACCGACACGTCCACCCGACGATCGACCACGCCCACCTGCCGCGCGCGATGGGCGACCATTGACAGGCCCTTTGTGGCGTGGACGAGCAGGTCCTGCAGATTTGCGACGTCCGAGTCCTTGCCACAAACGCCCATTCTTGTACACCCCGTCCCGTTGGCTGTCTGTTCGCACTGATAGCAAAACATGCTCATTGCTTAACTCCTTCGTGAATAATCGGTAGTCTTGTTGCCGCTTTGCCGGGCCCCAAGCTTTTCTTGATACGGCATTCTAGCGCCCCAGCAGGCAGCGGCGGGGCTTTTATCGGCCGGCGGACAAAGGGCCTTGTATAATCTTGCCAAAGCGTTACTACTTATAATTATTATATGCAAGACTCTATCCAATGCAACTGGAAGATCGTTTAGATGAGCATAATTCTCTCACCGCAGGTCACAAGCGGTGCATCTGCGGCGGTTAGGCGGACCGGCCGGAGCGGGGCGTCGTTGGGCTGGTGTTACTTGACGGCCGTGAGGAAGCTGTAACCCCTTTCGAAGGCGTTGGTGTTGATCTCTACAGTCTTGTCGCCCTTGCGCTTGGAGATGTCTTGAATGCCTGCCAGGGCTTTGTCCTTGTCGATGAGCTCGGTCTGGCTGATCATCGCGCCGAAGATGACGACATTTGCTGCTCGCACGTCGCCCAGTTCAAGAGCGATGTCCGAAGCCGGCAAGAGTAGTACGTTGTCCCCGGAGGCCGAGGCAAGCGACTCGTTGACAAACGCCTTGCCCTGCCCGTTAAGTTGAGGCAGAAATCGGTCAACACTGGGCTGATTCATCAGCACTGCCACGGTGGGGTGTTCGGCCATGGGTGTGGCGATTGGCTCATCGGAGAGGATCACCTGGCAGTTGCTGGTGCCGCCGCGGACCTCTGCCCCGTAGCTAGGGAAGAAGGTGATGTGCTCGTAGTCATTCAGAGCAAGGTTAGCCAGGAGCTTGCCGATGAACATGAGTCCCTGGCCCCCGGAGCCGGAGAATATGATTTCTTGGTGTCGCATTGGGCTACTCCGTTGTCCTGTCGCGAAAGATTTTGACGGGGAAGTACGCACTAACGTCGGCTTTGACGTGCGCCATTGCCTCGACGGGACTGAGGCGCATGTATGTGGGGCACGGAGAGAGGACTTCCACTATGCTGAAGCCCTTGCCGGTGATCTGCGCGTCGAACGCTTTTCGCAAGAGGGTCTTGGTCTTGCGGATACCACCCGGCCCGTCAAGCATGGTTCGGGCAATCAGGGCCGGGGCCTCGAGGGTGTCGAGTATTTCGCACATCCTTAGGGGATAACCCATCGTCGCGACGTCCCGGCCCTTCGGGGAAGTTGCGGTTACCTGCCCAATCAGCGTTGTGGGGGCCATCTGTCCGCCGGTCATTCCGTAGATGGTATTGTTGATGAAGATGGTGGTGTAGTTCTCGCCGCGGTTTGCGGCATGGACGATCTCTGCCGTACCGATCGACGCCAAGTCGCCGTCGCCCTGATAGGCCAGCACGAAGGCGTCCGGCCTCGCGCGCTTGATGCCGGTGGCGACGGCCGGCGCACGGCCGTGGGCGGACTCGGTGCAGTCGACATCCCAATACTCGTACGCTATCACCGAGCACCCGACGGGCGCGACGGCGATGGTCTTGTCTCGCAGGTTCATCTCATCGATGAGCTCGGCAACAAGCCGATGCACAATTCCGTGCCCGCACCCAGGGCAGTAGTGCATCGGCACATCTTCCAGGGAAGCGGGCCTGGTGTATAAAGCGGTTTCACTCATTGTCTTTCTCCACTACCGGATTCTGCGGATCTCCTCGGCGATGTCGGCAACACTGGGCACAGCGCCGCCCATTCTGCCGTGGAAATGCGTGGGAACTCTTCCTTCGACGGCCAGTCGGACGTCGTCAAGCATTTGTCCGCCGCTCATCTCCACTGTCAGGACCGCCTTTACGTGGTCGAGGTGGCCGCGGATAGCGTCGAACGGGAAGGGGTACAGCGTCTGCGGGCGGAGCAGACCGGCCTTTATTCCCTCACTGCGGGCGAGGTTCACAGCGCCGCATGACAGGCGTGCCGACGTGCCGTAGGCCACGAGCATGATGTCGGCATCATCGAGCATATAGGTATCGAATCGAACCTCGTGTTGCTCGACCTCCCTGAGTTTCTTCTGGATTCTGATGTTATTGTCTTCGACCTTTCCGGCGTAGTAAGAGCGGATGGTGCGTTTCTTCCGGCCCGCAGAATTGCCCAGCGCCCAGGGCTTGTCTGGGAGGTCTGGTTTTTTATCCGACAGGACTAGGGGCTCCATCATCTGTCCGAGCCGGCCATCGGCAAGGATAAGCACCGGATTTCGATACTTGTCCGCGAGGTCGAACGCCAGTACGGCAAAGTCGTGCATTTCCTGGACGGTAGCCGGTGCAAGCACGATGGTGCGATAATCGCCATGCCCGCCGCCGCGCGTGGCCTGGTAGTAGTCTGCCTGGCTGGGCGTGATATCGCCAAGCCCCGGCCCAGCCCGCATGACGTTTACAATGACAGCGGGCAGGCAGGCGGCGGCGAGATAGGAGATGCCTTCCTGCTTAAGGCTGATTCCCGGGGAGGATGAGGATGTCATGGCCCGAGCGCCTGTAACTGACGCGCCGAAGACCATGTTGATGGCGGCGAGTTCGCTCTCGGACTGGATAAACACACGGTTCTTTGCGGGCATGTTGGCCGCCATGTAAGCAGTCAATTCGTTCTGGGGCGTGATCGGGTAGCCGAAGTAGCACGCACACCCGCCGCGAATGGCTCCTTCTCCCAAAGCCTCATTTCCGGTCATCAGGACGCGATTAACCATTGTTCTCCTCGTTTTCAGTCACCTCGAACAACTCAATCGCCGCCTCCGGGCACACAGTTGCACAGGCGCGACAACCGACGCATTTGGGCGGCGCGATGCACTCGGCGAAAGGCAGGCCCTTGGCGTTGATTCGATCGGATGTCATGGCCAGACAATTCTTGGGACAGAAGCTCACGCACAACTCGCAGCCTTTGCACAGATCCTCTTGTATCGTTATCCGAAACGTTTTCGTGCCCGCCTGGGAATTCCTCGTGGGTGCTGCCATATCAATATACCTTCGCTTTGCTCTTACCGGTAACCACGCTCAGCGCCGCATCAGCCAGCGCCAGCATCTCCGAATTTTCAACAATAACATGAACCGGGGCAATAAATCTAATCATTCTACGCAGTTTGCCTGCGAACAGCTTGCCGCGAACGACCCCGCCGGTCAGGATGATAGCGTCCACTTTGCCTGACAGGGCTGCCGCCATGGCGCCTATCTGCTTGGCCACCTGATATATAAACGCATCGTAGATGAGAGCGTACTTCTTGTTGCCGGCAGCGATCCTGGCTTCGATCTTGCGGCAGTCGTTGGTGCCCAGGTGCCCCACCAGCCCGGCGTGGCGCGTGAGGAGTGCTGTGGCATTTTCAGGCGACAGGCCCCTTTCCAGTCCGTATCTGTAGAACTGTAAGGTGCATATTCCTCCGCTTCGCTCGGGGGTAAAGGGCCCTTCTCCGTATAGGCCGTGGTTGACATCCACAACCCGCCCACGGTGGTGGGCACCGATTGTGACCCCCCCGCCGAGGTGTGCGACTATCAGGTTGCAGCGGCTGTAGGGTTTGTGGAGCTTGGCGGCCATTTTGGCGGCGGCAGCCTTGTGGCTAAGCGCGTGGAACGGACATTGTCTCGGCAAGTCGGGCAGGCCTGACACGCGAGCCACGGGCCACAGCTCGTCCACAACAACTGGGTTTGCAATGAAAGATGGTTTTCCGTGCAGCTTGGCCAGCTCCCATGCGAGCACTGCCCCGAGGTTCGATGCGTGCTGGCCGAACCTGGCGGATTTAAGGTCGCTGAGCATACGCTTATTGATCCTGAAGGCGCCAGACGGCACGGGCCGCAGCAATCCACCGCGACCGACAAAGATGTCTATGTCGGCCAGGTCCACGTCGTGTCCGGCCAGCGCATCCAGCGCCACCTCGCGTCGGAGGTCCGCCTGGTCCATCACATTGACGAAGGCTTCGATGGTCTTGCGGCGGTGTTCGATTTCAACGTCGAAGATCGCCTTCAGACCTGCAAAGAGGGCAAGCTTGGTACCGGTAGAGCCCGGATTGATTACGAAAATCAGTGGTGCAGTGGACTTCATTTGACAAGGCTCTGTTTATGCTGAAGAACCATGATGGCCAGCGCGATAGAGTTAAGCTTCGAGGCGAATGCATCTGCCCGGCTGGGCACGACCAAAGGAATTTTCGCGCCCATGACGACACTTGCTATGGTGGGCTTTACCCACAGCAGCAGGGCCTTGTAAAGCACGTTCCCCATGCCGATATCGTTCATAATGATGATGTCAGCCCGGCCGGCAACTTCGCCGCTGACGCCCTTTATTTGCGCAGCCTCAACGGACAGCGCAACGTCAAGGGAATATGGGCCTTCGACAACACAGCCGGTAATGCTTCCGTCGCGGTACATCTGCCTGAGTTTTTCCGCGTCGGCGAGCGAGCCGATTCGGCGATCGGTCACTTCCTCCACGAACGACATTATGGCGACTCTGGGTCTGTCCATGCCCAACGCGTGTGCCAGATCGACAGCGTTCATAAGGATGTCTCGCTTTCGCTGAAGGTCCGGTTGAATGTTTACACCGGCATCGGTGATCAGCAACACACGGTCTTCCCCCGGCACGTTGAACACGCTGGTGTGGCTGAGTGCGCGTTTTGTACGCAGGCGGTACTTCTTGTTCAGCACTCCCTTGAGCAGAACGTGCGTGGAGACCTGCCCCTTGACGATGACGTCGGCGTCGCCTGCTTGGACCAGATCCAAGGCCGCAGCGACGGAGCCCGCTGGTGTGTTGCAGTCGATTAGTTCAAACGGTGCGATGTCCAGCGACAGTTGTTCCGCCGCAGCCTGGATCGCCCGGCGATCTCCGGTAAGTGAAACGTGGGCCAAGCCCTGCTCATGCGCAGCGGCAACTGTCTTCAGGGCTGAGTCATTCTCTGCGCCAATCAAGATGAGGCGAGGCTTGGGCTCTAAGGCCTTGACAAGGGTAGAAATCTGTTCCACTCGTGTAATCATTGACGGTTCCTACTGAAAGAGCTTCCACAACGTCTTCGCCAGGCCGATCCGCAAGCACGGGGGGGCGCCGACGAAACAATCCAACCTCGCCGCCGAGAGCAGCCCGGTTGCGACCGTTCTTGGAGTATACTGCTGAAGTGTCTCAGTTTAAAGACTTTCCACTGCGACGCGTCTTGTAATTCGCCAAACCGTTGCTTGAATCGTCGGATGAAGGAAAGGATGTAAGATGTTTTTGAAGAAGCTCTTATATGTGCGTCACCCCAGTATGAGGATCACAGCGAATCGTGCAGCGCCGCAGCCGGTTGACCCGCCGGGACTCACTAGCTACCATGACTACGGAAGGATTGATACGGCCAATGAGTATTCTCATGCTGCTAACGACTAACCGCCCAGCCCTCCGGGCGCGTGGCGCCCGCGGCATCACGCTGGTCGAACTGTTGACAGTCTTCGCCATCATTCTTGCGCTGGTAGCGATGGCAATGCCCGCCCTACAGGGGATCGAGGCGACGAAGATGAGGACCCAATGCCAGGCCAATACCAGGATCTTCGTCGGCGCCTGTCATCAGTTTGCTCTGGATAACGCGAATCTTGAGTATCCAATTGGTTCCGTCGGCGTGGCAGCGGAAGTCGAGGGAGAAGATGACGTCCCGGATGACTATACGCAGATCAGTCCCAGCGCTTTTACCGCGCTTACAACGTACGGCGTAACGCCCGAGAGCACCACATGCAAGACCATCGGTGAGCAGGACTGGCTGTTCTCCACCGATATTGATGCCCCATACAGAATGGGGATGATCTACTGGCTGGGCAGAGAGGACATCCTCGACGCAGACGACAACGTGATCTACCAGAGCCGTCAGCGATATGACAAGCAGTATGACCCGACAAGCCGTACCGTCGTTACGTGCCTGGCGTTTGATTCTCACACGCCCGGCACGGGCGAGATGTCGGTCATGCCGCACCTTGGCAACGCGTGCAAGGTTTACGGTGCGGCAGAACCCAATCCCTGGACAGGATCGCAGCATCACGACGGGCTGGCGGTGGGCTATATCGACGGGTCATCGGCCGCTTTCGTAAAGTACGAGGACCTCACGGACATCACGCAGTACCACCGCATCTGGTACGTTGCGCACTAGGGTTCAGAGGCGCGCGACCACCAATCCCAAGAGACTGTTGCCGGGGCGACTCTGTCCGCATTGCGGCTGGCGCATCCTCCCTAACGGCTGTCGCTTGCGAGGTCCAGCCAAGCTACTTCGTCGGGGGTGACATGCACGTCGAGAGCGGACACATTCTGGCCTATCTGCTCGGCATTGGCGCCGCCGGTGAAGGGGTGGGTCTTCATCGGCTGGGCGAGCACGAAAGCGAGGGCGACCTGCGGCAGCGAAACGCCCTTCTCCTTTGCAAGCTGCCAAGCGCGATCCAGCCTGCGGAAATTGTCTTCGCAGTACATGGCGTTGACGACATCTTCTTCCAGGAACTCGCGGGCCTGTTTGGAGTTTTTTCGCGTGACCCGGCCTGAGAGGAAACCTCGCCCCAAAGACGACCAGGAGAAGATGGCGACGTCGTTGTCGGCGTACCATTTGCGATCGGAGGCGTGGCGAGCCCCGCCCAAGCCGACGCAGCCGGGCCAGATCGGCTGGACCATCTCGGCCAAGCTGTACTGCGGGCTGGAGACAGTCATGGGGGTCAGGCTGTTGATCTTGGCGTATTCGTTGGCATGGGCGATGCGATGGACCGTCCAGTTCGACCCGCCGAAGGCACCGATCTTTCCGGCTTTGTTGTACTCGTTCAGGACTTCGACGATTTCGCCTACAGGTGTTAGCGGGTCGTCGCGGTGCAGGGCGAGTATTTCGATGTGGTCGAACTTCAACCGGCCGAGGGAGATGTCGATCTCTTTGGCGATCCACTCAGGGGTGATGCGGTCGTCATCTGTGAGGGGGTGGGTAACCTTGTCGAAAAGCACGACCTGCTCGCGGAGGCCGCGGCTGTGGACCCACTTCGCAAATGTCTTCTCGTTGTCGCCGTCGACCCCGTAGATGTGGGCGCAGTCGAAGCAGTTGATGCCCCGTTCGAAGGCGGCGTCGAGAATCTTCAGTGAGTCGTCCAACCGGTCCGAGCCGATCATGTCCGTTCCTTGGCACAAGCGGGAGACGTCTTTGCTTACACCGGTTACTTTTCCAAACTTCACGTTCTGCTCCTTTGGATGAGCCTGCTTCTGCGGTTTAGAGGCTGTTGCTTCGCAGTTCCAGGTAGGCAATCTCAGCATCGGACAGGCCGACCTCAAATACGCGGGCGTTTTCGCAGACTTCCTTGGGGGTCTTTCCGCCGGTGAAGGGAAACATCTTCATGGGCTGGGCGAGCACGTAAGCCACCGCGAGCGTCGCCACGGGCACATTCTTGGCCTTGGCGAGCTCGAATGCGCGATCGAGCCGGCGGAAGTTGTCCTCGCAGTACATGCTGCGCGACATGCACTCGTCCATTTCCTCTTTCATCTGCTCGGCGTTTTCCCGCGTGACTCGCCCGGTGAAGAAGCCCCTGCCCAGAGAAGACCACGGGAAGACCGCTATGTCGTTCTCAGTGTACCACTTGCGTGCCTCGACCTGGGCGGGCCCGGGTCCGCTGATGCCGACACAGCCCCACCACATCGGTTCTATCATCTCACCGAGGCTAAAGTGCGGGCTGGAGACCGTTATCGGCACGAGGCCTTTGGCGGCAGCATATTCGTTGGCCTGAGCGATTCGGTGGTGCGTCCAGTTGGACCCGCCGTATGCCCGCACTCTGCCGGTGCGGATTTCGTTGTTAAACACGTCGACGAACTCGCCCACCGGGACGGATTCGTCGTCCCGGTGCATGGCCATTATGTCGATGTAGTCAAAATCGAGCAGATCCAGCGAGTGGGCTATTTCCTTGGTGATCGTCTCCGGCGTGATGTGGTCCTCCGGCGACCACGGATGCGCACACTTGCTGAAGAGCACTACTTTGTCGCGCAGGCCACGGGCATTGACCCACTTGCCGAAAGTGCCCTGATTACCGTCTCCATAGATCACAGCACAGTCGTAGCACGTGATGCCCTGTTGAAAGGCGGCGTCCATAAGCTGAAAAGAATAGTCCTCCTTGTTGGGGTCGAGCATGATTGTTCCCTGACAGAGCCTGGAGACCTGCTTTTTTACGCCCGGGATGTTGCCGTATTCCATGTGATTGTTCCTGTTTGAAGTATGAGAATCCGCGCATAAATGGGCGCGGGCTTAGCATGTGGGTGATGATTAGCGGCCTCTCTTCACGGCTGCCTTTCTACTCTTGGTGACTGTTTTCTTGCGGGCATTGCGCTCCATTGGGTACTTCAAGCCCCACTGGGCGCGTATGGCGTCAAGCGTTTTCATAACCCGCAGGGACTCATCGAGCGGCATGATGTCGGACTCGGCCTTGCCGGCGCTTATGCACTTGACGACTTCGCAACACTGATAGACGAAGCCCTTTTCAGCGACGGGCACCTTGATTAACTTCTCTTTGCCGCCAGCCGAAAGCTTCAGCGGAGCGCCGGCCCACCACGGCGAGTGCATTCGAATATAGCCTTCAGCGCCCAGTATGGTGGCTTCTTGTAGCGTGTTGGTTCGAACGCCCGTCGCCAGCAGAGACAGCTCTCCGCCGGCGTGTCGCATCACGATTCCCGCCTGGCCATCTACGCCCGTCGAGGTGGGCTCCATGAGGGAGGCGATTTTCTTTGGCTCGCCAAGCAGGAACACTGCAAACGACACAGCGTAGACGCCAACGTCCATAAGTCCGCCGCCGGCCAGTGCTGGGGCGAACAGTCGCCCCTTGGGGTTCACGCCCGCCCGGAAGCCGAAGTCCGCCATGACCATTCGCATATCACCTATGGTGCCGGAGGCAACCAGATCTTTGGCCTTGAGCACAGAAGGCAGGAATCGCGACCACATCGCTTCCATCAGGAAAAGTCTCCTGCGACGGGCGGTGCGGATCAGTTCCGATGCTTCGCCTGCATTGACGGTGAACGGCTTTTCGACAAGGACGTGCTTACCCGCCTTCAGGGCAAGCATCGCGTGAGGATGATGCATAGGATGCGGGGTGGCGACATAGACCACGTCGACATCCGGATCGTCCACAAGCTTCTGGTAACTGTCGTGACGATGAGGGATGTTGTACTGATTGCCGAATGCCTCGGCCTTCTTCCGGCTGCGCGAGCCGATTGCTATCAGTCTGGCGCCCTTGACGTGCGGCAGTGCTTCGGCGAGCTTGCATGCGATGCTGCCCGCTCCGATTATGCCCCAACCAAGCGTCTTACTCATTATTCAATGCTCCTGTTTCAATAGATTCATTCGGCAGCCGCCAGCCTCGGAAACCGACAACCGGTCCGCAGAGCGTACCATCGCAGCGGGCACTGTCAAGAAACAAGCGCGGTGTTTCGCGATACTCCCAGGGCTGGCCAAAGAAACGGCGAACCGATTTGACGCAAGGGGCCGGTTAACTTGTCTGGGCAGCGGCAGTCCTGGCGTACTGCCGCCAGATCCAGAGGTCGAACTCGGCGATATCCCGCCCTTCCCGGTCGGCCAGGGCGATGAAATCCTGCTCGATTTCCCGATAGCGATTACCTGTCGGAGTGGAGGCAGGGACGTTTTCATAGCCGAGCTCTTTCATGTACCGCAAGATGTGCGTATCGAGTACGGCAACCTTCTGATCGGGCCGGGTGTGCAGGATGAAGAACCGCGATGTCTTGGGGCCGATGCCGTGGATCGCCTCCAACTCGTCGCAGGTGCAGCGAGCGAGGTCGATATTCGCGGCGGCCAGTTCGGTAAATGCCCTGTTGAGCCGGCTGTGCTTGCCGAGCCGGGATGCCTTTATCGCTTCCAGGAGCTCATTACGTCGGACGAGCCGCCTGATTTTATCGAAGGGCGATTCTCCGGGATGGCTGGCAAGGAAATCATCAAGACCCTCGGCGATCATGCCGGCCGTCTTACCTGCCACCGCCACGCAGAAGAGCAGCAGTTCCTCCAGCTCCTGGGCGGAGCGGTTGCAGTTTGTGATGTTCCATGGATCGATCATACGTTATGGCCACATGATAGCACACCGGCGCTATTGACCGATGAGAATGTCCGACCTAATCTACTGTTGGAGCTAATCGTCAGATCCTCACTTCTCAGTTTTGAGATCATGCCTTAACGTGTTACAAGTCGTATCGCCCGAATTCGTCGATGGCCTCGAACAGCGTCCAGACATTCTCGACGGGGGTTTCCGGCATGATCGTGTTGCAGGGAGAGGCCATATACTTGCCTTCCCATGCGTGGAAGTTTTGGAACATGGTTTGCACTTCCTGGCGGATGCTTTCGCGCGTGCCGCGGACGAGGTTCTCCTGCACATCCAGGCCGCCGAAGAACGTAATCTGCCCGCGGTACTGTCGGGCGATGGCCGGCAGGTCGAGCGCGAGTGTCTGAAGGTTTGATATCACGTCGAGGCTTATGTCAATCCAGTGCGGAATGGCTTCGGTAATGTGACCGCAGGAGTGCATCCACACGTCCAACCCGCGGCCGTGGGCAGTGTCGATCATTGTCGCATAGTCGCCTTTGAAGTACCGGGCGAAGTGTGCAGGCGATATCATCAGACGATTCTGCGTACCCCAGTCGTCGGCCAGGTAGACGGCATCGGCGCCCGCGTCTGCCACTTCGCCGATGCAGCGGATTGTGAACTCCAGCAGGTCCTTCCGCATTGTGTGGAACAGCTCGCCGTCGGTGGCAATTTCCATCATGAGAGGCTCAAAGCCCATCAGCATGAATATCCGTTCGAAGTATGTCCGCCAGACGGTTCCCACAACGTAATTATCCGGCCGGTCGTTAGCCGTTTGTCGGACGTGGGCTGCGAAATCCGCGTCGATGATGGGCATGCCCTCATCGAGATAGCGGGCCCAGTCGTCGAGGTTGTTAACGATCGGCCTGGTGGGATGCCAGCCGACGCCGTCCGGAGACTCGCCGAACAGGCAGTTCCAGTTATCGAGGCGCTCATGCGGCAAAAGCTGCAAGCCGATGTCCATGTCGCGTTTCTTTGGAGCTATTTCGACCAGCACGAAATCGTCGTCCCACTTTTCGTTCATTCGCTTCATGTCTTCGGGGTACTTCTCGCGGAATTGCCGGTCGGTCCAGAACCGCCACGCTGGCACGATGGGCGTCGGTTCGCCGGCCAAACAAGCTTTAAGAGCGTCCTTGGGGAGCATACCAGTATGATCCTCTCTCTGTTCCTTACCGTCCCGCCTTGGCTAGTCGCCTTCAGTGACGAGACAGATACTTTTGATCTTATGAGGAATAGTCCCCCGCCCAACACAGGACGAGGAGAACATCATGGCGGGCTGGCAGGGGAAGCGGCGCCCGCTTTGGATCGATTCTCTGCTACACAATAAGCTTCTCCCAGGCGGCGTTGATGGCGGCGGCGTTGTCCGGGTGGAACAGGCTGGCTATGTCGTCTGTGGCCACAGAGATACTTCCTTCCGTTGGATAATTCCGCAGCCGCGGGTGACTGTCTAGAACACGTCTTTGAGTCTCTCGTACAGCTGTTCGTACTTGGCGAGCCCTGCGGCGTAGACGGCGGCATTGGCGGGGTTAGGCTGGTAGCGTTTCCTGATCGCTACCATGTCGTTGGATGCGGTTTCCAGGTCGGCAAAAACGCCCGCTCCGACGCCGGCGAGGATTGCCGCGCCCTTAAGGGCCTGCTCGGACTCTTCCACGACGGCCACGGTTGCCTGCATGGCATCGGCCTTGATCTGACACCACAGGTCGCTCTTCGCGCCGCCGCCGAGTGAGCGAATTTCATCGAGCTTAACGCCAAGATCCGCCATGACCTCAACGTTCCTTGCGATCATGTAGGTCACGGCCTCCATGATTGCCCGAACGAAATGCCCTTTGCCGTGCTTGAGCGCCGCACCAAAGAACACGCCCTTGGCGTTGGAGTCAAACTCCGGCGAACCCGTGCCCGACAGGAACGGCAGCATTATCAGCCCCTCGCTGCCGGGCTGGACGGCGGCTGCCAGTTTGCCAAGTATTTCGAAAGTGTCGCATCCGGTGGCATTGGCTTCGGCGATCTCCGCCTGGCAGAATTTGTCGCGGAACCACTTAAGAACCATGCCCGCCGTCTCACCCCACGGGCTGAAGAAGTATTTTCCGCTGATGGCATGGCAGTGCACCGGCACGCGGTACTCCGGGTCGAAAGCAACGTTGTTTACGGGCGCGCAGATAGCCATGGCCGAGCCGGTCGTCTCACTAATCACGCCGGAGTGCGTGACGCCTGCACCTATGCTGCCGGCTGCGTGATCGTATGCGCCGGTGACCACCAACGTATCGGTCGACAGTCCGGTCGCCTCGGCGGCATTCGGCGATATGGTGCCAACCACCGAGCCAGACTCGCGAAGCTCGGGAAACTGCTCAGCCGAGATTCCTATGAAGTCCAGCATGTCCGACCAGAGCGCACGCTTGTTGATGTCCAGCACCAGCGAGGAGGAATACACCGAGAACTCCGAAACGTACCGACCGGACAGGCGATGGATGAGGTAATCCTCAGCCATGAGGAATTTGTGGGTGGCTTTGAAAACGTCCGGTTGATTATTCTTGATCCAGAGGAACTTTACGGCCGGCCAGATTGGTCCGACGGCGGGCTGACCGGTGGTCTTGTAGATTGTCTCACGACCGAACTGCTTTTCGACGGCGCCGGCTTCCTTACCGGCTCGATTGTCCAGCCAGACAATCGCGTTGCGCAAGGGCTCGCCTGTGGCGTCGACCGGCACGAACGTTTCGCCTTGACTGGAGAAGCCCACCGCCGTGATCTGCTCGGGGTCAATCTTGCTGTCGGCTAAGACCTTACGCCAGGCAGCGAGGAACTTTTCCCAATAGACCTCCGCCGGCAGCTCGCAGACGTTTTCAGCCGGGGTCAGCAGCTGATATTCCTCGATGGCAAGAGCTACGCGTCGTCCGCCGGCGTCGAAGATGGCCGCTTTGACGGCCGAAGTGCCAAGATCGACAGCCAGAAAGTACTTCATGTGTCATACCCTCGCCGGCCAGTAGCCTGCGGACAGACAAGCCGCCTGCCGCGCTCCGCGAAATAGACCTTCAGGCTCAATTTCTGCGGGCCATTGCGTGCCGACAACATCCTCTCATCGCCACGGCAGATCATATCCTCATGTCGGTTATTCGACGAACACGCCCTCGATGCCGGTCAGGCGCAGGAGTTCTCGCAGCTCGGCGCGGCAATCGCCATAGCAGATTGCATAGTGCTGGCTGAGCATGCCCTGTGCGAACTGATCGCCTAGGCCCGGCAGGTCGACTTCCATGGCTGGATACGGCAGACAGCCGACTTCCTGGAAGTCCCTGGGGCGATGGGTCTTGCCGAAGGCGACGTGCATCTTTAGCTTGCGATCGGGCGTGTAGCCCATGCGAGCAAATGTGATTTCGCCTTCCTTGTAGATGGTGCAGTTGGCCAGGCCCTCGTACAGCGTAGTTGTGCGGTCGACCTTCGGCCGGCCCTGGCCAAGCTTGAACGGTGCGAACCCGCAGGCGCCCATTATTACACCGTCAGGCTCGACAGTGTGGATGTCGCCGTAAGCGACAATTTGCCCGGTGATGTGGTGCATGGCGATCTGTGCGGCAATCAGTGGAATGTCGCCTTCGCAGGAGCACGGCAGTTCGTTGCCCAGCATGGATAGCGGCACACAAGGCGTGTAGCCGAAATCCTTGCTTAGTTCGTACTGGCACTTGACGGTGAGGCAGTCCCAGTTGCGTTCCTTGGCGAGCTGCTTCAGGGCGTAGTACATCTTGAGAGTAATCTCCAGGTCGCGGGGGCGGACGGCCTTGGCTATGTCCCATTCCTTTTTGGCCTTGGCAATCAAGGGCTTGACCTGCTCAGCAGTGACCGCTTCGAGCCGCTTGATGAGGATGTATTGGTCGATCTGGTCCACTTCCGGACCGAAGTCGCGCAGCAGACCGAGATGGTCGAATGCGGCCGAGTACATGCCCATAGACAGGTACCCAAGCAGGCCTATCCGAGTGCGCTGCAGATGGTGCTTGGCATGGGCAGCCCGGGCGAAGACCAACATATCGGCGTCCAGCTTCTTGTCGCCCGGCTGGCCGTAGACAAACTTGAAGTCCCACCGGAGCTCCTCAAAAGCCTGCCGCAGCACCCCGGCTCCGGGAATGGGCCCGAGGGTAAGCCATTTCTTCTCCTCCTGCCACATGGTGTGACTCCACAGCAGGATTGGCTTGTGTGCGAAGTCGCGAATGGCCTCAATGACATTCGTCGCCTCAAGCCAGCTCATCACGACCACCACAATGAACTCGAAATCTTCTGAGGCAATCGCTTCGCGGGCCTTTCGTGCGTCGGCGAAGTTGATGACGTTCGGCACGGCACGAACATCAATGCCAAGCCGCTTGAGATGATTGGCTGAGGCGGCGCGAAACTTCTTCATCAGTTCGTCCGGATAGCCCGGATAACCAAATGGGACCATCAATGCTTTGGGATTCTTCATGGTTCATTCTCCTGGAAGAATTTTTCTGCCTTGGCGACGATTCGATCGATCTGCTCCGCCTTGTCGCCGTCCAGTTCGAAGGGCTTGCTTTCGGCGAGAATGCTTCGCCACTTTTGGTCGGCCTTTTCAATCAGCCCCTCTGCCTCCGTCGCCGAGCGGGCCAGCACATCCGTTAGGTGCAGCACGTCGCGGAAGTTGCGAGCAGTGTGGTCATGGGCCAATACGCTTCCTCCGATGCCGGCGTCGCGGATCACATCGACCGCCAGCGTGTTCTCATTGATTTCCGGGGAGGTGAAGGCCTTGTGGAGAACCCGTGCAATTTCCAGGTCGACGATGGCCTGGGCGGGACAGAACGTCTTGCCGCCCTCCAGGATGCCAACGGGATAGTTCGTCTTGCCGGCAAGATAGCTGGTGATCATCTTCCAGCTCTTCTCGACTGCGGACTCCGCCCCGGGGTGGCGCGCGTCGATGTAGCCCGTGCCGATTCCTAGGTCCATGCCGTAATGCTCGGCGAAGTGCTGGGATATAAGGCGATCCTGCAGAATAGCGCCAGGGTCGGCAAAGAGCGCAGATCCGCTGGACATGTCCATAACGCCGGTTATAACGCCGCCGGCGACGCGAGCGGCCGGGGCATGGCTGCGCAGGGCCGTGAACACGCCCAGAATCTCCGCCACGCCCATCGCTACATTCGCCGCGGGCGTTACCGGGCTGCTTGCGCCGCTGATGGGCATCGGGATGATTGTGCACGGCAGGCCCTTATCGGCCAGGGCCATCAGCACCTCAGCGTCCTCGCGGGGCAGTTGGAGTGGGGAAATCGTTTCTTTGGCGGTAATGAAAATCGGGTCGGCTTTGTAGGCATCCCAACCGCCGCGAATGGCGCAGCCGATTTCGATCTGGAATTCCAGGCCCGCGACGGACCACACCTCGCACGAGTACGGCCTGGAAGTGTGCTTGCCGACCAGTGCAGCCGTTTTTATGGGCTTAAGGTGCGGGGGGATCTGTTTCCCATCGTCCGTTCGCATGTAGATTACGGGGTTGCCGACGTGTGCGACATCTGGAATCGCGTCGCCAAGCCTCAGCATGGTCACCACGTCCGTATTGGTTGGCTCGCGTGTGCGGCGGCTGTCCCAATCGTAGTAGCTGCAGCACGCGCCGCCGAACTTCGCCCGAATCCGGCCATCCGTTTGGGATGACACTACGCCGTTGAGCACGGGCATAGTCACGCCTGAGTCCAGGTCGTGACGAATCGACGCGATCGTCTCTTCAACGAGCTCAGCCGGGAAAATCACCTGCTGGGTGTCAAAGTCGACGTTGGCCCCGGCCTTGTCCACGTCCTTGAGGAGGTGGGGCTCCATGATCTTCATGCCGGGGTCGGCGAGAATCGCCAAGGCGGCCTGATGGATCTGCGCCATCTCGTCCGACGTCAGCGCTAAATGCCGCAAGCCAAGTGTCATGCGAGGGCTTCCTTGGGCGTAGCCTCGTTGTGCACCACCTTGGCCAGTGCCGACAGGAACTTGACCGGGTCGGAAGCCTGGAATACGTTTCGGCCGAACACCACGCCGCGGGCGCCGGCCGAGACGGCTTCGTAGGCCTTCTTCAGTGCGCCTATTTCGTCAGTCTTGCTTGCTCCCAAGACGAAAATTGGCACGCCCGCCGACTCCACGACCTCGGCGAAACGCTTGCCCGTGTAGAACGTCTTTATCGCATCGGCGCCGAGCTCGGCTACGATCCGCGCCCCGCGAAGCACACGCATGTGCAGTTCCTGCACCGGCAGTTGCTCTGCCGCCAGGGGGTAGACCTCTCCGATCATCGGCACGCCGGCCGATTGGGCGTCCGCCGCCAACTCAGCAAACAATGCGACGTTGTCCGTATCCAACGCCTCATCGCCGCTTTGGAGGTTGCAGCAGGCCATGACGGCGTCGGCGCCGGCGGCCAATGCGTCGCTCGCCGAGGCAACAGCGCATGTGTAGGCTTCCTTGTAGTTCCACGGGAAACAGTACGAGCTGGTCCACGTCAGTCGGACGATCATCGACGGCGCGCCAGGTCGGGCGAAGAAGCACTTGCTGGCATCTATCAGGCCCGGGTTCAGCAGGATGCCGTCAGCACCGGTGAGCTTTGTCAGCGTGGCCGGCACTTTGGCCAGGCCGTCGATAGGCCCGAACTCAGCGCCATGGTCGACGGCAACAAGGGCGACGTTGCGATTTTCGCCCAGAAATCGGCCCATTCGTATAGCTTTGCCACTCATTTGGAATCTCCTGTCGGTCGGAAAAGTGCTATTAGGCGCGACCAGCTCCTGTTATGCAAGAGCAAGCCGATTAGCATTCGCCGCTCTACCGTCTCTCCGCAGCTGAAACTTATTGCCGCGCAGGCTATGTGTATGGACAGGGCGATTTGCATCCAACTCGTGAGGCCGGACAGCGTGGGGCGAAGCGCCAGTGAAGTTCAGGTCCCCAGAGTCGATAATTGCTGAATACTCCACCAACCACACAGCACTATCTTTTCTTGACATATTTGCTGATACGGCGGCTTTTGACCGCGGAGATATTTCCGGGAGCGATCTCACCACCCGGACAGCGAGATTAAGTCCGTCCGCTTGTCGACACTTGACGCCGCAGCCGGTCCAAGGCGAAAAATGCGCCGCCGATGTAGAAAGCCGTGCATACGGCAAACATAGCCACGGGCGCCTCGAGCTTATCGAGCAGAATCCATGCCAACATAGGTCCACTGGCCGTTCCAAAATCGAATGCTGTTACATACCAAGAGAAAGTCTTGGACCCGTACCCGCCGGCCTCGGAGGAAAGTGCAACCATAAGGCCAGTGCCACAAACAAAGAAGGCCATAACTAACACCAACAGTATGAGCGTCATTAAGGCATTGGCCACCAGAGAAATAATAGCCACAGCTCCGAGGATGCTCGTACCCACGCAGAAGAAGATGAATGCGATCCTTCGATCGCCGATGCGGTCGACCAGACTACCCAGAACCGGGCTGCCCAGCGACAAGATGCCGTACCGCAGCGCCAACATCCAGCCGTTCACCGCCGTTACGCCTATCACGAGGGCTCCGATGGTAATGTAGTCCCCCAAGCCACGTGCCAGAACCGCGCCCAACGTTGAGACTATCATGCCCGTGCCCACACAACCTGTGACGAAGCCGCAAATCAGTAGGCTGTATAAATGATCTGTCGGCGCGCTTACCCGCGTTTTGCGGAACTCCGATGGATGTTCTTCAACGCCGCGGCGCGCGAGCCCGCCTGGAATCGCCGCCAGTAGCGACACTACTGCGAACAGCCAGAAACAGTTGCGCCAAGCCACCATGTCTGGTTTCGAACACAGCCAGCCCGCGATAAGCATGCCCACGATGGACCCGCACCGTCCCAGGCCGTCATAGAAGCCGATCACGCTGGCGGATTTGCCACTTTCGGCCGTATCGATAGACGTCATGATGCCGACCTGGCGAATCACCGACCAGCATAGCCCCCACAGGGCTCTGCCGGTCAGCATAACCCACATAATAGGCCAAGTGCCGTACATCATCGCCACCCAAGCACCCAAGACCAGGATGCTCACGAAAAGGAACGTAGCGTTGACTCTGTGAACCAGCCTTTCTGCCCAATGGTTCGTAAGAAGACGGATGAAACGGTTGGTCGACAGCAATATCCCGACATCGATCTTGCTGAGACCAAGCAATGCTTGCCATCCGGGCACCGGGAGAATCACGTAAAGCGCCTGATCGGGCATGATCGTCATGGCCGTCGCCAGGCCCGCAAGGAGTACAGAAGGATGAGGAATGTGTATCCTGGGCAGTCTCAATGTCAACTCGCTGTCACGTCTGCGGTGTGCCGCAATTGGCACGCAGCCGCGATGAGTGAATTCGCCGGTTCCGTATCAGGCGCGCCTCTGCAAGAGAGGCCTGCCGCTTGCCTCCAGCTCCTGGCGCGCCAAACGCAGGATTCTATCCGACTTGCCGCCGCGGGCAAAGGAAACTCCTGCAAGACGAAGCAAACCAGATATCGCGATTGGAATATTGCCACCCGGCCGGCGATCAGCCCCGATCAGTGGTCCCGACCGCCAGTTGCGTCCGATATCGAGGCTCTGGCCGCCGGGAATCATGCACTGGGCGTCAGCTTTATCGCCGCAGGGCCTGCTTGAGTGGCAAAGAACACCGATAGGCTGGCATGCTGCGGGTACGCCCGGTGGTACTCGTCCTGCCACCTAGCCATATAATCGCCGACTGAATCGCGTTTCACCAGCGACCACACACTGCCGCCGAAGCCCGCCCCGAATGCTGAAGCAGCAATTGCCCCACACTTGCGGGCACTGGCCGTCAAGAACACCGTCTCGGCCACTTGATTTTGTAGTAGCGTTTCAGTCAGGAACTGCGAACGGTCTACCAGGTCGCCGAACCGCTCGAGGTCGCCCCGGGCCAGCGCGTTACCGGCGGCAGGGATGATTTCCTCACTCTCGGCGTAGAACTGCTCGAAGCGATCCTGAAGATCTTTCGGGCCGAAGTCACCGTAGCTGCCCTTGCGTAAGATCTCCCGCATTTGCTCGACGGCGTCGGCGGCGCTTGCTACCGCAGCAGCCATGTGCGGGTCGCTACGCCCGGTCTGGGTTCGCCATGTCTCCGCAACCGCAGACGTCAGTCGGGATGCACGATTATACAGCTCCAGTGCTGCTCCGGTCTTCTCGGCTACGACGCCGCTGGATCCGACAACAAAGACGAGGTCGGCCGGCACTTCGATCTGCCGCTCGTGCCGGACGGGGCAAAACGAGTACTGACTCAGTTCGCCGCTCCGGCAGCACAACATTGCCGTGTGGTCTTCGCTCCCGCCGAAGGTGCCAACGCCCGCATCGCCGCAGAGACTACCGAAGGTCTGGCCGTTCTCGACTGTTCCGAGATACCCAGCAAGCTCCTCAGGTGAATGGATGTTGCTTGTGTAGGCCGGCCGTTCGGATAAACCGTTGATGTCGGACAGGACAAGAAAGCAGGTCACTATCAGCGCGCTGGAGCTGCTCATTCCTGAGGCTATCGGCAGATCAGACGTAACGGCCATGTCCGCGCCACAAAGCTCGCCGGCAAAGTTGCGCGCGATTCTGCGGGCAACCGTCATAGGGTAGTTGGACCAATGCCCGATCTTCGGGCTCAGGTCGGGAGAGATATCGAACTGAGCTATATCCGGCGCGTCCCTGGACCACAAGCGGATGCGGCGGTCCGCCCGAGACACAGCCACCATGCAGAAGCCTCTTTCTACTGCTGCCAGCAAGCTTCGTCCGCCCGCATAGTCGGTGTGTTTGCCGAGAACCTCGATTCGCCCCGGCACAAAGCGGGCGATCACCGGCTCCTGGGAGCTCAGGCCCCGCTGCTTAAGGTTGTCGGCCGCCTGTGCGAACAGCTCCGCCCGCGTTTTCGCCGCAGTCTGCGTAAGCCCGGCAGAGGTCATGCAGGCCGTCGCTGCCCCGCTGTCGGCATCGGCCAGGTCCCTGAGGTTAAAGGTGGTCGCCATGGCTCAACATTGAACACGTCGCTTTGTGTGCAGGCAAGACTACAATTTGATTGATGATTCGGTGGTCTTGGACATTGAGCCGACTGTTTGCAACCGCAGGACAATTTCTCGACTGGCATAGCAGGTGGCTGGCAGACGCTTATAGACGAGTCGGCCACATAGAGATGAAAGGAACCGGACATGACTGCGACTAGCGCATGGCGCTGTTCTGTCTGTGGGTATGTGCATCGAGGCGATCAGCCGCCTGGGTATTGCCCAGTCTGCGGGGCCGACATGTCCGAATTTCGGCCTTACGTTGAGTCGGCGCCAACGCCGGCCGAAGCGCCCGCCCGCTGGCGATGCCTGAACTGTAACTACGATCACGCCAACGCCGACGCGCCGAATGAGTGCCCGGTGTGTGGAGCCCACAAGGACCGTTTCGAGCCGGCCGCCCAATTGCCCGGCCCCGAGGAGACGCACAGCGTTAGGAAGAAAGTCCTCATCATCGGCGCCGGTATCGCCGGTATCTCGGCCGTTGAAGCCATTCGTCAATCCGCTCCCCAGGTCGAGATCACGCTGATATCGAGGGAGACTGTACCCCCATATTATCGGCTCAATCTCACGCGTTATCTCGCCGGCGAAGTAACGAAAGACGATCTGCCGCTCCGCCCGGTGGGCTGGTACGCCGAGCAACGTGTGGACTTTCTGACCGGCAAGGAAATCTCATCGTTCTCCGCTGAGGATCGGATAGCCAAGCTGCGCAAGGGCGGCGATATTGCATTTGACGCCCTGATCCTGGCCACGGGCGCACATCCGTTCATGTCTTCGTTCGGCGGAACACGCTTGGAGGGTGTCAAGAGTCTGCGCACGCTCGCTGACGCCGAGCAAATCCGCCGGGCGGCGGAGGAAGGTGACCAGTGCGTCATCATCGGTGGCGGGCTTTTAGGCTTGGAGACGGCCGGTGCACTAGCTCGCCAAGGCGCAGACGTGACACTGTTGGAAAGCCACGAGCACCTCATGCCGCGGCAACTTAACCGCCAAGCCGCCGATTTGCTGGCCCAGCGACTGGCGGAGATGGGCATCAAGCTGCTGACGCAGGCTAACACGAAACAGATCATGGGAGACGAAAGTGCAACTGGTGTTCAGTTGGAGGACGGTCGTATCGTACCGGCCGGCATGGTCGTGGTCGCTACAGGCGTCAGGCCCAACAGCTGCCTTGCCCGCCAGGCCGGCCTGGAGGTGAATAACGGTGTGGTTGTCACACATAACCTGCGCTCGTCAAGTCCGAACGTATTGGCCGCTGGCGACGTCGCTGAGCATCGGGGTGTGCTTTACGGCCACTGGGCAGCGTCGCAGTATCAGGGGAGCATAGCTGGCATGAACGCTGTTGGGATGGCCGCGGAGTTTGGCGGCCTGCCGCCCTCGAGCACGCTGAAGGTACTGAACGTGGACGTGATGAGCATCGGCACATTCCAGCCGGAAGACGGCAGCTATGATGTGATCGAAGATCAGACTGACGAGAAGTACTTCCGTTTCGTCTTCCACGACGGCCGACTTGTTGGCGCAATCCTGTTCGGCGATGCAAGCATCAGCGGCCCCGTGCGTGAAGCAATCGAATCTAAGCGGGACGTGTCGAGCCTGCTGGCCTCGCGAGCGGCGGCCGAGGACGTGCTGGCGTATTTCACGCAATCGACGTGACAAAGATCTTGTCGCTCTGCTGCGGGAAGTTGCTCAGAGCGGCAATTGGTGCCCAGAGGTCACAGCCGTACCTCCACGCCTGCCAGGGCGCGCCGGACAGGGGCGATGTCGGCCCGCGAGGAAAGGTCCAGCACGGGCGCCCTGAATGACGGCGCGGCGAACCGCTCGCCGAGTGAGTCGATGGCGTACTGCACGGCGTCGGTGATTTCCAGTTCGCCGCGCGGCGACGGTTCAATGGCCCTGCAGGCATCGAATATCTTCGGGGAAAACCGCCAACAGTTCATACTTACGCACACGGGCTCGGGCAGTGTGGCGATTATCTGATCGTCCGGCTTTTCCATGATTCGCTTCATAAAGCCGTTGGCGTCGAACTCGATAACGGCAAATTTGTTGATGCGATCGGCGGGAATGTTGCTGCCTCTCAGCATGCCATCCCGTTGAAAGGCGGCCAGGGCGGCGGTGTCCAGCTTGCGCAGCGTCTCAAGGGCCTCCAGGGGGTAATAATTGTCCGAGTTGATGACAAGGATGTGCTCGCCGCCTGCAAAGCTCTCGGCTGTGGCTACAGCATCGGCTGTGCCCAGTGGCTCGGTCTGGACGGCGAACTCTACGCTTACTCGTGTGGTGGCAAGCTGCGCATAGTAATCGCGCACGGCTCCGTGTTCCGGGCCGATCACCAGGCAGATGCGTCGGTAGCCGGCGTCGGCCAACTGGCTGAGCACGTAGTCTATAAACGGCCTGCCGCCGTCAATTGGGATCATAGCCTTGATGCCCTTGGCTGCTGCGGCTGCCTCTTTCGCCGTAAGAGCGACGGAATCGTCCGCCTTCTGCATCCTCGTTCCAAGCCCGCGTGCGAGTATCACCGCCTTTGTCATCGCAGTCATTTCGATGCCCCCGAAACGGGGTCAAACTGCGCGATGATCGTGAGAGAATGCTCCAGCGGAAACCGAACGAACGCCTCCACGCCGCAGTATTCAGGCAGGCCAAGCGCGTCATATGTGGCGGCGGTAGCCATGTTCCTTTCCTCGGCCCGTTGCCAAAATTCCCGGCTGTCATAGGGGCCTGGGAACATTGCCCGGTCCTTCTGGCTCTCATGCCGGAAGATCGCGAACCGCTTGCTTCGCAGCTCGTCCGGTGAAAGCGGTGAGGCCATGTCTATTTTCGCGACTGGCCATTCCTGCCAGGCTCCGCGGTACAGCCAAACGGCCGGACACACCTTGGTTGAAGCTTCATATTCTCGCAGGGCGATAAGCGTCGCATCCATACACATGCGGTGAGTGCCGTGCGGGTCAGACAGGTCACCCGCGGCGAAGATCATGTCCGGTCTGACTTGCTTGAGTATAGCCCTCACAGCCGCAACGTCCTCCGGCCCGATGGGATCCTTCTGCGCTCTGCCAGTCCTATAGAACGGCATGTTCAGGAAGTGTATCTGTTCATCGCGCAGCCCGCAGTACCGAGCGGCGTTCATAGCCTCGCAGCGACGTATTAAAGTTTTTATAGTCTGCACTTCCGCGGTGTCCACATCGCCGGGGGACTTGCTTTGCAGAAACTGCTCTATCCGGTCTTCGATCTGCCCAGACTGCCGTCGGTCGATGCCGAATACGTCGTGAAACTCGCGAACGAATTCTGTGTATCGCCAGACATTGTGGTCGAACACGCTGAGCGAGCCGCTGACCATGTAGGCTGAATGCACATCGTGCCCCTGCTGGACAAGCCGCCTCATCGTACCGGCCATGCAGATCACGTCGTCATCCGGGTGCGGGCTCAGGATAAGAACGCGCCTGGGATTGCCCTTGCCGCCGGGCCAGCCGGTTATCGTGTTCATCATGCGGCGGAACACTTGCAGATTCAGATCATATGCCCGCCCCCCCTGTCGCAGCAGCTCGGCCAGACCATGCTCGGCGTAGTCTTCGTCGGTGAGTTTGAGAATAGGCTTGTTAAGCTGCGTGGCCAGCCAAATAACCGCCTGTCGTTGAAGGACTTCATCCCATTCACATCGCCCGACCACCCACGGCGTGGACATCCGCGTCAGAGATGCCGCCGCTGCGTTGTCCAGGAAGAACGTGGCGCGCGGGTGTTTCTGTAGGAAGCTGGCAGCAATCTCCCGGCTGACTGCCTCTTCGACGGCCCGGCGGACTATCGGCGCCTTGTGCTCACCGAAAGCCATTAATGCTATCTCACGGGCCGACAGAATAGTGCCTACGCCCATCGTGATGGCCATGTCCGGAACGTTCTCTTCGCCGAAAAAGTCACTCGCCGCGTCCAGACGGGTGATCTTGTCCAAGTGAATCCGCCTTGTCAGGCTGTCTGCACCAGAGCCCGGCTCGTTGAAGCCTATGTGCCCGCTTCGCCCGACGCCAAGAAGTTGAAAGTCTATGCCGCCCGAGTCGACAATAGCCTGCTCGTACTGGGCACAGTAGGCGTCGATATCCTTCTCCTCAACCGTGCCGGAGGGAATGTGAATATTGGAAGGCTTAATGTTGACATGGTCGAAGAAGTTCGCCTGCATCCACATGTGGTAGGACTGAATCGCCTGAGGGCTGATCGGCCAATACTCATCCAAGTTGAAAGTGATGACGTTGGAGAAGTCCAGCCCGTCCTGGCGATGCAGGCGGATCAGCTCTTTGTACACGTTGATCGGCGTGCTGCCGGTGGCCAGGCCCAGCACGCACGGCCTGCCGTCAGCGTTGCACATGCGAATAAGTTCAGCCATCCGAGAAGCAACGGCCTTGGACGCATCAACGGAGTTCTCATATATCTTGACTGGCAGTTTTTCACGAGATGCGAATGTATTTTTCATTTACCTTCACGTACTCCCGTTATTGTTCGATAATCGGCCTCGGCGCTCCTTGGGGCGCGACCCACTCACCTTCGCTGCCTGAGACGCGCCCAGTCGTGAGCCTGCCCCAGTGTAGCGGCAGGTATGAACAGTTCAAGCTCTCGCCGTGAACGCTGGCAAGCTAGTAAACTCGGGTCGCTCGTGAGCCCGGATAGTAAAATTGCAGAATCTGCTCACTTGAAGCGCCCTCCTCGGCCAGGCCCTGAGCGCCCCACTGGCACATTCCGACACCGTGGCCAAAGCCTCGGCCATCATAGAATTCCAGAGAATCGCCGATGTCCCGGATACGGCAGTTCATAGAGTAGAGCGTGTTATGCATCTTCGCCCCCTTTCGCAGCAGCGCCAAGCGAAGATCTTCCCCGCGTATGGTCATCGGCTTGCCGTTTGTGCCGATTATCTCCACCCAGACCATCCTGCCGTACGACGTTTGCGATTTCACCCGCACCGTCCTTACGCCGCCAAGCTTTCTAGCCTCCTCGTACGTGCCAACCAAGGCCCTGTACAGCTCTGTTTTCGTTACTGTTGCAGGCTCCCAGCGGTACTGCGGGCTGTTGATGCAATAACGACACACCTGCCCGCCCCGAAGCGGCTCGATGTCGCTGGCATCCCGAATCACCCGGGCCCCATTGACGATTCCCCCGCAAGTGGAGGAGAACTGCGTCATAAAGCTCTGCTCGCTGCCGGGCGTGCCCACCGTGAGTATCTGCCCGTGCGTTGCACGAACCGCATTCCATGATTTGTCGGTTTCGCCGTCAATCCCTCCATAAACCTGCGAGGACTGGTCGTCCCCTACGTCGTAGTCATGCGTCCGGCCGAATGTATTGCGATGATAGAGAGCAAAGCTTCTGGCGGCGATAGCCTGGGCACCAAATGTCGCAGGCAACCAGGATGGGTACAGCTCCTTTGCGAGTACTCCCGCCAAGTAGCTTTCCATGTCCACATAATTGACGATATTGAATGTGCCGTCTCCTGTTGGAATGAAATGAAGTTGCCCTCGATAGGACGTTTTGTCGTATCGAACGCAACTGTTTTCTTTGGTGGATAACACAAGCGCGCCAGCGCCTATTTCTCGGCCTTTGACGATCCATCCGCTGCGCCCAAGGCGAAGCTCCGTTTTGGCCATCGCACGACTGGAACTGCTGATACGCCGTCCATCCAGGACCAACAGATACCACCGCCCCGCTGATATCGTGGCCACCGAGACCGGCTCACGGGTCAACAGCACGCGCACGATAGGCACGCCGCTGCGCGTGACGGGCTGTTGCGTCAATAGAGGCGGGCCTGGTTGGCAGTTGCGAGTGATCAGTGCACAGGCCATGCATCCAACGGCCAGGACAACCATTGTCGCCAGAGGCAGCAGATGCCGCCCACGAGGCACCAGTTCCGTTGGTTCTGTTGCGGCGTCCATTGCCATTGTTATCACCTACGATCAGTTGGATTCGCTGAGCTTCAATCCATACTCCGTCAGCTTCGCGTGGACTTCATTGAGGCTGGTCTGGCCGAAGTTGCTGCAGCTCAGCAGATCCGCTTCGGTCTTGGTGATAAGGTCGCCAAGCGTCTTGACCCGAATCGTATTCAAAGCACGCTGCACCCGAATAGAGAAGTCAATCTGGTCAATAGGCGTCTTGAGGACCTCGCCGCTGACCGTTGAAGTGCCCCTGGACACGGCCGAACTCGAAATCAGGTCCATAAGGGAAGTGGGTTCACCGACCTCTTCTTCCAAGGCCTGGCCGAGTGAAAGATTCTTGGCTGCCAACATCTCCCGGATTTCCCTCAGTGAGGTCTCACCAAAATTCTTATAGCTCATCAGGGTGGCCTCGGATGTCCGAACAAGGTCGCCCAGCGTGCGAATATTCATCTTCTTCAGGCAGTTCCTCGCACGCACTGACAACTCAAAGTCCGTTACGGGCGTATCCAGAACCGCACTGCGGACGGCCAGGCGCTTTGCCTGCTCTTCATCGTAGAACATTACCTTGGATGCTTCGGCGTCCTTGAGCAGTAGCTTTGCGCGGGGGTGGTTGGGATTATTGGCCCGTACGCGACGGGCAATAGCGATGACCTTGTCGTACTCGCCTGCGTCATCATAAAGCACCGCCAGATTCAGCAGCGCATTTACATGGATGGGAGGCTGGCACGTACACTTGTTGTATAGCTCGATAGCCTTTTCCTCATCGCCGTGCAAATCATAGAAATACGCCAGCCGGAACATGGCCTCACGGCAATTCTCGTCGATGGCGATGGCCCGCTCGTAAGCTTCGACGGCCTGCGTGCTGAAGCCGGTCAGATCGGCTATGAGTCCGCGAACATAATGGTACCCCGCCGTCTCGCCCAGCGCGGCTGACAGCCGGGCGAGAAGTTTTCCGCCCTTCTCGCAGTCGCCAGCCAGAGCGTGCAATTCAGCCAGCTTGAGGTCAACCTGATTGGCGTTTGCTCCGCGAGACTTCGCCCGCTCGAACTCCACAGCCGCCTCGTCATAGCGGTGAAGCTGCATCAGGCTCAGCGCTTGGAACCATCGACGGTCTTTGTTGTCAGTGGCGCTGGCGAGAGCACTTACCGCCTCGGTAAACCGACATAGCATGTATTGCGCAATACCGATCTTCAGGGCAGCCCCGCCCTTGGGCTCGGGATTGTCCGCCAAAACCTTGGCAAAAACGTCCTTGAACTTTTCGGCGGCATTGCCCGTAGCAGATAACAGCGACAATATCTGTTGGTGGTCTTCGATGGTCCACGTTTCTTTGGCGGCGAAGTCCACCAAAGATGCAGTTGTGCTCTCGTCCATGTTCTGGATCTCCTCGTGGAGGGTGGCTCTTATTCCGCCATTGGCGGAGTTGCTTGTTGCGTCGAATTGGCTATTATACGAATCCGATGGGCGATAGCAATCCCCATGACGGCGTTCCATGGGATACATATGCCGGATCTTGACAGAACGAAACCGCTTCATCTTATCGTCAACCCTCATAGCGGGTACGGGGGCGCAAGGCGAATGCTGAGTGAGCTGCGAGCTCTACTGCGACAAAGCGACTGGAAGCTCGTGGAGCACACCACCCGCTGGGCCGGCGACGCAATGCAGTATGCAGCCGACGTTAGGCACGATGCTGCTGCCGTGATTGTATGGGGCGGCGACGGAACCATGAACGAAGTGACTAACGCCTTGGCTGGAACCGACGTGCCTGTTCTGCCCTGTCCAGCCGGCACTGAGAATCTGCTGGCCAAGGAACTGCACATCTCCCTCTATCCGCCTCGGCTTGTTGACTCCCTGAAGAACGGGCGAATCATTGACTGCGATGTTGGCCGAGTCAACGGCCGCAACTTCCTGCTTATAATTGGCGTAGGTTTCGACGGCGAGGTTGTTAGGAGGCTCTCTTCAGTGAGGACCGGGCACATCTCACACCTCAGTTACTTCTGGCCCTTGTGGCGAACCTTCTGGGAACATAACTTCCCGCGAATGAGAATTATCACCGATGGCGAGATGATATTTGACGATTTCGGGCTTGCCTTCATAGGCAACATAAGCCAATACGCAGTAGGCCTTCGGATATGCAGCAACGCTCGCTTCGACGATGGCCTGCTGGATCTCGTGGTGTTCCGCTGTCGGGAGAGGACAGGCCTGATGCTGCACGCCGCCTGGACGTTGCTGAGACGACATCCACTTAAGGGCGACGTCCTCTACAGCCACGCAAAGAGGATAATCATCGAGACCGACCGTCCCGTCGCCTGCCAAGTCGACGGAGACATGGGACCATCGACTCCGATAGAAGCATACATCGCCGAGAGCCGAGCCAGACTACTTATTCCACAGCCTCGCGCCACCTGGAGCCCTTGGATATGGAAGGGAAGCGTGCCCGTATGAAACACACCTGCCGAATAGGCCCGGTCGATATCGGCACGGGGGCGCTGACGATCATCGCGGGCCCCTGTATGGCTGAGGGCCTTGAACTCTGTCTTCAAGTCGCCGAGCGAATGGTTGCCTTCTGCCGCGAGCTCAACCTGCAATATGTTTTCAAGGCGAGTTTCGACAAGGCCAACCGCTCAAGCGCAGACAGCTACCGCGGACCTGGCCTGCAAAAAGGCCTGGAAATCCTCCAGGCAGTCGGACGGGAGTTCGATGTACCGCTGCTTTGCGACATACACGAGCCTCACCAGGCAGGGCCCGCTGCCGAGGTGCTCGACTGCCTGCAGATTCCGGCGTTCCTGTGCCGCCAGACTGACCTGCTCGTGGCGGCCGCCCGGACTGGAAAAGCCGTTAACATCAAGAGAGGACAGTTCATGGCCCCGTGGGACATGCAGCAGGCGGTTCGCAAGGTTCGATCCGCGGGTAACGACCAGGTGCTGCTGACCGAGCGAGGCAGCAGTTTTGGCTACAACCGCCTAGTGACCGACTTCCGTGCGATTCCACAGATGCAGGCCTTTGCACCGGTGGCCTTCGACGCAACGCACTCCGTGCAGGAGCCCGCCGGGCTAGGCGAGGCATCGGGGGGCCAGCGCCAATTCGCCCCGCTGCTGGCAATGGCGGCAATGGCCGTCGGCGCCGATGCTCTGTTCGTCGAAACACATCCCGACCCGACCGTAGCCGCCTCCGACGCTGCCTGCCAGCTGCCATTGGACGAAATGCACGAACTGCTTGTCCGCTGTAAGGCCGTCCGCGAAGCGGCCTCTGGAAACACCTGATCCTTCTGGAGATGATCACCTTCAAGATCACTCATCGCTACGGCAAGGCGCGCATCGGCCTGCTCTACACACCGCACGGAACGGTCGACACGCCGCTTTTCATGCCTGTCGGCACGGCCGGGACCATCAAGGGCGTAACGCCCGACCACGTTCGCGCCGCCGGCGTTCAGATGGTCCTGGCCAACGCCTACCACTTGATGCTTCGCCCGGGCGAGAACGTTGTTGCAGCTCTCGGCGGGCTGCACGAGATGATGGCATGGCAAGGCCCGATCCTCACCGACAGCGGCGGGTATCAGGTATTCTCCCTGGCCCACCTCCGGACGATCACGGACGAGGCCGTCACATTTCAGTCGCACATAGACGGTTCAAAGGTGACTCTCTCGCCAGAACAGGCAGTCGATATCCAGTTGGCACTGGGTGCGGACGTGATAATGCAACTGGACGAGTGCCCGCCAGCCAACGCGTCCAAAGACCAGGTCGCTGACGCCGTCGCACGATCAGCTGCCTGGGCTCAGCGCTGCAGGCAGCGGTGGGCCCAAGCCGAACACGGCCGGCAGGCACTGTTCGCCATTCAACAGGGCGGCGCTCATGCGGATCTACGGGACGAATCCGCCGAAAGGATCGTCAAGCTGGACCTGCCCGGATACGCCATCGGTGGGCTGTCAGTCGGCGAGGGTTACCACGCGATGGCCAGCGTGCTCCAACACATCGACCAGCAGTTCCCGGACGATCGTCCACGATACCTCATGGGTGTGGGCGAGCCGCGGGACATCTTGGCTGGCGTCGCCGCCGGAGTGGATATGTTCGACTGCGTCCTGCCGACCCGCAACGGACGCAATGCCGAGGCCTTTACTTGGTCGGGCCCAGTCAGACTGCGCAACGCCCGCTGGATTGACGACCCGGCCCCACTTGCTGACGGGTGTGACTGCTACTGCTGTCGAAACTTTTCTCGCGGTACGCTGCGACACCTTTTCCTGGCCAAGGAAATGTTGGGCCCGATACTGGTCAGCATCCATAATCTGCGGTTCTTTGCACAGTTCATGGCCGCCATCCGTCAAGCTATCGCCTCAGGCACGTTGGAAGAATCCGCCAGGAACTGGCTTACTTCTCTTTATAGGCAGACCGACCAACAGGGCGACTGAGTCGTCTTCCCCGCCGGTGACGATGTTGACCGGCATCCACATATCGCGCACAATGCTTGGCCTTGCACCTGATAGCAGCAAGCATGTTAAGAAAGGACATGACACATGAAGCTCCGCAAACGCTATATGATGCTCATCACCATCTGCCTGGCATTGGCGGCATCTCTCTGTCTGGCACAACAGGAAGATGCCGGTGATCCCGGCATCGAAGCGCTCGGCCCGGGGGGTGACGCGCCGACCGTTGAACCTGCACCGGGCACACTAGAAGGCGACCAGCCGGCCGACGAGGAGGAGCAGAAGCCTGATAACGACAAAAACCGGCGACAGCCTGGCTTTGACCAGAACTTCGTGATCATCATGATGGTTGGCGTGTTGGTGCTCTTTTATGTTCTGGCCGGTCGCGGCCGAAAGAAGAGGGAGGCTAAGCATCGTGAAATGCTCGCCGGCCTGAAGAAGGGCGACAAGGTTACCAGTATAGGCGGAATATGTGGCACAATCATGGAAGTGCGGGAAGATGAAATAACCGTCAAGGTCGACGAGGCCAATAACGTCCGCATGAAATTCGCCCGCTGGGCAATTCGTGGCGTCGGCGATACCGGCAAGGCCGAAAGTCCTGACCAGGAACAGAAGAAGTAGCCCCTCGCGCGCGTCAAATCATTGACATTCCAGCCGCGTACCTCGCCACTAGCACCGCTTACGTGGTGATGATCTTCGCGGACAATGACGCCATGATGGCTGACGGCATGTCGGCGAGCGAGACTACCTCGTCAACGGCCTTTCTGCGGATGGCTTCCTTAGGCATCCCGAAGACGATGCAGCTGTCCTCGTCCTGAGCGAGGGTGTGTGCGCCGGCCTTTCGCATGGCAAGCAGCCCCGCCGCCCCGTCAACGCCCATGCCCGTCAGAATAACCCCTACGGCGTTCTGCCCTGCATGCTTGGCGACGGACTGAAAAAGTACGTCGACAGACGGCCTCTGATGATGCACCGGCGTGCCGGACTTGACATCAACATAGTAGTTCGCCCCATTACGCTTCAGCGTAAGATGGAAGTCCCCCGGAGCCAGCAGCGCCAAGCCCGAAACTACCAGGTCGTCTTTCTTGGCTTCTTGGACCTTCATCTGACACTGAGCATTCAGCCGCTCGGCAAAGGAGGTGGTGAAGCATTCGGGCATGTGTTGAACGATAAGTGTGCCCGGTGTATCGACCGGAAGCTGCTGGAGCACACGGTGGATGGCCTCTGTGCCGCCTGTCGAAGCCCCGATTGCGAGTATCTTGTGCGTTGTCTTGCCCAGTCTCGGCAATACCGTTTTTCGGGCACCAACAAGGCCGGAATGGTTCGCCTCGTGCTTGACACAGTGGGCCTGGGCAGCAATGCGTATCTTCGCAATCAGGTTTTCGCACAACTCAGATGCCGAGAAGCCCGACCCTGGCTTGCACACCACGTCCACAGCTCCCTGTTCCATTGCTTCCAAGGCCAGATGGCTGCCCCCAGCTGTTAACGAACTCACAACAATGATCGGCAAAGGATGATACCGCATGAGCTTGTTCAAAAACGTCAAGCCGTCCATCCGCGGCATTTCCAGGTCCAGCGTCAACACGTCAGGCTTCAGAGACAGTATTTTGTCGCGAGCCACGTAGGGGTCCATCGCGGTACCGACGACCTCAATGTCGTTGGCCTTGCTAAGCTCCCTCGCCAGGACCTGTCGGAAAACGGCCGAGTCATCAACGATCAGCACCCTGATCATGGCTTACAACACCCTCCTGAGACTGATAATCCCTCACGCAACGCTCCCGACCGACAGTCGTGCGTTCTCTTCGATATAGAGCGCCAGTTCGGCCCTGCCGGCGTCCAACAGCAGATCGGTCCGCGCCCAAAGCGGCATCCCGCCAAGAACTTCTGGGATATCGTAAGCATCAACCAGCTTGGGGGCATCGACGTGGAATACGGACTTGCTGCCGGCGAGAATGGGCAAAAGATGACCGCAAATCACATTGAGTAGCTCCTTAAGAGCATCGGTCCGCTGCTCGTCGCTGACTGGCTCGTCCTCCGCAGCCAGCATGTTACCTGCCAGTTCAGTGATAACACGCTCGCAAACCGTCAACTTCAGCACCCCGCGAAACGGCCCGGAGAAGTTCAGCGTCGCCGCGCACACAGGCGCCAGGTCGCCTTCGCCGGACTCATCCTCAGCCACCTGCACAAGGAACGCCAGGGACTCGAACGTCGCCGCCGCCACATCTACAAGCTGTTGTTCAGGCGTCCTAGCCATGGCGCACCTCCTCAAGCCCCCTCAAAGTCTCTCGGACTTTTTCAGGCGTGAATGGCTTGTGAATGAACTTCGCACCGTAATCCTCGATGCGATCAATACGCTCAGTGCTGCCTTCAGTCGATATCACCACGATCGGAATGTCTGGTTTATGGCCGCCCCGCCGGATGTGCTCAATCATCTCCATCCCATCCATCACAGGCATGGTAATGTCAATGAAAGCGATGTCCACGTCTTCGGCCTTTAGAATGTCTAGCCCTTCTTGGCCATTGCACGCCTGATAGACCTCACCTATGTCCATGCCAGCCATTTGCAGTGACCTGATTACCATCGAACGCATGACACCACTGTCGTCGACCACTAGTACGTTCACCGACATCTCTACCTCCCGGCTTGGAACGGGATGCTATCTCCGTCCCAAGGTCAAAATCTCATAGCAGGTGCCTGAATAGCACCTTCAAAGCTAAAGTTCTTTTTCACACCCGTTCGTGCTGATCACAACACGTCCTGTTGCTATATGCAGACGCATGCTTCGGGCGTAGTCGGCCCCAACGTCCTCTGCCTCTATGAGCACGCCGTTCTTCCACAACAGCTTTCTCAGCATGACCATATTTCGTTTGCCGATGGCAAAATTGTCTTGGCCGTTGTGTTGTATTGTCGCGCCGCCGGCGACCTTGACGATCAACCGGTTCTTGACGCCGCCTGCCGAGTAGATGTCCCAAAAGAACACCGGAACGCCCGTATCAACGAACATCAACGGATTGAGTCTGGCCTCGTCCCGGTTGATCGATGAGACGGGCATCATCACATGCAACATCCCCCCCACATGCGCTACGGGATCGTAGATAGTGATACCAAGGCAACTACCCAGAGCCTGGGTGACTATCACGTCGCCACAGTCACTGGACACCTTACTGTCAGCAACACCCACAACGTGTTTCACCATTACTTCTCCACGAACTGGCTATGCTTTCTCGTAAACGGTCGGTATTACGTAACGAAAGGCGTGCTCGACGCCTGCCAGACTCTCCGAATGCCCAATAAACAACATGCCGCCTGGCGCGAGTATGTCGAACAGACGCCGCACTAATTTGTTCTGAGTGGGCTTATCGAAGTAGATCATCACGTTCCGGCAGAATATCACGTCGAACAGCCCCTTCATCGGCCAAGGGTTCATCAGGTTCAGCCATCCAAAATGCACCAGACTCCGCAACTGGTTACTCACCTGAAAAACTGTGCCCTCAAGCAACTTAATAGGCGTGAAGTATCGGCTGCGAAGGTGCCTTGGCATCTTGTCCAGCCGATCTGGGGAGTACACTCCCTGCTTCGCCCGATTGAGCATGCGAGTCGAGATATCGGTCGCCAGAATGCGAACGTCCCATTTCATGATGTCGCTTATGCTCTCGCACAAGGAAATCGCAATGGAGTAAGGTTCCTCACCAGACGAACAGCCCGCACTCCACACGCGCAACCGGCGCGTGCTCAGATGCAACGGTGATTTGACTACCTTGTCGGTGAGATGATTAAAATGTTCCATCTCCCGGAAGAAGCTCGTTAAGTTGGTCGAAAGCGAGTCGACCATAAGCGTCAGCTCCATTCCGCTGGAATCATCGCGGATGTAGTCCAGATAGTCGGCAAAGTTCGTAAGCCCAAGGATACGCAGGCGCTTAGAAAGTCTGGCCTTGACCAGTTCCTTCTTACCCTCGTGGAGATTAATTCCGCACAGGCCTTTAACCAGATTGCTTATCTGAAGGAACTGATGCTCCGATAGCGTGTAGGAAACTGTGGCAGTAACGGGATTCACTGATCTCCTCGATCCTCGGGCGAGGCATTGCGCCCCGGCCCTCCAAGAATATGTAACACGCTTAATCTGAAGCGCTTACGCAGAAGACACCCTCGATGGCCCGAGCACGTTATATGTCCTGCTGCATACAAGTATCGTCCTTATCCCACTGGCGATTTACAATTGAGTTGCCTTAAGGCATATTTCCTGATCCGTCTGGCCCGGCTCTTGGCCAAGCGGTGGGCCCGGGCGTCCGCTCGTGTGCCGTTTAAACCACCTTGGCCGGTTCTGCACGCGACACTCCCGATCCCTGCTCCTCAGCCAGCGATACCAACCCTCCCGCGTCCAGTATCAGCCCAACCCGGCCGTCCCCCAGAATCGCCCCGCCGGAAACCCCTGGAACGCTCACCATGGTAGACCCCAGCGACTTAATGACCACTTGCTGCTCCCCCAGCAACTGGTCAACCATCAGCGCGCATCGCTTGCCGTTGCCTTCTATGGCAAGCAGCAGCCCGTCCTCGGCGTTCTCGATCGCACCGGATATATTGAATAGCCTGTAAAGGCGGAAGACAGGAAGCAAATCGCCGCGAAGCATGACCACCTCGCCTCGGCCCGTCACGGTGCTGACCGAGCCTGGCGCCGGGCGAAAGCTATGCTCGATTGATATCGTCGGCAGCAGGAACTGCTGCTCGCCGACCGCCAGTAGCATCGCGTCGGTTATGGCCATCGTCAAAGGCAGGCGAAGCGAAAATGTCGTGCCGACTCCGGGGGTGGACTCGACTTCCACCCGCCCTTGCAGCGACTCAATGGCTTTTCTTACAACGTCCATGCCTACACCTCGCCCGGATACATCCGTGATTTCTTCTGTCGTTGAGAAGCCCGGCCGGAAAATCAGCATGAACACATCGGCATCCGTCATCTCCCTGTCGGAATCCGCCAGGCCTAGGTCGATCGCTTTGCTGAGAATCTTGTCGCGATCCAACCCCCTGCCATCGTCCCGCAGTTGGATTACCACCTTACCCGCTGAATGATAAGCTCGCAGCACCACCGTACCGGTTGAGCTTTTGCCGGCAGCAATCCGCTCCTCGGCGGATTCAATCCCATGATCACAAGCGTTGCGAATCATGTGAACCAACGGATCATTCAGCGCCTCGACTATGTTCCGGTCGATTTCAGTCTCCTCGCCGTTCGTAACCAGCGTGACTGACTTGCCTGATTTTTTACCCAGGTCCCGGACGACGCGAGCCATTTTCTGAAACGTCGGCTTTAACGGCACCATGCGCAGGCCGATTGCCAGGTCTTGCAGCTGGCGAACGATTTTGCCAACGTGCGAGACTTTTTTGCCGACATCCCTTCCGCCAAAGCCGGCCACTATCGGATCGGCGGCCACCATCGACTGGGCGATCACCAGTTCCCCGACAATATCTATCATGCTGTCGAGTCTGGCCACGCCGACTCGTACAGTTGCCTCAGTCTCGCAGGCGCCGCCGCTGAACCTCAGCTTTTCTTGCGTGCAAATGGCGTCTGCCACATCGAGGGCCTTGGCCGCCTTGTTCCGCACCAGAACTTCGCCGATCAGGCGATCGTCCTGATGCTCAGCCGCCCTCTCGACCGTTTCTCTGTCAACAGCGCCCTTGGCGACGAGGATGTCGCCCACCCGCAGCGGCATCACACGTCCTTGGCTGATATCAACGAACTCCTCTGGAGTGGACAGGCACGAAAGCAGTTGTTCGAGCCTTTCTGGAACCACTAGGCTCTTACCGGGCTGCGCGGTCTTCAGCCCCTCGATCATGATTCGCAGCGCATCGCAGCTCTTCAGCGCAAGATCAGCGTATCCCCCGACCATGCGGATCTCCCCCTCACGCGCACGGGACAGCAGGCCTTCTGCAAGGTGGGCCGTTCTTTGGATGCGGTCCAACCCAAGGAAGGCTGAGGTGCCCTTGATCGTGTGGAATGCCCTGAAGACAACATTGACCGGTGCGTTATCGTCGGGGTTTGTCTCCAGAGCCAGCAACGCGCCCTCCGCCAAAGCGATGTGGTCGAGACACTCTGTAATGAACTCGCCAAGAAGCGACGTATCAGTATCAATTGGCAAGACGGCCGGCCCGTCAAAGGACCCACTGGCAGCAGGCGCCTTGACGCTGTTTCGACTTTGTTCATGGGGCGCGCCTGCGGCCGGCTCAGCAGGGGTGCGCTCAAGCGAAGCAGACGTGTTTCTCGTATCACCGTTGTGCATGGCGGCCGTGACAGCACGCCTCGCCTCGGCGAGTTGACGTTCGGTCTCTATGGACCTTCCGAAGAGGTGATCCGCAACAGCCTGAGCTGACGTGGCGATGGCATCCAAGCCTTTCGCCGCGTTGGGCACCTGCTCCATATAGATCCGCTGCATGAGATCAAGACAGCCATCCAGCAAACCTGCGACCGCCGCATCTGCACCCCTCAGGTCGGCAGTTACGCCCTCGAGCCTAGTGCCGATATCAACGATGCTTTCCTTGTCGTCGGGATCGATGGCCAGTAACTCGCCAGCCAGCCCCAGGAGAATGTCTTTCGGCCCGATCGATTGATCAGCGCCGCCCGTCGTGCGCTTGTCCGGTGAATTGTCTTTCGAAGAAATGTTCATGATGCCGTCTGGACTGATCTTGGTGGTCTATTTGCTGCGGCGAAGTGGGCGTCGCCGGTGAGCATTCATTTTTTTTCATGGCCGGAGTCCCCGACGACTGACGCGTTGACTGCCGTGGACAGGTTCCTCTCCGAGGGCGTCCACCGACCGTTTATTTTCTGTCTCGGCGCCCGTGCTGCCCGCCGCCGACTTGGGCCTGAAGAAGAATCGGAAGCCGTCGGCTGGAAATTAAGCCTCATCTAGGAATGTTCTTATGAATAAGGCCCCGTTCGAATCCCCCCCTCAGTGATATGTACTCCACACACCGTCTGCCCACGAGGCTTACCACCTCCTGGAATCCCCCTTAAAGATATCAGATACTGAAAGTTAGCGAAGGAATCGATGATACAAAGCAGGATTAAAACGCGCTGCTTTGCTCAGTCTTGCGACCGCGGTCGCTCCATCTATATCAAGAAATGTAGTTTACGCCGGCTCTCAGGGTCGAGAGCGTCCATGTCCGCCACTTCGTACGTATTGCCATCAACGTCATGGAACAAGGCCCGCGTCGAAGACAGCATCCGCACGTCCTCGCGACTGCCCACATGGAACGTCACCTCACCACGATCTGTCTCAGCCGAAATCGACGTTATGCCGAACTCCATGCGGCAACTGATCACGCGGATGATCTTTGGATGGAATACCTTGTGGCGAATCTCCTCAACCACCACGTCCCGGCTGTCTGGGTCCAGCTCCTCGAGACTGTCCAGCAGTGCTATCTCCCGTCCCTCGCCATCACGAACCGAAATGTAGCCGTCCGGTAGGGACCACGGAAAGCACCTGGCGACATGGGCGTTAGCTATCGGCTCGTCATGTCCGACCAGGTAGACAAGCAGCTTGCCGGCCTCATCACAGGCGATTCGCTCGACTCTAACCTGCCTGTCGGCCTGGGGAGATGGCGACAGCTTGTTGTCGGATGATTGTTTCATCGCTTCGCCTCTCCAGATGACGTCGATGTAGCTTCGCGCGACAGCACCAAGGTCCCGAGATAAATAATTTTAACGGCCCTTCTCAAGGAAGACAACTCGCCGGCTTTGCTGATACATCGCCCGTCTGGGTCGCGCACTCTCCTCTTCTCACTTGACCTGCCCTGTCTTTTTGACCTATCGTTTTGTCCGACGCTCCTTGGCAGCAGTTACTGCCATACCCCAGTGCAGTGTCTGTCACATTCAAACGCGACTGGATGGAGTCTGGTATGAAAGGCTCTGCAGAAGAGAATCGCCGGCTGGGTTTGGTCTATCTCGCCGAAAACGCCCGTCGCGAAGGCGTACATGTTTTGGAAAGCGGTTTGCAGTATCGCGTCATCCGAGACGGCAACGGGAAACTTCCAGAGCTTCTGGATCGGGTTAAGGTTCACTACCGAGGCCGACTAATTGACGGAACGGAGTTCGAGAGCTCCTATGAAAGCAACGAGCCGGTCTGGCTGCCGGTAAGCGGCGTGATCGAGGGGTGGTCCGAGGCGCTGCAGATGATGTCTGAAGGCGCATTGTGGGAGCTGACGATCCCGTCAGAGCTGGCATACGGCCAGCACGGCGCCGGCGCCGACATCGGGCCAAACGCGACGCTCGTATTCGATGTGGAACTGCTCGAAGTTCAATAGCCTAACACTGGCGGGCTACAGCCGGTCCGACCAATTGACACTGTCTGCAACGGCGGCGAGAATGTTCGGATGGCCCGGCCGGTTGAACCATCGGCAGTGAAGCTCATCTGCGGCATGATCGCCGCCGAGGTATCGCTTTTTGACCCGGCCGTCGATCTGCTCACCACTGCATTCGGATCAGTTGATATCGTCTCCCAGATTATGCCGTTCGACCTGACCGATTACTACAACCGCCAGATGGGCTCACCCCTCTACCGAAAGTTCGTCTCTTTCGAAACGCTCGTCAGCCCTGATTTCCTCATAGACGCCAAGCTCCGCACCAACGTCATCGAGGCCGGCTTCGCAGCCGACCGTCCTGCCGGCGGACCGGACCGACCTATGAACCTCGACCCCGGCTACATAGCGCCGTCAAAGCTTGTGCTTGCCAGCGTGAAGGATTTCGCACACCGTGTCTACCTCGGCCGCGGTGTCTTCGCCGAAGTCACCTTGTTCTATCGACACGGCGAGTGGCACGCCACGGAATGGACCTTCCCTGACTTCGCCTCTGGAAGATATGACGCGTTTCTTACCGCTACCAGAAGCCTGCTGCAAAATCGCACCGACAAGGAGGTGACGCCATGATTGCCCTCACTGCCGCCGTAGCAGGCCTAACGGCGATGGTCATCACGGCAGCCTCCATCCCCCTCACCCGCCTGATCGCCAGGCGAGTTGATATGCTGGACAGACCCGTCGGCCACAGGCAGCACGGCAGAGCCATCCCGCTGCTTGGCGGTACCGCGGTGCTCTTGGGCGTTGGCTTGCCCACTTTGGCGGCAATTCTTCTCACCGGCATCTGGGCCGCTCGCGGCGCACCTGCCTGGCTGCCGGGAGAACTGACCATCCACCTACCCGGCGCAGCCGCCAAAGCTAACCAGGCCCTGGGCATACTCTCCGGCGCCCTCGCCCTGCACATTCTTGGCATCATCGACGACTGTCGCCCGCTCGGGGCCGCGCCAAAGCTCGCCGTGCAGTTCGCTGTAGCAATGCTTGTCGTGCTGGCCTGCGATGTCCGCGTACTCATGTTGGCCGGGCCCGCCATTAGCATCCCGCTGACCGTGCTGTGGATAGTAGCGATCACAAATGCTTTTAACTTCCTGGACAACATGGATGGCCTGTTGGTCGGTGTGGCGGCGATCTGCTGCGCGGCGCTGCTGGCAACTGCTGCCCAGACTGGCCAGGTATTCGTGGCTATTTGGCTGTGCATTATCCTGGGGGCTCTTGTGGGCTTCTGGCCATACAACTTCCCATCAGCCAGCACCTTCATGGGCGACGCCGGCTCCCTTGTCGTCGGCTACATGCTGGCCGTCGCCACCTGCCTCACCACCTACGTGCAACCCGGCAGAATCGGCGTTGCCGCAGGCCTATTCGTCCCCATCGTTCTTATGGCCGTACCAATATACGACATGCTGTCGGTGATCTTTCTTCGGTTCTGTCGCGGCCTGAACCCCCTTGCAGGCGACCGACGGCACTTTAGCCATCGACTCGTGCAGCGGGGCCTCAGCCCGACCGCCGCTGTCCTGACGATATACCTGTGCACTGCCGGCACTGCCATAGCCGCCTCCCTTTTGCCCCACACCGACGAGATCGGCGCTTGGTTGGTCGGCGTGCAGACAGTGCTCATCCTGATGATCATCGCTCTGTTAGAGTCGGGTGGGCAGCCTGACACAGAACCCAGCGTTCCGTCCTGCCACGAGCCCCCCTTCCAGCCATGACGCCTGCCGATTCCTTACAGATCGACGGCCGACCATCTCGCCCTCAGCGCGTCGGCCGGCTATTCCACAGCCTCGCTGCTGCCATCTTGATCCTCTGTGCAGTTAGCCGGGCCTTTATCAGCGAGCATCCCTTTCGCACGCCGCCCCTGCTCGTGCCCTTGGCGGTAAGTCAGTCGCCGAACGTGCCCGGCTTCGCCGATGCTGATCCCCCGCTTTCAATCGATCCGGTCGGCAGGGAGGATCTGTCACGTGCAACCTATTGTGTTGCCCTGCTGGCGGCACTTGCGATCTGGCTGGTCGGTGGAGCGATCGCCGGGGCTCAACGCATGAGTTACATTACACTGGCGGCGATGGTTGCCGTCTTTTCATGCTTCTCGATGGCCTCAATGCTCCGAGCTGACGATGGTCAGACTGCGATACTCATCTGGTGGGAACAGGTTGCGATGATGTCCGCCGCTTTTCTTGCCGCCCAACTGTTCACCGACAGCCGACGTTTCCACCTGCTGGTCTGCGCCCTGTCCGCAATGGCCGCGACGGTGGCAGCCAAAGGATTGCTCCAGGTCTTTGTCGACTTCCCCGCAACATATGCCCACCTGCGGGCCTCGCCCGGATTGCTGACGGAAATGTTCGGCCGACAGGATAGTCCGACGTTTGAACACCTGGTGGGCCTCCGCCTCACTGCCATGACGCCGACGGGGTTCTTTACACTGTCGAATATGTTGGCCTCGCTGCTGCTTCTTGGGGTGGCAGCGGTCGTGGGGCTGCTGGCGGATCGCATCGTCGAAGCCGTCCGCGCCGTCTCGAAAAGGTACAGCGGCAAGCGCGATGTAGATGTTTCCTCCCCCCTGGCGGCGACCGTTGCGTGTGCAATTCCCGCAGGTGTCTCGCTCGTGGTCCTTGTCATGACCAGAAGCACCGGAGCGATAGGCGCCGCGGCATTGGCCTGCGCCGCCGGCGCCGCAGCAGCTATCTTCAGCAGGACACTTCGACAGCGCTGGCGGCGGGCGCTGCTGGCTGTGACGGTTCTCAGCGCCCTATTCGCAGGGGTAACAATCTCATACGGCCTCGCCAGAGACAGCTTGCCGACGAAGACGATGACAAATCGCTGGTATTACTGGACAGCCTCTGCGGAAATCGTCCGCGACCACCCGTTGTTGGGTGTTGGCGGCGGAAACTTCCCGGACGCCTATCTACGCTACCGGCGACCCGAGGCGGAGGAGGCGGTCAAGGCCCCACATAACGTCATGGTCCACGCCGCCGTTCAGTACGGCATGCTTGGCGGCGCTGCCTATTTGGCGGTGCTTGCATACTTGCTGGTGAATATGTGCCGCCCACGCTCTACAGGCCAGCCGCTGCCTCCAGCGCCCGCCGTTGGCAGAGATTGGACCGCTGGCCTCATTGGTTGCGCAGCCGTCGCATCCATCATCGTTGTGCGGGGGTCTTATGCAGGGGCATTCGCGTCTTGGTCGGTTTTCATTTGGGAAACGCTCCTTCCGGCCGGCATTTTCGCCTTGGTGCTCGCCGCGGTCACCCTCCGCAGCAGCACATCCGTTACAGGGACCGGCGGCAGTGGAATTCGAATCGCCATGGCTTGCGGAGCGGCTGCGTTTGTCTTGCACAATATGGTGTCTTTCAGCTTGTGGACTCCCGGGCCGGCAACGGTTTTCTGGGTGGCCAGCGGGGCCCTGTTGGCCCGCGCTCCGGCACGGAGCAGCACAATCGTAAGGCCTCGCTGGCTGCTTGGTGTCTTGGCCTGTGCTAAGGTGGCAACTGTTGTGATTCTATTGTGGCTGCCCACCTGGTCCCAGACCCGGCTATGGGCCCAGGTTAATCACTCTCTCCGGGCTGGGGACACGGACGCAGCCCTCGCCGCGACCATGGCTGCATCGAAGGTGCGCGACGATCCACTGTCCTACGCCGAAGCTGCCAGACTGCGAGCCGACCTGGCCGAACGCATGCAGCCGACCGATCGATTGGAGTTGTTGCGAAGCGCGATGTATCTGGCGGACATCGCTAGCTGGCAAATGCCTGCCAACGCATCCATACAGAGCCTGGCCGCCCATTCGGCCTGGGTCTGCGCCCTCACGACCGGAGACAACAACGAGGCCCGGGCGGCTCTGGGCCATGCCCAAAGGGCTGTAGAACTGGATCCGCAGAATATGCCCTTGCGTCTGGACTATGCGGAAATGTTGATCGGACTGGGCCAACGCGATCAGGCTATCGAACAGTTGCGAAACGTTGCGAAGATTAACGCCAGTCTCCCCGCCGACAGTGTATATCGCCTGAGCAAGGACCAGCGCGACAGAATCGATCGGCTGCGAGCGGACTGCAATATGCCGTGATTGATTGGGCGGCGCATTTTATTTTCCGCCGGAGGCGGCCACCATTGCAGTTTAGCCGGATTCGCCCTCTACCTGCGCCATTACGTCTTCCGGCAGTTCGAAATTGGCATAGACCTTCTGCACATCATCGTGGTCTTCCAGCGATTCCATGAGCCTCAGGACCTGACGAGCCCTCTCGCCCGCCACGGCAACCTTGCTGGTGGGCACCATTGCGATCTCGCCTTCGATGGTTTCGATGTGCCTGGCGGCCAGGGCAGCCTTGACATCGGAAAAAGCCGAAGGTGCGCAGGTGATCTCGAACAACCCCGTGCCTCTCACGACGTCGTCGGCGCCCGCTTCGATCGCAATCTCCATGAGAGTATCTTCGTCGGTCTGACCTTCGAGAATGACGAACTGACCCTTCTGCTGAAATAAGTACGCAACGCAGCCGGTGCTGCCGAGCTGGCCACCGGAACGTTCGAATATTTTCCGCATGTCAGGCGCGGTCCGGTTGCGGTTGTCGGTTAGGCAGTCCACCAGAAACGCCACCCCTCCCGGACCGTAGCCTTCGTAGACCACCTGCTCATAGTTCTCCGCCCCAAGCTCGCCGGTGCCCTTCTTGATCGCCTTGTCGATTGTATCATTCGGCATATTGGCAGTCTTGGCGTCATCGATGGCATACCGCAGCGTTATATTGTCGTCTGGGTTACCGCCGCTCTTGGCCGCGACAATGATGCGGCGGGCGAGCTTGCTCCACTCCCGACCACGCTTGGCGTCCGTGGTGGCCTTGGCGCGCTTGATCTTGGCCCAATGAGAATGTCCCGCCATTGGGAATCTCCGTTTCACTCGGCCGGTTGCGGGTCCGGCTCCTCTATCGCATCGTCCTCCGCCGCCGAGGCATCCGACGGTGAGCTCTCCGTAACAACAGCCGTCACGTCGTCGACATCCACTTCGCTCTCGCCCTCAGTCGCATCGTCTTCGGCCTGGGGGGTATCCTCGGCCGGAAACAGCGGATCGTTCACACCTTCGCCCAGCGGCGCGACGGGTGCGACGGACCCGCCGGCGACAGATTCAATCTTCATTGGCACTTTGGCCAGAATGTCCCGAATGGCTAGGCTCTGATGCTCATCCTTTTCGGCCAGTTCCAGCGCCTTCTGCCACAGTTCGACGGCCTCTTCCGCTCTCTCGCCGCGGTAGTACGCGTCTCCGGCGTGATCCCACACCACCGCGTTCTCTGTGTCATCGTCCTCGAGACGGTTCAACAGCCGCTCAAACACTCTGACAGCCCCGGCCACTTCCCCCTTCTTGTAGAGCACCCACCCGTACGTATCGACCGAATTGTCTGTGGGCGCTTTTCTCAGAGAATCCAGGATCAGTGCCTTCGCCTCATCAAGACGAATGCCTCGGTCGGCAAGGCAATACGCAAGATTATTCATCAGCATCGGATTGTCGGGAAGAATCTTTATGGCCTTGTCCAGAGCCGCGATGCTGTCATCGGGCCTGTTAACTTCGGTCAGAGCCAACGAGTACTGCATGAGGTGCCACACATCATCCGGCTTGTCCTGCAGGGCGGCCTCTAGCCGTTCTACGACTTCCACGTATCGACCAAGCTCCAACAGCACTCCAAGCCGCATGTTCAAGAGATTGGCGACAAGCATCTCTCTTCGTATGCCGGCCGGCCCTTTCGGAAGTGGATCCAGGGCGGCGATCTCCCCGTCCCATTCGTCCAGGAGCCCAAGCAGTTCATCGTATTGCTTGGCCTCCTCCAACAGAAAAGCCGCCGCCTGGCGAGCCTCGAGACTCATATTGTCTCGCCGAATCCATTGGCGACAGTACGCTGTTGCGTCGTCCTGTCGCCCGGCGAGAAGATAATAGATCACCTTCCATAAGCAGCAACGACTGCGTGACACCTCAAGCTTGTCGCCGATCCATTCATCCACTAGTGCATGGCCTTGCTCGTAACGGTCCGACATGAACAACACCACCAACATCTTCCATCGAAGCATGTCGCGCTTGTCTGTCGGACCTGTGGCTGCCACCATCTCTTTCAGCAACTTCTCCGCTTCATCGTAATAGCCCATCTGCAACAGCATGCCGATGACCGTATCCTCGGTGGCTGGCAGATCTTCCCATGCGCGAATATCCTGGCGGGCGGCCTCGACACCTCCACTGTAATCGCCAACGTCTATACTTATGAGGACGCTGGCGTCACCAAAACCGTCCTCCCGGACCTCGCGGACAGGCAGGAGCAATCCGGGAACATCCATCCACTCACGCAGATTCCCCTTGACCAACTCCATCCCCTCTTTGGCCCGACCGGCCAGCATGTACAGCTTGAACTTTTCCTTTTCAAACGGCGCGCCGTATATCTCCTGGCTCTCGGCCTCCTGAATCATCAAAGTCAGCAATTCATCGCCGGCATCGAACATGCGCGCTCCCGCGTAGGCCTTTACAAGCATGATCTGATAGCGCCACTGCTCATCGGAGCCGGCCTTGGCCTGATCGTTCCACTCCTTCAGGTGAGTTACCGCATCCTCATATCGCTCAGCCGCCATAAGAGCGGAAATAAGGCTCTGGCGAATGGCGTAATCCTCTGGGTACACGACCAGCGCCGCCTTGAGCACCTCGGCAGCTCGCCCGTGACTGTCCGCCGAGGCCAACGCACCTACATACCCGCTTAAGACCTCCACATCTCGAGGGCTCTCAATGTAAAGAGATTGCCACAGAGACATCGCCTGATCGTTCTCCCCAAGCGCCGACAGCACTTCAGCCGTCATCAACCTCCCCTGCCTATTGCCCGGCCAGCGGGCACGGATATCGTTAAGCGTGACCAGCGCCTGTCTCAGCGCACGCGGAGGCGCCTCCTGCGCCCACCGTTGCATAGCTGTCTCCGGTGGATCGCCTATGCGCGATTCCCCTAAAGTTATGGTCCTGTACCTGTACCCACGGGGGTAATACATCTCCTGGTGTTCCGCGGCCAGTTGTCTTGCTTCCCTCCTAGCAGCCTCACGTGGCGACATTCTTTTTTCTGCAGCCGGAAACACCATCTCCGACCGTGCCAGCCACAGCCGCGTATAGACCGCCAGCAACTGGACCTCCACCTCATTGGGGTATCGCTCCAGCAGATCGTCCAGCAGTTCAAGGGCCGCGTCGTCATCGTGGGTCCACAGCCGCAGCTCCACCTGCATCAACTGGAACTGCAGGTTTCCCCCGTGCTCGCGAGCCCAGCGCGGTACCGTGTTAGCCGCAAACGCCATGACCGTTCCGCTCTGGCTCTCCAATGCAAGCCACTTGCGAAAAAGTCCCGGCGTAGTCGGGTCGATCTTGATTGCCTCCTCGATGGCACTAGCCGCCTGCGCGAACTGGCCTTGGCTCCGGTATGCGTCCGCCAAGACCATCTGAATCGGCTGGTAGTCCTTTCGCAGCGATTGCGCCTCCCGCAGCACATCAATTGCCCTTTCGTATTCGCCTAGAGCCACCATCACTTTGCCCCGCAGGTACGCCACCATCCAACGGGGGGCATCCGTCTCCACAAGACGCTCGGCCGCACGCATCGCAACGTCGTATCGTCCTTGTTCGATGGCCAAGCATATCAACGCATCGTGGGCAGGTATGAACATCGCGTCCGCCTCAACGGCCAAGCGGAATTGCTCCCCTGCGATCAAAGGCAGGCCGACACCCTCGGCCAGACGCCCTGCTAAGTAATGCTCCGCGCAGCGAGACCCGACCCCACCGGAGCTTGCTTCGCCCAGGAAACTCTCCACGAACTGCTGCGACACCCTCTTGGCCACAATATCCCTGATCGCCAAATCCGCAGCGGCCGACCACTCCGGGTGCTCGCCGAGCAGCCCACCAAGCCAGATCAAACCCTCCCGTGGATGATCGTCGCGAACGGAACCTCGGATCAACCCGCTTATGATCGGCTCGGCGATCGTTGAGCTCACATCGTGGCCGGAGTAATCCGACAGGACCTCCCCGCCTTTGTCGTACTCACCGGATGCGCCGTAGGCATCCAGGAGCAATCTTGTGGCGTCCGGGTTGTTGCTGTCGCGCCCGTGAGCCTTGGCCAGCAATTCAACAGCTTCATCGATGTATCTCAACTTGAGCAGCAACCCACCCCTGCGGATAAGCAGCAGTTCCGGCTTGAGCGCCAACTCCTCCGTAGCTGAATCGCGCGCATAGGCGTCTGCGTACTGGTCCACCCACTCGCTGAGTACCTCGAATGCGTCCAGGGCGTTCTCCGGCTGCCCGCTGGTTTCCAGCAGATCGGCCAGCCTGTAAAGCGCAAGTCCTGCCAGAGGGTTCGAAGGCACGGCATCTGAACACATAAGTGCAGTCCGATACGCCCTCGCAGCACGCGTGCTGTTGTTCTCCTTGTCGAACGCACGACCCAGCAGCACGTGCCCTTCAAGGTCATCAGCCCGGTACCGCAGAGCCTTGTTGAAATGCTCTCTCGCCTTGCCGGTGTTGTCCCGTTCATAGAACACTATGCCCAGCAGCCGATGAATCGACGGGTCGTCAGGAGCAAAACTCAAAGCCCTTTCAAGCCGTGACCTGGCCATGTCCAAAGAGCCTTGCTTAATGAATTCCCCGGCCTCGTCGACAGCCTGTTGGGCTTGAGCAGGCAGCGCGGGCAAGTCGTGCTGTTTGTTCTCCGGCTTGGGGACCTTCGGGGGTAGGCCTTCGAGCTTCTCTGCAGAAGTTCTCACAGGTCTGGGCGGCGGAGACACCGCCAACACAATAACCTCCTCCACCTCTGCTGGTTCAGTTGGTTCAGTCGGCTCGGCAGGCAGGACATGGTCGCTGTCCTCGGCCAGCACGTCAACGTTTAGCGCCCTTTCCTCCTTTTCAGCCAGCGCCGGGACCTGTGCGCCCATGCCATCCCGCTGGGCAGTCTGTTCCGTGCAACCGATCAACCAATGCAGGCACACCAGAAAACAACCGACCACGACCGGCACCCGCCTACTCATTGTCCAGATGCGGGCGATAAGGACCCCGCACACCCAGAGCTTTGGTTTGTAGTCCAGCGCGATCATCACATACCCTTCGATCGGCACGTTACGTCGCTACTTCTTGGTCTTCTCGGCCTTCTTGGCCTTCTTAGCCTTGGTCTTGCCGACAGTCTTCTTCCTGGAGGCGTGTGCGGCGGCCTTCACCGTCTTCTTGCGGGCGGCTTTGCCGGTCTTTCTGGCGGCAAACTTTCGCGCTTCTGCTTTTCTGGTGGCCCTTTTCTTCTCGAGGACCTTTGCAGCCTTGGCCTTCGCCCGGGCTTCAGCAGCGGCCTTTTTCTCTGCTTCGGCCCGAGCCTTTGCCTCGGCTTCCTGGGCAGCCTTTCGCTCAGCTGCCAGACGAGCCTGCTGCTCCGCCTTGCGCTTCTTGGCCAGTGCCTCCGAACGTTTGGCAACATACCCACGGAAGAACTCGTGGGCGGCGATCGCATCCTTCTGCGATATCACTCGCTCCAGGAACGCTTGTACCTCGGTCAGATCGCTGCCGGGCGCAACGTAGCCGTCCATCTCCAGCGTTTCGACAAGATCTTCGTCTACCGGAATCGCGTGCCCGTTGAATACCATCAGTATCAATGTGCCCGCAATATACGGCGAAAGACCAAGTTCAGATAACTTGCGGCGAAGGTCGCGCTTGGCCATGGACTCCAGGTGACCCAAGGTCAGGTCATTTGCGTCGTAGAATACCTTGTTCAGTGCGGTGGTAATCCGCTCGCTCGTGCGTCTTGAGTTGGGGTAGCTCCTGTCCAGTAGATCTACCAGCTCGCCCGGCTGGGCTACACGCAGTTCGTTGATATCCACGAACTCTTTCTCGAACGTGGACAGGGACTTTTCCACATTGGCCGTCGAGGCGTTTTCCTCCAATGCCGCCCGGACCAGAAGCAACAGAGGATCGTCCTGCCTGGAGCCGGTCTTGCCCTTCTTCATCCCCACCAGGAGCTTTTTAACCTTCTTCTCGTATGATTTCGCGTCCTTCATCGTTTCTCTCGTTGGATACTCTCTTTGGCGGCCCCTTCACATGAGCTGCCTTCCTGTTCGGCTCGCCCGACTTCTTTCGCCCGAATCTTGTCCATTTCCTCTTGGATGATACTAAGCGTCTCCAAGGTCTTCTTGAACTTCGTGTCCAGCACGAACTCCAGTTTCGGTGTATGCCGCAAACTCACCTGGCTCTTCACCAATCCCTGAATGTGACCGCTTGCGCTCTTCAGGGCCTCCAATGTCCGTTGCTGGGCCGGTTCGTCGGCCATGACCGAAATGTAAATCTTCGCCGTGAGAAGGTCCGTCGGTACTTCAACGCGCGTAACTGACGTGCGGGCAGGATCAATCCGAGGGTCCGACAGTTTGCGCAACAACAATTCGCCCACCGTGTTGCGGATCAGATTGCCTACGCGCTCGGTTCGCCGGCTCATGTCTCTCTGCCCTGCATATCCTTCCCGGATGCTGTGTATCTTTCACAGCAATTCGATTTCGGCGTGCACCAGAACCATATCGCGATAGTTCTCCGCCGCATTGATGATCTTCTGGAGCGCTCCTTCGACATAGCGATGATCGTTGCCGACCATCGCCACAGCCAGGACCGCCCTGTTGCGACAGTCCATGGCGCCGACCTCCGCCACCGAAACGTTGCAGTGAGATCCCAAGCGATCCTTGAAGCTCTTGACCGACCGACGCTTATCTTTCAGGCTTAGCGCCCCTGCCAAGCTGAAGTCCAGATGAGCCAGACCAATGGTCGTTGCCATCGATGCCTGCTTCCGTCAGAAGCTCTCTACAGCGTGCGCCCAACTTCCACACGACGGTAGAATTCGAGTTCGTCGCCTTCCTTGATATCGTCGTAACCTCGAAGCTTGATGCCGCATTCCATCCCGCTGCGGACCTCGCGCACATCGTCCTTAAACCTCTTGAGGCTCTCCAGCGACCTCTCATCGGCAAGCACAATGTTGTCGCGAATGATCCGGACCATCGCATTTCGCATAACCAGGCCTTCGGCAATGTAGCAGCCGGCGACCGTACCAACGCGGGAAACCTTGAACACCTGCCGCACTTCCGCCCGGCCCAAAGATTCCTCGCGAATTTCAGGCGCCAGACCTTCTTCGAGCACCTTGCGCATGTCGTCGACGATATCGTAGATCACCCGGTACAGGCGAATATCCACGCCGTTCTTCTCGGCCAGGGACCGGGCGGCGGAATCGGCTACTACATTGAAGCCCAGGATAATCGCACCGGACGCCTCGGCGAGCATAACATCCCCGGTGCTTATGCCGCCCACGCCCGCATGAAGAATGTTCAAACGCACCTCGTTGGTGCTCAGCTTGTCCAGCGACCCGGTCAGCGCCTCCAGCGAGCCTTGCACGTCCGCCTTGAGGATGAGGTTGACCGCGCTGATCTGCCCCTGCTCGATCTTGCTGAACAGATTCTCCAGCGTCACCTGCGTGCCCGCCGACAACGATGCCCTCCGCGCGTTCTGCCGTCGTTCCTCAGCCACCTCTCGCGCCTTGTCCAAGTCCGACACTACATAGAACTTGTCCCCCGCTTCCGGCACTTCGTCCAGACCGGAGACTTCCACCGGCGTCGCCGGGCCAACTGACCGGACCGTCTGTCCCCGGCTGTCCGTCATCTGACGAACCCGTCCGAACGCACATCCAGCCAGGAGAACGTCGCCCACGCTGAGAGTGCCTTCCAGCACCAGCAATCTGGCCACCACGCCTAGGCCCGGGTCCATTTGAGATTCGATTACGTAACCGGTCGCCGGGGCGTCAACTTCGGCCTTGATCTCCAGAAGCTCTGCCTCCAAAGACAGCGTCTCAACCAGCGCATCTATGCCATCTCCCGTCTCTGCCGACGTCTGGATCACCTCCGTAGTGCCGCCCCACTCGCGCGGCTGCAGATCACGCTCCGCCAACTGGCCCAGAACGCGCTGAACATTGGCGTTCGGCAAGTCTATCTTGTTCAAGGCCACAACGATCGGCACTTCGGCCGCCCTAGCATGGCTGATCGCTTCCTCGGTCTGCGGCATTACCCCATCGTCTGCCGCAACGACCAACACAACCACGTCTGTCATGTTCGCGCCGCGGGCCCGCATCGCCGTGAATGCCTCGTGGCCCGGCGTATCCAGAAACACCACGTGCTTATCGCCCACGTCATACCGGTATGCGCCCGTGTGCTGGGTAATGCCGCCTGCCTCGCCTTTGGCAACAGTTGTCTTGCGGATGCGGTCCAGCAACGACGTTTTGCCGTGGTCTACGTGCCCAAGGAACGTCACCACCGGAGCACGAGGATGCTCCTCGCCCTTGGTCCGTTCCTCCAGCAGCTTCAGAATCTGCTGCTCGTTGGTCTCGGCTTTTTTCACCACCAGTTCCAACCCGTAATCCAGGACGACCATCTCCGCCAAATCAGTGCTGATCGACTGATTGATAGTTGCCATGACCCCGTGCTCCATGAGTTTTCGAACTATCAGCGCCGACTTGATACCCGTCGCAGCAGACAGGCTCTTGACCGTAATTGGCTCTTCGATGGCCACGGGCCCGGCCTTGGCCGCAAGACCGCCCTCTCCGCCTTTGCGCGAGGGCGACGCCCTGTGACGCCGCAACCCCCCGCCTGAAGCCGCCGCCAACCGTTCGGAACGCTCCTGCAGGTCCGCGTTGCGCCACTCGTGTACGTGGTCGCCGCTCTCGGCGCTTCGCCCTCCCTTTCGCCGTGGGCTGCGACGCTTGGTCCCGTAACGCTCCAAGTCGTCACCCTTGCTTCTTTTGTCACGGGAAGGAAAGTCATCCGGCATCTTCACATCCAGCAAGGATGCAGCCGGCCTGCTTCGAGGCTGACGAGGCGGTGGCCGGCGGCGCCATGCGACCTCGGGCTCTTCCATTCGCACGACGTTCGGGCCTTTCAGCACCGCCGGCGCAGGAACCACTTGTGGGCCGGCAGGGACTATCGGCTCCGCAGGTGCTTCGGCGACCGCCTTCCCTTCTTCGCCTTCCGCCTTCTCCGCAGGCGCCGGCTTCTCTTCGGTCGCTTTGGCAGCCGCTTCCGCTGCCGCGGCGCCTTCTGCCGGGACTTCCTCCCCCGCAGTCACCTCGGCAACAGCTTCCCTTTCGCCGGGCTTTTCGGCTTGCGTCTTCTCTGCAAGAGCAGCGGCGGCGGTCTCATCTTCCCGCTCCGCCTTGGTCTTCTTCCGCGAACGCTTGCGCACCTTCTTAGCCTCAGCACGGGCACTGACCAAATCGATGTGCTCGGTGGTTTCAACCGCCGTGTGGTCCCCGGCCGATTGGCCAAACCATTCGCGAATGGTCGCTTCCAAGCCGACCGAAACCGCGGCCATGTGATTCTTGACCTCAATCCCTTCAGCGCGGCACTTCTCCAGCACCACCTTGCTGGTGACGTCAAGTTCACGTGCGAGCTCAAATATGCGCGTCGCCAAGTAAAATCTCCCGGCTCTATGGCTTCACCGGCCGGACCAGATGCCCGGTATCCATTGAACTACTCTTGCTTGTCCTTCTCGGAAACATCTGCAACTTCGGCATTGTCCGATTCTTGCTCTGTCTTGTTCTGGTCACCCCCCCCAGCCTCGGCCGGCTCAAGCTCTGCCGCACCGGCCTCGTCAGCAATTTGCGGCTGTTCGCTTTCGTCTTCTGCGACCGCAGATGCCGCCCCAGCTTCCATCGTCTTCGCGTTGCCCGCCGCCCCGGCTACCGCGGCTTCATGCTCTGCTTTCTTCTTGGCTTCCGCCAATTCAGCCACGCGCTTCGCTTCTTCCGCGCATCTTACCACTATCCGCTGCGCCAAGTCGCGGTCCATCTCCAGTTCCTTCACCAGTGGGTCCACCCCAACCTCCTCCACATCCAGCACGCTCACCATCCCCATCGCCACGACCTGGTTGATGACCGTCGACGCCACCCCGTCCACCTCACGCAGCGCCTTTTCCAGCGTGTCCAGACCGTTGTTGAACTCAATCGGTGTCAGAATGTCGATATCCCACCCCGTCAGCCTGGCCGCTAGGCGGACGTTCTGACCCCGCTTGCCTATCGCCAGCGAAAGCTGATCGTCGGTAACCACCACTGTTGCTCGACCGAGCTCAAAGCACAGGGCGATCTCAGCCACCTCGGCAGGTTTCAGGGAGTTGGCGATGAGGATCTTCGATGAGTCGTTCCACCGGACAATATCGATCTTCTCTCCACCCAACTCATCGACTATATTCTTGATTCGGCTGCCCCGTATCCCTACACACGCGCCCACTGGGTCAACCTTCGGGTCCAGACTGTTTACCGCAACTTTCGTGCGGTAGCCAGCCTCGCGCGCTAACGCCTTGATCTCGATGATCTCTTCAGCCACCTCCGGCACTTCCAGCTCGAACAGCGAACGAATGAACTCCGGGTGCGTCCGCGAGAGGATGATCTTCACCTGCCCCGGCTCTTCCCGAACATCCAGAATCATCGCGCGCACTCGGTCGTCGGGCATGTAGCTCTCCCCGGGAATCTGCTCGCTCTTGGGGAGCATCGCCTCCGCACGCTCGACCTCTACGATCAATACCCCGCCCTCGAACCGAGACGCCCGTCCCGACACGATCTCACCGCGACGCTCCAGGAACTCATCGTATATGCTGCCGCGCTCGGCCTCGCGGATGCGCTGAATCATCACCTGCTTGGCTGTCTGCGCCGCAATGCGACCAAGGTCGCGAATGCTCATCGGCTCACCGTCAACCATGGCGGTGATATCGCCGCTTTCGCGATCCAGCTTGACAACGGCTTCTTCGGCGTCCGGATTGGCCTTGCGAATCGCTGATACCATCGCCAGTTCAAGGTCCTCGAACACCACCTCCGGGTCAATGTTCTTGTCCCGGGCCATCGCCTCAACAATACGCAATAGTTCGCTGTTCATCTTTCTTTCCCAGCCCGCTTGCAACGCTTGCCGATGCACCACCCGCATAGACCACAAAAAAAGCGGGTCATTTGCCCGCTTTTCAAGCATCCGCCTCGATGTTCAGGCGGCAGACGTTTACGTCAGCCGCCGTTATCGCCGGGTGGCGCCAGTCCGTTGGGCACTTCTGCTCCGAAGTCAGCCGAGATGACGGGGTACCTCTTCACCAGTTCATTCTCTTGACCACTTCAGTCGCATAACAAGCGCCGGCCTGAAAAGCTTTCATCATCACGCCAACTCTCTGCTGAACGACAACAGACCGAATCACGTTGACCGGCCTGCAACGCTTAGCATAATTGCAGGCAAACTAAGCTTCCGACAACAATAGTTTGATTATAGACATGCCCGCTTGGCAGTCAACCAAATCCACAAAAATATGTGAGAGCCGGTCCAACCAGTTCGAGCCTGCCCAGATTCAACTTGGCTACAAGGCCTAATCAGCGTATCCTAGCCCCGCCGCCCAGAGGCGGGCGCCAGAGATTGACCATGATCGACATTAAGCTAATCCGCAAGGATCCCGACCGATACGTCAAGGCCGCCAAACTGAAGAACTTTGAGGCGGACATCCCCGCCCTACTGGATATCGACCGCCAACTCGCTGACATCGTCCGAGAGCATCAGGACGTGCGTACCGCCCAGAACGCCGCCGGAAAGGAGATAGCTTCCCTTACGGGACGGGAAAAGGAAGATGCCATCGCACGAATGGCCCAGTTGAAGGCCCGTGTTAAAGACCTGGAAGATAAGAGAGCCCAGCTCCAACCTGAATTCGACCAGCTCATGCTCCTTGTCTCCCAGCCGCCCGCTGACGATGTACCCATCGGCGCTGACGACACGGAAAACGTCGAGATTCGCCGAGCGGGCGAAGTCCCGGAATTCGACTTCCCCCCCGCTGACCACATCGAGCTAGGTCGGAAGTTGGATATCATCGACGTGCCGCGAGGCGTGAAGCTCGCAGGGTCCAGGAATTACGCCCTCAAAGGCGCTGGCGCCATGCTCCACTACGCCGTGCTGAGATTCGCGATGGATTCAATGATCGCCCGCGGCTACGAAATTCTGAACCTGCCCATCCTCGTCAACGACGAAATCATGTATGGAACTGGCTATTTCCCACTCGGCCGGGACGACGCTTACCTCTGCGAGCGCGACGGAATGAGCCTTATTGGCACCGCCGAGGTCCCGCTCACTGCGTTCCATAGCAACGAAGTCCTCGACTGCGCTGACCTGCCCAAGAAATACGTCGCCACAAGCACATGCTTCCGCCGCGAAGCCGGGGCCGCCGGCAAGGATACGCACGGCCTCTATCGCATCCACTTGTTCGACAAGGTCGAGCAGGTCGTTATCTGTCGAAACGACGAAAAGGAGTCTCTGCACTACCATCATGAAATCCTCGCCAACGCCGAGGCCGTACTCGCCGCCCTCAAGCTACCATACCGAGTTGTTAACGTCTGCACTGGCGACCTCGGCCAGGGACAGGTGCAGAAGTTCGACATCGAAGCCTGGATGCCCTCCCGTGGGAATTACGGTGAAACACACTCGGCCAGCAGATTCCACGACTTCCAGGCACGCCGTCTGAATATCCGATACCGAGAACAAACCGGCAAGGTGAACTTCGTACACACGCTCAACAACACCGTTATTGCCAGTCCGCGTATACTCATACCCATGCTTGAGCTCTACCAGAATGCTGATGGATCCGTAACCGTCCCCCAGGTCCTGCGGGCATACATGGGCGGGCTGGAAAAAATAGAGCCGTCTTCGTAGCTGCCTGTAGCCTGGTCGTCTGGCCCCTGTGTCTGTAGTTATCGACCTGGGCCGAAAGGAACGCCGCAATGATCGTCATCATGAAGCCTGGAGCCTCCACAGAGCAGGTCGACCACGTCGTTCGCCTTGTCCGCGAGTTCGGGCTAAAGGAGAATGTCCTGTCAGGCACCGACCGCATCGTCATCGCCGCCATTGGTGACAAGCGCGCTGTCGACAAGGGCGCGATAGAAACCGCTCCCGGTGTAGAGAAGGTCATGCCCATACTCTCGGCCTACAAGATGGTCTCCAGGGAGGTCAAACGCGAAAAGACAGAAATCAACATCGGCCCAAGCAATTTCCCGATAGGAGGCCGGAAAGTCGGCGTAATCGCAGGGCCTTGCGCCGTTGAAAGCCGCGACCAGATCCTCCGCACCGCAGACGCCGTAAAGGCCGCCGGTGCCGTCGGGCTCAGGGGCGGCGCATACAAGCCTCGCACAAGCCCCTACAGTTTTCAGGGACTGCGGGAAGAGGGGCTGAAATTCCTCGACGAAGCCCGCGACCTCACCGGCCTTGCGGTAGTTACGGAGGTAGTCGGCCTCGAAAGCCTCCCCATTGTCCAACAGTACGCAGATGTGCTCCAGATCGGCGCACGCAACATGCAGAACTACCCGCTCCTGGAGGCCGTCGGAGAATCCAACAAGCCCGTCCTCTTAAAGCGCGGTATCAGCGCCACCCTCGACGAATGGCTCCTTGCCGCCGAGTACATCGTCAACGGCGGTAACCCCAACGTCATCCTCTGCGAGCGCGGCGTCCGCACTTTCGAGGAGTATGTCCGCAACACCCTGCCTCTGGCCGTCGTACCCGAGCTTAACGAACGCACACACTTGCCTGTCATCGTCGATCCGTCACACGGAACCGGGCACGCCCGGTTGGTCCCGGCCATGTGTCGCGCAGCCGTCGCCGCAGGGGCTGACGGGCTGTTGGTGGAGTGTCACATAGACCCGGAGCACGCCGTCTCTGACGGCGCGCAGACCATCACTCCGGCTGCTCTCGGTGAGGTGATGGGCCAACTGAAGCGAATTGCCCAAGTCCTCGGGCGCGACCTTTAGGCCGTATTGCCCCGGTCCCGGGACTGCCCCGGCCGGACGCAACGTTTGTTGTATCACTTTCCGTCATGCGGGAGACAAGCTCAGATCAGTTTGAACCGCTGTCGAACAAGGGGCGACTTCATCGACTCCCTATGGTGTCGGTCGCGGCCTGTTTTGTCGGCGGCATCGCAGCAGGCCACCTCCTGCCATTGCCGGTTGGCTTCTGGGCCGCTCTCCTCATCGCCGCCTGTGCCGTCGCTGCCACGGGCCTCCTCAGGCCGCACTTGCATCTCCTCGCCGTCATGGCGATCGTCCTCGCCATCGTCGCCCTGGGTGCGGTGGACATTCATATGCAGCTCCACTCCGTCCCCGCCGATCACATCGTAACCTACACAGCCGAACATCCTTCACTGGCCACCGTGCGAGGGCGAATCGTCTCCGCCCCGCAGGAAGTCGAAAGCTCCCCGGACCTGCTGGGCTACCGCAGGCCCGCCCAGACTGTCTTCATCCTCGGCGCAGACGCCGTCAAGACCAATCACGGCTGGGCCAACGCAACCGGTCTTGTCCGCGTCATCATCGACCAGCCTGCGCCGCGCCTTCGGGCAGGTCAACGGGTCACCGTCGCCGGCTGGATTCACAGGTTCGGTCCCCCCAGCAACCCAGGTCAGTTCGACTGGTCCCGCGCCGCCCGTCGAGACGGCGTGTGGGCTTGGATGTCCGTACCCGCCCCCGGGGCCGTCGAATTCATCACCGGGGGCCGCCTCTCCTGGCCCGCAAGGGCGATATGGCGCCTGCGGGCGTCGGCCAGGCAACACCTGCTCGCCACCGGCGGCCGACCCGAGGGCGACCTGCTGAACGCCCTCATCCTCGGCGAACGGTCGCCCGCCCTGCGAAAACTCAACGAAACCATGGTCCGTGCCGGCATTGCCCACTTCCTCAGCATCTCAGGTCTCCACCTTGGAATATTCCTCGGTTTCGTCTATCTCGCCTGTCGGCTGGTTATGCTTTCGCCGAGGCGGGCTGCTGGTATTGTCCTGGCAGTGCTAACCTGCTACCTTCTGCTCGCCGAGCCGCGGGCGCCGCTGCTGCGGTCGGCAATCATGGCTGCCGCCCTTTGCATTGCCACCATCGCCCGCCGCCGGGTCGCGTACCTCAACTCCCTCGCCGTCGCAGCCGTTTTTATCCTTGCCATCGACCCCGCCCAGTTGCTGGCGCCGGGCTTCCAGCTCAGCTTCGCGATCGTCGCCGGGCTAATTCTCTTCACCGAACCGGTCAGGCGCCGCCTCTTCGCCGCATTTCTCCGCCGGCGCGGGCTTATGGTCTTTCGCGACGACCATCGCCTCCGTCGCTGGGTCTACTACTCCCTCGCTAACTGGCTGATGACCGTCGTTGCCATGTCGCTTATCGCCTACTTCGTAGCCGGCCCGTTGGTCGCCTATCACTTCGGCATATTCACACCCTACGCGCCCCTGCTGAGCGTCCTGTTGTTGCCCATCGTTGCAGCCGTGCTCGTCGTAGGCCATCTCTCCTTGGCCTTGTACTGGCCGGTGCCCAACCTGGCATACTCCATCGGCCAAGTCGCCGCGCAAATCGCCGACGTACTGGCGAACATGATCTCCTGGCTGGATCGTCTACCGGGGCTGACCTTCGCCCTGCGCCCCATGTGCTGGCCATGGGTGCTGCTGTGCTATGCCGCTATGTTGGTTGTCCTGCTCAAACGCCGCCTTCCCCTCCGACGGCTCCTGGCTTCCGCAATGGCAGTTGCGCTTGTAGCCGTCACCGTCTGGACCCAGTGCACCGCCGCCCCGCCGGATCTGGCCGAACTGAACCTCCTTGCCGTCGGGTCAGGCCAGTGCGCGATACTCCGCGCGCCGTCCGGCAGGACCTATCTCTTCGACGCCGGCACCAGAAGCGGCTACGACATCGCCGACAGGACAATCGAGCCCTTCCTTCGCGCGCTGCGGCTGCCGGCCCCAAAGGTAGCCTTCATCTCCCACGCCAATACCGACCACTTCAACGCCCTGCCCCAACTGCTCCGCCAGGGCCGACTCCGTCGCGTCTACTTAAATCCCTTCTTCGGAATCAGCAACGACCATGCCGGCGGAGCCGCCTCTGCCCAGCTGCTGGAGCAGCTTACTGACCGCAACGTCGAGATCGTCCGTGTTTGCGAAGGCGACGAGATACGTCTCGATGACCGCACATCCGTCCGGGCGCTTTGGCCTGACGCGCTGCTGCCCTGCGGTACGGCCGTCAACGACCGATCGCTTGTGCTGCGTATAACCTGTGACGACCGGAGCATCCTTCTCACCGGCGACATCAAGCAATACGCCATCACCGAGCTGTTGGATCGCAGTTGTCCCCTAACCGCTGACGGACTTGTCCTGCCACACCATGGCGGCTGGGCGGACGCTTTGCCCGCTTTTGTACAGGCCGTCTCACCCGGCGTCGTGCTGAGGTCCTCAACTCGTCCGCAGCCCATTCCCGACAGCGACGAGGAACGCACGGAATTCTTTCAGTCCCTCCACGTCGGCCGGCTGTACTGCACCACCTATGACGACGGTTGGATACAACTCCGCTTCGGGCGAGGCCGGTGCGAACTGACCACGATGCGACAGCCCCGCCAGTGAGGCGCCCTCCCGCTACATGCCTCCGACCACTCACCTTCGTTCAACCTGCGCGTTTGCCCCCGCCCTGAAAGCGCCGGCGCAGGTCACTCGCTGCATCCAGCCTGTATAAACGTCAACGAACACCGAAATTGAATGTTCCCACATTTGCAGTTACCATGCCGGCGATGACCGACGGCCCTGAAAATAAGTCACAACCCAACCGCTCGCCCGGCGCACCCTCGCTGGTGGCGATATCAGTTCTTCTATCCACGCTTGGGTTCGCCTTTGCCCAGCTCGCCGCGCCAAAACCACTGGTTGTCGTTCCCCTTTCTCCTCTTCCCGACTCGCCGCCGGTGAGGGACGCAGTTATTCGCACCGCCATCGATCGCGGTTGTGCCTTTCTCGCCGACAAAGATTTCGCAGACGACACCGTGCTCGCACGAAGTCTGCGCATCATACAAGAGCCCGCATCGGACATCGCCGCGGACGTCGCATGGCTTATCTCCCAGCAACAGGACAATGGCGGGTGGGGCTTCGGGCCCGATCACCCCCACACCCGCAGCTATCCCGCCTGGACCGACATCACGAATACCCAGCTTGCAGTCGCCGCCCTACGGGCCGCCCGAGACGCAGGGGCCAACGTCCCGAACCCTATCTTCGCCCGCACCCTCACCTATTGCCTCGCCGCCCGCAATAGTGACGGCGGATGGGGGTTGTCCCCGCCAGATGCCAAGCCACTCAGGCTCCGCGCCGCATCCCACGGCTCGACGACGGCCGCCGCGCTGAACATTCTCTTCGACTCTCTGCCGACGGACAGACCAGCCGACGTCGAGCAGCTTAGGCCAATAGTGGACGGACTGCGCTGGCTTCTTGACGATTACGCCGTTGATCGTGTGCCCGGCTGGCAATGGGGCGCAGAAAATCAGCCCCTTGTCGCCTACCTTTGGCTCATGCAGCGCCTTGTGGATGTCGGCGGCATGTGCAGGCTCGGTGAACACTGCATTCGCGACGACGTCGTCCGCCAGCTACTGGCCCTGCAGGGCCCTGACGGAAGCTGGGGCCGGGGCGACTTGACCGCCGCCGATACGGCCATGGCCGTCCACGCCCTCGCCGGGACCCGCAGGCCAGTGCTCATCAACCGACTGGCCGGTAACTTCGACTCCGCCTGCGAAACGGTCAATTTTCTTCGATATGTCCGCACCCGATATCTCCACGCCAATGCCGACCAGTACCTCACCTGGCAGCGAATCGGACCTGACTTGCCGCACGATATGCTCGCAGAGGCGCCGATTCTGTTCATTATCGCCGTCGGAGAGCTGAACTTCCCTCCCTCCGCCGCCGCAAAATTCCTGCGCCACGTCGAAAGCGGGGGAACCATCATCGTCCAGTTCACTCAGCCAGACGACGACTCCTTCCAACGCGCCGCAAAGTACTTCGCCGACATCCTCCCTGCATGGCGGGCTAGACCGCTGGCTGAGTTCCCTGCCGCACTGTCCGCGGCCGCTGAGCTCCCACCCCAGGTCGTGCAGGACGCCATCGGTATCGGCGACAATATCCGACTCGCCGTCGCGGTTCTGCCGGTAAGTGTGCAAGAAGCCTTGTCCGCCGGGTACGGCCGCGACACCGCCGAGTCCTTCGACCTCATGACCAACCTCGCCGCCGTCGCATCAGGCTCTTCCACACCAATGGGTCGTCCGCCATATCTTCTCAACACGTTCCACGCCACTTTCAGTCCCCAGACCTATCTCTCTCTGGCAAGGGTGCAGCACACCGCTGACTGGCAGGTTTGCCCTTTCGCGTTCCGCCGAATCTCAGACACTCTTGCCGCCGCCCTCAGCATCGGCGTCAAGGAATTGCCGCCCTGTGATCTGTTCAAGCCCGTCGCAGGCGACATCCCACTGTTATGGCTGACCGGTACCGAGTCAATCCAGCTCAACAAGGCCCAGCAGCGGAACCTGACGGCCTATCTCCAGAGCGGAGGCACGCTGATGGTCGAATCGGCAGTCGGCGATCAAAGCTTCGGCCGCTCCGTCGAGACCGTCCTCACCGAGATGTTTGGCCAAGACTTCCTCACAAAGTTCCCCGACGACCACCCCATAATAACCGGCCGATTCGGTGGCGGCATGGGAAGCGACCTAACCAGCGTGACATATTCGCCCGACGTCTTGAATCCCCCCGCCGGTGCGGAACTCTACGGCATCGACTTCAACGGGCGCCCAGCCGTTATCTTCTGCCGTTTCGGCCTCCTCGCTGCCGCTGAGGGCGGGCCTGTTCTCCCAGGTAAATCCCTCTGTACGGACGACGCCAGACGCCTCGCCGCTAACATTCTGCTGTACCTGATGGCCGAAGATCGCTGATCCCGTCGGCTGCCGCCTGCCGGCGCAGCCGTTCTGAGCTACTCGTATGCCTCGTCCGTTTCGATGAACTCCCGAAACGCCCGCAGTAATCTTGTCGTCACGGCCCCGGCTTTGCCGTCGCCGATGACCTTCTCGTCCACCTTCGTCACCGCCATGATCTCTGCTGCCGTGCCTGTGACGAACACCTCCTCGGCCTCTTTCAACTCGGCCGGCGTGATGTCCTTCTCAATCACCTCGATCCCCGCACGCCTAGCCAACATCATCGTTACGTTTCGCGTCACCCCGACCAACATCCCTGCGCTCGTCGGCGGCGTCAGCAGCCTTCCGCCCTTCACCATAAACAGATTGTCCCCCGTGCACTCAGACACGTTCCCGCTGGCGTTCAGCATCACCGCCTCCAGCAGGCCAACGTCGATCGCCTCCACCTTCGCCATGATGTTGTTCAGGTAGTTCAGGCTCTTCACCGACGGATCCAGCATCGAAGGCGAAATCCGCCGCCGCTTGGCGATGATCACCGCCATCCCCGTCTCATACAGCTCCGGCGGATACAACTGAATCTGATCGGCGATGATGAACACACCAGGCCGCGGACAATGAAACGGGTGCAGACCCAGCGACCCCACTCCGCGCGTCACCACCAGACGTATGTATCCCCCCTCTGTCAGGCCATTTTCCTTTATGCAAAGCTTCATCGCATCTACCAGCTCCCCCCTGCTGTAGGGAATCTCCAGGCGTGTCTTCTCAGCCGAGTTAAACAGGCGGTCCATGTGCGCACTGCACTGAAATATCCTCCCGTTGTATATCCGAATCCCCTCGAACACCCCGTCCCCGTAAAGTAGACCGTGATCATACACGCTTATCTTCGCGTTTTCCTTCGCTACTAACTCACCGTCCATCCAAATCTTCATCACTGATCCCTTCCACGCGCCGACAAACCACCGGCTGGTGGGGAAATACTACCCATTGGCGGCTCCTCTCGCAACAGCTTACTGCCCCTTGCAGCTCTGCGGGCGAGCCCCAAAAGCCGCCAGAGCGGCCGAATAGCCCTCCGCCGAGCCCACGTCGCACACCCGCCCGGCTACCTCCAGCAGATAGTAATCCTGACCCCACCGCTGTAACAACAGTCGCTGCGCATCGGTCAGCCCGATCTCTCCGCCCGCCCCGCAACCCACCTCCGCCAGACAATCGAATATCTCCGCCGTGAATATATAGTGCCCGTTGTGCGCCAGGTAGCGCCCCCCGCCTACGCCCGGCGTGACCAGCTCAGCCGCAGCCTTAGCCTCATCCGGCTTCTCTACGACATTCACGCAGCGGTACAAATGCTCCTCGCCCGCAACTGGCTCGCCTCGCCCAACGCCCATCAGTGACAACTTACTGGCATCTACCACCTGCATACCGATCATCGCTACTCCTCCCTGCCCCTCGAACGCCGCCACAAGCTGCCCGCAGCATGATCGCTCGCCAGCCGCCGCAATGTGCACGTGATCGCCAAGCATCACTACCAGCGGCTCACCCGCGGCGAAATCCGCCGCCCGCAATACCGCATCGCCCAGCCCCTTCGATTCCGCCTGCTCGATGAACTCCACTGCCGGCAGCGCCTCCCCGCACCCCTCAGCCGCCGCCAGGTACCGCTGGACCTGCGCCCGCTGACCCGGCGACGTCACCACCGCCGCCTCGACCACACCCGCCGACAGAGCCTCCCGCAGAATCACGTGCAGCACGCACCTGACCAGCCCTGTTGAGTCCACCAGCGGCAGTAACGCCTTCGGTACAGCCGCGGATATCGGCAACATCCGCGTCCCGCGCCCGGCTATCGGTATCACCGCTTTCCTGATCATCTTTTGCTCATCTCTCCCGCCCCGGGTAGACTACTGCCGCTCGAGATTCCGTGCAAGTCGCGATGCCGCTTGCAACTCAAAGCCCAACACATACAATCCCCCTTTGGTCGCCCGATGAGCCCTTCCAGGCTCCACGCACCGTTTACGGAGACGTCTGAACTGTTCGACACGCACGTCCACACCGAACTCGCCTACTGCGCCAACGATACGAACGTTGCTGATTGCGTTGCCATCGCCGCCAAAATAGGCCTCGATGGCCTTTGCTTCACCGAACACGCTGCCCAGCTTTACTGCACTGCCGACCAGTTCTGGTCACGGAAATTCATCTTCCACCCGCGCCTCTGGCGCATGGGATCGCGCGACAGGATGGACGCCTACTTCCGCCTCACCGATCCGTATAGGGGCCCGACCATCCCCGTCGGACTGGAAGCGGAGATCGACTGCGACGGCGCCATCACCGTTCGCCCGGAGGATCGCGACCGGCTAGACCTGCTCGCCGGGGCGATCCACTGGCTGCCCGAAGACACAGCAGGCCTGACCGACGCGCAAATCACTCAGGCCTTCCTGAGGACCACCGAGCGCCTCCTGGCCGCCGATGTGGACATACTTGTCCACCCAATGAGGCTGCTGGACAGTCTACGACCCGTCCCTCAAGAAATAAGTGTCGCCGTCGCTGAAATGCTCGCCGCAACGAATACCGTCGCCGAGATCAACTTTCACCTCAACTCCCCCGAGTTGTCCTTCGTGGTTGCATGCATCGAAAGGGGTGTCAAGCTCACCTTCGGCTCCGACGCTCACAGCCTCTGCGAGCTGGGACAATTCGCCCCCAATCTCGCCCTCCTCCGCAAGGCCGCCGCCTGCCAAGACGTTCAGCACCTCCTCTACAAACCATCCGTAAAGCCCCGAAAGAATAATCATACTTAGCCCCGCACCGGCGGGCGCATTTGTCCCACCGCAAACCATTGGACCTCCTTGCACGCCCACAGGCGCGATCCTAGAGTGAACCAAGCTCATGGAAAGATACTCCCTCCAATTCCTAGGCACGTGCGACTGGGCCCTGCTGGCCTTCCTGCTGGCGACCGTCACACTCTTGCTGCTGGCCTGTGGCGCCTGGCAACTCCACCGCCGCCGTTGGCAGTTGAGGTGATTACCCCCCGTCCCCGAACGATTTTGAATCCGCCCGGCAACAGATTATAATATAAGCACATAACTGAACATCCATGACTCACGACAGCTTAATTGAACCGGCTGAGCATCTCGCTCATTCTGCCAGTCCTTGCCGCAACAGACTCTTGGCGCTGGCCGTTGCCGTGCCCTGCTGGGTTTTGCTGGTAACGGCTTTCTGTCTCCACCCACGAACCGCTGGCTACGGCACGGCCGGGGAGTTAGGCCTGCCCGCCTGCGGCACGCTCGCGCGGACGGGCTATCCCTGTCCGACGTGCGGCATGACCACTTCTGTGGCGGCGGCGGTGCGCGGCAGGCTGGCGGCGGCATGGAAGGCGCACCCGTTCGGCCCATTTCTCGCGGCGGCAGCAATCCTTCTGGCGGTCACGAGCACTGTTCAACTGGTGACGGGACGCGACCTGCTTCGGAGCTTTCGGCTGGGGTGGTGGTGGGTGCTGGCGGCGGCAGCGGGGATGCTGGCCGGTTGGCTATGGATGCTTGCCACTGGAGTTGCCGAGGGCAAGTGGCCGATACGATAAGCATACCTAGGTACCCAGGGAGGGGTACGATCATGGCTAAGAGCCTGCGACAATGGATGTGTCTGCTTCTTCTTCTCGCCCCACTGGCGGGATGCAACCATCTGGCGTATTGGGTGTACCTTGTTACGCCGGAGCCCACCGAGACGATCGAAGCCCAGTTCGACGAGCTTAACGGCCACACCGTCGCGGTCATCGTCTATGCCAACGAGGCAATCCAGTACAACTATCCGTCAGCCTGCCGGGAGGTGTCCGCGCGCGTTTCGGCCGAACTGGAAGAAAAGCTGAAGGACGTCACGACCGTCGATTCGCTGAAGATCCAGAAGTACCAGCAACAGAACATCCAGTGGGACACCATGAGCAAGACCGACCTCGGCAAGCTTTTCGATGCCGACTACGTGTTGTTCATCACGTTGAGGGAGTTCTCTACGCGTGAGGAGGGCAGCCTAGACCTGTTCAGAGGCAGACTCAGCGCCGAATGTGCCATCTATGAGGTCGCCCAGCCTGAGTACGCTTCCAGGGGTTGGGATACGTCGGGGATTTCCGTTCAATACCCCAGTAATGGCCCCATTGGGGGCCATATCGGGCAGCTAAGCGAATACGACTACCGGATCCGCTGCAAGACAATCAGCGAGTTCGCCGAAGCATTAGTCCAAAACTTCTACGAACATAAGGTGCCAAAGGCATCATGACCAAGTTGAGAACGTTTGCGGCCGTCGCCGCTGTCGCAGCGATGCTCCTCGTCATGACGGGCTGTCAGATGGCACCGTGGCTGGCGTGGTTTTTCGCAAAGCCGGAGAAAGTCGAACCGGTCTGTACGATACCACCTGATGTAAAGATGCTGGTCTTGATAAGCGATCTGGAGCTCAGCGAGACTGCAGACTGCGCCGCCATCAAGCGAAGCCTAACGGAGAACCTCAACGAGCAACTGCTCGAGCATGAAGTGGCCACCGAAGTGGTGTCTTATGAAGAGTTGCTCGACTTCATAGCCGCCGAGCCGACCTTCCACCAGTTGTCTTTCGGGGAGATCGCTGAGAAGCTGGGCGCCGACCTGGTACTCTATGTCCGTCTGAAGCAATTCAAGTTGCGGGATACCGCAATAAGTACATTATGGCGCGGCGAGTTGGACGTACGGGTCAAACTTGTTGACAAGAATGACATAACTCTGTTCCCTGTGGACACGCCTCTGGGCCACGCGGCAAGGGTCGAGTTCTCCGACGAGCGGGACGAATCCGAAACCTACGGCGCCACACTGACTGACATGCTCGGTTCAGAGATGGCCGATCGAATAGCAAAGCTTTTCTATCAGCACGAGGTGCCCCCGGGCACCAAGGCCCAACAGCAGCGCGAAGAGGCAGTCGGGGACGACGTGTAGGTCGTCTTCCGCGGCACTTAGCGCCAACGCCACATTCCCATCTCGAGAACTCCCCCAGGACTCCAAGCGTACTTGCAGTATCAGCCGCCGCATCTATAATGTGGTGTGCAGATTGATATTGGCATTGGAACATGAGGCACGTAATGACCAACGATAAGAAAACCTGTCAGATGACACAAATGGTCACTGAAGTGATAGATCAGATCCGCCCCATGCTGGAAGCCCATGGGGGCGATATCGAACTGGTCAATGTAGCGGAGGACACAGGGACGGTGACAGTACGGTTGCAGGGCGCCTGCAAGGGATGTCCATCTGCGGCCATGACGCTGAAGATGGGTGTCGAACGCCACCTGAAGGAAAAGGTCCCACAAATCACGGAAGTGATAGCCGTAGACGATTAGTCGCCCTGGAATTGTGGCTTTTACCGGAGCCCGGCGTGCGGGCTTCGAAGTCGATATATGCCGCTGGGGCTCGGCGTCGCCAAGATGGACGGTTTGCACCCAGTCATATCCCACAACAGGAAGCTACGGCTCAGCCTGCTCTACCGGCTGCAACTGGTCCAACAGCTGCCTGGCCTCGTCGGCTGCCTCGGAATCCGGGAAGGTCTCCAGCAGCAATTGAAGGTACTTTACCGCCATATCCGGTTTGTCGATTTCGAGATATTTCTTGGCGAGCTGAAGCTTCCCGGCTGCGTTGGCCTCGTCGCTTAGGAGCATTCGGGGGAGCTGAGCTTCAGCTTCGCTTTGCCGCCGCAGCTGCGCAATGTCTATCACCACGCCGTCGATCGCCGGCAAACGCCACTCGAGATCCTTGCCGATTCGGCGAATAAGTTTGCGCCTATCCGATAGCAGGGCATCCAGTTTAGCCTTAGTGCTCTCGAAGTCGTCCTTGATGTCCCGCCTGAGTCGCTTAAGCCTGCGGATTTCGACAATCAGTTCAGCTCTCTCGCGATCGTTTTCGCGAATCATGTCTCGCAGTTCATCCGCTCGGTCCTGAAACACCTGCCGTTCCCATCGGGTGAGCCGGCGGCGCACCTCGGGCTGGTCAGAGTCGAAGTCGACGGCCACGCCGGCAAGCTCAGCTTCCACTGCGCTGAGCTCCAGCCTCAGAGAGTAGAGCTCCTGATCTATCGGAATGAGCCGATCCGTCATGTCCGTTACTTCGTCGTCGATCGCCAGGCCTTCCTGGCGAATCTCCTCGACTATGTATTCAACTTCTTCGATCGGCCTGTCCAGTTGTGTGAGCGCCTCGGTTGCCAAATCATAGGCCTGGCGAAATACCTCGTGGCTAACCCAGTCGTCCTGGTTTTTGTCGATGATCCGATCGACCTCGCCGGGCCACTGGCCAGCTTCATCCTGAACGTCCAGCCAGGCGACGAGCTGACCGGCGTCATGCAGTAGAGATTCGTCGTCAGGCAACTGTCTGAGGGCGAAGATAATCTCCGGCAGGGCTTTTTCCATATCGCCGGCCACAGCATCGTAGTAGCCCATAACGCTCAGCGCTAGGGGATTATCAGGCTCCACGGACAGGATCCAGCGCGCACCGTAGACGGCATACTGCACCTTGCCGAAAGTGAGCATCTTCTTCATGTAGGCTGTGTTCGCCTCTACGTTTCCCCTCTCGATGATGTTGGCAGAATTGTAGGCTTCCACGGCTTGGTCTATGGTTTCGGCGCTGTCTATGGCTGCGATGATGTCCGCAAGTTGGGCAGCCTGTTGTTCTTTGGTCGGCTTATCGGTCGGGCGATCGGCCCATACCGGGCTCAACAGGCATGACACGATCAGGAAAGTCACCGTATGACGCGCCATGGTCATCGCCCTTTCACGAGATATGTGTCGTGTGTTTCTTTCTTGTGTCTAACGCAGCTTAGCACGCCGAATTGCACATTTCCACCCATGGTCCGGCTTGACCGGTTCAGCCGGGGTCGGTAGTATGCTCGCGTGATTCTGATTATCGATAACTACGACAGCTTCACATACAACCTCGTCCAGCGAATAGGTGAGCTGGGGCATGAAGACAAGATACGGGTCTACCGCAACGACGCTATAGAACCCGGTGCCGCTGAAGACGAGATCAAGCCGACGCAGCTTATCATATCCCCTGGGCCATGCACGCCGAACGAGGCCGGCTACAGTTGTGATTTCGTTCGCCATTTTCACGGCAAGATTCCGATCCTTGGAGTGTGTCTGGGTCATCAGTGCATCGGGCAGGCGTTCGGGGGCAAGGTTATTCGCGCCGGCAGGCTGATGCACGGCAAGACAAGCGAAATACGCCACGACGGCAAGGGCGTGTATGTGGGCCTGCCCAACCCGTTTGTCGCCACACGATACCACAGCCTGATCGTAGACCCCGACGGATTGGATGCGGACTTCGAGCAGACGTCGTTCACCACGGACCGGAATGAGCTAATGGGCATCCGTTCGAAAACGCACCCGACTGAAGGCGTTCAGTTCCACCCAGAAAGCTTCCTGACCGACATTGGGCATAAGCTCCTGGAGAACTTCCTGAAGCTTTAGAGTTTTGCCGCCGGCCCGGCGATCGTCACCAAACACTCTCAGCGCCGATTTCAACCTTAATTGCCCGCAAAGTGAACCCACCGCCATGGGCTGCCACGACGGCAGACAATTTGCCTGTTGAAGATCGACGCCGCTAGTAAGCTTCGTCGAACATCCGCTGAACGGCTTGGGCGATGTCCTCGGGAGTCAGGTGGACCATCTCGAGTATGGCCTCGGGCGTCTTGGCGCTCTTGGGGACCCGGCGGACGCACATCGCGTTGACGCGCACGCCCAGGTCGCTGTGGGCCGCCGCTGCGGAGATCTCGTCGGCGATGCCGCCGAGATAGTTATCCTCGACAACGAGTATCTGCCCGTGGCAGTCATCCCCGATCTGGAGGATTCTGTCGGTGCTGAGGGGCATCGAGTAGGCGTCGACCAGCGATACCGACAGGCCTGACTTCTCCTCGATGATGCCCACGGCCGCCATGACCACGTGTACCATATAGCCGCTTGCCACGATCAGTACGTCTTCGCCGTCCTCCAGGTGTTTGAAGCCCCCCAGCTCGAATGTTTCATCCTCGTCATAGATGAATGGCACGTCCGGGCGATGTGTACGCATGTAGCACAGCCCGTCGGTGTTGGCCATCAGCTCGGTGAGTTTGTAGGCGCTGACGGCGTCGGAAGGCAGGAAGCTGCGGATGGCAGGTTGGCCGTCGGCCCGGGTGCAGTGCGCGAAGGCCCGGACAAAGGCGAGGTCCGGCAGGGCCATTTGGCTTGGTCCGTCCGCCGCCAGGGACGCGCCGGCGTGCGAGCCGCACAGCTTCATGTTGGCGTTGCTGATGGCTGCCATTTCGAGCTGGTCATAGCCGCGAATGAGGAACTTGGCAAAGCTCGACACGAAGGGAATACGTCCTGTGGCGGCCAGGCCGGCAGCGGCGGAAATCATGTTCTGCTCGGCGATGCGAGCCTCGAAGTATCGGTCGCCGTGCTGCTTGGCGAAGACCTCGGCGAAGGTCGAGTTCTTGACGTCGCCGTCCAGGGCGACGATTCGCTTGTCCTTGCCAAGGGCCGCCAGGGCCGCGCCATAGGCCCGGCGGGTGGAGAGCTTCTTTTCGGCGTACGCGTCGGCCATGCCGGCGGCAGTAAGCGATTGGGCCATTGGTCCAGCCGAAATTTCACCTTGGCCGGCGGGTGCGACAACCTCCGGACGAGTTAGCTTGGCGGCGTCTACCTCTGCTGCACCGGACACGCCGAGCTGCTGGGCCTGCTGGTCCAGGTCGGCAATGGCGGCGGCGAGTTGATCTTCCTTCAGGGGCTTTCCGTGACAGCCTTGCCCCTGCAGCGCAGTAACCCCCCAGCCCTTGACGGTCTTTGCCACGATGGCGATGGGCTTGTCGGCCGGTTCAGCGGTCAGGGCGGCGAAAACCTCATCCCAGTTGTGCCCGTTGATGACCTTAACGTCGAAGCCGAATGCCGCGAGCTTGCCGGCCATTACCTCAGATGACTGCTGGCCGGATACGTAGTCGCTCTGGCCCAGGCCGTTGCAGTTGAATATCGAGTAGACGTTCGTCAGCTTCTGATCAACGATGAAGTCCAGCGCTTCCCATATCTGGCCTTCCCGGCTCTCACCGTCGCCGACGATGCAGAATACCTTCCTGTCCGTCCCGTCCAGCCGGGCCCCGCAGGCGACTCCGGCAGCCACGGACAGCCCCTGGCCCAGCGAGCCGGTAGCCGCATCGAAAAACGGAAAGCCTACTGACGGATTTGGATGCCCGTCAAGCACGCTGTTAGCCTCGCGGAGTGTCAAGGCATCATCAAAGCGCAGTTGGGAGGGCCGGCTCGGCCATCCGACCACTCCACCAAGGTCGCAGTAGGCGGCGTAAACAACGGGCACGGCGTGCCCCTCCGACAGCACAAGCCGGTCGGCCCCGGTATTCCAAGGGTTTTTCGGGTCGTACCGCATGACGCGATACATCAGCGCCGTGGTGATGTGAACCAGCGCCAGCGCGCTTGAGGGGTGCCCGCTGCCAGCTTGGGTGCACATCCGGACGATCTGCTTGCTAAGTTTAATGACCTTCTGGTCGAGGTCTTTGTATTCCGCCATGGTAGCTTGTCTCCTTGGAGATCAGGTTATGCCGCGCCTAGCCCGCAAAGACAGAGTAGGCTACCGGAAGCCTCTTGTCAGTTCAAGCAAGAAAGTCGGCGCACTTGCAGCTTACGCACCGATGCCTCCGCCTGATCACGCCCCGCCAGCGTCCGGAGAATCGGAAAGAACAATGGGCAGTTTCCCCCTGCTGCCAACCATGAGACCAAGCGCGGCCATAACTGTATTTGCAAACAGGGAAATCAGCGAGTATCCTTCGCTGACTTGTTACTACCGGTAAGGACAGGTTCCCACTATGACTCAACGCATCAGCGGTATCTTGTTCGACCTCGGCGACACGCTCGTTGATTTCGGGCAGGTGGATGTCCCCGCCTTGTTTGAAGAAGGCGCCCGGCAGGCTTACATGTACCTGGAAAGCATCCAGCAGCCTATGCCTGAGTTCGAGAAGTACCATCGACAGCAGCTTTGGGCCGTCCGTTGGAGGTACTTTTTGAGCCACCTTACCGGACGAGACTTCAACTCCCTGGACCTGATCGACCATCTGGGCGACTCGTTGGGTCACGACCTTACCGAAGAGCAGCTTTCGGAGTTGGCGTGGCGGTGGTACGAGCCGGTCAGCCGGTGCGCGACGGTCGAGGATGGTCTTCGGGATACTATCCTAGCCCTGCGGGACCAGGGCATTAAGCTGGGTATCGTATCCAACACGTTCATCTCCGGAGCCGTGCTTGACCGCCACCTGAAGATGGTCAACCTGCTGGACCTTTTCGGCCACCGGGTGTACTCGTGCACGCTGGATTTCCGCAAGCCCGACCGGCGGATATTCCAGTTAGGGCTGGAAGGTCTTGCACTGCAGCCCGAGCAGGCCATGTTTGTCGGCGATTCCATTCGAGCCGACATCATGGGCGCCAATCGCATAGGAATGGTATCCGTACTGAAAGACCCCACGGGTAAGCGGCATCACTGGCGAATAAAGCCCAACCACCGCATACGGAGAGTAGCCGAGCTTCTGCCGATCGTCATCCGCCACAACAGTTGACGGCGATGCTAGTCACCGCGGAGGCTCATCGAGCTTGCGCCATTTGTCTTTTTCCGGCTGGTTGTGGTCCTCCATTTCGGCCGTAGGACTGAAGAGTTGGCCGGCCTGGAGCTGCTTCTGCAAAAACGCCCTTCTGGCGGCCCGGTAAAACTTGGTGAGCTTGCGGTGCAACAGGTGCCATCCTTCGCGCTGCCGGCTTATCCTTTCCTCCTCTGCTGTCAGTTCGTCCGGGGCCATACGGCGCTTGTGCTTATATAGGTGGTAGATGTCCTTGACGCACATGTGCTCGAAAGCTGCACGGACTATCGGGCGAAGCAGCCGGGGGGCAAAAGCCGGGCCTCGGAAGGCTAGCTGGTAATCAACCAGCCAGGGCCTGCCATCGGCGCCGATAAGTATGTTCGAACGTTTGTTGGAGTCGCAGTAGGCCACGCCGTGCTTATGCACAGCCTCAAACAGTTTCCGCAGCTCATCGAAGAAGCCCTTCGGCGGCGGGGGCTGGTGATCCAGGGGCCGGCCTTCGATGAATTGGATCGCGTAGCCGCCGCCCTCCACCCGCCCCATCCACCGTGGCACGCCCGGCACGCCGGCCAGCGTACGGTATATGCCCTCCTCGTGCCGGCAGAACCACTGGCCAAGCCACGCCATGGGCAGCCCGCAGAAGTCCTGCCGCCGGCCGAACTTCACGACGATCTTCGGCACTTTGGCAGCCGGCGACTCGTACAGGCAGGTGGCGGCGAAAAAGTCGTGCTTGAAAACTTTGGAGAGCCTGTATCCTACTCCACCTGCCGTCACCTCCTGCGGCGGCGGCCCGGCGAGTGCGAACATCTGCCTGTTCTGCGACCTGTGGCTCATTATGGGTCCTGTCAGCGGGCCGCAAGCTTGCCCGCCGAATATGCTATGGCTTGAGGGCGCCGGCGATGTCATCGGCGAAGGCCTGGGCGGCGGCGGCAACGGCCTGCGGCCAGCGATTATCCGCGTAGCGCTTATCAGCGGCGGGGTAGAGGACCGAACGGCTGGCGTTGACGATTGCGCCCGTGCCGTCGGCCTTGAAGCTTGCCGCGCAGTCGGCTGCGGACGCGCCCTGCGCGCCGTACCCGGGAACCAGGAATAGTTGGTTCGGCATCAACTCGCGGAGCCGCCTTGCTTCGTCCGGCCAGGTCGCGCCTACCACGGCTCCGATTAAGCTGTAGCCCCGCTTGCCGACAGTTGCATCATCGCCAAGCTCAGCAACCATGTTGGCGACGTGCTCGAACAGCCTAACGCCGTTGGCGTCAGCGATGTCCTGAAGTGTGGCAGCCGATGCATTGCTCGTCCGCACCAGCACAAACACGCCCTTGCCGGTTTTCTTGGCGGCGTCGATGAACGGGGTTATTCCGTCGGCCCCGAGGTAGCCGTTGACCGTGATCGCGTCGGGGGCATCGGCCCGCAGCAGATGACCGGCTGCATATGCCTCGGCCGTCGAGCCGATGTCGTTGCGCTTCACGTCGCCGATGACGATGAGCCCTTTGTTGCGAGCATGCTGGGCGAGCAAGAAGTACAGCCCTGTACCCGAATCGCCGAGCTGCTCGAAGTAGGCGGATTGCAGCTTGACGGCTGGGACGATGGGGGCGACGGCGTTTATGACTTCGCGGCAGAAGCGCATGACGACTTCGCACTGGGCGTCCGGGGAAGTTTGTCCCTTGCGGACATGCTCCGGCAGACGGTCGTAGACCGGGTCTATTCCCACGCACACGGGCGAGCCCTTGGCGTCGATGGCAGCCAGCAGCTTGTCGGCAAAGTGTTCAGTCATGATTGGCCCTCAAGGCGCACGGGCATTTATACCTTCGCTCGCGGCGGATGTGAAGTGCCGCCCTTACGCGGCCTTGACAAAGGCTCCGACGCAGGCGACAAGAGCTGGGCCCGACCCGGCCAAGAATGCAATGAAAGATGCCGACAACATCCTAATCCGCTCCGTGGACGGCAGGGCAGTGATAGCGGTCAAGGTCGTGCCCGGCTCGTCGAGGGACAAGGTCATCGGCGCGCTGGGCGACTGCGTCAAGATCACCACGTCGGCGGCGGCAGAGCGGGGCAAAGCCAACGCCGCAGTCGCACGCACACTGGCCAAGGCATTCGGCGTTTCTCTGCGTGATGTTAGGCTAATCGGCGGTCAGAGCAACCCGCGGAAGGAGTTCCTCATCATCGGCCTGACGGTCGACGATTGCCGCCGGCGGCTGGGCAAGCTGTAGGCCGCCCGTGGCCCCCAGGTTCGTATGCCTGGGGCATCACTCCGCAGAGATGCGTCGGTCGGTAAGCTTGCGGCCTATGGTATCGAGGCGGCGCTGTTTGGCGGAGGCGAGGAGTTGCTCGATGGCATCGGCATCTCCGGCTTCGATGAGCCCGGCCATGTGGCGGAGCTCGCCGGTCATGGTCTCGATGGCGGCCAGGACGGGCTGGCGGTTGGTCATAATGATGTCCCGCCACATTTCCGGGTCGCTTCCCGCCAGGCGGGTGGAATCCCGAAAGCCGGTGGCGGCGATGTCCAGGTCGCTATCGGAGGGCAGCTGCATGAGCAGGCTAGCCAGCACCTGGGGCAGATGGCTTATGCGAGCGACGGCCTGATCGTGATCGGCGGGGCTCATCCGCACGACCCGCATACCGAGAGCCTGCCAGAACCTCTGGGCCCTCTCAGCCAGTTCCGGCGGCGTGTTACCTGTAGGCGTGAGGATACATGTGGCGCCGGTGAACAGGTCCGCCCGCGCGAAGGTCGGCCCGCGGTGCTCACTGCCTGCCATCGGATGGCTGCCGATGAAGGGTCCGCCGGGGCTCAGCACCTTCTCCCCCTGGGCGACTATCTCAGCCTTGGTTGAGCCCACGTCGGTGACAATGGCGCCGGGCTTGAGGGCGTCCTTGGCGGCGGTCAGAAGCCGGTTGAACGCTCCGACGGGAGTGGCGAGAATCACCAGGTCCGCCCCGGCCACCCCTTCGGCTACGTTCAGGCAGACTTCATCCACGGCGCCGACCTGCAGTGCCTCATCGAGGCTGGTTTGTCTGCGCCCCACGCCGACAATTTTGGCCGACGAGCCGCCGGCCCGAATGGCCAGGCCGATCGACCCTCCCAGGAGCCCGACCCCTACAACCGTCACGGTTCGGATGTTGGGATCTATCGTTGCGTTCATGACTTGAACGTACCACTACGGTCAGCGGGCGTCAACGACCCCTCTTTTTTGCTTGCAACCGGGTCCGATGATGCTAAATTGTGGCGCGGACTGACCGCAGGTGAAAAGGACGCCACGTGCGTCCTTTGTTGGTATTAGGTTTCCAGAGCCCCATGGCCCAGACAAACACCAGCAACGGCGGCGCCGGCGTGTATTTGCCGTTCGAGAAGCCGATCGTTCGTCTTCAGTCGCAGATCACGGAACTGGAGGCCACCCAGGCCGAGACCGGCCGGGACTACTCCAGCGACCTGACCCAACTGCGACGCCAGGAAGTTTCCATTCTCCGCAAGACTTACGAAGGCCTGTCGGCATGGGAGATTGTGCAGGTCGCACGGCATCCCAACAGGCCGCTCGCGGGCGATTACATCCAGCGAATGGTGAAGGACTTTTTCGAGCTGCACGGGGACTTTCGCTTCCGGGACGACCGTGCGATGCCCTGCGGATTGGGGCGAATCGGCACGGAGAAGGTCGTGCTGATCGCCCAGAACAAAGGCCGCGACACGAAAGAGAAGATCGCCTGCAACTTCGGCTGCGCTCACCCGGAAGGGTATCGCAAGGCCCTGCGGGTGATGAAGCTGGGGGAGAAGTTCAACCTGCCTGTGGTTTGTCTGATCGACACACAGGGGGCGTACCCCGGCGTCGGTTCGGAGGAGCGCGGTGTAGCCGAGGCCATCGCTCGGAACATGCTGGAGATGTCCCGCCTTCGAACGCCGATTCTTTGCGTAGTGATAGGCGAGGGCGGCTCCGGCGGGGCTCTGGGCATCGGCGTGGGCGACCGGGTGGCGATGCTGGAGTTTTCGTACTACTCGGTGATTTCGCCGGAGGGCTGTGCGAGCATACTGTGGCGAACAGGCGAAAAGGCCCCGGAAGCAGCCGACGCGCTGAAGCTTACAGCCAGGCACCTTAAGGAACTCGAGGTGATCGACGACATCGTCCCCGAGCCGCTCGGCGGTGCGCACCGCAGGCCCGCCGAGGCTGTAACTAACTTGGAGCGATACATCACCCGCACGCTGCGCCAGCTCAAGAAGGAGCCGCTGGACGACTTGCTGGCCAAGCGGTATGTGCGGCTGCGCAAGCTGGGCAAGGTTTTGCGGCAGGATTCACAGTCGGCCGATCAGACGCCTTGATGCCGCTGCGCCTTTTTCTCTGTGACATGATCCTACTTCAGCACCGGCGCGAGGAGTTCACCCACAAAGCCGCCCACTTTAGCAACGAGCCGGTCGTGGGGCGAGTCGATAGCGTCGGTGATGCGGTGGATGATGGCTGAGCCCACTATCGCCCCGTCGGCAACGCGACAGACAGTCTCCACCGTTTGTGCGTTGGATATTCCAAAGCCCACGCAGATGGGCGTATCCGTATGGTTGCGAAGCTCAGCCACAGCTTCGATCGTCGCCTGCGGAAGCTTCTCGCGCTCACCGGTGATGCCGGCAACCGAGATGTAGTAGATGAAGCCCTGGCTCCGGCGTGCGATTTTCAATCGCCGATCATCAGGAGTCGTCGGAGCGATAAGCAGTATATTGCACAACCCCGTCTTAGCGGTGAGTTCTTCAATATCGGCAGCTTCCTCTACCGGCAGGTCGGGTATTATCACGCCGTCAAAGCCGGCCTTCCTCGCCTGGGCGAGATAATCGGCCGGCGAGCGTCGAAACACTATCGAATAGCTGACCATCGCCACCAGGCCCATTTTACCGCCGCCGGAGCGGTACTGACTGACCATCCGGAATATGTCCGCGCAGGTCACGTCTTCATTCAGGGCGGCAGTGTAGGAAGCCTGAATCGTCGGGCCGTCGGCGATGGGGTCGGAAAACGGAATCCCGACCTCACATATCTCCACCCCGCGGTGTTCAAAGTCCTTCAGCAGCGCCAGCGTGGTGGGCAGGTCGGGGTAGCCCGCCGTCAGAAAAGGCACCAGTGCCTTCTTGTCGGCCGAGCGAAGCTCGCCGAAGATGCGGATGAGTTTGTTGCCAGCCGAAGTCATCTTGTAATCTTTCTAAGGTCGCCTCGGGCGGGACTATATTTTTCGCCCTTTCTGCCGGAGTATTTCGGCGATCTCATTACAGTCCTTGTCACCCCTGCCTGACAGGTTCACTAGCAGGATGTCGTCCTTGCTCATTGTGGGAGCGATCTTCATCGCCTCAGCGATAGCGTGGGCCGATTCGAGAGCTGCGATGATACCCTCGGCCTTGGCTAGCGCTTCCAGGGCGTCTAGGGCTTCGTTGTCGGTGGCGGTTGTGTACCTCACGCGACCGGTTTCCTTCCAGTAGCTGTGCTCTGGCCCGACACCGGGATAATCCAGCCCGGCAGAGATACTGTGCACCGGCGCGGTTTGCCCGTCGTCATCCTGCAGCACGTAGCTGAGAGCCCCGTGGAGCACACCGGGGGACCCGGCGCATAGCGGCGCGGCGTGGTCGCCTATTTTCATGCTTCTGCCGCCGGCCTCGACGCCGACCATCTTCACTTCCGCGTTGTCAATCATCGGCGCAAATATCCCTGCGGCGTTGGATCCGCCGCCAACGCAGGCGACGATGCAGTCCGGCAGGCGCCCCTCGGCGTCAAGCATTTGTTGGCGCGATTCCCGTCCTATGCAGCTTTGAAATTCCCGGACCATTGTCGGGTACGGATGCGGCCCGGTGACTGAACCGAGGATGTAGTGGGTGTGTTCCACACTGGCCATCCAATCGCGCATCGCCTCGTTGCAGGCATCCTTGAGCGTGCACTGCCCCGATGTGACCGGCACCACCCGTGAACCCAGCAACTGCATGCGGAATACATTCAGCGACTGTCGGCGCATGTCTTCGGTGCCCATGTACACTTCGCAGTCCAGCCCGAATACAGCGGCGGCCGTGGCGGTGGCAACGCCGTGCTGGCCTGCGCCTGTTTCGGCGATGACTCGTTTCTTTCCCATCCGCAGGGCAAGCAAGGCCTGCCCAAGGGTGTTATTGATCTTGTGAGCGCCGGTGTGGTTCATGTCCTCGCGTTTGAGGTACACCTTCGCCCCGCCGAGTTGCTCGCTGAAGCGCTTGCAGAAGTAAAGCTCGCTGGGCCGGCCCGCGATTTCGCGCCAGCAGCGGTCAAGCTCGGCGCAGAAAGCCTTATCGGCCATTGCGGTGTCGAACTCCTCAGAGAGCTGCTTGAGGGCAGCCATGAGTGTTTCAGGAACGAACTGCCCACCGAACTGGCCAAAGTAGCCTTGGCGTGGTCGGTCATCCTGTTTCTTGCTCATAGATATATTCCTTGCTGACAGGTCAGTTGAACATTCTGCAACGCTGTCAGCCGAGACGCTTCAATCGTACGTGCAACCCTGCGCGCGGACAAGACCCAACTTGTCGCTCAAGTAACTGCTACCAACGGAGACGGCGGTCGAGAGCTCGGGCCACAGCAAATCGCCTGCTGAAGTTCACCGGCCAGATCAGCCGGCTGCGCCCTTGCCGCCGGTTAACAAGTTGATTACCTCGTTACGGGTCGCAAAGTTGCTCTTGCACAGCCCTCGCATTGCTGAAGTGACCATGACGGTTCCCGGTTTGCGAATGCCCCGGATTGTCATGCAGGTGTGCTCGGCTTCGATTATCACCCCGACTCCGCGGGCATCGAGCTTGGACATCAGCATGTCGGCAATTTCGGTGGTCAGGCGTTCCTGCACCTGCGGACGGCGGGCGAATATCTCAACGACTCTGGCGAGCTTGCTGATGCCCACAACCTTGCCGCGCGGCAAATACGCCAGGTGAGCCCGGCCCATGAACGGCAACAGATGATGTTCGCACATCGAGTAGAACGGAATATCACGCAGCACGACCATCTCGTCGTAGTGCTCATCGAAATGGACCTCCATGTGCTTGGCTGGGTCCTGGTGGAGCCCGGCAAAAAGTTCAGCATACATTCGCGCAACCCGATGAGGCGTATCCTGCAGTCCCTCGCGCGCAGGGTCCTCGCCGACTGCGCGGAGTATCTCCGCTACGGCCGCCTCTATCGCGGATATGTTTACATGTTTCCAATCGTCTGTCATATTCGTGCCTCGTGCCGGCTAGATGTTAGTAAAGTCTGCACCAGCGCGTCAAACTTCTATCGACCTCGTATACGGTCCAAAGCCCAGGCTGTTTCTCCAGCCAGGTCGGACCGACTGGTCCACAGCGATGTCAGAACATCGATAAGCTCCTCGCCGCCGCAGTTGCCAGCGGCGAGAACCGCGTTGCGGACGAATGTATCGAACGTCGCGCGACGCATGGTCGATCCGCGCGTGGCTGCGTCCCAGTCGTCGGCCGACCAGGTGAGGACCTCTGCGACAGTAAGCGCGCCGGCGGCACTCGGCTGGGCGAGTTCATCATCGCCGGCAGGTAAGTTTCGATTATACGGACAGACGGACTGGCATGCGTCGCAGCCGAATAGGCACGAGTCCATTTTCGCCCACAGCGCCGGGTCGATGGGCCCGCGATGCTCGACCGTGAGGTAGCTGCGACAGAGGCGGGCGTCGACCACACCGTTAGTGATGATGGCGCCGGTGGGACAGGCATCGACACACAGGCTGCAGTTGTCGCAGCATGCCTTGTCCTGATCGCACGGGCCATCGGGCTCCAGTTGCAGGTTGCAGATTATCTCGCACAGCACAACGTAGCTGCCGAGTTTCGGCACAATAAGGCAACCGTTGCGTCCTATCCAGCCAAGCCCGGCCGCGGCAGCTAGTGAGCGCTCGGGAATCGGGGCTGTGTCGACAAATGCCCGGCCGGCAAAACCCGAATCAAGCCGCCGGAGGGCATCTATTAGGCCCCGGCAACGTTGCGTGAGCACTTTGTGGTAATCTCTCCCGCGAGCGTATCTGGCGACGCACGCATCGCCGAGTGCGGGGGCCGCCGGTGAATAGCTGACAGCCAGGCAGATGATGCTGCGGGCGCCATCGACCAGGGAGCCGGGACGCTGCCGTTTGTCGCCGTTGCGGGCGAGGTACGCCATGTCGGCATTGTGCCCTGCGGCAAGCCAACTGCGAAACGCAGATTGATCTATCGACACCTCGGCCGGCAGCACTCCTGCGGCGGCGAAACCCTCCCGATGGGCAGCGGTCTTTACAGCAGAGGTTAGTGACGTAGCAGACATGTCAAAAGTGTAGCGAATGTCGCCGCGATTTCGAAAGGCAACTGCGGCGCGCGGCGGGGCCTGCTATTTGATCAGCCGCGCGCCGCCCAGGTCCACGTGGTCGGCCACGCCTAGCTCGTCTTCGCCCAGGCCCGCACGTATGGTCAGCCTCGTTACGCCGACGAGGTCACATCGAATGGTGGCGGCCCTGTCCTCGCCGGTTAAGGTTAAGGATATCGGCTCTTTGGAATCGCCGCCCTTTCGCAGTATTTCAAGCGTTGCGTCGCCGTTGGGCCTGACCGAATCGTCGATGCCGACGATCGCCACAAACAAGCTGAACTGCCCGTCCAGTTCGTAGGTCAGCTCGGTAAAGCTGTGCAGCCCCAAGCCCGTGGAGTAGGTTACGCCGTCCAGAACTATGGGCCCGCCGCCGACCGATCGACCGAGGCGATGCGGCATGGAATCGGTGACCATTCCGTAGGTGGTCACTTCGGCGGGCTGGAGATCGGTCAGGTATGTCACTCGTTTGGAGAAGAAGCGAATCGCCGCAATGGCCTCTCTCGCGACAGTTATTGTTCCCAAGGCCGGCGATTCCAGCTTCACCTGTTGGTCATCAAGAGACACCGAGGAAAAACCTATCGTCGAGCTATCTTTGCCGACGATCAGACCGGCCGGGGCCGTTTCAACCCTGTCAACGTCGGCAAGCAGGATCGCCCGAACATTTTCGGCATCCATCTGGCGGTCGACGTCCTGCCATGTAAAGGTGATTATCTTTTGTGTCTTCCGCCTGTCGCCCGGTTCGTTTTTGATCGTCAGCAAGGCGCCTTCGACGGGCAGCAGGTTCCCATCGTCCTGGCTGACCAGTATGCGGTCGCCTGCGCCGGAATCGGCCCCCAACTCTCGACAACTGCGGGCGATCTCGTCGGGCTGTTGATTTTTGCCGGGCATGTAGATCGCCATGATTTCGTCCATTGGCAGGCGGCAGTCACCGGTTAGCGGGCTGCTGAACGATAGTACGCCTTCATCCAATTCACCTAGGGTCACGCTCACGACATCGCCACAGGCCGTCACAAGCACCGTATTTCCACGTTTAGACATCGGGCTCTGCGGGGCGTACTCGTCCGGCACCAATACGATCTCGGACACATCTTCGCAGGCTATGGTCTGTCGGCTATTGTCAGTTTCGACTGTAACCGCCTCATCGCCAATACCAACGACCTCGCACTCGATGGCTAAAAGGTCTATCTTCTCAACGCTGGCGGCCCCGGCGGAGACTGCAACCAGCGCGACTATCACAAAGGCGGTGCGCCACATGTCTAGTCCGAGCTCTCTTCTGTCAGGCGTTGGTGATACTTCGTGGTTATCCGGCGGTGCCGCTGGGACATGTTTCGTCGCGCAATTTCCTGCAACTGTTCTCTTTTTCGCGGTGGCAAATTTGCCCAATCGCCGGATTCATCGGTGGCGTGCACATGGGCACCGCGAACGGGCTTGGGCAGCCTGCCCGGGACCAGCCGTCCACGCTCCATGGGGGATGTCGGTCGGCCGCCCTGGTCCCTGGAGCTGTCGCGGCCCGCTTCACGCTGCCGCTGCTCGGCGGCTCCGTTCTGACCGGACTGTTGCCCCCTGCCGTCAGACTGACCTCCGCCCTGCTCCTCAGCCGTCTTGATTATGTCCTCGAGAATGGCGACTATTCGGTCTTGCTTGGCCTGTGTTTCAATGCCGCTATCGGCTTCGACAAGCCGGTCGTGCACGTCCCCCATCATGCCCGCCAAGGCGTCCATTGGCGCGTCGTAAATCTCTTTGAGCTTGCGGAGCTCTGCCTCGGCGGTGGCGTATTCCTCGGCGCTGAGGGTCAGCCCATAGTTGGTGATACAGTAGTCATACAACTGCATCGCGTGGATGAATCGGCCCGTTTCCTCGGCCGTTTTGGCGGCACGAAGGCCCGCTTCAGCGGCGAAGCTGAGCCGCTCGGGCATTTTAATAAGCACGTCGCGATATGCCTCGACAGCCGCCTCGCCGTCGCCGGCGGCGCGAAGAGCATCGGCGTACAACAGGTGCGTGGCGACGCTGAGATAAGTCGCCTGGTTTGGGTCAAGAATCTTCCGAGCGGCAGCAACAGCCTCATCGGCCTGGCCCTGCGCCAGCAGTCGCTGCGCTTCGGCCAGACGGTCGTCCACCATGGCCAGGGCCTGGCTTATTCTTGCTATGCTCTCCGCCCGTGTCCCGGCAGGGCTGTCGGAGAGAAAAACCGTCGCCTGGTCAATCTGGTCCGGGTCATAGAGCAGGCCCTGTCGGATTTCGGCGATGGCGCCATTTCTCTCGACGGCCATGCGTCTTTCATTGGCCAGACTGATTATGTACTCCAACTGCTCAGGCGTGAGGGCGCTGAGCAGGGCTTCGTAGTCTTTGGCGTCGACAACAATCGGTCCGGTCGCCTCGGGCGGGCTGTCGATTCCCTGTGCAGCAGCCAACGGCGCCAGGCTGCACGCAATCAGCACGACCAGCGCCAGCTGCTTCGGAGGGCTCGCTGATGCTCTCATGGCTGGTCTCCTTCCTCCTGCGGCAGAACAGGTTGTCCGCTGTCCATGCTGGCAGCCATAGCGGCGGTCATTTCTTCCAGTTGCTTCTGTCGCTCGGCCAGACGCGAGTGCCGATCGGCGGCCTCGTCTGCACGGATGGTGTCCAGCTGCCCGTTGAGCAGCTTCGTCTGCTTGGCTATTTGCAGTTCCAGGCGACGGAGCATTTTCAGCTCGGCGATGGGCGGCACGAGTTGCCCGCCGCCTCCACTACCATCGCCGGGGCTGCCTCCTTCGTTTTCTCTGTTGCGGCGGTCGGACAACTCCTCACGAATGGCGCTTATCATCTCCTCCAGCGCGGCTTCAATATCTTCCTGGATGGCTTGGGTGGTTTGGTCTGCTTGTAGGCTCAGTAGGCGCCTTTGTGCACTGTCGAGGTCATCCTGAACCTGCTTGAGCACGACCGGAAAAACAACTGTCGAGCCTTCCTCTTCGAGCATGCCGCGGATACGTGCGATATCTTTGCTCAGCCCGCCTTCGGCATCGGCGAGTTCAGTAAGTTTCAGCTGCTCAGGCCTGTCGTAGACGCCGGTTTCCTGGTCATAAGCCTGATAAACCTTGATGGTCGACTCGCTGATCTTCCGCTGACTGTCGAGAGCTTTCTGCAACTGTTCGTCTATCTTGGCCAATTGCTCGGATTCGAGTTTCTCCCGCTCCTGCTCGATGGCCTCAGCCAGTTTCTCTCGCGCCCGTTGGAGCTGTTCGATGGCCTCCCGCTGACTGCTGTTGGCCTGGCCGGCTTGCTCGCTGTCACTTGCTTCGGATGACTCGCCGCTCATCGCACCGGCGGCGCTGTCCATGGCGGCAGACGCCTTACCGACAGAGTCGGCGCCGGGGGTCGGCTCGGAGTCCTGCTGGCCTTGCATCTCCTCGCCGGTGCGCCTGGTCCTGTCGGCCAAGTCCTTCTGCTCAGCGCCCTGCTGGGAGAGCTCTTTTTCGGCCTGTTCCATAACTCGCTGCCGCAATTGGGCCAGACGGTACTTCTCGTCCTTCAATTGTCGAATTGCCTCTTCCTGGCTGTCCAGGGCGTCGTCCTTTCGCTGGGCGCGCAGGTCTTCGGCAGCGCGGCGCATTTCCCTGCCTGCAGCGTCGATGTTCTCACCGTTGGCGGCTTGGCCAGCCTTGTCAGCCAGATCCTGCAAGGCGTCGGCGAGCTCGCCGGTCTTATCGGCGAGTTCCCCTTGCCTGTCAGCCAAACGGCCGGCGGGGCTGTCACAGGAGGTCGCGTCGAGCAGATCCGCCAGAATTCTTTCCGCTTCAGCCAAGTCGGCGGATGCGTCCTGCGATCTGTTCCCGGCCTGCTGAGAGTTCGGCTCTTCCATAGCACCGGCTGCCTCCTGCATCGACTTCTCGGCGTCCATGAGTTTCTCGCCCGCCTGATTAAGCGAGGCAGGATCACTGCCTAGCCGGCGCAGTTCGCCCACCGTTCCCTCATCTTCGGCCAACTCACCTGCTCGTTCAGCAAGCGCCTTGGCCTGCTCAGCCGCCTTTCGCTCGATGTCGGCCAGAAGCGGCAACTTGTCCACAGCTATGCCGCCGATCGCTTCGGTGATGGTCTGCTGAGTGAGCTGCAATCCGCGCACTTCATCCAGCAGGTCGGCTAACGACGCCACCACCTTGCTGAAATCCTGCTCGTTCCGGGCGGCTGTCTCGTCGCGAAGCCCCTCCTGCTCGGCGATCAGTCCGTCAACTCTCTCGTTGAGCTCTTCGAACTGCCGTTTGATCTCGGCCTGATTGGCCTTTGCCCGCGATTGCTGCTCGAGCCGCTTCTGATCCTCAAGCAATCGCCCGATGCGCTCCAGTTGCTCCTGCCACTGCCGGAGGAGTTGCTGCCGATCTTGAAGGTCCATCACACCGCTGCGGAGGAGTTCAAGAATCTTGCGGAGCTCATCAATGACACCCTCCTGATTGGAGGCTGCGGCGCTGATGAGCCCCTGCGTGAGCAACGACGCGACGCGCTCCATGTCCTCGGCGATGAAGGCCCGTCTGGCCTGGCTGACCGCCTCGCGAAGGACTTGCGCCGTTTCCGGCTCAGCCTGTTCCAGCATATCGGCGACCTCCAGCATCTTGTTGGTCAGGTCGACGAACTGCTCCCGCGTGAAGCGCACCTGTGCGACAATTTCCGTGTCTATGGAAGCCGGCGCGTCCTGCGCCGAGACGGCCCTTGCCGCAAGAAGCACAATCAGGCAGGCCGCCCACAGCAGGCTCACACCCAATCGGCTGCCGCCACAGCATATTTGAAATCGCTCATTCATTGTTGTCGCCACAGGCTAACGAGCCCATCCATTCTGGTTCATCGGTCCCAGATTCCTCGGACCTTTTCCGTCTCTTGGCGGCGGATACTCTCAAGATTCTTTTCCGCCCATCGAATGATAATCTGAAGCTTGTTGGCTAGGTCTTGACGCGACTGGAGTTTTTCCATTCGTTGGAGTATTTCGTCCATCCGCGAGCGGATATCCCGTTGTTGGCCTACAATTCTGTCGGCCGCAGCGCCCATAGCCCCGGCATCCACCAGTTCGCTTGCCTCAGTCAGGGCCGAGGCGATATTCTCGCTGTCCTGAAAGACTTCCCACAACGGATCTATGATTCTAGCCTGCATATCCTGCCGATCCTCCGACTCGCCTAACCGATTGTAAGTCATTTCGATGAGGATAGCCGTCAGCTTTTCAGCAGCCTTGGATACTTCCGTACCGACGCTTCCCTGCTGCCCGGTTGAGTCGGCCAATCGCGCCAGCACCTCGGGCGTTATCGCGCCCCGCGCAGCAAGCTCGTCGGCAGCGGCGGCGGTGCGGGCCCTGGCGGATTCCTGCTGCTCCAGCGCCTGCATGAACTCTATGCGAACTGTCTTCTGACGCGAAACAAGCTCTTCCAGGAGTTTCTCCGGCTGAACGATCCGCAGGCTTATGGATGCGCTCTCGCCGACATTAGGCCCGCCAAGTTCTTTCGGGAGAATATCTGTCGCTTCGGCTGCGAGAACTATCACGTCCTCGGTCCTGAGGCCTAGTCCTTCTAGGTCCAGCTCATGGCGAAGGGTGAACTCCTTAAGACCATCCTGATCCGGAGGGACGTCGATTGTCTCGGCGTGCGCGGGGACATTCCCGCGGGAGCACGAGAGCGTAACCTGCGCCGCAGCTATGCCCGAATCGTCCTTGGCGCGAACAAGCAGAGGAATGATGGCATTGGGCGCGACAGCCTGGCCTACGTCCGTCTTCTTCATGTCGACCGCCGGCGGCAGGTCTGGCTGAATATGAATGAAGTACCGCCCGCCACGGCGATTCTTGTAGCCCTCAGAATCGGTCAGATGTAACTGCAGGCTTCGGACCTCCGGCTCGTTGGCGCCTGCTATGTCGAGCCTGCCCAACAGGCGTCTCGGTCGGGGTTCGGCGCTACCTGCGCAGGCGATAGTCTCGATGCGCAACGGAAGGAACGTCTCGCCTTCGTCGCCCATCAGCGACATACTGGCGGCGGCGATGTCCTTGGTGGCGATCATATCCATGGCGAGGCACCCGCCGATCGGTACCACCACGACTCCTGCCTCGCCGCCAACAGGCAGGGGGGGCCGATTCATGTAAGACGGGTACTCCACGGTGAAAAGAACATCGCGTAAGGCTGGCGGATCCACAAGCGTCACGTTGTGCGGACGATCCCTATCCCGGCGGTCGTCGCCGCCCACAACGTAAAACTCGAAGGGCTCGGAGACGGCGCGAAAGTCAATCTCAAACTGATGCGGATCGCCGGCTGAGGCTTCTATCTGGTCCTCCGTCCAACCCACCGAAGGATATCGCGCGTTCACGGTGATGTACCGGGGGGCGACCGAGCTTCGCGCAATGGCAACCTTAACGGTGAGGTCGTCACCTCTGAGCACGGGAAAATCATCCCCCTCTACGGTGAGGTACGTCTTCTGCGGCCAGGGCACTTCCGCAAAGGCAAGATTTCGCTGCGCCCACAGTCTGACCAGGTCGCCTCGCCACACCGCCAATCCCGCCATCAGGCCGGTAGCGCACAGTGCGATTTTGACCGCTCGCCACATGGATGTGCGTCGGACAATCGGCGCAAAGTCCAGTTGATCGGCCATATGGTTGGCTTCATCCGCCGTCCGGGCTATCATCGACGCGCTGGCGCCGCTATGACTTACCGACGATCCGAACTGGATCGCGCTTATCAGACGCGACTGAAGATGCGGATAGTGTCTTTCGACGAGCAATGCTAGTTCCCCCTGCCCCATAGCAACGCACAGTGGGTCGATCAGCTCTCGCCAGACCACCCACGCAACGCCCACCAGCGCCCCGGCCATCACCAGTATCCGCTGCGGGCGTTCCAGGCGAAGAACATAATCCAGCGCCAGCGTCACCAGCGCCATCCCCACCGACACGACAACCAGCCACGCAACGCCTTCGGCTAACAGCCGCCCACGTAGCGCGCGTCGCAACCGGCGAAGCTTGAGCTGAATCCGCTTCGTCAGCAGCGGGCGGCAGATTAATGCGTCCGAGCGATCTGTTGTCAGCGTTGTCATTTTTCAGAAGTAGCCGGTGATCAGGCCATATTGTGTTTCTTACGGAATATCCATTCCGCGCTCAGCAGCAGCACTATAAGCAGCAGAACAAGATTGGAGTCCCACAGCTCTCGCGGCTGCTTGTGCACAGTGGTGAGCCTGCCGGGCGGTATGAGCTCCGCGAGTCTGTCGATATCGTGCAGATGCAGGAAGTTCCCCTCATCCCCAGCTGCACTTGAGCCAGAACCGATCAACCGCATCGTCGTTTCGTCGGCTTCCTTGCGGCGGGACTCATCCTGCGGCAACTCTATGATTATATCCTTGAAGGCGACGTTCTTCTCAAAGTCGGGGCTGTCACCCAGCACCGTCAGGCGGAATGTGCCGCTGTGCGCGGTGATATCTTCGCCTATCGTACCGTGGAACTGCCCGCGCGACTGCTCCACATCGACAGCCGTCAGCTTTATCGGATGGGACTGGCCGGTTTCCAAATTGACCATCGCGATCTCGAACGAGTCGGCCGCAATAGGAGCAAAGGCCTCGTCGAAAGCCTCGACCTCAACGTCGATGGGCTTGCCCGCGGTGAACCGCTCACCACCGGCTGTTATGGTGATTCGTTTTGCGGCCTTGCCACTGGCCAGGAAGTTGACCACGTTCGCCCAGAGCCTGCGGTGGTAGTATCCGTCACGCAGGAACCGCCAACGCCACGTACTATTTGTACCAACATAAAGTACCCGACCTGCGCCGGGCGTGTGCACGGCGATCAGCGGCTCCGGTGCGTTTCGGCCTGTCGTCCGCTGCAGCGGATTGGAGTGCTCGGCCAGCACGCGGACGCCCGGCTTGACCTGGTAGACAGGGTGGGACCAATAGATGCCCGGCAACATGTCCCACACGGCCTTGGTCTCCTCGGCGGACGCGCCCAGCCGCATCACCTGGTGGTCGACGCCGTAGCTGGTCAACCGCACCTGCCACGGCTGGGGTCGCTCCTCACGAATTCGGGCGACTGCCGATGTTGTATTGGTCGCCAGGCTTACAGGTAGTATGTCGGCAAGCGGCTTGTAGGGTCCCGCCTCAAGCAGAATCGTGTCTGTGTACTTGTTGCCAGCCACGTAGCACAATCCGCCGCCGTGACGCTGAACGTACTCGCTCAGCATATCGACGAATTCGCCGTCGAAACCGCCTTCGGTCGGCTGGGGGTCAATCAATATGATCACCTGATATGCTCGCTCCACGGATTCATCAGGCTCATCGGCGCCGCCTGTGTCGTTCTCTTCATCGGCAGCGATCGGCGGGTCGAGCAACTCGGCCAGCGTTCTGGGCAACTTGGTAAGCTTCATGCCCTCGGTGGAGGCCATCTGGTTGATCTCCTCGTCGGCGTTTTGCTGCCAGACGCTCACGCGGTACGTATCGCCGTCACGGTAAAGGAAATTCCTGAGATACTGGAACTCCCACCCGGCGTCGCCGCTGACCAACAGGACATTGATCTTCTCATCGGTCACGCGGACGGTAACCGGCCTAGAGGCGTTATCCTCCTGTGTTTCTTCGTCGGCTCGCCCGTCGGCAACCACACGGTATTCAAACTCACCGATATCCTGCGGCTCAAACGTCAGTGTCACTGAGCGAACGGCGCCGCCCTCGGCGGAAGTGAGGCTCGGGGCGGGGCCTGCCTCTTCACCGGCTTGCCCGTCGGCCGGCCCCAGAATTATGGTCTGTTCTACGCGACCGCCATCTGCATCGAGTACGTTGCGCCACTGCCCGGATTCTTTGTCCAGACACTCCAGTCTGACGGTCACTGTCTCCCCATCCAGTTGCCGCTGCGCGATCGTAGCTGTCATTTCAACACTCGCCTGCCGGCGGACTTCATCGGGCGAGTCCAGGGACGTCACTGCCAGGTTCTTTCGCGGCGTGGGGTCTCCGACCATAACGGCATACAGCGGCACGGGTCGCTGGTTGGCCAGGTCCAGCGCGGCCCGCAGGCGCGCGTCCCCACCGTCGGTGGTGATCTGTCCATCGCTGATTAGGACCACGCCTGACACCCGCCGCCCACGCATGCGGTCCAGCACGTCGCGAATTGAGCGGGAAATGTCTGTCTCGAAGCCCCGCGCTTCCAGCGTTTTCAGCACCTCAGCTGTATGATGAGCTGCCGATACGTCATCCCTGCTCACGCGGTCTGCGGGCTCTTCGATAGTCGCCAGTGGCCTGGTGTATTGCTGAGCTGCGATGCCTGTCGAGAACGCCATCAGGGCCAATGGATGGTCGGCCGCAAGGGCGTCTATCACGCTGTCGGGCCTGTTCAACGCCACGCGGACAACGTCCAGTCGAGACATCTCAGTAAGCTTCTCAGGCTCGATTTCAAGAAACTCAGCCAGCGGCCTGCTGAGGTCCTCGGCGTAGTGGTCGTTGAAGTTCATCGACAGGCTGTCGTCTACGAGAACCACCACCGTGCTTTGCAGGTCCTTGACAAACCGCAGCACGATAGCGGGGCGCAACAACACCAGGAAAACCAGCACGATCGCTGTGAGCCTCAGCGCCGCCGGGATAGCTTTCGCCGCCACGGACGCATCGCCTTCACGACGGTAGCTGCGAATGGTCAGGTAGACCATAGCCGCAAAGACCACCACCAGCAGCAGTCGTATGTAACTGCCGTACTCGGCCACGAAGTCGATCTCCCAGCCGTCCGCCCCGCCAAGGGCGCCTGGCCGAAAGCCCAACAGCCACTCCAAAATGCCGTTCACAAAATCGCCCATTTATCCAGCAAGCTCCCTGCCGTCATCTGTCATCCACGATCGGCGTAGTGCCCGAACCGCTGGCCCAGAAACGTCTCCGCCGCCAGCAACGCCAGCAGCGCACCCATGACCCAAAGCCAATACTCCTCTCTCGCCGCCAGGCGAAACGCGCCCTTGTTTTCCTCGCTGGCCCGCGGCACGTAAGTGAAGTCCTTGCTGTCGAACGCAGTTGTGAGCATGTATCGCCCGCCGGGCTCCAGTCGCCCTTCCAGCGGATCAACATTTCGTGCAAACATGACTTCCTGCCCGCTGCCATCGGGCAGACGCATCGACAGGGTGTAAACGCCGGCCTGTCGCGCCCGGGGAAAACTGATTTCAGCGAGCGCGTCGATGGTTTCTTCCTTGCCCAGGGACAGTGTGACAAGGTCGCTGGCCGGAAAGTCTGGTAGCTTCAGTGTGACGGCTGCATCCACCAAGTCAGTCGGCGGCGTGAATGTGATGTCCACGCCGATGCGCGGGCTCACCCGTTCTCGCTGGCCGCGTGCGAGGTATGTAATCATATCGTGAACAGGCGACACGTAGATGCCCATGGGTTGATCGTCAACCCAGTCGTTCCACCGTCGGCTGGCCGTGCTGTAAACCATCACCACGTTCCCCTCCCCGACAGTGCGGGCGACGATTGCCGGCGATCTGTCCGGGTCGGTGAACCTTGCCAGTACTCGGGGCCTGCCCGGCGGCGACTTGTCCTCTTCGCCCGGCGTGGCCAGCGGGTCGTCGGTCGGTACGACGATTTCCTCCGTCGGCGTAAACGCAAAGAAACGAATCAGCCCGGTCAGCACACGCCGATCGCCCTGGAAGCTTGCGACGACGGGGCTGCTGGGGTCGATGCTGTCGGGGTCCAGGCGGACGTATTGGTCCCAGCGATTTGGATTACCCCGCGGTGGGCCGATGCGGAACGGGCTCAGGCCGGCAGAAAACAGCGGACCGTTGTAGAACTCGTCGTTGACCAACTCGCCCGTGAATATGACCAGCCCGCCCCCGGATTCGACGTACCGTTTCAGCGCCGCAAGTTGCCGGTGAACGATCGCGCCGTCGGCGTCCACGGTCCGCGGGAAAGATGGCACATTCAGCAGGCCCACAAGGTCGTACTCCTCGAACTCCACAAGTGCAATGTCGTTGGCGCTGACTATGTCAACCTTGATGCCGTCCGACCCTTCTCCGCTGGGGTCGGCCGCAGCCGACAAATAGAACGACTCGCTGTCGGCGGGGTCTACAACGCTGGGTCGCCCGTCAATAAGCAGCACGCGCAGTAGCGGGCGCACATCGAGGGCGAGATAGGCCGCGTTGTCCCCGGCCAGTTCATCGCTCCCCAGGGCTGCGCTTATCACGGCTGACCCCTCTCGCGGACATATCGCCGAAAGCTCTATCCTTGCCTGATCGCCGGGCCCCATCGGCTCGATAAGTTCCTTCGGCAGTTCAATGTCCACGTACCGCTCCTGCCCATCGGCCTGCGGGCCCTCCGCGCGAAGGTTAAACGTCACCTCTGCGCTCTGTGACGACGCCGTGCCGTTGTTGACCACCGTCAGCGCCACCCGTGTCGGCACCCCCGCCAAGGCCAACCTTTCCACAAGCTCCAGCGACTTGATGGTAAGGTTCTGCCGCGCCGATCGTCCGTAATCCATTGTCACCACGTCCACGCCGGCCTGCCGCAGGGCTCCGAACGCCCCGGTTATCCCCCGTTGGCGTCCTTCGCTGAGATCCACCTCGCGGAAATCGCTCAACACGACAAGCCGCTTCGCGCCCGGCTGCTGCTCGAAGATCTTCCCGGCACGCCTTAGACCCTCCGCCAGGTCTGCCCGGCCGTCGGACGGCTCCAGCGTACGGACCTTGGTCAGCAGCGAGTCAAGGTCGGTGATGAAGTTCGGTTTGAACAGCGCCTCATCCTGCTCGTCGCAGCTCAGCAGCACCGCCACCGTCTCTCCTTCCGACAGTTCAGTCAGCCGCTCGGCGAGGTCTGTGACCGCCATTTCGAAGGCGCTGTTTGCGCCGAGCTTCTGGCCCATTGAATAGCTGTCGTCCAGCAGAAATACCGTCGTTCGTCCACCGTGGCCCGCCGGTAGAATGCGCATTGCGCTGCACCCGGTGAACCGCCCCAGCCCCATCCCGAGCGTCACCACAGCCAGGCAGCGGAGCAACAGCAGCAGAAGTTCCTCGATGCGCAGCCGCCGGCGGTACCGACGAATGGCCTCCAGCAGAAACTGCATGGCCGCCCACGAGCGAGTGCGAAACCGCCTGCGATTGATCAGGTGAATGATCACGGGAATACTCGCCGCGGCGAGGCCCGTCCAGAATATCACAGGATGAATAAACGGCATTGACCTTCCTTACGCACTTCGGCGAATCCCTGCTGTCTATCTCTTGGCCCCAGCTTTCCGTACGGCTGCTGCCCGGGCGGCCAGGAACGCCAGCAATGCCGCATCCAGATGGTCGGCGGTGGATATCAGTTTGTAATCCATGCGGTGGGCGATGCACGCCCGTTTGACCTGGCGGGTGAAACGTTCGACAGCCTCAATATACCCTTCTCGCAGGCTCCGTGGCTCAACGAGCAGCCGGCCCATTTGTTCCAGGCCGCGGAACATCGTGTTGCCTTGGAAGGGAAACGTCAGTTCGTCGGAGTCCATGATGTGCAGCACGATCACCTCGTGGCCGTAGTGGCGAAAGTGCTGCAGGCCGCGGATTACGCCCTCGATGTCCGCGAACAGGTCGCTCACCAGGCACACCAGGCCGCGCCGGGGGATCTTTTCCGCTACGGCGTGGCAGACCTCCTCCAGCGAGGTCTTTTCCCGCGGCTCGATGATGTCCATCTCATGCAGTATCCGCTTTATGTGGTTGAGGTTGGCCGCCGGCGCCACGTACCTGCGAAGCTCATTATCGAAAATCGCCAATCCGACTGCATCCTGCTGCTGCAGAAGCAAAAACGCCAGCGATGCGGCCGTGCTTACGGCGTACTGGTACTTGCTCATACCGCCGTCACCGTTGCCGCCGTAGTGCATAGACTCGCTTGCGTCCAGCAGAAAGGTGGCCTTGAGGTTAGTCTCCTCCTCGTACTGCTTGATGTAATAGCGGTCGGTCTTGGCCTGCACCTTCCAGTCGATGTGGCGGGTGTCGTCGCCGGGGGAGTACTCCCGGTGCGAGGCGAACTCCACGGAAAAACCGTGGAACGGGCTCTTGTGCAGCCCGGCGATGAAGCCTTCGACCACCAATCTGGCTTGCAGATCCAGGCGGGTTATCTTGGCCAGCACCTTCGGGTCGAGATATTTGCGTGAATCTTCACTCATTGTGGGTGGAACCCAATCGACTTCACCAGTGAATGATCAACCGCTTCCAACACTGTCGCCACGCTTTGCCATGGCGCATCCCTGGCGGGACTCAGGAGCATGCCAAGCCCGTCTTCACCGGCGAGAAGTCTCACCTCCCGCATGTCAATGATCTCCCTGACCTTTGCGCAGTTCCGGCAGCCCGGCGGACCAACATCCACCTCGAAGCGGACACCCTTGAAAACAAGCGCGCCTTGCGAGTCGAATGCCGCCTCCTCTGCAAACACCTTAAGATCAGCCCCGAGTGATGCAGACTCACCCGCCAGAACAGCTTCGTGCATTTCGACCAGGCGGGGATCCCGCCCCTGCTCGCGCAGGGCAGCGCCAGCGGTGAAATCTCCCCGTACAGCAGCGCTGTCGTCGGGCGAACACCCGGCGGCGCTTGCTGGCAGGGCAATACCCGCCAGCAAGACGATCAGCCTCTTCGCGCAACTTTTCTTCATGCCAACATTTCCTTGCCCGTCAGGTCTTGGTGTGTGATCCGCACCGGTGCCATCCGGCCAGAAGTATCTGTGTATATCGCCGCTCACGGCTTGCGGAGTCCAACTTCCGCTACGGACTTACTCAGTGCGTCGAACACCACCACAACATCCCGCCAGGGCGTGTCCGGGGCGGGCGCCAGGGCCACTGCCAGGCCCGCATCGACCGCGTAGATCTTGACCTTCTCAATGGCCACGATTTCCCGCCCGGTCGCGGCGGCGTCTTCGGCAAAGGTGTCATCAGCAGGAATATTAAACCGCGCCTTATCCAGTACGATCGAATCCGCCGAGGCGAAAACCGCTTCCTTGGCGAATACGCTGACACTGTCACCCAGAGGCGCGGCCTCTCCCGCCAAAACCGCGTCTCGTATTTCGACAAGGCGTGGATTCGGCTCGGCAGTTTGCGGAACATCGGCCAGGTCGGTTGGTGAGGCCTGCCCGTCCGGCGAACAGGCGGGCATAGCCACAAGCACTACGCAGCACGTGAGCAGCAAAGCGAACGATCCTGAGCGGGTTGTTTTCACAGTAAGGTCTCCTCGACGGCCTTGGCCGTGGCTGGGTCGACAGCGATGTTCGACTGGTTGGCGGGAATCATTTTCAGCAGCTCGTCGACAATACGGTCCGGCGTGTAGTTTTCGGCGTCGGCGTTGAAGTTGGTTACCAGCCTGTGCCGCAGCACGGGCTTGGCGACCGCCTGGATATCTTCGGCCGCCACATGGAATCGGCCCTCCAGCACGGCCCGGACCTTTCCGGCCAGTATCAGATACTGGCACGCCCTCGGCCCGGCGCCCCACGTAACGTACTGCCTGACGACCTCAGGCACGTCATCGGCTACAGCGCTACCCTCGATCACCCGGGTGGCGCGGACCAGTCGCATCGCATAGCGGATCACCTCATCGGCGACCGGCACGCTGCGAATGATGGACTGCAGGCGGACCACCTCCTGGCCCGTCAGCACGCGGGACAATTGCACCTCCTGCAGGGCGGTGGTCAGGCGGACCACGTCGAACTCCTCCTCCCAAGAGGGATACTCGACGAATATCTTGAACATGAATCGGTCCTGCTGCGCCTCAGGCAGCGGATAGGTGCCTTCCTGTTCGATCGGGTTCTGCGTCGCCAGCACGAAGAACGGATCCTTCATCGGCATTCGTTTGCCTCCGACGGAGACCTGCCGCTCCTGCATGGCCTCCAGCAGGGCGGCCTGCGTCTTGGGCGGAGTGCGGTTGATCTCATCGGCGAGGATCACATTCCCGAAGATAGGCCCGCGGAGGAACCTGAACTCCCTGTCGCCGGTGCTGCGGTTCTCCTGGATGACCTCAGTGCCTGTGATATCAGAGGGCATCAGGTCGGGCGTGAACTGAATTCGCGCGAAGTCCAGGTCCAGGCAATCGGCCAGAGACGATACCATAAGCGTCTTGGCCAGGCCCGGCACACCCTCGAGAATCGCATGGCCGCGCGCGAAAATACAGATCAGCAGCTCCTGCAGCACCTGCTCCTGACCGACGATGGCCTTGCCCATTTCCTTGCGTATCGTCTCGTAGGCTACCGTCAGTCGTTGGGCCGCGGCGATGTCGTCTTCCTGCCCCGCACCTTGCAGGTTGTCATTCTTTTGCATGTCTGTCACTGAAAGTCTCCTCTTTCGGTCGGCTCAACATTCAACGGACCGATGCGCCATGTCCGTTGAGCTCTGTCATCGCTGGCATATCGGCAGGTACCCATACGGCAGTTGCATGATGATGCAGGCTATGGCCGTCCGGTAGCTTGACCCCACGCCGCCTGTCCAACTGCCGTCCGGGCGCTGCTCCTGCATGAGCTTGCGAGTGATTGCCTTATAGTACTCGCTCCACTCTTCTCCGCCGCGGATGTACTGCGCCTGGGCGTAATAAAAATGTGCGTAAAAGAAGTGGCCCCACACGTCTCGAAAATCCTCGGACATGTCTATTCGACCGCGTGTGAAGTTCCAAAGCCTCTCGACCATCTCGGCTTCCGACCCGACCCCACCTGCCTGACGATCGTATACGCCGGCGGAGTAGAAACACGCCAGCGCGGCTGCCGATATCGCAGGCCTGCCTTCGTCCTGGCTGTAGGCGGAGTAGCATATCCCCCCAGTGGGCATTTGGCAGTACCGAAGGTACGCCACTGTCCGGTCTATGCAGCTTTTCGGCACGACAATGCCCGCATTGCGGCAGGCTCGCAAGGCCTGCAACTGCGTGACCGTCACCGAGCCTTCGTCTGTTCTGGCCATCGGCGTGTAGTACCAGCCCCCCGCGTGATCTAGCCTCGCGCCGAGGTCCGATTGCGACTGGACTGTCAACTGGATCGCCTTGGTCAGCACATCGTGAATCTGCTTTTCCTTTTCGGGCGTCAGCTCCATGCCGTAGCACTGCGCCAAAAACAGCATGCTGAACCCGTGACCGTACATTGGCCTGCCCGTGCCCGGTGAGGCTATCAGGCCGTCTGAGCTGCGCGCCTGACTGAGCACGAAGTTCATTGCTCGCGTAACGTTTCGCGAGTATGGACCCGACTGCGGCGTCGAACCGTTCGCCAGCATCGCCATGCCCGCCAGAGACGTCAGCACCGCCGAGTAGCCGCGGTAGCTCGCGCTGCCTGTCCAACTGCCGTCACGGCGTTGAGTGTTGGCCAGGTACGTAAGTCCCTTGTCTATCGACTCGACAATGTCCCGCGTCATTTCATCCGGCAGGACGGGGCCGGGAGCCGCCGCCTCTGCCGGACGGCCATGCCAAAGGCATACAGTCGCCGCCAACAACCCGGCGCCCGTAATCGCCGCTGCGAACATTACGGCGCCGAAGCCGCTTCCCGCGGCGCATCCTTTCGGGACGAGTCGGTATCGTCTGTCACTGCGGACCATAGAAGATCACTCCTTCGCCCGTCGGAATAACCAGCCGCCCGGCCACAACGGCCGGTTGACCCGTAACCGATTCAAACCGTCCGCCCGGAACGGCCCGACCGTCTTCAAGAGAAAGCACGTATGCCCGCCCGTGCTCGGCAAAGCCCGTCAGCAGGTGTTGATCGGTAATAGTCGGTTCCAGCAGTCTTCGATCTTCCGGCGGCTCGGGCGTGTAATCACGCTGCCATAGCATCCTACCGTCGGATATGTCGAACTTCTGCATCAATAATCCCTGGCCGGCGGCAGTCATCTCGATAGGCGCCGGCTGCACGCCCGGTTCGACGGGCACGGCGAAAACGTACAGATACCCCGCCCGCAGGGCTGCTGTCACGGCAACCGTCGCCATTCCACTCGAGGATGCGGTCTCGGCCCGGCTGATCGTGTGACCGTCGTTGGGTGACACCACTTCTAGGCGGCAGGCGCCCGGGCCGGTGTAGCCGACGACCACACCTTCCCGGGACGCGGCCAGCACAGCCGGGCCGGCATCGGCGGGGAATTTCCTCTCCCACAGCGGGCTGTCTATCCTCGTTGGATCGTAGGCCCGTAGCGTTCCGTCGACCATCACCACGAAGATGTTGTCGCTGCTAACGTCGAAGGAAGCGCAGGTTTCACCCCGCCATGAGCCTATGGCCTCGCCCGCGCCCTGAAGGTCGTAGCACAGCACGATGTTGGCCTGTCTGCCTTCCACCAGGGCGAATCTGCCCGCCAGACATACAATCCTGGGTCGCGTCGCACCCGCCGGCAGCGAGGACCGCCACCTTATCTCGCCGGTTGACATGTCCAGACACGAAACGACACCATCGTAGCCGACCGCCACCACGCGCCCCGACCCGCCGGCGATCACCGCCGGTGTAGCGCCCGGTCCATCGCCCAGGGCTCGACGCCATAATATTTCACCGCTTTCCCATGCCAGGCCCGCCAGCTCGTTTCCGATTATCACCGTCAGGATCCCGGTTCCACCATCCAGCGCGCCGACGAACGAGGAAGACGGCCGATTCTGTTCGGTCGCCTGGCCGGTAAGCTGACAACGCCATCGTACTGCGCTTGCGCCGTCGGCAGCAGAAGAATCGACCCGCATCACGTAGTCTTGACCGGCGAGGATCACGTCGTCTTTGACTTGCAGTGGGCGACGCCCCGCTGCCCGCATGATCTGCGCGTCACCGGCTATCGCGAAAACCCGGTGCACCGGCAGCTCCAACCTCTCATCAGTCCTGGCGTGCCCTTCCTGCGGCAGCTCGCCCGAGGCAACCGCCTCGGCAACCTCATCCAGCGTGCCATGCACGTCGGCGAAGTTGATGGCGGTTCCTGCTCCCGAGGCCGTGCGGCGGGCCATCTCCAACGCGAGCGTGCAGGCGTCTGCAACCAGTGCGCTGTTACCTTGGCGAGCATAGATGATCGCCAAGCCCATCTGTGCCGATACCGCCAGCGGGCTGTCAATCCGGTTGGCGACCTGTGAAAGGGCGCTGCAGGCCTTGGCTGACAGTTCCTCCTGCAGCTTTCCCTTCGCCTGCAACGCTCGGGTGTAGTAGATTTCCGCCGCCCCGTAAAGGCCGTCATCGGCCCACATGCTGTTGGGCCAGTTCGCAGCTACCGCCAGCATAGCCGATGGGTTGTCGTTGCCCCTTGCCTCGGCTAGGGCTTCAGCTGCCTTGGCGTCGAAGGCTGCGTACACTTCCTGGCCGTGTCGGGCAATCATGTCACGCAGGAACCGCCCGTGAATCAGTTCAACAGCCGGCACGCGAGGCAGATCCTCGTCGAAGCGGACAATGCTGTTGGCCTCCGGGCCCATTGCCACGTCCACCAGCTTCAGATGGCCATATCGGTCGACAATTTCGTGTGCGAGTGCGATGGCCTTTTCGAAGTCTCCGATTCGCTGGTAGTGTTTGGCCCTTCTCAGAGCGTTGTGCGCTTTTTCCTGATCGTTCTGGGCGTAACTGTCCGCCAGGTCCAACATGGCCATCACTTGCTCCGGCTCATCGGCTTGATTGGCTCGCGCGACACAGCTGAGGTACATCAGGGTCTGCAATTCAGGCGGGCCCGATTCCCCAATGCTCTCCGCCAGGACTTTGCAGGCATAAAGGTCCTCGTACGCATCATCGAACCGGTGGGCATAATAGGCCAGCCAGGCCCGCTCAAAGTAAAAACCCACCTGCTCGCTCTGAGATGCATGAGGCAGCATTGCCGTGATCTCGTCTGTGACCGCCTTGCAGTTAACGTAGGAACAGACGCCAAGCGCATTGGCTGCGATGACACGACCGGGCGCTGTTATCAGATTGCCGGTAATGGCGTCGGCGCCGGGAAGCCGGCTGCTGGTCAGGTCTTCTTTGGTCAGCTCTGATGCCCCTGAGTTGAGCCAATACAGTCGCCCCCGCCCGCTGATCAGCACGGCGTCTCGCATCACGGCTGGTCTGCCTACCGCGTCGGAAACGTCGCCCGTGAAGATTGTCTTTCCACTGGCCGCCGACAGCACTACCAGCCCGGGCCGCGACAGCAGGAGCCGATCATGGTCGAGCGCCGACAGGTGGTGCTGTTCCTGACGTGGGCTCTGCCACAGCAGTCGGCCGCTGTCCGCATCAAAACACAGCACTTTGTCGCTATCGGCAGGCAGGGCTATGACGCGCCCACCTGCAATGAAGATCGGGTTTACGGGCGGCCGCACCATATTCGACTCGGCCGGTGATGGGGGACGGCGGATGACCATCATGTCTTCACTTGGCATGTTCGCCCAGTTGTTGACGGAACTGTCATATTGGTACGCCCAGACGGATCGGCCTGTATCGGCTTCAAATGCCGACACGACACCGGAGTTGGTTGCCACCGCCACCATGCCGTCAGCCACTGCCGGCGGCGAGCACCGAAACAGCATGCCTACAAGGTTCGCCGCGTCGCCCCACCACCCCTCATCCGACATTAGCGTGGGAACCCGGCAGATGTGAGACTTCCATAACATAGAGCCGTTGTCCGAATCCAGGCAGTAAAGGTGGTAAGCCTCCTGATAAATCCCCACTACGTATAGCCGTCCGTCCTGTACAGTCGGAGGGCAGACGAAGGCCATCCTGCTGAGTTCGACCTGGTCGCCGTGAGCATTTCTGGTTGACCATATCTCCTTTCCTTGCGATATGGAGAACGCCGCCAGAACAGTCGGCATTCCCCGAGAGCCGTCTTCGTCATATGCCCGCCTCATGGCCTCAGAGAAATGCCCCGTGGAACTGAGTGACCAGCCCACAGCAAATACTTTGTCGTCGGCCACCGTCAAGTCGTAATGGCCGGAATCGTACACTACCGGCAACCCCGAGTCGTAGTAGTAATAGCCTTCCGCCGAAGACTCGACCTCCGCCGGAAAGGCTACCTCCCACTTCCGCTTCCCGCTGCGCAGGTCCAGGGCGATGATCTTCTGAGTGCTGCGGAACATGAGCGTATCGCCGGCAAGCACGGGCTGCACCAGGGCCGGCATGACGTAACTGTTTACCCGGCCGCCGATTTCATACTGCACGACGAGTTGTCCGTCGCGCACGCGTTGCTCGACCGTCGTACTCGCCTCAGCGCCATAAGGATAAGTGTACATGCGGACAGAATCCGACATGATATATGTGACTTTCACTTGGGCAATTGCGCCGTCTCCGGCGTTAGGCGGGAAGCGCCACTTCGGGGCTTCCGGCATTGCGCAGTCGGGCATCAGACCCACTCCGCCGGGCACGCCGCCGGTGCCAGGCCAACCCGAAAATGTCCGGCCCGCAACCAACCGCGCCGGCCTGAGCCGGATCTGTTCGACAAAATCCGCCAGCTGCCGCTGGCTGCCCGCCATTGCCGCCTGTGCCCCCGGATATTCACTTTTCAGTCGCGCCAGCGCGTCATCAGACTTACCGGGCTCTCGCGACATGTGATATGCCACCGCCACCCGCGCCAGTGTCAGTGGCGCCGTATCCCCGTCACCGGACATCTCAAGAGTCTGCTCCCAAAGCCTGGCCGCGCGGGCGAACTGAGCGTGATCAAAAGCATGCTGGGCCAGTGCGTCCAAAGCCACCGCGCCAAAGCGCGTGTTACGGTACTGCGAAACAATCTCATTCAAAAGCGACACATCGCCCGCATCCATCGCCTGCTCATAGAGCCGCTGAGCCGGTGGGTCGTACAGGGCTCGATAAAGCGCTAACCCCTGAGGGGGCAACTGTCCTATGGTCCGGCTGATCTCCTGCCGCAGCGAGTGGAAATGTCGCGAATCTTCTGTAGCGAAGCCCACTTCCGAGCGGGACAGAATGCTCTGAAGGATATCGATGGCCAGTTCATACGTGCCCGCCTCGATCAACTCGCACGCGCGCTTGTGGTACTCGGCAAGTTCCTCATCGGTTGATATGAGCGAGGGCGGGGCATCCTGGCCGGAGCATACACCCCAGGACAGACAGACTATGATAAGAACACGTATTGTCCTGCCGCCTGTCGTCATCGGGACCTTTCCCTGCACCCCATTCTATAACCGCCTCACCGCTGAGTTTTCAGCAGCGGCATCCGTGCGCAACGACACCCCCCCTGCGGGGCCATCGATATCACACGAGAAATTATAACTTCAGGCTTGTCCGAGCTCAAGGCGACTTCCGTTCTGCACTTGGTCGTCCGGAGGCGCCAAATGTTCCTTTGTTCCGTACGATGTCCGGCGCCCTGTCGGTTCATCCCGCCGGGCGCTTTATTATTTCGAGGGGCCCGAACGGAAGCGGCTTGTCCGCGCGCTGTGATTCGCTATCATGGCGGCCATGCCCGAGCATGTGAGCCAATCGCAGACCTTCAGCGTCATCATGCCGGTTTACAACCACGTAAACTATGTGACCCGGGCCGTCCGGTCCGTTCAGAACCAGACCCGCAGCGACTGGGAACTGTGCATAGTCGACGACGGCTCCACCGACGGCAGCGGCGAGCTGCTCGCCGATTTGGCCTGCGGTGACGACCGAATAAGCCTAATCCGCCAGCCCAACGCCGGGCCGGCAGCCGCCCGCAACGTTGCCTTGGCGGCCACTTCCGCGCCCTGGCTAACTTATATCGACAGCGATGACGTCTGGCTGCCGGAGGCGCTTGAAAACTACGGCGGGTTCATCGCCTCCCACCCGGACGTCCAGTTCATATACGGCTATCGACACAGGCTCAACGAGGACGGCACGGTGACAGAGCTAGCTGGTGAGTTTCAGGACGCGCCCACGGGCCCGGTGGAGCTGTTTGGGCGGATGTACCTGTCCCACCTGTGCGTATGCTATCGACGAAAGCTGATCGACCGCGCCGGCGGCTACGACCAGCGGCTTCGATCGTGCGAGGACTACGAGCTGTACCTCAGGCTCAGCCTGCTGTGCCCCCTAGTTCCACTTAACCTGCCCACAGGACTGCGCCGCCGACACGCAACGAACATATCGCGCCAGACCGGCTACAGTCGACTGCTGCAGGCGCGGATACTCCAGCGATTCATCGACCGTCAGGGCGGGGCGGCTGTTGTGCCTGCCGACATCGTTTCCCGCCGCCTGGGGCAGTTGTACTACTCAGCGGGCAGGCAGTTCTTCAAGAGTCGCTGCTTCGCCCAGGCCGCCCAGGCCCTCAGCATTGCCGACGGCTATCGGCGGACGCTGAACTCCACAGTTATCGGTGTGTTATCCCGCTTGCTGGCCCCCCTGGGCCGCACTGAGACCGCGCCATGGACCTTTGACTGACGCCGTCAGCTCTTGCTACTGCTTGGACGATATCGTCTGCAGATAATACTCCAAGCGGGTGGCGCTCAATCCCCTGCCGCGGCGCGGGCCTCTGGGGTGAAGCACGCGCAGCCGACGAATCTCCATTCGATCGTCCTGGAAATGCTCGGAGGCGAACACGACCGCGCCCTCCCGGTCGGACGGCCTGGAGATTATGTTTTCCCCGGCGATCTCCCTGGGACCTGCCAGAAGCAGGTCGACCATGCCATCGTGGAATTCCGCCACCGCCCAACTCGGCCCGACCACGTGCGTAAAAGTTGCGGCGACGGCCATCAGGTCGTCCAGATGATCCTCTGACGCCTGTGTCCGCAGCAGGACCGCTCCGCGGGGGTGGATCCGCCGCACACACCGCCGCAAAGTCTGCTCGTTGTAACACCGCCACGCATCGGGGTGATCGGCCGGAAGTGGCGCAAGCAGCAGGCCGTCGAAAACTCCATAGCCTATCTGCGTCGCCGAGAAATAGTTCCCCTCGCTGCCCAGCAGAAGCGTGTCCTGCCTCACCCAGCCGGGCAAGGCCGTTGGGTCCGGCGCGGAGCTTGCTGTGTACAAACCCGGCGCGGCCGGCTTGTCCAGGTCGCTGGTGGTTATCACCCACCATCGCCCTCGCCTAGGACGCCTCTCGTATTCGCCCGCAGGCACGTCGCCCATAAGCACCTCCTTCATGGCGTCGGACACCAGCTCGCTCCGCCAGGTCCGCACGTATGGCAGGCTCCCTTCCTGTCTCCAGGCGCCAGCCGAGGGTGCGGCTTCACCCAGCATGCTCAGCCAGATGCCGTGACTTATCCCGCCTAATTGCCATACAGGCGAACCTATCGTCAGTGCCACCGCGGATGTCAATACTGCCCCGCACGCCAGCCACTGCAGACAATTGCCAAGCCTGCCTGAGCGCTTAGTCTTGACCAGGGCGACGATAACGACAATCACCACCCCGCCCGCCGGCGCCAGCCATACCAGCGGCCACACCCCCCACATGAGGTAAAAGGCCAAGCCCAACCCCCCCCCGGCCGCCGTAGCGGCGATATAACGTTCGCCGGCCCTGTCACCGGAAGTCCATGCGCGCCCCTGACTGGATATAAGCCTGCCCGCCAGCATAAGCAGTGGAAACTGAAGAAAGACAAACGACAAGGCGCTGAACCAGAGCACCACGCCGTCAACCACAGATAGCGCCGCAAGGGCCGTCTGTCCGCCGATGACCGCAACAGCGCCAACTGCGGCGCCCGCGGGTTCCCGCGCGCTTACCCGAAGGTCTCCGCGGCCCGCCCGGCCGATCTGCCAACTCAGTATCGCCAGCGACCCAGCCACCCACAGCCATCGGCCGACGATATTCACGCCGAACATCTCGCTCTCAAGGCGCATCTGAATCGCAAGCACCAACCCCAGGCCGGCGAATGTGAGCATGACCTTTCGCACAAGATCGCGGGACGGCCTCGCCGGACTTATGGGACGCAGCGGAAAGCTCTTCATGTTCCGCCCACCCCACCAGGATATGACAGCCATAATCGCCATCACCGCGCAACAGATCATCGTGAGGACCAGAAGGTCTGCACCGAACCACCACGCGCCTGCAAATATCGTCACCCCCGACGCCGTCGCCATCAGCCATTGTCGACAGCCAGCAGCGACAGGCTCGGCCGATCGGCCATGACGAACGAGCGCCGCGGCCGAAAGCAAGGCCATTGCGCCTCCGGCGGCCGGCAACATGCCAACCCACTGGACGGCGAACTTCGCCACGGCCCATGCGGCTGGCGTCCAAAGGAAATGCCGTGAGAGCAGCGCCGTAAGCTTCGTTGACAGGAACACTGCCGCCATGGATCCCAGCGAACCCGCCATCGCCGCCAAGGAGGCCGCCGAGAACAGCCTCATAAGCGGTCGGCCTTCGATACTCTCGGTCTGTCCGTCCAGCAGCGCCGACATCGTCTGACCCGTTGAAAGACCCGCCTGACACAACCCCCACCTCGCCGCCCGCGCCAGCGGCCCGGCAGCGGCAGCCACTTCCCCCACCGCCAGCAGCGTCGCCGTGACGGTCAGCAGCATGCCCTGGGCGGATGCGTCGAACGCCCATGCCCACAGCATGACAATGCAACCAATCCACACCACTTGCGCAGAGGTTGTGTAACGCAGCAGCGATTTGTCACTGATCAGTCGCTTCATTCCGCCTTCTTTTACGCGGGGCTAACGACCAGCGAGGCCCGCTCGGCCGGTATGTGCACGCACCGGCCGTCGTCGCAAGATAGTACCAAGCCAACCAGGGGGTTGACATCAAGAGCTCGGCCGATGTGCCGCACTCCGTCGCTGATGACCGTAACGCGCTGGTTGATCATGCCGCATCGGCTGACCCACGCGTCATGCAGGGAGTCCAATTCGCCGCCATCCACGACCGACACCCATTTTTCAAGTTTCCTCAGCACCCCGCGGATGACTTCGATCCGCTCAACCATGTCCCCGAAGTGGGCTGCCAGGTGAGTCGCGCGGGCGTCCACCTCGCCTATCGGCGGAGAGGCACCGACGTTTATGCCTATTCCGACTATCACGAAGCGCCTCTCCTCGCGACGGCGAAGCTCAACCAAGACGCCCGCCACCTTGCCGTGCTCAATCAGCACATCGTTGGGCCATTTCAGTTCGCAGCCCATCGGCCCGCAGGCGGTCTCGATTCCTTCGGCCACGGCCAGCCCCGCTGCGATTGTAATCGCCTCGTGCGGCAACGGCCTGGGTGAGGCCTCCAGAAGCACGCTCATAAGCACGTTCTCCCCCGCAGGCGACAGCCATTGCCGTCCTTGCCGACCGCGCCCGCTGCGCTGCCATTCGGCAAGGACGACCAAGCCGTCCGCGCTTTCCTGCCAGCCGGCCTCGGCTGCTACGTCGTTCGTCGAAGCCACCTCCTCGAAGCAGATCACGCTTCGTCCGATGCGACTGGTGCCCAGGCGCCGCTCGATCAGGTGGGGGTCCAGGCGGACGGGCCTGATGAGGCGGACGCCTTCGGTCGGAGATATCTCCATGGCGTGGCCTGTCTGGCGGAGCTGCTGCAGGGCCTCGGCTACCTGCCCGCGGCTGCAGGCGGCGGCCCGGGCAAGCTCATCGGTGGAGAAAAATCCCGCCGGCCGGTCATAAAGCAGTTCGAGCACCTTACGGACGTGTTCCATGGATCCCGCTCAGTCAGGTGAGTTCGATGTCCAGCCCCACGTCAACCGACGTCGCTGAGTGCGTCAGCGCGCCAACGGCGATGCGCTCGACGCCCGTCATCGCCACACCGCGAACGCTCTCTAACGTGATCCCGCCGGATGCCTCCAACATCACCTGTCTGGCCAGGGGGGCGGCGTCGCGCCGGGCGACGGCCTGGGTCAGCTGATCCGGCGACATGTTGTCCAGCAGGATGATGTCGACGTCGAGCTTCATGGCTGCGTCGAGCTGCTCAAGAGTATCGACCTCCACCTCCACGAATGCATCGGGTCTGAGCCGACTTCGCATGGCCGTCAGGGGCTCAGCCAGCGCGGCGAAAGGATCGCCGGCGCCCGTAAGCTTCATCGCCGCCAGGTGGTTGTCCTTCACCAACACGGCGTCGTACAGGCCCATGCGGTGGTTCCGCCCGCCGCCAGCCCGCACGGCGTACTTCTCCAGCGCCCGCCAGCCGGGCGTGGTCTTTCGCGTATCATATATCGCGGCGGACGTACCGGCGACCGCCTCGACGTACGTGAGAGTCAGTGTCGCGATGCCGCAAAGACGCTGGACGAAGTTCAGCGCCACTCGCTCGGCAGCCAGAACATCCGCGGCCGGGCCCGACCACGCCGCAAACGCCTGCCCCGCCGCCACCGGCTCGCCATCCGGCGCGAAAACTTCCGTTTCGATCGCCCCGCCGTAGGCTGCGGCGATTTCACCGAGAAACGCCCCTCCGCAGAGCACGATCGGCTGCCGGGCCACGAACCGCCCGGCCGCTCGCGTACCGCTCGGCAACAGCGCGCTGGTTATGTCCCCGTCGCCGAGGTCCTCCGCACGCGCTACGGCGAGCAGCTGCCGAAGGTTCTCCAGTTCCAGTTGAGTCGGTTCAATCGCCATCGAGACATATCATAGACGCCCCCACGGCAGAAACAACCCACTGCCCACCGGACGTTATGTCCGCATGTGCGCGCATGACAACGGGCGACGGCCCGTATCGAGCCGCCGCCCGCATGTGTAATGACACCGGCTCAACACAGCCTGCGTTTCTTCATCAGCAAGGCAACAGTTCCGATGCCAAGCAGACTCATCGTCGCCGGTTCGGGGATTACCATGCCCGTGCCGCCCAGCGTCATCGGCGAACTGACCAAGATCACTGGCGAGAGGTCTTCTGACTGCCCATCGCCAAAAGCCAGCAGGAGGTCTTCTTCGTCGGGGACGTCGACGCCCAGATACTCATGAATTGCGCCCGGCAGCACCTCACCGGGCCTCTGACCTTCTTCCAACCCATTCAACGTCGGTAAAACCACATCGCCGGCCAGTGTGCCTGCCGGCGCCTGGCCTCCCACGTTCTGAGGACCCACCAAAAGGTCGTCATTGCCGTTGGGCAGTTCAAGCAGATCCACAACAAGCCCGTCATCGGGCGCGCCGGCGCCCAGGTAATCCAGGATTGGGCCGGACAGGTCTTGGCCTGTGTTGCCCAGGCCCAACTGCGGGAGCACGACCTCGGTCACCAGGCCGTTGATATTGTCGCCGCTCTCACCAGGCGCCATTCCCAGATTTGGGGTGGCCGCCCCAGCCGCTTGAACAGGCCCCGCAACCGCTAGAACCGCTAACGTTACCACTAGAACCGCACTGATCTTCCTCAACATACTTTCTCCTCCTCCCTGCCTCTCTTACCAGGGAAAACACAAGTGGTTCACAAACCTACACCTTCGCTCATTCTAATGATTTTGCCTACGAATTCCCATAGAATTAATGTTTTTTGCGACAACTTCCCCTCTCGGTCGCTAAGTGCCGGCAAAAGACACGCTAACAGACCGAGGGCTCACGCCCCGCCAGCCGCGGCGGTCTTCAGTTGCTCGATTCGGTCGCGGAGCTGGGCGGCCCGCTCGAACTCCAGCTCCTCGGCCGCGGCGAACATCTCTTCCTCAAGCTGGGCCACAAGTTCGGTCACATCGTATTCTGATTCGCTGGCAGAGATCGCCTCGCGGGCGACCCGCCGAGCTTCGACCTGCTCGGCCAGGGCGTTGCGGATGGCTTTGGTTACTGTTTCGGGCGTGATGTTGTTTTCCTCGTTGTATTTCAGTTGGACGGCTCGGCGGCGGTTGGTCTCGTCGATGGCCTTCTGCATCGCATCGGACACCTTGTCGCCGTACAGCAAGACCAGGGCGTTGATGTTGCGGGCGCATCGTCCGATGGTCTGTATGAGACTTGTCGCCGAGCGAAGGAAGCCCTCCTTGTCCGCGTCGAGAATAGCCACAAGCGACACTTCCGGCAGGTCCAGTCCCTCCCGTAGCAGGTTCACCCCCACCAACACGTCAAAGCTGCCGGTCCGCAGATTCCTGAGGATCTCCACCCGCTCCAGCGTATCGATTTCACTGTGGAGATACTGGCATCGATGGCCCTCCGCGCGAATGTAATCGGCCAGGTCTTCAGCAAGCCGCTTGGTGAGAGTTGTTATCAGCGTGCGTTCGCCTGCCGCCACCCGTTTGCCGATTTCAATCAGCAGGTCAGCCACCTGTCCACGCGCGGGGCGGACCTCAACAGCCGGGTCGACCAGACCGGTCGGACGGATGATCTGCTCGACGACCTCTCCGCCGGCGCGCTGGATCTCATAGTCGTTGGGCGTCGCCGAGACGTAAACGGCCTGCCGGACCATCTGCTGAAACTCATCGAACGTAAGCGGGCGGTTGTCCAGCGCGCTCGGCAGGCGGAAGCCGTGCTCCACGAGAACTCTCTTGCGGCTCTGATCGCCGTTGTACATCGCTCGTATCTGCGGGATCGTCACATGCGATTCATCGATGAACAGCAGGAAGTCGTCGCCGAAGTAGTTCAGTAGCGTATACGGCTTCTCGCCGGGCGCCCGGCCGTCTAGGTGGCGGGAGTAGTTCTCGATTCCAGGGCAGTACCCCACCTCCAGCATCATTTCTATGTCATAGCGGGTGCGGGCAGACAGGCGCTGGGCCTCCAGCAGCTTGCCGGCGTTCTTGAGCTCGATCACCCGGTTTTCAAGCTCCTGCTTGATGGCCTCGGTCGCCCTTTCGAGCGCCTCGGGTTGGGCGACATAGTGAACGGCCGGGAAAATGAAGACCTGGTCCGTCTGGGACAGCGCCTCGCCTGTGGTCGGGTTGATGAGCCGAAGCGCATCTACTGTGTCGCCGAACAGCTCCACCTGATAACCGAACTGCTCGTAGGCGGGATAGATGTCCACCGTGTCGCCGCGAACCCGGAACGTGCTGCGCTTGAAGTCGATGTCATTGCGGTCGTACTGGATGTCGATGAGCTTCCGCAGCATCTCGTCGCGGTCTACCGTGTCGCCCACGCGGAGGGAGACCATCATCTCCTGATAGTCCTCCGGCTTGCCAAGCCCGAATATGCAGGAAACGCTGGCGACGATCACTACGTCCCTCCGGGCCGACAGGCTCGTCGTCGCCGACAGCCGCAGTCGGTCCAGGTCGTCGTTGCGCGAGGCGTCCTTCTCGATGTAGATGTCCCGCTGGGGGATGTACGCCTCCGGCTGGTAGTAGTCGTAGTAGCTGACGAAATACTCCACCGCGTTTTCCGGAAACAGGTCCTTGAACTCCTGGTAGAGCTGGGCGGCAAGTGTCTTGTTGTGGCTGATGACCAGCGTGGGCTTGTTGATCCGCTCGATGACGTGCGCCATCGTGAATGTCTTGCCGCTGCCGGTGACACCAAGCAGGACGCTGTCACTCTGGCCCTGCCTGATATTCTCGACCAGCCGCTCTATGGCGGCCGGCTGATCGCCCTTGGGCGTCATTTCAGAAACGACCCTGAAATCCGGCATGGCTTGGCTCCGGCTCGCTGAGGACCAAAATTTTTATTATACTGCCTGCCCATGATTTCAACAGCCCAAACGCTCACCGACATGTACCGGGCGATGCTCGGGAAACTCGGCCCCCAGCACTGGTGGCCCGCTGCGGCGGGAGCGGAGTCGGCTGAGGGGAAGCTGGAGATATGCATCGGGGCGGTGCTCACGCAGAACACCAACTGGGGCAACGTTGAGCTGGCGATTAGGAACCTGCGGCGGGCCGGTTGCCTCAGCGCCGCCGCGCTGGACGAGCTGCCCCACGAGGCCCTATCCGAACTGATCCGCCCGGCTGGTTATTTCAACGTCAAGGCCAGGAGGCTCAAGAACTTCATCCGCGCGGTCGTTCAGGCCGGCGGCGACATAGAAGCGTTTCTCGACCATCCGGCGGGTGAGCTGCGAGATGCGCTGCTCAAAATAAGCGGCGTGGGGCGGGAGACTGCCGACAGCATCGTCCTCTACGCAGCCGGGCAGGCGACTTTCGTAGTGGACGCCTACACTCACCGAATACTGCTGCGGCACGGAATGATCGACGAGGAGGCCGACTACGAGCAGATAAAAGAGCTGTTCGAGACCGCCCTGCCCGCCGACGCAGCGATGTTCAACGAGTACCACGCCTTGCTCGTAGCCGTCGGCAAAAGCTTCTGCCGCAAGCGCGCACCCCGCTGCGACGCCTGCCCGCTGACAGCTTTCGACCACGATCCTGCGCTGGGCGCGTGATGACCGCCCCACGCCAGGCGTTGCCAAATGCCCCCGTAGGAATATAATCGCTGCACACGATAACTGACCGCCGCCCTGCGGGCTGCGGCACAAAGGAGCACGCAAGAAATGGCTTCACTTAAGGGCAAAGCAGTCGTCGCACAGTCGGGCGGGCCGACCGCCGTGATCAACTCCAGCGCCGCCGGCGTCATCCAAAGCGCCCTGGCCGATCCGGACACCTTCACAGGTGTGTACGGCGCCCGCAATGGCATACTCGGCGTGCTGAACGAGGAGCTTTACGACCTAGCGGCTGAAGACCCCGCCGAGATCGACCGCCTCCGCCGCTCGCCAAGCGCCCTGCTGGGAAGCTGCCGACACAAGCTCAAGAGCCTGGACAGCGACCGAAGCGACTACCAGCGCATCCTCCAGGTCTTCAAGGCGCACGATATTCGCTACTTCTTCTACATCGGCGGCAACGATTCGATGGACACCGCCGCCAAGCTTGGTCGGCTCGCCGACGAAATAGAGTATGAGCTCATCTGTGTTGGCGTGCCCAAGACGATCGACAACGATCTGGCCTTTACCGACCACTGCCCCGGGTACGGCTCGGTAGCCAAGTTTAACGCCACAGCCGTAATGGAGGCCGGCCTGGACACGCTTGCTCTTTACACACACGACACCTGCACCGTTCATGAAGTCATGGGACGAAACGCCGGGTGGATCGCCGCGGCCACGGGCCTGGCCAGGCGCTGCGAGGACGACGCCCCGCATATCATTCTGCTGCCGGAGGTGCCGTTCGTCATCGAGAAGTTCGTCGATGACGCGCAGCGCTGCCTGGCTAACTACAAGCGATGTTTCGTGGTCTGCGGGGAGGGCGTAAAGACGCCGGACGGCAAGTACCTCGGCGAGGCGGGTGGGCAATTCGCCAAGGACAGCTTCGGGCACACTCAACTCGGCGGAGCGGCCGATACAGTCCGGGCGATCATCGAGCAGAAGGTGGGTGTCAAGGCCCGTACGAATCGCGCCGGCACGGCCCAGCGGGTGGCGATGCATTTTGCCTCGGCGACCGACGCCGCGGAGGCCTACATGGTCGGCCAGGCGGCCGTCCAGGCCGCCATCAACGGCGCGGGTGGCAAGATGGTCACGCTGGAAAGAGCGGCCGGCAAGAAATACAAGTGCACAACCGGGCTAGTAGAGTTGGAGAAGGTCGCCAACGGCGAAAAGCCCGTTCCGCCGGAGTGCATCGACACCAGCGGCACGGGGGTTACCGAAGCCTTCCGCAGCTATGCCGGTCCGCTGATCCGAGGCCAGGCCGATGTCGAAATCGGCGATGACGGTTTGCCTGTTTACGCCAGGCTCGCCCAACACCCGGTGGAAAAGAAGACCTGAGGCTTGTATATTAGTTGTTAGTTGCCGCTCAGGCCGAGCAAACTGTCACGTGCGCAGCCCCGCATGCGGGGGCCGCGGGCCGGTTAAGGCTGGGAATCGGGAAAATGCTGCGGTTTAACGTGTATCGTAATAATGAACGGGCAAATGCGATTGACTTGTCCGGCGCTTATCTTTTCGGGCAGGACGGCATCCCTGTCCGGGGCGACTTGGCCGTTGCCGAAAGCACCATAACCTGTAAGAAGCGCGTTCATGGGGCATGTGGGTTGTCGCTGATGTGGGACGTGGGCGAGCCCGGCAGGCTTATGCTTTCTACCACCCGCCTGCCTGATCGCGACAGGCCATATAACCTGAATATCGAACTTGCTCGCGCGAGGCTCAGGATTATCGCCTCCAAGATCGAAGAGTGGGGGCTGTTCGATTATCCCAAGGCTGCCGATTTCAACCGCGAGTTCCGCACAGTGGGGCAGATGTTCATCACCGCCCTCAAGGCTTCGCCCGCTGAACGCGCCGCCGGACTGGCAGACAATGCCCTGGAGGCCGCCGTGACGCTGAGTGAAAGGTTGGCGCTCTTCCACGCCGATGTGTTCTTGGATCGCAAGAGCGCCGCTGGGGCTGCCGCCCGAACGCGCTTCGGGTGCCGGGTGCCCCTGGAACAGCCGGACCAGAGCTACCGAGACCGCTTGCGCGAGGCATTCGATTTTCTGGCCATTCCCATGCCCTGGAAGCAGGTCGAGCCACAGGAAAGCCGCTACCAGTTCTCGCAGATCGATACCTGGATCAACTTCGCCGCTCGGGCCCGAAGGCCTATTCAGGTCGGGCCTGTGATCGACTTCGACCCTGGTAACCTGCCGGAATGGCTTTATCTATGGGAACACGACTACGACTCGCTCCGCGAAGTGATCTACGAGCACCTTCAGCACATCGTTAAGCGATATGCTCGCCAGGTGCGGACGTGGTCGGTCGTGTCGGGACTGCACGCGTTCAACAACTTCAACCTGAGCTTCGACCAGATCATGGAACTGACGCGAATGTGCTGTCTGTTGGTCAAGAAAATCGCACCGCGCAGCCAGGTCATGATCGAAACGGTCATGCCCTGGGGGGAGTATTACGCCCGCAATCAGCGGACGATCCCACCGCAACTGTACGCCGACATGGCTGTGCAAAGCAGTATTCAGGCCGACGCCTTCGGCGTGCAGATATTCATGGGCGTGCCTCAAGACGGCTTCTATGTCCGCGACCTGATGCAAATCAGTTGGCTGCTGGACGAGTACGTAGGATTGCACAAGCCCGTCCGCATCACGGCCTGTTCCGTACCGTCTGACACAACGCCAGACTGCAACGATGCCTGGGGCGGTGAGATGGACATCACCCAGGCCGGCCACTGGCACAGTCCCTGGTCGCCCAGGCTCCAAGCTGAGTGGCTGCAGGCTTTCTATCGCATCGTAATATCCAAGCCCTATGTCGATTCGATCTGCTGGCGCGACCTGGGAGACGTAAACGGGCACTATATTCCTCACGGCGGGCTTTGTTTGAGGAACATGGAGCCCAAGTTGGCGTTTCGGGAACTTCGGAACTTCCGAGCAAAAATGGCCACCAGACTTGAAGCCAACAACGAATGATGCCGTCCGTTCAACGTTATGAATTCTCCTGGCGGCGGCCGCACCTTGTGGTGATACTTGCCGTATTAACGACCGCTGCAGCGCTGATTGCCTACCGCGCACATGGCAGGCAATGGTTTGCCGACACCCCTGCTGTTGACACCCGTCGGGCTGCTGCGGCATCCGAGTTGATCGATCCCAACCGTGCGTCGGCGGCGTCGCTTCAACGGCTGAGCCTGATAGGGCCGGTGACCGCACAAGCAATCGTGGAATACCGCGCCTCCCATGGTGGCAGCCCGTTCCGCCGGCCGGAAGACCTCAAAAAAGTCTTGGGCATAGGTCCCGGCGTGCTGTTGAGAATCGCCCCCTATCTGAAATTCGAAACCAATCAGCAGCAGCATTGAACCGCACCTAGGCAGGAGCCTGACACGACCATGGCAAAACACACCCGGCCGACAGACATCTCCCGCCGACAATACGCGGCTCTGGCGCGAAGCCCGTTGCACAGCTTGGCGTTCGTCCTGCCGTTGCTGGTGTTCTTCCATGTCAGTTTCACATTGACTCGCCCCGGCGCCGACGGCACGCCGCTTGTCATCAGACATATGGAGCTGGTGTTCCAGCGACTTGGAGGTGTCATGTCCTTCCTGCCGGCCCTGGCGGTTGTGGTTGTGTTGGTGATGCAGCACCTTGCTCACAAGGATCGGCTGGCGATATACCCCGGGGTCTTGGGGTGCATGGTCATCGAGTCGCTGCTGTGGATGCTGCCCATGATCGCGATGCTTCACCTTGCGGGTCTGTTATACGTATCCGGCATGCTTAGCGCACAGACAGGTATGCCCAACACCGTTTTCGGAAGGATTCTCGTGGGGGTTGGGGCGAGCATCTATGAAGAGTTCATCTTCCGCCTTGTGCTGATAGGGCTGATTCTTCTGGCCCTGGTGGATGTGCTTTCGCTGCCGAAAAATGTCGTGACCGTCATCGCGGTGCTGCTGACTGCCGTCGCCTTCAGCCTGTACCATCCGAATGTCCTGGCCGAAGACAGCTTTCCCTGGTGGTTGTTCCTGTTTTACGCTGTCACGGGCGCTTACCTGGGTGCACTGTTCCTGCTGCGGGGGTTCGCCATCGTAGTAGGCGCACACTGCCTGTTCAACATCTACAAGGCGCTCATGTGGTTCGGCTAGTTGCCCCTAGAACGACCGGCTCTCATTCCCACGGGAAAGGCTTGCCCGTCAACCGAGTGTAGGCCTCGAGATAACGTGCGCGCGTTTTCTGAACGATGTCAACCGGCAACGGTGGCGCGGGCGGGGTGCGATCGAACTTGATCTTGTCCAGGTAGTCCCGTACGAACTGCTTGTCAAAGCTAGGCTGGCTCCGGCCTGGCTTATACCCATCGGCCGGCCAGAAGCGGGAGGAATCCGGCGTGAGCAACTCATCAATGAGCATCAGATTGTCTTCAGAATCCCTGCCGAATTCGAATTTGCTGTCGGCCAGGATGATCCCCTGCTGCCGGGCGTAGTCTCTCGCTCGGCTGTATATCGCCAAGGAGCGGTCGCGCAGTTGCGCCATTACCTCCTCACCGACTAGCTCACACCCTTGTTCGAACGAGATATTCTCGTCGTGCTCTCCCTGCAGGGCCTTGGTGGCGGGAGTGAATATGGGTTCCGGCAGCTCTGAGCCCTGTTTGAGCTTGGCCGGCAGCTTGATGCCGCAAACTGCCCCACTTTCCTTGTACTCTCTCCAGCCGGACCCGGCCAAGTAACCACGCACAACACACTCGACCGGAACGACCTGCGCCCGCTTGCACAGCATGAACCGCCCGTCTAGCTCCTCGCTGCGGCAATCTTCCGGCAAATCCGGAATAGATGTACTGATCAGATGATTCGGCGTCACATCGCTGAGCTTGTCGAACCAGAACTTGCTGATCTGCGTAAGCACCCGTCCCTTGTCCGGAATGCCGTTCGGCATGACCACGTCATAGGCGCTGATGCGATCAGTAGCGACCAACAACACCCCCTGCGGCAACTCGTAGATATCCCGTACTTTGCCGGATCGCTTGGGGTAGTTGCCGATTGAAGTCGCCAGAAGAGCTGTGCTTTTCATGCTGCACCTTTTACTGCGCACGGTTCTTCGCGTCAAGGGTCTTGCCGGACTACCGCAAGCCGGCCGCCGCAGACCTGTGCAGTTCGGCGACTATGCCCGAAGCGATCGCTTCAGCCAGGCGCCTCTGGTAGTTTCTGTCTGTAAGCGCAGCCGCCTCGGCCCAATTAGACAGGAACCCAAGTTCAACCAGCGACGCCGGTGCCGTCGTTCCTACCAAAACACGGTAGTCAGCCCTGTGCACGCCCCGGCTGATGATGCCCGAAGACGCCATGCTGTTGGAAATGGCCTCGGCCAGCCGTGTCGACCCCACTGAAGCTGAGCGGGACACGTAAACCGTGCAACCCCGAGCCTGGATATTGGTGGATGAGTCTGCGTGTATGCTCACGAACATCGCCGCTATGCTGCGATTGGACATGACACACCGTTCGTCCAACTCGTAAAACGTATCGTCCGAGCGGGTCAGAATAACTTTCACGTTTCGCTCTCGCAGCAGCTCAGCCACCTGCAGCGCCACGGCCAGGTTGATTGTCTTCTCCTGGACCCCGTTGACGCTGATGGCGCCGGGATCTCTGCCGCCGTGGCCGGCATCTATGAAGACTGGGCCTAGCGCAGACCCGGCCCTGCCCACCGACGAAGAGACCGTCTCTGCGCCGGCGCCAAGCCGGACATATCGGGGACGCGCCTCGGCCACAGGATGCTTCAGCCATACGCCGATAGAGCTCTGGGCCGAAGGCGAAACAAAAAGAATGTTGCCGACCGGGCGTATCTGGCTGCTGTGGCGAATCGCCGAGCCGTTTACGTATATCCTTGCCGTCGGCCCAGCGGTCATCATCACGCTGTTGACCGAATCGCTCAGCACCGCCCGGCTTGCGCTGGAGCTGCGAACCGTCATGTTCAGCCGGTGGGCAAGCTGGTACACACTGATCGTATCGTGCGGCGCCAAGACCATGCCTTGCCCGTTGGTGTAACCGTACCCATAGCCCGACCAATCGCACGCAGCACAGCACACCACTGATAACATCGCCGCGGCAATCAGCGCCAGGCGCTGCTGTCTTGTACGTCGGGGCATGAACTCGCCTTTTACGCAGTTTCGGCCCACTGAAAGCATGGCGCCGCAGCTGTCTGCTTTACTCGGCAATTCGGAAGTCCTCACCACCGCCGAATGCTTCTCGGAAATTGTAAACATCACGAAAATCCTCGATGCTGTCCTCGGCGGTCTTGCTCATGATGTTGTTCTCGATCAGCAAGTATACCATGTTGCCGAAGTCTATTGTCGTGTGAATATTCCACTTGCCGAGCACGGCTCTGGCCAGCATCCCCCACCGCTGCTGGGCCAACTCGCGAAGCGCATGGCAGAACTGCTGGCCTGTCACGTGACGAGCCCGGTTGGCCTCTTCGTCGCCGGCCCGTGATGCCGCCCGATCAAGCCCATCTTGCAAAAACCCGTAGGCAGCCAGCGCGTATCGCCCGTCGGCCAGAACGATTTCTTCGACGGATACTTTGGGTTTATTAGGCATGGCTTATTGCTTTCGTGGAAATAGAGGCTTACCGGGCTGAACACTCACGCCGCCCTGCAGCACGCCCCATCTTCCAAGTTTGCCTAGAGGTCCATCAGACACGTCACAGCCGAGCTGTGCGAGCCCTACCTTGGTTTTAGTCGGCATGAACGGCATGAGGTACAATAGAATAATTCGCACCGCTTCGGCACACACATAAAGTATATTACCAAGCCTGACCCGCTTCGATTCATCCTTGGCCAGTTTGAATGGCTCGGTCTGATCGATGAACTTGTTGGTCGCGTCGACCAGCCCCGTCGCCTTGTCCAGGTACGTCTGAAAGGCGCATTCATCCATCAACGCCTCGGCCGAGGTGTGAAGCTCCTCAGCGGCGACTACAACCTGCTTGTCCAATTGTTCGTACCGGCCCGCCTCTGGCACCTTCCCGTCGAAATACTTGCTTATCATCTTGATCGTCCGGCTGAGCAGGTTGCCGACGCCGTTGGCCAGGTCGTTGTTATAGTGCGCCTGCAGACCTTCCCTACTGAAGTCACCGTCAGCTCCGAAAGCCATCGTCCGCAGCAGCACGTAGCGGTACACATCGCTGGAGTACTCACGGCATATCTCGGCAATCATCTCGCGCGAGATGAAGTTCCCCAGGCTCTTGGACATCTTCTTGCCCTCGCTCGTCCACCACCCGTGCGCAAAGACGCACTTGGGCAGCAGTATCTCCAAAGCCATCAGCATGCAGGGCCAGTACACCGTGTGGAACCAGAGGATGTCCTTGCCGACCAGGTGCACGTCGGCCGGCCAGTATCGTCTCGCCTGCCCGTCGTGTTCGTCACCGATTTCCGGCAGCCCCAGACCCGTGTAGTAGTTGCTAAGGGCGTCGATCCACACGTACACGGAGTGGCTTGGGTCGTTGGGCATGGCGATGCCCCACCCGCCGAGCTTGTCCAGCATCCTGGAGATGCACAGATCGTCCACGCCACTACTGAGTTTGCTGAGAACCTCGTTGCGGCGGGCGTCTGGGCGAATGAAGCCGGGATTGCCGTTAATGTGCTCGATCAACGCGGGAACCCACTTGCTTAGCCTGAAGAAGTAGCTGGACTCACTGTATCGCACGAGAGGCTTGCCGTTAACCGGGCTGCGGTAGTCGTTCTCCCGCGCGACCGATTCCGTAACGAACTCTTCCTGCCCCTCGTCATACAGGCCTTCGTACTTCCCGGGGTATATCTCGTCCCGATCGAGCAGTTCCTGCACCAGGGCCTGCACGCGTTTCTCGTGGCGGGGCTGGCTGGTGCGGATAAAGTCGTCATTGGTTATGTCCAGGACCCGCCACAGGTCCTGAAAGTGAACCACGACCTCGTCGGCCAGTTGGCTGGGAGTCATACCCCTTTCGCCGGCGGCCTTGACGATCTTTATGCCGTGCTCGTCCGTGCCGGTCAGAAATCGCACGTCGCGCCCCTGGGCCCGGTAGAATCGCGCCAGCACGTCGGCTGCGATCGTCGTATATGAATGGCCAATGTGCGGCACATCGTTGACGTAGTAAATTGGCGTGGTAACGTAGTAGGTTTGGCTCATAGACGGTTAAGCATGCTTCTTTCTTGCTGAAAATCAAGCCTCAACTGGCGGTATCGTCTGACGCCGGCCGATATACTTGCGCATATTGATTGATTTCTGTGGGAGTTGTTTGAAATGCCTCACCGGATGCACTCGCCGCTCGGATACAACTACCATAGTCACCGTCCGCTGGCGACGATCTTTTGGCTGATGGATCGCCCCTGGTGGTACTACGCCGTGGCGATCTGCTTCTTCGCCATAAAACAGTTGCCCATCGTGCTTGTACCTATCGCCATGGGCAAGGCCATCAACGGCCTGCAAGCCGACCCTCCCAAGTACATCTTCATGAATCCATGGGTAGTCGCGGGCGTGGTCGTGCTGCTCCTGCAGAACATCCCCACGAACTTTCTCTATTTCCGCATGATGATTCCCTGCGTCCGTCGGCTTACGTATCGCCTTCGAGCGGCAATGGTTCGCAGGCTCCAACAGCTCTCGATGGGTTTCCACGACGATGCCGAGGCCGGCCGACTCCAGTCCAAGTTGTTGCGAGACGTCGATGCCGTCGAAGGAATGATGTGGGGCACCTTCGAGACAATCCTGGGCGCTCTGTTCGCCCTGGTCACACCCCTGGCATACACGCTGGTGAATGACCCGGAAATGGCGATTGTCTACTTCGCTACGGTCCCCATCGCCGTTACCCTTCAACGCGTCTTCCACAAACCAATCGGGCGACGGTTTCACGAGTTCCGCAAGGTAATGGAAGCCATGAGTGCCCGCGCTTCCCAGATGATCGAAATGATCCCCGTCACCCGCGCCCACGCAGTGGAAAACGAAGAAATGCAGGCGATGGACGACCATTTGGATCACGTGTACCACGAGGGCGTCCGGGCGGACTACACGAACGCCCTCTTCAACGCAATTGTGTGGGTCTCGATGCAACTGCCGCTGGTGGCCTGTCTGGCGCTGTCCTCGTACCTGGCTTATCGCCACAAGTTCGAACCAGGAATGGTCGCCACCTACACCATGTTCTTTGGCACCATCAGCGGGTCGGCCCAGATGTTGCTCGCCCTGGTGCCGATGCTGGCCCGTGGGGCGGAGTCCGTCCGCTCGATCGGAGAAGTGCTCGAATGCCCAGATATCGAGGAGAATGAAGGCAAGGCCGAGGTAACATCCGTCACAGGCCGACTGACGTTCGAGAACGTCACCTTCTGCTATCCCGATAGCGACTCCCCCGCCGTCCGTGACTTGAGCATAGACATCACCCCGGGCGAGTGTGTCGCCTTCGTGGGCGAATCCGGCGGCGGAAAAACCACTCTGATGAGCCTGGCGATCGGTTTCCATCGGCCCACCTCCGGAAGAATCCTGCTGGACGGCGTGGACATGGAAACGCCCGACCTGCGCACCTATCGCCAGTTCCTCGCCGTCGTGCCCCAGCGAACGATACTGCTGGCCGACACGATCAAGAGCAACATTCTCTACGGCATGCCCGACGTGCCGGAAGATCAGCTCCGACATGTCATCGAGGCCGCTAACGTGGCCGAATTCACCGACAAGCTGCCCGACGGGCTTGATTCCATGATTGGCGAACACGGCGCCAAGCTCTCCGGCGGGCAGCAGCAGCGAATCGCCGTCGCTCGGGCGCTCATCCGTGACCCGCGGATCATCATTCTGGATGAAGCCACAAGCGCCCTCGACGTCATCAGCGAAGCCCTCGTGCAGGAGGCCATCAACCGCCTCGTCGCCAACCGCACCACTCTGATAGTCGCCCACCGCCTCTCCACCGTCCGCAATGCAGACCGCATCGTAGTCATGAAGGGCGGAGAGTGCATCGAGCTGGACACTCCCCGGAACTTGCTGGAAGCCGAAGGCGAGTTCTCCCGCCTCCACAACCTTCAGCAGATGCTACTGTGAGGACGCTTACCCCCGGACCGTGCAAAGCCGGCCGACATGAAGCTCCTTTGTCTCTGCTCGACCTCGAGCCATTGGCGACCGGGCGTGCCTTTGACATATATCATTTGGCATTTTGCATTTCACATTCGTTAAACTATCGGCCATGGACGATCTGGACCAGGTCCCCAACGTGCTGGCCTGCGATGTCGGCAACACCAACATCCGACTGGCGTGCGTATGCGGCGATGATGTATCAGACGTGCGCGTCGTCAGCGTAAATGACTCCGACCTGCTGACTGACGCCGTAGCAGAACTTTGGCAGTCGATGGGCGAGCCCCGCCGCGTCGTCGCCGCCAGCGTGAACCCGACCGCTGCCAAAACCCTCGAAGCCGCCGTCGACCATTCGATAGGCCAGCAGATGCTGCTGGTCGGCAGAGAGCTTGCCCTGCCCATCGCCACCGACCTGCCCGCCCCCGAAGCCGTCGGAACCGACAGGCTCTGCGCAGCCGTCGCCGCCTTCGACCGCCTCGGTAACGCGTGCATCATCGCAGATTTCGGCACAGCCATAACCATCGACTGCGTCAACGACGCCGGTGTGTTCCTGGGCGGGGCTATACTGCCGGGCGTAGCCATGGCTGCTGACAGCCTGGCAGACCGCACCGCCCAGTTGCCACGCGTCGCCCCAGCCGAGCCGGCAAATGTTTTCGGCAAGAACACCGTTGAGGCCATACAGGCCGGCCTGGTGGCCCTCGCTCGCGGGGCCCTTCGCGACCGCGTCGAAGCCTACGCAAACGAGCTTGGTCACTGGCCGCTGGTCATCTGCACCGGCGGCGACGCCCAGCTCGTCGTCGGCGACCTCCAGCACAGCGAACTCGTCCAGGCCATCGTGCCCGACCTGACTCTCCGCGGGATAGCCATGGCCTACTACAAGTCGCTGCTGAAGTAGCCCGCGGGCGGTTGGGCAACAAACAAGAATCGAAACGTCGAGATTTCTGAAGGGGATACAACAACATGTATGAACGATTCACCGAACGCGCCCGCAAGGTAATGGCCTTGGCCAATCAGGAGGCCCAACGTTTCAATTCCATATACATTGGGACCGAGCACATTCTGCTTGGGCTGTTGAAGGAAGGCTCGGGCGTAGCTCCTAATGTTCTGAAGAACATGGGCGTCGATTTGCAGAAGGTGCAGGCCGAGGTCGAACGACGCATCGAACCGGGGTCTGAGAAGGTCGCCACGGCCCGCGTTCCCCAGACGCAGCAAGCAAAGGAGGTGCTCGAGTACGCCATCGAAGAGGCGCGCAATCTCCACCACAAGTACATAGGCACGGAGCATCTTCTGCTGGGCCTTCTGCACGAGCAGGGCTGCCTGGCCGCCAAGATACTGACGGACCTGGGGCTCACGATCGAACAGGTCCGAGAACAGGTGGTCAGGCTGTTAGGGGTGGGCATGGACGTTGATATCGGGCACATCACCGTCGCAGGCCCGAGCGCCCCAATTGACGATTCCGCAGACGAGTATGTATGGTGCATACTCTACAAATTCACCGGCCCCACGGAACGTGCAACGGCCCTCTATCTGGCCTGTCACGCCGGCAGGCTACGGGCTTGGCTTCGCATGGCTGACAAGCGTTACGAAGACACGACACTTCCGCAGTCAATGGCCCTGGTGGTGTTCCAGCCTAGGATTACCGATGCTGTCATATCGCGGATCAAACGCCTGGCTGGCATGGACCCGGATCGACGCGATGAGCCCCAGGAGGGCGCTATCACCAATCATGATGGGCAAGAGCTCCTCCTGCTTGTCACTACCGTGCCGACCGACGCCGGCGAAGTTGTCTTCATCCGCCGTCGGGAGCCCTGAGCCGTGCCCGCCGACCCCTCTGCAATTGCTCGTATCCAAACCCCGCCCGGCCGCGGCGGGATCGCAGTGATCGCTCTGACCGGCGACAATCGCCAGGCCGTCCTGGACCGCGTGTTTCGCCCCATCTCCAGCCACGCCCCCCCGCCGGGCCAGTTGCTTTCGCCCGACGCCATCCAACTCGGCAACGTCGTCGACGCCACAGGCCAGCCGATTGACGAAGCCATCGTCGCCCACGGCCAATCTGGCGCCATCGAAATCAACATCCACGGCGGGCCCGTCGTCGCACGGGCTGTCATGCGCCGTCTCGTCGAAGCAGGCGCCTCGCCTGCTGCCGCCAAACCGCACGCCGACGAAAGCTTTCAACTGTCGCACCCGAAGTGGAACAACCCCGCGATCGGCAAAGAAATGCTCACAGCCCTGCCAGCCGCCGCTAGCCCCCTGACCCTGGCCGTTATAACCAACCAGTGGTCGGCGGGCCTGTCGCAATTGACCCGCAACGACTCACCCGCCGCCGCCCAGCTTCGCCAGGCCGCCGGTCGATTCAAACTGACCGCCAAGCTGCTCAACCCGCCGGAAGTGGTCCTCGTCGGCCCGCCCAATGTCGGAAAGAGCGCCCTGGCCAACGAACTCGTAGGCCGGGCCGTCAGCATCGTCCACGACCGCCCCGGCACGACCCGAGACTGGGTCCGCGCACTGGCCCTGTTTAGCGGCGTGCCTGTCTGGATTACCGATACAGCCGGCCTGTTCGATCCCCCCGCCGAGCTGGACATCCACGAGATCGATGCCCAGTCCGTCGCCCGTGCACGTCAACGCGCCGAGCAGGCCGACCTCGTTCTTCTACTGTCAGCCGGCCAGCCGACAGCCACGCCCGATTGGCTTCACGCCAAGCACCTGCTTCGCGTCGCCGCCAAGTGCGACGCCTGCCCCGCCGCCCCTGACGCCGGCTTGGCCGTCAGCAGTTCCACCGGCCAGGGACTGCCCGAGCTGCGGGCCGCCGTACTTTCAGCTCTGGAGCTAACGGATATCGACCCCGCTGCTCCCGCCGCCTTTACCCAGCGACAGGCGGACCTGTTAATCGCCGCTGCCGATGCGATGGACCGAGGCATGAACGACCTCGCCGAGCAGAAACTCCGCGCTTTGCTGATGGGTTAGTCCGATAACGCATCGTCGTGAGCATTACTGCACATCAAAGCAGCTCCAGCCTGGTCATCTTCAGCACAAGCGTCTTTCGCCCCACCTCGTGGAAGTCCACGACAATTCGCGTCTCGGGCCAGGGCTTGGACAGCTTGACCACCTTCCCTATGCCGAACCTGCCGTGCTGAACGGTGCAGCCGACTTTCAGGTGCTCATACTCCGCCGGCGGCGATTCAATATCGTCTTCCGCAGCTTCAGAAGTTATGTTCTCAGCCATCGCCTCGATGATCGCCCGCTCCTCGGCGGCGCTGTAGAACTCCCCGCCCTCGCGCACAAAGCCTCCCCGACCCCTGCTCACAGGCCGACGGACGGGCCTGGACGTCGTCAAGTCCCTCACCGCCACGAACTCCGTGCCGATCTCCCGCAGGAACTGCGACGCCGACTGCGGCTGCCGCCTCCCTCGGAACATCCGCTCCTTTACGCACGACAGCGTCAGCTCATCTTTCGCTCGCGTCATGCCCACAAACGTTAGCCGGCGCTCCTCCTCGAGCTTTTCGCCGCCGTCGCTGGCCCATTGCCAGCCCGCTATGTCCCCCTGCCGCTCGAACGGTAGCAAGCCGGCCTCGCACGCCACAATGTAAACCGCCGGGAACTCCAACCCTTTGGCGGCGTGCAGCGTCATCAGCGTCACCGCGCCGCTGCCGCTCAGATGGTCCGTATCGCTTACAAGGCTCACTTCCTGCAGGTAGCCGGCCAGGCCCCGGTCGTTTTCGGATGCTGCCGGCTGCGCGGCATCGGCGATGGCCTCTGCCTCAGCCCGCTTGGCGGCGCGCTGGTCGAACTCAGCTGCCGTGGATATCAGCTCCTCGATGTTCGCCCATGCATCGCTGTCCGCCTCCTCCGCCCAACGGTGCATGTCCTCTAGGCCGGTCCGAAGGATCACCTGTTCGACAATATCCCGCACGCCCGCCGACTCGACATCCTCAGCCAGCCCGTCAATCATCGCCGCAAACTCAGCCACCTTCTTCGCCACCCCCGCAGACAGCCCCGCAGCCGCCCCGTCCCTGCATGCCACCAGCACTGACTCGCCGCTCCGCTGGGCATGTTCGCTCAGCCGACCCACCGTCGTGGCGCCGATCTTCCGTGCAGGAACGTTGATTATCCTCACGCAGCTCAGGTCATCGGCTGGATTCACCAGCAGACGCAGGTACGCCAGCACGTCTTTGATTTCCTTGCGGTTGTAGAACTCCACGCCGCGGGCGATGCGGTACGGCACGCCCTCGCGCATCAGGGCTTCTTCCAGCACCCGCGACAGCGAGTTCAGCCGGTAGAATATCGCTACCTCGTCATGGTTGCCCCCTTCGGCTGCCCGCTCGACTATCTGCCGTACCACACCCGTTGCCTCAGCGCATTCGTCGTCGTAGTAGCACACACGCACGTTCGCCCCGCCCGAGCGGGAAGTCCACAGCCGCTTGTCCTTGCGCTGGGTGTTGTGAGCTATGAGCTTGCTCGCCGTCGTCAGGATCGGTGTTGTGGAGCGGTAGTTCTCCTCCAGGTGAATCACGACCGCGTTGGGGTAGTCCTGCTCGAACTCCAGAATGTTGCGGATGTCCGCCCCGCGCCAGGCGTAGATGCTCTGGTCCGGGTCGCCAGTGGCGCAGATGTTCTCATGGTCCATCGCTATGCCGTGCGCGATGATGTACTGGGCGCGGTTTGTGTCCTGGTACTCATCGATCAGAACATATCGATATCGTTCGCCCAGCAGGCGGCGAATCTCCGGCCTGTCCCGCAGGAGCCTAGCGGTCTTCAGCAGCAGGTCGTCGAAATCCAATGCGTTGTTGCCCGCAAGCACCTCCTGGTAGGCGGGGTATATCTCCGCCACGTTCCGCTCGTAGAAGTCGGCGGCCCGTTGAGCGTAGTCTTCAGCCGTCAGCAGGTCGTTCTTGGCTTTGGATATCGCCGACAGCACCGCCCCCGGGACAAGCCGATCGGCGGATATCTCCGCCCGCTTCATCGCCTCCTTGATCGACCGCAACTGGTCATCGCGATCGTAGATGGAGTAGTTGTCGGCCAGCCCCACCTCGTCGGCGAACTCCCGCAGCAGTTTTGCGCAGAGTGCGTGAAACGTACACACCGTAGCGCCTCGCGCAGCCGTAACGGCCTCCACACGCTCCCGCATTTCCTGAGCGGCCTTGTTGGTGAACGTGATCGCCAGCACCTGCTGCGGAGGTGCGCCCTTAGAAATCAGCCAGGCGACGCGCCGGGTGATCACGCGCGTCTTACCCGAGCCAGCCCCGGCAAGCACAAGCAGAGGCCCATCCATGTGCGTCACAGCACGTCGCTGCGGTTCGTTCAGGTCAGCCACTAGGTCCATCTGTCCTCATCCACAAATCGCAAAGCTCTCATTGTATCTCCCCAGGCTGACACGCGAAAGCGCCCGTCCTGCTGAATGAGTCTTTTTGAGGCCATTAGTCAAGCGGGCCCTCACAATGGACGATGACACCTTGGGCGCAGGCAACCACGCCCAGTCAGATCACCCAAATGGGTGATTTGCAAGAGCCTGCGAAAGCAGCATTTACGGAGGATCCGCCAGCTAGATGACACAACTCCCCCCGATCAGCAGGGCGCCGCTGTGCGCCACGCCGGTCGGCCATCGATTCCGTCCCGCACCGCGGCCAGGCCGTCAGGAGGGCTCTAGTCGGTCTGAATTCTGTTCCGCAAGGTGCAGCGGACCCTCGTCGCGCGGCCTAGCCCGTGCGGCGGGGTTTGACCCGGGCGGCTCCCATTGCGGCAGTCGCCCCGGGTCTTTTTTTACCGCCACTTCCGTGCCCTTTATCGCCCCTACTTCTGTATATAATACCCCCAGTCTTTCTCGCCCAGCCGGCAATATCGGCTGCCAGACAAGGAGCGTTCCAGGAGACAATCATGATTTGTCACGTTGGTCGTACCGATGAGCAAACCGAATTGACCTCGGATTGGAACTCCCCCGCTTGGCGGGCCGCTGAGACCCTCCAGCTGCGCCACCACATGGGCGAGCCCCCCGCCCACAGGCCCCCCGTAAGCGCAAAACTACTCTACGACGATGCCGCCCTGCGGCTGATATTCCGTGTCGAAGACCGCTTCGTCCGAGCCGTCGCCCAGAAGTTTCACGACTCGGTCTGTCGCGACAGTTGCGTTGAGCTTTTCTTCACGCCCGCCCAGAACGTCGCTGACGGCTACTTCAACTTCGAGTTTAACTGCTGCGGCAAGATGCTCGCCGCCTACCAGCCGCGCCCGGGTGAAAACATCCGCCGACTCACCGAGACCGACTGCCGGGCCGTGAAGATCGTCCCCTCGATTCAAGCCGATACTATCGACCCGGAAATCACCGAGCCAACCATCTGGACCCTCGCTGCGAGGATTCCTTTCACCGTGCTGGAAAATTACGCTCCAATCGTCCGCCCAGCCCCCGGAGTGCAGTGGCGAGCCAACGCCTACAAGTGCGCCGACCGCACATCAGGCCCGCACTGGCTTACTTGGGCGCCCGTGGACTGGCCCGGCCCCAACTTCCATCTCCCCCAATTCTTTGGCGAACTGGTTTTTGATTAGCTCTGGCCCTGTTACTCCAGCGGCTTGAGGACCATGCCTGTCGAGAGCTTGGGGTAGAAGTACGTGCTCTTGTGGGGCATTACTTCACCGGCTAGCGCCACCGCCTCTACAGCGGACGCCGGCGTGCCCTGCATGACCACCGCAAGCTGCGCCTTGCCGCTGCGGACGGCCTCGAGCGCCTCGTTGCCGTCCGGCGTGTAGGAAACTTCCGTTTTGCCAGTCTTAAAAGGCTTAAGAGCACCGTCCATGATGAGCGTCTGAAGGATCGCGACGTCCAGCTCCCGCCAGGCGCGGCAATGATCAGGCACCGCTGATTCCATCACCTCCTCATCGATCAGCCGGCCTATCCGAAGCTTCCCGCCGTCGCCGGCCGCGAACGCCATTGCATGCTCCCCGTATCGCGCTAGGAATGAGTCGGCGTCGGATAGGTCCGCACCGGCCGAGTCCACCTCTTGCCACTTAAATCCCTCCGCCGCCTCGCAGAGCTTATCAAGCGAGAAACCCCCGCTCAGCCCGTCGACCAACCGATGCGTCGGCAGCACTAGCAGTCCTTCACAATCCCTCTCCACAAGGGCGAACAGCACGAAGTTGGCCTCGTGATCATCGTCGATCTTCCCAGCCGCCTTCAGTTCATCGCGATAGTTCATGGCCGTGGTGTAGCGGTGATGGCCATCGGCAATGAACGCCGGCGTCTCGGCGAGTGCAGCCGCAAGATGGTCAATGACAGCTTGCTCGGAAACCACCCACAGCTTCTCACCCACGCTCGCCAACTCACCCCATGCATCTGGCTCGCGCGACGTCCGGGAGGCCAGCAGGCTCGCTACCTCACCCGATGGGTCGTGGCAGAATCCCAAGATCGGCGACAGTTGCATGCGAGTGGCCCGGGTGAGCTTAAGCCGATCGGCCTTGGGGCCGGCGAAAGTGTGCTCGTGCGGGACAATGTCCTGGTCCGCCCCAAGCCGCGTCGCCCAAACGCCGGCGAGTATCGCCCGGCGAGTGTAGCTCCGGCCCGCCCAAGTGTAGGTCTGATCGTACACGTAGATGCTCGGCTTATTATCGCGGATGAGCACGCCCGCCGTCTGCCATTGCGCTAATTGCTTAGCGGCCCGCGCGTATACCTCATCGGGGCCCGCGTCCTTGGGCGGCACATGCGGAAGGTCTATCGCCACGACATTCAGGCTGCACACGTCAAGCAGGGCCTGCTTCTGCTGGGCCGAGAGAATGTCATACGGCGGTGCAATATGCCCGCTTACGTCGCCGTCGGCACCCGCAAAACGCCATCCGCGAAAGCCTCTTATCTGCATGGAGGTCCTCTTGTTGTGATTGAGCGTCAATCAGCACTCGCGTCCCTTGCAGCGCTGAGCAAAGTATTTTAACCCATTTCCCCGCGTGTTCAACATACCCCTCTGGGGCTCCCCTATGCCTGTATGCTCGGCTCGATGTGGACGATGACCTCCGCGATGCGCGGGTCGGCAGCCATTACGCTGCGTTTGACGGCCCCGGCGATCTCGTGACCGCGTATGACAGTCAATGTCGGCTTGACCTGAACGTGTACGTCAACGGCCACCATTCCGCCGGTCTTGCGGGCGCGAATCGCGTGAAAGCTCACTACGCCTTCGGTCTCCCCCGTCGCTTGACGGATCGATTCCATCGTGGCTGAACTCGGTGCCTGGTCCACCAGTTCTTCAGCCGACCGTTTGAGAATCTGCATCGCCACCAAGAGCAACAGCGCCGACATTACCACCGCAAAGGCCGGGTCAAGGAAACGCCACCCCTGCCCTCCCACCAGCGCCCCGCCCATGCCGGCTGCGGCCGCCATCGATGAAAACGCATCGCTGCGATGGTGCCAGGCGTTGGCCTCCAGCGACATGTCGATCTCCCGCAGCGCTACCCGACGCGTTGCCCGGAAAAGCCACTCCTTGACCACTACCGACACCAACGCAGCAGCAAACGGCATAGCCGGCCGCAGATGGGCCGTCATATGCTTGTCCAGGTAGGCGTGCAGCGATTCGAGTGCATCTATGGCAATGAAAATCGCCGCTGCAGCGAGGGCAATCCCCACACCCATAGCTACAAGCGTGCTGACGCGTCGATGACCGTACGGGTGAGATACGTCTGCCGGGCGAGCGGAGTACCGCAGCCCTGTCAGCACCACTACGTCTGTCACTAGGTCCGCTCCGCTGTGCAGGCCATCGGCCACCAGAGTCTTGCTGCCGAAGACCACGCCCACAGTCACCTTGCCAATTGTCAGCACTGAATTGACGATGAGCCCCAGCCATGTTATGCCGCGCGGGCCGAATCTGCGCCTTGCCCGTTGAGCGTCGGCCGCGGTGTTACCTGGACATGAGGCCTGAGGAGTTGGTTGGTCCGTCACGGCTTGGTGGCTTCCTGCAGGGCCAGCACGGCATAGGCAGTAACGAGGTTGGGATCGCCTTCGAACCAGCGATCGGCTGGGTTCACCCATGAGCCGTCTTCGGAGATTTGCTCAGCAAGGGCGTCGATGAGTTCCTCTCGCCAGTTGTGCATCACCCCGTCGGGCGAGGTGATGGTTGGCTCTCCCCACGCCCGCAGGGCCTTGGCCATCGCATGGTAATAGTAATACAGGCCCTGGAGGCTCTGGTCGTAGGGCATATTCGGGTTACTGTCCAGCCGCCAGTATTGGCGAATCCAGTCGAACGCCGCGCGAACACGCGCATCGTCATGGCTGAGATCGGCGTATAGCAGGCTCTTGAAGCCCACGTAGGTCATCGAGCCGTAGCTGCGCAGCCCGCGTCCGCCGGGGCCGGCGCCGGCTTTGGACTCGCCTGCACTAAGATCGTCCCGGACGGCCGGAGCGTATACGAAGCCGCCGTCGTTCGCCCCCGCCGCCGCCCACACAGACGCGTTGGACTCGCTGCGGTTCTGTGTTCGCGCTACGAACGCCAGCGCCCGCTGCATGGCTGGATCGTCACCGGAAACTCCGGCGTCGTGCATCGCCTGAATCCAAAACCCGACGTTCGACAGGTCGGGCCGGCCGTGCTCGCCGTAGCTCACGCCCCCGCTGTAGGGGTGATCGGGGGTGATGATGTCGCCGTCAGGGGTCTGGGCCCCTGGAACTATTTGTAGTCCCCGCAAGTACATAACAGCACGTTCCAAAGCGGACGATAGAGTTGTGTCGTCTGCGGCGGCGAGCAACATGACCGCCACGGCTGTGGTGTAGTTGGCCGCACCTTGGGCCGGGTCGTATATACCGCCGTCGTCCTGCTGGTAGCTGAGCATAACATCAATTGGGCCACGGACTTGTGGGCTATTCACGTCGTAGCGGGGATCCTGTAGCACGGCCTTTGCCGCTAACGCAGTAAGTGCCGGCTGCATCTGACGTTGATCGCCCATGGACCATCCGCCGTCCCTGTCCCGGTGGGCCAGAAGGTAGTCCACTCCGCGTGTGATAAGTTCACCAGCCACGCGACTATGCACAGCTTCGATAGCCGGCTGATCTCCCGCCGCAGGCCCCGTGGCCGTCTGGGCGTCCGCGCCCGCGTCGGAAGGCGTCCCAGAGCTGTCTGAAACGCAACCGGGTGGCCCAGAGGCCGGCGGCCTGCCGTTGCTGGCTGAGCCCACCGACTGCTGGCCGCAGCCGACATTGAACGCAAATCCGACCAGAATCAGCGTGATTTTGACGCGGCGAAAGTTTCCCATTGACCACACTCTCCCAGGATGCAGGTTACCCCTCGTGTGCCCCAGGGGGAGGCGACGAGGAGCGGGCTACCGATCCCGCTGCATAACGAAGAACGTCAGTGCCATTACCTGTAGGGCCACTGCCACTGTCGCCCATATCTGCGCTTCGACCATCGAGCCTTCCGACGGGCGGAGCATTCGGTAGAACACCAGCGCCAAGGCCAGCAGCGCAAGCATTTGAATTATACCAGCCAGCAACTTGGTGATTGAGAATTCCTCAGCCTCGTCGCGCCTTGCTATCTGGCGAACATGTTGGAGGATCTCGCGCCTCACGCGGTCGGGAGAGCCGGCAGGCGCCTCGCGGGACAAGTCGTCAATGTCTTCAGTGTATCGGCTGTCCATGTCGCACTCCTGTGGTTGGAATTCCGGCGGATTGGCCGATGCCGTTACGGCCGGTGATTCGTATTCTTCACCAACGTCGGCGTCTTCCGATTCGGCCACGATAAGATCCCTGTCGGCTCGCTCCGTTCGGTCGGCCATAGTCGGATGCTGCGGGCCTGACTGGCGAAGAATAACTCTTGCCGCCTCGACGAGATTCCGCACCGTAAAGTCAGCCTGGACGTCTTCATCTTCCACGTCGCCGGGCATCGTTTCGTGCCGCTTGCGGACGCGGATCGTCCGGCAGCCTGCTCGTTGGCCAGCCTCTATGTCGCGCGGGCTGTCGCCGACCATCCAACTGGCGGACAGGTCGATGTCCATGTCTTCGGCGGCCTTGAGAAGCATTCCCGGCTTTGGTTTTCTCAGCTCGGACTCCATGGCGTACTTCTCGATCGACCCATCGGGGTGGAACGGGCAGTAATATACCGCGTCAATGCGGGCGCCCTTGTCGGCGACTATCTGCGTGAGCCTGTCGTGGATTCTTTCCAGCGTTTCCTCCGTCAGCAGGCCCCGGGCCACGCCCGATTGATTCGTCACGACAATAACGAGGTAGCCGGCCCGCATGAACGTCTTGATCGCCAGCTCGACGCCCGGGAGCAGCCGCACGGAATCCGGATCGGTCAGGTAGCCCGGATCCTCGATGAGGGTATTGTCCCTGTCGATGAACACCGCCTTGTTGTCCATTTACAGCACTCCCGTCTGTTACGTCCGGGCCGGCGGGTCTAGCGTGAGTCGCCCCCGCGGCCGGCGAGTATTCGATTGATTATGGCTGTGGTGGATTGCCCTTCAAATAGGCCCAGCGTAACAACCTGTCCGCCGTAAGCCTCGACGATCTCTCGCCCGACGACAACGGGTGTTGAGCCGCCCTTTGCGAGGATGTCGGGCCTGAGCAGTTCCAGAAGCTCATTAGGCGTATCTTCATCGAAGATCGTCACGTAGTCCACGCACTCCAGCGCAGCGAGCATCTCCGCCCGCTCGTCCTGTCCTATGACGGGTCGGTCATCGCCCTTGAGGCGGCGGACGCTGTCGTCTGAGTTTATCGCCACGACGAGGCAGTTTCCCAGCTGCCTGGCCTGGCGGAGGTAGCGGACGTGCCCCATGTGCAGCAGGTCGAAACAGCCGTTGGTGAAGACCACCGTTTCACCGGCGGACCTGCGGCGGGCGAGTTCATCGGCCAGTGGGGCTCGATCAACAACCTTATGGGTGCGGAGGCCAAGGAGATGGTTGAGCTCGTCGACGACCTCTTGTCGGGTGACCGGCACGAATCCGAACCGCTCGACTTCCAGGCCGGCGGTGACGTTTGCAAGGTCCACAGCCTTATCCAGGGGGCAGTCGCCGGAGAGTGCGACAGCGAGGGCGGCCAGCACAACGTCGCCCGCACCGGAGACATCGTAGACGTTACGCGGATGGCTGTGGGGGAAGCGCCTGCCCTGCCGGTCGGCTGTCATGAGGTAGGCGCCTTCCTTATCGAGCGTGACGACGATTGACTCTGCCTTTGTCACATCGAGTATTTTCTGGGCGGCGGCGGCGAGGGAATCATCGTCGACGATCTTTACGCCGCTTGCGAGCTCGGTTTCGAAGCGGTTTGGGGTCAGGAGCGTCGCGCCGCGGTAGCGGCGGTAGTCAGCGATGCAGGCGGGATCGACAATGACCTTCAGCCCGGCGGCGGTCGCCTGGGCGATCAGGGCGGGCGTGTGTTCATCGGTCAGCACGCCCTTGTCGTAGTCTTCCAGTGCGACGACTGAAGCGCCCTTCAGACAGGCGGTCACAGCGTCCTGGAGCTTTCGATGGATTTTGCTATCCAGAGGCGCCAGGGACTCCTGGTCCACGCGAAACATCTGCTGGGCGTGGCGGTGCTGTGCGAGCCCGACGTAGCGGGCCTTGACGGCTGTGGGCCTGTGGGGGTCGCAGACGAAGGCGGCGGTATCGGCCCCGGCGGCAGTAAGCAGGGAGGTCAGCCGGCGAGCGCCGTCGTCTTTGCCGATTACGCCGATGCAGAGGGCTGAGCCGCCCAGTGCGCCTATGGCGGCGGCGACGCGGCCCGCCCCGCCGACGATGGCTTCATCGCGGACCTGGCGGAGAATAGGCACGGGGGCCTCGGGGTTGATTCGCTCGACATCCCCGTAGACGTAACGGTCGAGCATGAAATCGCCGACGAGGACGACCCGCGGTGCGCCCAGCCGCTCAATGCATTCGATGAGGTCCTGCATGAATGGGGATTGTAAGGTCGGGGCGTGTGAGAATGCAACGCCGGGGTGGTGATTCGGTGATAAATGGGACGGTCGCTGGGACACCTCTAACTTCTTGGAAGATTGGCAAGCAAGTACGCAGCGTCTCGGATCTCGTTGTTAGCGTCTCGCCAAACAAAGTCGGGCGAGGGACTGAACAGAAATCGGTCTGCGTGGCGGGCCGTTGAGCTGTTGACGAGCGCAACAGTCGAAGCTTTCATTGGATTGGGTAGCGTAAATCCTTCGTAGCTGCCGACCATCGCCATCCGCCTATTCAACGGGAAGAACAGGAACGTCTCTTTCGCAGCAAAGCCCAACTCGCCCGTCGAACATGACCCGGCAATTGGCGAAATGGACACAACGTTGTCCGAACAGATCAGATCGGGGGCGTCCGCTGTGGCCACAACGAGTGACCAATGCCTCTCTGCAAGGTAAGGGACGAGGAACTTCGAGAGATGGGCCATCGTCCCCAAGTGATAGTTTGAGTTTGGGCCCAGATTGACATCAAAATCACAGCCGTTCTGCAAGAACTTCTTCATTCCCTCGTAAGGGAAGATCGGCATTTCTTTGTCCTCAGCTCTCACTTTGCGAACTAGCCTTTCATAGGCCTCAGGCGTAGCCACGATATCCTGGGCGGCTTGCCGGACCATATCATCGGCCATGCGCTGAGAAAAGGTCCGCAAAGAGGGGGAGTAAAGGACCATCAGGGCGATCAGATTGAGAAGCAAGTCAAAATCCTCCCCCTCCGGAAGGGATTGATTCTCAATGGTCCGCGCAAGGACCGGAGCCAATACCCCCTCCAGGCTGGCCATAGCCTTTTCCCAAGACTCCGGATCGCCCCCATCCTTCATTCCGACCGTATTATACCCCTTCTCACACGCGGCATTCTCAGGCTTGGTCGACCACTGGCGTCTTGTCTTCAGGTCAAGGACGTAGACCTGAGTGTCCCTACGTCCGTCCGCAGTGAAGCCCTTCAAATAGAAGACGGGAACATAGTGGTGTTTGCTCGGGGGTGGCCCCTTCGGCTCCGTCATAAGCCTGCGCTTTCTCCCTGATCATCCTCTGCCGGCTCCACCTCCTGCGGCGCGAGGTTGGCGATTTTGGCGACGAGTTCGTATCGTCCTTCGAGGATGTCCATCTCGATCATCAGTTGGCGGAGGGGCTTCTGGAAGTTGAGGCCTGCCAGTTTGACGGCGTCTTTTTGTGTGGTGACCAGGACATCGGCGTCGGCGGAGTCGGCGAGTTCGTCGATCTGCCTGACGGTGGTGTCGTCGTAGACGGCGTGGTCGTTGTAGGCGATCTCGGCTGCGACGTCGGCCCCGACCTGCCGGACAGTTCCGAAGAATCCGCGGGGGTTGCCCAGGCCGCAGAACGCGACGGCGCGTTTTCCGGTTAGTTCGGTGAGGTCAAGCCGCTCGCTCTTTTCGTTGAGCAGGCCTACGGGCCTGTGGGCGGCGACGTGCATCGACGCGCCGGGGGCGTACTCCTTGAGCGTTCCGCGGAGTTCGGCGAGCTGGTCGGGGGTGATCTGGTCGCTGCGGGTGATGACGACGGCGTGTGCGTCCTTCAGTGCGGCTGGTCTCTCCCGCAGCAGGCCTCGGGGCAGGACGTGTCCGTAGCCGAACGGGTTGATGGCGTCGATCAGCACGATATCCAGGTCGCGTTTGAGCCTGCGATGCTGGTAGCCGTCGTCGAGGACGACGACATTTGCCCCGGCGACGATGGCGGTTTGCGCTCCGGCGACGCGGTTTGCGTTGACGACGACGGGGCAGTCGCAGAGGCAGCAGAGCATCTCGGCCTCGTCGGATTTGCCGTCGCGCGCCTTGTAGCCGCGTGTGACTATGGCCGGCGCGGCGCCTGCGGCGGCGAGCTGGGCAACGACCCAGGCGACCATGGGGGTTTTTCCCGTACCCCCCGTGGTGATGTTGCCCACGCAGATCACGGGGACGTCGGCCTTGACAGACTTTAACAAGCCGATGCGGTAGTTCCATCGCCGCCACGCCATGATGTCGCCGTAGCTTCTTGATGCCAGCCACAGCCACGGCCGGAGCAGTACCCCCCGCCTTCCGCCGCCGCCGGCCATAATGTCGCGTATTTCGGTTTCCTTCATATTCGTGTGACTATCATACTTCGCCTTCTAGAGCGGCGAAAGGGCGCGTCGCTTGGCGGTCGCCGGCAGTTGCTACAGCCGCAGCCGGGCTTATTTCATATGGCGGCGATGATGGCGTCGGCCATTTCGCTTGTACCGACAGCGGTTGGATCGTCGCGGTGGGGCTTCATGTCGTATGTGACGCTTTTTCCTTCGGCGATGACAGCGGCGACCGCCCGCTCGAGGGCATCTGCCGCGGCGCGCTCGTTGAGGTGCCGCAGCATCAGCACGCCGGAGAGGATCAGTGCAGTGGGGTTAACCTTGTTGAGCCCCTTGTACTTGGGGGCCGATCCGTGGGTGGCCTCGAAGACGGCGCCGCTGGCGCCGATGTTTGCGCCGGGTGCGACGCCGAGTCCGCCGACCAGGCCTGCGCACAGGTCCGAAACGATGTCGCCGTAGAGGTTGGGCAGCACGAGCACGTCGTAGAGCTCGGGCTTCTGGACCAGCTGCATGCACATGTTGTCGATGAGCCTTTCCTCGAACTGGATGTCGTGGTACTCGGCGGCGACGGCTGCGGAGACCTCCTTGAACAGGCCGTCGGTGTGCTTCATGATGTTGGCCTTGTGGACGGAGGTCACCTTCCGCCGGCCATTGGCGCGGGCGTAGTTGAAGGCGAAGCGGACGATGCGCTGGGTATTCTCGACGCTGATTGGCTTGATGGAGATCGCGGTTGTGGCTGGATCGGTCTTCACTCGCCGGTCGGTGGAGAGGCGGTTGATTTCCGCGATGAGTTCGGCGGTGGCTGGCGTGTCTTTGGCGAATTCCACGCCCGCGTAGAGATCCTCGCAGTTCTCGCGGACAACAACAAGGTCTATGTCTTCGTATCGGCTGCGGACTCCGGGGTAGCTCTTGCACGGGCGGATGCAGGCGTAGAGGTCAAGCGTCTGCCGAAGCAGGACATTTACGGAGCGAAAGCCCGTGCCGATGGGCGTGGTGATGGGGGCTTTGAGCGTTGCGTCCGTGTCCCGGACGGACTGGATGGTGGCCTCGGGCATCGGTGTGCCTTCGATGTCCATCACTTCCAGACCGGCCTGACAGACTGTCCATTCGATGTCACCGGCGCCGGGGGTGCGAGCGATGGCGGCGTCGACGCAGCGACGGGCGGCGTCAGCCAGTTCAGGCCCGACACCGTCGCCGGTGATAAGCGTTGCTGTGTGTTCTCCCATTTGGGGTTCCTTGCTGCGGTTCAATGATTACATCGGCTACTTAACTGCCGGTAAACGCCTGCACAGGGCTTTACCCGGGCGAACCGGCTGCAACGGCGGCGACAGCGGCGACGAATTCATCGGGCCGTTCCGGCGTGATAAGCAACGGCCGGCCACAACCACTGCGTCGAACAATCAGGACGGCGTTAGTGCGCCGCGTGATGTAGGCGTCGACAAAGCCCAGTTGCCCCGTCCGACACAGGCCGAACGTGCCGAACAGCCCGCCCATGCCGAACGCGCGATACACCCGTCCCATCCGCTGGTGGTCGATCTGTGCGACGGACTGTATGTCCTCGGGCCTGATCAGCCGTGACCGCAAAGGCCACACAATCTGCACGCCCACGGGCGAAACCCTCAACCCGGACGGACGATAGACGGCCACCAGCAGCGTTAGGACAAAGGCCACAGCCGCCACTATTATCACCACCGCGATCATCGCCGGTCCACGCGCCGATAATTCGGCCCCGCCTAGCGCGCCGAAAAACATCGCAAACAGAAACAGTGCCGCCATGGCTATCAACAGCAGCGACACCGCTGTGGAGACCTTGTTGATCATGTCCATCGGGGCCATCTGGAATGATTCAATGTGTTCGGTCACCGGTTATTCTCCGTTGGCCGCGTCGGCAGCGTCAACCCAGGCGGACATGCTAGCCGCTTGACCGGCGGCAAACAAGACACTGCGCCCGGTTGTGGCGGATAGGCCCGCCGCAGCCGCTCGGTTTGCGGCCAAGTTCCGGCATGCTTGACAAGCCCCCTTGCTTGCTTGAAGATAGCGCCCGGAATATCTGCGGCACGGACGCCAGGCGGGCCGAACGGAATTGCCTGCCAGCGATCCCGCCCACATGCCGCTGAGCGATGCGAAGCTTCGCGCCGCCGGCGGCGACATGCCCACGGACGAGGTGTGCAGGACTATGATCCAGGTCCGAGATCTGACGAAATGGTACGGTGGAGTTCTCGCAGTAGACAATATCTCCTTCGAGGTGGCCGCCGGGGAGGTGGTGGGGTTCCTTGGGCCCAACGGGGCGGGCAAGAGCACGACGCTGCGAATACTCACGTGCTACCTCCCCGCATCTAGCGGCCGGGCGAGTATTGACGGGCTGGACGTTCTCAGCGACTCGCTGGCGGTCCGCAGGAAGATCGGTTACATGCCGGAGAACGTCCCCCTGCCGGGGGAGATGCGCGTGCGGGAGTATCTCAGCTACAGGGCGGCGCTGCGAGACATCCCTGCCCACCAGCGGCGCGCGGCGGTAGAACGCGCCGCAGAGCGGTGCTGGCTGAGCGTGCCGGAGGACATGACCGGTAGGCGGCTGGACCAGTTATCGCGCGGCTATCGGCAGCGTGTGGGCCTGGCGGAGGTGCTGCTGCACGAACCCGCGGTGCTGGTGCTGGATGAGCCTATGATCGGCTTGGATCCGACCCAGATCCGCTCGATGCGGGAACTTATTACCGAGCTGGGCGGGGACCACACGGTGATCCTTTCCAGCCATATTCTGGCTGAGGTTGAGCAGATATGCAAAAGCCTGATCATCATCGCCAGTGGGCGGATCGCCGCGACGGGCACGACAGCTGATCTCAGGCAGCGCGTTACCGGGCCCGGCAGAACCGTGGCGGAAATGAAAGTCACCGACCCTTGGCAGATTGTCGACGCGGTAGCTGCACTGGACGGCGTAAAGAAAGTGGAACACAGCCAGGTGGGCAGTTGGACGCGGCTGGTTATCAGCAGCGACGAGCACGTTGACCCGCGCAGTGCGGTTGCCCGGCTGGCGGCCGAGAATGGATATCCCCTGAGAGAACTGCGGCGCGAGGGCGCCTCGCTGGAAGATTTCTTTGTACAGATAACATATGACCAGAGCATCCTGCAGAATCGACGGATGCACGCCTGACCTGCCGCAGGCGGAAAGGCCTTCAATGCGAAAAACCTTGATCATCGCCCGCCGCGAATTGCTGGGCTACTTCGTGTCGCCGCTGGCGTATGTGGTTGGGGCGATGTTCCTCGCCGCGAGCAACTTCTGGTTCTTCCACAGGATATTCATGCCCGGGCACGAGGCTTCCCTCAGGCCGCTGTTTGAATCTATGGCGTACCTGATGGTCATCGCCCTTCCATTGTTGACGATGAGGCTGCTCAGCGATGAGTTTCGCAGCGGTACGATAGAGCTGATGATGACCGCCCCTGTAACCGACGCGGAGGTGGTTATGGGCAAGTTTCTGGGGGTCACGGGCTTTTTCTTGGCGATGCTGGCCACGACGGGCGTGCCGCTTGTGCTGATGATAATATACGGCAGACCCGATGCGGGGGTGGCCGTCATGGGATACCTTGGGATGGTCCTGCTGGGCACAACGTTCCTGGCGGTGGGCCTGTTCGCCTCAGCCGTCACGGAGTATCAGTTGGTGGCGGCGCTGATAGCCGGCGGGATTTTGTCGTCCCTGGTGTTCCTGCCGAGGGCGGTGGTGGCATATGGTACACCGGTGTGGAGCAACCTGGCGGCGCGGATCAATCTGATGACTTACTTCAAGGACTTCTCCCGCGGCATTTTTGACACCCGCGGGGTTGTGCTGCTGGTGACGATGACGGCGATGTTCCTGTACCTGAGCGTCAAGACACTGGAATCCAAGAGATGGCGATAGATTCCGCGAAACAGTTGGTGCGGGCTGGCCCGGAAATGCTGCGGCGAAGCTATGCCAGGGCGGCGGCTGCTGCCTCGGTTTGCGCATCGGTGGCGGCGATAGTGCTGTTGCTCCGGGCGATGACAACTGCGTGGGCAGATAATCCGGCGCTGGTCGTTCCGGGAGCGATATGGATTGCGATGTTCGCCGGGGCACTGCTGGCAGCCCGGCAACTTATTAGAGGCAAGGAGTGGGCTCAACAGGTGCTGCTTGCGTTCTGGGAGCTTTTGCTGATAGCGGCGGTGTGCTTCCTTCTTGCCGGAATTGTATACGGCCCGGGGAAGACGTGGCAGCACGTGCCGCTCGGTGGCGCGGGGGGCATTTGGCTGGCCGTCGGCCTGGCAGCAGCAGGGGGCATCGCCGCACTGTTGACCGCAGCCAGCAGAAAAGGCTCTCGGCTGCGGTACAGTTCTGTGGTGACCGGCACGGTGGCGATTGCGATCGCACTGATGCTGGCGGTGAATATCGTGGCCCAGCACGATTACCTTCGCAAGTCGGTCGAGTCTTATGGGCTTTATCGCCTTTCGGACCGCAGCCGTACCGTCATCGACGGGCTTGATGAACCGGTGCGGCTGACGTGCGTTTACGGCGGCGCCGGTGAGAACACAGCGCGGTACGGCGAGGCGACGTTGGAGCTTCTGAGGGAAATGGCCGACTACGCCGGCCGCCGCGGCAAGCAGATCGAGGTAATCAACGCCAACACAGACACCGCCAGGCGCGCGGTGCTGGCGGAAATCGACAGCAAGATCAGCACCAAGGCCGGCGGGCACATTGCCTACCTCAGGAGCTTCATTACGGACAGCGGCCCGCTGATCGAGGCGATCCGGGCGGAGGCGGAAGTTTGGCGGCACCTGCCGGTCGAGTCGTACGTGAACCTGTGGGACGTGACCGCGCAGGCCAAGATGCTGAGTTCGGCTGCGGACAGCCTGGAGGCGCTTCGGTCCCGATTGGCCCCGCAGGTCGGGCCGACAACGATGCAGTTCCAGCCCGGGCGGGAAATCGTGCCCAACTACGCCAAGCTCACCAGCGAGACGGTGGCCGAACTGAACACGGCGCGAAAATGCATCGTCGATATTCCTTACGCTCTTCAGCGAATGCAAGCCCTTGCCCAGGCCGTTGCGACCAAGAAGCCAGCACTCGCCGAGCAGATAAACCTACTGGATGAGTCGCGAAAGGCGATGGTTGAGGCGGTCGGCTCGCCCGACAGCCCCGCGCCGCTGAAGCCTCGGGAAATGATGGCCGAATTCGTCCAGCGGGCAACCGTACTCGCCCAGCGCACGCAGGGGTTGGCGGACTCACTTGCCAACCTGGCCGGGCCAGGCAACAGCGCAGCGCTCAACGCCAGCAGTGCCTGGTGGGTAGAGCTTCGCAACGAGCAGGGCGTGGTGGGCCGGATGTGGCCGCCAGACCTTATGATGTCGCTGAGCCTGCGGACGGCGGACCTTGCCCAAGGCGTCGGCGGCGCCGTGAAGGACGGCAACGATGAGTTTCTGAGCGAGCAGGTCTTACCGCTGCGGCGGCAAGCCAAGGACATCTCAGAATCTTTCGCCAACGCCTCGGGGCAGATACTCAATACGCTTGACCGGCTTGTGGAGATCGATCCGACATCCCGCAGGCTGATGGACCTTGTCCAAGGCGGGGAGCTGATGCGCAACCTGATCGACATGATAGACCCTCTGCTTGACCGGGCCGAGCAGCTTCAGCCGCTCAAAGATGAGTCCCTCCCCGAGAAGCTCAAGCAGGACAACGTGGTCATTGTGGAAATCGGCGACGCCATCGACGTGGTGCCATCCCAGGCCGTCTGGCCGATGAAGTACAGCATCGAGCAGACAACCGCCGAAGGTGAAGCCGCCGACAGCAGGTTGTTCAACGGCAACACAGCAATCAGCTCGAAGCTTCTGTCGATGACCGCCCCGCCGCTGGCGACGGTGGTTGTTTCTTACTACCGTTCTGTCGGAGATCCCACCGGCGGGCAGATCGACCCTGGGATGCTTGGCGAGCTTTACGGCCGGCTGTCCGACAGCAACCTGGAGGTGCTGTTCTGGAACGTCATCAGCCCGCCGCCGAAAATATTGCAGAGCCAAGGTGAAGGCGAGGCCACTTACGGCGACAGACCCGTAGTTTTGCTTGTGCTTCCGCCGCCTGGGCCGGTCATCGCGGCTGGTGAGGACGCCCCGCCGTCGTTCGGCCAGAAGGAACTCGCCCGCGTCAAAGGGGCGATCGACAGCGGCACGCCGGCAGTGTTCCTGGGGAGCTATCTCTGGCCGACCATGGGCATTCCGACGCCCTACCAGTACCGTGAGTACCTACGCCAGGAGTGGGGCATTGACGTGCGGAGCGACTACCTTATCGTACCGGCCGTGCGGGACGAAACATCTCCCGGGCGGTTCAAGCTGAACTATCAGTGGCTGGGGCATCTGCCTTTGAATCTGTTCTCCGACCAGGCAATCGGTGCGCCGCTGACCGGCCAGCAGGTGTTCTGGCTGTTCTGCTGCCCTGTGGAAATCGCCGCCAAGCTGCCTCCGCGCGTTAGCGTCGCGCCGATTCTGTCCATACCATCGGCGTGGGGCAGGTCCACCTGGGCTACCTCACGCGTTGGCGCACTGATTGACCAGGCTGGGCGGGGGCTGATCAGCCCGGACTATCCTGGCGGCGACCTGCCGATACCGCAGGATGACGTCGGCATGCCGCTGGCGGTGGCGGCAGCGCGGCCGGCTGAAGACTCCGGGGGCGAGGGCCAGCCTGACAACGGCAAACCGGTTCGCATCGTAGTCATGGGCATGGGCATGTCCTTCATGGACGGCTACATGGACAGGCCGGCGGGGGGCGGAGCCGACGATGGGCGGCGTGCATCTGACCCGCCGCGGGCAAATGCTGATCTCGTAATCAACAGCATTTACTGGCTGGTGGGCAGGGAAGATCTCATCGCCTCCGGGCCTCCCCAGGCCAAGCCGATACGCACGATGTCGGGGCGCCGTCTCGCTGTTTTGCAGCTTCTTTGCGTGGTGGTGCTGCCCGCGTTGGTGCTCGGAGCGGGCGGGCTGGTGCTGGCCGTTCGCCGCCGATAAGTTCGACCGAGTTTTTCGGCCGGCAGATGAGTGCCGGCTTAGCTGCAACCGGGTGAGAAAATGGAGTGATCATTACATGAAGCTGAAGACCATCATTGTTCTTTCGATCCTGCTGATCCTTTGCGTAGGTTACGCGGTAGTACGCCAATCGGGCAGGTCCGGCCCGAGCAGCGCGGTATCAGGTGGCAGACGCGACGAAGGCCTGGTATTTGGCCAAGCCCAGGGGCTATTCAACTCGCTGACCATTCAAGGCCGCACCGCGCTACCAATCACCCTCACTCGCACAGAAGAAACGTGGCTTATCACCTCGCCGATAAAGGCGCGGGCCGATGAGTCCATCGCGGCGGAGATTGCATCCGCCCTGCGCGAGTTGAGTTTCACTCGCACGTTCGGCGAGGCCGACCAAGTTGCCGACGACCGACAGCTCGGCCTAGCCAAACCCAGGTGGCGGGTAACGGCCACTGATGCAAGCGGCGAGCGATTCCAACTACTTGTCGGCTCGCAGTCGCCCGGGTCAGACAGAAGGCAGGCGACCACGTACGTCCGCGCGCTGGGGCCGGGTTTGCCCGCTGCCGGAAGAGCCGGCATCGTCAGCATGGACTTCACCCCCCTGCTGGAACGGGCCGCCGATGACTATCGCGACCCCCAGGTTGTGCGGGTATCGCCGGGGCAGGTAGTCAGCCTGAGCGTCGCCGGAGAGCACACCTATACGCTTGAGCGCCATGAGGACGGCTGGCGGATAGTGCTCTCGCCGGAGCTGACCGCCCCTGCTGACAACGAAGCGGTGGAGGATTTCATCAAACGGGTGTGCTCAGTCCGTGCGGAGAGTTTTGTCGATACCGACGATCCCAGCCGCCACGGCCTGACCGAAGATAGTGCCAGGCTCATTTTGGAAATTACCTACCGTCGTCAGAGTTCTGAAGGTGCCGAGCCGCCTACGCAGGGAATCACGCTTCTTCTGGGCCGTCAGAGCGAGTCGGAGCTCTATGTCAGGCTCACCGGCGCCGGTGAAGAGGCGGTGTTCCTGGCCGACGGGGACCTGCTGAGCGAGCTGCAGCCTGCGCCGAAGGATCTCCGCAGCCATCGGGTGTTAAAGCTGGACGCCGCCTCCGTCACCGGGATATCGATCACCACGCCCGCGGGCAAAGTGGAACTTACCCGCACTTCCGGCGGGTGGCGTATGCTCGAGCCGGTTTTGGGTCCTGCCGACAACGAGACCGTCGAGCAATTGCTGAAAGCCCTGGCGACGATGCAGGCCAGCAGCTTCCACGACGATGTTCCGGCTGCGGTATTCGGAATAGACAAGCCCAATGCGATCATTGCGCTGGACCTGTCACAGCCCCGGCAGCAGATGAAGCTGACGGTAGGCTCAGTCACGCCTGGAGGCGAAGGGGTGTTCGTGCAATCAGACTGTCAACCTGCGGTCGTAACCGTGTCACAGTCCACGGCTAAGGTGCTTCTGGCCGGGCCAGGGGCCTATCACTCACGCAACATCGGTTCGGTCCCCGCCGAAGCAAGAATCACCCGCCTCGTGCTCAGCAGGCCTGATGGTACGTTCACGGTCGAGCTGGACAAGGAGGGTCACTGGCAGATGCTATCTCCGGTCACCGGCCGGGCCGACGAAGATACCGTGGCGGGCATCATATCCGCCATCCGGAACCTGCGGGCCCGGGAGATCGTCTCATGGGCTGATCCCCTCCCGCGCATCTACGCCAACGAGGTCCGCTCCGCCATAGTCGCCACCATTGCCGTCGCCCCTTCCGAGCAGGGCGATACGGCTCAACCGACCCAAACATATGTGCTGCGGATGATCCGCCTCCGTAACGAATGGTCCGGTGAGTATGTCGGGACGTATGCGTGGGCGCCCGGTGCGAAACCGCCCATTGTGGGCAAGATCGACCCGGCGGTTTATGAGCAGCTCATGGGCAACCTGTCCTGGCGGCGGTTGTGGCAGTTCGACCCGGCCGGCGCTACTGAAATAAGCCTGGCCCAGGGCGGGGACAAACCGTTCGTCCTTCACCGCAGCGAAGATCATTGGACGGTCGCCGACGACCCATACGCCCGGGTGAATTCACAGGCAGTAGCGGACTACATCGAGGCTGCGTCGAAGTTGAGCGTGTATAAGCACTTGGCCGACTCCCTCGACCATCTTGACCGTTTCGACCTGCAGACGCCTTGGCTGACCCTCCAGCTGACGGATAGGGACGGGGCGGTTCATCGAATTGCTGTCGCCAGCCACGGGCCTGAAGGCGACACGCGCACGTGGTACGCCACTGCAAGCGGCGTCAGGACCGTGTTCCTCCTGGACGGCAAGGCCATCGGGGCCCTGGCTAAAAAGCAGAGCGAGTTCCTGGCCGATTGACCGGAAAATGGTCGGATATTGTCTTTCTCGACAATAGAATTGCTGTCGGCACGTTACTCCATGATTGCCCGGTAGGATGCCTCGGCGGCAACTGGGAGACAAGCGCCATGAAATACCCTCTGATAATGCTGGTTTTCCTCGCTTTGCCGTGCACTCTCCTTGCCCAGCATGCCGGGGGCATCAGCAGCCAAGACCTCATGGCTTTGCGGCAGGAGCTTCAGCAGGCAGGCCAGCGCTGGCTGGACGGAGAAGGCGTGGACGCAAACCTGCAGAGGCAACTGAAGGGCGTATCGTACGACGCCGCGTCGCTTGAGGCCCTGCGGGACGCCCTTGAGCCCCCGCCCGGGGAGCAGACGGACGAGACGATCGATCTGTATGTCACAACGCGACTGATCCAGCCGTTGCGTCTGGCGACGCAGGACGTTGTCCGCCAGGCGCTGCCTATCGTCGGGGAACAATACCAACGGCTGGCAGTGTATGAAAAACTGCCGCACTGGACCGACGAAGAACTGAGACGAATGGCCACACCCCAGCGAAAGCGAGGCGAGAGCGACAAGGATTTCAGGGAGCGACTCGCCGAGGCGCAGCGGCTTAAACAGCAGATGGTCGCCAGGCAGCGCGAAACGCAACTCCACAATGGGGCCGTTAAGGAGCTGCACGAGCAATACGTCAGTCTGCTGCTGAGGGCGGATCAGGCGGATGCAGATGCGAAGGTGCTGGAGATGCTCTCCGAGGCCGCCAAGGCACAGCGATGGGAAATGGTGGAGATTCTTTCGCGGATTCGCTCAGCCGCCGGTAGCATGACGAAAGAACAGGCTGCCAAGTTCTACAACGCTCTCAAGGACATGTGGAAGCCCCAGAGCATGACCGCGCTGATGCTTGTCGACGAGGGCGATGTGGTCACCAGCGATACCGGCAATCCGTCTCTTGCCTCCCACAGCGAATCGCCCGGCAAGCAGCTCTTGGCAACCATTAACGCCCTGGCCACCACGGCGAAGCTTCCGGCCCTTACGCCGCCAAAGAGCGCGCGATAGACATCAGGCGGCGCAGGCGTCAATTCGGCGATCACGTCAACTGTGCAAACCGATACTGTGCTGTTATGATGTCGGCACTGTGACCATGCAACAGACGACCAAGTTGATTTGCTCTCTGACGGCCGACAGCGTCGAGGCCATGCGCGCGGACATGCAGGCCGCTGCCGCCGCCGGCGCCGATGCCGTCGAATGCAGGCTGGATTACCTGCCGAAACTGCCTGACGAGGCGGCATTACGCAGGTTGCTCAGGGGCGCGCCGCTTCCGGTGATCGTCACATGCCGGCCCGCCAGGCAAGGCGGACGGTACGAAGGGGAGGAATCGGCCCGCCTTGGCGTATTGGCGATGGCGGGCGAGTGCGGCGCAACTTACATCGACGTCGAAGCAGATGTGTCGCCGTCGGACCGGCCGGGCGGGACGAAAGTGATACTCAGCCATCACAATTTCGACAGCTGCCCAAACGATCTGGATGACATCGCTGCTGATCTTGATTCGTCCGGGGCCTGCATGAACAAAATCGTCTTCGCCGCAGCGGGCCCGGAAGACGCTCTGCAGGCCTTTGACTGCGTCCGCAACAGTCGAAAGCCGACCATCGCCCTGGCGATGGGGGAAGCGGGCGTTATGAGTCGGATTCTTGCGCGAAAGTTCGGGGCCGCCGGCACGTTCGCCGCCCTGTCGGCCGGGGCGCAATCCGCCCCGGGCCAGCCCACAATCGAACAGTTCAAGCGGCTGTACCGCTGGGACGCCCTGGGTCCCAAGACCAATGTCTACGGAGTAATAGGCTGCCCGGTGGGACATTCGATGAGCCCCGCCATTCACAACGCAGCCTTCGATGCGGCGGGAATCGATGCCGTTTACGTTCCGCTGCTTATTCAGCCGGGGGCGGAGAATTTCAACCGGTTCATGGATGCTCTTGCTAATCGCCCGTGGGTGGACCTTCGTGGGCTGAGCGTCACGATTCCCCACAAGGAAAACGCCCTGGCGTATGTCGGAGAGGGCAACTGCGACGAACTGGCCGCGCGGATCGGCGCGATCAACACTATCACGATCGGCCCGCACGGAAAGCTGCGTGGCGACAACACCGATTACGCCGCAGCCTTGGGCGCACTTTGTGAGGCTATGGGCATAGCGCCGCAGCAACTGGCCGGCGTGTCAGTGGCGGTGCTGGGCGCTGGCGGGGCCGGGCGGGCGATTGTGGCGGCCTTGGCTGCCCGAGGCGCGGACGTGACAATCTACAACCGCACGGTCAGCCGGGCCGAGGCGCTGGGCGGGGAGTTCGGCTGCCGCTGGGCCCGGCTGGACGAAGCCGAATCGCTGGACGCCTCAGTGGTTATCAACTGCACGCCGATAGGCATGCATCCCAAGACCGACGCCACCCCCCTGCCGTCCATTCCACAGTGCGTGGAGGTGGTTTTCGATACAATCTACAATCCGCTCACCACGCGCCTTCTGGCCGATGCTGCCCGTGCCGGATGCCGGACGGTCAGCGGCCTGGAGATGTTCGTCAACCAGGCAGTCAGACAGTTTGAGATATGGACCCGCCGCCCGGCGCCGCGGGAGACGATGCGGCGAGTCGTCGTAGATCGCCTGTCGCTGGTCGGGAAATAGCCGTCTTAGGGAACGTTGGCCCTTGATTTCGCCGCCCGGGCGATGGAACCTATTACGCAACATGCCAGTCGCACAAGGACTTATCCCCGTGTTTGTATTTGCGTTCGGCGCGTGCGTCGGCAGCTTCCTGAACGTAATCATCTACCGCCTGCCGCGCGGGCAGAGCATCGTCTTTCCCGCAAGCCACTGTCCGTCGTGCGGACGGGCGATCCGCTGGTACGACAACGTGCCGATCGTCAGTTGGATTGTGCTGCGGGGTGAGTGTCGCGACTGCGGCGTGAGCATCTCTGCGCGCTATATACTCATCGAAGCGGCCACGGCCTTGATGGTCTCCGGACTGTACGTGTGGTACTTCGTGCTGCAGATGCGTGAAGGAATGGAGTCCCCGTCGGCTGAGTGGGTGACGTTTGTTGCACACGCGGCGCTTTGGTGCGGTCTGTTGGCCTGCGCGGCTACGGACATCGAGCACTGGATCATCCCGCTGGAGGTCTGTTGGTTCCTGTCGCTGATGGGAGCAGCGGCGGCGACGATAAGTCCCCCCGGCGCGGCCGTTCTGCCGCGGGTGCCGCCTGTGATCGGGGCAATGGCGATAGCTGCGGGTATCGGCCTGATAATCTCGGCGATGCTGCAGCGTTTCGGCCTGCTCCAGCCGAGCTTCATTGATGCTACGGAAACGGTAACTCGTGATGAGACGAGCGCCCCAGGCAAGGGCGCCAAGATTGTCGCAGTGGCCGCCAGCAGGGAGCACGGTGTCAATCCACGAAAGGAAATCCTCCGCGAGACGGCGTACCTGGCGCCAGCCGTTATCCTTGCGGCCGGTGTTTGGACAGCGATGCGATTTATTCCCGGGACCGACCAGTTCGTGCGTCAGGCGAGCGACTATGATTATACAGGCCGATTTGCATTGCACCTGGCGGGCTTCGAAGCGGCGATCGTAGGCTACCTGGCGGGCGGGCTGCTGGTTTGGGGCACCCGAATCCTGGGTACTCTCGGATTCGGTAAAGAAGCGATGGGCATGGGCGATGTGCACCTGCTCGCGGCCGTCGGCGCGGTGACCGGCTGGATCGTACCGGTACTGGCGTTTTTTTTAGCGCCGGTCCTTGGCTTGCTGTGGGCCGTTAAATTGCTGATATTCGGCAAGCAGCGCGAACTTCCGTTCGGTCCGTGGTTGGCGCTGTCAGCCGTGCTTATTATGGTGTTCTACGACGGCATCGTCGAGGTGTTGAAGCTGCTGGCCACACCCGGCGGGGCCTACTGAAGGAGATCGTCATGAAGGTCAAGCTGATAGGCGCATATGCAGGAGCAATTGTGGGCGGTCTGGTGATTTTGATTGCGGCGCTTCTGGTGATCTTGCAGTGGGGCAACGACAGCAGTTTCTCTTTTTTCGGTAAGAACATGACGCCCAATACCGCCCTGCTGATCCTAGCGTCGGTGGCGTTTGGCGTGCTGCTGCCGTGGGTCCTGAAGCTGCTGCTGCATTGCGCGATGCAAATCGGGCAGCACCGGCGAGAAGTGGCGGCACTGAATAAGGCCGTCATGAAGGCAGCCGGCAAAGCAGCCACCGAAGCACCGGGCGGAGGCTGATCCCCCAACAAGTGCAAAGCAGACACCAAGAAAAGGGCTGTCCCGTCGTCGGCGGAGCGGTATAATTCGCAACGCCCGCCGCAAGGGGCACATATTTCTGAAATCAGGAGACCGCCTATGAAACCAACAGTAAGACACGCCCTGATGCTGGCTCTTGTGGGTTTGTCGATGTCAGCGACTGGATGCATGGGGGACAAGGACCAGCAGATCAAGGCCCTGAATAACGATTTGCAGGTCAAGATCGCCGCCATCAGCGACCTCGAACAGGATCTCGCCAACAGCCATCAGGAGAACACCCGCCTCAGGACGGAACTGACGGAGAAGGATGCGGCATTGCTCGCCGCAACCGACGCTCTGGACAGGGCACAAGCGGAATTGGACCGCCTCAGGACCGGCGAGGAGCCGACTGATGTCGCCTCCGGTTGGCAGCGCACCTCCGCAGGGGACAAGATTCCCCTCAGCAGCGACGTGCTGTTCTCGCCCGGAAGCGCAACCCTGTCGGCAAAGGGCAAGGCCGTCCTGGACAGGGTTGCCGGCGACCTCCAGGGCACCTATAGAGGGTTGCCGGTCCGCGTGTACGGCCATACCGACGGCGATCCGATAAAACGGTCCGCCAAGCTCTGGACGGACAATCTGGACCTGTCAGCCAACCGCGCAATGGCGGTGACCAGGTACCTGATCAGTAAAGGCATATCGCCCGACAATGTGGAGACAATAGCGATGGGCGCCACACAGCCGGTGGCCAGCAACAGCTCCGCCGATGGTAAAGCAAAGAATCGCCGCGTCGAGGTCATGGTAATTCGGTAACTGTCCGCCTGCCGCTGCGGGCGGAACTTCTCTGCCGTGGTGTTGACAGGTCTCTCGACATTTCGTTGAGAATTCGCGGCGCATGTGCAAGAGAGCCCGGCCTGAAATGTCGGTGTAGGCCAATATAAAATCTTTACAAATTCTGGAAAAAAGCTTTTCTCCTGTCTCCGCAAAGTATATGATGTCGCAGGAGAGGGGCCCCCAGGATTCACATGTAAAGCAGCTGTGCCTCATTGAATCCATACGCCCGGCACGGAAGCTCGGGCCTCGAAAGCGACAAGTTTCTACCTGGCGGGCTCATAAGAAAACAATATCTACTTTGAGGAAGGTTGAACCATGAACGAGGAAGCATCACCTGTGCAGGCCACCGAAACTGAAGGCTCAGAAACCAAGGAAATCAATGCCTCCGGAATTCTCGAAATTACCGAGAAAGGTTACGGTTTCCTTCGTCAGGAAAAGAACGGCTATCGCCCCACGCCCGGTGATGTATTCGTTGGCAAGGACTTCATCCGCCATGGGGGCTTGAGGACCGGCTTGCACATCGAAGGCCATGCACTGCCTCCCACCAAACGCAAGGGCGGCCCCAAGCTCGACAGTATCATCTCCGTCAACGACACCCCGGCTGAGCAGTACACAGAGGTCATCTCCTTCAATGAGCAGGTGGTCGTGGATCCACACCCGATGCTCAAGCTGGAGACACCGGGCGGCCCGCCCGAGATGCGGGTGCTCGATCTGATCTGCCCGATAGGTAAAGGGCAGCGCGGGCTGATTGTCGCCCCGCCGCGTTCGGGCAAGACAATCCTTCTGCAGCAGATCGCCAACGCCATCGCCGTCAACAACCCCGAGTGCCAGGTAATGCTTCTGCTGGTCGACGAGCGACCTGAGGAAGTCACGGACTTCAAGCGGAAGTGCCCACAAGCCGACGTAGTGGCCTCCAACAATGATCAGGAACTGTCCAACCATATTCGTGTGGCGGAGTTCTCCCTTGAGCGCGCCAAGCGCGCCGCCGAGTGCGGCCAGGACATGGTTATCCTTCTGGACAGCCTCACAAGGCTGGGCAGGGCATACAACCGCCATGTCGAAGGCTCCGGCCGAACGATGACAGGCGGCGTTGACATCCGCGCCCTAGAGACACCAAAGCGCCAGTTCGGCGCCGCCCGTAAACTTGAAGGCGGCGGAAGTCTGACCATCCTGGCCACTGCGCTTATCGAAACCGGCAGCAGAATGGACGACTTGATCTTCGAGGAGTTCAAAGGCACCGGCAACATGGAGCTGTCTCTGGACCGCAAGCTCGCCGAGCGGCGCATCTGGCCGGCGATCAATATTCCGCAATCCGGCACCCGCAAAGAGGAATTGCTGGTTGAGCCGTGGCAGCTGCCAAAGCTGCACATCCTGCGGCGGTTCCTTTCCACGTTGAGCGTGGAAGAAGAGGTGCCCCAGCTGCTGAAGGCACTGGAGAAGTTCCGTGCCAACGAAGACTTCCTGCGGTCGCTTGAAGTGCGTGACTAAAGCTGACTGAACCCAATGGCGCAAAGAACCGGGCCGATCCCGAAATGTCGGGACCGGCCCGTTTGTCTCACTGCCTTCGGGCAAGCCACGCTGGATGGCGGTCCTGCCCCCTTGTCTTGTAGCCGCTAGAGCACGGCGTCCTTGGCGGCCTTGGCGATCCGGAACTTCAGGACCGTTTTCGCCGGAATCTTGATCGCTTCGCCGGTGGCCGGGTTGCGCCCCATGCGAGCCTTGCGCTTCACAAGAACAAGCTTGCCAAGTCCGGGAATCGTGAAGCCCTTCTTGGCTTCCTTGTATGCCAGGCACACCAGCGAATCGAGAACCGACCCGACATCCTTCTTCGTGAAACCAGTCGCCTCGGCGAGACTCGCCAGCACCTGAGACTTCGTCAACGGTTTAGCAGCTAAAATCTTGGCCATGTTATCGCTCCTTCTCACTGAAAGACCAACTCGTCGGACCCGGGACAGTCCAGAACGGACGGCCCCTGGTGCGCTATTGCGGTAGCCGTCTCTTCCCGGCCTCGGACCACGTAGCCCGAAGTTGCTCCGCATTATGAGGCGGCTGCGATTTATCGGTCAAGCGAAAACATTGGGAAACGCCAATATTTTAGGGGACATCGGCATCGTCAGGCGGCCGCGAATTCGCCTTCGCGGGCCTTCGCACAAGCCCATCGGGACCCGCCGGCGATAGCCGTGCTTGCGGCGGCGGCGCCGGAGGGCTACAATCCGCCAACCCTTGCGCCGGGTGCACTCTGGCGCATGGAGAGGTGCCGGAGTGGCCGATCGGGCGGCATTGGAAATGCCGTGTACCTTCGGGTACCGCGGGTTCGAATCCCGCCCTCTCCGTTGGTGACAGCGATAACCACACGTCAGCAACAACCCATCGACATGGCTGTCACATGCGCAGGCGGCTGACGACCCATACCAGCGCGTCCCGCCCATTCATAATGCCGCGTAACCCTCTCCATAATACAGTAGACGCAAGGTCACCGGATTGTTATACTTCGTTATTTGGCGAAGTATAAGAGCACACCATGCGACAATTCCTTGCCGTTACAAAAGCCCTGTCGGATGAAAACCGCATCCGGTCGCTCATGTTCCTCACCCAAGGCGAGCTTTGCGTCTGTCAGATAATCGAATTGCTGGGCTTGGCCCCGTCGACGGTCTCCAAGCATATGGCCATACTCCATCAGGCCGGCTTGGTCGAATCGCGGAAACAGGGGCGATGGGTCTACTACCGTCTGGCGGGGAACGACGCTCCGCTGTGCGTGCGACAGGCCATAGCATGGGCTCGCAGTTGTTTGAACGCCGATCCAACCGTCCGCCATGACGCAAGGCGTCTTGGAAGCGTCCGAAACTTAGACAAAGATGAACTGTGCCCACGATATAGGACCAAGGAGTGACGACCATATGAAGGCCACGGTGGAGATCGATGCGGGCATCTGCGGGTTCCGGACACGAGCCCAGGCGACCAGCCAAGACAGTCAGAACGTCAATTTCCACATCGAAACCACCTGCGACAAGATCCGCCGGCTGGCGGAACTGCTGAAGGACAAAGGGCCAATCGATGCCTTCGAGGACATCAGCCCAGTCGGCGAAAGTCTGTTGCTTTCCGTCGCGCGCAGCGCTCTGACAGGCTGCTGTGCCGGATGTGTGGTGCCTGTGGGCCTGTTTAAGGCGATGCAGGTTGCCGCCGGACTGGCGCTGCCGAAGGACATCGACATCAAAATGGTTAAGGATTGAAGTCCCCCGGGCTCCCCTCCACTTGCAGCATGACGCGGGGATCGCCAGGGACTGCCAGAGGCTATTTGAATCATCCCACCTAAGAAAGGTCAAGCGAACATGGCGACAGAAGCCTGCATAACCAAGTATCCCAAAGGCCTGAGCATATTCGAGAAGTATCTGACGCTATGGGTCGTGTTGTGCATCGTCGCAGGCATCGTCCTCGGCAAGATCGCCCCCGGCGTTGCACGGGGCCTAGACAACATGGCGATCAGCGCCAACGGCGCCAAGGTCGTGTCAATCCCCATCGCGGTTTGCCTGTTTTTCATGATGTACCCGATCATGGTGAAGATCGACTTCGCCGAGGTCCTGCTGGCGGGCAAGAGCATCAAACCGGTCGGCCTGACGCTTGCGGTAAACTGGCTGATAAAGCCCTTCACGATGTACGCTATATCTCTGCTGTTCCTGGCAACGCTCTTCCATGGCTTCATCGGCCCCGAGGAGAAGGACTACGTCAAGCTCCCATTAGGCCTGCAGAATGCGCAGGTAGGCCGGGTCTACAAGTCCGGCACTGTCGTATGGTACGACGAAAGCGCACAGAAGGTAGTATCCCACCTACAGGCTGGAGCGAAAGTCGTCAAACGACTGGAGATTCCGCTTTGGCGAAGCTATCTGGCTGGGTGCATACTGCTGGGCATCGCCCCGTGCACGGCCATGGTGCTGGTGTGGGGATATCTCGCTCGCGGCAACGACGGTCATACGCTTGTCATGGTCGCCATTAACTCGCTGACGATGCTATTGCTGTATGGTCCGCTGGGTGGGTTTCTGCTCGGCGTCGGCAGGCTGCCCGTGCCGTGGCAGGCCTTGGTGCTGTCGATAGGCGCCTACGTCGCCCTGCCGCTGGCCGCGGGGTTCGTCTCACGCAAGTGGATCATCGCTGCCAAGGGCCGACAGTGGTTCGACCAGAAATTCCTGCACGTGCTTACGCCCGTCACTATCGTTGCCCTGCTGGCGACGCTGGTGCTGCTTTTCAGCTTCAAAGGGGAGGTGATTCTCGCCAGGCCGCTGACAATTCTTTGGATAGCCGTGCCGCTTCTCATACAGACCTGCTTCATATTTGCTCTGGCGTACTTACTGGCAAGGCTGCTGAGGCTGAATTACCGCGACGCGGCGCCCTCGGCAATGATCGGCGCGAGCAATCATTTTGAAGTGGCCATCGCCACCGCCACGATGCTCTTTGGCCTGTCATCCGGGGCAGCCCTGGCGACGGTCGTAGGCGTGCTGATAGAGGTCCCGGTGATGCTGATGCTCGTGAGAGTATGCCTGAAGACCCAGCACTGGTTTGCCGCGACCGCCGATTAGGTAGCCTGATCTCCGCGCCCGGCACGGGGAAAATCTTCCGCAAAACGATTGCAAAACCCCTCCCCGCGGGTATCGTGACAGCCCTGAGACACCGGTCTGGTTGGCCGTGTCAGATTGCCAAAACCGCCAGGGCAAACCGTCAGCAGCTCCCCCGGTTAATGGCGAGCGACAGGCTCGGCCGACCGACATCAAGCCCCGTGGGCTTCGGCGTCAACGAGCATAACAAGGAGTGATTCATGGCCAAAGAAAGAGCTGTTGTCGTCGGCGCGGGAGGAATTTCCGGCGCCTGGTTCCCCCCGCTGCTCACCGAGAAGATCGATGTGGCGGGCGTGGTGGACCTTAACCTCAAGACCGCCAACGCGCGCATCGAACAGTACAAGCTTGACGCGATTGCCTCCAGCGATTTAAAGGCCACCTTGAAAAAAACCAAACCGGATTTCGTGCTGGACCTCACCGTCCCCGACGCCCATTGTGCAGTCACCTGCGCCGCCCTGCAGGCTGGCTGCCACGTCGTCGGCGAAAAGCCTATGGCCAACTCCATGACCGAGGCGCGCCGCATGGTTCGCACGGCCCAGAAGGCTAAGAAGCTCTACATGGTCAGCCAGTCCCGCCGCTGGGAGCCTAAGCATCTGGCTATTCACAAAGCCATCGCAAACAAGGCTCTCGGCACCGTGACAACGGCCAACTGCGACTTCTACATCGGCGCACACTTCGGCGGTTTTCGCGATGTCATGCCCAGTCCGCTCATCCTGGATATGTCGATTCATCACTTCGACCTCGTCCGCTACATGACCGGCGCCGATCCCGTCGCCGTCTACGCCAGGGAGTTCAACCCCAAGGGCTCCTGGTACAAGAACGAGGTGGCCGCAAGCTGCATATTCGAAATGACCAACGGCGTCATCTTCACCTACCGCGGCAGTTGGTGCGCCGAGGGCTGCCCCACGAGTTGGCACGGCGACTGGCGGATCATCGGCGACAAGGGCACGCTCATCTACGAGCACGACGGCGACCCGCATGGGCAGGTCGTGGACGGCCCGGTCAAGGGCTTCGGGGCCAAGCTCAAGCCCGCGAAAATCCCGCAGACCCCCATGAAGTTCAAGGAAATGCACGGCGCCCTCCGCGAGATGCTGGCGTTCCTGAGAACCGGCAAAAAGCCCCAGTGCGAGTGCCACGATAACATCAAGTCGCTGGCGATGGTATTCGCCGCGATCGAAAGTTCCAAAAAAGGCAGACGCGTCCCGGTCAGGGCGCTCTAGCAAAATAAATACTACAGGCCGCTTGTGACGGTGCAACTCGGCGGCCGCGTTAGCCAAAGCAAAGGAGCTTCAAATGGCAAAGGTCAGCCACAAGGATCACAAGGATATCCGTATCGGCACGCTGGCGTCCGCTTCTTCGGGTGTCAAGTACCTCGAGCAGATTATTCCGTACGGCTTCGAGAGCTTCCAGCTTACGTTCTGGCAGACACTCGGCGGGATCAATCTCGCCAGCTTCGCAAAGAGCATCAACGCCCTGTTCGACAGCTGCGATTGCTGCTGCGACGACCGCCCCGTCATCAGCTCCCTCGGCGTCTTCGGCAATCCACTGCAGGACCCCCTCAACCGAAAGGCGTGGGAGAAGGCCATCGACTCCGCCCGACTTTTCGGCTGCGACATCGTCGCCGGTTTCGCCGGCGCACTGGCAGGTGAGTCCGTCCCCGCCGCGATGAAGCAGTTCAAGAAGGTCTTTGGCGCCCTGGCCAGGCGAGCCGCCGACAAGGGCGTCCGCCTCGCGTTCGAAAACTGCGACATGGGCGGAAACTTCAACAAGTGCACCACCAACATCGCCCACTCTCCCGACGCCTGGGAAATGATGTTCAACGAGGTGCCCCGAAAGAACCTGGGCTTCTGCTGGGAGCCCTGCCACCAGATGTATTCGCTCGTCGACCCCATAGCCCAGCTCCGCCAGTGGGCGCCGCGAATCTTCCACGTCCACGGCAAGGACGCGACGATCATGTGGGACGTTATCGAGAAATACGGCATCCGCAGCGGCAAGTCCTTCGTCTACCACCGCACCCCCGGCTTCGGCGATTCCAACTGGTCGGATATCATCTCGATCCTCCGCGAGAACAACTTCCGCGGCTCGATCGACATCGAAGGCTGGCACGATCCGGTCTACAGCGGCGATCTGGAGATGACCGGCCAGGTGTGCGGCCTGAACTACCTCAAGGCCTGCCGCGGCGGCGAGTACATCCCCAACCCGAAGTAGTGTTTCCACGGCATAGTTGACAGCAAGACGGGCGATCCACTCGGGTCGCCCGTTTTCTTGCTATTTGCCTGAATATCACCGGGCCCCTACAGCGCCTTCATGCGGTTCCGCAGGTAGCCCAGCGTGAAGTGTATCTCGCTGCGCCGGTTGCGGGCCATCCACAGCTTCTCGAAACGCCCCGCCAGCTTGCGGTACTCAGCCTTGAGCGCCTTGCGCTTGGCCGGCGTGTCCTTGCCGCCGTAACCGGCCAACGCCAGCTTGTCGGCCGCCGCCGCCAGTGTGTCCACCGAATAGATCCAGTAATCCAGTAGCTTGTGCGGGTCAGCGCCTCGCTTGGCCGCGTGCTTGGCGAAAATGCGGCTGATCCTGCGGAACCGCGGCGCACACCGCCGTCCGTCCGCAGCCGTCACGGCGCGGTTGCTCTCGACGATCGCGCCCTTTCGCCCCCAACTGACGTTACTCTTGTGCCGGCCGAACATCTTGTCGCCCGGATCGACATACAGCAGCATCCAGCACCAGAAGCCCGGCTGGGCCAAGTCGCCAAGTTCCACAAACGCCTCCAGAAACTCCTTGGACTCTATGTTCAGCACGAGCTTGCAGAAACGCCGCCAGAAGCTCTTGGCGTCGGCTTTCACATTCCACGCCTGCTCCGCTCCGAAAAGGTAACCCGGATACGCGCACTCTGTGAAGTTGAAGTGCCCGCCGTCGCCCCAATCCGTGTTGAGCAGCCCGATCGCGCCGTGCTTCATGCCCGCCTTGGCCCAGCCCGTGATGTTCGCCGCCGACTCCCACAACCGCGGGAACAGGCACCCGTAACCATTCACCGACGGGCAGACGTACGTCTCCAGCCCTGTGTCCGTAAAGTCCTTCACCCGGCCCCAGTTCATTCGCCTGTCATAGCCCCAGTCCAGCAGCGTGATGTCCTTGGGTATCTCCGGTATCAGCTCAGGGTAGTTGCGGACAATATCCCCCCACATCATGACCTGCTTGCCGTGGGCAGCCGCCAGGGCCCGACATCGTTTGATGTGCCGCAGGTAAAGCGGGCCCTTGCCGATTCGCTTCGCCAGAGCGGCGCTTTGCCCGTTGCCGAGGTCCCACACCTCGTCGCAGCACATGTTGAACTTCTTCGACGAAAAGCAGGGCAGGAACTCGTCGTAAAGCTCCTTGAGGAACTGGTGGCTCTCCTCCAGCGCCGGCGCCAGCGACCAGTAGTTACCGCTGGCGGCGCACTCGGCCAGGTGGCGGTACTTGGGCAGGCTCAGCACCGGCGCCAAGTGCCCGAAACTCGACAGGCTTGGCACGAGCTCGACGTGGCGGGTTCTGGCGTAAGCATCCAGCTCGAGTATGTCCTCAGCCTTCAAGGGGCTGGCCCCCCTGCCGATATCCGGATGACGGCGGAACCGGAACGTATGCTCAATGTAATACTGAAGCTGGTTGATCTTCGCCGCAGCCAGCAGGTCTATCTGCTTCTTGAAGCTCTCTAGCGTCGGCACTCGTCCCCGGGCAACGTCGTAGTACACGCCACGGTTGGTGAAGTCAGGCCAATCGTCTATCGACACGAACGGCAGCCGCCCCGCCGGCGACTGCCGGATGATTTGATCCAGCGTCCTCAGCCCGTGGGCCGCGCCGCGAATATCAGCCGCCCCCAGCCGAATGCCCGCCTTGGAAATCTTCAGACGATACCCCTCCGCCCGTAGCTTGTCGTTCCGCCGTATCGCCACATCTTCAACAAGGCCCTCACCGCTGATGCTAATTTCGCCCCTGGCGCCAAGCAGTGCCAGAAGCTCCTTCCCCGCTTTATAGAAACGCCAGCCGCAGATCCCGACGTTCAGCTTCTTGCCCACGATATACCAGCCGGTCGACAGGCGAATCTTCTTCGGTTGCGGAATGAAATCCAGCATCGCATCTCTCCTTGTATCAGTCAGCGCGCTCTCCCGGCAGGATAGCCAAATCCGCTGCACACACAACCCCCTTGCCCGCCCGCCTTGTCATCGTGTAGTTTCCGCCCAGATGACCGCCGGCGGCGTTCCTCTCCGGCGACAAAGGAGCTCAGCATGAAGATCGTGCTTATCGGCGCCGGCAGCGGTAGCTTCGGCCGGGGACAAATCGCCGACATCCTGCAGGCGGAGGATTTTCGCGGACGAAACGTCATGTTGACATTGGTCGACACGGACCCAGCCGTTCTCGACCGCATGACCCGCCTCGCTCAGTGCATCAAGAGCCACACCGGCAGCGACGTGACTATCGAAAGCGCTGCCGACCGCCGCCAAGCCCTGCCGGGCGCCGACTTCGTGCTGCTGGCGATATCCGTCAGGCGATACGAACTCTGGGAGCAAGACTACCGTGTGCCGATGAGCTACGGATTTCAGCACGTCCTTGGTGAGTGCGGCGGCCCGGGCGCCATGTTCCACGCTCTGCGTAGTTTCGAGCTTGTAATACCCGTCTGCCGCGATATCCAGCGCCTCTGTCCGCAGGCGATGCTATTGAACTTCACCAATCCCGAGGCTCGCGTGCTGCACGCCATGACCCACCTGACATCTGTGCGCGCGGTGGGCCTGTGCCACGGGGTCTTCAGCGCCATCGACATGCTCTCACAACTGCTTAACCGCCCCGCAGACGAGCTGGACATCGTCTCAGCCGGCATGAACCACTTCTACTGCATACTCAAGTGCGCCGATCGCGCCACAGGCCAGGACCTGCTGCCCAGGGCTATCGAGCTGGCCGCCGCCCAGACCGACAACCCCCGCCTGCAGCTGTTCCAGCGGTTCGCGCGGATATTTGACGTGTTCATCTTCCCCTCCGACGATCACATCGGAGAGTACCTGTCCTTCGGCAGCGAGTTCCACGGCAAGCGATGGCCCTACGGCCTAGAGAGTCGCAAGATCCCGCGCGTCGACGCCCCGCCGCAAGACTATATCGACGAGTACCTCGCCGGCGACCGCCCTGCCGATGACCCGGCCGTGCTCGCCCCAAGCGGCGAAAGCGCTGTGCCCGTCATCTGCGATATTGCCTTGGGGCGCCGTCGTGTCCACCCGGCCGTCAACGTGCTAAACAGCGACGGTTACATCGCCAATCTCCCGCGCGACGCCGTCGTGGAAGTGCCCGGCCGGGTGGACGGCGACGGATTGCGCCCCCTGCACATCGGCGAAGTGCCGGAGACCATCGCCGCCTACATGAGGCCGCAGTTCACGATTCACAGCCTCCTGACCGAGGCCTATCGCACCGGCTCGCGAAAGCTGCTTCTCCAGGCCCTGTTGCTTGACCCGGTTGTGGACAGCATTACCCGCGCCGAAAAGATGCTCGACCATATGCTCAGCCTGCAGAGCGACTACCTGCCCACGTTCGCGTGACCCGCCGGCGCCGAGCCCCTGCCGCATCGACCCGCCGTCACTGACCCGTCGACGCGTCAAGACGGTTGCCTAGTCGCGCTGAGTTCGCTACATTCCATCTTGCAGGTCGCCGCTTGCGCGACCCACAGGAAGACTGACCATGCAAAAATCACTCGACACGAAACTGGCGGAGATTCACGCCAACCCAAGTGCGAATGCTTTCATCCTGGCCGATGCCAAGGATGCGGACATGGCTTTTGGTGTATCCGCCCCCGGCCGAAGCCCCGAGCACATCGACGGGCAGTACCGCTCCATTCAGGAATACCGCGACATCATCCGTCAGAACGTCCAGCAAGGCCTGGTGGACATCATGCTGATGTCCGTCTCCACCAGCGAGATCCTGACAATAAATGAACGCCTCTTCGATGGTTCCCACGTCACGCCCGCCATACGCGCTAATGACGCGACTGACATATGGGCAGGCCGATCGTCCAACGTCACAAAGGAACAATCCCGCCCCTTCGCCACGGCCCTGATAGATCACGCCCAGTGCGCCAAGCTCGAGGGCGACGAGTCGCTTCGTGGGATCGGAGCGGATCTAGGCCTCTACAGCATAACCTTTAACAATGATCGCGACAGGGATTGGGAGACGCTGGAGGCCTACAAGACTTTCCGCATGGAAGCTGAGCGCAAGGGCTTTCGACACTTCCTGGAGATATTCGACCCCAACGCCCCGTCAAAGCCCATCCCGCCGGACAAGATCGGCCCGTTCGTTAACGATCTCGTAGTCCGCGCGCTTGCGGGCGTCGCCACCCCGGGCAGACCCATCTTCCTGAAGATGGTCTACCACGGCCCAAAGTGGATGGAGGAACTCGCCCACTACGACCCGCACCTGGTGCCAGGTATTCTCGGCGGCTCATCCGGTACGACCTACGACGCGTTCAAGCTGCTGGCAGAGGCTAAGAAGTACGGGGCCCGGGCGGCCCTGTTCGGCCGAAAGATCAACAACAGCGAACACCAGCCCAGCTTCATTCAGTTTCTGCGGTGGATCGCCGACGGCGAGGTCGCACCCGAAGAGGCGGTAAGGGCATACCACGGAGTGCTGGCGAAACTCGGCATCAAGCCCTACCGCTCGCTCTGGCAGGACTCACAATCGACCAGCGGCGCGACAAGCTACGGTGGCTCGGGCACGACGATCAGCCTGCCCACAGCAGGCCGACCCGCCAGCTCCGCCCCCAAACGCCCCGGCCAAACCGGCGGCGCCGCTGCCGACGCATCAACCGGCGCATCCTTCCCAACCAAGCCCGATGGCAGTCCGGACTTCGCCAAGATGACCGCCCAGCAGCGGCTCGCCTACCACAAAAAGCGCCTGGGCAGCGTCCTCGGCGATTAGCAGCTCTCCTCGATACATTTACCCGACCTATATATAGATAAAGCCCCCCGGAAGATAGCATCTTCGGGCCGACGCCCCCGAAAGAGAGTTTTTCTTTGCGCTGCCCTAAGCATGGCGCCGACAGATGAACGCCCGTTCCGCCGCGCTGAATGTTTGGCTGTCTTCCCTTCCTCTACGCCTCTTCGTACTGCTTGCGAAGCTCCGCCAGCGACACCGGCGCCTGCTTGGCGGCGTCATCGCCCAGGCTGGCCTCGATGCTCACCATCCCGCTGTACCCGATATCCTTCAGTGCCTTCAGGAACGGCCTGAGGTCGTCGCCCTCCATGCCGGGAGCTGTCCGCTTCTCCTTCTCCGCCACATGCACGTGCTGCAAGAGCTCGCCCGCCTCGCGGATGGCATCCGGGTCTTCCCCGTCGCAGGCCATGTGGTAAAAATCCGCAAGTACCTTCACATTGGCGTGATCAACCGTCTTGGCTAGCTTCGTCCCCTCGCGAACGGTATTGATGATGTTGCACTCAGCAACTTGAAGAGGCTCAATGACGATGACAATGTCGTGCCTGGCCGCAATCTTACCGAACCACCTGCAGTGGTCCGCTAACTGGGCGAATGCCTTGGCCTTGTCGAACCCCTCCGGCACCTGCCGCGAGCCGCCCGAGCCGAATACGATCCGCTTTATGCCAACCTTCTGTGCACGTGCAAACGCTGTAGAAACGTACTTGTCTAGCGCTGCCTTGTCCACGTCGGGCCCGGTGGACTTCAGATCGCCCGGTAGAAAGCAATTGGCCGCCAAAAACGGCGCGCAAGCCCCCTTCAGCTTGACTAAAGCTTTGTCGAAGGCAGTGTCGTCTTCACGAGGCAGCACGTGCCCCACTGTGCATTCCAAATAGTCCAGCCCTTTCGGGCGGACAGCAAAGGTGTCCGGGCCGCCACAAATTCCGAATTTCATGATGATCTCCTGTTTTCAGTTCCGGCTCGCGCCGATCCCGCCGCGCTGCGCCTCTCGCCGCTCCGCCGCTACAGCCAGCCGGTCATCTCGCCTAACAGTCTAGAGTAATGTATAAAATTTGGCCAGGATATGTCGTGCGGCACGCCGTGGTCGCAGCTCGGGATGAATCCGCCGTCACGCACGACCGGCTCGATGCGGCGAAGTTCCCGTTCTATCACCTCGCCGCCCTTGGCTATCGCCCGCTTGTCCACGCCGCCGCAGTACGCCATCTTCCGGCCGAACTTCTTGCGGTATTCGTTTATGTCATTGCCCGCCGCCACCTCGATGGGTGAGTTGACGTTGACGCCCGCCTCGATCCACAGCGGCAGCAGCTCGTTCACCTTCCCGTCCGAGTCCACCTCAATGATGCTGGCGCCAGCTTGCTTTGCCTCAGCCGACCACCGCTTCCACGATGGCATCAGGAACTGCCTGCACATCGCCGGAGAGATCATGCATTTTTCCTTGTACGCCATGTCCTCGCAAATGAACAGGTGATCGACAACCCCCTCGTCTAGCGCGCGGGCCATCACCTTGGAAACGAACCCCTCCCAGAAGTCCGCCATCTCCTGCACGAACTGGGGGTCTTCAATGCACATCATGCAAAGGCCCTCGAACCCGCACCACTCGCGCAGCTGCCAGAACGGGCCGTGAATCGCCAGGCATATGCTGTAGTCGCGATTCTGCATATGTTTGAGATTGGCGTCGAAGTCGGCGTCGTAACGGCTCGGATCGTCCACCACGTATCGCTTCTTCATTTCCTCCCAGTCTTCGTGGGTCTCCACCGGGCACTTGAGCCACGTCCGCGTCACGAAATCAATGGCGCTGCGAAGATACGTGACATCAAACTCGTCGGAGATCTCGCAGATGTTGCCCTTCCAGTCCTGAACAATGTAATGCCCGTTCTTGTGCTCCAGGACCTTCTCCTCGAACATCGGGTTCATCAGGAAATTCACGCCAGGCCATGGCCGCGGGCGGTCGACCTGCTTGTCCTGGACTATCCCGATTTCCTCGCACAGCACGTCAAACCATGGTCGCTCCCCCGGCAGCCCTTCGCTCCGCCACCGCTTCAGCGTGGACTCTCTCGGCCCGCCGGGCTGGAACGGTATCTTGTCCGGTTTGCCAAATGTCAGGGCTGCGATGTAGCGCTCTCGGGGGTTCATTACGGTCCTTTCCTTGCAGCAGTTATCCATACGGAACGCCGATAAGGTGATTACCTTGCAGATAATCGCCCAATCGTCTACGATAATACTAAGGGAGGATTTGTAAGTACATAGACGGCTCCTGAGAGCTGGCTAGGAATAACCGCGCAAATTGCCTTCGGCAGCGTGTGGCCTGAGGCGTCTGTGCGGCGCATTGCCGGGAGGTTAATGGCTTTGTCTAATCGCAGACACGCCTTCACGCTGGTAGAACTCCTGATCGTCCTGGCCCTGCTGGGACTGCTCCTGGCGATTGTTCTGCCCACCTTCGGCAGAGCATGGGCTATTAGTAGACGCGCAATGTGCCAGGCCAACCTCACCCACATCAGCCAGGCCTACAATATCCGCCGCGGCGAGGAAGCCGCCGCGGAGATGCCGCGCCTCATGGCCGACCACTGGGCCCGGATTTTGCTCCCGTACGTCGATTATCATTCTATGGCTTATCTCTGCCCGGAAGATGAGGATCCTGTATCCGGCCTGCCGGACGTTAAGCTCCATGTCGTTGGCCGAACGTACAACTTTGAAATGATGTCCCTCTATCCGTATTGGCTGGAATATGCCGCCAGAGATGTCCCCGGAGGCACGCCGGCAACATGGAAGGTTAATGAAGAGACTTACTACATCGTCAATCCTTCTCAAGGCAAGAATATCGTCGATATCCTGCCTCAATACACCCCTGGCCTCGACAGGAGAGTCTACTGGTTCCTGTTCGATGACGAGCGCGGTGAAGATCCCCTTTCCCTGGGCGGCGACAGGGACCTGGAGGACATGCGAATACGCGTATTCGAGAACCGCAGGAACATGCTGGAGATAACCTGTAAGCGCGGCTACACCATCTACCACTATGAAATGCTCGGCCCCGACGGTGAAATCTACACCAGCATCGGCGAGGGAAACAACGGGCCGTTCTTCTTTCAGGGCGCGGATAAAATAAGCTACGGCATGAACTGGCAGGCCGAGCACATCACCAAGGGCCAAGACAAGATACTCATGCTGGACTATGAAACGGAGGTCTGCAACGTCGGTGACGACGCCCCCCTTGCCCCGGGTGAAAGCTGGGACCTCATGAAAGCCCCACGCCACTTCGACAAGTGCAATGTCCTCTTCGCAAGCGGACAAATCAGGTCAATGTCGCCCGATGAAATCGACCCCGACTTCAGCGCCACCTACGACCACTATTGGAACCCCACCAAGTAGCCGCATCCTTCGGAATACACGCCGCGCATCCCAAGCCAGCAAACGATAAACGGGCGACCCGCCTGGGCCGCCCGCTCTGTTAATCATCAGTTTCTACAATCCCTCGCTTCGCGATTGCATTTTGCTCGGCGAACAACCGGATGATTATCTCTTCCGGCCTCGCAGCATCGCCAGCCCGCCAAGGGCCAGCATGCCCAGCGTCACCGGTTCCGGAATTTCCTCGCCCGTCGGGCCAATCGTCGTTCCGCTGCCGCTGTTCGTTTCCCAACTCATAAGGCCCGGCTCGCCCGGGTGGACAACACGGATCGTCAGCATCAGCCCGGAATTATGGGCCTGACCGTAGCCATACGTTCCCACCCACGCCAAGCCCTGGTCCAGAGTCAGCACGCTCGTATCGGGCATGAATACCGCTTCACCTGCAGCGTAATCCCCCGGCTGGTGCCAGGTGTTTATCATCGCCCAGGGAAACACAGACCCAGCGGCGCCAAAATCGCCATACTGGTCGATTCCCAACCTCCATCCGCCGCTGCCGTCATTCGTCGATGGCGCTCCAGCGTCGTCGCCCGTCCAACCGTCGACGTTGCTCCCACCGGCGGGATTGCCCCATTTCTGCCACACGCCGCCATTGCCATAGTAAGAATGAGTGTCCAGCCACGCCGCCAGCGTGCCGTCAAAACTCATGAACTTCAGATAAGATGGCGCCCCGCCGGTCGTGTATACGTCCCAGACGTACTGGTAGCCCGTCACGCTGTCTTCGGTGAAGAGCCCATCCGCCACGGGATCGTTGATAAGATTAACCGTTATCGACGCTTGCGCCGCACCGCAGATCAGCAACAGCGCCGCCGCAACAATCGTGTTGTAATTCCTCATGATCCCAATCGTCCCGTGCTTCTCCTTCCTGTCCTTTCACAGCCGGACAAGACACCCAGGAGCTGGTTGTCATCAGTTATTATCGCCCGTTGGCCATGCACTTCGTTAGCCTACCTCGCAACGTACAAAATACATTCTACGCACGAACTCCAAATGTGTCAATACCCATAAACAACAGGCCCCGTCAAGCACCTTATAGCCAGCTAGTTATATTTCTCCTTTTGCGTGCCTCCTCTTTGGCCTGCCCTGCGGCCACTTTAGGCCTTGCCGCTGCAATACTTACACGGTTTCTGAGGGCCAGTTGGATTCTGTCGCTTACTGATGGCTCGCCGGAAAACAGGGCGTAATAGTCCGATAATATCGTGTCCCTGCCGATTTTGGCATCCGGTCTTGCCCTTGTACTATCTCCTACTGTCAAGTCCTCGATTGACCTATTATTCCCAACTTTCACCTGCCCGCCCAGACTTTACTCGCCGGGATCCGCATCTGTAAGGGCAATTCCCGACACAACCGCAGCCAGACCCGCCATGGCGATGACAAACAAAACGGACTTGGTGAAAATATTCGATGACATCTCAACTCCTGTGCTTCGTATGGGGCCGCCGCCCGGCCAGGCGGCGATGAAGGCCTGATTTTCAGCCGGCATCACATCGCGTAGAAACTGAACGGCAGGTACACGGGCATCGTCAGAAGCGCCCGCAGCGGAGAGTCCGCCGCCACGCCGGGCAGCTTCACATCCACCGGCAGCGTGCTGAACACGACCTCGGACAGCTCCGTCGTTGTCATCTCGCGAACGCTGCTGCCAACTCGATCATCGACTGATAGCCTGCCATCACTGCACACAATACGCACTTCCTGCCTTGTGTCTTTGTTCCGCAACGATAGCTCGTCGCTGCCCCCGTCGATCGTAGGTGATACCGCCTCGCACGCCCGCCGAAAGTAGCTCGACATGTCACAGAGCCGGAACCCGCCCACCGCCTGCGTCGTCATCTTCGAATAGTGCTTCATCGCCATCCGCGCCAGTGGGCAGTCATAGGGCCCGGCTTCGAACGCGACCGTCCCCTCCGGATCATGCTCCTTCGCTAGCTTCGATAAGTACGCCACCAGCGCCGCGATCTTGTTAGTCGGCCCGTCGGCCAGCAGCGGATAAGATCGATCTCGCGGCCCACGATAAACCACCCACGCATCCTCGCTCACCACGCCCCCCACGTGCCGAATCGACAGCAACTGGTCGAACTCCAGGCGATTGAACCCGATCCCGTAAGGCATCTCCTGAGTGTGCCGCCATATCATTTCGCCGTCGCGCCCCGGCTCCATCGGCCGAACTGCCGATTCATCCGGCGGCGGGGGGAGGTATTTCGCATTCGTTCGGAAACAGTGTTTCACCCCGCCGAACGCCCAGCCGTATCGACCGTAACGCATGCGGTCTCCGTCCAGCCAAGTGAAGTCGTACTGCCTGTCCATCTCCGCAGTAACACGCCTGAGAATCGCCGACATCACCCCGCGACCCCTGTACGCCGGCAACGTCGAAACCTGCCCCACACACGCCGACCGGAAACGCACCCCCGCCATCTTAACCTCCATCGGATACGCCCCGACCACGCCCGCCATCTTGCCTTCCACGTAGCACGCCCACGTGTTGTCCATCCGGTCGTCGTTCCACACATAAGGCCAGTCCCGACCGAAGTCGCTATCCTTGTCAGGCCCGAAGCCGAATGACTCGTTCGCCACCGAAATCGCCTCCGACCGCTCGGCGGGGCTCAGTTGCTTCACTTCAAAATCACAGGCCATTTGCTTCTCCACATCCTCTGCCACGCGACGATCGGCCGGAAGCACGCGCGAGTTTTGCTGTTGAACGACCTGCAGCAGGTCCATAAGCTACTGCCTCGCACCGTGGCCGCCTGCCAGCCGGAGAGCATACCAATGACGCCAAAGGAAAACTACCTTCGTGTAATTCGACACGATAAGCCCCAATGGGTGCCCACGGACATCCCCGCAGTCATGCTGGGCCCACCTGTTATCGAACGCCCCGGCGAGCCCGTAAAGGACGATTTCGGTGTACAGTGGTCACTTGAGAAAGGCGCCGAGGGAGGCACGTATCCCACGCACGGCGGGCATACCATTACCGACCTCCACAACTGGCCCAGCCAGATAACCATTCCCGATGTCGACGCCATGGACTGGCAGCGGGTCCGCGACGAGGCCGCCGAAAAGGCCCCGCCCGGCAGCGGCACAATGAAGCAGGGCTTCGTCGAGTTCGGCCTGTACGAGAGAAGCTACCTCCTGCTAGGCATGGAAGAGGCCCTGATCGCCTACCTCACCGCTCCGCAGCTCATGGAAGAACTCGTCGCCGCCATAGCAGATTATAAAATCAACCTCATCTACCGTTTCGTCGATGCCGCCGGCGGTCTGGACGTCGTCTGGTACGGCGACGACTGGGGGAACCAGAACCAGCTCTTCCTCCCGCCCCACGTCTGGCGAAAGATAATCAAGCCACACACCAAACGCATCTACGACTGCATACACGATTGCGGTGCCCTAGTAAACCAGCACTCCTGCGGCAGGATCGACGAAATCTTCGCCGACATGGTCGAGATCGGCTGCGACATGTGGAACCCCTGCCAGCCATGCAATGACCTGGCGGGATTGAAGAAGCGGTTCGCCGGCCGAATCACCTTCATCGGCGGAATCGACAGCCAGTTCGTCCTCGATCGCCCCGGCGTTACCACTGATGAAGTCCGCGCAGAGGTCCGCCGACGCATCGATGAACTGGCCGCCGGCGGCGGCTACATCGCCGGGCCAAGCCACGGCGTGCCCTACGACGAAGACATCATAAATGCCATGTACGACGAGATAGACACGTACGGCCGGGCCTTCTACGCCCGTAGCGCCTGACAAATGACACGAGGGACCTAACTGATGCCCCGCAACACACTCACTCCTGTTTCCTTTACCAAGGTCACGTTCGACGACGCCTTCTGGAAGCCCCGTGTCGATATCAACCGCACCATCACGCTGCCCATCGAGCACAAGCAGTTGACCGACTCAGGCCAGCTCGCCCAGTATCGCTGGAAGCCGGGCCAGCCCGGCATGCCCCACATCTTCTGGGATTCTGACGTCGCCAAGTGGCTGGAGGCCGCCGCCTATAGCCTCGCCACGCATCCCGACAAGAAGCTGGAGAATCAGGTCGATGCCGTCGTCGACGACATGGCCGCAATACAGGGCAAGGACGGCTACCTCAATACGCACTACCTCCTCGTCGAGCCCGACAAGCGATGGAGCGACCTGCGCGGCTGCCACGAGCTCTACTGCGCCGGCCACCTCATGGAGGCCGCCGTCGCCTACGCCGAGGCAACCGGCAAGACGAAGTTCCTCGATATGATGTGCCGCTACGCCGACTACATCCGCAGGGAGTTTGGCCGCGGCAAGGGTCAGCGGCGCGGTTACCCCGGCCACCAGGAAATCGAGCTCGCACTGGTCAAGCTTTTCCGCGCCACCGACAGGAAGGATTATCTCGACGTGGCCAAATTCTTCGTCGACGAGCGAGGCCGAAAGCCCCACTACTACGACAAGGAAGCCATCGCCCGCGGCGATAAGCCCGGAGACTGGCACTTCGGCGGCAGTTACCGCTACTGCCAGGCCGACAGACCCGTCCGTGAGCTCTCCGAAGTCACAGGCCACGCCGTCCGGGCCATGTACCTGTACTGCGGAATGGCCGATGTCGCCGCCCTCACCGGCGACAAGACGCTCCTGCCCGCGCTGCGCCGCCTGTGGAAAAACCTCACCCTCCGCCGAATGCACGTCACCGGCGGCATCGGGCCGACCGCCGCCAACGAAGGCTTTACCTTCGACTACGACCTGCCCAACGAGTCGGCGTACCTGGAAACCTGCGCCGCCGTGGCCCTGGTCTTCTGGGCACACCGCATGCTCCATCTCCAAAAGGATGGACAATACGCCGACGTCATGGAACTGGCCCTCTACAACGGCTCGCTGTCGGGAATCAGCCTCGACGGAAAGACCTTCTTCTACGTAAACCCCCTCGCCGCCTATCCCGGCGCCCCCTCAGGCCGACGAGAGCCCGGAACCCACCACCGCCGCGTCGGCTGGTTCGGCTGCTCCTGCTGCCCGCCCAATATCGCCCGGCTTATCGCCTCGGCGGCCGGTTACGTGTGCTCCTCGGACAATAACGGCCTCTGGGTCCATCTCTATGCCGGCTGCTCAGTCCAGGCCCAAGTCGCCGCCCAGACCGTCAACCTCACCCAGCGGACGAAATACCCCTGGGACGGCAAGGTGATGATGACCGTCCGCCCGCAGACCCCCGCTGAGTTCACGCTCGCCCTCCGCATTCCCGGCTGGTGCCGCAAGCCGTCCCTAAAGCTCAACGGCAAGGCCGTCTCCCTCAAATCTATCACCAAAAAGGGCTACGCCCGCGTCAAGCGCCTCTGGAAAGCCGGCGACCGCGTGGAACTGCTTCTGCCCATGCCCGTCGAGCTTATCGAGGCGCACCCAAGTATCCGCCAGGACGCCGGCAAGGTCGCCCTAAAGCGCGGGCCCATCGTCTACTGCCTGGAAGAGGTCGACAACGGCAAGCGATTGCACGACGTGATCCTCTCGCGCGACGCGAAGTTCTCTGTCAAATTCGACCCCAAGCTCCTCGGCGGCGTCAGCGTTATCACCGCCAAGGCCCACAAGCGCGACTCCGTCGCATGGGGCGACAACCTCTACTCAACCGACGCCACCAAACTCAAGCCCACCGCCATCAAAGCCGTCCCCTACTCCACCTGGGCCAACCGCGCCCCCGGCGAAATGCTCGTCTGGCTCAACCTCAGATAGTGGCCCAAAGAGCCCCTGAGACACAGAGAACTGAATAGCACCGAACCCAAACGCGGCAGGGGATCTGCCGCGGTTCTTATTGCCCCGCATTCAGCGCCGCAAGACACCCTCTTGCCGTGTAACGTGACATCCCCTCAGCCTCGCCGCAGACTCCCCTGCTGAACAGGACTAGGCCGAAGCCCGTGATTGGGAATCCCTCATGCGCTGGAGTATCACGCCTACAACCTGCTCGGGGTTCTCCGCCCCGCGAATTCGGCCAGCTGGCTCCCTGGACCCATGGCCGGCGGTATGGATTGAAATGCTCTGTAGTCCAAGCCGCCGCTCAATGGGCCCTCTGCACAACTTCACATCCGTAATCTTCCTATATGGTATGAACGTTTCAAATCGCCCATACCACAAGTAGTCGCGGACAATCCTCACGCCGTCTGCCTCAAGCCGGCAGGTATATCGCGCCGCCATCTCGGCAAGGGACTTGCGCATGCCCAGCAACAGCATGAGCCCGGTGACCGCAATCCCGACACCATACAGCACCAGCCCTGAAAGCAGGAATCGCCAGTAGTAGTACCTATATAATCCATCCCGTTGAATCTGCAATTCTTCCATGCACAGCCCTTTCTGACGGGCTACCGTGTGAATCTTCCATTCCCTCAGGTAGCAGGTCAAGTCCTATGTTTTAGTCTTGGCGAAGGCGCAAACACGAAGCTCACGAAGAGCACGAAGGCCACGAAGCAAAGCACTGGTATTAATGAGCACGCCAGGTCTCCCGACCTGTTGCGTTGGTGCTCTCAGTGTAGTTTGTGGCCTCTGTGGTGGGGCTTTTCTTCGCTTCCCGTCCTTTGTGGTCGTCCTCTACTTGTGCTTCCTGGCCGCCATGGACTGCTTGGCCGTGCTGGCGAGGGCGGCGTCGGTGACTTCCCGGGCCATGTCGGCCATGCCCTTGCCCAGCTTGCTCGCCTTCCGCGAAACGTAGAACTGCCTCACGTATTCATGCAGCCGCCCGATGATCCGCAGTTCCGGCAGCTCCGTTTTGGCGATGGCGTCCATGTTCCTTTTCAGCAGCACCTTGAGCTTCCTCGGGTCCTTCACTGTTTGCTCGTACCACCGACGCTCCGTCAGCAGCACGGAGAATTTCGCCTCATCGATGTACCGCCGGTGCAGGCTTACAAGGTGCGCCTGTTTGGACCACTCTATGTTCAGGTCGTCGTCTTCAAGGCCCTTCCGGGCCAAGGCGTCCACCTTGCCCTCGAGCTTGGCGGCCTTGGCCTTCAGCGCCTCATACTCCCGCTTGATCTTCGCCAGCCGACGCTTTTCGTTCGCGATGTCCTCTCTTTTCACCGCCGGCGGCAGCGGAATATCCAGCGACGGCTCGCAAACATACGGCTCCTGCGGGCGCTCTTTCGTCGCCTTTACCAGCGCCTTGGCGGGCTTGTGCGCGAGCGTCTTATCCGCAGCCATCTCAAACCGCAGCGTCACGATCTCCCGGCTGCCTGCTGTGAACATGAACCTTCCTCCCTTGCCCTTCAGCACCTCGCCCGCGGCGTCCTCAGCCGCGGTGCTCTTGATCGCCTTGCGGACCTTGCCGCTCATTTCGACCGCCCCGGTCACCTTGCCGTCGCGCGGGTTGAAGCACCGCACGATCAGCGCCCTGCCATCCTCGCTTCGTTTCATTGAAGAAAACGTCAGCTTATCCGCTGGCGTGATCTTCACAAAGCTCTGCTCAACAGGCAGCTTCCCCGCATGAGCATTGGTGCTCACAACGCGTACCGGCTCGACGTACAGGTCCCGCTCGACGTGCACCCCGCCGGCGAACCAATCCCCGCTGTGCGGGCAGAAACCGTACTGGAACGTATGCGTGCCGAAGCACTGTGCCTTGGGCGTGTATATCTCCCACCCCACGTCGCCGTTGCGCGTCAGTATGTCCAGGTGCGTCATCCACCCCACCGACCGCAGCAGTGTCAGCGCGATCTCGCGGGAGGGCTTCACCACTTCGTACTCTCGAATCCCCCTCGCAAGCGCCGCCGCACCCGTGGCGCCGTCGCTATAGTCACAGAAGCCATGGAACGGATAGCTCGTGATCCGTACCGTGTCCCGCCCCGGAACCACCAGCCCCGTCAGTCGCTTCGGCAGGTCGATGCCCCACAGCTCGCCAAGGTATGTGAACGCGTTTACATCGAACGACTCGCCTGCATACGAGTGCTCGCTTTTCACCCCGCCGGTGGGGAAGTGCACCCGCACGCGGTGATTCTTGGCCGCGTTCGTCAGGCTCGTCGTCCACTCCACCCGCCTCGAATCCGCCGCCAGGTCGATGTAGCTGACCACCGGCATGTCGACCGTCTGCCTTGTCCGCTCGCGGCGGTTTTTGTGCAGCGCCGCTGGTATCTTCATCACATATTCAACGCGAAAACGAGCAATTAGCGGCCCGTACTGCTCGACGGTCACTGCCGCCTTGCTGTCTCCCGAACGCACCAGCTTCTCCACCGGCGGATACGAGTAGTCGTACACGTCGCCCATGTCCCCGCCGTCCACCAGCTCCCCGCACCGGCGATACATCTTGCCCGTCGCCTTGCACGTCACGTCCACCGTGCCGTTGCCGTTCACCTTGATCTTCAGGAACTTGTTCTCAGCGGTAAGCTTCTTCTCATCCACAGTCACACCGCGAACATCCTTCAGCTTTCCCCTTCCTATCGGCTTTACGAACACCGTCCCGTAGCCCACCGCAGGCAGCTTCGGGCGAAACGCAATTTCGAACTTCCGCCCTTGAACGCCGGAAATCTGCAGCGGCAGCGTCTCACCGGCCGCATCCACAACCTTGAAAGGCTCGAAATCCTTCGGCAGCTCCACTACCGCCCGCACCACATCCTCCCGCTCGTGGTTGGACGGATTAAACACCACCAGCGCCACGCCGTCGTCGCCTGCCTTGCGCGTGTCGACGTTGCACACGATCCGCTCGATCTTCTCCGCCACCACCCCGCCGGAAATGCTCTCCACGCGGTCGTAGCGCTTGTGCATGTCGATGTCCACGTTGTCACTGTTGCACCCGCATATCCCGTCGTGGTGGTCGTTCTGCAGCAGCAGCTTCCAGCATCGTTCGATCTCATCAGCCGGATACTTATCGCCCCTGCTCCACGTAAATGCGCTCAGCGGCTCGGCCCATTTCTCGCACATCTTCTCCAGCCGGTCGTTGCGAAGTTTCACCGGCATCCGCGTCGACAGCGTCCCGTGCAGCAGCGGCATGTAAATCCCGCTGTAAAGGAAACCCTCGCAGTGCGGCAGCTTCCTGCCCTCCAGGTGCGGGCGGATGATCTCGATGAACTCATCCGGGTTGGTCTGTTTCAGATCGTAGCACTTGTCCTTGGAGTTGATCTTTCGAATTATCGGCAGCACGTCGTCTATCACCTCGTCCTGCTCGAATCCGTTGATCAGCGGTATGTGCGGCGCGAAGCATAGCGGCGTGAGCTTCTCGATCTCGATGTCGATGCGGTTCTCGGCGATCTTCGGCATCTGCGCAAGGTTCATCGCGTTGCGCGTTGTATTCATCGTGTATACCGCCAGCAGCTCGCTGCCGTCCGGGCCGGACCACGTGAACTCGCTCATGATCTCTTCCGGCGGAATCGGAAAGCCCCTCGCGATGAAGATGCCGTTGATGCCGAACTGGTTCAATAGCTGCGGTGTCTGGCTGATGTGACCGAACGTGTCGACCAGCCAGCCGACCTTCATCACTTTGCCGAACTTCCTGCCTATCTTATGACCAAGCAGCAGGTTCCGAACGTGCGTCTCGCCGGAAATCAGCACGTAGTCCGGCTGCATGTATGTCGGGCCGACCGCGATGTTGCCTCGCGACACCCACTTGCGGAACTTCCCCTCCATTTGCTTGCGCTTGGCCGGCGAGAGCTGCTCCAGGTAGTCGTCCACCACCTCCGCCTGCCCGTCGGTCACCATCTTGTACTCAGGCTCCCGCTCCAGCATCTCAAACAGGTTCTCAAAAAAAGCCGCCGCTTGCCCCCGTGTTATGCAGTCCGTCAGGACCCAGTCGCGGTCCCAGTGGTTGTGCGTGATAATGTGGCCTGTCACCCGCCGGGGCGCAGCCTTCTTCGTCTTGCTTTTCGCCATTGTGAAAGTCCTTTGAGGTCTGCTGATGCCTCTGTCCGGTGGCCCTCCGTGGACAAGTCGTGTACTCATACCAGGAATCACAAATCTGTCAACTCCGCATTGCGGTTTTCTCCTCCCCAGGCCAAAGGTTCAGTTGTTTACCCGCCCCACCGCCCCCGCCAAGGCGGATTGGCTGGCGCATCAGCCAGCTCTGCCGATGAAACCACCTGCGGTACCGTCCGATCTCCCCGCAGTGCGATTCGACAACCCGCCAGAAGCGTCTGGAGTGGTTCATGTGAACAAGGTGCGCCAGCTCGTGCACCACGATGTAGTTAAGAACGTCCGGCGGCGCACACACCAGCCGCCAACTGAATGACACGTTGCCCGCCGACGAGCAGCTCGCCCACCGCGTCCGTTGGTCGCGTATGAATATCCTGCCGACACCAACGCCCATCGCCCCGCTCCACCGCTCGACGCATCGGACGATCCGCTCCCGCCCGCGCCGCCGAAGCCAGTCCTCCATCATCCCCTCGACCTCCGCCCCAGCCCCGCCAGCCGACTGCAACACCACTGCCCCACCTTCAACACGGACACTCCCTCCCCGGCCGCTGCCGGTTATCACTCGCAGCGGCATCCATTCACCGCCCAGCAGGATGGCGCTATCCGGTAGCACCGCCTCCCGCTCCGCCTCGGCCCGAACCGCGCGGAACTGACTGATTTTGGCCAACACCCACTTGGCTCGTTCGCATAGAAACTGCTCTGCCTCCCGCACCGCACCCCGCCGCGGAAGAACGATTTCCGCCCCGTCGTGGCCCACCTGAATCTGCAGCCGCCTGGCCCGAATAGACCGCCGCAGCCGCACCGTCAGCCGGCGCTGGCCTGTGTCGATCGTCAGTTCCTCGGGCGTCCGTCGCATATCCGGCCTTCCGTGTTGCTGCTGTTCACTGGCAGGCTAGCACACCGCGACGCTCACGGCAATCCAAGATCACCCCACTCTCCCGTCGCCCTCTTGCCTGGCAGCCATGATTTGTGTATTCAAGGCCTCATGAACGAAACTGCGGTAATGCTCCTTATGGGCTGGCTGGCCGGCCTACCCATCTTTCTCGGCGGCGTGCTGTCGCGGTACGAGAACATCCCCGAAGGCCTCGCAAAGCGCGAAATCCTTCACGCCATCGTGGGTTTCGGCGGCGGACTGCTGGTGGCGGCGGTGGCTTTGGTCCTCGTGCCCGAGGCCCTGCAACAGCTTTCACTTGGGCTGCTGGTAGGCAGCTTTGTGCTGGGCTCGGTGGTCTTTAGCCTCATCGATCGGCAGTTGGCCATGCGGGGAGGGCCGCTCGCACAGACGCTGGCAATGCTCATGGACTTTCTCCCCGAGGCCGTCTCACTCGGCGCCGTCTTCGCCATCCACCACAGGCTCGGTATCCTGCTGGCGCTGCTCATCGGCGCCCAGAACCTTCCGGAAGGCTTCAACTCCTATCGCGAGATGACAGCCGCCGGCAACCGACCCGCAAAGGCCATCCGAACCATGTTCCTTCTGAGCTTCTCCGGCATCCTGGCCGTCCTCCTCGGTCGGTTCGTCTTGCAGCCCTACCCAAGGCTCGTAGCCGCCTTGATGTCCTTCGCCGCCGGAGGAATTCTGTACCTGGTCTTTCAGGACATCGCACCCATGACCAAAATGAGACACCACTGGGCCCCGCCGCTGGGCGCGTCGCTCGGATTCGCCGTCGGAATGGTCGCCGAAAGACTGCTTACCTGAACGCCGCCCACGACGAAGGCCCAACTAAACCCACTCGAGTGAACAAGTGGCAGGATTGCTCTACCAACCGGACATGGATGGCCTCCGCCGCCGAATGACCGCCTGGTGGAACCGACAGGACATAGGCAGGCCCGCCATGCAGGCCTATGGCCCACGCGCTAACCCGCCCATAGAGCCAACCCCCGAGCTCAATGTCCCGCCGGACGTCGCCAGCCCAAACTACACCATCAAGGACTTCGACTACCGCATACGCTACGCTATCCACAGCGTCGCCATGTACCAGTACTTCATTGACGCCCCGCCACGCACCGGCGCCGAGGTCGCACCTAACGCCCTGGCCCTGTTCCTCGGTGCACGCGGCCTCGAACGAGAGGGCACCGTCTGGTGCGAGCCCATCTTCCAAAAGCCGCAGGACGCCCGCTTCGAGCTCCGCCCCGACAATGTCTACTGGAAATTCTCCTGGCGCCTCGCCAATGAAATCAATCGCATCGGCGCCGGCAAGTTTATGCAGGAGTTTCCCGACCTCATCGAAGGGCTCGACACCCTCGCCGCCCTCCGCGGAACGCAAAACCTACTAACCGATCTCACCGACCGCCCGGACTGGGTCCACGATTGTCTCTCGAAAATCTCTGACTGCTGGCGCGTCGTCTACGACCGCTTCTACCAGATCGTCAAGGACGAGACCGGCGGCTCGTGCTTCTGGGCCTGGGCTCCGGGAAAAATGGTCAAGCTCCAGTGCGACTTCTCCGCCATGATCTCCCCGGAAATGTTCGGCGAGTTCATGGTCCCCGTCCTGGACGAACTGACCCGACACACCGACTACAACATGTACCACTGGGACGGGCCCGGCGAAATCCCCCATCATGATCACTTGCTTTCCGTCGAAAACCTGGACGTCCTCCAGTGGGTCCCCGGCCCCGGCGATCCGCCCTGCGACGACCCTTACTACTGGCCCATGTACCACAAGACCATCGACGCCGGAAAGCGGATGCTCATCGGCGCATCCATGCAGAACCTGCTCGCACTCAAGCGCGAGTTCGGCCTAAAGCTCAAGGACTTCATCCTCAACGTCTTCGTCCCCGACGCCAACGCCGCACAGCAGGCGGTCAAAATGGTCGAGTTCTGACCGTCATTTTCGATTGCCAAGCGGCAGGTTGTAGTCCATCATATCGCCCTACGTCACCTGGCCCAAAGCAAGAGCAACAGTAACGATACTTCGGAGGCAACTCACCCGCCAACGGACTTGCCGGCGGTAGGCCCACGAACAATCAGGAGATGAATGTAATGGCAGGGCTGCTTTACCGCCAAGACATGGACGAAGTCAGAAAGCGCCTCACTCACTGGTGGAACGGAGGCGATCTCGGCCGGCCCGCCCTGCAGGTCTCCGCCAAGCGCGAAAAGCCCCTGGAGGACATCCCGGAGGTCCCCATGCCGGAAGGCTGCCAGACCGCCTGCTACACCACCATGGACTTCAACTTCCGCCTGAACCGCGGCCTGAGGGGACCCATCAACACGTACTACCTGGCTGAGAGTTATCCCAGCGCCTCACCCGACCTCGCCCCCAACACACTTGCCCTCTTTCTCGGCTGCCCGGGAATCGAGGCCCAGGGCTCCGTCTGGTGCGAGCCCATCATCGATCCCGACAACCCCGAAAGCGCTGTCTTCGAGGTCCGCGAAGACAACAAATACCTCGACTTCTCTCTCCGCCTCGGCAAAGAGTTCAAACGCCTTGGCGCCGGAAAGTTTCTCCTTGAGTTCCCCGACTTCATCGAAGGCCTCGACACCTTCGCCGCTATGCGCGGCACCCAAGCCCTGCTGTTTGACCTCGTCGAGCGGCCGCAGTGGGTCCACGACAGCCTCGCCAAGATCACCGCCTGCTGGCACGACGTCTACGACCGATTCTACGACTTCATGGCCGACGAAACCGGCGGCTCCTGTTTCTGGGCGTGGGCCCCCGGAAAAATGGTCAAGCTCCAGTGCGACTTCTCCGCCATGATCTCACCGGAAATGTTCGGCGAGTTCATGGTCCCCGTCCTCGACGACCTCACGCACTTCACCGACTACTCCATGTATCACTGGGATGGGCCCGGCGCCCTGCCGCACATCGACCACCTGCTGAATCTCGAAGCACTCAACATGATCCAGTGGACCCCCGGCTCCGGCGCAAAGCCTCTTCACGACCCGCAGTGGTTCCCTATGTACCACCGCATCGTCGAGGCCGGTAAGAAGCTCATCCTTATGGGCATCCCCACCGACACAATGCCGCTTATGAAGAAAGAGTTCGGCCGAAAGCTCAAGGACTTCATGATCAACCTGCACTTCAACACCCGTGCCGAGGCCGAAGAAGGCATCAAGCGGGCACAATACTAGCTCCCAGGCTAATTAGTAAACGATCCCGCCCGTCTTCGACACGGCAGGGCCCTCCTCACCGCCGGCCTGCCGGCCTGCCCCCCGGTAGGCAAGGTAGGCAGGCCATGTGTCCCCTTAATCTCATCAGCAGCTCGCGCCATTCCGCCCGGCGGCATAGAATGACATAGTAGAACAAGGAACCTCTTAATGGCCCATTGTGACCAGGAGGCCGAAAATGCATCGTTATGGCGTTGCACATTGGGGCCTGCGGCTGACTGCATTCTTCCTCATCGCCGGCGCTGCCCTGATCTGGCTGGGAACCTCCACCCCCAGCGCATCCGTCAGAATCGCTTCTTTCACATCGGGACCTGCATTGCTGCTCATGGCGGCCGTAATGCTCGTCGTCACCGCCTGGGCTCGTGTAAAGCAGGATGCAAACGACCGGCGCATGCACAAGTACAGTTGCCCCCAGTGCGGCTACCAGCCGCATCTCGATGAGGTCGAGCACCAACAGTCATTCCCCTGCCCGATGTGCGGCAATCCCGTCTACGAGTAGGTCAATCCGTTCGGGCCACTGTCACCCAACGGCGTAAGTAGCTCGCACCCGCACCGGTACCTGTTCGCCATTGCTCCACACAACGTAAGCCGCTACAATCCTGCTCTTTCGGCCCAGACGGCCCGGCTCCCGCCGCCTGGAGCAAAGGAGCCAGCGGTGTCGCCCGACGAATTGGCGAGAACTACGGCATTCAGCGGCCTGAAGGCCTACAGCTACCTCAAGCACCTGGCCGTCACCATAGGCCCGCGATGGACAGGCTCCGCGACCGAGCACACCGCCGCCCGCCACATCGCCAAAATGTTCCGCTCGTTCGGCCTGAAAACCAGCCTCCAGCGCTTCCCCGTCCGAACTTTCTCCAACAGCAAGTGCACCTTCCAAGTAAAGCGCCGCGGAAAGTGGAAGACCATTGCCATCCAGCCGGTCTGCATGACTGCCAGCGTCCGAAACCTCTCCGGCAAAATCCACTACCTCGAGTCCGCCGCAAGAGAGTGCTGGTCGGATGACATGGCTGGAAAGATCATTCTCACCCCCGATCGCCATCAGCCCGCCGACAGACCCCTTCTCATCCGCAAGTACAAGCCCAAGGCCTGGATCCTCATTGAGTCAGGCCTTGGCCCCGAGCCCGTTCGCTTCGCCATGCCGCACGATGAACGCCAGGCCTTCGGCGACATCCCGCACGCCAGAATGACCCACCTGGATGCTCTGGAAATCGTCAAGCACGGCCTGACTGAAGCCAGAATGACGATGATTAACTCTGACCGCGCCTCCTACTCCCTGAACGTCGTCGGCGAGGTAAAAGGCAGCGATTACCCCGATGAAATCGTCGTCGTCTGCGCCCATTACGACTCGTCGTTTGGAATAAGCGGCGCATCGGACAATGCCGCCGGCTCGGCCGTCATGTTGGACCTCGCCCGCGTCCTCGCCGCTGCAAAGCCCCGCCGCACGCTGCGGTTTATCGCCTTCGCCGCCGAGGAAACCAGAATGCAGGGAAGCAAGCATTACGGCTGGGATTTGACTAAGCGCGCCGAGCGGCAGAAAAAACGCAAGTCCTTCAACGATAAGACCGACAAGACCGACCTGGATAAACACGTCTTCTGTCTCAACATCGACGTGCAGGGCGCAATAATCGGACGGCATAGCTTCTCCTTCTCCGGCGTGGAGGACATTGGAGCCTCCGTGCGCCTCCTGGCGAAGGAAGTTGGCCTACCTGCTAACGTCTCCAAGGGCGCGGGAATGATGGACGGCTCGGCCTTGGCGGCGGTCGGCATTCCGGCGCTTCAGTTCGCGCGATCGGCTGCTACAGGCGGCTACATGCACACGAGCTTAGACGATATTCGCTTCCTTTCGGCCGATGCCCTGGCAAAGGCCGGGAAGTTCGTGGAGCTTTACCTGCGGCGATACTTCGTCGACGCCCGGGCACTGCCGTTCCCCAGGGAAATACCTCAGGACCAGGCTAAGGAACTAGCCGGCTTCAAAAAGTCCCACCCCAAACCCCGCAAGACCGGAAAGAAACGCGCCCGAAACCCCGGGCGATGAGACAGTCAGCAGGAATCAGTTGATGGCCAAGAAAATCAATGCGCAGTTCGATGGCGAAAGAGCGATCGAGCACGTCAGGCAACTGGCCGTAGAAATCGGCCCGCGCCTCACCGGCACCGACGGCGAACACAAGGCCGCGGCCTACATCCGGAAAACCTTCAGGTCTTTCAGCCTCCGGACCAGTTTTCAAAAGTTCCCCGTGGACACCTTTGCCTCCGCAACGTGCAACCTGCGGGTGCTCGACGGGCGAAAGTGGCGCCACCTCCCAATCCAGCCGGTTGGACTGTCCGGCAGCACCCCCAAAAGCGGCCTCACAGCCGAACTGTACTTCGCAGAAGGAGGCGAACCAGAATACTACGCCCCGCAGATGGCCGGAAAGATCGTCCTCGTCTGCGGAAACATCAACCCCAACGACCGCTACAAACTGCTCGCACACAAGCCTGCTGCCATTGTCTTTATTGAGGGACACCTCACCGACGAGCCCACCCGAGTCAACCTTCGCGAGGAGACGCTCGAGGCCTTCGCAAAGATCCCCGTAGGCCGAATCCGTCACCTCGACGGCGTGGACATTATCGCAAAGAGCGTCTCAAAGGCCAAGCTTACGATGGTCAACACTCGCCGAAGGAGCTACTCCCTAAACGTCATCGGCGAGCTTACCGGTATGCAGTACCCCGACGAAATTGTCGTCATATGCGGCCACTACGATACATCAAGAGACATCCCAGGCGCGCTGGATAACGCCGCCGGCACCGCTATCGTCATCGAGCTGGCACGCGTGCTTTCCGCCCAGCCGAGCAAAAGGACCCTGCGGTTTATCGCTTTCGCCGCTGAGGAAACCGGCCTCAACGGCAGCAAATACTACGCCTCCCAATTGCTCAAGGAAGACAAGCGCCGTCGCAAGCTCAAGAGCTTCAATGACAAAACCGACAAGACCGACCTCACCCGCCACGTCCTCACATACAACATCGACGTCCACGGCGCGATAATTGGCAAACATGCCTTCAACTACTCCGGCACCGAGGACCTCGGCGCCGCCGTTCGTCTGTTGGCCAAGGAAATCGGCATGGTCGCCTCCGCTGAACGCGGACCGATGAGCTCCGACGGCTCGTCACTGGCCGCCATCGGCATACCAGCACTGCAGTTCGCCCGTGGCGGAGGCACCGGCGCGTACCTCCATTCCTCCCTCGATGACATCCGCCTCGTCTCACCCGACGCACTCGCCAAGGCTGGGCGCTTCTCCCAGATACTCCTGACTCGTTATGTCACAACCGCCGCCGCCTTCCCCTTCCCGCGGGAAATACCCGCCGACCAGAGCTCCGCCCTGGAAAAGTACAAGATCAAAAAGGACAACGCCGGCAAGAAGACCCCCGGAAAGACTGTCAGGAAGACAAAACGTCGCGCAGCCAATTAGCCACGAGCCTGCTCCGCGCAAAGCCCTCTTGCCACACTGTTGTGCCGTGCGTATTCTGCTGCGTGGCTGCTCGCGTCTCAAAGCATTGGCCTGGCCGGATAACCCTCATCCGCCCCGGAGAAAAGGAGCCTGCCTGTCATGACAATTCGTGCGGTGATACTTGGACTATTGGCTGCCGTCTTTATCGCCGCCGTCACCTATCTAAACGACCACATCTGGTTGCTCAGCCAGATCGTCAGTAGCCACATGCCCGTCTTCATATTCGGCCTGCTGGTTGTCTTGGCCGTCCTGGTCAACCCCTTGCTGTTCCTCGCCAACCCCAACTGGCGACTAAAACCAAAAGAACTCGCCGTTTGCATAATGCTGATGCTCGCCGTCTGCAGCATTCCCAGTTATGGATTCCTCACCACCTTTACCAGAGCGTCAGCCGTCTCCGCAAACATCTACCGAAACAGGCCCGGCTGGAACAAGAACCAGCTCAGGGAAACGCTTCCCTCATTCATGCTTCCCGGGGAGGGCAAGTACCTGCCCGACCTCACCGAAACTTTTATGCGGGGCGCCGGCTCACCCGACGCCAAAATATCCCTCGCAGAAGTCCCATGGCGATACTGGCAGAGGCCCCTGACCGCCTGGCTCCCGCTTGTCGTCCTCATGGCCGGCGCAGTCATCTGCTTGGGTCTCATCATCCATCGGCAGTGGTCCCAGGGCGAGCGATTGCGATACCCCATCGCCGAAGTTGCCTCAACCTTCATGCAGCAAGATCCCGCCAGAGCCGGTCCGCCTCTCTTCCGCTCCCATATGTTCTGGTGGGGACTGGGTATCGTTCTGTTCATCCGCGTCTCCAACGGAATCTACGCCTGGTCAGGCGGAAACTGGATCAACATCCCCTTGTATTTCAGCTTCGACGGTATCTGGCTTAAGTGGCAACTCATGCAGAAGGCCGACTGGTGGTCGCGCTTTATCTTCAACCCCCAACTGTTCCCGACCGTCATCGCCATCGCTTTCCTCCTTGCATCGGACGTCGGGCTCTCCCTGGGTATAGCGCCAATCTGCTTCACCGCTGTGTCAATGTTCCTCCTCGGCGGCTACGGCGTAGGCATCGGCACCGACGACTACATGCGGGGAGGCTCAGCCGTCTGGCAGAGGTTCGGAAGCTACCTGGCGATAGCACTGGTCATAGCCTACACCGGCCGTAGATACTATTGGGACGTCCTCACAGGCGCCCTGGCTTTCCGCAAAACCGAAGGCGTCGACCCCGCCGCCAGAATCGCATGCCGACTGCTGATCCTCTTCATGGCCGCTATGATGGTCATCCTCACCCTCATGGGCCTCGACTGGCCTTTCGCCATTCTCGCCGTCATGCTCATTCTGCTGGCTTACCTCGGCATGGCACGCATCAACTGTGAGAGCGGCCTGTTCCTAAACCTGCCCCGATGGCAGCCCATCGGCGTGCTCCTGGGCCTCTTCGGCGCTGCCGCGCTCGGACCCAAAGCTGTCCTCATACTCTCCATGCTTTCCATCGTCTTCACCGTCGGCACGTGGGAATGCTTCATGCCATTCTTCATGAACGGCCTCCGCCTCTGCACAAACCAGAACATCAAGCCCGGACGCGCCGCCGCCTCCGCCGGGGCCTCCTATGTCCTCGGACTCCTGGTCGCCGTGCCCGTGATCCTCTGGGCCTGTCACAACTATGGCGTCAGCCGAGAGCCTATCGGCTGGTCACTCTATCCATACGAATTGCCCTCATATGTCTATGACTCCGGTGACAATATCGTCAATGAACTGAAGGCCGAAGGAAAGCTCACCGACTCACTCAACTACACCCCCATACAGCGAATCCGACACATGGAAGCCTTGGAGTCCGTAAAATTCTGGAAAGGCGGCGAGTTCTGGAAGAACAGATTCATCGTCGCCGCCGGCATCGGTCTGATCCTCGTCCTGCTCGTCAGCTACTGCAGGCTCCGACTGCCCTGGTGGCCTATACACCCCGTCTTGTTCATGGTCTGGGGCACCCGCCAGATGGCTGAACTCGCCGCCTCGTTCCTCCTGGGCTGGATCATAAAATCAGCCGTCACACACCTCGGCGGAATGCGCTCCTACCAGAAAGCCAAGACACTCATGTTCGGAGTCATCGCCGGTGACCTGCTCGGCGGCCTGATCTTCATGGCCGTCGGCGCCGTGTATTACTTCGTCACCGGCAAGCCTCCGCTGCACAAGGCCGGAATCTTCCCGACGATGTTCTAGACCACTCCGCCCCGCGCTCACCACGGCCCCCAACCGATATCACTCCCATTCAGTCATGTGCCTGTACACCCCCCCGCTGTTTTCCGCTATCCGCTGCATAACCTTATGCGCCTCCGCATCATCCCCCACCACGAATGTGTTGATGTAAACATCGAACGCCCACAACTCCTCAATCGCATCAAGCAGTCTGTGGTTGTCAACGAACCCGTCTCCGATAATAAAAATCAGCTTCGGCTGTCGCGGCGGCGCCTTTCTGAGCACCTCAAATGCCCGCCGAATCGCCGGCACCGCATACGTCCTTCCGCCGGCCTCCACCGAATTCAAAAATTCCGCCGTCACTTGCCTAGTATGGGCGCTCGCCGGCGTCAGCCCACCCGCACTCCTCTCCAATGGCTCCCCGTCCGCGCAAAGAATCACGTCAAAAGGCTGCCTCGGACCAAGGTCCTCAATCGCCGAAAGCACCTCCTCCCTCACTCGACCGAACGTCCCCTCCATCGACGCGGATCTGTCGATGACATACACGACGCACGTCGTGCTCCAGAACTCCCGCTGATACCCACGCCGATCGTGCGCCGGCCCCTCGCTGCCTGCTGCCCCCCACATCATCTCCTCCGTGCAACCCACACATGTCAACGTCAGCATCGCCGCCGCAATCGCACAGCCGCACCGACCAACAAATGCACGTCCAACCATCATGCGCTCCTGGTTCTCTGTTCTCTGAGGTCCTCCCATGCGCTCTCCCCGCACGGACCTGTGCCAAACATGACCTAAGCCTTTTGGTCTACTCAACGATTATACTCGCTCACCGTTCTGTCTCCACAATTGTCCCGTATGCTCATTCGCCAATTAACTTCCATCCCCCAGGCCGGTCTCGCCGCCCGCTGATAAAGGCCCACGATCTCACAGGCAATATCGGCCCTGGACCAGACTGGATATTCTCCCGCGCCGCATTACAATATCCCTCTGCCCCATGGATACCATGAACCCGAGCTAAAGCCCCAGGCGCCCGACAAAGGGACTGAGTTAATGGCCGATCCCGCCAAGCCGACATTGTCATCACTTCTGCCCTGCTTGCTGTCCCTCCTCCTTGCTGCCTCCGTTTGGCTCTCGCGCGGCTGTGTCGCCGCACCTGCTGAACAAGTCTCAGGCCCGCCCCCCACCACTATCCCAGTCGTCCCGGGCGACCCCGCCGACGACTCTCACGCCGCCCTCCTCGCCCGCACGGACCAGACCGCTCTGCTCACCGAGTGCCTCGCCGCATACGACGCCCGGCCCGTGACCGATTTCACCTGCACCTTCACACGCATGGAGGTTATCCGAGGCCGCGCCCAGCCGCGACAACAGGCCCACATCTGGTTCCGCCAGCAGCCCTTCTCCCTCGCCATGCACTGGACAGTCAATCCGCCTGGCGGCGACCGGGTAGTATATGTCGAGGGCCTGTACCCCGATTCGCAAGGCCAAAGCCAGATGCTCGTCAGGCCCACTGGCGAAGTCGCCAGACTATTGACCGGCGGCTCGATACTCCGCTCCCCAACCGCCCCCGATGTCCTCGCCCAGACACTTCGGCCTGTCACGGCATTCGGCTTCCGCAATACCCTCATGAGCATGATCGATGTCTGCCACCAGGCTCAGGCCATGGGCAAGCTCCACTACACGTTCGACGGCTACGCCGACGTCAACGGGCGCCCCTGCCTCGTCCTCACCCGCGCGATCAGCCAGCCCTGGCGAGAAGACATACCCGCCTGGACACGAATATTCATCGACCGCCAACTGCTCCTGCCCATCCGCCTCGAAGGCTACGACTCGGCCGGCCGCCCGATGTGGGAGTACCAGTTCGACGACCTCCGTCTCAATGTTGGCCTCACTGATCGAGACTTCACTCCCAATGCCAATGACATCCCCCTGCCGAACTGATCCCAGTAGCTTCTTTCCCCCGCCGACGGGCCCGCGCGGCAGCGCCCGGCAACCGTCGGCAGCCGTTGCCAGGCAGGCCGCTGCGGTAGACTTTGGTCGTGCCTCGTCGCGTTTCGTCGCGTTTGCTCGCCCTTGCTCGCCCGCTGCACCGCTTTCCACCCTCGCGGCCGACCGGTGGACCCAGAATTCCGGAATCTATACTGAGGAGATGCACTCATGAACATTATTGTCTTGATGCTGGACTCGCTGCGACAGGACCATGTAAGTTACTACGGCTGGGATGGTTGCCCACTGACCACCCCCAATATCGACGCCGTCGCCGCCGAGGCCGTCGTCTTTGATAACATCTATCCCGAAGGCCTGCCCACCATTCCCGTCCGCACCGACCTCATGACAGGCCAGAGCAGCCTCACTAACCGCACCTGGCAACCGCTTGTCCCAACCGATGTTACCGCCGCTGAAATTTTCGCAAAAGAAGGCTATCTCACCGCTCTTGTTGCCGATACATATCACCTGTTCAAACCTAACATGAACTTCCATAAGGGCTTCGATGTATTCCACTGGATCCGCGGGCAGGAGTACGATAGCATCTCGGCCGGCCCGCTCAAGCACCTCAGGCTCGAAGATCACATAACCCCCGGTATACCAACATATTGGCTCTCGAGCGTCCACAAGTGCCTCCAGAATCTCGACGACCGACTCGCCCCTGCCGATTTCCCGTGCTGGCAGACCATCGAGAAAAGCTTGGAGATTCTTAACCAGGCGCGACAATCTCAGCGCAAGCTATTCCTGTGGTTAGATACCTTCGAGCCCCATGAGCCTTGGTGCCCCCCTGCTGAGTTCGACATCTACGGCGACCCCAACTACACCGGCCCCAAGGTCATCATGCCCCCCGGCGGACCGGCAGCCAAATGGGGAGACGACGGTGTAACAAACCGCACGCGAAGCCTCTACGCAGGCGAAGCCGCCTTCACCGACCACTGTCTCGGCCATCTCTTCGATGGCATCCGCCAGATGGGCTATTTCGACGACTCCCTGATTGTCATCCTTTCCGACCACGGTCATCCCCTCGGCGACCACGGCAAATTCCTCAAGGGCGGCGATCGTATGTACAGTGAGCTACTGAAGGTACCTTTTATCGTCCGCCTGCCTGGCGGCGAGCACGGCGGTCGTCGAGTCCAGACGCTTGGTCGATTTCCCGACCTGCTGCCCACGCTGCTGGACACCGCCGGCTTCGGCGAGGCTACCATGTCCATGGCCGGTCGCAGCCTTAAACCCGTGCTGTATGGCCATGACGTAACACTTTATCCAGCAACCGTTAGCGGCTTTTTCCCAACCACTATGCGGTGCATTCGCACCCAGCAGCACAGCCTGTTCCTCGGTGCCGAGGGTGACACCGACGAACTGTATGACCTCCACGCCGACCCGCGCGAACGGACCAACATAATCGGCCACGCCGGCGACCTCGCGGCGAAAATGGTTAAGCTAATATCGCCAATATATCTGGGCCAAAGGACCCAGCCACGCGGCGTCCAGGGCTCAATGGAGGTCGCCGACACTTCCCTGGACTAAGCGGCCTGGACCTTCGTATGCTTCTGTTTTCACGCACAAGCTGGGTCTTTCCCCGAGCAGTCTTTCGGCTTGAATACAGTGGCCATTCTGCGCATAATCTTCGCCTGCTAGCTCTGGTTCCCAACGAAGATTGTCCCGTTGCCCCCTCCGGCGGCGTCGGCGAACGCCCCACCAACAAAGCCTTTGGGGTTGATCCTTTGAGAAAGGAAAGGACTTAGAAAATGTTTGGACCCTCCCGGTGCCTGATCGTGCCAACAATTCTTGCATTTCTTGCGTCTTTCGCAACGGCCGGCCCTGACGAGCATTCCACCAGTCAAGGAAGGTCTCAGCCGGCCGAGCAAAGTAAACCTAAAGACTGCTGGCTTGAGACAATCGACCTTGGCCTGGGTTTCGGGCTGTCGTCCAAGGACGCCCTTTATTGGCAGTCCACCGACGGACAGATCAAGATCAAGGCCGGCGGGCGAATCCAGTGGGATTACGGCTGGCTCGGCGGCGATGCGGTTCGAGACGACACCGGTCAGGATATTGAATCCCAAGGCGAGTTCAGACGGCTGTGGTTTTACGTTTCCGGCGATCTGGCCGAAATGGTTGACTTCAAGTTCGAGTTCGACTTCGCGGAAACGCATATCCTGATGGAGGACTTCTATATCCGTTTAAAGCAATTGCCGATACTCGGCAACCTTCAACTGGGGCACTTCGAGGAACCGTTCAACCTCGAGGAACTGGTAAGCAACAAGTACGTTACCTTCATCGAGCGAGGACTGCCCAATGTATTTGCGCCGGCCTATAACTGGGGCATAATGGCTCAGAACACTGCTTTCGACGAGCGGATGACCTGGGCAGTCGGCGCCTTCCGCGCATACGTCAATAACGACTTCGGCCGCTGGGGCTCCTCCAGCCAGGGCGAAGCGTGTGCTATGACGGGCCGCGTCACATTCCTGCCGCTGTACGAAGAAAGCGGCCGAGAGCTCATTCACCTCGGCGCCGCATACAGCATTCGTCGTCCCGAAGGGACAATTTCATTCAGCCAGCGTCCCGAAGCCCACATGGTGCCGAAGCTCACAAACACCGGAAGGATCGACGCTGACCGCGTGCACCTGCTCGGCGGGGAGGCGGCTTGGGTACATGGTCCGCTCTCGCTGCAGGGCGAGTACATCGCAGCTGCTGTTGACGCCGCGGGCGGGCAGGACGACCTATGGTTCAACAGCATGTATGTTCAAGCGAGCTACTTCCTGACGGGTGAACACAGGCCCTATGACACCAAGAATGGCTTTTTCACCGGCATCAAGCCCAAGAAGAATTTCCTCACGGGCGGCGGGCCTGGAGCATGGGAACTTGCCACCCGTTTGTCGTACCTGGACCTCAACGAGGGCGACGTCGCCTCTACAGCCAGTCGAATGCTGGACTTTACTTGCGGCGTCAACTGGTACCTCAACCCCAATCTGCGGATCAGCGGCAACTACATCCGCAGTTGCATTAACGGTTCTTTGACATCAGACGCAGCGGACATCTTCCTAGTTCGCCTGCAAGTGGCCTTCTAGCCGCTCACCCACACTGCAACCGTTCACCAGTTGTGTCGTTTTAGCGTTCATCACAGGCCCTTTCGGTTTCACTCCACCGACGTCATAATGTCGACGACGCAGAAGATGTTTCTTCGAGTTTCAGATCGCGACAGCGACGGTCTGCTCAGGTCAGAGCCATTGTAGGCAGGCTGAAATACCGGCAAGGCAAAAGGAATGAACTTCGGCAACGATCGCGTTGAGTTGGCGGTGGACAGCGAAACGGGCTTCATCAAAGACATCTACTCCAAAGAGACGGGCATTCATCACAAGTGCAGCGAAGATGACGGCATATGGCCTTTCGGCATGCGGCTGGGCGACAGCTACTCCCCTGACATTCTCCGCGTGGAGATCAACGGCTCGGACAAATGCACGCGCCAGAAAATGGCGCATGAGGAGCTGCGGGGCCCCGGCTGCAAGACGCTCCGCATGCACTACGCCAACATGCTGGCCACGGGTGGGACGCCGTCGGGGACAAAGCTCACGGTGGACATAATGCTCAAGGACGAAGCTGACTATTTTCTCATCACAGCCGACGTGGAAAACAGCAGTCAGTACAGCGTTACAAGCCTCTACTCCGGTTGGGGCGGGCTGGTGGCGGCTGAATCACCAGAGCAGGAGCACCTGGCGATTCCCGACTGGTCGCTGGGGACGATCTGGGATAACCCGCGTAAGAAGTTCTTTCACGAGCGGGAGACGTTCGGCTATCCGATCTTCGGCAGTCAGGGGTGCGTGGTGGCCGGGTGGATAGACCTTTATGGGCCGAAGGGTGGGATCGGCCTGGGCTATCTTAACAGGCAAGGCCTGACGATGTTCTTCAACATTCAGTCCGGGCCCGCTATCCCCAACCGGCTGTCCCCGCCCAAGAGCGAGGGGGTGGCTTTCAACTGGCAGCTGTTCAACCTTATTCACGGCAAGGCTAACGAGGCCCTGGCGACGGTGCCTGGCGTCTATCCGCTCAAGCGGGGGGAGAGGTTCAAGACTGACCCGTGGATACTGGCCCCGCACGGGGGCGACTGGCACCGGATGGCCGACATCTATCGCCAGGAATACGAGCGGGTTTTCGAAGGCGACTATCTCACTTGGGACAACACGCATCCGGCAGCAAAGAAGACAGACGTGACGACCTTCTACACAACTACGATCGACAAGGACGGTCCGGAGAAATTCGCCGACATTCCGAAGGCGATGGGCAGGATCATCAAGCGATCCGGCGTGGCACCCGAGAGCCTGTTAGCGGGCATTGTGGCGCTTTGGCACAGCCCGCTGAAGTGGCCCGACCATTTCCCTCGCGGCCAAACGGGCCCAAAGGCCGGGGCGGCCGTAGCGGCCTACGAAGCCATGGCCGGTGAGCTGCGCGAGATGGGCGTTGATGCGATTCTGCTTTTCACGCATCTTTTCTACAACCACCGCGACGCCAACGACTACGTGCCCGCCGCGGAGACCGGCCACGACCACCAGAACGTGATCTGGTACGAAATCGGCAACAACGCCTGCATGGATACGCATGAGTGGCAGGCGTTGTGGAAGGACAATTACATACCCGGGTACGCATGCGTCAACTGCGACGGCGTGATGCTCGACCAGGGCCCAACGCAGTATCTCGTGTGCAGCCGGCCTGAACATCGCCACGGCACGGACGGTCCGGCCATGCTGGGCTCGCACACCAAAGCGACACTGGAGATTCTCCGGGCCTTTCGCGAGGGCTTCGGCAGGCGTCCCGTGCTGCTGTGGACCGAGTGCGCAAGCGACCTGGCGACGCGACAGTGTGATATCTGGTCCGGCTGGGATGGGGCGCCCGAAACGGGGCGACGGGCCATGGAGATCGTGCGCTACACTTTCCCGTACCGGGTGTGTGCATACACGGCCTTCAAGCCCAAATGGAAAGTCGATGACGTGATGGCCTGCCTGGTGAATTCGCTGCTCGTGGGCGGGTATTACGGGTTTAACGCAGCCGAACGCTGGCCTAAGTCGCTCGACGGGGCGATCCGGAGCTACGTTGGCATGCGTCAAATGCTCCGTCGCAACAAAGCAGCTGGCTTCCCTTATGGTTTCCGCGACAACATCGGCGTAACTGTCAGCGACGAAAACGTCGTAGCCAAGATCTACACCGACGGCAAAGCGGCGACCCTCCTGTGGTACCTCCGCAAGCCCGTCAAGGAAGCCACCATCACCGTAGATTTCGCCGCCCTAGGCCTGGCCGACAAGGGAACGCCGCCCCGGTGCATTTGCTCCGGTATCACCGGCGACAAGTACGACCACGGCGGCGTATTCAACTTCACGGGCGAGCCAGCTGCATGTGCCCTTGAGCAAGGACAAGTCAAATAGCGACAGATCCTAGTCGGTGGCGAACATCCAGTGCCGGTGCTTCTTTGACAAAGGGCGCGGCCAGCCGACACAGGCGCAAGTGCCCGCGGCCAGCCACGCTATTCTAATAGAACAGCTCCGCATCCAAGCGCTCTGTCACGAGATATCGAGCAATACTGCCAGCGTGTCAAATCCGAGGATAAGGTGTTGACAGCTTTGTCGGCTGGTATTACGATTTTAGGAATAGTATTATCGCCCTTGTGGAGAACGACTATGAGCGGCCTGGTCAGGATGAGTTTGTCAATCGAAGCCCCCTTGCTCAAGCGCTTCGAGAAGATGGTCAAGTCGCGCAAGTACACGAACCGCTCGGAGTTCATTCGGGACATGATCCGCCAGAAGCTGGTCGAAGAAGAATGGGAGAGGAATGAACAGGCGGTTGGGACCATTACGCTGGTCTACGATCATCATTCCCGGCTGTTGAACGAGAAGCTGACGAATCTCCAGCATAAGCACCATGGTGTGATTCTGGCGACCACGCATGTGCACCTTGACGAGCACATTTGCGTCGAGATGATCCTGACAAAGGGCAGTTCTGGTCAGATAAGGGAGATTACTGATCTTCTGCGTCAGCAGAAAGGGGTCCTACACACGGCGCTTTCGATGAGCTCCACGGGAAAGAGATTACTTTGATAGGATTGCTTTCAGGTAAGGCTTCGGCAGAAAGGAAGAGGTAATTATGGAAATTCTGGCAATGCACATGGCCAACGAACTGCTAAGCGTTCCGGTTGCTGCGATTACACTTCTGGTCGCGGGCGGTGCAATCGCTGTCACCGCCAGGCGTGCACAGAAGACACTGGACCCGGAATGGCTGCCGCTTATGGGCGTGATGGGCGCTTTTGTCTTTGCCGCGCAGATGATCAACTTCACGCTGCCAGGCATGCCGGGCACCAGCGGGCACCTCGGCGGCGGGGTGTTGCTGGCGATCCTGCTGGGCCCCTCGGCGGCGATCATCACCATGGCCTCCATCCTCACAATACAGTGCCTGATTTTCCAGGATGGCGGACTGCTGGCGCTGGGGTGCAATATCATCAACATGGGAATTGTCCCATGCATTCTTGGGTGGTGGCTTTATCGGGTTGTATCAGGTAAAGATGCCGTCGTCCCCGCGTGGCGGCAATACATTGCCGCCTGGGCTGGATGCCTTCTCGGAGTGACCGCCGGCGCCGCTCTTGTGCCGATAGAGTCCGCCTTTGCCGGACGACTGAGCATTCCGGTGACGCACTTTCTTGCCGTGATGATTGGGGTCCATCTGCTCATCGGCGTCGTTGAAGGGGCAATTACGTTCGCCGTTCTGGCCTATCTGAGACAGGCTCGACCGGCGTGTCTTGGCTTGGCCGCTGCGGCGCAGAAGGAAAACATCAGCCGAAAGGCGGTGGCGCTGTCACTTGTGATCACGGCGCTGCTGCTGGCTGGCGTGGTGAGCTGGTTCGCCAGCACCAAGCCTGACGGACTGGAATGGAGCTACCTGGACCACAAGTACGCCCAGGCGCAAAGCGCGATAAAGCGCCCATCAGGCACCATCGACGCCGTTGACGAACTGCAGACGAAATACGCGCCGTTGCCTGACTATTCTGCCAGGCCGACGCATATGGGCGCAGTTGGCGCAGAAAATACCGACGAAGCGCCGTCTGACGACGCCTGGCCTAACATTAACGGCTGGACTTCGCTGGCGGGCGTTGTCGGCACAGCGGTGACGTTGGTGGCAGTCTACGCTGTGGCCATACTCCTTGGTAGAAACAAGAGAGTGCTGGGCAGCGGTCCAAGCCTGACCTCAGGCAGATCGGAATGCATCACAACTATATAGACAAGTTCTCGCATGGCGACTCTCCGGTTCACCGCCTGGACGCCCGGGCGAAACTGCTGGCGGTAATTGCCTACACGACGGTGCTTGCAAGCTTCAGTCGGTATGCCGTGGCGGCCCTTGTCCCCTTGGCGGTCGCCCCGCTAGCGATGCTGTGGCTGGGCCGGGTGCCCACGCGTTTCGCGGTTCGCCGCGTTGCTATTCTTTCCCCGTTCATCGTCATGCTGTGTCTTCTCGGCCCGCTGTACGACCGCAACCTTCACTGGGTGGCGTTCGGACCATGGCGATTCATGATCTCCGGCGGCTGGCTGACGGCAGCCAGCATCGCCGTTAAGTTCACGCTTGGCTTGTTGGCGCTGACGGCGCTGACATGCACCACTCCCTTTGCCCTACTGCTGGAGGCGATGCGGAGGACCCGCGTGCCAAGGCTGCTCGTGATGCAGCTTGGCTTTCTGTACCGGTACCTGTTTGTGCTGATCGACGAAGGCATTCGTATCCGCCGAGGCAGGGATTTTCGCGGCGCACGGCGGGCGAGGGCAACCAGGCGGCTGGCTGCGGTGGGCGGAATCATCGGCTCGTTGTTCGTCCGGACGATGGAGCGGTCCGAGCGCATACACGTGGCAATGTGCGCCCGAGGCTATCGCGGCGAGCCCCATAGTCTCAATCGTTTGCGATTCCGCCCGGCCGATGGGCTATTCCTTGCGGTGATAACGTTATACCTGGTGGTTTGTCGGTGGGGGTACCCGGCACTGTTGTCGTGAGACATTGATGTCACAGATACTCAACATCGAAGACTTGTTCGTCACCTATCAGGACGGCACAAGCGCCTTGCGAGGCGTTGGGTTGACGGTATTGCCCGGCCAGCGAGTGGGCCTGATCGGCCCCAACGGCGCCGGTAAGACTTCGCTCATGCTCGCGGTCATGCGGAGCGTGCCATTCACCGGCCGGATTATGGTGGACGGTGTCGAGCTGTCTCGCCGCACGACAGACGAAGTGCGCAGCCGCTGCGGAATGACATTTCAGGACCCTGACGATCAGCTCTTCATGCCGACATTGCTTGATGACGTAGCGTTCGGCCCGCTGAATCAGGGCGACAGCCCGACGGCGGCCGAGGCCAAGGCGCTTCATGCGATTGCTATGGTCGGCCTGGAGGGATTACAGGGCCGGTGTGCTCACCACTTTTCCGGCGGGCAGAAGCGAAACGCCGCTCTGGCGACGATCCTTTCAATGCAGATCAAGCTGCTGATGCTGGATGAGCCCGGGGCGAACCTCGACGCGCGCTGCCGCAGGCGGATGATCGATACTCTCCATGGGCGCCAGGAGGCGATGCTTCTGGCCACACACGATCTGCTCATGATCGGCGAGCTTTGCGACCGTGTGATTGTCCTGGATAACGGGCAAGTGGTCGCCAATGGGGCAAGCTGCGATATTCTCGACGACTCCGATCTGCTGGCCGCGCATGGCTTGGCCTGAACGGACCAGTTGCCTGCTGAGGATATTTTGGTCCAACGGGGCGGCGAAATAAGATGTCTGCGAAGCGATGCGGAGTTTTCTCTCGACTGTCGAAGTGGTTGACAACGGCCTTTCTATGATGAGAATAGTGCCTACGAAATCGGATCGGGTCTGACGATTCGACGCCCCGAAGAATGCCTGCGAGAGGTTGGCAGTAAGGCTTTGAATGGCCTCCAGCCGGCGGGCTGATTCGCAAGAGGTGATCTGTCAATAGCTTGCGCCCGTAGCTCAATTGGATAGAGTATCGGTCTTCGGAACCGAGGGTTAGAGGTTCGAATCCTCTCGGGCGTGTTTGACAAGGCCGGCTGCAACATAATGTCGCGGTCTGCTTTTTTTCTGCGCGGGTGGGCATGCCTGTATATTTGTGACAGACTCGTATGATTACCTGGATCAACAGCCAAATCGAAGGAATACCGCCATGAAGAATACAAGAAGCTTACTCGCTGTAATCGGCATACTGTTTGCGTCGTTCTGCGGCGGAGCGATGTCACATCGGTTGCTGTCGGCAGAACGGGCCGAGGCTGAGGACATAGAACCTGGCAACCCCAAGTACTTTCGGGCAACAAATCTGTATATTGTCGATGACGCCAGCAAGAAGGTCCGGGGGATATTCAACGTCGATGCCCAGGGAACTGTGGTGGTGGAACTGCGGGACAAGAACGATCAAGCTCGCGGCCGTCTGGTGTGCGACACGGCCCGCGGGAATCCGCAACTCAGCTTGCTGGATTCCTCCGGCAACGCGAGAGCTTCTCTGGTTGTGTCGGACGATACGCCTGTGCTGGAACTAACGGGCCAGGGCGGGCAGCTCGGCGTGTTGGCGACCGTCGAGGACACCCCGAGCGTTTCGCTGACGGATGGAGCGGGCGCAGTCCGCGCGCAGATGGCCCTGGGAGAGGACGGCACGGGCAGCCTGAAGTTCTTCGATGCCAAGGGCGCGGTGCTCTGGCAGGCTCCTCAGCCACCCGACACCGCTCAGCCGACGGCTAGATGATGATGACGTCTGAGGCCGGGACAAGCACGGACACGTGCCGGCCTTCGGCGGCAATGGCGGACGTCGACACGCCCAGGATTGTAACCTTCCACAGGTCCGCGTTTTTCATACGGCAGCAGACCTGAGCGACATCGCCCAGGAAAAGGCTGGCTTCCACCTGGGCCGGCAGAACCGCTGTTTCCTCAGAGCTGACCTGCGACTGGTCTGTACGAATGACGGCCCGTTCCGGACGGACGCAGCAGGTGACGGCATCACCGACGGACACGCCAGCCCCGGCCTTAGCCAGCAGCCGACCGACCGGCGTGTCAATTGCCAATGTCGGGCCGGCCACGGCGACACGGCCATCGACAAAATTACCCTCCCCGAGGAAGTCGGCCACGAACCGTGTTGCCGGTTGATTGTATACATCCTGCGGCGTGCCTATCTGGTGAATCTTCCCTGCGTCCATCACGGCGATGCGATCAGCCATGGACATGGCCTCCGTTTGATCGTGCGTCACATATATGGCCGTCGCCCCCGTGCTCTTTACAAGATGCCGAAGTTCGCTGCGCATCTGCATGCGAAGGCGGGCGTCGAGGTTGCTGAGAGGCTCATCCAGCAGCAGGCAGTCAGGGTCGGCCGCCAGAGCCCGCGCGAGTGCGACCCGCTGCTGCTGTCCGCCCGATAGTTGTGCCGGCTTACGTTTGGCGTAGCCAGCCATCTGCACCATCTCCAGCATTCGCGTCGCGGCGGCGCGTCTCGGGCCTTTGGCGACTCCGCGCATACGTGGGCCGAACTCCACGTTTCGCATGACCGTCATGTGAGGCCAGAGCGCATAGTTCTGGAACACCATGGCTGTGTTGCGCTTGTTGGCGGGCAGGTCCGTCACATCGCGGCCGCCCAGAACAATCCTGCCGGCAGTCGGCGCTGTCAGCCCGGCGATCATTCTCAATAGCGTCGTCTTTCCACATCCGCTTGAGCCCAGCAGGAAGAAGAACTCCCCCGCTTCCACGTCCAAAGACACATCGTCCACTGCCCGTTCTCCGGCGGCGCCGGAGTATATCTTCGTGACGTTTTTGATTCGGATGTCTTTCATTGCCTGCCTCTGCGGGCGGAGGAATTTTTTATCCTACACGCGGAAGATCGCGCCGAGTTTCCTTCCCAGCAGTGCCGCGGCGACGGCTATCGTACCGCCCAGCAGCGCCATCGCGTAAAGTCCCATCGCAGCCGCCCTGTTCAGCGAATCGGGCGTGCCGGCGTGGGCTTGCTGGTAGATTTCCTTGGTTATAGGGTAGTCATTCTGCAGTTGGGCGAGCATAAGCGAGTCGCTGACCTCCAGCATCGCGAATGAGAACGTAAGCACCGCGGCGGCTATCACGCTGGCGGATATCAGCGGGATGGTTATCCGCATCGCCGCCCCGGCGCGCGAAGAGCCGAGGTTGTGGGCCGCCTCCTCCAGCGAAAGCGGCACCTGCTGCAGCCCGGCCGATATGCCCCGCACCACGAAAGGCAGCCTTCGAACAGAGTACGCGACGACGAGAATGACAAACGGGTTGGCCCGCGGGCCTATCGACTCCAGCCAAGTCCCCTTGGCGGTCACTGCCAAGTAGCCGGCGGCGAGTATCATCCCCGGCACCGCCAGGGGCAGCATGGAAAGCGAATCCAGCAATCCCCTGCCTCTTGCTTTGGTGCGGATAATGAGCCAGGCCGCCACCCCTCCTATGGCAAGGTCGATCGCCGTGGAAGTGCTCGCGTAACGCAGGCTGTTGATGATGGCGTTGTAGCTTTGCGGACTTGCAAGGACCTCCTTGAGATGCGCCAGCGTGTAATCGCTGGGCAGAATCGTGCCGATCCACCGGCCCGACACCGCCCGCAGCACCACCCCCACGTGCGGCAGCACCGCAAGTACCGTCACCCCGCCGAAAAGTACCCACGCTCCCGCCGCGGCGCACGGGCCCAAGCGGCTAGCTTCGTGGGCGACCGATGCCTTTGAGCTTTCGGCCCGCAAGGACCTGCCGAAAACGAACTTGCCCATGACATACAGCACCACCGCACCGCCGAGCATGACGGTGACCATTGCGTAGGTCTCAGCGCCAGCCTTGGCCATCATCAACCGCTGGAATATCTGCACCGGCAGCAACTGGCGATATCCGACAATCAGCGGCGTGCCTATATCCGTAAGCGCCCATATGAAGACGATCGTCCCACCGGCGAACAGGCCCGGCCTCATCAGCGGCAGCGTTACGCGGAAAAACGCCCGCCGCCTGGACGCCCCAAGGTTGCGGGCCGCCTGGGCATAGGCGGGGTCGATGTTCGCCAGCGCCGCCGAGACGTTGAGGTACATGATCGGAAACAGGTGCAGCGCCTGCAGCACGCAGACAGCCGCGAAGCTGCCCCGCTGTAACCAGTCCGGGTTTCGGCTCGACACGTCCAGCAGGCCGAGCCTCATAAGAATGGCGTTAAGCACGCCGTCCTGGCTCAGAAAGCGTTCGGTCGACATTGCACCCACGAACGGCGGCAGTATAAGTGGCACCAGAAGCAGCATTCCCAGCACCCCCTGGCCGGGGAACCGGCAATTGGCGCGGATCATCGCCAGCGGAACCGCGATGAGGATGGACAGCGAAGTCGCAGCCGCAGCCAGCACAATGCTGTTCCACATGTACCCCAGGTACTCCGGACTGGTCATCACCGACCGCAGCCAATACAGGCTTGGCCTGCCCTCGTCGATGAAGCCCTTACCCACAGCCAGCACGATCGGCCAGATGAGCGTCGCCGCAAGTGCCGCAACCAGCGCCGCTGTTACAAAGGTTGAAAACAGCCAAGCCCTTCGGCGGGGCCTGTTGTTGAGCAGAGGCGATGGCGGAGAAGCTGCGGTCACTGGACAACCCGTACGTACTTCTGACGGAAAAACTCCCGCCACCCGGCGAGGATTTCGTTGGCTTGCTTCTCGTCCACGCGAAAGATTTCGCCTACCTGGCGGATTTGTTCGAGGGTAAGCACGTTGTCCGGTAGAAGGTTGAACTCCGCCAGTCGCTGGAGTGGGAAATTCGTCTCGATGAGTTTCTGCTTGGCTCGCCGCATGCCGTCGTAGTTGTCGATGGCGGCCACCTTGACGAGCCTGGGCATCACCGCGTATCGAACATGTCGCATCGCCATGTCCAGTTCCACGTTGGCTCGTACCTGGTAGGGGTTCGGTACCCACAAGTCGAGCTTGTCGGCGTAGGTGACGTACACATCCCGACGGACAGGCAGCCTTTGTATCATCTTGCGGATCGGGCCGTCCTCACTGCCGGGCGGAAGCGCCAGCATCGCCTGGCCCCGCGGGGACATGACGAAATCAACGAACCGCTGGGCAAGCTGCGGATGCAACGGATTCTTGAGGATAGCGATTGCGTCGGGGGTGAATATCGCCTCACCGGCTGGCAACGCAAATGCAAGGACGTCGGGCGCCTCCGCCACGCGGTTGACGCCGTAGAACTCGATGGCGGTGGCGACCGCAGCCGTGCCCTCAATGGGAGCGTCGGCAGCCTTCGATGCGCTTTCCACAATGCGCGAAGCGTTGGACAGCACAGCCATCAGCCTGGACCAGCCGCCGGGCCAATCCGGAGCCGACTGGACTATCATCTCGTAGGCAGCCAGGGCAGATCCTGATTGCGTCGGGTCAGCCAGGCAGACCTGGCCGAACATCTCCGCTGAACCAAGGTCTTCCCACGTGGTCGGTTCATCAATGCCGAGCTGTGTGAGTCTTTGACGGTTGTAGATAAAGCCGAATCCACTAAGAGCCGTTGCGACCCAAAGGCGGCCCGGGTCGATCAGCGCCATTCCCCCGAGTGTCGGCGGCACATTCTCCATTACATCATCGACCAGTTGCAGCTGCTCAAGTAGACCCTCCGCTGCCAGGTCGACGTAAAGGATATCCCCGCCGCCCCAGAGAATGTCGATGTCGATTCCGCCCGTTTTGGAGTTCTCGTAACTGTTGCGAATGAACTGCCCGATGGTCGTCCCCCCACCGCCGACATCCAGCCAGTCTATGTCCACTTTCTGGCCGAACTCAAGCGCATGCCAAAGCGTGAACGCCCATTCGAACTCATCAGTGATGTCGTCGTTGTGAGCGGAGATGGCCACCAGTTCGACGGTCGGCAGCTCAGCCAGCGACTTACCCCATTTCTGGCGGACCTGCTCGTCGGTCGCCGCCGCGCGGGGATCGTCTATCGCCTCGACAAAGCGTTTGCACCCCGCCGCCGTCATCGACAGCAGCAACGAAAGGAATAATCTCGTGAACATGCTTAATCCAGCACTAAGACAGGAACTCCATGACAGTCTCGGCCACAAAAGCTATCTGTTCGTCAGTCAGTTCGGGATAGACCGGCAGGGCTAGCGACTCCTCGGCGGCCCGTTCGCTCTCGGGGAAGTCGCCCCGCTTATAGCCCAGGCTCGCGAAACACTCCTGCATATGGAGGCTCAGGGGGTAGTACACCGCGCAGCCTATATTGCAGGCTTTCAGGTGCTCCAGAAGCTCATCCCGCCTGGGCGTGCGGATAACGTATTGATTATAGATGGAAACGTTCTCCTCCCGCACAACCGGCGTGACAATGGCGTCACAGCCGGCAAACAGCTCATCGTAGCGGGCGGCGTTGAGGCGGCGCTTGTCTGACCACTCGTCGAGATACTTCAGCTTGACGATGAGCCCGGCGGCCTGGATTGTGTCCAGGCGGAAGTTGCCTCCGACCCAAGCATGGTAGTACCTGGGCTCCTGGCCATGGTTGCGGAACATTGCCAGGCGCCCAGAAAGCTGCACATCGTTGGTGGTTATCATTCCGCCATCGCCCAGGCCGCCCAGATTCTTTGAGGGAAAGAAACTGAAGCAGCCCACCGTGCCCATCGAACCAGCCTTACGGCCCTTGTAGGTGGCTCCGATTGCCTGTGCGCCATCCTCGATGACGGTAAGGTTGTGCCTGCCGGCGATTTCCAGAATCGGGTCCATATCGGCTGTTTGCCCGAAAAGGTGCACAGGCATGATCGCCTTTGTGCGGCTGGTAACTGCGGCGGGAATCTTGGCTGGATCTATGTTGAAAGTGCCCGGCTCGATGTCCACGAACACGGGCTTGGCGCCCGTTCGCCATATGCTTCCGGCGGTAGCGAAGAAGGTATAGGGGCTAGTTATGACCTCGTCGCCCGAGCCGATTCCCAACGTCATCAGGCTGCATAACAGCGCGTCCGTGCCGCTAGAGACCCCGACCGCAGCTTCGCATTGGGTGTACTCGGCCACGAGTGATTCCAGTTCCTTCACAGCCGGACCGTTGATGAACAGTTGGCTGTCCATGACGGCTTCGACCACAGCGAGCAGTTCATCCTTGATTGTCGAGTATTGGGCCTTTAGATCCAGCAGGGGCACGTCCATGGTCATCCTCTTTGGTCCGGCGTGGCGAAGTTTTCAGGTAATATGAATCGACAGGTCGGTCCGGCCATGCGGCCCGTCGGTCAAATGGCAACTCACGCGGAAACTCTAGGCCTTGCGCCCCAGCCCGTCAACGGGTTTGTGTCGAATCCTTGCGACCAGGGGAGGCGCCTTGCGGCCGGGCTTGTCTTGGGGGACAATCCCCACGTGGACATAAGCAGCAACATTGCAGGCCGATCGAGAATGCTGGTGATCGTGCCTGCCCACAATGAGGCGGCAAGCCTGCCGGATGTCCTGGCAGACCTGGCCAAACACGCCCCTCAGGCCGATATTGCGGTCGTCGACGACGGTTCGATAGACAACACCGCCGCGGTGGCTCGCGCGGCCGGGGCGACAGTGCTTCCTCTTCCGTGCAACCTTGGCGTTGGCGGAGCGATGCAGACCGGATATATGTATGCCGCGGACAGTGGGTACGATGTGGCCGTCCAGTTCGACGGCGACGGCCAGCATCGCGCCAACCTGATAGCGCAGTTGGCTGGGCCCGCGCTGACCGGACAGGCGGACCTGGTTGTCGGCAGCAGGCTGCTGGGCGGGTTGAAGTTTCGCTTTCATCCGCTGCGGTTCCTGGGCAATCGGATGCTCGCGATGCTGATATCGGCGATCGGACATCGTAAGGTAACGGATCCGACAAGTGGTTTTCGCGCGGCCGGGCGGCGGGCGATGCGGTTCTTCGCCGCCCATTACCCGCAAACGTACCTTGGCGACACCGCCGAAGCACTGGTCTGGGCCGAGCGGGCCGGCTTGAAGATCACCGAGATTCCGGTTCGTATGCGGCAGCGCACGGCGGGCGAGTCGGCGATACGCAACCTGAAGGGATTCTGGCTCACTATGCGCATCGTGCTTGCAATTCTGGTCGACTGCCTGGAAAGTCGGATCGTACTGGACGAAGATCAACAGGAGGGGCGGCAATGATCGCTCAAACAAGCATCACACTCGTTCAACGTCTTGTGCCTCTGATCCTCGCCCTGACGGTTGCGGTGTCTGTCATCGAACTGATCCGCCGCCGCAGGCTCCGTGAAGAATACGCGATGCTGTGGATATGCGCCTCGGGCGTGCTGCTGGTGTTCGCTGCCGTGCCGCAACTGGTCATGTGGGCCGCTAATGCGCTGGGCGTCTATTACGTCACACTGATGGTGCTGCTGAGCTTCTGCTTCCTGTCGCTGGTGCTCGTGCACCTGTCGGTGGCGGTCAGCAGATCGGCGGATGACGTCCGCAAGCTGGCCCAGCGAACCGCGCTCCTGGAGCAGAAACTTTCAGACAACGCCAGCCAGTCGAACTGCGAACCGCTCAATGAGACTGACGGCGTGTGCGGCAGCCGGGAAGCGACTCAACCCCCTGACACGTCTGCGTGACGGTAGACCTGGTAGTCCCGCCCGTTGTACAGCAATTCAAGCCGCCCGGATTCTCTCAGCCCTGCCAGACCTGGAGCGAATTTCTCGCTGAAAGCGGGTCCGGTGTTGCGCAGATTGACCATTATCAGCCCCGCAGCGTCCGGCCTGGCTACCTGATCCAGCAGGAAATCCGCATCGGCGTCGGTCAACATTTCCACAGCCATGCCGTCGGAATCAAGCGGCACATCGACAATGCGTTGAGACAGGAAGTGCACAAGCGACTGGTTCACGCCAATCAACGTGGTGCGACTTTCCTCATCGCTGTGGCTACTGACGACATCACAGGCCGGCATCAGTTCGCGATAGTTCCCATGGGCAATCTTCTCATAGTATCGTGGGGTATAGCTCAAGTAGCTGTAGTAGAAAGCCCAATACATCGTTCGCGGTGCGTTGGCTAGGACAAACAGCACCGTCAGAACGCTGACCGTAACCAGATTCGCCATCTGGCTATCATAGACTGCGCGCCGCCGGGACAGCGAGGCGACAGCCACCGCCACCCCCTCAAGCATCGTCAGCAGGAAGATCGGCAGGTAGGCGATCATGTATCGCTCCCGTATGGCCCAGTCGCCCGTAACAAGGACTGTTGCCACTAGGAACAGCACGATGGCGGCAGGTGCGAAACGCCGTCCCGCCCGCCAGGCAGTCACCATGCCGACTGCCATCGCCGCCACCGCCGGCAGACCGATTATTAACGTCATCTCCTGGCCGGTGAGGTACTCCGCCATCGACTCCATCAGGTTATACAATGCCAGCGGAGGCTGGCTCAGCCAGTATAATCCTGATCGTTGTTCCGGCCTCAGCATCAGGCTGTACCCGGGCGTGCCGGGTGCAATACCGCCGGCTATCGTGATCCAGGCGCGCCACGCAATCACAGCCGCAGCCAGTATCGCCAACGCTGCCAGCAATCGGCGCCCCCTGCGAGTGGCAGATGAACGATCCAGCAGGATGCCGGCGGCGAACGGGCCTATCACCAGCGCGCTGGGCAGACGGATCACTATGGCCGCAGCCGACATGATCGCTGCCAGCGCCACCCACGGTGTGCGCCCAGTCTGATATCGCAGCGACGCATACAACATGGCCCACACGGCGAGGGCGGCCGGCATGTCCGAAAGGATGCGGTGGGAGTTCTGATAGAACCGATACGAAAAACCCGTCACAATCACGACAGCCAGCGCGGTGCGACGGTCGGACAGCTTGGAAACACCCAGGTATGCCAGCCAAAGCACCCCCAGCCCACAGGCCGTAATCAGCAGGTTAGCAGCAACAAAGCTTTGCCCGATACCGCCCGGCAGCTTCATTATGCCGGCCAGAATGAGCGGCAGGCCCGGGCTAACAGCGCTGCTGGGCTGACCGTTGAACTGGTACCCATCCCCGGCCGCCAGCGACCTGGCCAAAGACAGATACAGTCCGCTGTCCTCCGTGGGCCACCACTTGGGAACAACGCCCACCAGATGGACGACACCCAGGATAACTGCCACCCAAATCAGGCTCCGCTTCGTCGGAGGAAAACTCCGCAGGCCTGGAATATCGTTTCGGTTACGACTCATATTCGTCTCTTGCGGCAAGACCAATGGATGTCGCCCTGGCCCCGACGCGAGCTTGGATTATTCCTACCGAAACCGACAATTGCAAGTGTGTAGCTTCACGCCGCTGGCGAAATGTCCCCCCGACTAGGGAGGTCGCCTGCCGCCCTGTAATACCGATTGTAGCTTGATGCGCTTGGCTTCAGCGGGTACCGTCGTGCACCTACCAGCCGAGCGGCAGGCATCGAATATGATCTTGAGATCCGGCATACCCACTTTGGCGGAGATATCCGCTCTGACCAACACGGAGCTTTTCGCGGAAATTCTCGCGTTCGACGAGGCGTTTTCCCGCAACTATGCGAACGTTATTCGCCGCCACGCCCTGCGCTGGGGCAAGCATGTCATGCGACATTGGTCCCGAAGATGGGAGTATCCATATGTCGTTGAGCGCATCGGCGCCTCGGACTGCAGCGCGGTGCACGACCGGCCGGTGGCAGTCCTCGACGCCGGCTCCGGCGTGACGTTCCTGCCGTATTTTCTGTGCCGGCGCAACCCAAACGTGCGAATCACTTGCGTGGACAGTGTCCGAAGCTACACGCCAGCTTTCCAGCGGCTCAACCTCATCACCGGCGTGGACTCGGTGACATTCCGCCCGGCCACGCTCCAGGACATGCCGCTGCGCGACGGCAGCTTCGACGCGATCTACTGTGTGTCCGTCCTGGAGCACACCGGCAACTACGCCGCCGTGCTCGACGAAATGCTTCGGGTCCTCACACCCGGTGGGGAGCTCATTCTCACCTTCGATATTTCCCTAGACGGCAAGGATGACATCTCCCCTGCCGCCGCGAGCGAGCTTCTGGCTATGATACTTCAGAGGTTCGAATTTACCGACAGGTTGGATGCGCAGGCGGAGCTCGCCCGCCTCGCCGACCCCATGGCGATTCTTTCCACCGACGCCGTCAGGGCGGCCGATCCGTCGCTGCTGCCGTGGAAATGGCCTACACTCAAGTCTCTCTACGACTTGCTGTGCGGACGGGGCTGGACGGGCGGATTCTTTTCCCTGGCCTGTTATTGCCTCCATGTGCAAAAGCCAGCCGAGAATAAGCGGCCGCCATGAACCGACAACACGCCAAACCAACGGGGTTGTTGCTCAGCGTCGTCGTTCCGGTCTACAACGGCGCAGAGACGCTCGGAGATTGCCTCGCCGCTCTGTGCAACCAGACACTGCCGGCCGATCAGTACGAAATTCTCGTCATTGACGACGGCTCGACGGACGAAACCCCGGACATCGTCGCGTCGTTCGCCCAAAGGGTCCGCTCCCATCGGATCGAACCCAACGCAGGCAGGCTAATCGCCCGGCGGACCGGCGCAGAGCTGGCTGCCTGCGACGATATCGTCTTCTGCGACAGCCGAGTAATATGCGAGCCGGACGTTCTTGCTGTCGTCCTGGATCATCCGCATCGGCCCCTGATGTTGGGGTCCGATTTTCCCCAGGAGTATTTCCGCACGCTCTACGGGCGGTTCCTGTTCTCGGTGTACCGGAAACTGTGGAAGCCATACTTCCCCCAGGAATGGTTCGCCGAGCAAGTCGAGATCAACCAGGCCAACTTCAACAGGATGCCCAAAGGCACTGGTTTCCTGGCGACCGACCGAAGCATGTTCCTGCGGCACCAGCCAACCGGCGGCGACCGATACGTCAGTGACGACACGCTGTTGCTGGCGGGCATGGTGACCGAAAAGCCCATAATCCGCTGCCGCAACCTCCGCTGCCGCTACCGCGCCCGGACGGAATTGAAGGCGATATTGCCGCACCTGCATTTTCGCGGTGTGCTGTTCAACTCGTTCTACCTCAGGCCGGGGCACATGTTCTTCTGGCTGTATCTGGCCTTATGGGCGATTTTGCTGGGCGGAGTCATCCTGACGGCGACGGCCGTGGCGCCTTGGTGGCTGGTGCCGGCAGCGCTGCTCGTCGGCCTGGTCGCTTCATCCGTGTTCCTCGCCGACCGGGTCGACAACTTCCTGGCGGTGCTTGTTGTTCTCCCCCCGGCCGGTTTGTGCCTCGCAAGCGGCATTTTTCGCGGACAACTGATCGGGCTTTGCCGCGGCCTGCGGCGATTGCTTCACCGGCTCGGCCGCAAATCATAGTTCCTCTTGGGCCTATTCGACTGGTAAGCTCTGCACCAATGATTCACGTTTGCTATGGAACCCAAGCTGAGTTGATAAAGCTCGCGCCGGTGATGATGGAGATGTCCAGGCGCCGCGTGCCTCATCGGATCATCTTCACCGGGCAGCACGGCCGCCAGACGCAGGCGCTGCTGGACCACTTCCGCCTCCGTAAGCCCGATCGGACACTTTATAACGGCGAGGGGGTCTTCTCGGCGCCACATGCCCTTCGGTGGATCGGGCGGATCATCTGCAAAGCGGCCCTCGACCGCCTCAGGCATGATTGGGAAATTTTCGCGCCCGGGCCGGGTGTGTGCGTGGTTCACGGTGACACGTTGTCCACATTGCTTGCAGTTGTGCTGGCTGGAATGCTGGGCTTGCGGGTGGCTCACATCGAGAGCGGCCTGCGAAGCTACAACTGGCGACACCCCTTCCCCGAGGAAATAATCCGAGTGATTGCCAATCGGCGGGCGGATCTGCTATTCGCCCCAGGTCAGTGGGCGCGGGACAACCTCCTCAAGATGAAGGTAACAGGGCGAATCGTCACGCTGGCGGCGAATACCGGCAAAGACGCGCTGGATTACGTCCTTTGCCTGCCCTCAACAGGCGCGGAAACGCCGCCGACAGGCCCGTTCGCCCTCGCGAGCATTCATCGTTTCGAGACTGTCAATCGCCCCCAGACGCTGGCGAGGGCGGTCGACGTCGTCCGCCGCGCAGCCGGCAGCGTAAAGGTCATCTGGCCGCTGCACACCGTTACCAGACGGGCGCTGGGGGCTGCAAATCTGCTCGACGCCCTGGCCGCGGCGAATGTCGAACTCCGCGAAATACTGCCCTATCCGCAATTCGCCCGCCTGCTGGGGAAGGCGGATTTTGTCATCACCGACGGCGGGAGCATCCAGGAGGAATCGTTCTTCCTGGACAAGCCCTGCCTGCTGCTGCGCCGCACCACGGAGCGCCGCGAAGGCCTGGGTGAGAACGTTGTGCTCAGCCGATGGGACGACGGGGAAATCGACGCGTTCCTCGCCGACCCCCGGCGACACGTGCGCCGCACGGATATCCCCGCCGAGGGCGCCTCACCGGTCATCGTTGACGAATTACTTTCGATGCACAGCAGGCTGTCCCAGAGGCGAACGCTGGAATGATTGATCATGGATATCAAGACCTACTCCCGGAAATACTCCCACTTCTACGGCGACCCGCTGCCGCCGCTGCTGGCCAAGTACATCCGGCGCAGCCAGCCGGGCCAGCGCATCATGGACGTGGGATGCGGCGACGGCAGGATCCTACACACCCTACAGGCCCAGGGCCTGCTGGAAGGTTTGGGCGTCACAGCTGTTGACCTGTCGCCCGACCGCATTCAGACGGTCGCGCAGCTCAACCCGAACTTTCGCTGCGTCGTCGCCGGCGCATGCGACCTGATGGGCATAGCTGACCAGAGCGTCGATTTCGTGATAAGCACCCAGGTAATCGAACATGTCTCCCAGGACAAGCAGATGATTCGTGAGATCTGTCGCGTGCTCGCCCCGGGCGGTCTGGCGTACGTGACGACCGTCTTCAAGAAACGATGGGCGTGGTACTGGCATCGCTGCAACGGCAAGTGGGTGCTGGACCCCACGCATGTGCGCGAGTATATGAGCGACAGCCAGTTGCTTGGGGCAATGACAGGCTGCGGCCTGGCCGTGCTGGAAAGCAAAAAGCAGCCGCTTGCCTACCCCCTGATTGATCCGTTTCTTCGGCTGGCCAAGGTCTCGCGGGATGTGTTGCTGTCAAGTCGTCTCCTGCGGGCGCTTCGTCGGATCAAGCTGCCGATCCTCGGCTACTATAATTGGGAGGTTGTCGTCCAAAAGCCCCTGCCCGCCGGCCGGTGAGCGGCAGCAAACGGAGCGGACTACCCACCGGCCCTGGACTGATCCGTCTCGGTAGCCGCGGCGGCCCCCCGGGGCGCGGACGACATCAGGCCGAACCGGCTGAGCACCCACTCGCGCGTGACTTTTGCGGCCAGTCCCGCCGACAGCAGCGAGACCACGCCAGCTGCGACAATCCACGGCAACTGGCGCACGGCAGGCCAATCAGCCGGCATGAGCAGGCGTACCGCGGCAGCGGCTGTCACGGCGGCCAGCATCGGTGCCAGCACGTCGCCAACCGCCCACGACTTTAACTCTCCCGCCAACAACCTCTTATGCATCAGCGGCACAGTGACCACCGTCGTCGTCGCGCAAGTCCCCGCCCAGCCAACGGCTGCGCCCACGGGACCGAACGCACTGGTCAGTGCCACGACCAGCAGCGCCATCACTGCCACGGCCGCGAGGTTCACGCTGAAAGTCAGCTTCGTCCAGCCGCTCGCTAACTGTAGGGCGTACGGAATGTTGCCGATGCAATGCAGCGCAGCGCCGGCCATCAGCACCGTCAGCAACGGTGCGGCATTATCGGCAAAGACCCGGTCACCTAACCACAGCAGCATGACCTCGCCGGAGAACATCGCCAACACCGCGGCGAACGGAAACACAAACACACTAAGCACTTGCGCGCCGCGATGATACAACAGCTTAAGTTCCTCCGCCTCACCCCTGCTCGCCAGGTGCGTCATCTGAGGGAACAGCGCCGCGAAGGTGGTCATCGGAATGCGATAAATAGCTAGAGCCACAAGACTTGCCGTGCTGTAGTAAGCGAATTCGCCCATGTCCAGCCACTTACTCAGGATCAGCTTATCCAGTTGCGTAAGCGCAATAGCAGTGACAACGATGCCCGCATTGCCTGCCACAAATGCCCTTAGTGACCGCAGCCTCTCCCAACAGGGACGGCCACGCACGCCGGTGGGCATGCGTTGCCATAAGAGCACGGCTACGGCCAACGAGTGCACCCCAGCCGTGCAGGCCTGCCACGCAAAGAACCACGACAGTGTCGGTTTGACGAACATGAGAACCGCCACCGCCCCGCCGAATCGCAGCGTGTACATCAAAATGTTGACCACCGACAGCAGCACCTGGTGCTGCAGCCCCATCAGCCCGCCGGAATAGAGGAACGTCGGAAGTTGCAGACCCAGCGCCAGCCCCATGAGAATAATGACAGTGGCGATCTGTTGCCGCGACAGGTGCTCAGCCGATATCCAGTATCGCCCCGCCAGAGGGGCCGCGGCCACCATGACGGCAATCAGCGCCGCCGCTAACAACCAGTGCACCACCTGCAGTGTCGCAAGCGTGTCGGCCATTGCCTGCTGCTTATTCCCGCCGGCCGACAGCCGCGACAGCTCCCGGTTGAGGGCGGTATCCAGGCCCATGTTCAGCAGTGAGCAGACTACCTGGAGGGTCATGAACAGGCCCACCAGGCCCAGCCCCTCATCCCCCATCAACTGCTTGTAATACCGCATGCTCAGGAACAGCACCAGCGGCATCCACACGTTGGTAATGCCGTTAGCGAGCAGGTTTTTCTTCACGCGGGTCATAAGTGCACGGGCGGTCGGCTAGCGCTTGCGATACCAGGCGTCTTCGTGGCTGCGAAATTCCAGTCGCTCTTTGACGGCCCGCCACCACGGTTGGTTATCGGCATACCACCGAACCGTCTGAGCGAGCCCGTCGGGGAAGCTCCACTTTCGCCGCCAGCCAAGCGACTCGGTGAGTGAGGGATCCACGCTGTATCGGTAGTCGTGCCCTGGGCGGTCAGCGACGAACTCCATGAGTGAAGCCGGCCTGTCCAGCAGCGCCAGTATGCGCTCCGCCACTTCCACGCCGGATACCTCCAGCCTGGCGCCGAGGTTGTAGGCGCAGCCGTTTTCGCCGACGAGCAGAACTGCATCCACACCGCTGCAATGGTCCTCCACATGCATGTAGTCGCGCACCGCTTTGCCCCGGCCATAGAGCGGCAGGGGTTTATCCTCCAGAGCGTTGGTGACGAACAGCGGGATAATCTTCTCGGGGTACTGGTAAGGGCCGTATGTGTTCGAGCCGCGCGTGACTACCACGTCCAGCCCGTAGCTTATCCCGTAGCTGAACACCAGGTGTTCAGCCGCAGCCTTGGTGGCTGCGTAGGGCGAGCGGGGCCTGAGCGGGTCGGACTCCACCGAATGCGCGTCAGTGCCGGCGAGGTCACCATAGACTTCATCCGTGGAGACGTGCAGGAACCGCCGCACGCCAAGTCGGCAAGCCGCTTCCAGCAGCACCAGCGTGCCGGTGACGTTCGTTCGCACGAATGGGCTCGAGTCGACCAGGCTGCGGTCGACGTGACTCTCGGCGGCGAAATTCAGCACGGCATCGCAGCCAGCCATCGCGCCGGCGACATCTTCGGGCTCGGCAATGTCGCCCCTTACGAAGCGAATCCGGTCCATCACGTCGGCGAGGTTATCCAGGTTGCCCGCATACGTGAGCTTATCCAGCACTGTAACCTGCCGGGCGGGGTGTTCGGCGAGCACATGGCGAACGTAGTTGGAGCCGATGAACCCCGCGCCGCCGGTAATGAGCAAGTGTTGAAACTCAGCCACGGTCTTCATCCCACAGTTCTGCGCCGAAGGCGTCCCACGGCAGCCGGCCCTCATTGGCGTCGTCTGCATTGAACTGGCTGTTCATCACGTACAGCAGCATCGCACCTTCGGGACCTGCCTTGTAGCCGTGGGCTACGCCTGTGGGGATGTGCAGCATGCCCGGCGCCTCGCCGCTCAACACATATCGGCGGCGATTACCGCAGGTGGGGCTGTCGGCCCTGATGTCGACCAGGTGGACCAACATTCTCCCCTGCACGACGCACCACAGTTCGTCCTGTTGGACCTTGGGGTGCACGTGAAAGGCGTTCATCCTGCCGGGGGCCGCGCAGGATAGCGAAGCCTGACGGACCTCAAACGGCACGTCCAGCCCCTCCACCTGCCCGCCGGTTAGTCGCAGGCACTCCATGAAGGAGCCGTTAAGGCCGCGGTGCTTCGTCAGCGGTTCCAAGAATACCCCGGCGATCTCCGTCTGTGGGCCGTAGGTCTGGAATGTCAGGTCTTTGGCGTGTTTGTCATCGATGCGAATCTTCATTTCGTGGTCCATTGCCGTTTCAGCGCCCGCCAGCGGCTGACGTCTAGCGACACGTCGTCGGGCAGCAGCACGCCGGCATCTTTTTTGCTAGCGGGCCGGACATCGCTTCGGCGTCGCGAGGCAAGTTCGTAGGCGCTTTTGCGCTCAGTAGCGATGTGCAACGTGTCATAAGGTATCTCGCGACAATGCTGAATGGCAAGGGCGATGTCCGGAGCGATGATATCGACGTAGTCCTGGCTGGTGAAAACATCGGTGAAGGCCTTTGGGTGAGGCCATTGGCGGTCGCGAAAGCTCGTGCGGATGACAAGGTGGCGCCTGGCCAGGCGGACGATCGACTCGGCGACAAGCTTGGTCAGCGCATAGTAGTTCAGCGGCGGGCCGAGGGGGTCATCTTCCTTGTATCCCCCGGTGGCGCCGTCGAAAACGTAGTCGGTGGAGATGTGCACGATGGCTGCACTGCAGGCCATTGCGGCGGCGACCATGTTCCTCGTGCCGTCGACGTTGACGGTCCAGCACTGTCGGCGATCGGTTTCTGCGCCGCGGACATCAGTGTAGGCGGCCGCGTGCACGATGACATCAGGCCTATGACGCTTGATTGCCACCTCGATGCTCTGGGGGGAGGTGATGTCCAGTACGTCCTCGTCGGGGGCGATGATGCCGCCCAGCAGGCGGCGAAGCTCGCTGCCGAGCCGTCCGCTGCCGCCGGTAAGCAGAATGCGCTCGGGTGGAACGATCATAGCTTAACCTGGCTGTAATCGCCGAGCACTAACTGCACAACGTTGCCGCCGGGCCCCTCCGTGTGCCCCTTGACGCAGACGCCCTGGCCGATGACGCAATTGTCCAGTCGACGGGTGATGTTCGATATCTGCGCTTCGGCAAGAACGATGGAGTGCTCGATCTCGCTGTTATCCACTCGCGCGCCCGGACCTATGGACGTGTATGGGCCGACGTAGGCCTTCTCTATCGTCGCGCCGGCGGCGATGTGGGCCGGGCCTCGCACCTGGGAGTCTGTCACGCGTGCGCCTGTCTCGATGACAATCTCGCCATCGATGCGGCTGTCGCCGCACTCGCCTTCGATCTTGCGCTGGATCCGCGACAGTACAAGGCGATTGGCAGCCAGCAGGTCCTCGGGCTTGCCCGTGTCTTTCCACCAGCCGCGCACGTGATGCGCAAGGACGCATCGCTTGGCGTCGACGAGGCCCTGAATGGCATCGGTGATTTCGTACTCCCCGCGGGCGGAAGGCTTCAGCGAGGCGATAACATCGTGAACAAGCGGGTTGAACAGATACACGCCGACCAGGGCTAGGTCGGACGGCGGATCGGCGGGCTTCTCGACGAGGCGCCTGATCTGGCCTTTTTCGTCGACGTCGGCCACGCCGAACTGACTGGGGTTCTCGACCGGTGTCAGCAGGACGATGCTGTCGGCCTGACCGCGCTGGTACTCCTCGACGAGATGCTTTATTCCGCCGTCCAACAGGTTATCGCCGAGGTACATGACAAACGGGTCCTCAGCCAGGTACTTCCGGGCGGTCTGAACGGCATGGGCGAGGCCTTTCGGCTCGGACTGGAGAATGAACGTAAACTCAACGCCCCATCGGCTGCCGTTGCCGAGGGCCTGTTGTATTTCGTCGCCGGTCTCGGGCGATACGATAACTCCGATGTCTTCGATGCCGGCCTCGATAAGGTCCTCCACGACATAGAAAAGGGTCGGCTTGTTGGCGATTGGAATGAGCTGCTTTGCCCGCGTGAAAGTCAGAGGGCGCAGCCTCGTGCCTTTGCCGCCGGAGAGAATCAGCCCTTTCATCGTTCCGCTACCTTTCCATCGCCGCCGACCTTCGGGGAGCCCTCCCGTTACAATTGTTTACGCGCACAGGCGTGTGCTTGCAACGGGAAAACATCCTCGGCTGTCGGTCGCGGCCTCGCCCGGCGGCCGATTGCGGCAGTCAGCGAGCGAGGCTATACTACCGCCTCACAAGACTCCCCGCATGAAGCCCAGGAACCAACACATTCTGCTGGTGGTCGCAAAGCTGGTTATAGCGTCTGCGCTTCTGGCGACGGTGATCTCAAAAGTCCATTGGAACGATTACCAGGTAACGGAGGCCGCTGCGGTTCCTCAGGCCCACGTGACCACAATGCCGGGCTTCAAAAGCAGCCTAACGGACATACGACTTGCGCCGGTAGGCTGGGCGGTGGCGGCGTATGCGGCCTCGTTGATCCTGACCGCCGTTCGCTGGCGGTTCCTGTTGGCCGTTCAGGGCGTGGCCCTCCCGTTATGGCAGGCTATGCGCCTGACGTTCCTTGGGTTGTTCTTCAATACTATAGTGCCCGGCACGGTGGGAGGCGACCTGTTCAAGGCCTACTACGCCGCCAAGCACACACCCAACAAGGCGGGCACGCTGGTTGCGACGTTTGTCGATCGCGCGGTGGGCATGACAGGCCTGGCGCTGTTGTCGGCTGCGATGCTGGCCACAGCGGCGGCAGGCGGTTTGATGTCACCTCAGCAGATGCGCCTCCCCGCGATATCGATATTAGTGATCGGGTGCGTGCTGGTTGTCGCAGCGGTGTTCTTGTTCAGCAGGCGTTTCCGGCGGGCGTTTCACCTGCAGAAGCTCTACAAGCGCCTTCCGATCGCCCACCACATAGGGGCGGCGGGCGAGGCCGTCAACATTTACCGACGTCGATGGAGCAAGCTGTTGTCGGCGCTTGGGGTGACCGTCTTCTGTCACCTGTTGTTCGTACTGTCGATACTCCTGCTGGGGGCGAGCATGTCGCTGGATGTGCCGCCGCCGCAGTACTTCCTTTATATACCGCTGATCTACGTCATCGGAGCAGTGCCGATCACGCCGGGGGGCGTCGGCCTGGTGGAAAAGCTCTTTGTGACCTTCTTTGCGGTGGCCAATCCCAGCGCCGTGCTGGCTTTGGCGCTACTGGCGAGAATGATGCCGATGGTATTGGGGGCGTTGGGGTTGTGGGTTTTCCTGTCTGGCCCGAGGCCCCCCAAGGCCAGCCAGATCAAGCAGGAACTGGCGATCGCCGATGCTCCTGAGGCCGCCAGTTCATGAGCGTCATGGCAGCCGTGGCAGGCCGCATCGTCTACCGCAATCGGCCTGAGTGGCGTGCGTGGTAGATCGCCCGGCCTCGCTCGCTGATGCCCAGCAATTCAATCCTCCCGAAGCCGACCGACCGCAGTTGATGGATCTCCTCTTGGAGCGAATCATGCCCTTCATAGATCAGTTCCTTGTGCCGGCCCAGGAATCGCAGCAGCCTCCGGCGATCCTTCACCCAGTTGGCGACGGACATCGCTATCACCATGTCATGGCCGGTGAGCTGCTGTTCCCAATCGGCGGGGGAGTCCAGGTCCACACGGCGATGCTCGACGCTTGCGCCGAAGGCCTGGGCTACCATACGAGCGCCTTGAAGGATCCGCTCATTCGCATCAACGGCCAGGCATCGCGCCGCCCCCCCACGAGAAGCGAACGCCGAGAACAACCCCAGGTTGCACCCCAGCTCGAGTATGCTCTTTCCACGAAAATTCACGTGGTCGGAAATTTGCTCCCATCGCATAGCCCAGGGCCTTTCGCCGTAAAAGTGATGGCCATCGACATCCAGGCTGTAGTATGCCACTGATTGGCCCGGGGCATTGGCGTCGGAGGCCTGGGCGATCCGCCACGCCTGGCGCAGAAGTTCGATCTCCGGCCCCGCGGGCGCGGGCTCTTCCTGCACCTGAGGCTCTTCATCTCTGCGCACCAGCCAGCCGGCCAGCCTGCACAGGGCTCGTTTTGTCCGCACGAAGGGGTAAACCAACAGATACCAGGGCCTGTAATTAGCCCTCACTGTGCGCTCGAGACAATGAATCGCACTTTGCCCGTCATACTTTGCGCCGAAAAAGTCTACCAGGTGCGCCCACGCCGGGGGCATTTCCATCGCCTGGTCGAAGTCCATCAGGAACACTTCTCCGCTCGGGTGAAGCAGAACATTGTCGAACCGGATATCGCGATGGGCGACACCCCTGCGATGAACCGACCACAGCGCTCGGAAGATCCGCCAGATCATCGGCCAAGTCAGCAGGCCTGCGGCATCCCTGATGACGTCAAGCAGCGGCCGGCCAGGTACGTAATCGTAAGACAGCACCTCCCATTGCTGCTGCGCGTCAAACTCGACATCCCGGCAGACGCCCCGGGCGCCCTGCAGCTTGAGGAGAATAGCGTGCTCACCAGCCAGGTCCTGCCGGCGCTCATACAGCTCCGAGGCCACGCGGCGAATCTTGTATATCCTGTCGCCGCATCGGTACACCCGCCTGTTGCTGGAATACCGGCTGACCGAAAGCAATGTCGCCTCCGGGCCGAGCTTCTCGGCCACGAAACTTCGCCACATACGACTTTCCCGGCAGAATGCCTCGTATATCACGGCTTACCTTTCAGTTTTCTGACCGCCCATTGCAGCAGGTCGATCGGCGGTTTGATCACGAGGCGCAGCAACCTGTACGCGCAATGCCGCCTGAGATAGGAATCGGCGCCCTTGGCTCGTTCCCACGCCATAACGAAGACCCTGCGGAAGCGGTAGCCGAATGACCCCAGCAGCCTTTCAACGTCTTCGTTGCTTCGCAGGACGGCATCGGCCCGCCCGGCTTCTATGTCGTCCCTCAGCCGCACAACTTCCGGGGGCCAGGGCCCTGAGAACCGCTTGATCCAGGTTCGATACGCATAATCCGACTGCAAGTGGAAGGGATCGGTCAATGATTGCCAGTTCGCCCGCCAGGAAGGCATGGCGGCGGCTATCGCCTCCCAGTCGCGTTTGACGTAGGTGCGCGCCTTCATCTCCACCTTGTCGGCGAACATCGCCCAGCAATGATAGATATAAATGCCCAGTCTGGCTGTGGCGTCCTTGTCCAGATGATTGATCGTCGCCAGGTTCCGGCCCTGGGGGTCAAAGACGGTCGGCGGCTCGTGTTCGATGTACTGATAGTCAGGGCCGAACTTGAATAGTCGTCGGTATTCTACGTATTCGCACTGGAAGTCTCTACCTGACACAAGGCGATACTTGATATCGTAGATGAAGTTGATCGCCTTGAACGTCATCATCGTGATAGAGCTGTCCTCCGTCAGCAGATCGATGACCTTCTGCATGTCCTGGGGCCTGTAGAACTCATCGCAATCCACCTGCCACAGATACTCCCCCGTCGCCCGCTGGGCGTAGGCCTGCGACTGCTGCGTGAGATCGTCCCACAGTCCATCGCGCGTTACGAGCTTCACTATGCCGCGCGGGTCTTCTGTCCGCTGGAACCGCTTGACGGCCGCCAATGTATCGTCGGTGGAGTGCCCGTGCGGCGTGGCTAGCTCCGCGCTGGCCCAGTAAGCGCCCTCAACGACGATGATCTCGTGGGCGAACGGGTAGATAGACCGCAGGCAGTATTCGATGTAAGGCTGACCGTTCAGGACGATCATGCCGAACGTTATTTTCGGACCGGTCGGCATATTGTTTTCCTCACCAGCTTGGCCGCCGCCCGCACGGGAAACGACAGCCACCGTCCCACACGAGTTCGACCAAAACTCACGCCTAAGGCCAGGCGTAGGAACCGCAACTGGTTGCGCAGCCGGTACTGCCGCGGGCAGCAACACCGCACGAACCGCAGGCATGTGCGAAGTTCGTAGGCAGAACGCCTACTCGTCAGCAGCCGCATCGCCTCCGGAAGCGACAGCAGGCTGTCCGGCTGGTAGTGAATGCCGGTGGTGTCCTCAGTTTCGATGCTCTCAACACGCGCCTTCAGTGAAACGACCAGCTCCGAACCCGCTCGTCGTGCCCGGCTGGAGAACTCGCTGTCGGCGAAGTAGTGCGGAAATTGTTCAGCATCGAAGTTGCCTATCCGCTGAAAAACTTCCACGGGGATGAGCGTGGCCCGGCCGAACACATAATCGAACCCCCGTAGCACGCCTATGGCGTTCAACTCATCGTCACCAACATTGGATGCGTCGGCCTGGGATCCTGCCTCGGCGAGAGCTTCATTCAGCGCATCGATGCTGGTGGTGTACTTCGCGCGCCGCCAGTTGACCCGCATTCCCTGGTTGATAACGGCACTGTGCTCATCATGCCTGCGACAGAATGAGGTTACTATGGCCCGGCCGCATTCTCGGCTGTCTCGCACAAGCGCCGCCAGGTAATCCTCGCCGAACAGCACATCATTATTCAATGTCAGGATGAAATCATCTTCGCCTGCCGACTCCAGGACGTGCTGAACCCCCGTTCTCACAGCCCCCGCCCACCACAGGTTCCCTCCGCCCCGCAACACGGTCACTTGCGGGTGTTTCCCAGCCACCTCGCCGGCTGTGCCGTCTGTGCTTCCGTCATCGACAACAATCACATTGCACGCCGCGCTCTGCCGCGCCAGCGCGTTCAGGCACTTCAACGTCATTTCGACGTTGTTGCGGACCGGAATTACAGCGTGAAGGGTCATGACTTTCTCAGCCGGTCTTGCGCGGATATCAGACAGCCGGTTCTTTTCGCCATTGCATTATCGGTGCGACCAGCCCTCGCCTGCCCTCTTGCCAGTAAGGCGACTGGCTCATCCCGCCTGCGATAGTGAATGATACGGCTACGTTCGAGTCGTCCGGCCGGCACAGCCACTTGATCTTGTGAATAGCCGCTAGAAACACGACACGATGTTCGCCCTCGTTGAGCATCTCCATGGGCAGTCGGGCGCGGATGCGGTTCCTCCCGGGTCGCAAGTCGAGCCAGTCGCTTTCCGCCCCGTCTGTCTGCAGGCTGTGGAACAGATAGTTGCCCGTCGCATCATAGACCGCCACACCAAGGGTCAGGAAACGGTCCAGGCGCTTCAGTTCGAAGTCCAGCTCAACGCTCACCGAGCGGCTGCGAGGCACAACGGCCGGCAGGATATCCCCATTCTCGTCCAGCAGCTTCATGCCAAGCGGCACGACAACATCGTTGTCACAGCATGCCGGGGGTGAATCGCCGGCCCGCCACTGCTGGGCCATGTGCGGTGCAGCCGTGGCCATGTACGAGCGGATCGCCCCATCCACGTCGTCAAACAACTCGGCCCGGCCGCTCTCCAAAACCATAGCCCGATCACAAAGCGACCTGACGGCCGACATGTTGTGGCTGACAAACAGCGCCGTCCGCCCGCCTCGGGCGACGTCGCGCATCTTACCGAGGCACTTCGCCTGGAAACGTACGTCGCCGACTGCCAGCACCTCGTCTATCAGCAGTATCTCGGGCTGGAGGTGGGCGGCGATCGCAAATGCCAGCCGGACGTACATGCCGCTGGAGTACCGCTTCACCGGCATGTCCAGAAACCGCTCGACCTCCGCGAAGGCAACGATCTCATCGAAACCGGCGTCGATTTCCCGCCGTCTCATGCCGAGAATGGCTCCGTTGAGGTATATGTTCTCCCGCCCCGTAAGGTCCGGGTGGAAGCCCGTGCCGACCTCCAGCAGGCTCCCCACTCGCCCGGTGAGGCGAGCCCGGCCTTCGGTCGGCGGCGTGATCCGGCTGAGGAGTTTCAACAGCGTCGTCTTGCCCGAGCCGTTTCGCCCGATGACGCCAAGCACTTCCCCCCGCTCGACCTCGAACGACACGTCGCGAACCGCCCAGAGGTCTTCCATCTTGGCTGCGCCGCGACGCAGCGGGTTGGTGAGCCAATCGGCCATTACATGGCGCAGGCCGTCCTGAGGATACCTTCCGTGACGGATTCGGTACCGCTTGCCCAGCCCGTCGGCCGCTATGACGCAGTTGTCCATGCTATAGTCGCCCTGCCCTCTTCACGTCGTCAGATCACGTCCGCGAACGTCCGCTCCATGTAGCGGAACACCGCCAGCCCACTCACCAGCAGCGCCGCAGCTACGCTGATCGACAAGCCAAACCCCGCCACCCCCACGCCGCCGGCTGCACCGCTAAGCAGCACCCAGCGGAACGAGTCGATCACGCATACCATTGGGTTCAACGAGTAAACCAGCCGCCAAGACTCGCCCACTTGACTGCTGGCGTAGCCAACCGGAGATATGAACATACCCACCGTCATCAGGAACGGCACCAGGTGCATCACGTCGCGGTAGCGGGCATTCAGCGCCGAAAGCCAAAGCCCCGGCCCAAGGGCAGCCGCCAACGCAAGCAGCCCCGCCGCCGGCAGAAGCGCCAGCCTCCACGTCGGCGCAAAGCCCAGCAGTATCATCATCACCGCAAAAACCCCCAGCGACACGACGAAGTCCACCAGCGCCGTTATGCACGCCGCAGCCGGTATGATCAGCCGCGGGAAGTAAACCTTTTTGATCATCTCCGACGACGTCACAAGCGACGTCGTGCTCCCCGTCACGCATTGCCAGAACAGCAGCCACGGCACCACCCCCGCCAGCGCCAGCAGCAGGTACGGCGGCCCCTGCGACGCCATCCCGCCCACGCGATGAAAAACCACCGTCAGCGTGACCATCGTGACAACAGGCCTGACCACCGCCCATAGTATGCCGATGACCGTCTGGCGGTACCGCCCGAGGATCGACCGCATCGCCAGCGCCCAGAACAGCTCGCGGTACGCCCACAGTTCCCCAAGATTCACATCCAGTCCGCTTGGAGGGCGTATGATCTGCTCGTGTCGAACGTCGGGCTGGGTCATGGAGTTGCCTTCACCGCATCAGTTTGCAGTCGGGCCGCGCAAGCACAACGCAGCCGGCCGCCGGTGCGGTTGCATTAGAGCACATCCCCTCGGCGGTGGCAACCAGCCTTCCCTGGGCAACGGTTATGATGTCCCCTAAAGAGCGGAGAACTTAGCCCGAAGCGCCTGCCATGAACCAAATTGCCGCGGCGAACACCGGTACCAACGGTAAAGCGACAGGCGCGGCCACGCCGGACGTCACGGCGCCCGCTGCTAGAAGAATCATCAGAGGCTCGATCATGTCTCGTCCCTTTCAGTTATCCCTGCGACTGTTCAGTTATCTATCTGAGTTACGCCAGCCACCCCTCTCAATGCAGGCAAGCCTAACTCAGCCGGGGAACGCGGTCAACCCGTCAAGCCACCGATGCCGGCGCCGCATCCGCATAATCCACGGCCGCCGCCGCTTTGGCCTGCAAACTTGACTGACGCATCGCCAAAGGCGACAATCCGCTTACCACGGGGCGTAGCTCAGCTTGGCAGAGCGCCTGCTTTGGGAGCAGGAGGCCGCTGGTTCAAATCCAGTCGCCCCGAGTGACTGGCGGTTCAAAGAACCGCCAGTCACTAGAGCAGGTGAACAGTAGATCAGTTGAGCAGGAGAGACAGACAGAGCTGTCACGAGCGCGAAGGCTCAAGCGGGCAGCATATCTGCTCACCTGCGTTCTCCTGGCCCTGAGCGAGCAAAGCGACCCGAAGGGCTGTTCTCCTGTTCAGGTTGGGGTTTCCCATGGCCTTCATGTTCGAGAACTTGCAGGTCTATCAAAAGGCCGTTGACCTGGCCGACCGCGTCGCCGGATTGGCCGAAGGGTTCCCGCGCGGTTACTACTTCCTTGTTGACCAACTCAATCGAGCGGCCCTGTCCATCGCCGCCAATCTGGCCGAAGGCAATGGCAGATTTACGAAGGCGGACAGAAAGAACTTCTTCATCATCGCCCGCGGGTCGGCGCAGGAGTGCGTGCCGCTGCTGGAGATGGCCCGGCGGCGCTGCTTCATCAATGATGCCCAACACGCCGAACTCCACGCCGAGTTGGAAGTTATCGCCAAGATGATAAGCGGACTCATTAACGGCATAGATAAGCGTGAGACCTGACCATCCGGCAAATCTCCGGGGCATTCGGCATTTACGGGCCGTTCAAAGTTTGGCCGGTCGCCTCCCGAGTTTGAACCGTTGACCAAGAGCCCAGCCGGGCGGATAATCACCCTCGACCGGGCGCGGTCCCTGGTCTGCCGGAATGACCGGCACGTCGTTTGCTTTTTCGCTGAGCGTGGCGATACTCCCCGCAACAGGGGGGTTACGCCCATGCTCAACGGAATTCCGTTCAATCATCTGCTATGCCGTGGGAACGAGGTGGCGCATGCAGTTCATCCACACCGATCTGGGCTACAGGCAACGCGGCGAGATTGTCGAGGTGACGCTTACCAGCGGAGCTAATGTTCGCCTGATGGATAGCTCAAACTTCTCGAGCTACAAGAATGGGCGAAGCCATCACTTCCGCGGGGGTCTTGCCAAGCGGTCGCCCATACGCCTCGCAATTCCCAATTCCGGCCATTGGCATGTGGCCGTGGACATGCAAGGACTCCGGGGAAGGACGCGTGCCTCGGTTCGCGTCCTTCCGGGACCACTTCCAGAAATACGGGAAGCGCCACTGTCGTCTGTTCCGAGCCTCGTTCGGGATAGACCACGTGCAATAGAGTCAGGCGGTGAAACATATGATGTCTTCATTTCGCATGCGTCAGAGGACAAGGACGTTATCGTCAGGTTCCTCGCCAACGCTTTGACAGCCCATGGACTCAAAGTCTGGTACGACGAATTCTCTCTTCGTATCGGCGACAGCCTGAGGCAGAAGATTGATCGTGGATTGGCGACGAGCCGGGTTGGCCTAGTCGTTCTTTCGCCCTCATTTATCGCGAAAGGATGGACCAACTACGAGCTGGATGGGATTGTCACAAGGACTGTATCGGGCGACCAGATACTGCTGCCAATCTGGCACAACATCACCAAGCAGGAGGTGATCGATTTTAGTCCTTCCTTGGCTGACAAGGTCGCGAGGAGCACGGCAACGCACACTGTAGAGGAGATAGCGCAGGAAATCGCTGAATTGCTGGCGGAAGATGGATCGTGATTCAGCCGACGCCCGTGCCGCAGGTCGCCCCGTCGGTCCGCGTCCGAAGCGCCGTGTGTGGGTGTTCAGGCAACCATCATGTTGCTGATGCGGAGAATATATGGCTCCGGCGGGTGCTGGAACGTCGTGCCGTAGGGCTGGACGCCCACGCTCGGTTCAAGGTCCTGCCAGTCGCCCCGATTATCGAAGGGTCGCCATCCGGCGACCCTTTAGTCATTTATCCCGGCTATTGAACCGCCTGCATCGTGGCGCGAATACTGCGCGAGAATCGGAATTGCCCAAGGTATACTGTATTGTTGCTGGATATGCGCAGGCGAAGCGAAGCTGCCGGCCGGTTCAACGTGCTCCGTCCGACAGTGGAACTGATATAGATTCGGCGACAGCCTATGATACGGATTCGAAGAGTTTACGGCACCGCGTTCCAGGCCGACAGGAACCGCGTGGACCAGGTTCAGGAGATGTTCCCGGCCAGTTTTCCCTATGTAGCCAGCTACGCCGAGAAGATCCCCGACATGCTCGATCACCCCTTCCGCTACGGGTATCGCACGGTTCTGCTGCTTTCGGAGGACGCGCAGTCTCGCGTGACGGGCTTTTCCCTGTTTCTGCACTTCCCCGAGATACAGAGCTCATTCCTGGACTTCCTGGCTGCGGCGCCGCGGATTCGAGGAGGGGGTGTGGGGGCTGCTCTTTACGAGGCTACACGTGAGCACCTGTCACAGATCGGCTCCCGCGGGCTTTACCTGGAAACGCTCTCAGACGACGCGGCTTATGTGAAGGACCCGAAAGAACTCCAGGAGAACCGCAACCGCCTGCGCTTTTACGAGAGATATGGTGTTTTCCCGATCGCCGGCACGGAGTATGACAGGCCGACTGTTCGCCTGCCGGCAGGGCTTTTGCTTTTCGACGGACTTGGCCGGACCGAGCCGTTGGGCCGAGCCGAGGCCCAGGCAGCGGTGCGTCTTATCATCAAACGCAAGCACGGAAAGAGCGTTACCGCCGACTACGTCGAACGCGTGGTGGCGTCGTTCGTCGACGAACCCGTCCGGTTCAGGCCTGCCCGATATCTGCGCAAAGCAGAACCGCTACCTGTGGTTCGCGGGCGTCTTGCCAAGGCGTTCGCACTGGTTGCCAACAGTGATCATGAGATCCACCTTGTTCAGCAGCGCGGATACGTCGAGCGGCCGGCGCGCGTGGGCGCCATCATGGAGGGCCTTCGCCCGCTCGGCCTGTTCGAAGAGGTCAAGACTCGGCATTTCGGTGAAAAGCCCATTCGCGCGGTCCACGACGGCGACTTTGTTAACTACCTCACCGCCGTCTGCAGGCGGCTTACTGTCAAGCAACCGGTCTACCCCTATGTCTTTCCCATCCGCAGGCCTGAGCGCCGACCAAAAGACCTCGCTGTCCGCGCGGGATACTACTGCGTTGATACCTTCACCCCGCTGGACCGCAATGCCTACAGTGCAGCCCGAGCAGCGGTGGACGTAGCCCTGACCGCCGCCGAGGAGATTCTTGCCGGCCGCCGGGTTGCCTACGCTCTTTGCCGCCCGCCGGGGCACCACGCCGGCAAACGGTCTTTCGGAGGATTCTGTTATTTCAACAACGCCGCCATCGCCGCCCAGCAACTGAGCCTCCATGGTCGGGTCGCCGTTCTGGATATCGATTATCATCACGGCAACGGCACCCAGGAAATTTTCTACGGTCGCCCCGACGTGCTGACTGTTTCGATCCACGGGGCCCCGAGCATCGCATACCCACACTTCAGCGGGTTCGTCGACGAGGTCGGCCAAGGCGACGGGAAAGGCTTCAACCGCAATTATCCGCTGCCTGAGGGCACTGACGGAAAAACATACCTTCAGGCTTTTTCAAAGGCGATCGAGCGCATCGCGCGGTACCGGCCGGCTGTGCTGGTGCTTTCCCTCGGGCTGGATTGCCTGCGGGGCGATCCTACCGGGTCGTTCAAGGTCCCGCCGGACGTAATGAAGGTGATAGGAACCCATCTTGTACAACTCAATGTCCCTCTGCTCATCGTGCAGGAAGGCGGATACAGCCTGAGCAACTTGCGCCGCGGACCCCAGATTCTGTTCGCAGCCATTGCCGAAACACTCCAACGCAAGGACTCCCATGCGCTCTCCGGAGACGTGCGTAGGGCACGCTCGAAACAAGGCCCGTGACCGGCCTGAGTCCGTCAGGCGGCGACGGGCTGTCTTTCGCTCGATCCGCCGGGAAAGCCCACGTGGGCTCCATGCAACTTTCACATAATGCACTTGGCGCAGACGGCCTGTAGGTGTCGCCACCCCGCCTCAATTAGATCAGGCCCTAGAGGAAATACTTCATCGAGGTCTTTTTATATTCGCCGGCCGACAGCAAGACCGTGTGCTCGTAAGGTGCGATGTCTCTGGCGATCTCGGCGACGACGGACTGAACCTGCCGAGCGGATCGGCCGTGCAACATGGCATAGAGGTTGTAGTCGAAGCCCTCCAGGGGCCGACGACGATAACAGTGCGAGATTTCCGGCCTTTCCGCCAATCGTCTGCCAACAGCATCGATCTCATTGTCCGGCACGCGAAATACAGCCATCCCGTTGGCGGTGAAGCCCAGGCGATGATGGTCCACCACCGCACCGAACCGTCGGATCACACCGGTACGGCGCCAGTCGTCAATCTGTTCAATTACGCGCCGCCCGCTCCATCCCAGCCGGTCAGCCAGCCTGTCGAATGGCTTGGCCGTCACAGGCACAGACTCCTGCAACATGCGCACGAGCTGTTTCTGCTCGTCGTCCAGATTCAGCGCCTCGCGCGGCCGAGGCGCCTGCGCCGACACCTCGCAAGCCAAGCTCGCGGCGGCATCCACTGCGCCGAAGGTTGCCCGAATCTTGTACACCGCCAGCGCCGGCAGAGACAGCAGCTGAACGCCGGTCCGGCGCGCCAGATCCTCAAGAATATCCTCCTGACGCCTTGGAGACTCCGCCGTCAGAGTGAACCATAAATTGTAGCTGTGCTCGCGGCGATAGTTGTGCGTGACACCGGGGACTTCGCTCACCATTGCTGCCACCTCATCCACCCGGCCAGGCGGAACGATCGCAGCCACCAGCGTCGAAACGTAGCCCAGGGATTTTGAGTCAAACACAGCCCCCACCCGACGGATAACGCCCGCCTGCTGGAGGCGGCTTATCCGCCTGATGATCTCCTCGCCATCCATGCCGAAGGCCTCCCCCAACGCATCGAACGGATGCTCAACAATCGGAAAATCCGTCTGAATTCTCGACAGCAGCCTGTCATCCAGGTCGTCCCGCTGGACTGTCCTGTGCCGTTTCGGCTGATACGTGCAGAACGGCTCTTCGGCTAGGTAGTCGCCCGTCAGGGCGAACGCTCTCGCACGGCACCCGCCGCAGACCGTCGCGAACTCGCAGCGTCCGCACCGGCCGTGGTAGGCGTCCGGGTCCCGCATCTGGGCAAACAGCTCAGATGTCTCCCATATCTTCCGGAAGTTCATGTCCTCCTTGCGCAGGTCGCCCGCCTTGACCTCCAGGAACCCGCATATCTGCACCTTGCCCAAGTGCGAGATAAAAGCGAACTGCTGCCCGCCCATGCATCCCTTTGGGGAGCGCCGGGCCCTGCTCAACCCGAGTTGCCGGACAATTCGTTGGTAGTGCGGCGCACACGTCACCCGGATGGTAATATCGTCCCGCTGCGACATCTCAGCCAGCCACCGAAGCGTCTGCTCGTACTGATCGGGAGAGATCTCCTGATCGATCAGCTCCCTGCCCCGCCCGGTCGGCACGAGAAGGAACGGGTTGAACGCGTTGGCTCCCAGGCGAACCGCAAGGTCGAGAATCTCAGGCAGCTCACCCAGGTTCGACCGCGTTACAGTGGTGTTTATCTGGACGGACAGCCCGCTCCGTCGGGCGGCCTTGATCCCACGCATGGCCGATTCGAATGCCCCCGCAACGCCGCGGAACTCGTCGTGGCTGGCTGCGCTCGCACCGTCCAGCGAGATTGATATCTGCTTCATGCCGGATTCGAGAATCTTCCTCGCCGATTCGTCGTCTAGCAGCGCCCCGCACGAGGCCATTACTATCCGCAAGCCAAGCTTCTCTCCGTACGCGGCTATCTCGTAGATATCCTTGCGAAGCATCGGCTCCCCGCCGGTGAGGATTATGATCGGCCTGGCGAAAGAGGCAATGTTGTCCAGCAACTTGACGCAATCCCCCGTGGACAGTTCCCCTTCATATGGCTTGGCCTCGGCGGCGCCGCGGCAATGCCTGCACGCCAGCATGCACGAGCGGGTAACCTCCCATGCGATCAGCCTTGGTGTGTACATTCGCTCAGGAGACCGGCCTGCATGATCATTGGCCATCAACTGCCCTCTCTCTGCCGGTTTCAACCCTTCTATCTTTCGGCCTTTTCATAATCCAATATAGCGTTTATCAGGCCGTCGATAGTATGCGTTTTCGCCTCGGTAGCCGGGGTGAATCCTATATCCGAGAGGGTATGGGAGGTAACCGGCCCGATGCTGGCAAGCCGCACCGACGCAGCCCGGACCGTCTCCGGAGACACCGCATCGAAGAAGTTCCTGACTGTGGAGGAGCTGGTGAACGTCACCCAGTGCACGTCATCCTGCCGGAGGAGATCGATTACCTCCTGGGCTCCGGAGCAGTCGCTCCGCGTGCAATACGCCACGACATCCACAACGGACGCCCCCAGCACCTGCAGCGACTCGATCAGATCGCCGGGGGCAATATCGGATCGCGGGCACAGCACCCGCTTGCCCGCCAGATCATCCGCTGCAGCAAGCGCGCCCGCTATCTCCGACCCCACAAAATCAACAGGCTGAACGTCAGGCCGAAGCCCCTGGGCCGCCAGTCGCTCCGCTGTCACTGTGCCAATGGAGCATATCTTGTTGGATGCAAGAGCACGACTGTCCAACTCGGCCTGTTGAAGGACTTCGAAGAATCCATCCACACCGTTGGCGCTGGTGAACACAATCCAATCGAACTTCCGCAGCTCGTCGATCGCATCGCGCATCGGTTGGATATCGTCTGGCGGCGCGATCTGAATGGCGGGCATTTCTACAACTTCCGCCCCAAGAGCCGACAATCGACTCACCAGCCTGGATGCCTGCGTCCGAGCGCGGGTGACGACGATCCGCCGCCCGAACAGCGGACGACGTTCGAACCAGTTGAGTGCCTCCCGGAGCTGCACGACTCGACCGACAACGATGACGGCCGGCGGCCTGATATCGGCATCTTTGGCCAGATCCGGCAGCGACACAACTGTCCCGCAGACGGTGCGCTGTCGCGAAGTCGTCCCCCATCGCACAATCGCCGCCGGCGTTTGTGGATCAAGTCCGTGAGTGATTAGGCTTCGGCAGATGGGCTCAAGGTTGGATACTCCCATGTAGAAAACGAGCGTCCCCCGCCAATTGGCCAGGGCTTCGAAGTCCAGGTCGGGATCGGCCTTGTCTGGAGTCTCGTGCCCGGTGATGAGTCCCAGGGCGCTGGACAAAGTGCGATGTGTGACCGGAATACCCGCATAGGCTGGCGCCGCTACGCCCGCTGTAATTCCCGGCACCACCTCGAACGAAACGCCGGCCTCGGCGGCCTCCAGGGCTTCCTCACCTCCTCGGCCGAATACGAACGGATCGCCTCCCTTCAGGCGAACTACCATCGCTCCGCCGCGGGCCTTCTCCACCAGAAGCTTGTTGATGTTCTCCTGGCTGAGTGTGTGCGCGCCGGCTTTCTTGCCGACATAGATCAACTCCGCATCGCCCCTCGCGCAACGGATCAACTGCGGAGAGGCAAGGTAATCGTAAACCACCACATCCGCCTGAGACAGTAGTTCCATGCCGCGAACGGTTATCAGTCCCGGATCGCCCGGGCCCGCGCCAACCAGATATATGCAGCCTTTGCTCAAAGTAATCTCCCCGGCCAGCTCTAAGACTGCCCGGTAATGCCCGCGAGAATCTGCCGGCCTCCTTGCAGGTTAAGTTGCCGGCAAAGTGTTTGCCCAAGCCTTTTGGCAGACGACGTGTCGGAAACTCTCGCTGATTCCGTTGCCCGCAGGAGAGCCCCGCCGTCCACCGTCGAAATCATGCCCGTCAGCGTAAGCACATCGTCATCCCCGGTGAATCGGCCGAATGCGCCGATAGGTACCTGGCATCCGCCGCCCAAGACCGCTAGAAGCGACCGTTCAGCAGTGACAGCCAAGCGCGTCGGAAAATCGTCCAGAGGCGCCAGAAACTCATGCATACGACAGTCGTCCTGGCGAATCTCCAGCGCCAGTGCGCCCTGCCCGCAAGCGGGAAGGAACTCCGCCGGGTCCAGACGCTCGGTAATGCGGTCGCCAAGCCCCGCCCGCAGCAAACCCGCACACGCCAGGATCATAGCTTCAGCGTCGGATTCATCAAGCTTCCGCAAACGCGTCTGGAGATTACCCATGACCGGTTCGACTAGCAGGTCGGGACGACTGTGGAGCACCTGCCCCTTCCGACGCAGTGACCCGGTCAAGATTTTTGCGCCAGCCGGCAGAGCGCTCAGAGGCTGTCCGCTCTTGGAAATCACCGCGTCGGCTGGATCCTCGCGCAAGGTTACGGCGGTGACGGCCAGACCCTCGGGAATGTCAATCGGCAGGTCCTTCAGGCTGTGCACCGCCAGAGATATCGAGCCCGCCAGAAGCTCGTTTTCGATTTCCTTGGTGAACATGCCCTTGCCCAGACCGCCCCGGCCGGGCCCCTTCAGCTCTCGGTCGCCGGATGTCTTGATGATCTTCAGCTTCACTGACTTATCGGGGTCCAGACGCAAGATCGCATCCCGCACGTGATTCGCCTGTCGCATCGCCAGGGGCGATCCCCGAGTTCCGATGGTGATCCCGCTCACTGCCGATCCTCCGGCCCGTCCAACCCGAACGCCTTGCGTATCATGTCAACCGCGGCCTGACGATCGCTGATCGATGTCTCTTCGGACAGGCTGCGAAGAAACGCAATAGGTCTATGAAGAATCTTGTTGCATAAACTGCGGGTAAACTGCTCGAGCTGCTCCTGATCTGTCTGCCTAAACCTGTTGGCCTGCTGTTTTATCTCGGCGGCCTGGATCTCGCTGAAGTGCTTCCGCAACAGCTTGATCGTTGGAGTCACCTGGAGCGAATCATACCAAGACCTGAAAGAGCTGAGTTCATCAGCGATGATCGCCTCGACGCGAGGCACTTCGAGCTGTCGGCTGGCTATGTTCCTGGCGACAAGCTGGTCCAAGTCATCGATGTTATACAGAAATACATTGGGAAGCCGGTCGAGCTTCGGGTCAGCGTCGCGGGGCACGGCAATGTCGACGATCAACACCGATCGGTTAGACTTGGCCAGCGACTTGGTGATTCTCTCGCCTGTCAGAACCATGTCCGGCGCCCCAGTAGCGCAGATGATCAGATCGACGCCGCCGACGAAATCGGGCACCTGTTCAAGCGTGATCGCTTGCGAGTCGAAAGACACAGACTGTTGGAGCGGCGATTCTTCCATAAGTTTCCGCAGCGCCGGGCAGCGATTCACCGCGTCTTCCAGGCCCAGTGCTTCGGCTTCCTGGGGATTGAGAGTCCTGAGGCCCTCAGCCACCGTTCTAGCCCGGTCGATGTTCCGGTTGGCGACGATCACATTTCCCGTCCCGCAACGGACAAGCGCCTTCGCTGCCAGCGCGCCCGTCTCACCCGCGCCGACCAGCATCACCGACTTGCCCTCCAGAGTGGAAAACACCTGCTGAGCAAGTTCCACCGCCGCCTGCGCGACGCTGGCTGAGCCGCGACCAAGCTCCGTCTCGTTTTGCGCCCGTTTGCCCACGCGAAATGCCCAGTGGAGAAGCTTGTTCATGAAAAAGTGCGTCGTCCCTACTTCGCAGGCCAGGCGATACGCCGCCTTGAGCTGTCCAAGAATCTGATGCTCCCCCACGATCTGCGATTCCAACCCCGCCGCCACGCGAAACACGTGCGTGACCGCCGCAATGCCCCGGTGAACATAAAACGCCGACGTGTCGGAGATGTCCGCCATGCCCTTGAGCCGGGCGATGTGCCCAAGCAGGTATCCCAGCGGATCGTCACACTTCGCGCATACGAAGTAGACCTCCGTCCGATTGCATGTGTCCAGCACCAGCGCCTCCTGGAGAACACCGTCATTCTTCAGCGCGCGCAACAGGCGTCCGGCGAGGTCACCGGGCAGCGAGAACGCTTCACGCACACCAACGGCGGCGGTATGGTGACTGATGCCGATTGCAGTGATATTCATCGTATGCGAAACATCAACTCATGACAGAGCTAGGCTGGCCACCAACAGAATGGCCACCATCAGGAAGCCTCCAGCCGCCACCACGGCCACTCGCGAGTCATTCCACTTGCCCAGGCTTTTGCCTGCAACGGCGGACGCACATATCACCCACGTTATCGATCCGATAACGATCTTGGCGATTATCTTCAGCGGCATAGGCCCGGTATGTGTGGTCCAAAAAGCCATCAGCACGCCCGTCGCCACCGACACGGTCATAAACACCAGCCCGGCAAGGATGGCGTACCAGCAGGCCCTGCCCAGGACCTCCAACGGAGGCAACCGGTCAAACAGTAAACCGATGTTGTGCCGTTTCAGATTGCGCCGGCCCACCAAATGCAGCGCGCCGTAAACCCCCGCCAGCGCAAGGGACGTGTAAGCAAACGTCGCCACTACCGAGTGAACGCTGCGCCAGCCTTCTTCAGCCACCTGCCACACCTCCCCTTCGCCCGCCGCATGCGAAAGAAATACCGACGAAGTGTACTGCGCCAGAAAGACAATCAAGAACACGAACAGCCCCGTCCGGCGGTCCTTGCCCACCCGCTCCACCGCGTAGTAAACCGCGGTCGTCGACAGCGCAATCACCGACAGAACGTCGAAGCCGTTAAACAGCGGCGGATGGCCGAGCCGCACGCCCCGCAACGCAAGAAAAGCCGCGTGAAAAAGAATGATCAGGGGCAAGGCTCTATTGCACGCGTGGGCTCGCACCCGAAGGAAAAACGTCACGCCGTAGTCTATCACCAGCGCCATGTACATCAGCGGCAGAAGCCACTCGGCAAAGGTCAGTGCTATGTCCATTGTCGCCTCTACAAAGACTGTTCACCTATCAAGCCAATCGGTTAGTTGTTCAGCAAAGTAAGTGATAATCATGTCCGCACCGGCGCGCTTGATAGCCGCGGTGACCTCCACCGCCGCTTGACGCTCTTCCAGCCAGCCCGCCTGGCTGGCAGCCTTTATCATGGCGTATTCGCCGCTGACATGGTACGCCGCCAGGGGCAGATCGAATCGTCGGCGGACCTCCGCGATGACGTCCAGGTACGCCGCCGCCGGCTTGACCATGATCATGTCCGCCCCTTCCTGCACATCAAGCTCAGCCTCCAGAACCGACTGCCCCGCAGCCCGATAGTCCATCTGGTATGTCCGTCGGTCGCCGCTCTTGGGCGAGCTCTCAGCCGCATCCCGAAACGGCCCGTAAAGGCTGGATGCAAACTTCACCGCATAAGATAGGATGCCCGTCCCGCTGAAACCCGCCTCGTCCAAACCGCTGCGGATAGCTGCAACCTGTCCGTCCATCATCGCCGACGGCGCCACAATATCCGCTCCTGCCTGCGCGTGCGAAACTGCCGTCCTGGCCAGAAGCTCCAGCGTCGCGTCGTTGTCCACGTCCACCTGCCCGTCCCCGCGCTGGCAGATCACCCCGCAGTGGCCGTGATCCGTATACTCGCACAGGCACACGTCCGTGATTATAACCGTTTCCGGCATCGCCCGCTTGATCTCACCCACCAGACGTTGTGTTGCAGCCCCCCCGTCCCAGGCGCCTGACCCGACGGCATCTTTGGCGTCGGCGATACCGAACAGCAGAACCGCCGGCACGCCCTTGTCCGCCCAGCGGCGCACTGTCTCCAGGGCTGTATCCACGGAATACTGAAACTGTCCGGGCATGGGTGGAATTTCGTTTCTCACGCCCTTCCCTTCGCGGACAAAAAGCGGAGCGATAAGGTCGCTCCGTGCCACACTGACTTCCGCCAGCATCTCACGCAACATTCTGCTTCTGCGAAGCCGGCGCAGTCGCGTCTTCGGAAATGATCTCATGGTCCTTCGGTCCCGTTGCCCAGCCAAGCAGGCTCTTCGAGTTGGGGAAGGGTCTTTTTTTTAGCCTATCGCTTAATCTGTATTTTCACAATAATATTTGAGCACCCAGACACTTTAAGCACTGTTGCGGCACAGGGAAATGAAAACCTACCCCGTAATGCTGGTCCTGGAAGGCTGTCAGACCGTCGTGGTCGGCAGTGGCCCCGTCGCCTTGCGTAAGGTCCGCTCGCTCCTCGACGCCGGCGCCGAGGTCCGTATTGTCACCAGAGACCTCGCCGATGACGCCGACCTTGGCGGAACCGAGGTTGTACGCGGCGACTATGAAGCACGACACCTCACCGGCGCAAAGCTGGTCTTTGCCTGTACCGACAGCCCAGCCTTAAACGCCCAAATCGCCGCTGACGCCCGAAGAATAGGGGCAATAGTCAACTGTGCCGACCAGCCGGACGACTGCGACTTCTTTGTCCCGGCTGCTATCTGCGAAGGCGAAGTCGTCGTGGCTATCGGCACAGGAGGGGCCTCCCCCGCACTGGCGGCCCAACTCAAGCAGCGCCTCGCCGAGGCCTTGCCCGAACGGATTGGCCAGTTCGCCGCAGCGCTGCTCCGCCTGCGGGAAGAGCTCAAAACCAGGGTCGATGACGTCCACCGACGAAGCGATATCCTCAAGAAGCTCGCCGAGCCTGAAAGCTACCAGGTGTTTCTCCGAGGCGGCCAAAAGGCACTGACTGGAATTCTCGAGCAGTTGATATCATAGCGGGCCGACCCGCTGACGTCCGAAATGTACGGGCACCGGAAGGTCCAACAGCCGAGCGTCCCGCTGCGGCCGGGCTTTGCAGCACCTGTTGATCGACAGGAGTGTGGCGATTTGAGCAAGAAAACAGCCAAGTCAGAGGCAGCCTTCGCTGCGGCAAGGAAGGTTCTCGTCGGCGGCGTGGACTCCCCTGTTCGAGCATTTTCAGCCGTTGGGGGCGCGCCCCCCTTTATCGCTTCCGCCTCCGGCGCGCACATCACGGACATCGACGGCAATACCTACATAGATTATGTCGCCGGCTATGGCCCGGCCATACTTGGGCACGCCTGTCCTTCCGTCACCGAGGCGATCGTCCAGGCCTCAAAGCGAGGAACAAGCTACGGAGCTCCAACCCAGGCAGAAAGGATCCTCGCAGAGGTTATTGCCGATGCCATCGCTTCGGTGCAGATGGTCCGCTTTGTCAGCAGCGGAACCGAGGCCGTCATGACTGCCGTCCGCCTCGCGCGCGGCGTAACCGGCAGAAACAGGATCATCAAGTGCATCGGTTGCTACCACGGACACGCCGACGCCTTGTTGGTCGCCGCCGGAAGCGGCGCCACCACGCTCGGTATGCCAAGCTCTCCGGGAGTTCCGCCCGGCGCTACGGCTGATACGATCCTTGTCGACTACAACAACCTGTCCGCCATGCAGGCTGCCTTCGACGCCTGCGACGGCAATATCGCCGCCGTTCTCGTCGAGCCGGTCGCCGGTAACATGGGTGTCGTTCCCCCGGCCGACGGCTACCTCCAGGGACTGCGGAACATCTGCGACAGGCACGGAGCGCTGCTTATCCTGGACGAAGTTATGACAGGCTTCCGCGTGGCCTATGGCGGCGCACAGTCCCTGTACGGCGTGCGCCCGGACATTACCACCCTTGGCAAGATTGTCGGTGGCGGCATGCCCGTAGGCGCAGTCGCCGGCCCGGTGGACATCCTCAGCCGGCTCTCACCTGCAGGCCCGATCTACCAGGCCGGCACGCTTTCGGGGAACCCGGTGACCATGGCAGCGGGCCTGGCCACTCTTAAGGCCCTCAAAGAGGACGGCTTCTACCACCGCCTGGAGAAAAAGTCCGCAGCCTTGGCCGCCGGGCTCCAACAGGCAGCACAAAACCAACTGCCCGGACAAATCACTGTCAACCGCGTCGGCAGCATGATGTCCGTCTTCTTCACGCCCGGCCCGGTCACGGACTATCCCACCGCAACGGCGAGCAATCTCCACGCCTTCGCCGCCTACTTCCATTACATGCTCGATGCGGGCATTTACCTGGCGCCCAGCCAGTTCGAGGCGGCATTCGTCTCCATCGCCCACAGCGACGAGGATATCGCCGCCACCGTCGAGGCGGCAGCCGGCGCGTTTGCCGTAGCGGCGAAGCAAATGGACTAACGGACCCGAGCCAGCTTCGCGTGACGGCTGACGGTTGCCAGGAACTTGGCCGCCTAGTATTGTCCAGGACCAGGACGCCCGCAAAGAACAACTCAATGCCTACGAAACGTGCTTGTGACATCCTGATGCTCATCACGTTATGTGCCCTCAGTGGCCTCCTGGTCCTGTCGATTGTCGGAGCATTTCTCGGGACGGAGCGCGCCGGTGACATGTTCACGTCCGTCCCCCTGATGGTGTTCTGGGCGATTCTGGCGGCTGTTCTTCTTGCCGGGCCCATTACGTTCGCCCCCTTGCGACGGGACCCGGGCTTGCTGGCCATGCACGCAGGATGCGTTTTGGTGCTGGCCGGGGCGCTTCTGGGAACCGAGCGGGGCCAGTGGCTCCGCCGACTCCTGGGTTTCCACGTGATCCGCCAAAGCTATCTTCGGATCGATCGCGAGGGTTACTCCGACCAGCTCTATGATCAAAACAAGATGCCGATAGGCCGGCTGCCTGTGTCCGTCAAACTCGATGCCCTCAGGCTTGATGCCTACCCGCCGGCGTCGCCCTGGCCTATGCATATCGTCATCACGCACATGGACGAATCCGGGGAGCTGCAAAGGCACTCTCAGCAACTCACCTGGAGCCTCGGCAAATGGCTCGACGTGCCGGAAACCGACATGCGCCTTCAGGTAACGGAGTATCAGCCGGCCAAGTATGAGGTCGACAACGCGCTCGCCGAGCCGCCGATCATCAGAGCCCGGATAGAGCGTGCAGGCATGGGCAAGGTCATACAGTTCTCCGGCGAGAGGAGACAGCCCAACACGTGGCTGTCGCTGATGAGCTTCTATGACAATCCGACTGATTGGATGCGGGCCGGCACACCGGAACTGGTGCTGCAGCGCCCCGAGCCAATGCCGAAGAACTACTACGCCGACCTCGCCGTCCGCGGCTACGACGGTGAGCCGACGCACCAGACAGTATCAGTGAACAACCCTCTGCGTCATGGCTGCTACTATCTGTACCAGACCGGCTTCAGCGACCTCAACCAGCCGGAGTTGTGGCTGCAGGTTGTAGGCGACCCCGGCTGGCCTGTCGTGTTCACCGGCTTCGTCGTGCTGTTCGCCGGCATCGTGTGGTGGCTCTGGATCCGCCCGATCCTAAGAGCAATCTCGAAATCTCAGTCCAAGGCCAAAATCGACACATGCACATTCTGACGAACACACAAGGGCTGTTGCTTTACATCGCCATGGCGGCCTACGCCGCAGCGGCGATCCTGCTTCTGTTACGTCGCCCGGTCGGTTGGGTCGCCTATGGGCTGGGCTTCGCCGCGGCAGCCGGCGCCTTCGCGCTGCGATGGCAAGACAGCGGGCACATTCCCCTCAAAAACCTTTATGACGTGATGATGTTCACCGGGACGGTTTTTCCCCCGCTTTCAGTATTCTGCCGCTTTGGATTGCTGGTCAGGGCAGAGGCACTCGACGCGATTATTGGCATTGCCTTCCTGTTCCCGGTTGGTTTTATGTTCAATCCTGCCACAAACCCGAGAATACCCGCGCTGCAAAGCCCGCTGTTCGTGCCGCACGTGCTGGTCTATATGCTGGGCTACGCGATTATGGCCAAGGCAACGGTCCAGGCCGTGGGCCGACTATGTTGCCGAGGCCCGGCCAAGCGTACAGCCGCATTCGATCGCGGCGCCTACCGCTTAGTCGCGATGAGCTTTCCGCTGCTGACGGCCGGCCTGCTGTTGGGGGCGTGGTGGGGCAAGCTCGTCTGGACGAGCTACTGGCACTGGGACCCCAAAGAGCTCTGGTCCCTGGCGACGTGGCTGTCGCTGCTGATCTATCTGCACTGCCGCCGCAGTCGTTGGGCTCCAGCCAGGCTCTCTGCGGGGCTGGTGATAGTGAGCATGACACTGATTGCAATAACGCTGCTGTGGGCGAACCTGTCGACACTCTTCTCTGGCCTGCACAGCTACGGCGGGTAGAGGGGCCAATCGTCGTCCTCAGTGATGGGCTGAACTTTTACCTGGCCGGGACTAGAATCGCACCGACAGACAGGTTAGCCCGCCGTCCATCTTCTGGAACTCGCTGATCGGCAGTTCGATCACGGGCCAGCTCAGCCGCCCCAACAAGCGACCGGTGGCTTGGCACCCGGCGGGCATGAGCAGCCGGCCGTTAATGAGCAGGCAGTTGGCGGCGTGGTCCTCACCGGCGGCAACCTGGATAACGTTGAACGCCGCCAGCTCCGGCCGGCCCGCAAAGTCAGCCCTCGCTACGACATGGTTCCCCCCCACCCATGTGACGCCGGTCTTCAGGTGAAGGCAGCCCGCCACCGGCACGGTCGAAGCGGTGTAGCCGTGCCGCGCCAGCACGTCTGTCAGCTGTCCGGCGCCGTCGGCATTGGTCCTGCCGCTGAGACCAATGTAGAAGTGTTCGCCGATACGCATGACATCCCCGCCATCCAGCGTTCCGGGCGGGGAGATCCGTTCGATAGGCTTAAACTGCGCCAGGGCCTCTTGCACCGCGGCCTGTTCGCCCTGGCGGGAAGGCGAAGACATGTTCGTGATGATCGCGCATCGCTCCGTCACAACGGCTGTGTCCTCGACGAACGGACCGTCGGGAAAACGTGGGTCGGCTTCCAGGACGGTCAACTCCAGGCCGCACTCTTTCAGTGCGTCGCAGTAGGCGGCGTGCTGGTCGAGAGCTGTCTCAAAATCAGGCCTGCCCAAGTTGCTTGCTGTAATAGCGCAGAGGAATTCCAACCCCGGTTTTCTGACGATCGCGCGTGTGAAGTTCAAGCGTTGTCCTTTGGCGCCAAGTGAGGGCTTACGCATATAACTCCCTGCCGGTATCACCGTCGCCCGGGCCATGTCCCAGCCTATCATTAGATATAGTATCGCAATATGGCTGGAGATTCAAAACCGCCTTGCTGAGCCCAGGGAACAGCCACCTGCCCTGCGGACAAGTCTTGCAAAAGCGGCGTATCTGTGGCATCATATTGGGTTTGACTGCCGGAAACGACACCACCGCGGAGGGCGATGGCGGTATTTTGTTCGACGTTATTCTTCCCCGGGTTTTCCGGGACGGGCAATTTGAGTGATGGTTACTTCCAAGCGTACACAGGAAAACCCCCTGAAGTCCCTGCCGAGAGAACTCTCACAGCAGCTGGATGGCGGGCCCGATGCCGAGGCGCTGTTGGCTGCAACTCCGTATGATCTGGACAACGAGGGCAACTTCACTGAAGGCTACCTGCTGCTGACCGACAACAAGCTGGGCCATTTCTACCGCAGCAACAATGGGTGGGAAGGCCGGTGGATCGAAATCACCCGCCTCAGCCAGGCGGACCTCATCGAAGGCCTCGGCATGAACCTCCTTCGGCTGACCGGTGAGGACGAAGTCGTATCGGAGTTCCGCTTTACGCTGCGTAACACCGACCTGCTTGGCACGTTCCATCATCAACTGGAAAAAGTGATCGAGGGGGGCGCCGATGAGATAGTCGAAGCGCCTGCCGCCCCCGCCGCCGGTGAAGAGAAGAAGGTCCGCTGTGAGAAGTGCGACCGCCTGATTCCCGCCTGGTCGGAGGTCTGCCAGGCCTGCATGAGCCGCAGGAAGATACTTTTTCGCTTGCTGGATTTCGTCAAGCCCTACAAGTGGCGAGCGGTCGCAGCCTTTGCCATAGCTCTTGTCCTGACGGTTATGGAGCTGGCACAGCCATGGCTCACCAGGCCGCTGATCAACGAGGGTTTCGGTGCGGACAAGCGATACAGTCCGAACTTCAACCTGGTCTTCTTGTTCGTGGGCGTTATGTCGGGTCTGCTCGTGCTGCGGGTGCTCGGCCAGATGGTCCAGTTACGCCTGTCGTTGCTCCTGGGTTCCCTGGTGTCACAAAAAATCCGAAATACTGTTTACGCTCATTTGCATCGCCTTTCACTGGGGTTCTTCTCCAAGCGGCAGACCGGCGCTCTGGTGACCCGTGTGACCACCGACACGGAAAGACTGTGGTACTTCATTTCCTCGACCTTCATTGAGATCATCCTGTCGATCCTGACGGTCATTGGCGTGGGGATTTGTCTGTTCGTGATGAACTGGCAGTTGGCGATATTCACATTGCTCCCTATACCGGTGATGCTTTTCCTGATGATCTTCTTTCACAAACGACTGCATCAGTCTTTCAGCCGGCTTTGGCATCGGTTTGCAATGCTGACGGCGGTCGTCGGCGACGCCTTGCCGGGCGTGCGAGTTATCAAGGCCTTCAGCCAGGAAGATCGTGAAGTAAAGCGTTTCGAGGACATGAGCAGGGCCCTTTATGAAGAAGAAAGAAGATATTTCCGCGGCACTCGGTCTGTGTTCGGTCCGATGATGCTGCTTGCGGGCACTCTCGGCTCGCTGATCGTCTGGATTGTCGGCGGCTGGTGGCTTTGCACAGCTTCGCCGGGAGACCCCAACGCCCTGAACGTCGGCACACTGATGGCTTTCCAGATGTTCCTGGGTTTATTCTTCAGGCCTATCCATCAGATGGCACATATGGACGAAATGCTGAACCGGGCGGCCACCAGCGCCCACAGGGTTTTCGAGATACTGGACACCCAGCCTGTGATCTACTCCAAGAGCAATGCCCGTTCCCCCGACAAGCTCCAGGGGCGCATAGAACTGCAGAATATCACATTCAGCTACGACGGCGTCCACAAGGTGCTCAAGAATATCAACGTCACCATCGAGGCCGGGCAGATGATAGGCCTGGCCGGGCCGTCCGGCGGCGGCAAGACCACGCTGGTGAACCTTATCAGCCGGCTATACGACCCGCAGCAGGGGCGGATACTCATCGACGGCATAGACCTGCGCGACTACGACATTACGAAGCTCAGAAAGAAGATCGGCGTCGTACTGCAGGAGCCATTCCTCTTTCACGGCACGATAGCCGAGAACATCGCCTACGCCAAACCGGACGCCACGCTGGATGAGATCATCACGGCTGCCCGGGCGGCGAACGCCAACGACTTCATCGTGGGTTTCCCCGACGGCTACGACACCCTGGTCGGTGAAAGAGGCCAGACGCTCTCTGGAGGCGAGCGCCAGCGGATAAGCATTGCCCGGGCAATACTGAACAACCCCATCATACTGATTCTTGACGAGGCGACCAGTTCCGTCGACACCGAGACCGAGGAGCTTATTCAGCAAGCCCTCGACGAGCTGACTGCCAATCGCACGACGATCGCCATCGCACACAGGCTTTCGACCCTCCGAAAGGCTGACCGCTTGCTGATACTTGAGAAGGGCGATCTCATCGAGGAAGGCACCCACGAGCAGCTCGCAAACAAGGTGGAAGGCCTGTATGCCAGGCTGCTGAAGACCCAGCAGCAGAACCAGTCTTTCATCGCCGTCTCTGCCTAGTGAGTTGACATATGTGCATTAAGCAGGAAAACAGCAACGGAATTGCCTGCCGACCGGCAGGCGGCAGTGTGAAGAAGATCGAGCGGGACGCCGCCGGCAAGGTCGTGGTCCACCTGACCGGCCGGGATGAGCCGCTTGTCGACGCCAGGCTCGCCAGGTACTTCCCATGGTCCCTGCCGGACGCTTACATTTCCGTCCGAGACAGCAGCGGCACGGAAGTCGTCATGCTTCAGACGCTGGACGAGTTGGACCAGGCCAGTCGCCAGATCGTCGAGGCGGAGCTGGCCGACAAGATATTTAACCCCAAGATTCTCAAGGTGCTGCAGCTTAAGCGGGAGTTCGGCATTACGTCCATCACGGCTCTGACGGACCGCGGGGAGATATCCTTTCAGTTCAACGGCCGGGATGACGTCCGACTGCTCTCGTCCACCAGGGCGCTGTTCCGCGACGTGGATGGACACACTTTTGAACTTCCGGACATCACCCTCACGGACGCCAACACCAGGAAGTTGCTTCGTAGATACTTCTGATCCCCTGCACCCATTACCGCAAACAAAGGAGCTATGACATGAGCGAATCAACCCCGCCAATTCCCCCCTCCCCGGCGGCTGGGGCAAGTCAGACCTCACAGACTCCAGTAATCTACGTCCAGTCCCCGCCCGCCAAGAGCCCCTCGGGGCTCGGCAAGTTCCTCAGAGTCGTGTTCTGGGTGCTGTTCGGCCTGTCGGTGCTGACGAACCTGGTGCTGATGGCCGCTATGGGCGAAATGTTTGTAGCTGATCGGACTGCAATGTCGCGCACCGTTCTGAAGGCGGGAAATACCGAGCAGGTCGTGGCCGTTTACAAAGTCGAGGGAATCCTGGACGGAGACGCGGTCGCCAGGTTCCGCCGCTTTTACGACGCGGTGGTCGACGATGAGGCCGTGCAAGCGGTCGTGCTTCGCGTCAATTCCCCCGGCGGTGGCGTGGCCAGCAGCTACGAAATCCATCACATGATTAAGCAACTCCAGGACGCCGACAAGAAGGTAGTCGTGTCGATGGGCGGCGTGGCAGCCAGCGGCGGGTATATGATATCCTGCTCAGCCGACCACATCGTCGCTGAGCCCACGACCGTCACCGGGAGTATCGGCGTTATCATGACCTGGCTGGTGCTGGAGAACACGCTGGACAAGATCGGCGTCCAGCCGGTGGTCATCAAGTCTACAGACGCCGAATACTGGAAGGACGACGTCTCCCTGTTCCGCCAACCCGATGATAAGCAGGTCGTTTATCTTCGGGACATTCTTGACCAGATGCAGAATCAGTTCGCCCAGGCAGTGATAGACGGCAGAGGCGAAGACAACCTGCCGCCGCGTCCAACCGGACCGAGAGAGCAGACAGGCGACCCCGCCGCACCGGGCGAGGAAATCCCAATCGACGTCGACTGGAATGAACCTCTCAATGGTAAAATCTACCTTGCTGAAGACGCCCTGAAGTTCGGCCTGATTGACGAGGTTGCCTACCAGGAAGACGCCCAGAATCGCGCAGCCGAACGGGCCGGGCTGGCCGAGCCCCACGTTGTCCTTTATCGTAACAGGTCACTCGGGCTGCTGGACCTTATGATCGGCGCCAGGCACGACAACCCTGTTCGGCAAGGCGCCGACCTGCTGGACGAGCTCCAGACGCCCAAAATAATGGCCATCTGGAAGGTGAACTGACAGGCAAATCGGACCGGCTGATTATTTTCGGCGTTCTTTAAGCGACACCAGTTTCTGACCGTCCCAGCTGAACCGGAGGCGACGCCTCGCCGGGGCGGGATGCTTGTCAAAGCAGTATGCCGCCAGCATTGGCAGCGCGACTGAAGGCTCGACCCACGCCATGGCGAATTCGGCCTTTGTGTCGATCTTGCCCCACGATTGCGCCTCGCCAAGCGTTGAGCCGCTCAGCCCGCCGTCGTGGCTTACGGCTGTGCTGACCTGAATTGCGTAGTCATGGCCCCGGTCCAACCCGAAGATATAACCCATAACCACCGAGTCGTTGATATAGTTCTTCGGTACGCCCCCGGCTACGTATATCGCCGCTGTCGCCTTTGAGGCGACGACTATCTGTGTAAGCTCGTAGTTATCCTGTATCGAGTCAATCGCCACGCCCGCCCTGCCGGTAAGGCGGCTGCGGTAGCGGTGATCGGTCAGGCCGATGCCTATGGATGAATCGTTCAGTGCCGGCGAGAAAACCGGCACGCCTAGCTTATGGCACTGGCGGACGATCGACTTCTCGTCAGTCAGTTTCGAGCCGACATAGTCGATGTACTGCCGACTGGAGCAGGTCCCGTCGGGCAATTCGTCGGCCACTCGGCCGCACCACTTGTCCGTCTGCCAGAATTTCTCCTCATCGACGTATGTGTCATATATCCGGTCGATCCGCAGATCGTGCAGCACAGTGTCGTCGGCCTCAGGCGTGCCGACGTAATGCCCGAACCCGCGCGCCTGGTATATATCCTGGTAGAGAATCGCTCCGGTCGATACGACCACATCGACGTACCCGCCGACGATCAAATCGCAAATAACGTCCCTCAGTCCAGCCGCGATGAGAGGCCCGGCCAGCCCCAGCATGACGGTCGGCCTCTTGCGGTCGGTGTACATGCTGCTCAGAACCTCGGCGCACAGGCCCAGGTTGCGCGCCTGTATGGACATGCCCGCCATCTGTTCGACCATCGCCGAGACGGGCATCCCCTTGCGAATGGAAAGCGGCTTGACCCTGCGGGAAAGTATCTGCTTCTTGCGGCGGCGCTGGGTGGGGCTCAGGTCGGCATGAACTGCCATGCCGAAGATGCTGGTCTTCTTCGCTGGTGTTTTCTTGGCCACGTTGGCTTCCTTTTTGTGCAATCAATCGGCTTATTGTTATCGGCCTCGCCTGGCTGACAGCATTTCCGCGTACCCCATGGTAATGGACTCGCCGGCCAGGTTGAGCTTCTCACCGACAGCCAGAACAGCCTGCTCGCCGGGTCCTTCTATTTCCACGAACCGGCCCAGGCGTTCGACTTCGTCAAGTTCCACTAAGCATCGGCCAAGCCTGTAGCTGGTGCGACGCTTTTTCACCGTGATGCAGTCCTTCATGCCGATGGCCCGAAGTATCTGCTCCATCGCGGCGGGCCTGTCGCAGTGGGTCTGCAGCTCCCGGCGAATCTTCGCCCGTCGCCCACGGGCTATGGGGCCTTTGAAGGTGAAAAGCGGACGAGCGTCTACGCCCTGACCTGCTGAACGCAACATGCGCGTTTGCCGCACGCGAAGGCCGCTCCCGCAGGCCAGCAGCGACTTGTCGGCTGTGTCAAAGAATCTGTCCGTCTGTATCACCGTTGAAACGTACTTAGCGCCCCTCGCCTTCAGCGCCCGCCGAATGGCTGTGAACCCCCTCACGGCGAACTTGATTTCCGTCTCGTCTGCCACGGCGAAATTGTAGCCTCTGAATCCGTCCGCCGCCAGCCGACCCACCGCCCATAGCAGAAGTAATTTCGCTTGTCAGCCCGCCGCGACGCCGGTAAACTAATCGATCTTACACATGACGACCGATTGAATTACGCTACAGCGAGGCAGATCATGCATTACCCACATAGGATTTCGAAACGCAAGCGATCCCGCAAGATGGGTTTCCGCGCCCGAATGAGGACCAGGGGAGGCCGACGGATCATCAGCTCCAGGCGCCGCAGAGGTCAACAGGCCCAGGCCGTCTAACCATTTGCTGTACATCATTCAATAAAGCCACAAAAAAAGCCCAGCCATCGCAATGACTGGGCTTTTGTACTGCAATTCCGGATGTAAACGGGCTACAGCTTCAGAGCCTTTCGCAGGGGCCGGACCATGTCGGTCCTTTCCCAGGTAAAGTTTGCGCCCTTGCACCCGAAGTGCCCGTCGTGTGCGGTGTCCAGATAGATCGGGCGCAACAGCTTGAGGTGCTCGATGATTCCTCTCGGGTCCAGCGGGAACAGGTCCTTGACGGCCGCCTCAAGCAACGATTCACCGACGACGCCTGTGCCCTGAAGATCGACCAGAACACTTGTGGGTTCGGGCACGCCTATGGCGTAGGAAAGCTGCACCTCGCAGATCTTTGCCAGTTTCGCAGCGACAATGTTCTTGGCTATGTACCGTGCCATGTAGCTCGCTGATCGGTCAACCTTGGAGGGATCCTTCCCGCTGAAGGCCCCGCCGCCGTGCGCGCCGCGGCCGCCGTATGTATCAACGATAATCTTCCTGCCTGTCAGCCCAGTGTCTCCGGCTGGGCCGCCGATAACGAACCGCCCGGTGGGATTGATGTGGAACTTGATCTTGTTGTTCCACAGTTTGGGGCGCTCGGCCATAACGACGGGTTTGATGATCTTGGCGATGATGTCTTTCCGGGCCTTGTCGGTCATGTTGCCGGTGCGCGGATTGATCACTGCTTCGGTGTGCTGTGTTGAGATTACTACCGTGTCCAACCGCTCAGCCACGTTGTCACGGTACTGAATTGTGACTTGGCTCTTGCCATCCGGGCGGAGCCACTTGAGCCCGCCCTGCTCCCGGACAGTCGACAGTTGCTCGGTGAGCCGATGCGCCAGAAAAATCGGCAGCGGCATCAACCGGCTGGTTTCATCGCATGCGAACCCAAACATAAGTCCCTGGTCGCCGGCGCCCTGGTGGCGGTGCTGATCCTCGTTAACGCCCTGCGAAATGTCGGGGGACTGCTTGTGAATGCTCGTGACTACGGCGCATGACTGATAGTCGAAACCGATTGTCGGATCGTCGTAGCCTACCGATCTAATGGTCTCTCGGACCGTATCTTCGGCATTCAGCAGGGCGATCTCGGCCTTTTCATTATGGACCGTAACCTCGCCGGCCAACACCACCAGGCCTGTCGTCACCAGTGTTTCGCAGGCTACGCGCGCATTGGGGTCATTTCCTATGAGACTATCCAATATGGCGTCGGATATCTGATCGGCGACCTTGTCCGGGTGCCCTTTAGTCACGGATTCACTCGTGAAGAAATGCTTGCCACGTCCTTGGTTAACGGATTGTACTTTGCTTGCTCGTTTCAGAATTTTTTTTGCCATTCTCCGCCGATCCTTTCGTTTCCGCCGCCCTGAGAAAACAAGGGTGCGGATTGCGAGATTCTAAGCCTGCGGGCTGCCGGCGACAAGCGCCAAGAAGATGTTTTCCGACAGCCCATCTGTACTCCGGTGTCGGGCCCGAGAAGCAAACAGGCTTTGCCTGCCTCTGCCGGGGTTGCCTTCTTTTACTCTCGATGACTCTTGACACCCGTTGGCCCCGTGCATATACTGCTTGGTTCGGTGATATTTGGCCAGTCGCCTTAGCTGGGGAGCTGGGCGGCCGGGTCGAACAAACTAAGGAAGTAATCGTGGTAAAGAAGGCGGCCAAGAAGTCTGCCAAGAAGAGGACCGCAAGCAAGGCAAAGAAAACCACTGCTAAGCCTGCGAGAACGTTAACAAGAGCCAGGAAATCTGCCAAGAAGACCCCAAGCAAGGCCGGCGTGAGGAAGACTCCCAAGGCCAAGGTCTCCCCAGCCAAGAAAGGCGCCAAACGCCTCGTCAAGAGTCCTCTGACCAAGAAGCAGCTCCGGTATTTCCGCGAGTTGCTGCTGGCCAAAAGGAAGGACATCATCGGAGACATGAGCGGCATACAGGCTGAGGCGCTCAATAACGGCGCCGGAGGCGACCTGTCAAACATACCGACACACCCCGCCGACATCGGTACCGACAACTTCGAGCAGGAATTCACCCTCGGCCTGCTGGAGAGTGAACGCACGCTGCTGGCTGAAATCGACGAAGCCCTCGACAGGGTCGAAAGCGGAGTATACGGAATATGCCTCGGTACAGGCCAGGCCATCGGCCTGCCGCGCCTGACTGCGCGCCCCTGGGCCAAGTACAGCATCGAATACGCCAGGATGCTGGAAAAGGGTATGGTCCCCTCTCATGACCGCGACGCGCCAGCCGACCAAGAAGAATACGATCACGAAGACGCCGACGACGTCGGTGCCGATACCGACAACGACTGACGGGACCTATCTTTTGGCCGCTGACGAAAAATCCCCATCCGCCACTGCGGGCGCCGCGGTGCGCCCGCCCACCCGAGCCTGGAAGAGCTCTGCCGCAATCATCCTCTTTCTATCTGTCACAACAATAGGGCTCACCGTAGATCTGTGGTCAAAGCACAAGGTCTTCGACAACCTGATAACCGATGACCTGACCCCGAAGATCCAGGAATGCAACGCCGTTTTCGCACAACAGAAGGGCAGGCAACCGGAAGGGAGAGAGGTGCTGCATACCCTCGAAATAAAGCAGTCCTTCATCGCCGGGATAGAATTCAAGCTTTCGACCAATCCGGGAGTAGTGTTCGGCCTGCCGATGCCAAGATGGCTGGTGCAGATCGCGACGGTATTGACCGTGGTGCTGGTTGGCTCGTTCTTCGCATCGTCACTGGCGAATGATCGTTGGCTTCACGTGGCCACCGGGTTGCTCCTGGCTGGGGCGTTGGGGAATTTGTACGACAGGCTCTTCAGCGTGGTGGCACTGCCTCAGGTCGAACCCATCCGCAACCAGGTGCGAGACTTCTTAGACTTCTCGGCGTGGCATTACCCCTGGGTATTCAACATCGCCGACGCATTGCTGGTCATCGGCGTCGCCATGACTTGCGTCCATTGGTTGCGGGCTGGACATCAGCATGCAACGCAGTCGGCGACAGGGAACAACTCCCGCTCTAAACGCACCAATTGAGGAACTCACGCATGGACGTCTTCCTGGCCGGGGTCATCCAAGGATCGCTGGTGGAGGCCGCCATCCACGAGCAAACCTGGCGGGACCAAATCAAGGCCGTACTGGACGCTTACATGCCGGCCGCGAACGTCTACTGCCACTACACCCGACACCCCGAGAGCCTCGCCTACGACCTGCCGCAGATCCGCCAAACCTTCGCCGAGGGAAATCGTCGAGCAGGCGAGTGCGACTTGCTGATAGCCTACCTGCCCGAAGCCTCCATGGGAACCGCTATTGAGATGCATGAAGCCTACGCACACGGGGCAGCCATCGTCGCCATAACATCGCTGTCAGCCAACTGGGTCATCCGCGCTTACAGCGACCGCATCGTCCCGGACCTCACCGCCTTCCAAGTGCTGGTTGAATCCGGTGAACTCGCCGGCCTCGTCGCCGCCAAAAGGAACCTGTGATCCCGCTGCTGGAAATGACGTTTGATGAGCTTACCTCGGCGGTCGTATCGGCCGGGCTGCCCGCCTATCGTGCCAGACAATTGGCCGAATGGGTCTACAAGAAGTTCGTCACCGACCCAGCCGCCATGACCAACGTTCCCAACGCCGTCACCGAACTGTTCGATATTCTCACCTCGCGCACCGTTGCCCGCGCCGACAGCACCGACGGCACGGTCAAGCTGCTGCTGGAGTTGCGCGACGGCGAGAACATCGAGTGCGTGTCGATCCCCACCGCCAAGCGGCACACAGCATGTGTTTCCACACAGGTTGGATGTGCTATGGGCTGCGGGTTCTGTGCGTCCTCCCTCGGCGGGCTGAAACGCAACTTGACCAGCGGAGAGATTCTCGAACAAATCATTCATCTCGCCGCGATGGCCGGCAGACGCGTGACCAACGTCGTGTTGATGGGCATGGGCGAACCACTGGCCAATTACAAGGCCACTGTGGCCGCAATCCGCGCTATGATCGATCCGCAGCGGCTGGACATCTCCGCCCGCCACATAACCGTTTCCACGGTGGGCATGCCTGCGCAGATCGACTCTCTTGCCCGCGAGAACCTCCCGATCACGCTGGCGATTTCCCTTCATGCACCCAATGATGATCTCCGTCGGCGGATCATCCCCGCCGCCAGGCGAACGACAATCACCGAAGTCCTCGGCGCAGCCCGCCGCTTCTACGAGGCCAGAAGGCGCGAGGTGACCATAGAATACGTTCTTCTGGGAGGCGTGAACGACACAAAGCTCTGCGCCGTGCAGCTGGCGAGACTGGCTGCACCTTTGCGATGTAAGGTCAACCTGATAGCCTGCAACGCTGTCGAAGGCATGGGTTATCGTTCGCCCACAAAGGCGGAGGTCAAAGCCTTCGCCGCGCGGTTGGCAAAAGAAGGCGCGAAGGTCAACATCCGCCACCCACGCGGATCAGACATCGCCGCGGCATGCGGGCAGTTGCGGAGGCGACCGCAGCACACCTCCGCCGTGCCGCACGACCCCTCTACCGAGTAATTCGATAGCGCACAAGCGCGTCCGGGCCGCACGACCGCCGCTCGGCCGGCGCCAGACCGAGCACCTGACAGACCGTCGCGATGTCATATCGCGGCAGGTCGTCTGCATCCTCCCTCGCCAACTCGCCGGACAGCACTGCCTGTTTTGGCGACACGTACACGATCAGCTCATCAGCCAACCCGCCTCGGACGACGGCGTCCAGAACTGTCGGGCCGCCTTCCACCAACAGATGCGTCCACTGCCGATCCCCCAGTTCGTCCAGCAGTGCCGGAATGGACACCCGCCCCTCCTCCTCGGCGACAGGCAACAGCACGGCCCCTCTGGCGCACAGTTCAGCCGCCTTCTTGTCGGCCCTGTCCATAGCGCGGTCTGTCGTAACGATAATCACAGGCGAAAAGTCGGTCGTCGCCATTAGCCTGCTCAGCGGCGGGGTCCTCAGATGAGAATCCAGCACAACCCGAATCGGCTCGCGCAGATGAAGATCATCCCCTGTCGCCCGGCAGGTGAGCAGCGGGTCGTCGGCCAACACTGTGCCGACCCCCACAACAATGCCGTCGCACAGGCCTCGAAGTCGATGAGCGTCGTCCCGCGACTGTTGGCTGGAGACCCACCTGCCCTGCCCGGCCGGCAGCGCAACGTATCCATCAGCTGTCTGTGCCCACTTGCAGATAACCCAGGGCCGGCCCTGCGTGCAAAGCTTTATGTAAGGCCCCAGGAGCTGGCGGGCCCCGTCCTCACACACGCCCACGATCACTTCCAGCCCGGCCGATTCGAGCTGGGCGATCCCGCTGCCGGCCACTTTCTCGTCCGGATCGACCATGGCCACGACCACGCGGGCTATCCCAGCTTTCACGATCGCCTCGGTGCACGGCGGCGTTTTGCCATAATGGCGACACGGTTCCAGCGTGACGTACATCACCGCCCCGCGGACATCCGCGCCGGCATCGTCCGCCGCGGCCAGTGCCTGTCGCTCGGCGTGCGGGCCCCCGAACTGCTCGTGCCATCCCCGGGCGATTTCGCGATCGTCGCGGACGATTATCGCCCCGACCATCGGGTTCGGCTCGACCGCACCGCGCCCCCGCACCGCACAGCCCAGCGCCAACTGCATGAAATGTTCGTCCCGGTCGCCCATGGCCGCTATTATATCGAACTGCTATTATTGATGCTCGCCTTAAGACTCACCCGCATGGCTGTGTCGCCGCCGTTTTCGACCATCCAGGGAGCCAAGAATGCTCTTGCGATTCTGCCTGTACGGTTTTCTGAAGGACCAGTTGTACTTCGAGTCTTTTTTTCTGCTGGCGTTCCTTCAACGAGGCCTGTCGTTCTCTGAGTGGGGCTTGCTGACCGGTTTCCTTCACCTTTGCGTCAACCTGCTGGAGGTGCCCACCGGAGCGATCGCCGACGTACTTGGCAGGCGACGCTCGATGATCGTTTCAATGCTGGCGTACATCGCCTCGTTCGTCATCTTCTCGACGGCCTGGCGGCTTTGGACATGGTTTGTCGCCATGGCCTTCTTCGCCGTGGGCCAAGCGTTCCGAACCGGCACGCACAAGGCGATCATCTTCGACTGGCTCAATCGCCAGGGCCGGTCCAGCGAGAAAACACACGTATATGGCCTCACTCGGTCATGGTCCAAGCTCGGTTCTGCGGTCTGCGTGATCATAGCGGCCGTGATAGTCTTTTACACCGAAGACTACAGAGCGCTGTTCCTCTACAGCCTGATTCCCTATGTGCTGAACGTCTTGAACTTCATGACTTATTCGTCTTACCTGGACGGGCCCCGCAGCGGCCACGGGCAGGTCAGCTCGGTGGCGAGGACATTGCTGACGGCCCTGGTCGAGAGCTTCCGCCGACGACGAATGCGACGGTTGCTGATTGAGTCTATGGGGTTCGAGGGCTTGTACAATTCCGCCAAGGATTATATTCAGCCGATTATCAAGGCTGCGGCTCTGGCAGCACCGGTGCTGCTGACCTTGGACGACCGGCGGCGAACGGCCGTGCTCGTCGGGGCGGTGTACTTCCTGCTGCATGTTCTGTCTAGCGCGGCCTCGAGGCGGTCGGGTACTCTCAGCAAGCGTGCCGGCGGCGACAAGCGAGCGGCCAGGATGCTTTGGCTGGGCGACCTGCTGGGCTTTGTGATACTCGCCGGCGGAGCGATAGCCAATGTCCCGGCTGTTATGATTGGCGCGTTTGTGCTGCTGGCGGTCCTGCAGAACTTCTGGAGGCCGATCCTGGTCAGCAGATTTGCCTCGCTGAGCGATCCTTCGCGCACGGCCACCCTCCTGTCGATCGAGTCGCAGGCGAAGAGCCTGTTCATCGCTGTCATCGCGCCGCTCCTTGGATGGTCTGTGGACATGATCGCCGCTGCCACGCGCGGCGGGCCTGCGTTCATGGCCTCGTGGCGGTTCCTGCCGATCGCGGCGATCGGCGTGGCGATTCCGCTTGGAATGCTTACAATCAGCAGGCGCAACGCCGTGCCTGCTGTAAGCCAACTGCGATAAACACGCGCACACTTCCGGGCCTGCGCCTACAATGGACTGTTGTTCAGATTAATATCGATGTTTACCGACCCTCAAAGGAGACATGCTGATGTCAACGAATGACAACCTTAAGGAAGCATTCGCCGGCGAGAGCCAGGCCAACCGCAAGTACCTCGCCTTCGCAAAGAAAGCAGACGCGGAAGGCAGACCGCAAATCGCCAAACTCTTCCGCGCCGCCGCCGCGGCTGAGACCGTCCACGCCCACGCTCACCTCCGCGTGCTAGGCGGAGTCGCCTCCACGGCTGAGAACCTCCGGGCCGCTATGGAAGGCGAGGGATTCGAGTGCAAGACAATGTACCCCAAGTTTGTCGATGAGGCCGAGAACGAGGCAAACAAGCCGGCCCTCATGAGCTTCAAGAACGCCATGGCCGTCGAGGAAATCCACCATCGTCTCTATAGCGAGGCGCTGAATACTGTCAAGGGCGGCGACGACCTACCGAGCCGAGCTGTGTTCGTGTGCAGCGTTTGCGGCAATACCGTTTACGGCGAAGCGCCGGATATCTGCAATGTCTGCGGAGCCAAGAAAGACAAGTTCATGACCATCGAGTAGCGCCCCGGGGGTCGCCCTGAAACCAAGACGCCGCTCGTCAACCGCGGGCGGCGTCTTTCTCATTTACGCATCGAAAAGTTGACAGCCGGCCCGAGGCGGGTGAAACTGGAATCAAAGAGGCAGACCTGCCGTAACCCAGTAAGTGAGCAAAGAAATGCGCAACCCCGATCAGTTTCTCCCCGCAAACCTTTCAGCCGTCAGCCGACTGTTGCACACGACGACGACCGTGGGCGACTCAGCCCCCCGGATTGCCGTGGGCGCTTCCACCGGCGGTCACTACCAGCGGCGAGGCAACGACACCGTCGCAATACTGGAACAAGGGCTCTCGCTGCTGGAAAGCGCCGCCGGCGCCGTCTGCTTCGATTCCGGCATATCCGCCGTGAATCACACGCTGCTGACGCTCTGCAAGCCCCGGCAGACTGTGCTCTTCGAGGAAGACCTATACTACGGGACGCGCCGACTTGAGGACTTCCTCGCCGGCTGGGGCATGAACGTTCTGCGCGCACGCCTGAACGATCCGGACGCACTCGCCGTCGCCCTCGCCCACAAGCCCGCCTTCGTGTTCTTCGAACCGCTCACCAATCCGCCGCTGAACGTCATCGACATCGCCACGGTTTCCCGCGCCGCCCACGCCGCCGGGGCGACAGTTATAGTCGATAACACACTCATGCCAGGCCTGTGTAGGCCTCTGAAACTGGGGGCGGACATCGTCATTCACAGCCTCACCAAGTACATCAACGGGCACGGCGATTCCCTGGGCGGGGCGGTGCTCAGCAATGACCAAGGCCTGAACGAGCGGATACGCTCCTCGCTGGAAAAGCTTGGCGGCGTTCTCAGCCCGTTTGCCGCTTACCTTCACATACGCGGCCTGAAGTCGCTCCACGTTCGCATGCCGCGCCACTGCGCCACCGCCATGGCCGTGGCGAAGCACTTCCAGGACAATCCCAAAGTGACGGAGGTGCACTACCCCGGCCTGGCGGGCGACCCCGGCCACGACATCGCCACCAGGCAGTTCAGCGATTTCGGCGGCGTACTGGCGCTGGGCTTCGCCGGCTGTCAGGTTCCCTGGCACCAGTTCGGCCAATACTTTAAGATGTGTCGATTCCTCGCCAGCCTGGGCGAAACTGAAACCCTCTGCGTCTTCCGGAACGGAACCATGCGAGAGACCCACCAAGCGGGGCGAATCGGCAGAATCGCCGTCGGTCTGGAGGACGCCGATGACATAATCGCCGACGTAGCCCAGGCGATAGACCGATTCACCGCCACTTCAGCGGAAGGTTAGATGATGAGGAAGACAATCCTCGGCAAGACCGGCCTGGAAGTATCGGCTGTCGGTTTCGGCGGCATACCGATAATGCGCGTCAGCGAGCGCGACGCGGTAAAGGCCATACACCGCGCCCTGGATGTCGGCGTTACGTTCATAGACACAGCCGCATGCTACGGTGACAGCCAGACCAAGATCGGCGCCGCCATACACGACCACCGCGACGGGCTGGTGATAGCCACCAAGAGCGGCGCAGTGAGCAAAGACACCATCCTCGCCGACATTCAGCAGTCGCGCCGGCAATTGCAGACCGACTTTATCGACCTGTATCAATTACATGGCGTCAGCCAAGGCGCATGGGAAACCATCTCCGGCCCCGACGGTGCCCTGGAAGGCCTGCTCACCGCCAAACAGGCCGGTGACATCGCTCACATCGGTTTCACCTGCCACTGCGTGGAAACGGCTAAGAAGCTGGCGAGGAACGACCTCTTCGAAACCGTCCAGTTCCCCTACAACCTCGTCGCCCGCGAACCCGGTGATGAACTCATCCCGATCGCCCGAGAGCACAACATGGGCTTCATAGTAATGAAGCCCATGTGCGGAGGGCAGTTCGACGACGCCGAACTGGCCTTTAAGTTCCTCAACGCCTTCCCGGACCTTGTGGCGATACCGGGCATAGAACGCCCGGAAGAAATCGAGCAGATCGCCGCCATAGTCGAATCCGGCAACACGCTCACCGGCGAAGAGGCCGCCCGCGCAGACGAAATCGTCAAACGCCTCGGCAAGCGCTTCTGCCGACGCTGCGGCTACTGCCAGCCTTGCCCGCAGGAAATCCCGATCACTTCCGCCCTGATCTTCGAGAGCTTCGTCAAGCGCATGCCGCCGGAAAACGTTATCGGCATGGCTCAGAACCTGATCGAAAAAATCCCCCAGTGCCTCGAGTGCGGCAAGTGCGTGGAGAAATGCCCCTACGACCTGCCCATCCCGGAGCTGCTCAAGGAGCAAATCGAGGTTGTCAGGCAATTCCTGGCCGAGAGCACTTAACCCGCTGCTCGACGGCTAGGCGGACTGTTTCGGGGCTTTCGGCGCGAACTGCCCGACCAGCCAGTTATACAGCAGCGCGAACAGAGCGCAGCCGACAAGGGCGTCGAAGAAGCCCCAGACCAGTCCTATCACGCTTCCCAGCGGTGTGAATGTGTAGCCGCGGTATAACTTGCCGATCGCCGTTGGCGCATCGCTCGATCCTTCAAAGGCGATTACCCACCACGTCAGCACGAACAGTCCAACACCCCAGATAATTGCCGAGGCAAGCGCAAAGGCTCTAATGTTCAGTTTCATGGCGGTCTCCTTGAAATGTCTGTGCCAAATCGTGTCGCTCTAGAACTATATGAAATCTGTTGGCCATTCTCAAGACGGACAACTACAGCAGCGACGTCGAGAAGTATCGCTCAGCCCGATCGGGCAGGACTGTAGCGATGTTGCCCTCCAGCCTCTTGGCGAGCTGTCGGGCGGCCCAGACGTTCGCCCCGCTGCTGATGCCGACCAGCAGGCCGAAGTCGGCCCCCAGCCGGCGGGTGGTGAGTATGGCGTCCTCGTCAGTCACCTCAATGACGTCATCCACCATCGAAACGTCCAGCACGTCGGGAACGAAACCGTCGCCGATGCCCTGTATCTGGTGCAGGCCCGGTTCATGGCCCAGCAGGGCCGAGATGTCCTTGGGCTCGACCGCCACTATTCTAACGTCCGGTTTGTGCTCGCGCAGGAATTTGCCCACGCCCTGCAGTGTCCCGCCGGAACCCACGCCGGCCACGAAGGCGGCAACATCCCCCTCCATCTGCCGCCAGATCTCGTGGGCCGTCTCTTCATAGTGCGTCCGCGGGTTGTCCGGATTGGCGAACTGGTTGGGGATGTAAACGTTTTCATCCGCCGCAGCCAGTTCGTTGGCCTTGCGGACGGCGCCTCCGATGGACTCCTCCCCCGGTGTAAGGATAAGCTCCGCCCCTAAAGCGACTATCAGCTTCTTGCGCTCCTCGGACATGTTTTCGGGCATGACGATGCGAACCCGATAGCCCTTCAGCCGCCCTACAAGCGCCAGCCCGATGCCGGTATTCCCGCTGGTCGGCTCGACGATGATCGAGCCGGCATGCAGCTTGCCGTCGCGCTCGGCCCCTTCCAGCATCGCCAGGGCCACCCGGTCCTTAATCGACCCGCCGGGATTCAGGAACTCTGCCTTGGCGAAGACCCGTTCGCCCTTAAGCTGCAGCAGCGGCGTATTGCCGATCAGGTTCAGTATGTTGTCAGTCAGCACGTATCGCGTCCGGAACCGCAAGCGCGACGGGTCATCCTGCTCCGCTGAAGCCACGCAGAACGAGGGGGACCCGCCGCGCGGTGTTTCAAGCCTCAGCCCTCAAGCCCAAACCCCTGCCTGCCGGCAGGCAGGTCACACCTCAAACCTACAGGTACGAGTTCAGTATGTTTTCGAACAGCTCCACCCGCCCGGACTTGTTGGCCTCGGGCTCGCCCTTCTTTTCCATATACTCGCGGAGTGTCTTGAAGGAATGCTTGCCGGCCTCGATCTCCTTGCCGAGCTTGCCGTCCCAACTGCTGTACCGCTCCTTGACCATGCCGGCCAGCTGGCCGTCCTTGCGGATGGCGGCCGCGATCTTCAGCGCCTTGGCGAACGTGTCCATGCCGCCGATGTGCGCGTGGAACAGGTCCACCGGCTCGAAGCTCTCGCGGTGCACGTGGGCGTCGAAGTTCAGCCCGCCCGTGGTGAAGCCGCCCGCTTCCAGCACTTCCAGCAGCGCCAGCGTGCACTCCGTAACGTCGTTGGGGAACTGGTCGGTGTCCCAGCCCAGCAAAAGGTCGCCGCGGTTGGCGTCCACCGAGCCGAACAGCCCCACCTCGCGGGCGAATCGCAGCTCGTGGACGAAATCGTGGCCGGCCAACGTTGCGTGGTTGGCCTCGATGTTGAACCGGAAGTACTCCGTCAGCCCGTACTTTTGCAGGAAGGCGAAGCACGCCTCCACGTCGAAGTCGTACTGGTGCTTGGTGGGCTCTTTCGGCTTGGCTCGATGTAGAACGGGCCCTTAAAGCCGATGTCCTTCTTGAAGTCCACTGCCATGTTCAGGAACGCGCCCAAGTGGTCCAGCTCCCGGCCCATGTCGGTGTTGAGCAGGCTCTTGTAGCCCTCCCGGCCACCCCAGAAGGTATACCCCTGCCCGCCGAGGTCCTTGGTGACCTCGATCGCCTTGGCGACCTGCGCGGCGGCGTAGGCGAACACGTCGGCATTACAGCTCGTGGCGGCCCCGTGCATGTACCGAGGATGGCTGAACAGGCACGCCGTGCCCCACAGAAGCTTGATGCCCGTCTCACCGGAAAGGTCCCTGACCACCTTGACGACTTCATCGAGGTTCTTGTTGGTTCCCTTGAGGGTTGCCCCCTCGGGGGCGATGTCGCGGTCGTGGAAGCAGAAGAACTTCACCTGCAGCTTTTCGCACAGCTCGAACTGGGCCCGGATGCGGTTCTGGGCGTTGGCGATGCTGTCGGTGTCGTCGTCCCACGGCATCAGGCGGGTCGGCGCGCCGAACGGGTCCTGGCAGCGGTTCTTGAAGCAATGCCAGAACGCGCAACTGAACCGCAGATGTTCGGCCATTGTCTTGCCTTCCACCTTCTCGTCGGGATTGTAGTGCTTAAAGGCCAGCGGATTCTTGGTATCACGCCCCTCGTACTGGATCTTGGGAATTCCCTGGAAAGCTTCAGCCATGACAGTTCTCCTTTTTTCTTTCGGATGCCCTTTGGCAGATAGTCTTACGTGCCGATTGCCCCGCGGCTCAAGCGGGCAGATTGGTCATTGTACCAGCGAGGTTCACCGTTGCAACGGACTTGACATTTTTCCGCCGCACCTATATCATCCGTCAGTTCCAGAAGTCCTTAAGACGGTTAGGTTGCGTTCACGCCAGGCCGACACGGCGCGGCAAGGGGTCTCTTGTAGGCGCCGAGCCGGATAAGGCCCTGCCATGAGCAAGAAAAACAAGGATTCCAGCACGCTGTTCGAGTTGATCGCCAAGTACGGCGGCAAGGTCAGGGGCGCTAAGCCCGCAGACCGGAAGGAAGCTCCCCAGGCCCCCGACGCCGAGAAATCAACAGCCGAGCATGCTGCGCCCGCACCGCCCGCAGCGCAACCACCGTCCCAGGCCGCCGAGCCCCCCACTCGGCCCGCCCAAGAGACCCCCCAGGAAGTCTCCAAGGCAAAACGGACGCAAAAGAAGAAACAGGCGTCTCCCAAGCGCTCTGCCAAGGCCGCTGCAGAACCCCCCGCTAAGTCTAAGTCAGCCGAAAAGACAAAGCCGCAGCCCAAGCCCCACGCCGATAAGCAACCGGCAGAGAAGGCCGAGTATAGTGCCCCGTTGCTCGCCGCGGCAGAACAGGCCGAAAAAGCCGCCCCTATGCGCATGCCACCTGGGTTCGCACCGCCCGCCCGCCTTCGCTCCAAAGCGCAAGCGCAAGCTGAAGTGGAAGTTCCGGCAATATCTGTGCCCTCGAGCCAGTTTGTAGGCCTGGCTGTGGCGATAGTGCTCATGATCGCCACTTTCATCGTGGGCTTCACCGCCGGGCGGTTCACTGCTCCGCGCATGCACGCCGAACAAACACCCGTGCGCACCCCCGGCAAGTACTACCTGGTCATTCAGGAGTTCACAGGCAACACCGACGCGGATCAGCAGGATGCGTTCGCTATTCAGGCCTTTTGTAAGAAGATGGGCTATCCAGCCGATGTCAGGGAATACAAAGAAACCGGTTTGGTCGTACTTTCGTTCGAGCCGTTTGATTCACCCAGCACCGATGAAGCTATTCAGTTCGCCCGGAAAATCGAGAAACTGGGGCTGGCATACCAGATTCTGGGTGGAAAGTATCGCTTTCAGCAACCCAGAACGGCAAACGGTTCCATTGCCCCACACTTTGAGCCGTGGATCGGCCCACCGACCCAGTAATGATTTCGCAACATGAAGACGGAGTAAACCGATGTCACTTGATCGTACACTGAAACAACATGGCCGCCTGAAAGGCACCCGCAGCGTAATGACCCGAGCCGAGCGAATCGCTCGAATGATCGACGAGGGAACGTTCGATCCGGAAAAGGACGGCCCTTTTGGCCTGCCCAAGCTTCGCGTCCGCCACTCCAAGGCAGGTTCGAAGACCAAAAAGGAGGCCCCCGCCCCATCCGCTGCTGAAGCCGTGGAAGGCGCCGAGGGTGAAGCCCCAGAAGCTGCCGCGGACGGGACCAAAGAGTAACCGTTTTCTCCCGCCCGTAGTGGCACGAAGCTCGCGGGCGGCAGGGACACCAAATGCCGGACCCACTCAGAATCGCCGACCGGATGGACCACATCACGGCCAGCGGCATCCGAAAGGTGTTCGATCTCGGCGCGAAACTCTCCGACCCGATCGATCTGTCCATCGGTATGCCTCACTTCGACGTGCCCGACGAAATCAAGGCGCAAGCCAAGGCCGCCATTGATGCCGGGCTCAACCGCTACACCCCAACACAGGGCGCCGACGCGCTCCGCCAAGCCATCGCAGACGCCTGTCGGGCCGAGTTCGGTTGGGCCGACGACCGCACATACATGGTCACCTGCGGGGTGGCCGGCGCCTTGACGCTCGGAATCATGGCCACGGTCAACCCCGGCGATGAGGTAATCGTCACCGATCCCCACTTTGTAATGTACTCCTACATCACCAGAATGGCCGGCGGCGTACCGGTGGCGGTCGACACCTACGATGACTTCCGCCCGGACATCCAGAGAATAGCCGACGCCATCACGCACCGCACCCGCCTGATCGTCATCAACTCCCCGGGTAATCCCACCGGGTGCGTCTACAGCCAAGCGGAGCTGCGGGACATCGCCCACCTGGCCGACCGACACGGTCTGCTGGTGGTTTCAGACGAAATATACAACCTGTTCGTCTACGACCGACCTTACACTTCGATGGCGGGCATCTGTGAAAACACGCTGCTATGTCGCGGTTTTTCCAAGACTTACGGCATGCCTGGCTGGCGACTCGGTTGGTGCACCGGCCCGCCAGTCATCCTGGATAAGATGAAAACGCTCCAGCAGTGGACATTCGTGTGCGGGCCTTCGATGGCCCAAGCAGCCGGGGCGCTGGCCCTGACGACCGACATGAGCCAGTACGTCGACGCCTATCGCCGCAAGCGGGACATGGTGTTCGACTCTCTCGGCCAGCGGTTCGGGCTCATCAAGCCCGGCGGCGCGTTCTATGCGTTTTGCCCGGCTCCCGGAGGCGATGCGATGGCATTCGTCACACGCGCCATCGAGAAAAACGTGCTGATAATCCCCGGCAGCGTCTTTTCCGGCCGGGATACGCATTTCCGCCTGTCCTACGCCGCCACCGACGAAAAGCTCCGCCGAGGCTTGGAGATTCTTGTTGCACTGGCGGAGGAGTTCTGAAGACGGCCTACCGGCCGACGCCGATACGACCCGTCAACCAAGCCGAATCCCGACCGAAAAAGGCTGCAATGGCCAAAAAGACCTTGCATCCCCGCCCGGAAATGACTAAAAACCGCCGTTCTCTTTCTATGAGATTGCTTGAGGCGAGAGCGCAACATGAAGTTCTATTTGGTCGACAGAATTGAATTGCTCCAGCCGGGCCGAAAAATCGTCACTAGCAAGGCGCTGTCATTGGCTGAGGAGTACTTGGCGGACCATTTTCCGGCCTTCCCGGTCATGCCCGGCGTGCTGATGCTTGAAGCCCTCACCCAGGCCGCAGCCTGGCTGGTCCGCCTCCAGCAGGACTTCGCAAAAAGTATAGTCATGCTGAAAAAGGCCCAGAACGTGCGATATGCCTACTTCGTGACCCCTGGAAACACACTGCGATGCGAAGTGGATGCCCTATCCATAAATGGCGAATCGGCCAAGTTTAAAGGCGCCGGCTATGTTGGCGACAAGCTGGCCGTATCGGCCAAGTTGGAGCTTGTCAGCTTCAATCTTGCTGACAGACCCGACCTCAACGCGCCCAGTGGGTCTGACAAGGCCATCGTAGACGAGTTCAAGAGTCGCTTCGGGCTTTTGGGCGGCCCGGGCGCCCTCGCCGCACAACAGGAATGATGCGGCCACATAATAACGGGTCAATCTCCCATTGACTTTGTGTGGTAAAGCACCTATACATAGACACCCCCTCGGCGGGGTAAGAGTCACGCAGGCAGTCGACAATAGACCGCTGCATGAGGAGACAGGAACGATATGTCGATGACGGAAGCAGAAGTTTTCGAGAAGGTGCAGGAAACGCTTGTGGACGCGCTGGGCCTTGACAACGACGAGGTGACGCCCGAGGCGACTCTTACGGGTGACCTTGGGGCCGAGTCCATCGACTTCCTCGATATCGTTTTCCGCCTGGAAAAAGCCTTTGACATCAAGATTCCGCGCGGAGAGCTCTTCCCGGACAACATACTCAATAATCCCGACTTCGTCCAGGACGGCAAGCTTACCGATTCAGGTCTGTCGCAATTGAAAGAACGCATGCCCCACGCCGACTTCAGCGAGTTCCAGACGGATCCGGACATCAATAAGATGGCTGAGTTGTTCAAGGTGCAGACCATCGTCAACTATGTCGTCGGAAAGTTGAACTGACGACCACGCTGCGGAACCAGGCTTTCAAGCGGAGCGCTCTGATGCGTTGGATTTGGATCGACCGTTTTATCGAGTTCCTCCCAGGCCGCCGCGCCGTGACTGTCAAAAACGTCTCCCTCGCCGAGGAGCACCTGCACGACCACTGGCAGCCCTTCCCTATCCAGCCGCCATCCCTCATGATCGAGGGCATGGCACAAACGGCGGGAATACTGGTAGGACAGGCTCGCGACTTCAAAGAAAAAGTCGTCCTGGCAAAGATCACCAAGGCCGAATTCTCCGACATCGTCCTGCCGGGCGACCAAATCACATACGAAGCCAATATAGAATCCATCGCGCCGGAAGCTGCCGCCACCAGGGGAATCGTTCGAAAAAACGGCAAGGTCATCGGAGAAGTGGACCTGATGTTCTCACATGTCGATCAGAACATGTCGGGCCTGGACTTCCCCAAGGAAAACTTTGTCTTCACAGGTTCCTTCGAACGAATGGTCGCCCCATTCCTGGAGAAACCCGATGCCTGACCGCCGCGTTGCCATCACCGGGCTTGGTGTGATCAGCTCGGCTGGCGTGGGCATCGAACCGTTCTGGCAGTCACTGGTCGCCGGTGAGCCCACAATAGGACCAATCACCCTGTTCGATGCCAGTCACTATCCCTCCTCAGTAGCCGGCGAAGTAAGAAACTTCTCAGCAAGAGACTACGTCCCCAAGCACTACCGCAAGGCTGTCAAAGTCATGGCGCGCGACATCGAACTGGCCGTCGCAGCCGCTGATCGGGCCTTTCGAGACGCCGGTATAACAACGCGCGGCATTGACGGAGAAATGGACATCGACCCAAAACGCCTCGGCTGCAATGTCGGCGCGGGGCTTATCAACTGCGAGCTTGACGAACTTTCCGCCGCCGCAAACTCCTCCATGCGGGATGGACAGTTCGATATCAAGGTATGGGGCCGGGAAGGAATCAATAATCTGACACCCCTTTGGCTTCTGAAGTACCTGCCGAACATGCTCTCCTGCCACGTTACCATCATCCACGGAGCTGAAGGGCCCAGCAACTGCATCACATGCGGCGATGCCTCGGCGCACCTGTCTGTGGGGGAATCGGCTGGCTATGTCACCGACGACATCGTCGATGTGGTTATCGCCGGCGGAGCCGAAAGCAAACTGAACCCCCTTGGCCTGCTCAGGCAGGCGCTGATGAACCGCCTGTGCACCGGCCCAGTCGACAGCAATGTATGCAGACCCTTCGACACTGAACACTGCGGCACGGTGCTCGGAGAAGGCGGCGGACTCCTAGTCCTTGAAAACATGGACCACGCCACGGCCCGCAATGGGCGGATCTACGCCGAGATCATCGGATCCGGCGCAGCCTGTGACCCTGCCGGAATAAACGTGACGGCCCCCACCGTCGGCAATATGCACCTTGCCGTCGCCAACGCCCTTGCTGACGCCGGCGTGTCGGCCGACGATGTGGACTTGATCGTCGCTCACGGCACGGGTGTGGCCGCCGAGGATGACATGGAAGCTGAAGCCTGGCAGAAGGCCCTCGGCGACCGGGCCACGCAGGTGCTGGCCTTCGCTGTCACCGGAGCGATAGGATCGCTCTTCGCCGGCGCCGGCGGTGCGGAACTCGCCGCCGCAGTGATGGCCCTGCACACCCAGATCGTCCCGCCCACCTGCAGCTTCGTCGGACCCGCTGACCCATGCCGTCTGAACCTCGCCGCCCAGCCCCGCCGCTGCGATATCACCACCGCTGTGTCCTGCTCCTTCACCGTCGGCGGGCAAAGCGCCGCGGTAGTCTTGAAACGAGTCGAATCATGAGCAAGCGACGTGTGGTCATAACCGGAATGGGAACGATCAACCCGCTCGGCCATGATGTCGAGGCCACCTGGGCTGCATTGCTGCATGGACGAAGCGGCATCACTCCAATAGATATATTCGACGCCAGCACCTTCCCCACCACCTTCGCCGCACAGGTTAAGGATTTTGAACTCGCCGACCACATCCCCGATGCCGACCGCCATGAAGCTGCCGGCAGGCATGCCAAGTTCGCTCTCGCCGCCACCCGCCAGGCATGGACGCAGTCGCAACTTGCTGACTGGCCGGAATTGAACCTCGCCCGCGTGGGCATATACCTAGGATGCGGGGAAGGCCGGCTCGACTTCGAGAAACTGTCCAACCTTGTCTGCCTGGCGAGGATCAATGGAAAATTCGACGCCACACAATGGTTCGAAATGGCCTGGAAGACAATGGAAGTACACGAGGAGGTCGAGCAGGAATCCAACATGGTCGCCGCGCACGTCGCTGCTGAGTTGAACATCTGCGGGCCGGCCTTCAACGTCCTGACCGCCTGTGCCGCTTCCACGCAGGCCATCGGCGAGGCCACTCGCAAGATCCGACACCGACAGGCCGACGTCGTCGTCACAGGCGGCGCTCACAGCATGATACATGCCTCTGGACTGACGGGCTTCAACCGCCTGACGGCCCTGTCGACGCGAAACGACGAAATCGAGACCGCTTCCCGCCCGTTCGACATGACTCGCGACGGATTCGTACTGGGCGAGGGCGCCAGCATCCTGATAATCGAGGACTACCACCAGGCTCGCAGCCGAGGCGCGACGATCCTCGCTGAGATAATCGGATATGGCGCCAGCGCCGATGCCTTCCGCATCACCGACCAGGACCCCGAAGGCTACGGCGCCGCCATCGCGATGCGAGCCGCCATGGCCGACGCGGCAGTCACCCCCGACATGATCGACTACATATCCGCCCACGGAACCGGCACGAAGCAGAACGACCAGGTCGAAACGCTCGCTGTTAAGAGCGCCTTCGGCGAGCATGCCGCCAAGGTCCCCATCTCCTCCGTCAAGAGCATGCTCGGACATTTAATCGCTGCTGCGGGCGCCACCGAGCTTATCACCTGCATCCTGGCGTTGCGCGATCAGGTCCTGCCTCCAACAGCCCATTACAAAGTGCCAGACCCTGATTGCGACCTAGACTACATCCCCAACAAACCGCGAAAGGCTAAGGTCGATTTCGCTATGTCCAACAGCATGGGCTTCGGCGGGCAAAACAACACGCTCATCGTTACCCACTGCCGGTAGCCGGCATACACAACAGTCGCAAGAGCCATCGTTCGTCCTTGATTTTCCCCGTGGCTTTCGATAAAGTCCCCAAGAGCTCCGCAGGACACACATACGAAAATCTCAAAGCGGGAGTGCGGACCTCCAAGAGGCATGAATGTCCGATAGCGAGATAATTGTCGTTGCCGTTAGCGACTTTGTCGCCACTCATTGGGCCGCGGCCGCTATCGCGGTCACGTTGATTTCTCTGCTGGTCTTTGTCTCAACGCTGCTTGCCAAGTACGTCCGAATCTCCCTCAACATCTTCATCGACACCACACCCCCCCTGTCCATGGCGCCACTGGATTTCAAGCGACTTTCCGGCGAGGAGATGCGCTTCCGCAGCTTCGACGGCACTAATCTGCGGGGAATGTATATCCGCACGACTAACCCGACGGGCTGGCGAGGAACAATCGTTTTTTGCCATGAGTACGGCTCGGATATGTACAGCTGCGCACGCTACGCCCGCCCGCTCACCGAGGCAGGTTTCGATATCTTCACCTTCGATTTCCGCGCCCACGGAGAGAGCTCCAGCCGCGGGAAGTATCGCCCCCTCCAGTGGCCTTCTGACAAGGAGCTGGAGGATGTGCTCGGCGCCGTCGGCCACGTCGAAACCATCCTCGCCGCCGATGGCAGGCCCATCCAAATCGGTCTGTTCGGCATTTCCCGCGGCGCAGGGGCGGGCCTCCTGGCCGCCTCCTCGACTCCGTCCATCAAGGCCATCGTCTGCGATGGGGCTTTCTGCACCGACACCACCTTGATAGCCCTCATGAAACGCTGGGCCCGCATCTTTGCACGCATCAAGCTGGTATACGACAACCACTCCGAGTCGTTCTGGCGAATGCTTGTCTGGATGCTCATGCGATGCGCCCAACCCAAACTGGGCTGTAAGTACCCCTCGGTCTCCAAGGCGCTGCGGCAAATGCAGCCCAGGCCCATCTTCTTCATTCACGGCGACAAGGACAGCTACATCCGCGTCAACCAGACCCAATTGCTCTACGAAAGGGCGCCAATGCCCAAGTATCTATGGGTCGTCCCGGAGGCCAAGCACAACCAATCCGTTATCATCGAGCCGACAGCCTACGCTGCACGAACAACGGCCTTTTTCCGCAAGCACCTGGCCGATGAGGACGTCGCCGAGGTGGAGATAACATCACCCGCCGAGGTGGAGGTGGCGTGAAAGCTGCACCGGACGGCCATTCGCGCCTTGCTATGAACAAGATGGTCAGAACATTGCTGCGGCCGGTCGCTCACCTGGTAGGTGTCAAAACCGCCGAGCTTCTTAAGCAATTCATGCAGGCTCATCTGCACACCCCGCGCGTGCAGAATCAGCTGCTGGCACGCCTTATCGCTTCGCACCGCAACACGGACTTCGGGCGAGACCACGGTTTTGACCGAATCAACACCTACCGCCAGTTCGCCGACGCCGTGCCCATCAACACCTACGAATCGCTCCGACCCTACATGGACAAGGTGCTCGCGGGCGAGACAACCGCTTTGTTGACCCCGGGCCATTACGTCTTGATGTTCTCTATGACCTCCGGCACGACGGGCAAGCCAAAGCATATTCCCGTCACACGAGCCTTCGCCGACAATATGAAGAGAGGGTTTGCCCTCTTCGGCTACAAGGCGCTTCTCGACCACAGGGAAGCCTGGCTCAGGCCTCTATTGCAGATATCCTCACCCATGCGAGAGACGCTCAGCCCCACAGGCCTGCCGTGCGGGGCAATAAGCGGCCTGCTTGCACAGGATCAACTGAAGATCGTCCGGCGAATGTACGTCGTGCCGCCAGCCGTGTCGGCCATCACGGACCCGCCCTGCAAGTACTACACCACGCTGCGCTGCGGTATAGAAAAGGATGTCAGCTTCATAACAACCGCCAATCCCTCCAGCACGATCAAGCTTATCGAAATCGGCCAGCAGCACACCGACCAACTGATTCGCGACGTCGCCGACGGCGCCCTCACCCCCCCGGGTGATCTGCCTGCCGGCGCAGCCGAGGCACTTACCTTCCGGCCCAATCCGATCCTCGCCAAGCGGCTGGAACAGGGCGTCGCCCGTGACGGCCTGCTGCTGCCCAAGCACTTCTGGAACGTCGCGTTCCTTGCAAACTGGACCGGCGGAACCCTCAAGCTTTACCTCCGCAGACTCAGGGAGCTCTTCGGCCAGGTCCCCATACGCGACATCGGTTTAGTTGCCAGCGAAGGCAGGTTCTCTATCCCTCTTTCTGACGATATCGCCGGCGGAGTCGCGGAAATCACCTCCAGCTTCCTGGAGTTCATACCCGCCGACCGTATCGTCGACGACAACCCCCCGACGCTGCTGGCTGAGCAGCTCCAGATCGGCCAGGAGTACTTCCTTGTCGTAACCAACTGGGCGGGTCTGTGGCGATACAACATGGACGACCGCATTCGTGTCGTCGATCGCCTGGGTGAAAGCCCGGTCTTCGAGTTCCTCTCCCGAGGCCTGCATACCGCCAACATCACCGGCGAAAAAATTACCGAGCATCAGGTCGTCGAAGCCATGAGGGTCGCCGCCACAGGAATGAGCTGCCGCGTGGACCGCTTTGTCGTTCAGGGCCGCTTCGCCGACATGCCCCATTACCAACTGCGCATCGAGCCGCCAAGCGGGCTGGACGTCAACGCCCTGGCCGCCGCCATGGATGAAGCCCTTGCCAAGCTGAACATCGAATACGCCTCGAAGAGATCAACAGGCCGGCTTGGCCCCATCCGCGCCGCCCCACTGCCTCCAGGGGCCCTGGAGAAAATGGAGATCGAGCTCATCACCAGCCGTCGAGGGCGATCTGAGCAGTACAAGCATCGGTACCTTCTGACCGACGTCATAGACGACACCCGGCCGACCGCTTGAACTCGCCAATTCGGCCGGCTACAACTCGGCCGATCCTTGATTGCATATTCCAACGGGCGTATCCTGCCGTTTTGCCGCTGACAGATACATGAGCAACATACCCTCCATCGCGATAATAGGCCCCGGCAGGCTCGGCACGGCCATCGGAGTACTGGCTGTCCGGGCAGGGCTGAACGTCACCGCCGTAGGCGCTCGCAATCAGGCCGCCGCAGTCCGCGCCGCCCAGGCTATGGGCGGCCGACCACGTCCACTTTCGCTACACGCCGCCGCTGCTGACGGCCGGCTTGTGCTGCTGACCGTCAGGGATGATGCGATCGAAGCCCTCTGCCGCGACCTCGCCTCAGCCGACGCCTTCAACAGCGGCGCGATCGTCGCCCATTGCTCAGGCTCACTTGCTGCCGACATTCTGCGACCCGCTCGCGATAAATGCCGCTGCGCGATAGCTTCGTTCCATCCCCTCCAGACCTTCCCCACAGCCGATGCCGCCATCCAACGATTCGCCGGCGTGTACTGTTTCTGCGAAGGCGACCGCCGCGCCACTGACGTGCTCGTCGAACTCGCCAAAGTCCTCGGCGCCAAGCCCGTCGTCCTGCCTTCGGCGGGCAAGGCCTTGTACCATGCCGCCGCTGTGACAGCCTGCAACTACCTCACGACGCTCATGGACTCTGCAGTCGAAATGTGCGTTCACGCCGGTGTCGAGAGAGAAACGGCCCACGCAGCGCTCGGCGTGCTGCTCACTACAACGGCCGCCAACGCCGCAGCCATGGACCCAGCCGACGCACTCACCGGCCCGATCGCACGCGGAGACGTCGGAACCGTCCGCAGACACCTGGCTGCCCTGGCGGACTGCCCCGCCGATCTCCGACAGCTTTACCGCGCCGCCGGCAAGCGAACGGTGAGCCTGGCCCTGCGAAAAGAAACCATCGACAACCATACCGCTGAAGCCCTGCGAGATATCTTGAATTCGACACCTTAGAACTAGCAAAGGGAGCAATCATGGCTGCCAAGATCATCGACGGAGAAGCTATAGCGAAGACCCTTACCGACAAGGTCGCCGCAGACGCCAAACAGATGGCCCACGCCGGCAGGCCGCCTCATCTGGTCGCCGTCCAGGTGGGGGAAAACCCCGCAAGCAAGATCTACACCAACATGCAGCAGAAGAACTGCCAGGCCGCCGGCATTGAGTACGAGCTGCTGAACATCGACGAGTCAATTTCGCAGGATGACCTGCTGACCAGAATCGACCAGCTGAATAAGAACCCGAAGGTCACCGGAATTATCCTCCAGATGCCCGTCCCCCCGCAAATCGACGCCCGCAAGGTCCAGGTCGCCATCTCACCGGCAAAGGACGTCGAGGGCATGCACCCCGAAAATATGGGCAGACTGTTCTACGGCGGCGGGTTGGTCTCCCCGTGCACAGCCGCTGCTGCCGTCGAATTGCTCAAGCAGACCTCCCCAGACCTCGCCGGAAAAGAAGCCGTCGTCGTTGGACACAGCGAAATCGTCGGAAAGCCCATTGCGATGATGCTGCTGCAGTCGCTGCGGGAATCGCCCACCGTCACTGTCTGCCACATCGCCACCCGCGACCTCGCCGCACACACCCGCCGCGCCGACATCCTCTTCGTCGCCGCCGGCGCCAGCCAGGCCAAGTGGCAGGGCTACAGCCGCCGCAAGAAGACCGGTGAAGCCGTCGAGCTGCCGGACCTCTCGCCTCTCATCTCCGCCGACATGGTGAAGAAAGGTGCAATCGTCATAGACGTAGCCATCAACCGCATCCCAAAAGGCTTCGACGAAAACGGCGAACCCCTGAAAAACGACAAGGGCAAGACCCACATGCAGACCGTCGGAGACGTTGACTTCCAAGGCGCCAAGGAAAAAGTCGCCGCCATCACGCCCGTCCCCGGCGGCGTCGGTCCGATGACTGTAGCCATGCTGCTTACAAACACCATCGCCTGCGCAAAGGCCATGGCGTAAGTTGAGCACAGAAGAGCCAACGTCCCGTCTGAAACTTCCATCATTCAATTACGCGGCGGATCATTCGATCCGCCGCGATTGCTCTTGCCACCCTCGTATTGGTGCTTATTGTGCTGCCTTTGTGCTCTGTGTCCTTCGTGGTGAGTCTTTTCTGTGTCTTGTCTAAGCTTCTCAACGCATCTGCGGCAAACTCGCTACGCCAGCCCAGCCGCGGAGATGATATCCGGCACGCAGTGGTCCCATCCAAGCGTCATCAGGTGGGCGCCCCGGCACATGCCTTTCATCTGGCTGATCAGCTCGCCGCAGATTTCGATTGAGACTTTCTCCCGGTCTTCCTTCGCACAGTCCGTCAGCCGCTGAATGATCGCATCCGGAACCACCACGCCCGGCACGCTGCGATTCATGTACTTGCCCATGCCCGCATTCTTGAGCATCACTATGCCCACGAGAATCGGCACGTCAATATGCTCGGCCTTCTTCATGAACTTCTCGAAGGCGCCCGGGTCGTACACCGCCTGCGTCTGCACGAACTGCGCGCCGGCCTCCACCTTCTTTTCCAGCTTGACTATCTGCGGGTCCACCTCATCGGCGCACGGCGTGACGCAGCATCCCTTGAAGAACTTCGGCACCCCGTCCAGCACGTTGGGGTTGCCTTTCATGTCCAGCCCCAGGTCCGTGCCCGCCTCCAGCTTGCAGATCGCCCTCAGCAGCGAAACCGAGTCCAGATCGTAAACCGGCATGGCCCCGGGATGGTCGCCCATTGTCACGTGGTCGCCGGTAAGGCACAGCACGTTGCGGCACCCAAATATGTACGCCGTCAGCAGGTCGCTCTGCAGCGCAAGGCGGTTGCGGTCGCGCGTCACCATTTGAAGGACCGGCTCGATCCCGTGCTCCAGCAGCAGCTTCGCACCGCACATCGAGCCCGCCCGCATGACCGCGGTTTGTATGTCGGTGACGTTGACCGCCGATACCTTGCCCTTCAGGAACTCCTCGGCCTCGTGTATCACCGGACCAATGTTCACGCCCTTCGGTGGGCCGATCTCAGCGGTTACGACAAACTCACCGGACTGGATATCTCGCTGAAGGTTGCTGACGGGTTCACTGCTCATTGTCGGACTCCTCTTCTGTCATTTCAGCCAGTACCAGCCGCCGGATGCCGTTGCCGCGATCCTTGCGATGGTCGCGCAGTGGTCTCATCTTTCGGTATTCATCCAGTCGACCCAACGATTCGAGCCGCTTGTAAATCAAGAGCCACCCGCAGTCCATGTCTGGGTTGACTTCGCACTTGCCCTTGTCCGTGCCGCCGCACGTGCCGTTGACCAGACTCTTGGAGCACTTGGCTATCGGGCAGATGCCGCCCGTCCACGCCAGCATGCAGTCCCCGCAGCCGCGGCAGTATTCCTCCCATATGCCCTTGGCGACATTGGAGGCGAGGAACGTCGTGTTCATGCCCGGAAGGATCGGAGTACCCGGAAACTGCTCGGACATGTATCCCACTCCCGCACCGCACGCGATCGATAAAACCGCGTCGTAATCGGCCGGGAACTTGGAGAGATTGTCGAAAAACTCTTTTTCGCACTGGCGCGTAATGCAGTCGAAGTCCACCTGCAGCTTCCGGCCGCTCGCAGCGGCGGCCAGCTTGAGTTGGCTGGCAAGCATCTCGGCCTGACGCTCACCTCCAGTGAGACACACCGTGACGCAGCCGCCGCAGCCGAGCACAAGAACCTTCTTGCGCCCCGCGAGCATCTCCAGTATTTCGTCCATCGGTTTTCGTTCGGCAACTATCATTGTCAGAGCCCTTCATTAACTCATCTCTATCGCGGCTTTCTCGACTTAGCTTTCGGCTGCCGCTTCACTTTTGCCTTCAATGCGGTCTGCGGCGGCCGCCATGGCATTCCGCATGGCCGCCCTGCCCTGATCCGCCTCGGTTATGAACTGAACCTTCTCTGGGCTGATCCCTATTTCATCCAGTAGCCCCCGTACCTGCGCGACGCGCTTTGCCACTCGCGTCGGGGCTGTGGGGTAGCGGTCGGCCCCTTCGTTGCAGGCGACGACCATCACGCCTGTGGCGCCGTCCTCCAGGGCGTGCAGCACCTGGGCGGCCGATAGCCTGCTGACGCTGGGCATGTAGATTTCCGCCACGCCGGCTATCGCGTCGGACAGTTGCCCCGTCCACGCGGCCGCCGGTGCGTGGTGCCCGCAGATGAAAGCAACGATCTTTCGCTCTCCGCCCATGCCGGCAATCTTGGCACGCGCGTCGGCGATGTCCTGCTCCACCGACCAACTGCGAGCGACTATCGCGTTGGCGGGGCACTCGGCTATGCACATGCCGCACGCCTGGCACAGCGACGACTCGATCCGCGCCACATCCGTGACCTTCGGAATATCGAACGGACACACTCGCAGACACGTCAGACACGCCGCGCACTTGTCCACCAGGACCTCCGCCCCGCCGCCGCAGCTCATGCAGCGACGTGCCTCTGCCATGGCGATCATCTCTTCGAAGTTGTGGTCCACCTCATCGAAGTTCGTCACACGCTTCGCCGGGTCTTCAGCAACCACACCGTACCGCTTTACCTTCAGAACCTTCTCCGCCGTCTGCTCGGCGATCTTGTCTATGTACGGTGGGAGATTGTCGTCGATGCTGATCGCCTTGCCCGACAGGAACAGGTCAATCGCCGACGCTGCCCGCTGTCCCGACGCACACGCCTCCACCGCTGAGCCCGGCGACGTCACGATTTCCCCGCAGGCGAACACCCCGGCCTGCGATGTCTGATGGGTGGCGGGATTATACGCCAAATGCCCGCGTTCATCGGTGCTCAGGCCGCTGCCCTCCACAAAGCCCATGTCCGCCATCTGCCCGATTGCCATGATGACCGTGTCGCAAGGCATATCCTGAAGGTCGCTGTCGTCATATTGCGGATCGAACTTCCCGGCCTCGTCGAAAACCCGGGTAACCTTGCGCGTCTTTATGCCAACGATGTTGTCACCGTCGGTAAGCACCTCGACCGGCCCTCGGCGAAAGACGAACTTCACGCCCTCCTCCTCGGCCTCGTCGCGCTCCCAGTCCCAGGCGGGCATCTCCTCTTCGTTTTCCAGGCACATCACCGTCACCTGCGCGCCAAGCCGCCGAGCCGTCCGGGCGGCATCCATCGCAACGTTTCCCCCGCCGACGACCAGCACATTCCGCCCGATATCGGGAGTGCGGCCGAAGCACGTGTCCGTCAGGAAGTCCAGAACACCCAGCACCCGCTTGTTGTCGGCTCCGGGCAGCGGAAGCATGCGGCTCTTGGCCAGACCCGTTGCGATCAGCACCGCCGCAAACCCCTCAGCCTTGAGGTCCGTGATCGTCTTATCCTTGCCTATTTCGCAATTCCCCACGAACTCAACGCCGTGTGCGAGGATCCAATCCGTGTCCTGGGCCAGCACGTCGCGAGGCAAACGATACGTGGGAATGGCAGTCGCCGGTATGCCGCCGGCCACCGGAAACTTCTCGAAAATCGTCGGTCGGTAACCCCACCGCGCCAGCTCCAGTCCCGCTGCCATCCCGGCCGGGCCGGCGCCCACAATCGCAACCTTCGCCTTCTCCTGCACAGCTGCTTTCCGCACGGTCGCATCCACGCCGGCCAATTCGCATACGAAACGCTTGATTTCCCGGATCGCGACCGCCTCATCGACGTCACAGCGACGGCAGTTTGCTTCGCACGGGTGGTGGCAAATCCGCCCGCAAACAGACGCGAACGGCAAGCCTTCTCGGACAACGTCCGCGGCCTCCTTGAAACGCCCCATCGCCGTCAGCTCCACATAGGCCCGTACATCCGCGTGCACCGGGCAGTGGTAGCGACAAGGCGCCCATTCCCGCTCCATTAGCCGCTGGGGGCTTTCGAGTTGGGCAAACTGGTCGGTGGTGAGATCACCGTCACGCATTAGGTATCTCCAAATCCGTCAGGGCTCCATCTAACCCGATGATACCGGGGCGGCGCCGAAGAAAGGCTGTGATTTTCAGCCGCCGAAACGCTTGTGTCAAGCAGTTGTGCTCCCTCGACCGCCGCGGCCTCAGATGTACTCTTCGAACAGCTCGCGGCTTGGCCTGGGGATAACCACCTGCGACACCAACAACCCCCGTTCACGCGCCGCCTCCGCCCCTGCGCCTACCGCCGCCTGAACGTCCGACACGCTGCCGGTCATCAGGCAGAAACCCTTGCCGCCAAGCGCCATCGCCACGTGTATCCGGAACAGCGTTATCTTGCCCGCCTTGGCAGCGGCGTCTGCCGCGGCGATCACACTAACACCGCTGAACGTCTCGATCACGCCGAGCGCCTCGGCCTGATTATTGCCCAGAACGACCGATTGGCCCAGCGCAGGAAATACTGACTCGTGAACGTTTGGTATCACCAGTTCGTCGATGATCGACTCGTCCGCCGCCCCCGCGCCCGCCCGAACGGAACTCGTCACGTCGCTCACCGGGCCGCCCACGACAATAAGGTACTTGCCCGAGCATATCGTCCGCGCGATCAGAAGTTCCACAGCCGCGGCCTTGAGCATCGCGTCCTGCACCTGGTAGCCCACGCCAACGCTCGACAGTTCTATAGCACCAATTGCCTTAGCTCCAGCCATTACGCTTGCCCTTTTATCCACACCACCCCGTCGGATATGCCGATTACCTTTCCGTTTATCGATGCGTGCACCGGCGCGCCTAGAGCGAATTTGCCGTCCACCATCGGCGGCCGGCCAACCACATCACCTTTGCTGACAGCTTTCCCAACCGATACACACGCCTCGCACGGCGCGCCAACATGCTGCTTGAGGTTTATGCCAACCTTACTGGCAACAACGGCCGCCTTCGCCAACGGGCCGACGTTGTTGAACTCCGTCAGACCAAGTTTGCGCATCAGACGCCTGATTGGCGCCTTGCGGTTGGCCATGTGCAAGGCCGGCCGCGCGACGTTCAACGGCGGATCTTCCCACTTGCTCTTTTCCGCTGCAAGCCGTCGCTTGTTTTCGCTGCAGACGCTCTTTGGATCGAGGTCTTCCGGGCAGGAGTACAGGCTGCAAAGGTTACACTCGCAGCAGTAGGCCGTGCCTCTAACGTTCGCCTCGCCGACCAGGTTGAAACCCAGCGACCGCATCGCACGGTGCGGCTCAATGGGATGCCCCAACAGCCACCGCGGGCATAGCTCGGTGCAGAAGCTGCACTGATCGCAGGCGCTTCGCCCGATGCGAACAACTTGTCGCCAATCCTGCCGGTAGCGCCGAATGACGATGTGGTCGCTGGGCAGCACAATCACACCCCCTGTGGTCTTGTCGACCCGGGCATCATGGTCGGTCTCCAACCGGCCCATCATCACGCCGCCGACAATGTAGTTCGCGTCGCTCACAGTCGGCCCGCCGGCGGCGGCTACACACTCAGCCAGCGTAATTCCGATAGGCACGCGAAGAGTCACCGGGCCCGCTACCGCCCCGCCGACAGTGATGAACTTCTCGGTCACCGCCTTAGTCGCCGCAAGGGCGACGTTGACTGCCGTTTCCACGTTTATGACCACTGCACTGACGTTCACTGGGATCCCGCCGGGCGGAACCAATCGACCAAGAACGTCGTAGACCAATATGAACTCGTCGCCGGCAGGGTAGGCGTCAGCAAGTGGTGATATCTTCATGCCGGCGGAAAGCTTCGGCCTGAGAAGCTCGATTACGTCTGAGTACTTGGCCTTGATGCCAATGATACCGGCTTCAGCGCCGACTAGCGACATGGCCGATGCCAGCCCGGCGAGCATCTCATCAGCATGCGCGCGGCAGATTTCCTTATCCTTGTGCAGCAGAGGCTCGCACTCGGCGGCGTTAATTAGAACAGTGTCTGCACGGCCTGATAACTTGACGTGCGTGGGAAAGCCCGCACCGCCGGCACCGACTACGCCGGCGCTATTGATTTGTTCTACACTGACAGCCATGTGACTTTCGGCAGGCTTATTGGCGACGCCCTTGTTGGGAACAGCGATGTCGGTCGGACGCGCGGGTCAGTTTGCCCGAACATTCGCCTGGGCCCAGAGTATAGCCGATCCGCCGACAATTCCACAATCGAAACTCCACCGGCAATCTGGCTGAAAGGCACCCAGTGCGTTGCCTAACCGTTTCATCCCGCAAGCCGACGATGTACCCCATGATAGATATGCACTTACGCCAATAACCCGCATCGCCCCACCGAGATATCCAACAATGCATCATGCCCCCGTTGCCAGCACCGTAACTGCCCCAGCTGCAACGCCGGCCGCAGCAGAAGCCAATAAAACGACGCCTCTATCTAAGTTACGTGGCCCCAGAAGCTTCTGACGCCCGAGGGACCCCTCTCCGCTCTAGGCCTTCCTGAAGCTTGATCTTCATCAATCGCCCAACCTTGAACTTGACTGTTCGCTTGGCGGGAACACTTACGCGCTCCAAGGTCTTGGGGTTCTGTGCAACCCTCGCAGCCCGTTCTTTGGTTTCAAAGACACCAAAATCTCTGAACTCCAAGCGGTTACCGCGGCCCAGCTCTTCAATGATCTCGTCAAACAGATTCTGGACGATATCCTTAACGAGCACACGTTTGCAGCCAGTCTTGTCGGCGATGCGATCGACCAGCTCCTTCTTAGTAATCGTCTGCATGGGTGTCACCTTCCAAAGTAGACGCGCATGTCTTTGAACAGAACTTCAGCAGTTCATCGATGTCTGAGATGACCTTTATTACGACAAGTCATCGTAGCACAAAGACTTCTTGTCAACAAGAAAAATCATCAACGTTTTTTCGGCCAAAAACGCTGTGTCGTTCCCATAAGCTTATCAGAAAACCGACTTAGATTCCGCCTTGGTAGCCTTCGCTTGGCGCCCAGGTCTCAGCGCCAGTCAGCAGTCGGCAACTGCAAGGATCCGTCATAACATCCACCTAGAGCAGCATCAGTCGTTGAAGGGGCCATTCGGGTGGTACTCCAGTCGCGACGTGCTGGGATTCTCACCGCCCTCGGTGAACAGCAGCAAATGGTTATTTTCTGCCAACCAACATTCTGGCAGGTAGTAACATTCCTGCGGGCCTGTTGTCCAGAATCGCCCGATGTTGCGGCCGTTGAGGTAGACCTGACCTTTCTTGGCAGCCAAGATACGCAGGTACAGAGGCGCGCCCCCTTGGGTGTATTTGAAGGTTGTGGAGTACCACGCCGGCACATCCTTGCCGACCACTCGCCCCCCCTCTTGCGGCAAAGTCCAAGGTCGGAACAGCCACTTCGCCCCGTCGGTGATGCATTCGTTGAGCAAATAGAACTTCACGCCCCCAAGGCTCTTGGCTGTCGCATCTCCCCACAGCAGCAGTCTTATAACGTTCTTGCCGCTCTTAAGCTCCGAAGACAGTGTCACGTCGCCGAAACTCGACTCGCCAGTCAGCGGAAACAGGCCCACCGGCTTGTCGTTGCACAGTACCGCCACGTGGTGCGGAACATTTTTGAACGACAGATGGATGGCTGTAACCTTTTTCATTGATATATCAGTCTCTGCGACCGTCAGCGGGCCCTCTTCGGGCACAGGCGAAAGATGCGCCATGCTGTGCGGAATCAGACGCTTGGCGAAGCTCTCGCCTTTGGTGAGCTTAAACTTCTTCATTGTCAGCGCCTTGGCGTCGTAGATGTGTCCGTACAAGCCCTTCAGTTCACCCATTCTCGGCCCAAAGTTAAACCGCCCGAGGTTGTCCACCATGATAGTCAGAACATTCTTGCCGCGTTTGAAGTTCGCCCCCAGCGGCGTTCGAACGGCATCTGCCCCCCGACCCCACACACCCACACGCTTGCCGTTGAGGAAGATCGTCGCACGATCCCCGCAGTGAGGAAGGAATAGGTGTCGCCGTATGGCCCTTTTCTGCTCGACTTCGATGCGATACCACAGGTACCCCTGCGGCACGCCCAGTTGGTCTGCGCTGCGGGGGCGATCGATCTTCTTCCACTGCAGGCTCTCTTCGATTGGCTCGCTGCAAACGCTGACGCGCTGCCATGTGCCAAGCTTTGGAGTGACCGTGCGGGACTTTACGGCCGGGAGCTTGACCTTCTTGCGGCTGAGCTTGCCATCCATAGACAGCACAAAGTAATGCGTGGCGCTCTTGGCAGGAACGACGTCATCTTCCGTCTGCCCGACAAAGTCCGGGCCGAAAATCAGCACGTCGTCCACAAACCATGTTTTGCTCGCCGCCTGTGAGTTCATGACCGCCACGAATACCCCGTTACAATCCAACATCGTTGGCGATTCGCCCTCCGGAACTTCGGTGCGGAAGAGCCTGCCGTTAATCCGCACTCGGCCCAACCAGCCCGCCGGCCCGTGCAGAACCAGGACTTTCTCGCCGAAAAAGCCCAACGGCGTCAGGTCTGTGTAGTCCAAAGTAACTCCGGGCGTCAACGGCACATCGATCGGAATGGCAGCAGCTCCAAACGGGCCCAGCGGTACGTCCATCCATTCCTCGCCATTCGGCAGCGACACGTAGACGCTTGTAATATCGTCACGACCGCCGTTGGTGACGATAGCCCAACACCCCAGTGAGCCGGTAAGGTTGCGAACGTCGGTGCTGTTGTGAATCGTCACACCGGGGGCCTCCATGAAAGCCGACGCTAAGTATGGCGCCATGTGATTCGCCATCATGTTGACAAGTCGCGTGAGGTAGTATTTCTCCGTAAGCTCCCCGCCCTCTGCCAGTGGGGCATCATAGTCGTAACTAGTCGTCTGGTACGTCGCTTCCCCAGCTGTCAGCCGCGACCCCCAGAAACCGAAGTTCGTCCCGCCGTGAAACATGTAATAGTTAAACTGGGCGCCGCAGCCGAGGATCTCCATCGCTCGTCGGGCCACCTCGCGCGGGTCGCGCCGCTCATGAACTTCACTGCCCCAGTAGTCAAACCATCCCGGCCAGAACTCCGTAACCATTAGCGGGGCCATAGGCTGCTTGTAGTGGGCGCGCTTGAGATACTCCACGGCGGCATTCCACGAGTTGACATTCTCGATCACGCCGTCAATCTGCGGCCCCGCGAACATGTTGCAGCTGATGATAGGAATGTCGAACCCGCCGCGTCGGATAAGCTGACTGATGAACTCCAGATACGCTCGGCCATTCGGACTGTCCCCGAATATGTACTCGTTCTCGTTCTGGATAAGGATAATGTTGCCGCCGCGCGTCACCTGCAGATCGGCCAGACGAGGGAGCAATTGAGCGAAGTACTTGTCGAAGTAGTGAGTAAAGGCAGCGCTGTTGGTGCGGTAAGAGATGCCGGTCTTGGTCGTAAGCCAGCCCGGCAGACCGCCGAAGTCCCATTCGGCACAGATGTAAGGCCCCGGTCTAAGAATAACGTAAAGCCCAAGTTCATCCGCGAGGCGGATGAATGACGCCACGTCGCGGTCGCCCTCGAAGTTCCATTGACCTTCGATGGGCTCATGGAAATTCCACGGCACGTAAGTTGTGATACAGTTTAGACCTGCCCGTTTGGCTTTCAGCAATCGATCGCGCCACAGCTCAGCCGGCACGCGAAAGTAATGCACCGAGCCGCTGACCAGCCACACTCGCTTGCCGTCTACTAAGTAACTGTTATCGTCGTATGTTACCTGTGCCATCGCGCAAGCCTTTCAAAAGGCCCACGAATACGAGGTCTCGAAGATTCGTCTTGGTCAAAGTTTAGGCACTGATGCGCCGCATGCAACAAAAAACCACGTAATCCGGACTATTTGCCTCATTATGATGTCACCGGCGGGCGGGGCGGGAAGCCGAGGCGCAGACACAATTGTATGTGCTGCCGCAGTAAGCTCTTATAATAGGCTATCGCAGGCGCCTGGCCTCGGCCGGAAGTTTGAGCGCCCGGCGCCTTGCTAATTGGGCAATTTACTTCTAAGTACTGTTATAGAAATCTGTTACACTAATACATCGCCGCAGACGGCTGGCCGGTCATATTTCGCCGTCGGCAGCGCGGCAATTAGTTAGTCGCTAGGGACCTATAAATGTTCCCAAGGTGCCGGGCGCGACAGGCCTGTATCACAGCAGACCTGAGGCGCGTGGAGGGGGGCGGCCATCACCTCAGCCGGGGAAAATGCTCGACCAAACGCGACACAACGTGACGATTCCCCCCATTGCAGGCTGGCGCCGCCCAATCGCCGCTGGGCGTCGCCGGTGGCTGCCAGGTGTTGCCGCCCCTGGCCGGCCGGGCCGGGCTTGCCTATTCGGCCCAGACAGCCGTCACTCGCGAACACCGCTCATAGCGACTTCGCCGCGGGCCGGCGCCCCGCCGGGCCATACTCGCGCCGGGAATTCGCGCCGGCGGGTGTCTGTCGCGCGCAGGTCGCGTGAGCGGGCGCCCCTCTCTTGGGGGCCTGGGTGGACGGAGGGGCGATGGGTGGTTTAGAGCTTTTTTGCGGGGCGGTTGTGCTGGTCGACGAGGAGGACGGCGGGTTTGACAGAGGATACGGCCTGGTGCTGTTCGTAGCCGAAGGCCATGATGATGACCTTGTCGCCCACGGAGACCAATCCGGCGGCTGCCCCGTTTATGCAGATGACGCCCGAGCCGCGCGGGCCTTCCTGCACGTAAGTTTCGAACCGGCTGGCGTTGTTGATGTCGGCAACGAGCACGCATTCGCCCGGGGCGAGGTCGACGGCGTCCATGAGGTCGCGGTCGATGGTGATCGATCCTATGTAGCTCGAATTAGTCTCCGTAACGGTTGCTCGATGGATTTTGGCTCGCAGTATTTTTCGCAACATCAGTCAATCAGCTCCAGTATTTTTCACAAAGGCCAAGGGCATGTCGGGATCGGGGATCCGCGGCTTTCGTTTCCCCCGGCGCGTCTCGAGGGCGTCTTAGTTTAGTGTATCTTCCCGGCAGGATACTGGCAAGGCCGGCGGCAGGTGGCGGTAGCGGATCACGGCGGAAAGGTTTTCCGTGAGCAATCCGCCGCGGGGCCCTGCCCTGCGGCTAACGGACACTGAGGAGTGCGGTGCGGAGTTCGGGGCGGATTGGGTTGACGGCGTCGGCGGGGCCGGCGGCCTCGGCGATGACGACCTTGTCAAACTTGAGGAATACGGCCAGGAGGTACTTCATCTCGGTGGCTTCTTTTTTGACGTCGAAGGCCAGGAGGACGCCGTCGTCGCCGGAGGCGGAGGTGACGGGGTCGTTGGCGGTGAGGGTGTAGCCGGGGCGGGCGGTGAGTTCCTGTTGGATGGCCTTGGCCCAGAAATCCAGCGTGCCGCGGTCGGGGTTGTCTTCGCTTCGAAGGGCGACGACGACGCCGTCGGCAGAGACGGCGCGGAGGTCGTAGGCGTCGTGAGGCTGATCTACGTCGACGAAGTTTGCGGGCAGGTCCATCGTGGGCGAGCAGCCTGGGGCTATTGCCGCAAGGGCCAGCATGATTGTGCAGGGCGTTCGCAGCATTGTTATCTCCTCGGTGCCCGGACAGGCAGTCAGAAGGTCATGAGGTTTTCGAGGCCAAGGCGGCTTAGCCACCAGAACGGCAGTTGCAGCCTCATTGTCTGGGGAATCCGACGGACAGGGAGGAAGCGGATGGTGAACGTGGCGTAGTTGATGCGGCTCGAGAGGCTGTTGAGGCTGCCCTGGAGCTTTTCGATTTCGGCCTGGACGCGGGCCATTTCGCGTTCGATCTCGAGGGCCTGTTTGACGTCGGAGGCCTTTTCGAGCAGGTTTTGGAGGCGCACCAGCAGGGCCTTGGCACTCGTGAGGCGGATCTGTAGGTCGGTGTATTCTTCCGTGACGTCGCGGGCGGTAATTTCGCGGGTGACGATCGTGCCGATGTCGGCGAGGGCGGTGAGTGTGTGGCCAAAGGCGTCGGCGGGAACGCGGATGACGATGGCGTCGTTGGTCATCTGCTGGACGTAGCCGCCGGCGGACTCGGCGAGCCGGGCGGTGCGAGTGACGGCGGCATCGACATCGGGGGCGGCAATTTGCAGAGAGGCGGTGTAGATGACCTTTCGGGGGTCGATGGCAACGAATCTCGGTTCGTCCTCGGTGAAAGGCTTGAGCAGTTCGGCGGCGTCGGCGACGGTTGCGGTGACGGGGCCGAGTGCGGCCTCGGCGTCGACGTCGGCCTGGAACGCCACGCACGCCGGGCAGGCGATAGCAGCAACGGTGAAAAGCATGAGGGTTCTCGTCATGTCTATTCCCTTTCGCTGATCGGTGGTCGTCCCTGTTTACCAAGGCGTCCTTATCTGTTGAGCCGAGTTTCGCGCGGCCCCCCCCCGGCGGCCGCGCGATCTCGCGGCAACTCGGCAATTCATATCTCCGCTAGGGGGGTGTTCATTAGCGGCCGGCGTTGGCGACCGGCATGAGATCGCTCGCCAGCTTTGCGAGTTGTATGAACTCGGCGCGGTATCCGTCGGCGTCATCGCCCTTGGCGGCGGAGGCGGATTCAATGACGCCGGCCATGGTCGCATTGCCCTTGTAGGGGCTGTCGCGGAGGAGCATACCGAAGGACGCGACGGCCGCCCCAAAGCGGAAATCGTCGGAGGCATCTTCGAAGGCGGTGTGGCTGTCAGCGAGGGGCAGCGTCATGAGGGCGCTGGTCTGGGCGTCCGGGAGCTTGTAGCGAAGCTTCAACGTCAGCAGTTCATCCGAGACGGCCGGGGCGGCGGATTCCGCTTCCGTCTTAGCGGGCCGATATTTCAGGGGATCGACACTGCCCGTAGTGGGCACAGTGAGGCCGGCGGGAACAAGCTCATAGACAGCGGTGACAGTGTGCCCGGCGCCGATTTCACCGGCGTCCTTTGTGTCGTCGTTAAAATCTTCCTTGGCTAGGATGCGGTTCTCGTAGCCGATCAGCCTGTAGCCAGCCACCTTGGCCGGATTGAATTCGACCTGGATCTTTACATCCTTTGCAATGGTGACAAGTGTGCCGGAGACCTGCTGGACCAACATCTTTCGGGCCTCGCTGATGGTGTCGATGTAGCCGTAATTGCCGTTGCCCTTGTCGGCGAGTTTCTCCAGGTTGGAGTCCTGATAGTTCCCCATTCCAAAGCCCAGGACGGTGAGGAAGACGCCGCCGGCAGCCTGCTGTTCGATGAGGTCGATGAGTTCGCTCTGGCTGGTGGTGCCGACGTTGAAGTCTCCGTCGGTGCACAGGATGACGCGGTTGAGGCCGCCTTTTATGAAGTTCTTTTGCGCCACCTGATACGCCAGACGAATTCCTGCTGCGCCGGCGGTGGAGCCGCCGGCCTCCAGGCGGTCGAGGGCAACAAGGATCTTGGCCTTTTCGCTGCACGCGGTTGAGTCGAGCACGAGGCCCGCGGCGCCGGCATATACGGCGATGGCGATTCGATCGTCACCGCCAAGTCGGTTGACCAGCAATTTCATGGCGGACTTCACGAGGGGCAGCTTGTTCGGATCCTGCATTGACCCGGAGACATCGAGTAGGAAGACAAGGTTTCCAGCCGGCCGCTTGTCGTCAGCGATTTGGCGCCCCTTTATCGCGATTCGGACGAGCTTGTGCTGGGGGCTCCAGGGACAGGTCGCCACAGCCATATTTGCGGCGAAGGGCGCGTTATTGCCGTCGTCGGGACCGGCGTAATCGTAGCTGAAGTAGTTTACCAGTTCCTCTACCCGCACCGCGCCGGCTGGGGGCAGCTGCCCGGCGTTGAGGAATCGCCGGACGTTGGAGTAGCTTGCGGTATCAACATCGACCGAAAAGGTCGAGAGCGGGTTGTCGGCCACTGTCTTGAATGGATTGTCGGTGATATGGTCGTATGCTTCACGATTCCACTGGCCTGCAGGTTGTTGGTGCTCAGGAGCGTCAGAGGAGGAAAGCATAACGGTCTGGTCCATGGCAACTTCCGAGGCACGAGCCATAAATGGAGACGATCCGCCGTAGTCTTGTCTACCGGAAACTGCACAGCCGACGATGGCTGTGGCGGCAAGGGTTGATACGGCAGACAGCATCAGAATTCTTTTGGTCAAGGTTTTCATTTCACTGTCCTTGTGTTTGGTGCGTCGATGTCGCGCTTCACACCCCTTTACCCCCCCTGCCGGCTGGATGCGCAGGAGAAAGGTTAGCGAGAGGATAAAATCTGGGAGTTGACTGAGGTAGGCGCGGCCGAGCACAATGCGCCGTATCGAATGGCTACGAGCAGTCATAACGAGTACAAGGAGGGCGAGATGGTTGCCCGGTGTCTGCGCGGCGAGCCGGGCAGTTTCGAGGCCATTCACGCGGCTCACAGCAGGCGGGTGATGGCGTACCTTTTGCGGAGCGGCTTTTCCGTGCATGACGCCGAGGACCTCTGCCAGGATATATTCGTGCGGGTGGTGAAGTCGCTGAAGAAGTTTGACGAGTCTCGCGGGGCGCTTGGTGCGTGGATAGCGACGATAGCCCGCAATGTCGCGCGCAAGCGTTGGCGGCGGAAGGCGTCGCGCTGGCTTGATTTCGACCCCGAGCTGGCCGAGGAAACGCTGAGCGGCGGAGACGACCCTTCCGGAGCGACAGAGGCGGTAGAGACTATCGAAGCGTTGGATGACTGCATCGGCCGGCTGCCGGGTGAGTTGCAGCAAATGATTCGTCTGCGCTACGTCGAAGGGAGGACGACCCGCGGGATTTCATCCGCGGTGGGGATGCCCGAGGCAACGGTCAGGCTACATTTGGACAAGGCGCGGGATATTCTTCGCCGATGTCTGGAGTCGAAAGGAATCGAGGCGTAGCGAGAGTTGGCGCTGCGCAACGCACACTTGAGCGAGTACAATCAGACAGATCGATGAAAACAGAACGCAATAATAAGAATGACAGCCTGGAGGGGATGCTGCGGCAATGGGGGGTGAGGCAGGCGATGGAGCAGGTCCCGCGGCAGGCATATGGGATGCGGCGGCAGAAGATGCTGGCGATGGTGGGCCGATGGGCGCCGCTGGCGGCGGCTGCGGTGCTGGTGATGGTCGCCGGGGGGCTGTTCTACGCGTCGGGGCAGCGCAATGAGAATGCCGGCTACGTCCAAGGTGCCGCCGCCGAGGACAGGGAGGGTCATTTCCGCCAGATGCCAGCGAGGGGGGATCTGGAGAAGATGACGGCGGAAGTGGTCTCTCTGAGCGAGCAACTTGCCAAGCTGCGGACCACTGGTGACGAGCAGGCGGCTGAGATGGAGTTCCTGGAGGGCCAGCTGGCGGTGGCGCAGCAGGAGCTGGAAGCGGCGAACGCGGTGCTTGCAGAAGTCGGCAAGGAGCGCGACGTAGCGAAGCAGGAGCTTCTGGCAGAGAGAGTAAGAGCGGAACAGGCCGAATCGGCGCTGGCTGAGGCGGAGACGGCGGAAAGTCATCCACCGACGGCGGAGATGGCGGAGTTGTACCTTTCGCTCGCGGCGCCGGGATGGTCGGGGATGTCGGCGGTTCAGGCGGCGGCGCAGAATCGCAGGCTATCGGCCCGCTGCGGGCAGTTGCGGCAAGAGACAGAGGATCCGGAGATGGGGTATCTCCTTGATCGACTTGAAGCGGTGCTGACACGGCTGGCGATGCTGGACGTGCGGGACGAACACTCGGTGGCGGTGTTTGCTTCACTGACCAGGGCGGGGCAATTGCGAGGGCAGCTCGTGGAGGCGCTGGCAGCGGCGGGCGGCAGCGAGATGGGACAATTTCTCTTGGAAGTGCAGCTAATCTTTCGGGGGGTAGATCGTGAGGCGTAGAGACATGAGATGGATGGTCTCGTTGCTGGCGGCGGGGTTGCTAGCGGGCTGCGCTGTGATGCAGTCCGAGCAGGCGCCCGTCGTGTGGGAGGAAGAACAAACACTTGCCCCAAGTACTGAAGGTGGTGATGCACAGGGGAACATTCAGCAGGATACCGAGTCGATGCCGAGCCCGGCAGCGGCGCTGGACATGGCTGTGGCGCTGATAACACAGACAGAGTATGCCCGCGCGGCGGCGATTCTGGAGGAGCGCATGGACGAGTTCGAATCGTCCGATGATCCGCGGCTGGCGGCGGAGGGGTGGTTCTGGCTTGGTTACTGCCGCGAGAAGCAGGGCAAGTTCGACGAGGCGAGGGACAATTACATGCGGGTGGTGGAGCTGTATCCGCACGGGCGGGCAGCGGACCAGGCCAAGCAGCGGCTGGTGGCGCTGAGACCCCGCTGAATAGGGCGGTGTTGACTGGAGGCTGCGGGGCGTTGCGTCAGGCCAATTCAAGCAACGGGATGAGTTCGGCGGGCTCGATGCGGTATGGGCTTCCCCTTCCCTGGTAGAAACCGTGTGTGCCGATCAGGTGCACGGACAGTTGCGTAACAAGCATGGCCCGGCCTGTGCGTCGGTCGGTGAGCTGCAATTCCCCTTTGGGAAAAACACCTTCGCCCGGCCACGGGGAGGGTATCCGCCCCATGCCCTCCCTCCAGACGCCGGTGACGTTGTCGGTGAGCTCGACGGCCCGGCCTAGCTCGGTGATGGCGATCAGCATCCACTCGGCGAGCTTGGCGGCGATCTGGGTGTGGATCAGGCCGGCCGCGGCCACGGCAGCATCATCGGCGGCGATAATGTCTGACAGGTCGCGCGGGTCGTGGCCCAGGAATCCTTCGGCGCAGAGCGCGCCGGGCGCCATCCGGTCAAGGACTTGCTGGTCGTAGGGTGATCTTTTCATTGCGGACTCCGGCGGGTCAGTTGAACTTGTCGTAGAAGATTCGGTCCTCGGTGATTCCCTTGTCGGCGAGGACTTTGCAGGCGGCGTCTATCATTCCAGCCGACCCGCAGAGATAGGCTTCCAGGTCATTTCGTCCTGCGGTGACGTGGCGGTTGACGATTTCGGTTATCAGGCCGGTTTCGCCCGTCCAGTGGTCGCCGTCGGCCGGGGCGGACAGGGCCGGGATGAACTCGAACCACGGCAGCTCATCGGCGAGCTCTGTGAGCTCGTCGACGAAGAACAAGTCTCGTTTGGCGACGGCGCCGAAGAAGTAGGTTGTTTTTCTCTCGATGCCGGCAGTTTTCATATGTCGAATCATCGACCAGAAGGGGCTCATGCCCGATCCGCCGGCGATCCAGACCATCTCGTTGTCTGTTTCGCTCAGGCGAAACTCACCATACGGGCCGCTGAAGGCAATTTCGTCGCCCTCGGTGAGATACCGGAAGACCCAAGTGGTACAGATGCCGCCGGGGACAAGGCGAATGATGGTTTCGACGGCGCGGTTGTCGTCGGGAGGGTTCGACATGCTGTATGCGCGGTAGACGGATTCGGGGCTCTTGTCGTAGGCGGGGGCCTGGAGCTGAATGTACTGGCCGGCGGAGAACTCGAGGGTTTCGGGCTCGGTCAGGGCGATGCGGAGCTCTTTGATATCGTGGGTGAGGTCCCGGATTCGTTTAACGACGCCGCGGTACTCGCGGATGGAGAAGAGCTCTTGGGGGATGTTGATTTTCAGATCGTTTCTGACCTTGACCTGGCATGAGATTCGCACGTCGGCGGCGATTTCGTCTTTGGTCAGCAAGGGTTCTTCGGTGGGCAGCAGCGGCCCGGCGCCGTCGGTGATCTTCAGCTTGCAGTATGCGCAGGTTCCTCTGCCTCCGCAGGCGGAGGGGATGAAGATTCCTTCGCTCTTTAGGGCGGCCAGGAGGGTCTGGCCTCCTTCAACAGTGAGCTGGCGGTCGCCGCTGTTGATATCGATGGCGCACGGGCCATAGTTGACGAGGAAACGCTCGGCGAGCAGAAGCAGACCCGCAAGAAGCGTCGTGAGCATGCAGGTGAGGCCCGTGGCGACCAGGACGACAAGCCAAAGTGACAACGGTTGGACCACGAGGTCTCCTTATTACAGCTTGATCATTCCCTGGAATATAACGAAGGCCATCGCCATGATTCCGGCGATGATGAGGGTAATTCCGGGCCCCCGAAGGGCTGGGGGGATGCTGTCTTCTTTTATCCTGCTGCGGACGCCGGCCAGAAGCATTATGGCGATGAACCATCCGGCGCCGGCGCCGAAGCCATAGACCAGCGAGTCCAGGCCTCCGTAATGCTTGGCGGGGTCGGTTACGCTTGTGGTCATGAACAGGGCGGCTCCGAGGATGGCGCAGTTGACGGTTATCAGCGGCAGGAAGATGCCCAGGGAATAGTAGAGCCTGGTGGAAATCCGCTCGATGAGCATTTCCATGAGCTGCACGAAGGCGGCGACGACAACGATGAAAAGGATGAGCTTGAGGCTGTCGGCGGGCAGGCCGTAGGGCTCCAGCGGCAGCAGGATGTGGGCGTAAAGCAGCCAGTTGATCCAGACGGTGCAGGTGGTGACGAATATGACGGCCAGTCCCATGCCGAAGGCGCTGCGGACCTGTCGGCTGAGTGACAAGAACGGGCACATTCCCAGGAAGCGCGCCAGCAGTATGTTATCGGTCAGCGAGGCCGAGGCGAGTATCGCCAGCAGGCGAAGGGCCATCGGCCCGTCGATGGGCGAGGCGGCTATGAGTTGGACCGTCATGGTGCGCCTCCTGCGGGTTGGGCCCGGCTGGGCGTTTCGCGGTTCATAGCCCAGGCCCTGGCAGCCCAGACCACCAGCGCCAGGACGAAGAAAGCGCCGGAGGGCATAACCATGATCGTCCACTGTCTCCACCAGGCGGCGTGTTCGGACAGGGGCAGGACCTGAACTTTCCAGGCGGTGTTCGCCATGATCGTGCCGAAGCCCAGCACCTCGCGGATTACGGCGACGCACATCAGAATGGCCGAGTAGCCCAGGCCCGCGCCCAGACCGTCCATGGCCGCAGCCACAGGCTTGTTCTTGTTGGCGAAGGCCTCAAGCCGGCCGAGCACGATGCAGTTGGTGATGATCAGGCCGACGTACGCTGCAATTTGCTTGTGGGTCTCGAAGAAAAACACGCGGAAGACGATGTCCACGACGATCACGTACACGGCGACGATGAGGACCTGCACCATAATGCGGATTCGCTGTGGAGTGTAGTTGCGCATGAGGCTGACGGTCAGCGAGCTCATGGTGGTGGTCCAGACGAGCCCGGCGCACATAAGGGTGGTGTTGAACACGAGGTTTGTCACGGCCAGTGCGGAGCAGATACCCAGCACCTGGCGGAAGATAGGGTTCTCATTCCAGATCTGATCCAGCAGTGCCCGACGGGCGGATATTCTTTGTCCTGGCGTGAGGCCGTTCATTTGCGGCTTCCTATTAGAAAGAAATAGTCACGAAGGCATATTTGTCGAGCATTGCCCTTCTAAAAGCGGCAATTTGTTCGTTGAGGAATCGTTCAAGGGCGTTGGAAGTTCCTGTTGCACCAGTAATGGCATCGACCCGCCGGTTGTATCTTGGGGAGGCGGGATCGTCGGAGGTCTCCCCGCCGATGTATATCCATTGGCCGCCCTGTTTGGGCGGCGTTAAGGTCAGACCTGCGAACTTTCGGCGCCATTGTCTTTCGGTGATTCGCCCGCCCAGGCCTGGCGTTTCCTGGTGGGAGAGGAAGGTGATGCCAAGGATCTTGGCGTCCCGACCATCATCTTCGATAAGGAAGGCCGGGGATACGGCCAGCAGGCCGTCTATTCGCGCCCAGAAGCCCGTGCCTGTGAAGGAAAACGCATAGCCGCGGACATTGTGGTCGACGGCGGCGGTGTAGGCTTTGAATGTCTGCCCGGTTTGTGGATCTGTGACGTCGGGCTGTTGGGTGATGTGTTTTTCGTAGAGGCTGGCGATCTGCCGAGCGGTGAGGGAGTCGACATCGCCGAGGTCGAACAGCTCGACCATGGCCTTTTGGAAGGCGAGTTTTTCGTTTCGCTGGACGGCGGCTCGTGAGGCAGCGTGCAGTGCCATGATGCAGCCGGTAAACAGCGTGGAAACGACGGCTGCATATACGAGCACATAGCCGGGGCGTTCCGTGCGGTCATCGGTCATGCGGCGCCCTCCGCGGCGGCTTGAGCGACTTCAGGCGCTACTGCCTTTCTTCTGGCAGCAACTTGCACTGCGGCCATGTCCAGCAGAGGCCCGAGGAGGTTTCCCAGCAGAATCGCGAACGTGGCGGCGGCTGCGAAGATCCCTCGCCACCTGAGCAGGATTATCAGGAAACCGATGAGGAAGGCGTAAGCGAGTTGAGCCGGTCTTTTTTTCGGGGCGCTGACGGGCTCGGTGATCATGTACACAACGACGTAGAGCGTCGCGCCGGACAGAAGCGTCAAGTGCAGTGGTGGGACCTCCCCCAGGGCGCCAAATCCCAGCAGGTTGCGGAACAGCACGTTCGATGCCACAACGCCCGCCAGGCCCCCGAGCATGAGCCGCCAGTTAGCGGTCTTTGTCCACAGAAGGTACAGCCCGGCGAGGACTATAAGGGCCGCGCAGCCCTCGCCCATGCTTCCGGCTGCAAGGATGCGCTGCGTGCCTCCGGCGTCGAAGGTCCCGGAAATGTCGCCGAGAAAAAGCTGGCGCCAGGGAGTTTGGTGGCCGTAGGTGTTGTTCACCCACGTCGGGGTGGCTTGCGTAACGGCGTCGGCGACGGTACGGCCTGCCTGAACGAAGCCGCTCGGCAGTTGCGAGAGCGATTCAAACGACCAGTGAGCCAGTCCGCCCGGCCAGGTGGAAAAGGCGGGCACGAACCGCCCGGTGATTTCGATCGGGAAACAGATATAGACGAAAGCCCTGCCGACGATGGCTGGGTTGAAGGGGTTTCTGCCGAACCCGCCGAAGACCTCCTTGCCGAACAGTATAGCGACGATAACTCCGACGGCGGCGATCCACATGGGCGTAGTGGGCGGCAGGGACAGCCCGTAGAGGGCACAGGTAACCAGTGCTGCGGTCGATACGGACTGGCCTCGCCGGCGGGCGGTCAGTAATTCGGTGAGGTACCCCGCAGCGAACACCGTGACCAGTACGGCTACCACTCGCCAGCCGAACAGATACACCGCCGCGCAGGCTATCGGCGCCAGGGCCAGCAGCATGCGGTTCATGGTCTTCTGTCTGGTCAGCAGACTGAACTTTTTATCGTGCTTTGCCGAGGCGGTTGTGGGGTGGGAAGAGTCATCGGGTCGCGGAGATGTTGGGGAGTTGTCCATTCGCGGGCGAGCCCTTTTTTTTGCAGCTTGCAGCGACATTCTAGCGCGGGGGACATAAGAAGTCCACCGTGTAGGTGTGGAACCGCCGGACGGCGAGGGGTTGCGAGCCAGTATGCAAACGCTGGAGGGGACTAGGCTTGAGTCTGCAAAAAAACGATGCCGGGTGGAGGGAGACCCGGCATCGCAAAACAGTCGCAATCAAACCGCAGGTGGAGGGAGACCTGCAAGTAGCGATTGCGACCAAAAATATCTTACGACAGCAAACGCAGACAATGCTAGAGAAAACCAATCTGTTTCATAAGACTATCTCATACCGTCTCTTGCGCGGTGGGAGCAACAGACGGTGTCAATTTGTGGGATGCCGTTTGATATAGCTCCGCAGTTCCGCCAGCGTTTGGTAGCTGGTTAGATAGGGATTTTCCGGCCCCGGCCGGTCTGTTTTTTCCTGGCCTACAAGATAGGTCCGGATGGATTCTTTTGTGGTCTGGGCGGCAGATGTCCGGTTGCCGGTGATCACCACAAGTCCCTTTAGCTCACCCAGGCGGGTATCTTTCAGAAAGTTTCCCGGCAGCGCCATTACCGGCCACTGGTGGCTGGCGCTGCAGATGACTATCGCATCGTTGTCGGCTGTCAGCGCTCGCCGTCGGAGTTCGGCGAAGTCCTTGCCCGCGCCCGTGGCGACAAACACGACGATCCCTCTTCGTTTAAGGTCGGTCAGCAGGCTGAGCATCTGTGGAGAGGGCTCGGGCCCGGACAGGTCGGCCATGCGAGCGTCGACCATGAAGAGCCGTTCGTCGCCGGTGAGGCTCAGCACGTTGAAGCGCCACCTGTCAAAGGCCTCACGGCCATAGGGAACAGCCGAGACGCTCATGCTGCTTCGCCCGACAGGCAGGTGGGTCATTCGCACCGGCAACCCGTTGCTCCACATCGGCACCATCGACACGTGATGAGCCGGGTCGCTCACAAGGACATGCCGCTCGTCCCACTGGAGCGGATGTGGGTCGATCAGCCCAAGCAACAATTGATTGAACGTCTCGTCGCCAACTATCAGACCGTCGGAGATGACAAGTCGGGGATGGTCGGTGTGGGACATCAGCGGCGTTGCCCGCCCGACGGCCGTCGCCGCAGCCAGCACGAGCGCCATGGACAACGCCAACGCACACCAGCGGCTGATGTAGCCGATCATTTCCTTCGTTTCCATTGAGCCACCTTGTCCGAACCCAGGGGACACCGACAGTCTCTGTTTCTTCTATCGGAAACTCAGCGGGAGGATCTGATGGCGATTTACCCATTGCCTGCCCCCATCGGGCCACTGTGAGGTTAAACTCCGCAGCCCCGGCGTGCCGATTCGAAGTATGACGATAAGGAGTTTCATGGCTATTCCAATCGGCGCTACCGCTGGTCAGTTCAGCTCGATTGCCCGGTGGACGTTTGCGTGCCTGGTTGTCCTGGCGGTGTTCGCCTGGGCCAGTCCGTCAACGGCCGGCTGGGGCGCCGTGCTGATAGGGCTGCTGGTTACACTGCTGATATGGCTGATGTGTCAGACGACCGAAGGCAGGCGGACGGTGCCGGCGCATCCGGTGCAATGGGTGCTGCTGGTGCCGGCGGGCATTCTGGCGTACCACCTCGGTCGCCAGAGTCTTCCGACACCGCCGGACCCGTTGTCACACATGGACGGGGCAGTCAATGTTTCGATGCTGCTGCAGGTGGCGATGTTGTCGCTGGGCATCATGCTGTCGCAGTCGCTGTTGCCGAAGGCGGCCCAGCACGTTGTCGCACTGGGGATATGCGGTGCGGCGATGATGTCAGCCCCATTGGCGGCCAGGCTGTACGGCGACGAGTCCGTGCAGGCGATGCGTCACACACTGGCGCTGCTGGCTTTTGCAGGGGTGGGCGTATGGCTGTCGTCCCTTTGGGGGGTGGGTTGGCGAACGGAGGTCTGGACGCCGGAGCGGCGCGGCAAAAAGCCGCGGGCATCATCGGGTGCAAGCGTCAAGGTCGCCCGGGTCGCCATCGTTGCGGTGGCTGCGGCGGTATCCTGTTGGCTGACCTGGGTGTCCCCGCCAGCAGCCATGCTGGCGGCTGCAGCGCTTGGCGGGGTTGTCCTGCTGGGCGGGGTGGTGTTTCCTGGCAACAGAGCTGTGTTGCTGGTGGCTGGCGGCGTGGTGACGGGCGGGGCACTGCTCGCATCGGGCATAGTGCCTCGGCTGGCTGAGATATCACTGAACGCCGGCGAGATGGGGTTGGTCGGTCTGGGCGAGCTGGCGTTCGGGCGGGTAAGCGCGAGTGACAACGGCCTGACGGTGCTGGCGTGGACGATAGGCTGGGGCGGGGTGTGGTGGATGGCCGGCGGGATGGTCGTGTGCATAGCGTACCTGATGAGCCGCGCCCGCACCCGAAGAGCGTGGGATCGTCGCCGGGTCATCGTGTGGACGTGGGCAACGGTTCTCAGCAGTTGTGCGATGCTCTCGGTGGGCGGGCTGTTCAGCCCGGCGATGGTGCTGTCGGCGTCGCTGACGTGGGGGCTGATGCCGCGGATGGTCGGCCGGGGCGGGGAAGAAAGGTCCGGCGGAGTTTTCCTTTTGGTGCTGGCGGCGATGGCGGTGGTGCTTGGCATTGCCAGAAACGGGGGGCTGATCCACTGGTCGGTCAGCGCGTTGTTCGCAGCCCCGAGGATCGACAAGTACCTGCATGTTGGAACGGGCGTTTTTCTGACGATGACGATGGCATGGCTGATGAGTGCTCGTCACAAGTGGTTGGGGGTGGTGGGCATCTGCCTGGCGGCGGGAGCGGGCGTACTCGGGGAGGTGGTGCAGCTGGCTTTCCAGCGTCAGATGGACCTGCGCGACGTGGGGGCTCATCTTGTTGGCTGTGCGGCTGGGGCGATACCTTTTCTCCTGTGCATGGGGGCGCGGTGGTGCGAATCGCCCGATGCAAGAGCGCCGGACACGCGCGGAGCGGACGCCTACCAGCGGGCGTAAGCCGCCGGAAGCGTTCCGTTCGCCGGCGGTACTATGGGAGTTGTTGTCTGAACCTGTGCACACTGATAGAATGAAAACGGCGGGGACGGTATAAAGTACAGGCTCGTAGAAGGTTTTCGGGCCCCTGAAGGAGATAGCCAGATGAAACGCCGCGCCGCGTTCACCCTTATCGAGCTACTTGTGGTCATCGGTATCCTTAGCATGCTGATAACAATGATGCTGCCGAACCTTCAGGCGGCGGTGGAGGCCGCCCGGCAGCTCAAGTGCAGGGGGAACCTGAAGGCCATCGGCGGGGCGATCAAAAGCTACGATGTGGAGAACAACGCCTATCCTGCGACAGCCGGCGACGACGCCTTGGCGCCTTCGGGCAGCTGGTTTGGTCCGGACGGGCAGGAGAGCGTGGCCACGGACGAAGACCAGGCCGCATATGCGCTGTTCAACGAATTGGGCAGCAAGGTCATGTCGCCGACGGCGAGCCTATTCATGCTCGTGCGAGATGGCACGCTCGACCCGGGCGCGTTTACATGCCCGGCCGACTCGGACGCGAAGGAGTACAACCTGCCTCGGGGAGTATCCCGCAACAGGATGATCGACTTTCAGAGCCTCAAGAACGTCAGTTACTCGGTGAGCTATCTGTGGAACGACAGCAACCTGGGCAACGTGGCTTGGGAGCCGCCATCTCCGGCGAATTTCGCCTTGATGAGCGATCTGAGCCCGGTGGTGTTGAGCAGCACCAGCGCCATCCAGTCGGATACGTATGAGGGCAACAGCTGGAACCACGAGCGCAAGGGGCAGAACGTGCTGTATGCCGACATACACGCCAAGTGGGCCAAGAACAACCGCGCCGGATCGAGCCAGGACAATATCTTCACCCGCCGCGACGACAATGGGGTGCCCACAGCGATTGTCGGCGGTGGCTCGGGCGCCAACCCGAGCAGCGCCAGCGATTCAGTCATGTGCATTTACGGGCAGCGTTGAGGGGCGGCCTGAGCGGGCAGGGCCGACGGTTTGGCGCGATCCCTTGCCGTGGCCCGCTCCGGAGACTATCATAGCCGTGCCGTTGACCAGCCAATCCTTCGGAACATGGCATGCACGCGATTGAACAGATCATCATCATAGGCTCGGGTAACTGGGGCCTGGCACTGGCGTCGCTTTTCTCCGTGAAAGTTCCCACGCGCGTGTGGGCGATAGATTCGGCGTTGGCCGACGCAATCAATGCCAGCCGGGACAATCCGGGAAGATTCTACGGCTACGCGATACCCAAGTCGGTTGTCATCGAGGCGAAGTACTCCACCCCGTTCGACCAGGAAAAAACGCTGTTCATCTTTGCGGTGCCGTCCGGTCAGATCGATTCGGTGTCGCAGGAGCTCGGCAGGCATGCCGATCGTCCGCTGGTGCTGACCGTGGCGAAGGGATACGACGCGGAGCGTCTGTGCACGATGAGCGCGCTGATCAAAGCGATAATACCAGGCGCGGCGGTAGTGGTTCTGACGGGCCCGACGATCGCCAACGAGGTGGCCGAGGGCAAGCCCACCCGGGCGGTGCTGGCAAGCGAGAACCTGCTGCAGCTTGCCCGCGTGAAGGAAGCCCTGAAGAACGACGTGATGTCATTCGAGGTCAGTCGCAACCCGATTCACCACGAGGTTTGCGCTGCGCTGAAGGGGATAGTGGCGATCGCGGTGGGCATGGCCGACGGGCTGGGGCTCGGGGCGAACACCCAGGGGATTCTGATGACGGAAGGCATCCGCGAGATGGCGGATGTGGCATCGTTCTTCGACATTCCCGAGTCGGTGGCCCACGGGATAAGCGGCGCGGGCGACCTGATAGCCACGTGCATAAGCCCCGACAGCCGGAACCGCAGGCTTGGCCAAGCGCTGGCAGGCGGACAGCCGCTGACGGAGGCGCTGAATCACGTGGGGATGACGGTTGAAGGCGTTGCAATGTCGCAGACGATAGAGACTCTGTGGGCGCTGGACGTGTCGATTCCTCTGTTCCACATGGTCAACGGCATCCTTCAGGGCCGGTCTGCGAACATTCGACAGGAGATGGCGGATCTGATCCGCCGGCTATGAGCAGGGCTTTCAATGAAGGCGGTCATTCTTGCAGCGGGCATGGGTAAGCGCCTGGTCTCAGCCGGCTGGGAGGAGCCTAAGTGTCTCCTGCGGTTCGGCGACCGTACGCTGATGGACAACATACTCAGCGCCCTGGCGGCTGTGGACGTACGAGACATAATCATAGTGGTCGGGTACAAGCACGAGCTGGTGCGGGCGGGCGTCATGGGCCACAATGCGCGGGTGAAGTTCGTTGTCAATGAGGACTACGCCGAAACCAACACCATCAACTCGCTGTACCTCGCGAGAGAGCACTTGAATGACGATTTCCTTTACTTCAACGCCGATGTGCTGTTTGATTGCCGGATACTGCCGCTGCTTCTGGGACAGGACGATTCGACACTGGCGATAGACGTTGGCGCATGCGGAACGGAGGAGGTGAAGGTGATCGCGGACGGCGAGGGACGAATTCTGCGAATTGGTAAGCAGTTGCCGGTCGATGAATGCCAAGGCGAGTTTATCGGCATAGCGAAGTTCGCCGCGAGCGTCTGCGAGGACTTTGTTGCTTCGCTGGTTCGCTACAACGAACAGTTGGGCCGGCGCAACTTGTTTTTTGAGTCGGCGGTGGATCCCCTGTTGGCCGCGCACGTGCATCGGTCGGTACCGATCGGTGAGTTGTCGGCGGTGGAAATAGACTCCCCCGAGGATCTAGCGGCTGCACGGCAGCTATGGCAGACGGGGAGAATGCAGACGGTGAGATGAAGACCGACAGCAGGAAAGACGATTTGGCGGAGATAAGACTGGGCGAAGACGCGGTAGCGCGGAGGCCCCGCGCCACCGGGATGCCGGCTGCGGGCGCGCTGGGAGGCGTTCTGGAAGACGCTTTGTCGGACCACTCGGCGGCGACGTTGGGCGGCAGCTACCTGACGGCGGAGATATCGGCGGGAGCGCTTCGGCACAACTTCAAGTTGATCCGCGATAACATTTCGCCCGGCACGTCAGTCTGCACGGTGGTCAAGGGCAACGGGTACGGGCATGGGCTGGCGACGACGCTGGGGCTCCTGGAGGAGCTGACGGATTGTTTCGGCGTGGCTACGCCCGAAGAGGCGATCGTGCTTCGTCAGCTTGGTTGCCTACGGCCCATTCTGATGTTCCTTCCGGCGTGCGGATGGGCGTCGGGCCAAGAGCTTCGCCAGGCCTTGGATCGCCTGATCGTGGAGAACGTCATACTGACGATCGTCGACACCGATGAAGTCCGCGCAGTCGCCGAGGCCGCCCGCCGGGTTGGCTGCCAGGCGGAGGCCCATGTAATGGTCGACACGGGCATGGGCCGGGGCGGCGTCCCCCTGCCGGAGGCGGCGGAGCTGATCCGCATGGTGCGTTCGGAAGGGTTCATCCGAATGACGGGCGCTTACACGCATTTCGCCGTCGCCGACGAAGGGGACCTAGACTTCACGCGTCAGCAGCTTCGCCTGCTGTTGGATGTCGTTGAACAGAGCGGCGGGCGCAAGGGGCTGACGCTGCACGCGGCGAACTCTGCGGGCCTCATTCAACTTCCCGAGACACACCTGGACATGGTACGTCCGGGCATAGCGGTTTACGGCTATCAGCCGGCCGACACGTTGCGGACAGTCTGGCCGTTGAAGCCGATCCTGAGGCTTACCGGGCAGCTGATGCACATAATGACGGTGAAGGCGGGCAGCCGCTGCGGGTACGGACTGTCGTATCGCTTCGAGCGGGACACGCCTGTGGGGCTGGTGCCCGTGGGATATGCTGACGGGTACATGCGTCGCCTGTCGGACCGTACAACGATGCGGATACGTGGCCGCAATGTTCGCACTCGCGGGCGGGTGTCGATGGACCAGGTGGTGGTGGATCTGAGCGAGGTCCCGGATGCGCGCGTCGGTGATGAGGTGGAGATCATATCGGCGGATCCCACCAGCCCGCACAGCGTGGAGAACCTGGCCCGCCTGGCCGAGACCGTGCCCTACGAAATAACGTGCAGGCTTGGTCGTCGCGTGCGGCGGATGCTGGTGGATTGATTTGTACTTGTTTGTGTGGTCAGGTCTGGAGGGACGCTTGATCTAGCGTTCCTAGTAGTGGGGGGCGGATGATCTCGGGTCGGTTTTATCGGGCGGGTTGAGGGGCTCGAACTCCGGGACGATTCGTTTCAGGACCGCGACAACTTCATCGCGATCCATTGTATCCTTGAGGGCGGCGATCGCGTCTATGGCTTCGGTGGCAAATTGCCATGACGCGGGCCTGGAGTCCCAGATTCTCACCTTCGGATGGACGGTGGGCAGGATGTTCTCGCCTTCGACCCGGAGTTCCTCGAAGAGCTTCTCTCCGGGCCTGATTCCCGTGAAGGATATGTCGATGTCTTCGCCGGGCCTGAAGCCGCTCAGGGTAATCATCTGTCGTGCCAGGTCTACTATCTTCACGGGCTCACCCATGTCCAGCAGGAATATCTGTCCGCCCTCCCCCGTGGCGGCGGCCTGGAGGACCAACTGGGCGGCCTCGGCGATCGTCATGAAGTATCGGGTCATGTCAGGGTGCGTGACCTTGACGGGCCCGCCGGCGGCGATCTGCTTTCGGAAGGTCGGCACGACCGAGCCTGCCGAGCCGAGGACGTTTCCGAACCGTACGGCCTTGAAGTTGGTTCCGCAGTGGCGCTGGGCGTTGAGGGCTTGGGTGTATATTTCAGCGACCCGCTTGCTGGCGCCCATGATTGATGAGGGATTGACAGCTTTGTCCGTCGAGATCATCACGAATTCTGCAACGTCGAATTCGCAGGACGCGTCCGCGACATTCTTTGTCCCCAGGACATTGTTTTTTATTGCCTCACAGGGGTTCCACTCCATCATTGGCACATGCTTGTGTGCGGCTGCATGGATAACCACGTCCGGGCGGTGCATTTGCCAAATAGCCATGACCCGCTGGCGATCAGCGATGTTGCAGACCCGCGGGATGATTGTCAGCTGGGGAAAGTCGGTCGTCAGTTCGTTGTCGGTGTCGAAAAGCGGGGTCTCCGCCTGTTCGACGAGGATAAGCCTGGCTGGGCCGAACTTACATATCTGTCGGGCCATTTCCGAGCCGATGCTCCCGCCGGCGCCCGTGATGAGCACGTTCCTATCACGGAGGAAATGGCCAATGGCTTCGTTATCCAGTTCCACGGCAGCTCTGCCGAGGAGGTCGGCGATATCCACGGGACGAATCTGGTTGACGGTAACGCGCCCGTCGATCAGGTCTCCGACGCTTGGCAGCGACTGGAACTTCAGATTTGTTCCGCTGCAGAGCCCGATTATGCGGCGAAGCTCTTTCTGTGTGGCGCCAGGAATCGCGATAAGCATTTCGTCGATTTCGTATTCTTCACATATCTCCGGGATGTCCTTCGTTGTGCCGAGCACCGGCACGCCGTGGATAGAAACGCGCTGCTTCACCGGGCTGTCGTCTATCAGGCCTATCACGCGGTATCTCTCCACCTGCATTCGGTGGATTTCGCGGATGATCACTTCGGCGGCGTGGCCGGCGCCGATTATCAGCACGCGCTTCATGCCCTCGGATGAAACAGGGCGGAGTTCCTCATGGTACAACCGAAACGCCAATCTGGCTGTACACACAAGAAACACCGTCGCCAGGAAGTCCAAAAAAAGCACACCCCTGGAGTAGTTCCTGAAGAATGCCGGCGGGGTCCTTCCTAACCACTCCGGAAGATAACGGAATAGCACGACCATGACATACCCGATGAAGAGGAAGTAGAACATCGCTATAAGGATGTTCACAACGTCCCGAATGCCCGCGTAGAACCAGTCCGCACGGAACTGTCCCTTCAGGCCGAAAATGATCAACTTAACGCCGACGAAGAACGGCACCCACTGCAGGAAGTCGCGCCTGAACCAGTCCGCCCACGCTACCTGATCGGCAGTCGTGCTGAAGCGAATGATATAGGCCAGCAGCAACGATAGGAAGAACAGTATGGCGTGAGCAACGAAGCTCAGGGAAAAGCGATGGCGCGCAATAACCCCCTCAAGCCATTCCAGGCGACTGCCGTCATTGTATAGATTCTCACCGGTGTCGTCGCTCATACAACATATCCCTAGGGCGCCCGGGCATGAAACTATCGTCCCGGGCAGCAAAGGTCAACACAAGGCTCAGAGAGAGAGGATTTTATACGATGGGACGTCTCGCGCCAACGGGACATCCCACCGGGGGGGGGGGGGTTCACCAAAGGGGGCGCCGATAGCGGAAAAGTCTTGCAGGAGACAACGAAGCAACAGACGCCGGCGATTCACGGCGAAGCTGGGTCCTGCTGCGCGGTCGGGTTTTCATCGATCGTTTGCCGGAGGGCTTCGCCTGCGGGTGTCTGCTCGGGCTCGTCGGCGACCTTAGAATCAGAAGACTCGGTCGGTTGAACTTCGTCGTCGGTCTCGGCTGGGGGGGCTATAGTCATGCCCTCAACAAGGCCGCTAGCTACCATGCCGTCCCAGAATGTATCAATTGCCTCCAGGACAAGCGAGTCTTGTCGGTCCATGGCCGCGGCGTTGGCCTGGCGAAGCGAATCCACCGCCGCCGATACATCGCCGGCAAACCACTGGAAATATGTGAGCACCAGCAACGGTTCCGCCTCGTCGGGCTGCCGCCTGCAATACTCCACCAGCCCGGCCAGTTGTTCCCCGTAGTCTCTTCCCACGCCGTAGAACTCCTTCGGATCCAGAGGCACCAGGGGCAATTCCGGCAAGTTCCGCAAAGCGCGCATGAGGAGGAACGAGGCCGAGGAATATGAATCCTCGGACAATGCGAAGCGAGCGTGGAACATTCCGATCATTGCCTCGGGGGAGTTAAGGCTCACGTCGTTGGCCAGTTGGAAGCTCTGCAGCGCATCGGCATATTCAGCGCGTCTGAAGGCCTTCTCCCCCTTCAGCATCAGGTCTCGCAACGGTCCAGGCTCAGCCGGGGCAAGAGACGTGACGGGCCTGCCGCTATCTACCAGCCACGACTGCGACTCTTGGGTGATCGTCTCCAAGTAGGTCCTTGCAGCAGTGGTGGCGGCAGAGCCGGGCCCCGCCGGGGCCGACAGTCTCATCATCAAAGGGCTCGCCGGCACTGCTGCTGCTGCCGGGCGCCGGCCAACAGGAGATGATGTTGACGATACGGGCACCACGGCGCGTCGAGTACCGGCGACTGTTCCCAGCGGCTGACCTCCAACGGCGCTTGTTGCGCTAATTGACCCCGCAGGAGCCACCGCCGAGGGAGACCGAATCAGGGAAGGCAGCAGCGTTCGATTGGTGGTCGATATCGACACAGCCAGTGGCCCGACAGGACGGGGCATGCTCACCGAGCCGACCCCAAAGCCAACCGGGGCTAAACTGATGAGTCTCTGCGCAGAGGAGCTCTGACCCGGTTGTGTCAGCCCGCCTGGCGGGTGGAGGATGACCTGTCCGCGCACCGTCCCCTGGCCCCAGGCCAAGCCGCTTGTCGCAGCCAGCACCAAGCAGGCGACTGCCAGACCCAAAGCTCCCCAAGTTGATATTCTGGCAGTAGAAGGCACAGTATCTCCTCTATTGTAATTATATCGGCCTCGAATCTGCGGCCCCATGATAAATGTCGCCCGTGGGCCATCTTCCCCCTCCTGTTGCTAGGACCGAGGTCGTGGGTGTACAATATATCGCAAGCGGCCCGCCTGCCCACCTTGGGCTGCAGGAAGGTTGGGTAGGTCCTCCGGGCCGCGGCATACCGGCTGCGGCTCGATGTGGGCCAGGCCAAGACTGTAACTCGCGGCCCAAGCTGACAGAGCGTTCTTGGCAGCAGTTGAGCCGGAACGCTTACGATGCCGCCGCGGAGCGGGCGCGAAGAGCTCTGCAGTCTGACGAGGCCGCCTGCCAATATGAAAGTACCGACGCCGCCGAAGAGGCCTTTGGCGGCTGCTATTGGACCTAACTGTGTATCACAGACTAAGTGTCTAGCACTATTTCTGCCGCAATTTGAAGGAAAAGCGACATGAAAAGCCCCCTGAAAAACCGTGGTTCCGCCCTGATGCTCGTAGTCGGGCTGTTGACGATTATTGCGATGTTGGGCTCAACTTTCCTCATATCTTCCTACCTGGAGGCCCAACAAGCGGAGGTATTTCTTAGCAAGTCCTCCGCCGCTCCCCTGAGCACCGGGGTAATGTCCACAGTCCAGCAGATCCTGAAGATAGATAAGTACATTACGCAGGCGCTCGGGCCATACGGCCTGCTGACACGCTCGCCGGACGGGTGGAACCTGTATCTGGACACGCCTGGGGAGAAAATGGATGCATGGTTGACCGAGTACAGCGAGGAGGCCGGCGCCTGGTGGTCTCAGCCGTTCGGGAAGCAGCCCTCGGTCGGCACGGCCGACACCGACGGCGACGATGTGCCGGACGCCCGCTTGTACAACGTGCAGGTGATGAACAACAAGGGCGACAGCTTCTACGTGGCAATTCGCATCGTCGACACGTCTGGGCTGATTTGTGTAAATCGGGCTGGAGAACCCACACCCTTCGTGAAAGAAGTGGGCCTGGCGGGCCTGTTCGACCCGGCCATGGTGAATCTGAGCTCGTTCCTGGGTGATGAAGTGTACGCTGCGGTGCACCGCGGTCGTTGCGGGGGAACAGGGAGCATCACCCTCAAGGATTACACGAAGAACTGTGGCCGGCGCTTGCTATCCCCGGTTTCGGGTTACAAGCCGTTTCCGTTTTCTGACGAGGTCGTTCTTCGTCGGCTTGTAGTGGGCGAAGAGGCGGAGCGCTCGAAGCTTTTCGAGCTTCTCAGCGACCAGGGCAACAAGATGCCCAGCCTGACGACGATCAGCAGCTCTATGAGCACCATGAGGTACCCTGGCGCCGACGGCGTGGTGGCGAGAATTCCCATTTACGACAGGACTGCACTGGACGACTACGCCAAGCTGGTTCATCTTCAGGCGGAGCTTAAGGACATCATCGGCGAGCCGGACAAAAATGCAGGAGCCGGTACTCCTCCGATAGTAAAAGACAACGCGCTTGTAGGAGGTCTGGACTGGCTAAGGAAGAACGATCCAGAAGCCTACAACGGCGACTATCTCCAGAACGGCGCCACGGCGGCCAAGGGTTCGGTGCAGTCTTATGCGTTGATGGTTTTGGAGGCAGGCGATTACGCACTTTACGCAACGGCGCCGGGCGGAGCGGGCAACTCACCCGCAGTGCCGGTGAGCGTTCTGTACTTCAGCGGCGGCGCCCCGGTGATGAGGAGCTTTACATGGGACCAGACGACCGCCAGCGCCGGCACCTGGGTTGGGCTGGCTGTTCTGGAGGACTTGGCTCCCGGGCCGGTCAGCGTCTCCATAGGCACCATCGGGACTAACGGTTTCATCGTCAATGCCGACGCGGTGAAACTTGAGAAGATCCAGAGTATCGAGACGTCGCCGGAGTCGACGCATCTTGTGGCCAACATGTGGGCCTACCTTTCCAAGGACGGCGACGAGCTGACCGGCAGCTTCAACGTATCGTCGCTTGTCGACGCGACCTGGGTTGCCTACGGTGTGGTTCCGCAACTGGTGATATCCGAAGTCTATGCCCACAGGTCCATTCAACCGATCACCAATGCCCAGCAATGGGCGTTCGCAGTGGAGCTACTGAATCAGACCGACAAAGAGCTGGACGTCTCGAATTACATGCTGAAATGCGGGGCGGACACGTGGGTGTTTCCGCCGGCGCTAAGCCTCGCGCCCGGGGAGCGGATTGTTCTTTACACCGCGGACGTCGCCTCGGGCGGAACTGCCCTGAACCCGGGGGACTTCTTCCCCACCATGCCCGGCAGGTGGGAGTCATGCGACGCTTTGCGGAACTTCCCATCCCAAAAGATCGAGATCCAGCGGGCGACCAGCACTGCGGTCATTCCGGTGGACAGCGTCATGGCTGGGGAGATCGGCGTCCTCTCTGACGGCACAGTCGACGCCAGCCGCGACGACGACATGGATCGCCAGCGATGCCTGATCCCCAAGTACGTGGTGGAGACCATTGACAAGACCCAACATACGCTTGGGGAGGCAAATGCGCTGGATGATGCCCAGCTTGGGCAGTTTTCGGAGGTGATGGAGGGCTTCTACATCAGGCGCCTTGCCGAGGACAAGGACGCCCCCGACAGCGTCGGAGATTTCGGCGACTGCTATGTCGTGGGCCCGGACAGCACCGGTGTCGACCTGCCTCACAAGCTTTATCCGATCGACGAGGACACAGGCCAGTTGGACCAGACCAAGCGCCACTACTTCAACGACCTCTCGCGAGGCAGGGCGCACATAGGCTTCACCAATCCCAATTCTACGGCCTACCCGGACGTCCCGTGGGCGACGCTGCTGGCGGAGCTACTGGAGTTTGTGCCGCCTGATACGAAGGACGGGATGAACCCGCACCGACGGATTTACGGCAGGATAAACATCAACACCGCCTTGATCGACGCGCTCCGCGCGCTGCCGTATCCTCAGACAATCAGTTGGACGGATTCTGACGGCAACCCCCACGAGGAGAATGTCGACCCCGATGCGGCCGCGCAGGCGATACTCAATTACCGCAATAGCGTCACCCGGAACGCATACACGTACCTCGTCGACGGCAGTTATCAGAGCAACGGCGCGAACGGCGATGTTCCGATTCTGCGTGAGCATGACAAGAGTGCGGTTAAGGGCTTTTTTACGCCGGGGGAGATCGCTATTCCCCTGGCTATGTACGCCGAACAGCTTATGAACGTCAGCAATGACGATCGTAAAAAGGCGTGGTACCTCGATGCACGCAATGAGCTCTACCGTTACGTAATCAGCTCTGTAACGGTCAACAGCGACACCTTCGCTGTTACCGCGGTGGTGAACATCGACAATCCCCCACGTCAGACGACCAGCTACGTGGCCCTGCTGGATCGGAGCGGTTGCATTGACCGCGACGATTCACCGAGCATACTGTTCATGGCGGAAGTGAAGTAAGGCGCCTACAGGGATTTCGGTCTGCAATCGCCTAGGGCCGGCAACGCGCGGGTCGCGCCGATCCTCGGCCTTTGGCACCGGCCCTGGCGGGTGGATAACACGACGGGGGCCAACATCTCCTGCTGAGCTCACAGGCGAGGCTGCAGCTATCGCTCAGCCCGGGACGCGATTTCGCCGATAGGAGCTGTGTAGCCCCTAACCAAGAGCAAAAGTATGTGTTAACATTGCAGCCGCCCGGGGAGGGTGTACGGGCAAGTCCACCGGAGCAGACAGGCGTGATGAGCTCACAGGAAGACATTTTCCCGGCCCCTTCAAGTCGCCGCGGCCTCTCGGCGCTGGTGGAGGCGATGCGTCCGATCCACTGGGTGAAGAACGTGTTTGTCCTTGCCCCCGTGGTGTTCGCCCACAAGTTTGATGATTTGGACTCATGGATCCGGTGTTTGTGGGCGGCGGCGGTGTTCTGTCTGCTTGCCAGCGGGGTTTACCTTCTTAACGATCTCGTCGACCGCCAAGGGGACCAGCAGCATCCGGTGAAGCGTCACAGGCCGGTTGCATCCGGAAGGCTTTCTGTATCTACGGCACTGCTGGCAGGGCTGGTTTTTCTGTCTGCAGGTCTGCTGATGGCTGCGGGCGCCAAATGGTTTTGGCCGGGCTCGATGGGAGGCCTGGGCCTGCTGGCATGGGCGTGCGCATACGTGCTAATAACGCTTCTGTACTCGTATTGGCTCAAGAAGCATCCGATAGTCGACGTAATCGTCGTATCGCTCGGCTTTGTCCTGCGGGCGATGGCAGGGGCGGCGGCGATCGACGTTCCGGTGAGCCCTTGGCTGGTGGTGTGCACGTTCACCCTTTGCCTGTTCATCGCGCTGACGAAGCGGCGCAGCGAAGTCGCCTTTCTGGATGAGACGGCCTCGGCGGCCCGCGGCGCCAATGCGGGCTATGATATGGCCGACCTGAACGTGATGATATCGGTGGCCTCGGCGATGGCGATCATCACATATGCGCTTTACTGTCTTTCACCCCATACGATCGAGCGCACCGTCCGCTCGGCGAATATGGTTTGGACGATTCCGCTGGTGGTCTACGGCGTGTTCCGGTTCAATCGTCTCACGAGCCTCAGCGGACGCGATCCGATCTATGTACTCGCCCGCGACAGGGCCATGCAGGCCGTGCTGGTGCTCTATATCATCGCGACGCTCTTGATCATACAGTTCGGCGGCTCGGAGTTCTTCCGGGACATTCTCGAAGTCTATCCCGGGGGACCGACGTCTAAGTAGGCCTGCCCGAAAACCTTTGTCTCCCCGGTTGCTCACGAATACACTGAGATGGTTTTCTACTGCGTCCATTATATCGGAGGCGCGTTCGGCCTGACGAGATGCCATGCCTTGTGACGACTGCTCGTGAGTGACATAGAACCGATAGAACTGTTTGTGCCCGGCAGGCTTTGCCTGTTCGGGGAGCATACGGACTGGGCGGCCCAATTCGGCCGGCACCGCGGGCTATGCCTGGTCATCGGCACGGACCAGGGCCTTCATGCCCGGGTTCGCGCGAGCGATCAGTTCATTCTGGCTGCGAATCTCTCCAGCCGTCGCCGTGCGGGCGAACCAGCCGGCCAGCAGGGCATACAGAACAGACACAAGCGATTGGCATGGAACAAGGACGCACTGCTGGAAGCGGCTGGGGACGCGGATGACTTCTTCCGATACTGCGCCGGCGTTGCCAGCGAGATGATCTCACTGCCCGGCGTGAGCGGCGGGGTGGAGATAACGATATCCAGTGTCGATCTGCCGCTGCGTAAGGGCGTGGCCAGCTCGGCAGCGGTGTGCATTCTCGTTGCCCGGGCATTCGATGCCGTTTATGAGCTCGGGCTGTTCCCACACGAGCTGATGGAGCTCGCCTACCGCGGTGAACGACTCACCGGCAGCCAGTGCGGCCGAATGGACCAAGCCTGCATATATGGCAAGACACCGGTGCTTCTGATCTTCGATGGGCCCGATCAGTGTCGCGTCGAGCCGGTGTTTCCGCGAGATTTCATTCACCTGTTCCTGGTCGACCTCGCCGGGCAAAAGGACACCGTCAGGATCCTCTCAGACCTGCAGGCAGCCTACCCACACAGTGATCGCCTTCAGAAGGCCCTGGGAAGCGAGAATGAGCGAATCGTACGTCGGGCGCATCACGCGTTGGAGATGGCCGACGCCGCCCTGCTCGGCGCGCTTATGAAGGAGGCCCAGGAAGTGTTCGATTCTCAGGTAGCTCCGCACAGCCCCGAACAACTGACCAGCCCCCTCCTGCATGAAATCCTATCGATGGAGGCCCTTCGCCCACACGTTTATGGCGGCAAGGGGGCAGGCAGCCAGGGAGACGGCACGGCCCAGTTTGTCGCCCGCAGTCAGGGCGACCGAGACGCGGCCATGCAAGTGCTGGCCCGGAGGCATCCGGAGATGACCCCCTTCCCCCTGACGATACCCGCCCTTGCCCAATGAGGAGCCCTGACGGTGATTCACCGACAAAGACTGATCGGCAAGTGCCTGAGCGTCGTGATCCCCGTTTACAACGAGCGGGATACATGGCGCCGACTGCTGGCGAGGGTCCAAGCCGTCGACATCTGGCCTCTCGGCAGGCAGTTAATATTTGTCGACGACTGCTCGACCGACGGCACACGCGAGCAACTGGCGGAGTTGGCCGCAGCTTCGCGCCCCGGATGCAAGGTCCTCTTTCACCCGGTAAACCGCGGTAAGGGTGCAGCGGTCCGGACCGGCATCGCCGAGGCGGACGGGGACTTCCTGATAATTCAGGACGCTGATCTTGAGTACGACCCGGGCGACTACCCAAGACTCCTGGAGCCGTTGTTGGCCGGCGAGGCAGACGTGGTATACGGCAGCCGGTTCAGCAGCTATCGTCGCGACGGCAGTCTGGCGTACTACTTCGCTAATCGCCTGCTCACGGAGCTTTCCAACGCGATGACAGGCCTGCGGTTGACCGATATCGAGACCTGCTACAAGGTATTTCGCCGCCAAGTCTTTCAGTTCCTGCGGATCGAGGAGGACAGGTTTGGGCTCGAGCCGGAGATAACCGCCAAGTTGGCTGCCCTCGGCGCTCGGATAACGGAGAGACCTATATCCTATCTCGCTCGCACCCGCGGGCAGGGCAAGAAGATACGCCTGTGCGACGGTCTCAGGGCGATGTGGTGCATATTCAAGTATGGCAGGCGGACGGGCAGGCCGGCTAAACTCCCAAGAGAGGATTGTTCACCTATTTTTCCGAGTTCGTCCGCTCTCTAGCGTACCGCATACCAGGTGTCCACTAATATCCGGGTCGATTCTTTCCTTTTTTGCCGTCTTCCTTGCGTTCTTGACGGAGCTACAGACGGCTCGCGAAAGTCTGCAGAACAACAGGAGTCCGGCCCATGACAGCAATTTTTCGGACAGCTGGGTTCCTTGCCGAGTCTGGCAGATTGGAGCGACTTGCCCCAGGTTGAAAGCCGCCACTATAATACGCTGGACCTCAGCCGGTGCGCCGATCCCTGGCGGCCGGCAAGTGGAGCTTCCAGATGCCCCGAACACGAAGAAATACCTTTGCCTTCACACTCGTGGAACTGCTGGTTGTGTTGGGCCTAGTGATATTCGTGGCGACAATGTCCATGCCGAACATCGCCAGAGTCATGCGGGCTACCGCCGACGCACAGGCATACAACCTCATGGCAGCCGCGCTTAAATCCGCCAGAACGGTGGCAATCCGCGACGGCGTGTACGCCTGTCTGCACCACCAGCTGGCCAACGCCGCCAGCCCAGGCAATAGCGGCATGCAGAATGTATCCTTCGTGGCTGTGCTGACCGCTCCGCCGACGGCGACCCTCGGCACCATAGTGGACCAGACCGCATTCAATCTCGGCAGCGGGCAGGCGCCCCAGCGCATACCCGGAACGATGACATTCGGCGAGATAAGGGCGCCCAGCGGCGGATCGCCCGGCACGTTCACCGGCAATTCCTATGATGCCGACGGCATAGGCGCCAGCGGCACGGGCCAGGTCGCCCAGGACCGGCTCAACGACTTTACAACCTTCAATCTGGTGTTCACGCCGTCGGGCGGGCTTACCAAGAGGCCGAACAAGCAGGACGTCTTCTTTTCCGTTGGTGAAGAGTTCGAGGGGAGTTCAATTTTCGGCGGGCTCGATCCCCTGTGGGACATTGACGTGGCCAACGAAGACACCGACAAAGACTACGAAGCGGGAACGCCCGGCGGAGCGGGAGAGCCCGGCGCAGAAGCAATCACGATGTTTGATTATGCGTTGTTCACAAAGCTGCAGGGGGCGGCCCGCAAAGACTACCTGGACAACAATGCACAGTTGATGCCGATCAACTTTCAGTTGGGCATGCTGGTGGAGAGACGATGATGTTACCCCGGAGCAATACGAAGTGCGACAGGCCCACCGACGGAAGGCAGACAGCCCCGCGGGGGTTCTCGCTGACGGAGCTGATGATTTCCATTGGAATCCTCGCCGTCGGCCTGGTGATGGCCGGAGCGCTGTTTCCCGCGGCGATCAAGGCCAACAGCCAGTCTGTCAGTGACGTTCTCGGCTCGATCATCTGCGAGAACGGCCTGGCAATAACCAAGGCGCGGTGGGCATCGCTTACCAGCAACGACTTTGGCACGGCTTCGGCGGTCAAGCCTCTGGACAAGTTCGTCACGGTGACGGGCGTCGGCAAGCCGGCACTGGTCGTCCTGGCCGACGACAGCCCTACTGACAGCCTTCTTCCGCTAGGGGAGCCGGACAACCAGTTTTTCCTGACCAGACAGGGCCGGGCATATCCGCAGGGCGATGAGACGGGCGAATACGGTTTTGTGCTGCTGATGCGACGTATGGACGAGGATCTCGACCCAACCACCTTCGAAGGCTACCAGATAGTGGTCACAAGCTATCGCTGCCGGCTAGCGGGTGGTTTGGTGACGTATAGAACACAAGGAGTAAGCATCAGTTCCGGCAAGACAACGGTCGTCGGGGGAATGGGCGCTCAGTTGTGCATGGGCACACCGGCGATCCACAACGTTACAGGTGCTTTTGTAAAGATGACTCAGGCTCACCCAAGCGGCGTCAGCGGCCAGCTTGAGCGGCCTTTCCCAGAGGAAGTTGAACCAGTGGACAGAATTTGGATGGTGGTGGAAAAGGATCCCCTCACGGGTGAGCAATTGCGGATCAGCCCGGCTCTGGCGACCATGTCAACCCGCACCGGACTAACAGGCAGGCTGAATAAGTCATTACTGCGATAATAAAAGACACGGCGATGATTAAGAGAACTGACATGTTCACCGGCCGGCAGAGAGACGCGAGGCGAGCGGGAAGTCGCCCTAGCGCCTTTACTCTCATAGAGATGATGGTCACGATCATGGTCCTTGGCATGATAATAGCATCGTTCAGCACGGTGATGGTCCAGTGCAACAGGGTGGTCTCCCAGGCACAGACGATCATGCGCGGCACCTCCAAGATCGCGGCGATCGCTCAGATTATGCGGAATGACGTCCGGCGGATAACCAAAGGGGGCATCCTGGCTGTTTCTAGTTCCGGCGGCAGCCCGGTTTTAATCCTGACTACCAGTGAGCCGATGACAACCATGAAGAGCGCTACGGATTGTCTGGGATCCTTTGTCGTTTACAGCATGTGGCCTAACCTGTCCCCCAGCGCCAATGTGAATGTCAAAGGCTCGAACTTGTTGACCAACATATTGGTGCGTGCGGAGTTCGGTTTTCCTGTGGACGCCAGGCTCCCGCCGCTGGACGTTGCGAAAGTTCGCCCCAGCGCAGGCGACAGCGGGGTGCTGGCAACGGTTCAGGCTTACACTCACGACAGCCCTGACCTCACACAGACACTAAATGATCTGGTGGCGCTCTATGGTGTGGATACTAGCTTCTACATGCCGCCTGAGACTCTGGAACAGATAGCGAGCATCTGGCCGGTGCTCACCGAAGGTGTGACCGAGCTGGCCATCAAGTGGTCGGACGGGTCGAAGGACTCGATGGGCGGCCTGGTGTGGAGCACAAATAATATGGTTTGGACATCTGAGGACGCAGGCAACTGGCCCAAGGCGATCCTGTTTAGCTTCAGGTTGACCGACCCCCACCTGCCGGAAGGGATGTTTGGCACCGTGTACGAAGTGGTCTGCGAACTCGCTCCCTAGGGAATCAACTGTGGGGGCCTGCAAACCGGACCCGCCACTGCCTAGGTTATTGCCTGGCCGCCGCGACCAGGAACACATCGCGGAAATCAGTCTCCCCGATTTTCCCCTCTTTCCGGTTGAGCTCCTCGCCGTCGGGACTGAGGATCAGTGTTGTTGGGAAGGTATGTACCGAAAACTCCTCGGCATACTGGGCGCGTTGGTTGCCTGATACGCGGACCATCACGGCCACGAAGTTGCCGTCTTCCAGGGCCTTCATGTTGGCTTCCTCAGAGAGCGTCTTGGTAGTGATCCATCGATCTATCTCTGTAGGCGGCTTGGCAACAAACAGTACGACGATGTTTGCGCTGCGTTGCTTCGCCTGCCGCATCGCCTCCGGTAAGTCGTTGTCGATCCACCCGCTGGGCGCGGCCAGAGAACGCTGAAGATACTGAATCGTCACGACAGCGATGATCGCAATGGCAAGGAATATCAAGCCCACTTTTTTGTGCGGAGACTTAGGCACAGGCGCTCTGGAATCTGTCATTATTAGACTCCCGTGAAGTGTTCGTGTATTCTTGCCGGGAAGCATAACACACCCGAGTTGGCGTGTCGCGTGTCAATTGGCGCAAAAACGGATGGAGATTTCTGCGGCAGAGCCGCCGCGTTGAGTGAGACTACACCCGTCGACGCCGCTTCAGCGCCAGCAGTGCCGCAGCGCCCATCAGGCAAATTGATGCCGGCTCAGGAGTGGAGAATGGGCCGCCACTGGCGGCGACGAATCCGAAGTAGGTGCCCACAATCGTCAGATCGACAGTATCAATCACGCCGTCCCCGTTGGCGTCGCCGTCGGCCCAGCCTACGTCGCCGGTCAGGCCAAAGCTGGTGGCGAGGATTGTCAGATCGACAGTGTCTACCGTGCCGTCGAGATTGAAGTCCCCGTACTCGGTGCCCAGGATGCGCCTGACGAGGAAGTCCACATCTGCGCTGTCAATAATGCCGCTGCTATCGAGGTCATTGAGGTGGTCTTCAGGGGGCACCGTGCCGCTTCCGCCAAGACTGTCGAGGTAGCCAAACATCCAGTCGATGTCGTCTGCGTTAATCAAGTCGTCGCCGCTGACGTTGCCTGTCGGAATGATGGTGTTGATCCAGTCGATGTAGTTCAGCACAGACACCGCATAGCTCACGTCGTATGGCGGGGGGTCAAGAACGCCTTTGCGGTCGATGTATGCGTTGATGCCGATCAGCTTCCACTGGTTGTCGTCAAGCAGGAAGGTGCCGCCGCCTGAATCCCCGGTGGCAAAGCCGGCCTCATATGTGGTTTCGCTGGCCTTGAAACCCATTTCGATGCACAAGGACTTGAAATGTCCGTACGGTGTGTCCACAGGCATCCATACGACGCCGTCGATCTTATTTGTGCCCCATCGCCAGGCCGCGCCGGAGGTGGCCGGCAAGAAAGTAGTAGCGGTGGCCGTTCCCGAATACCCCCGGCCAGCCATAATAACAGGGGTATATAGTGGGTAGCTGTCGTCGTGCATCCTGTACCAATCGGGCATTTCCTCGGCTACTTTGATTATCCTCAGGTCAACCTTATCGGTCTGCCCGAGCAGTGCGGGGGCGTTTGTCACCTCAGTTACGGTGTAAGAGGTGCCGTCGACCATGACAACCTGGGCGCCTGGGCTAACCGAGAAGTGTGCCACAGACAGGAAGTAGCGGTTCCCGACGGCAACGGCGCATCCGCCGCCGACTTTGCCCATTCCATCCAACGTCATGCCATACCAAGGGCTGCTGGGGTTGTCAAACTCGCTGGTGTCTGTGACGCCTACGACGATGCCGTGTGCGGACGTCACCACCGCCATTATGATGATGCACAGTGACAGCGCCAGGCCCCGGACTTGAGAGCGCATTGGGCTTATCCTCGCCTCCTGCGAACAACGATACGTTTGCACCAGCATTTCCTGCCCTACCGGGCAGCGCATGGCGCCACCTAAACACAACTCTTTACTCAACGGCACACTATGATTATAGCAGTTATGCCGTAAAGCCACAACAGAAATAATGCATCCATCTCAACTCTTTCATGCAACATGCCTTACCTGGATACTGCCCCTCCGCAGAGCGGGCCGTCAGCAGGGCAGTAGACCTGATTCTCGCCGGCCCGGCCCATGCTCGACGGAGCTGTAATAGCGCTGGCGACTGCGAAGGGGCGACCCATTTCACCGGCGTCAACACACGGACTGAGATGGGATTTGGTGTTTGGATTTGCATGCGCTTGCGATATGATATTTGATTCGTCTAAGCAAGCTAAGGGACGCCTGGATGAGTAATGACATCCGAAAGCTGTTCAACGACAGCGCCGACTTGATTCGGCTGTCCGGGGAACACCTCACCGACAGCATAGCGGCGGCGGCGGAGCTTATTATCGACGCCTATCGATCAGGTAAGGCAGTTTTTGTTTTCGGCAACGGCGGATCGGCAGCGGATGCGCAACATCTGTGTGCCGAACTTGTGGGACGTTTCCGCCGAGAGCGCCGCCCCCTGCGCGCTGAAGCGCTGACGACCGACACATCGGCGCTTACGGCCATCGCCAACGATTACGGCTTCGAGCAGGTATTTGCGCGCCAGTTGGAGGGCAAGGGCAAGGCTGGTGATATTGCGGTTGCTATTACTACGTCGGGCAACTCTCCGAACATATTGGCCGCCCTGGAAACGGCAAGGCGTGTCGGCCTCAAATGCATCGTGCTGAGCGGCGAGGGCGGCGGCAAGAGCGGGCCGCTGGCGGACATCCTGTTGGACGCGCCCTCAACCGACACACCGAGAATACAGGAATCGCACGAGGTGATTTACCACGTGCTCTGCGAACTGATCGAATCAGCGATGGCTGGTTGACCCAGTCAAAGCGTCAGGAAGAAACAAGAAAGGGATTACAATGTTCCGACACGCAGGCGTATATGTCACTGTTCTAATTGCTGTGTTGCTGGGGGTGGCGGCATTGTGGGCTCAGGATCAGGACGTCACTTGTCCGGCGCCTTCAACCCCGGAAATGACCGCTGCTCAGGACGAGGTCCCCAGCGATGCCGCCTCCGATGACGAGAAAGCCGTCTCCGGCGAGGAGGAACCCGTCGAAGCGGCCGAGACATTCACCGTTGAGGCTACAAGATTGAAGATCGAAGTGCCCCTGGACGGCGTGTTCGAAGCGGACGACATGTTTCCGGTTTCCGTCGTGCCCGAGGCCTGGAGCAACATGGAGGTGCTTCGGGCGGTTCCTTCCGGCACGCAGGTGACGGCCGGCGAGCAAATCCTCTGGCTGGACACTGAAGAGATCGATCGACAGATCGCCAATGCCGAAGCCGGTGAGAAGCTGGCGGATCTTCAGTTGAATGTGGCCGAGCATGAATTGGCTTTTCTCCAACAATCCACCGACCGGGACCTCCTCTGGGCAAGGCGTGCGGCGCGCATACGCGAGGAAGATCACGAGCGGTGGCTGGTCCTAACCGAAGGGTACCGTGACCAGTACTTGGCTTTGGACGAGGAAGGCATTCACCTGCGTCACGAGGCGTCGACTGAAGAACTCCGCCAGCTCAAGGAGATGTACGAGGCCGATGAGTTGATTGAGGATACCGAGACAATGATCCTCAAGCGCAACGAGTACTACGCCAAACGCTCAGATGTGGATTACGAAGTCGAGCAGAAGAACTTCCAATATCGACTGGACCTGGACATCCCGCGTGATCGGGAAGAACACGCCCGGGCGATGGAGGACTCCCGCATAGCCCTGGAGAAGACAGAGATAATGCTCCCCCTGCAACTGGCAATAAAGCAGCAGCAGGTGACCAAGGCGCAGCGAGATCGCCAGGAGGCCCGCGAGAATCTTCAGAAGCTCAAAGCAGACCGGGAGCTTATGACGGTGACCGCACCTGCTGACGGTGTGGTGTACTACGGCGAATGTGTCAGGGGTCAGTGGGTCTCCGGCGGGGCTATGGAGAGCAAGCTCAAGGAGGGAGGAAAAATCGGTTCCCGCGAGGTGTTTATGACAATCGTAAAGCCCGACGCTCTGATAGTCCGGGCAGACATCGACGAGGGCAGCCTTTATGAAATCACGGCAGGCCGCAAGGTAACCGTCACGCCAACGGGCTTTCCGGAGGAGAAACTGACCGGGCAGGTTGACGAGGTGATCATAGCTCCGTCACTGTCGGCTAAGTATTCCATCACCGTTCAACTTGATTCGACCATCTCTCCTGTGATCCCCGGGATGACCTGCAAGCTGAAGGTTCTCGTGGTGGATAAGCCGGATGCCCTTGTGGTGCCGACCTCGGCTGTGCGAAGCGAAGAGGACGAGCCCGATCAGAAGTATGTGTATCTGTACGTTCCGGACGGCGAGCCGGAAAAACGTGCCGTCGAGGTCGGCAGGACCAAGGACGGCAGTATCGAGATACTTCAGGGCCTTTCCGTCGGCGATAAGATACTCACCGAAAATCCCACCAAAGCCGAGGGCGCCGAGTAGCCGCCGCAGAAGGCGCCGTGGCCATGGTATCTGTGCGGCAGAGATTGTTGGCGGTATGTTTGGCTGGCTGCCTACTTGTAGCGGGCTGTGAGGCGCCGGCGCCCAGCTTCGCAGAGATCGGCCCCAAGCCGCTACCCATCGTCGCGCCCGGGCAGGAGGATATTCGGGCCGCGATGGATCGCGGCATTGCGTTCCTTCTGGAAGCGCAGAACCCCAACGGTTCGTGGGGATCGTCGTATCCCAAACCCATGACTATTCTCATGCCGATACCCGGCGGATATCGGGCAATGTATGCGGGCACGACGGCTCTTTGCGTGATGGCGTTATGCGAGGCCGCCCCGGACACGCCCGAGGTGGGTCAGGCTCTTCAAAAGGCCGAACAGTGGCTGTTCGAGACGCTTCCCAAGCTTCGTCGTGACGACATAGCCACGATCTACAGCGTGTGGGCGCATGCGTACTCCATACAGGCGTTGCTGAGGCTGACCGACAGATTCGAGGGCGACGTCGAGCGCAGCAAGAAGATTCACGACTTCATCGAGCTGCAAATTCACCTGCTTGGACAGTATCAGTCGCTCACGGGCGGGTGGGCTTACTACGAGCGATTCACCACTACCCGCAGGCCCAATCTCATCTCCAACAGCTTTGTGACGGCTACTGTTCTCATTGCACTTCACGAAGCCGCTGAGGCCGGCTACGACGTGCCAAATCGCCTGCCGCTGCTGGGCATGCGGTCGATACGAGAGGCGCGCCACCCGGACTTTTCATACGGGTACTACTCTCTCCCGATACCCGAGCCGACAATGCCCCTGCATCAGAAGCCCAGCAGCCTCGGACGAAGCCAGACATGCAACGCGGCGATGTATCTTTGGGGCGACAAGCAGACGACGCTGCCGATTATCAGGACGTGGCTTGACCGCTTGTATGCCCGCAACGGATGGCTCAGCCGGGCGCGCAAAACGCAGAACCCGCATGAGTCATGGTTCGCCGTGGCGGGATATTTCTTCTACTACGGGCACTACTACGCAGCCATCTGCATCGATCTGTTGCCCGCCGCCGAGCGGCCTCACTTTCAGGACAACTTGGCCCACATTCTGCTGCCTCTGCAGGAGAAGGACGGATCGTGGTGGGACTTTCCGGTTTTTCGATATCATCAGGAGTACGGAACGGCCTTTGCGCTTATGTCGCTGCAGCGATGCCTGCGGACGAGCGACCAGCCAAGCGGCCGATAGGACCAACCAGTAAGCAGGAGCCATAAAGTGGCAAAAGCCAACAAGAGAAGAACCCGCCGGAGAGCATCGTTCAAGTGTACAGACAAGTCCACGGCAAGGCTCACCGACAAGCTGATAGCCGGCTTACAGGCCGACTTCGCCTCCGACGAACGGTACAAGGTGATGCAGAACGCCATAACGCACGTCAGCATTCGCGACCTGGCCTGGCGGCACAACGTCGTCAAGGACGATGAGCACGTGTTTTCAATACAACTGGACGACTGGTCGGTCACGAATCAGAAAAGCAGCGGCCGATGCTGGATGTTCGCGGCGCTGAATCTATTCCGCGTTGGAGCCATGAAGAAGCTCAAACTCAAGGGCTTCGAGTTCAGTCAGAACTATACGCTGTTCTGGGACAAGCTGGAGAAGGCGAATTACTTCCTTGAAGCCATGATCGAGACCGCCGATCGCGATGTGGACGACCGCACGGTCAAGACGCTTCTTGGCCGACCTGTGGACGACGGCGGTCAGTGGTCCATGTTCGTAAGCCTCATCAAGAAGCACGGCCTGGTGCCCAAGAGCGTGATGCCTGAAACGGAAAGCTCATCCAGCACCGGAATGATGAACGCCGTGCTGGTGGAGAAACTCCGCGAAGGCGCCAAGATGCTTCGCGACATGCACGCTGAGGGCGCAGGTGCGGATGAGCTGCGTGCAGCCAAGCAGAAGATACTGAATGTCGTCTACCGCATTCTGGCCATACACCTTGGCGAGCCGCCGGCCAAGTTCGACTGGCAATGGAAAGACAAAGACGGCAAGGTCCGCCGCCAGCGAAACATGACGCCCAAGAGATTCGCCGATCGTTATGTCACTGTGCCGCTTGATGAATACGTGTGCCTTGTGCACGATCCGCGAAAGGCCAATCCGATCGGCCGAACGTTCACCGTGGAGTACCTCGGCAATATAGTGGGTGGGCAGATAGTGACGTACCTGAACGTGAACGTCGAGCTGATGAAACAAATCACGCTTAAGACGCTCCAGGACGGCGAGCCGGTGTGGTTCGGCTGTGACGTCGGCAAGGACATTCACACCGACAAGGGCCTGTGGGACACGAGCGTCAAGGACCTCGGGGCGATATACAACACGTCATTCGAGATGGACAAGGCCGCCCGGCTGAACTATTCGATGACGGCCATGACGCACGCAATGCTGTTTACCGGCGTAGACGTTGTCGCCGGCAAACCGCGCGCGTGGCGAGTCGAGAACAGCTGGGGCACAGACAAAGGCAAGGCGGGCTTCTACCGGATGAACGACTCGTGGTTCAGCGAACACATGTTCGAGATCGCCGTCCGCAGGAAATATCTCCCGCCCAGGCTGCGCGAGGCGCTGTCTCGCAAGCCGATTGTTCTGCCGGCGTGGGACCCGATGGGCTCACTGGCACGGCTGCACTGACAGCAGCGGCGGATCACCTGCCTTTGCACCGGGCGACAAAGGCTGCGTAGTCTTTCGGCGTATCGATTCCTGCCCCGTCATATGCCACGATCGCAACCGCGATACTGAAGCCGTGCTCCAGCGCCCGGAGCTGCTCCAGTTTCTCGGCCTGTTCGGCTGCGGTCGGCGGCAGACAGGCGAACCGCTTCAGGAACCCCACGCGGTAGCCATACGCTCCCACGTGCAGGAGGTAACTCACATCGGCATTGTCATCGCGACTGAAAGGGATTTTCGCGCGCGAGAAGTACATCGCCCGACCGCCCGAATCGCACACGACCTTGACCTTGTCGGGCTTGTCGGCAAGATCGCTCGACAGCGGCGCAGCCAGCGTAACCATCGGAGCGTCAGAAGTCTTCAGCAGTCGAATGAGCGTGGTGATGCAGTCGGCTGGAATCTCCGGCTCGTCGCCCTGGATGTTCAGCACGAGGTCGTCGTCAGCGAGGCTGAGCGCCCTCGCGGCCTCGGCCAGTCGATCTGTGCCGGACCGGCAGCTCTCGCCTGTCATCACCGCCTGCCCGCCGAACGCTGCGACCGCCTTGGCGATCCGCAAATCGTCGGTGGCGACGACTATACGGTCAATGCCGTCCGCTCGCCTAACGGCCTCGACGACGTGCTGAATCAGAGGCCGGCCTGTCTCGGCAAGCAGGGGCTTGCCGGGCAGCCGAGTGGAGGCGTAACGCGCTGGTATTATTGCGATAACGCTCATAATGATGAGAGTGTATGCCGCCGGGGCGATATTGCAATCGCAAAGACTTGGCCGGTATTTCTATTCCAACGGCTGTTGAAGCTTGACAAGGCTTGCCCGTATTCCGATGATATAATATAGATGGGCTATGCCTCGGCCGGGTAATGGCTTCTCCGTATTCGGTTTTCAGGTGAATAACCGTGTTCAAGAAGAGCCACCCGGCTAGTTGAACAGGTCATGATGAAGCGCAACGTTCAACGTTGGCGGGGTGAAGGTTTCAGCCTGACGGAGTTGCTGGTCGTGCTGGCTGCGCTGGCGACCATTCTCGTTATTGTGTTGCCCACGTTCGCTCATGTGGTTCTTGTCGCACGTCGCGTTCACTGCGCCAAGACGCTGAGCAACATTTCCCAGGCTTACAGGGCCCTTGTCATGGATGCAGAGGCCAAACAGGCGAATAAGCCCATGGAGGCCATAGGCTGGGCTCGCCGAATCTCTCCGTACCTGGGATACCACTATGACGCGTTGTGGTGCACCGCGACCGGTAAGAGCGACGGCATGGGCTACGACGCTACCGGGGACGAGGGCGCGGCAAGCCTCCCCGACGTTAAGATACGGATATACAACGGCAGTACTAAGCTGTACGACGTCGATACTTTCACGGCGTATCCGTATTGGCTGGAAGGCAGTCACGTCAGCTTTGGGCGCGTCCCGGGTTTATGGAAACTCAACGCCGAAGTTTACGCCTCCCTGGACCGCTACAACATGCCGCAGTATACGCCCGGCTTGAACCGCCACGAATACTGGTTCGTCATAGAGGACCAGCGCATAGCCGACCAATCCGGCGCGCCCAACATCTCCGGGGGCGACAAGGACTTCAACGATTTTGACCTGCACGTTATGGAAGATCCTCCCAACGTGTTGCTGACCGGCTACCACAAGGACGCCGCCTATAACTTCGCCCTGGTCGATATGGAGGGAAAGGAGTACAAAGAGTCTGGCGGCACGGTTGGGCCGCTTGCGCTCAAGGGCGTGGAGCGGCTCAGTTACGGCATGAACTCGCAGGTGGACCGGTTGAGTAAGACCGTCAGGGGGGCATCCAGCACAATTGTCGTTGTCGACTACAAGTACGAGGTCGTAGCCACCGGCGACAGCATCGGGATATCGGGGGAGGGGTGGGATTTGCTCCATGCGCCTCGACACATGGGAAAGATGAACGCCCTCTATGACGACGGACACGTCGAGGCGATGGATCCGGATGAGATCAATCCCGAGTTGTCCGTGGGGGAGGATTATTGGCTGCCCCCGCACTAGAATGCTACAATACTTGAGTTGTTTATTGCGCGGGTCGCGCTTGTCTTAGCAGCAGGAGCAATACCATGGGAATCAAAGGCCTCGTCATCATTATCATTTTGGCGGCCCTTGTTGCCGGAGGGCTGTTTATTGCCTTCAGGGAAAGCAACAAGCCTCCCCTGCCGGGGCAGTCTGTCGAGTCGGCCGGGGAAGGCGAAGGCCCTGAGGTTGAAGCGGCGGCTCCAGTTGTTTCCGGCGACCGGGCGCCCTCCGGACGCTCCGGCGGGATTTCCGCGGGGGGCGGCTCGACTGCAAGCGGCAGTCCTTCCCAGCCGATGGCGTCCTCCGGGCCCAGAGATCAGAGGATGGCCCACCTGCAGTCTTCGGTCACGGCCGAGGAAGTCGCCCAGGCTCACCGCAACCTGGACACTTCAACCGATCCCCTGGTGCGGGAAAAGGCCATGCATACGCTCGTGAACGACCGCGAGAAGGCCAATAGGGACCTGTTCCTGGCCACGCTTCGGGACAAATCGGAAGACCCCAACACCCGGGCACAGGCCGCCACCGGGCTTGGCCTTATTGGCGCGATCGAAACCGTCCCATACCTGCTGCAGGCGATGGACGATGACAATGTGCGCATCCGCGCGCGGGCGTACTCGGCCTTCAGGTACCTAACCGGCGTAGATTATGGCTTCAAGGCCGACTCCCCTCGCGAGCAACGCCTGAAGATACTCGAGTCCATCTACCAGCTCGGTCCCCCGTCATGGCGGAATCCCCCAGAGTAAACTCTCCCATCCCTGCATAGGCCGTTTCTCGTCTTCGGGCAATGCAACATTGACCGACGCCTTTTGAGAGGATACAGTAGCTCTGTTCGGCTGGCTGAACGCCGGACGAAGCGGCCGATGCGGCCGATGCGCCGCCAGCCGGCCGGCAGCGCGTCAAACTCATTGGAGAGGTGGCAGAGTGGCTGAATGCGACGGTTTGCTAAACCGTTGGCCGGGGTATTCCCCGTCCCGCGGGTTCGAATCCCGCCCTCTCCGTTAAGTAGCCACCCCCGTCAGTGATAGCCTTTGCTTATAGGCCTTCGCTGACGGGGGTTTTTGTTTCCGCGTCCCACTGTCCCCGAACTGCCCCCTTACAGATAACCCCTTCCCGATTTTGGTGCCAGGTGTTATGAGAGAATCGGTTGTTGATTCGTTGGCTGGCCTGTAGTGAGGGGCCGAGCTCCGACCGGAGGGCCGGCAAACGTTCCCGCCGCATACGCTGCGGGCGTCTTCCAACCGATGCCCGCTCAAACCAGCGTTGAATCTCCTTGGCCACGAACTCCGGGCCGTTGCGCTGCGAATGTGCTCGGGCACGCCACGCACCGCGAACAAGTATTGAAGCGTCAACATGACTTGATGGGGGTGAACGCTCGGCCCACTTCAATGGCCCTGCGCGGACTAGCAACGGTCCGCTACTCATCAGGCGAAAAGAGGGCACTATAGACGACTAGCTCAACGGCTTCCATGTCGTAGTCAATATTGAGCCGAATGGTCAGTGATTCAACGAGTTTCTTATGCTTGTCGGAAAGCTCGTTGTATTTCTCGGTGTAGGTCTCCGCTGTTCCACGGGGGCTTTCGCCCCAGTCTTTCAACTCCCGGTAAGTGGTCCACAACGCGACAATGTCTCCCTTAACGCTGACTCCCAATCCACTGCCATTTAAGCTGACGTTGAACAATTCTCCGCGTATTTTGCGCGTAATGGTTCCCCTCGAAATGTCCGAAGAATGGGCTAGAACCCCCGCTGCGCCGGTTGCGTGCGTGGGCCCGCGTCGCCGTGCGTCTGCGCTCACCGGGAGCGTAGTTGGGCAGGATGTTCTATGAACCTGTGGACCGGTTGCATACAATCGAAGTCGTCCTATGACAGCAATACTCGGCATCTCGGCTTTCTATCACGACAGCGCCGCAGCGATCCTCGTCGATGGCGTCATCGTCGCGGCCGCCGAGGAAGAACGCTTTACGCGCATCAAGCATGACGAGAACTTCCCCGTCAATGCGATCAACTACTGCCTGGCTGAGGCGGGGCTGTCGGCTGAGCAACTCGATGCGGTGGCGTTTTACGACAAGCCATTCCTGAAGTTCTCGCGGATGGTGGAAAGCTATCTCGCGTTTCCGGGCAGGGGGCTGCGGTCGTTCATGGCGCTGCTACCGCGATGGCTGACCCAGCGACTCCACCTGCCCAGGGAAATCGACAAGGCCCTCGGCGACGCGTACGAAGGCCCGATCTACTTCGCCAGCCACCACGAATCGCACGCGGCCAGTGCGTTCTTCCCGTCGCCATTCGAACGGGCGGCCGTCATGACGATGGACGGTGTGGGCGAATGGGCGACCGCCAGCTGGGGCGTGGGCGAGGGCAACACGCTAACGCTCAAGAAAGAGATTCACTTCCCGCATTCGCTGGGCTTGCTCTACAGCGCGTTCACCTACTTCACCGGGTTTCGCGTGAACTCCGGCGAGTACAAGCTGATGGGCCTGGCGCCATACGGCGAGCCGAAGTATGTGGACGTGATCCGCGACCACCTCATCGACATCAAGCCGGATGGCTCGTTCTGGCTGGACCAGCGCTACTTCAACTATTGCACGGGGCTGGCGATGACGAACAATCGGTTCGCCAAGTTGTTCGATGGCCCGCGTCGCGATCCGGAAAGCTTGATCACCCAGCGGGAGATGGACTTGGCGGCCAGTGTGCAGGCGGTGACGGAAGAAGTCATGCTGCGTCAGGCGCGCCACGTACACGCCGAGACGGGGATGGACAACCTCTGCCTCGCCGGCGGGGTGGCACTGAACTGTGTCGGCAACGGGCGCGTGCTGCGCGAGGGCCCGTTCAAGAACATCTGGATTCAGCCCGCAGCGGGCGACGCCGGTGGCGCGCTCGGGGCAGCGCTGATCGTGCAATACCATATTCTCGATGCGCCGCGCACCGTGATGACGCCGGATAGCCAGCGTGGCTCGTACCTCGGGCCCACGGTCACCAGCGGTGACGCGACGACGTACCTCGATTCGGTCGGCGCCAAGTACACGCAGTTCGACGACGAGGATGCGCTGTGTGGCGCCGTCAGCGAGATATTGGCTGACGGGCGCATCGTGGGTCACGTCGCGGGGCGCATGGAGTTCGGCCCGCGGGCGTTGGGGCATCGCAGCATTCTGGGCGACCCGCGCAATCCGAAGATGCAAGAGACGATGAACCTGAAGATCAAGTTCCGCGAATCGTTCCGGCCTTTCGCGCCGAGCTGCCTGGCGGAGCGCACGGGCGACTACTTCGACCCCGCGTGTGACAGCCCCTATATGATGCTGGTCACGGGTGTGCATCCGGATCGGTGCAAAGCAATGACCGACGAGCAGGCGAGCTACTTCGGTATCGACAAGCTCAATGTCGAGCGGTCGGATATCCCAGCCATCACGCACGTGGATTACTCGGCGCGCATTCAGACGGTCGATGGCGTGGCGTCGCCACGGTACCACAAGCTCATCAAGGCGTTCGAAGCGCGCACGGGGTGCGGCGTGCTGGTGAATACCTCGTTCAACGTGCGGGGCGAGCCGATCGTCTGCACCGCGGAAGACGCCTACCGCTGCTTCATGTTTACGGACATGGATGCACTGGTGCTGGACGGGTGCCTCTGCCTCAAGAGCGATCAGCCGGAGATGGCGGGCGCAGACGACTACAAGAAGCAGTTCAAGCCGGACTAACCGGCAGGAGACTACGTGATGGCTAAGCGACGCGGCGTTGTGGGCGAGTTCCTGGTGTTCCTCAAGCAGCACAAGGCGTACTGGATGATCCCGATTATCATCATCCTGTTGCTGCTGGTGCTGCTGACGGTGTTCGGGTCGAGCTGGTCGGCGTTGTCGCCGTTCCTGTACGCGATGTAACGGAAACGATCAATGAGTCTGATAGCGATCAATTGGAAACCGACACCCAAAGGCCTGCGCGAGTTTGGCGCGGTGATGCTGGTGGCAATGGGCCTGTTCGGGGGGCTGATGTACTGGCACGACCGTACGACGGCTGCGTATGCCTTGTGGGCATTCGGGCTACTGTGCGGTGCGACCGGCCTGACGGGCACGAAGCTCGCCATGCCGTTCTACTATGCGTGGATGGGCATCGCGTTCGTGGCAGGCAACATCATGAGCCGTCTGCTGCTGATGGTTTTCTTCTACATCATCATCGGTGGCACGGGGCTCATCATGAAACTGCTCCGGCGCGACCGTCTTGGCCTGCGCCGCCCGACGGGCAAGACCACCTGGGTCGACTGCCCCGTCGTCAACGATGTCGAGCACTACCAGCGACAATCGTGACGCTCAAAAAATGCAAACGATGACCAACGTCGCAGGTTGGTGAGGAGGCCCCCATGACCAAACGTAAGGATAAGACATCGAGCACTCCGCAGACGCCTGTTGCTCCGCCGGAGACCACGGAGGAAAAGGTGGTCCTCTCGGTCCCAAAGAAGATTCTGCTGATTGCCGTTCTGTGCCTGCTTCCCGTCCTGCTCCTTGGCGTGCTGGAGGTGGGGCTTCGAGTGTCGGGGTACGGTTATCCGACCGGGCTGTTCATCCCTTCGGAAAATGAAGAGATGCTCAGATCGAATCCGCAGTTCACGTGGCGGTTCTTCCCCCCCGCGATTTCGCGTCCGCCAGTCTGGCAGGTCTTTCCCAAGGACAAACCTGAAAATGCGTATCGTATTTTCGTCGTCGGCGGGTCCGCCGCCCAAGGAGTCCCCGCTCCGTCGCTCGGGTTTGCGCGCATTCTTGAGGTCATGCTGGAAGAGTCGTATCCCCAGACGGACTTCGAAGTGATCAACGTGGCAATTACCGCCGTCAATTCACATGTGGTCCTTCCGGTTGTGCGCGATTGCGCCAAACAAGACCCGGACCTGTTCATTGTATTCATGGGGAACAATGAAGTAGTCGGCCCGTTCGGTCCGGGCGCGGGGGTGGGGGGCGACCGCGTCCCCAGCCTGAGGTTCATACGCACTCGCCTGGCGGTTCTGACCACCAAGGGAGGGCAGCTGATGCAGTCCATCACCCGGGCGATGCAGGCTGACGGGCCCACGGAGTGGCGGGGGATGGAGATGTTCGCCAAGGACCACGTTACCGCTGACGATCCGCGTCTGCAGGTCGTCTACGATCTTTTTGGTCAGAACCTCACCGACATCTGCGATATCGCCGACGAGGCAGGCGTCCCGATGCTTGTGTGCACGGTGCCGGTGAATCTCCTGGATTGTCCGCCCTTCGCCTCCGAACACCGGGGCGGCCTCACCGAGGCCCAGTGCGCGCAGTGGCAGGCGTCCTACGATGTGGGTGTGTCCGCTGAATCTACAGGTCAGTTCTCCGCAGCGATCGACGCCTATCTTCAGGCGGCGGCGGTTGACGCAGGCTACGCCGATCTGCAGTATCGTCTGGGCCGCTGTTACCTCGCCATCGACCAGCATGACCAAGCCGTCCGTGCATTCGAGCTGGCCCGCGACCGGGACGTCCTGCGTTTCCGAGCGGATGCTCAGATCAATCAAACCATCCGAGAGATCGTGACGGCGCACGCCAATTCGGGCGTGGACCTCGTCGATCTGGAATTACGTTTCGCTAACGTCGCGGCCACTCCTGATCTCCCTGGACGGGGCCTGTTCTTTGAGCACGTCCATATGACGTTCCTCGGGAATTACCATGTGGCGGCGGCTGCGTACGACAGCGTGCTCCCCATCCTCCCGGAGCGCATCACACAAGGGGAGCATCCTGCACTGATGTCGATGGAACAGGTCCGCCGCGCCATGCCGGTAGCCCTGTGGGATGAGATGACGATGCTCAATGGCATGCTTGCTCTGGCCAATCGCCCGCCTTTCACAGGTCAACTGGATCATCTGACGAGGCTGAAGTCGCTGTTGGCGGACAATTCGGAGTTGCGGTCCCGGCTGATTCTGGGAGAGGCCCAGCAGGTGGCGGACCTCTACCGCGCCGCCTTCGAACGTCGTCCTGAAGATGTCGATCTGGCATTGCGGTATACCTCGTTCCTCGCGACCCAGAAACGCTTTGCCGACGCTGAACCGATTCTTCGTGCGATCGTCCGGCAGTTTCCGGACAACGAAACCGCATGGCAGAGCCTCGCCCATGCCGCCATCGCGCAAGGCCACTACGAGGAGGCCCGCCAGGTGTTGATCCAACTCGAGCGCATCAGTGAAATGCCCGAGGCCACGTTGTACGAAACCGCTCTGTCCGCAGAGAAACTTAAGCATCCGGGCTTCGCGCTGGAGTGTCTGGAGCGGATATTGGAGCTGAGCCCGGATATGGCGTTTGCGCATGAACTCAAGGGCAATTGCCTGATGGATCAGGGCAAGTATTGGGAGGCGGTCGAGGCGCTCAGAGAGTCCGTTCGTCTGGCGCCGGGATCGCCCGTGGCGCAATTGAGTCTGGCGTGGGCGCTGTGGTCGGCTGGCGAAACGGACGAGGCGACAACGGTGCTGGCGACCGCGATTGAACTCGATCCCCTGCACGCCGAATCCCGACAGATGCTTGCTCTGGTCTACGCGACGCAGGAACAATACGATCGCGCCGACGAGCAGTTCGAACTGGCGATTCGACTCCATCCCTATGCGGAAAGCGGATACCTGATCTACATTGAATCCCTGCTCCAGCGGGACGATTACGCTCGGGCCAAACGGATCTATGAGTCAGGCATCGAAAAACTCCCCGCCTCCTTCCAACTGCTTCGTGAGCTCACCGCGCTCTGTCAGGTGGCCCCGGAACCGGTGCGCGATTACGAGCAGGCAATCGTTTATGGTGAACGGCTTGTCGAGTTGACGGGGCGGCAAGACCTGCCGGCCCTGATGGAGTTGGCGGCCGCGTATGGGGAGATGCGCCGCTTCGAGGAAGCAATCAGTACGCTTGACGAAGCCGTCGCCATCGCGCGGTCCGCCGGAAATCAAGGTGCCCTCTCGGCTCTGGGGATCTACCGGCGCGCGTTTCTGGAAGGCAAGCCGCTAAGCGATCTTGTATCTCCGTCCCAATAGCGTCGGTCGAGATTGTTCAACGTCAGCTTAAATGGCAGTGGATTGGGAGTCAGCGTTAAGGGAGATATTGGCACTTGAATCGCCGTAGCGTAGCGGAGGCGATTCAAGGGCCTCGGCTGGATTTTCCTGGGGCAGAGGCCTTTAATCGTCCAATGTACGTCGTCAGCTAAAGTGGCAGTGTTGAGGGGGTGTTGTTAAGGCACACTTTGACTGGGATTCTCCTGGGATTCACGTTTCTGGCCCGACGCCGGGCAAGGGTCTTTTGTCTTAAGGTCGCTCGCCGGTTGAGGATCGCCTCCCGCCTGCCGAAGTAGATGTCATCGGGCGTAGCGATGTTGAAACGCCGAAAGGTCTGATCGGTATATCTGACACTTACATTCAACAGGCGGCTGGCTTCGGCCGGCCGCCTGTATTGTTTTCCGGAAACAGGGCTTGTGCTTGCCGAGTGGTCCGAACGATGTCTGTTAACTGCAACCGTGCTTGAGAGGCGGGGAGCAGAGACTCCAGGCGAGAATCGCCAGTCCTCTTGATCCCTGGTTAACAAGGAGAGAGGATAGGGCGTTGCCGCCAAGGGAGGTGCGTTAGCGAGAGCTTTTATCGCAGCGGGATATGTGTTCGGCTGCGCGGCTGTGGTCGTCTTACGCAAATCCGGCATCCTGACGGGCGTATAGCCGCAGCCGGCGAAGGAAGGACGGATATTCTGTTCAGCCCCACCCCGTCAGCGATGTTTACATCTTCCGAAACAAGGCCGGTCCCCTCGAAACCAACGCCCGCTGGGGATGGGCACCAACGTGACGCTCTACTGATTTCCGAGACCCCATGTATCTGGTATTTACGAACACCCAAATGCGTTTTGTCGAGGACTTGAAGGGGAACGCCCTATATTCAGTGCCGACGCTCACTCGCCCAGTAATGCAGGAGCTCGTCGAAAGAACGGCTGGACTAAAATTCCCTTATTGGGCAACCCAGAAGCCCTACTTGAAAACAAGTGAGGCCACTTTCACAACCCATTAATCTCGACCGAACTTGACGCCTATCCGGAAGGGAGCTGGAGCGATTGCTCAAGTGCCTGCCGTCCCCATGTGCGGCAAACTCTATTGGCAGAACAGTCTGGCACCGCGACGATGGGGCTTATGGCATTGGCAGGTCATTGCTCTTGATAGGCAAGAAGGTCAAATCGGTGTATTCGGACAGGGGGGAGGAGGGCACATCGCTGGATGAATCGGGCAGCCGTGACTACGGCCGAAGGCAAAACTGTCCCCAGACTGTCCCCTTCGGTAGGCAGTTAGCGTAACTCTCCGTAACTGGACAACATCATGACGCGAGCCGTTAGTATATTGAAAATAAGCTGTTGCGTTGTGGTAGCCGATTTCATTCAGGAATCATGGCGGCGATCGAGAGAATCCCGCCCTCTCCATTAGGAAGTGGCAGGCGATGACGGCCCAGATGCGTGCAGATTCAGGACGCGCCGGGGCAATTGAGCGAGCCAACAAAGAGTATTGCATCCGAAAGCTGGCCGACCACTTCAAGGTGAGCACGGCCCTGTTCATCGGTCGCTGAAGCCATCGCCGATCCCCCAGCGGGCGTAATGGTTGCACCGCGCTTGCCGTTCGCTCACCGGTCGTTCGTGCTCGGTGTTACTCATCAACGAGCTTGCTGAGTTGGTGCTTCAGTGGTTCCAGTTGTTGGGCGATCTGCTCTGGCGGAAGCTTGGCCGCACGCCACACTTTGACACACACCTCGCTCAGGGCTGCGGCGGCTGCGACTTCTCGTCGCCGACGAGTCTCGTAGGTCAGGCCCCAATCGTGCATGGTGCGCCGGAAAGCTGATGCTTTGGGCTGATCGAATATATGTTTGAACCGCGCGGCGATAGCAGCATCGCTCAGGCTTGTCGGGGGCTCCTGCGAGGCAAAGAACGGCTCGTTCACGATCCGCAGGTAACACTCTTCGTCCCGATCCACCTCAGCCACCCGTGCGACCACCTCGTCCAGCGATTGGAAGTCGTGACAGTTGATGAGGCGGCGCGGGTTGAACTCGCGCGCGATGAGTGGGTTGCCGAAGTAGATCGGGATGGTGTCGGCTGCGAGAGCGTGAACGATTTTCTCGGTCGTGTAGCCGGGAGTGGAACTGTTCTCGCACACAATGGAGAACTTGTATTGCCGCTGGAACTCGACGCATTCGCCGGGCCAGTCACCGCGGTACGCCTGGCCGGGGCTATAGCCCAGATTGTTCAAGTGCCGGCCCGCGGAGTCCACTCCCCGGTAACGACCGATGGCATGAAAGAGTTGATCGCGATAGGGAATCGCATCCGGATTACTATAAACAAAGTTACAGAATTTGGTCTTCTGCGAGGCGAGTTGCCGGTGCGTCACCGCGCCGGCGCGGCGGCCACACAGCTCCTTGAAATGTTTGTATAATTGATAGTTTGGCCAGCGGTAATAGCGGTCGCCGAACTCCATCCAATCATAGCCGAAGCCGTAATCGCAGAGGTTGAAATCGGGGCGGACGTTTTCGCCGGTGAAGAAAATGCGGATCGCGTTAGGGAAGCTCAGGAAACGGTACCCGAAGACGGAGAAGATGACATAGTCGGGATTGTCTTCGACTTGCTCGATGTCGAAATGAGCTTCCAGCAGGCTGAGAATCCGCGTTGGATTGAACGGCCCCGGGAAATCGCTGAAAGCAAGACGGATCGGCGCCATCATATCGCCCTACCAGGCGGCCATTCGTGCGACTCACCGAGTCTGGCCATCGTCTCAACTGAGATTTCCCGATTGACCTCCAGCCGGCGACCGTCGTCGGCAACGTCGGAGCATCCTACCGCACCTTTTGCCTCACCGGAAGCGCGATCTTGGCGCCGGTCGGCCAGAACCGCAGCCTGCAGGCCGGCGCTGCTGTCCAAAGACTTCACCGGTTACCTCCAAGCCCATCGCCTGGGCCACATCCTGACCGGCCCGCACCATTCGCAGATCGGCGGCAAGCCCTGCCGGCAGGTCGCCAACGGCATCACCGCTCCTGCAAAAAGCAGGTGCTGCTGCGGGTCTGGAAATCTCCGATGGAACTGGAACGCCAGATCGCCCGTTTCATCACCTGCTGCACCACTCAGCGATATTGCGAGGCGATTGGCAACGCGATGCCGCTGACGTATACTTCGGCCGACGAGAAAGCATGCTTGCCTGCTGAACTAGGCCGAAAAAGACAACCTTCGCCCGGCCGAGGACGAGCAGCAGGAACATCCCAAGGTCAGTTAACGTAAAGCCGGAATCCATAATTCAATTCAGTCGCTTTGGATTACCATTGTCGCTGACGACGTGCACCGAGGGCATCATCAACAATGGCGTTCCCTCCTTGTGGGCACCGAACGGCGGGAGTTTGATATGGCACAACTCATGGACAAGATTGCGATCGTGACGGGAGCGGGACGCGGAATCGGACGATCCGTGGCGGAGCATTTGGCGATGGAGGGGGCCACCGTCATCGGCACGGCCCGCACCGCCGGAGAGCTTAACGAGCTCGCAGCGGAAACGAAGGATGCGCCGGGTGAGGTCATTCCGCTGCTCGGCGACATCACAGACGAACAGTTTGTAGAGGACTTGTTCCACCAGGTCCGGCAACGCTTCGGTCGGTTGGATATCCTGGTCAATAACGCCGGGATCGCCCCGTTCGGCCCCGTGGAGGTGTTGACGGTTGATGATGTCCGCAGATGCCTTGAACTCAACATCGTCGCTGCGTTCAACTGCATGAGCCATGCCGTGCGGTTGATGAAGGCCACCGGCGATACGGGCAAGATCATCAATATCGGCTCCGTGCGTTCGCACTGGACGGAAGGCGGCGACGCCGGGGCCTACAACGCCAGCAAGGCCGGGCTGCGTTCGATGACCGAATCGGTGGCGCGTCAGCTCCATGGTTCGGGTTCCAGGATCGCCGTCAGCCTCGTATGTCCGGGCGTTGTGAATACGACGTTGACGAATCCGAAAGGCGAGGACAGGCCCGGCTGGCTGCGGCCGGCCGACATCGCACGGTCCGTTTTGCACGTGGCTACCGCCCCGCCGGAGGTGAACGTCTTCGATGTCGTCGTGATTCCGATGTGCCAGCAACCATGGTGAGATGAATATGAGCGAAGACAAGCCAACTACGGTTCTCGTTACAGGCGCGGCCGGGCACCTCGGCAGTTACCTTGTGCCGATGCTTGTGCGGGAGGGCTTCCATCTGCGCGGCCTGGACATGGTCTCGCCCGCTGCGCCGCTGCCCGACGAGTGCGCATTCATGCAGAGCGACCTGTCGGATCGCGATTCACTGCGCGAAGCGCTGCAGGGGGTGGATTTCATCGTGCACACGGCGTCTCTGCATCCCTGGAAGACATACACGGACGATCAATACCTCGACGCTAACGTTAAAGGCACATGGGCTCTGTATGCGCTGGCGGCCGAGCTGGGCATCGGTCGCATCGTGCTGACCAGCAGTATTGCCGCGATAGGCTACAGCCATATTCCCATGGACCAGTGGCCGGTAGGAGAGGATGCCCTGTTCCCGCTGACCGACATTTACAGTTACACCAAGTACACCCAGGAGACGATCGCCCGGATGCATGCCGACGCCGGGACGATCCGCACGTTCGCGCTGCGGCCGCCTGCCTTCATGCCGACAGCAGAACTGGACACGTGCCTGGCCATGACCGGACCGTTTTGCGTTGTCGACGATATCGCTTCCGCACACCTGGCAGCGCTGCGCGTCATGTGCGGCCACCAAGCTCCCGGCGGCCGGGTGGGGGCGTTCGAAGCGTTCAATACCGTCAATCGCCTGCCCTACACGGCCGCAATGTGTCGAGAAGTCGACGGCGACCCGAAGCGGCTGGTCCAGCGATGCTGGCCAGACGCCTACGAATGGCTTCTTGATATGGGGTTCACAGGGCAGGGGATATTTGCCTCCTACGACATTTCGAAGGCACGTGAAGTCTTGGGCTGGGAGCCGGCGTTCAACTTCGAACAAGCGTACGCCGCCCTGATTTCTCAGTAATCGTTCTGGCACGCGCAATACAGCCGACAGGTCACCAAGGGCAGCCAGGGCGGTCGTGGCTCCCATTCTTTGCTTAGGCGAATAGCCCATCGTGCCTTCCAATCCTCCTGCAAAGCAGCTCGCCCTGGCCGGCCCACCCCCCACCGGATCAACCCGCCGTATTATCCTTCGCAGCCCGGAAGAAACATGCATACAGAACCGGCACCACGATCATTGTCAGCACCGTCGCAAACGCCAGACCGAACATTATCGTCACCGCCATCGACGCAAAGAACACATCGGGCAGCAGCGGGATCATACCCAACACCGTCGTGAGCGCCGCCATCGTCACCGGGCGAACGCGACGGACGCCGGATTCCATGATGGCCTCCAGAAGTCGCAAACCTCCGGAAGTCTGCAGATTTATTTCGTCCACCAAAACGATGGCGTTCTTTATCAACATCCCCGAAAGGCTCATGAAGCCCAACAGAGCCATGAACCCGAACGGCTGGTTCGTCAGCAGCAACCCGGCCGTGACGCCGATTAGCGCTAGCGGCACAGTGAGGAAGATGACCAGGGGCTGGCGGATCGAGTTGAAAAGCACGACTACCACCAGCGCCATAAGTAATCCAACAACAGGCAGCTTGCTCTTGAGAGCAGCTTGCGCATCGCCGGAATCCTCATATTCGCCTCCCCACTCAAGGGTATAGCCCGTCGGCAGTTTCAATTCCCCGTTGGATATCTTGTCCTCAATGGCCCCTGCTATCTTTTCGCGAACAGGCTCGGCTGTCCCCACACGGGGATCGCACTTGACAGTCAAACAAGGCAGGCGGTCGCGTCGTCGAATTATGGAATTCTCCGATACGGAAGGGAAGTCCAGCACAACCTGCCGCAACGGAATAGTCTTCTTGGCGACCGGGCTCCATATCTGAATGTCCTGAATGTTATCCACATCTGTTCGTTCGATCTCCGGCGCCCTTGTGATTATCGGCAGTAGGTCGTCATGTTCACGGTACTGGCCTATCTGTCTTCCGCTGAAAGACGCCTCCAGCGACATGGATATCTGGCGGCGAGTGAGCCCGGCGTTGTTGGCTTGTGTCTCGGCGATAATCGGCCGAACCACGGCAACACGATTGCGCCAATCATCCAAAATGTCGACAGCGAGGGGCTCATCGCGCATGATCTGCTTCACTTGGTCGGCCAGTCGCCGCAAAACATCAGGATCGTCGCCGCGCAGACGAACTTGAATCTTACTTGGGTCCCCGGGACCAAGAACAAAGCGACGACAGAAGCCCAACGCGTCAACGCAGTTGTCGCTCATATACCCCATGACTTCGGGAATGACAGCGTCTATCTGCGCATAGTCCCGAACGCTGACAAGCAGCATTCCGTAAGCGCTGTTGTTCTCCTCCGGAGAATAAGTCAGAAGAAATCGAAGCGATCCCTGGCCGACGAATGACGACACGTCCGTAACTTCGTCGAAAGTCATCAGGTGCTGTTCGAGCGCATCTAGATCAGCAGACGTCTTCTTGATGTCCGTGCCCTGCGGCAGCCAGTAGTGAATCATGAACTGAGGGCGAGTGGAATCCGGAAAGAAGCTTTGGCTCACATATCCGAACGCCCGGACTGAAACCAGCAGCATGCCGAGCATCAGGATCAACGTAAGCCACCGCCAGCGAAGGCAAAGAGACAGCAAGCCCTTGTAGCCCCGGAAGAAGACACCGGCATACGGATCCCGCGCTTCGCTGCCCGGATTGACCTTCAGCAACATCACCCCAAGCAGCGGCGTCACCGTAACCGCCAGCAGCCAACTGGCCAGCAGCGAGATCATGATCACCTGAAACAGGCTCCGGCAGTACTCGCCTGTGCTGTCCTGCGAGGCCCCGATGGCCGCGAAAGCCAGCACCGCCACGACGGTCGCTCCGAACAATGGCCACATCGTCTGTTTGACCACGCGCCCAGCCGCCTCGATGCGGTTCATGCCGCTCTGAATGTTGACCAGAATCCCCTCGACAACAACGATGGCGTTATCGACCAGCATGCCGAGAGCGATAATGAGCGCCCCCAGGCTTATCCGCTCAAGCATGATCCCGTAAGTGTTCATCACGACAAAAGTCGCCAGAACGGTCAGCAGCAGGATGATGCCGATTAGCAGACCGCTTCGCAGGCCCATTGCGACTACAAGCACGCCGATGACAATTATCAGTGCTTGGCCCAGGCTTACAATAAAGCCGTTGACTGCCGCTGTGACCGCCGCCGATTGATGCGCTATCGTGCCGATTTCAATGCCGATCGGCGTTTGGGACTGCAGTTCCCTCAATCGCTTGTCCATGGCCTGCCCCATCGTCACAACATTCCCGCCTTCCACCGTGGATATACCCAGCCCGATGGCGGGGCGACCATTGAAACGCATCATAGCCTTCGGCGGATCGGTGTAGCCCCGGCGAATCACGGCCACATCCCGCAGGTGCAGCTTTGTCGCTGTGCCGTCTTCTTGAAGAATCAGTACGTCCCCTAACTGCTCCACTGATGTAAATTCCCCGCTCGGTTGAATGCGAATGTAGTCATCGCCAACTTCGACCTTGCCTCCGGAAGCGACCATATTCCAACCTGCCAGGGATGCGTAGATCCAACTTGGCGGGATGCCCAACTGAGCCAGCCGGGCACGCGAAATCTCCACGTACACCACTTCGGGAATGTCCCCGAATAGCTGGACCTTGGCCACGTTCTTCACCAACCCCAGCTCGCGCTTGAGCAGATCGGCATGCGTCTTCAGTTCCGCGTAGGAATACCCGTCACCGTAAACCGCATAGAACACGCCGAAGACGTCGCCGAAATCATCATTCACTATCGAGGTGGATGCGCCCGGCGGCAACCTGCCCTGGGCGTCGTTGACCTTGCGCCGGAGTTCATCCCAGACCTGCGGCAGTGAGTTCTTGTCGTAGTTGTCCTTGACCTCCACGCGAACCGTTGACAGTCCGGGCTCAGAGATGCTGGTGACGCGTTTGACCTGGCCCAATTGCTGAACGGCCGTCTCGATCTCGTCGGTTACTTCCTCCGCCACTTCCATCGCAGTAGCCCCCGGGTAGCGAGTAAAGATCTGCGCCTCCTTTATGGTGAACTCGGGATCTTCCAAGCGACCGAGTTGCTGATAGGAGTAAATCCCGCCTACGACGATGAGAATTGTCGCAACTATTGTGATGGTTCTATAGCGAATGGCCGCTTCTGCGATGTTCACTTGGCGTCCCTCTGCACTTCTTCGCCGAGGAGGCGTACTTCCTGGCCCTCATCCAGAAAATTCACGCCGGCGGAGGCGATCCTGTCGCCCGTTGAAACGCCGCCCATCACCAGAATATCACCGTCTCGCATCTCCCCCACTTCCACGTCGACTCGGTGAACGCTGTAGGTGTCGCCCTCGCCCTTCCTGACCAGCCACACGTGGTAAACGCCGACGCCGTCAACCGGCACAGCCGTCAAAGGCAGCATGTGCCCGACCGTCTCAGCAGGCGCCTGCTCGATCTGACGCTCTCTGACGGTTGCCGTCATGCCCGGCAGGATCGTAATGTCTTCCGGAGACGGCATGGTCAGCGTCACGGCGTATGTCTGCGTGGCCGGGTCGGCTTCTGTTGCGAATTCCTTTATCGTAACGTTGAACGCCAGGTCCGGAGCATACTCGAATGTCGCTATGAACTGCGACTGCCCTCTTCGCCCACGTGCGAATGCGGCACGTTCCTCCGGGATGTTCACTTCAATGTCCACATGCGTCACATCCTGAAGGCGGAGGATGGGCTGCTTGGCCTGAACGTTCTGATAATTCTCGACAAACGTCCTGGCCACCAGGCCCGGGAACGGCGCCCGCATGTACGTGTCGTCCAGCGCCTTTTCTGCGATCTTTCGCTCGGCCTCCGCCATATCATAGGCCGCCTTGGCGTCGTCGACTTCCTTTTGCGTGGCGGCGCCAACGCGCTCCGCCTCCTGGTACCGTTCGACATCCAGTTTTCTCTGAAGGGCGGCCGCGATCTTCGCATCGAGGGCGTTGCGAAAATCCCGCGGATCAATCCGCGCCAGCAGCTCGCCCTGCTCAACTGTAAGCCCTTGGCTGACCGGAAACTCAATCAGCGGCCCGGCCACCTGGAATGCCAGGTCCACCTCTTCGTTGGCCTTCACCTTGCCCGGATATGCCCTGTCCGGCGCGACCTCAGCCTCGCCGACAACTATCGTCTTGATAGGACGAATTGGCTTCGGCTCCGGCGGTGGCTCGGCCTTCCATTCAATGAGAAACACGGAAACTACCCCGCCGCCGACCAAGGCCGCGCCGACAAGCGTTACAATCAGCCTGAGCAACTTCTGCCTGGCGCCCATCGAAAGCATTCCCTTATTAAGATTATGCCCAAACGCAACCGTTCGTATTGACCGGCTGCAACTGTAACGTCCCGAAACAGCCTGACAACGGTATCGGATGGCTTTTGCCTAAGTATAGCGCACTGATCGGCTGAGCGGCGGCCGTCCCTGGCCGGCCGTTATCCCTGCTCGCCCGGCAACCCATGTTGGTACATCGCCACCAGCCTGGCTACGAGAATCGCCAAGTACATCGGCCCGACAATGGCCTGCACCATGGCCAGCGACCGGGCATACGGCGAAACAGGCGTGATGTCCCCAAAGCCCAGCGTGGTCATCGTTATGACGCTGAAATACATGAACTCCCCAGCCGAACTGCCGGCCGACAGCGACGCAATGGAGCTCGGGTCGAGCAAGACCACCGTCTCGTACGCGAACGCCCAGGTCAGCCCGATCAAAATGTATCCCGACACCGCCCGGCAAAGCGTATTGGCCGTCACTGTTGACGCCGTCAGGATATTCGCCACCATCACCGTCAGGATCGTGCCCCCAAAAGCCGTCATCAGCACACTGCTCAGGACATCCGTCGCCAGGCCAAGGTGCGCCGAGCGGCTCAGCCAGTTCAACGCTATGCTCGGCAGGCCCAGGCAACATATCACTACAAAAAGCCGACGGTTGCGCAGTACCGACAGTGCGGAAGAAAACACCGTCAGCGATACCAGCACACCCATCACCAAGCTGGCAAAGGGCTTGCCCGCCATAGCCGGCTGGATCAAAACCATCAGGAACAGACTGAGCATCAGGTAGACTGGCCTGTTCCTTCGGCGTTGGCCCGGGGGTGCCCCGGCCCGCGACATGTTCATCGTCCACAATCTCCCATTGGGCGCACGAAACCGCATTAGTCAGGCCGTTTGGCTGGGCCTACTGTGATTCCTTCGTGCTGAAATGCTGCTCGAGCCTCAGCCCATCAATATGCCACCAGCAAACCTATGTGGAATCGACCCTGATCATTGAAGACAGTGTATGCGCTGTCGATACTGGACAGGCGATGGCCATAGTCCAAGCGGAAGCTCACATACTCACTGAGCTTGTACCGAAGGCCCACGCCGACGGACTGCAAATCCGTGTTCTTGTCTTCACCGGGGTAGCGGGAAATGTTGTGCGCCATGCCGTAGTCCCAGAACACCAAGAACTGCAGGCGGTTTTCCAGGTCGGACCTGCCGGCCACCTTCCCCAAGCTCACCTCCGGGCTGCGCAGCTCCACCGAGACCATCAGGCCCTCGTCGGAGTTCACCTCTCGCTCGTCGTACCCGCGAACGGTGTTGTAACCGCCCAGCCCAAGCTGCTCGTTGCCCAGCAGGCGATCCGTAGACATCTGCCCGATGAAACGGTTGACCAGCGTCGCATCGTAGGGCAGGTCCCAAGTGCGCTCCAGACTCAAGTGACTGTACAAGTACTCCGGGTCCGCTCCGGGCCGGGCCTTGTGATAGTCGCTCTTGTCTGCCTTGCTGGAAATGCCGCATGGACTCCAGTAGGCCGACAAGGTAAAGCTGGTCTGCCCAAGGGGGTCGTCAAGAGCGCCGCCATACTCAGCGGCAAACTGCGTCGTGTCGACGGCCCCGTCATAAACGCTCTGCCGCACAAAATCTATGTGGTTTGTATTGCGCTCAAAGTCGAAGCCAAGCTGCAGTTCGTGCCTATACGTGCCGACAGGGCGAAACGGGATGATGTAACGAGGGTTCAGCGTCCAGTCGTTGCCGTCATAATCTACGTCCAGATGCCGGGCATTCCAGTAGGCAATGCTGCCGAACAACGCAATAATGTGCCCGTTCTCGAGTGGCACTCGCACATAGCCCGAGTGGATGCCGATTTCGCTGAAGGAAGGATTCGCCGCATATTGGTAGCCGAATTCAACCTCCTTGTTGAGAACATTTCCCATGTTCACGCCGAAAATGTAGCGCCCCAGGTCAGTCGCCCTGCTGCCTGTATCCTCGTAACCCACGTAGAACCGATACGGAATACGGTCCTCGACCTGAAGGGCCACGTCCGTTTCCCCAAGTTCCACGCCGGGACTGAGAACTGGCCTGACGTAACGAAACGGGTTGTTGTTGATGAAGTCGATGTCCTCCAGCAGTCGGCTGGCGTAGATGACGTCCCCCCTTTCCAGGTGCACCTTGTCCCGGATCTGCCCATCGGTGAACCACTTGTTCCCCTCAACCGTCACTTCGCCGACGCGACCTTCGATGACGAGAATCTGCACGATACCGTTCGCCGGCCCCTGCTCCAGTGGAATGACGTCAACCACCGGCCTGTCCTTGCCGCGATAGTAGTAGATTGTCGTCTTGACAATCTGCCTGATCAGGCGCCAGGTCAGTGGCTTATCGAGGTACGGCTCGATCTTAACGCGAAACTCATCGGTATCAAGCAGCTCAATATCTCGAACCATCACGCCGCTGCCCTCAGCCCCCTCCGGCACGAACTCGTCCGGGTCGGCAAAAAAGATGACGCCCTTCAGCGTCAACCCAGGGGCCAGTTCCGTATCTTCGTCAGGCACGTCGATCACGGGCTCGGGCAGTTCTGCCGGCACTCGCCGCCCCGGCAGCTCCTTGGGCCGCTCGACCGGCCTGTAGTCCTCAGGCCGGATGTTCTCAACAACTTGCGCCGATGCGTTTAGCGCGCACAACAGCAGCGGAATGAGAACGAAAAGTGCGTAAGTGCGCGGGGATTTCATGGTCGCCCCAGTCTGGCCGAGTGGCCTTTCTTTGTCCTTGGGCATAGTGCCGGTCAATCCTTTGTCCGGTGATTGCTACATCTAAGCCGTAATCTATCCCCCGGAAGCGCCTTGAGCAATGGCCACCTAAAAGAAAAAAAAACAAAAACCCTCCCCCGTTGCAAGTGCGCCGTAAACGGCAACCGGCGCGCCGGCTGGCGCGATTGCAGCGATCCGGCGCAGATACGCTCATTCCTGCCGGCTTACTCACCGCCAGCCGTAGAAGTGCATGTGCTCTCGTGCACAGACTACTGCTTCAAAGTAACTGTTCATCAGCAGCAGCACGTCAGCCATCGGCTGAACCCAGAATCTCCCCTGTCGGCTCGGCCTTACTACGGGTTCACACCGTAAAACGATATGTCCTTCTTGGCTGCCCCTGACCCATTCCCTGGTGCGGTTCGTAAGGTCCCACCAGACCGGCAGCCTAAATACCCTCGCCGGCCGCTCACCGAAAGCTTCCGGGCCCGGCCCAGGGCCCGGCGGCTCGGGCTCGGGCTTTGGCGGACACCTCCGGTTGCAGAACCCCCAGAAGCCGTCACGATGCTTGATGAATTTGTCATGGCCAGCCCCGCCGCAGACCTCATCCCTGCCCGAACGCCGGCCCTTGCAGAAAATGTCGTCGCCCCGCCCGCCGCAAAGTTTGTCGTCGCCTCGGCCTCCCCAGAGCCTCTCTTTGCCCCCGTCGCTGCAAAGAACATCGCTGCCTCGGCCTCCCCAAAGCTTATCGTCGCCCGAACCGCCTCCCAGAAGGTCGCACCCCCGCTCTTCCCACAATCTGTCATTTCCTCGGCCGCCGCAAAGAGTATCGTTCCCGCCTCCGCCCCAATGTCTGTCATTTCCCCTGCCGCCAACCAAACAATCGTCCCCCCCGCCGCCTTTCTTCATCTTCAGCGAACCACCGGGATTCTTGAAAACCGTCGTCTCAAAGCCCCTCCCCTCGAAAACCATGCAACCAGCCACGGCGTCATTGGCCCGCGTCGCCGACTGATCGTCATCAGACAGCGTGAACACCCGGTCTACCGCCGCCAGCTTGTCGGTTATCGGCTCCAGCCCCTCGAACCACAGCGCCCATCCGTCCTCGCCGTCCGTCAACTCTATGCATCCGTCGTTGCCCTTGCCGTTCCGCCTGCTGAAGCTGCACTCAACCGACTCAAAGCTACCCTTGGACAGCTTAAGCTCGTCGCCCACCCCGTATGACTGCCCTCCGCCCTTGACTGTGAACTTACCGGCCACGTCCATACCCCCAACATCCCTGAAGATGAACGTATCGTTGCCGCCTCGCCCAGCCACCACTAACCCCCCGTTGCTTGCTATTGCCTTGAAGGCAAACTTGTCATCCCCTCCGCCGCCGACAATCGCAACGTCATAAGCCTTGATTCTTCCGAATATATTCGCGCTGCCGGCCCCTAATTGCCCTGCGCCGGCGCGCAGCTCTCCTGCGGTCAGGTCCCCCGCCCTTAGGTCCCCCCCTGCCATAAGCTCCAACTCGCCGCCGCCCGTGTCGATTCGCCCAACCGTGACATTCCGCCCGCTGATCCTCAGCGACCGCCCGTTGGTCACAATTCGGTCGCCGCTGTCCATCGCAAAGTCACCTACGCCGTTCCCGTCGGAGTCGGCCAAAAGGGCGATTGTTCCCGTTCCCGAGGCGAAAGTAAGCGGGTTCGTGTCCCCGCCGAACGGCTCCATCGTCACGTTGTCCCGCGCCTCGATGCGGACATTGGTCGTCCCCGATAGACCTTCAAGCTCGGACTGGTATATCACCGATGGACCCGAATCGCCTCGCTCAACCACCCCACCGGCCCGGCCAGGCCCGCTGAAGCTGCCCGCTCCATTTGCCGCCCCATCGCCGCTGCCAGGTCGAATCACAATGTCCTTTGGATCCAGAATTAGCGCACCCAAAGCGCCCTTCGGCGCGGAAGTGTCAACCGTCCCGTGGAAGCCCAGCCACTCCCGGCCGGAGACTTCCACAAAGCCCCCATCGCCGCCTAACTCGCCGCCTCGCACGCTTACCGCCCCGGCGAACTCCGTCGCACCGTCCGCCCAAACGATGACCTCGCCGCCGTCGCCTAAATTCACCGCCTCGGCCATGATTCTCGCCCCCGACGCGATATACGTTCTCTCCGCGCCTGCTAGCCGCTCCGCCCCGTCGGCGCCGCCGATCTGCACCTTTCCACCCCCCGTCTCGCCCGAAACGTCAATCGTCGTCGACCCGCCCACCTGAATATCACGGGCGACTATCCGCACCTCGCCGCCACGAGTCGCGCCAGTCTCATCTGCCGTCCTGGCGATGAGTTCCCCGCCCGTTCGCACTGTCCCGCCCACACTTCGAAGAACGATCCTCCCATCGCCGAGCCGCACAGCCCCAGTCGCCCGGACAATGCCTCTCGTGTTGATCGCCAGCGCGTACATGTTCCCGTCAGCCTCCAACCGCGCCTGTACCGCCTCGATCACACCGCCATTATTGACCCCCGTCCCGCCAACAGGCGCATCCTCCAAAGATGGCTTCACGAACAGCTCCCCGTCCTGGGTCAACAATACCTCCCGGCCAGCCGCAATGCCCACACGCCCCCGCCTCGCAACGACCGTGCCCTTGTTCTGCACGCGCTGTGCGATCAGGTAAACGTCCCCACCAAGTGCCTCTATGCGCCCGTGGTTCTCGATGGATGCTCTCGAATTCCCCGTGAAACTCAAATCTTTCCCCACGAATATCTGCTCGTTGCTCACCCCCGCCAGTGTCGACGCGATAAAACTGTGCGCCCGCACCACGCCCGTCGCGCCTATCCGTATGCCGTTGGAGTTGATAAGGGCCAGCCGTCCATTCGCCGTAAGCAGCCCGTCGATGAAACTGGCCGACGTGCCTCTCACGCGGTTTATCACAACTGAACGCTGACTCGGCTGAATGAACCTTGTCGTAGACCCCGCAGGAACGTTGAAACTATTCCAACTGATGACCGTCCGTTCGGACGTCGTGATCGTCCAGTCCGCGCCATCCTGCTGGAACGTGGCGCTGCCCGAAATGACCTTCGGGCTTTGTCCGGCAAGACACACTACCGCCGCGAGTAAAATGGCCGACAATCCGACCACCGCGCGTCTCATAAAAGCGCTCCTGGTAAGACCCTCAGACTTTTGATGCTGCTCCGCCTCCTAGGCGCGAAGTGGCTTCTCCCTAAGCCCTTACTCAAACCATTCTACTCGGCCCCCTGCCAGATCGCCAGCCTTTTCGGGCTGCTTATCGGACATTTCTGCATCCTAAACACGCCCACCCGCGCATTCATTCTCCCCGCCATTGCCTCACTGTGCCGCCCACCCATCCGGACCAACCAACGACCCCTGGAAGACACGAAAAGGCGCCTGGCCCGAGAGCCGAGAGCGTTGCGCTTTTCACCCCGCCTGGCCTCTACACCCCTTCAGACACCCCGCGCCCCCTTCCAATAATGTATCTTTCTATTCCCAGTTGGTTCGGTCGGGTACCACCACCCACAGGCAACAAACTAGACGTAGACTGTGCAAATCCACTAGAACCCCCACAACCCCCCCCTCTGAAATTATTCGACTTCCCTTCTCAACCTGCCAGTTCTGGCGTCCGGTCCCACAATTTCATCGCATCCTGCCGAAACGTATCGGGGGATATCGCCGCATACCGCCGATGCATCATGTCAACCAGCGGTGGCTCCGACTGCCGCCAGAACCGCAGGCAGGTACGCAACATATAGTCAGAGACCCCCGGCTGCACCTTGGCCAGCTCTTCGACCAGCCTGTCAAACCCCACCGGCTCCGCTCGCGCACATTCAGCCAGTACCGCCGCTACCCCCTCGTAAATCGGCTCCGGCACATAGTAAGGCTGCTTCGCTTCCTTCCAGTCTTCAGCTAAGCACCGTCCGCGTACAGACATAACACGGTAGTAGAGCTTCTGCCGTCCATAGACTGATGGAACCTTCTTCGGCGTTTCCTCCTTGACTGCCTCCCCCTCGGCTTCCTTCTCGACCCGTTCGGCCTCCGCCCCCGCCCGGGCTGCCGCCTCCTCCTCCATCGCCTCGACTGCCCCCCGGGTCAGCGCGCCCGGCCGCTTCGGCTCCGGTCTCGCTGGCCCCGCCTCAGCTGCCTCCTGGTCCGCCCGTGACGATCCAGCCAGTTGCGGCCCAGCGCCTCGCGGCGCTCGCTCCGCCTCCAAGACGCGCTCCGAAGCACCCGACTTATACGCACGCTCCAACTCCCCCAGGATCTCCCCAATCGACACCATCGCCGCAATCTCTTCCGGGTGGCGCGTCGCGATCGCCATCAATTGCAGCCGGATCCCACTTAACGCGATCTGGATGTCATACTCGCTCATCAGCCGACGCATCTATATCATGCCTTCGGGCAATTTCTCGCCACGACGAGCCAGGATGACTCCCGGCTCCAGAAGAGCTTCACAGACAGGCTCTTACATCGTCACAAGTTTCCTCTTGTATTTCTAGTGCACACGACTTTCGCCCGCGCTCAGCGCAAGGTCCTGCCCGCACCAATTCCCAACATACGATCTGCGTCTGATGACGCAACCTCTTATCGGAACGCGACTTCCGTTGTTCCGACGGACAGATCTCCGAGAATCGCTATTCCGCGTCCTTCTGACCCTATATCGACCGGAAGCTCACATGTATTATGATAATTACGAGAAGTTTTTTCTAGTATACCCTAGACAGTCCACGAGCTTCCGCGGATGCCCGCGGCATATCGACACCATACTGCCCCCGCCGGCCGTCCCAGACCTGAACCCGCATCCACCCCGGCCTTCTGGAAGTCCGTCATAGACGCGTCGCCCTGCCTGCCTCGCGCGATCTGCACGCCATCGGCGATCCACAACAAAGACACGGCCAAGCCCCTTACCACCCCCTTAACCTGGGCAGACAACTCGCAGCGCAACAGCTCCGGCCCCTCCATGCAATATTTCCTATCTCCTTGCGCCGCCATACCCTGCGTCCTATTACCCGGCCCCTCATCGCCTTGCATCACCCACCCTTCATGCCCCGCAGCTACGTGGCTCTCTCTGGTGAACCCTAATACAGCTTCTATAGTCCTGCCACCCACAGACGGTCTGACCTATCGGCCGTCCGAAGTCGCTTGGGCTGGCGTATCTTTATTCACCCAAGTCTTACACCGATACAGCGGCGATCGTCTACGGCCCTGCCCAACGCATCCCTCCTCGCATTCGCCCCCGCATCACAATAATCTCGCGCCACGCTTAACCATTTAAATCGTAGCCAAAACAGTTATTATGTCATCTAGTATTTCAAATGTAGCCACGGCCTACCCGCCGCCCGTCCGCGCATATCTGTCCAACACGATCGCGGCTGGCTCTCCACTCGGTCACTTACGCTAATTCCCGCTTGTAACCCATCGTTGGCAAAAGACTCACCACATCCCCGCCCCCCTATCGCCCTCTATCCCAGCGACACGTCCAGCGTCATCATGAGCGCAAACCCCAGAATGACACCCATCGTCGCTATATCAATATTCTCATGACGTTGCGCCTCTGGGATAAGCTCCTCTGTCGCAACGAAGATCATCGCTCCGGCGGCAAAAGCCAACGCGTACGGAAGTATTGCTGACATAAAAATTACCAGCCAGGCACCCAGCACCGCTGCCACAGGCTCGACGATCGCCGAGAGCTGACCGAACCAGAAACTCCGCATCCGGCTGAGCCCCTCCCGACGCAACGGCAACGACACAGCTGTGCCTTCCGGAAAATTCTGCAGCCCAATTCCTATGGCCAGCGCAGTCGCCGCCCCCATTTGCGCCGCGCGGGCATCTCCCGTCAGGCCTGCGCATGCCCCGAAGGCAACGCCGACAGCCAAGCCCTCCGGAATGTTGTGAATGGTAATCGCCAAGATCAGCAATGTGCTTCGGTGCCAGGATGTTTTCGGGCCCTCTGCGACCGCCAGGTCCGGATGAATGTGCGGCAGCAGCCGGTCGATAACCCGCAGGACACCTGCGCCAAGCAGGAACCCCGCAAGCGGCGGAAACCACTTGAATGCCTCGCCGCCGGACGTCCTGGCCAACTCTATCGCCGGGGCCAGCAGGCTCCAGAAGCTGGCGGCGATCATTACCCCCGCCGCTGCCCCGAGCGAACCATCCAGGTATTTCTGGGAAATCTGCTTCGAGAAGAATACCAGGCCGGCCCCTGCGGCCGTTACAAGCCAGGTACAAGTCCCAGCTATCAAGGCCAGCAGCACCGGGTGCAGATCGCCCAAACATCCCATCGTCTCTCTCCAACCACCGGCGGTATTGCCGACCCGTACGATTGCCCAGACAGGCTCTACCGGTGACTCCAGCGACCGGGCCGATACTAACCTTTCCCAAGCCGCTGTCAATGCTCCTGCAGCAGATGAGGTCCCGTCGACCGCACCTCTGGCCGCGATCTTGCCCAGAAGATCCCAGCTGAGGCCCTTCGGCTAAACGCAAACACACCGAGCCAACATGCATTGTCGGCCCCGGCCCCGCCAGTGAGTTTTTTTCGCCACAGGGTCGCATGGCCGCGCCGTTTTCGATACATTCCGACCGGGAGGTGCCGTATGCACAAAGTCATACTGGAACACTATGTTGTTGCGCCCGAAGAAGGCCTGCTGCTGGGCAACGGTGATTTCTCCGTCAGCATCTATAACAGGCCCGCCCTGATTGTCTGGCGATTCGGCAAGAACGACGTATGGGATCGCCGCCACGACATTGCAGCCGATCCCAAGCCGATGCACATCGATGAGCTGCGGCGAGGCATCGTCCAAGAGGGCTGGCTGTTCGACCCCGAACAACACTGCTCCGTCGCCACACGCGGCAGCGAGAACCCCGAGCGCGTCAGGGAGCTCACCCAGTACGGCCCGCCCAGCTACCGCAATCGTCCCTATCCCTGCCCAAAGCCTGTCGGCGAACTTAGCCTGCACCTGCCCGCCGATCAGCACGATCTGAAGATGACACAGACGCTCACGATCGAGCGAGGCTGCGTGGATATCGACTGCCGCTGGGCGTCGGGCATTTGCCTGAAGATCCACTGTTTCATCGTGCCCATCCCCAACGTATTCGTGGCCCGCTGGTCCATCGGCGACGCCGACGGTGGCAAGGCTACCTGGCTGTCATTCCCCGTGTGGTTTTCGCTGTATCGCTGGCCCGACCCTTCACCGGCCGAGTTTGCCCGCCGCCGCCTGGCCCTCATCGAGGCTGACCAGTTCGGAAAACACTGCAACCCCAGCGTCACGCCGCTGGACCCGCCGACGACACAACAGCTCGACGGCCGCTGGATCATCCACCAGCAGTTCGCCCCCGATCTGCAGTATCCCGACGGCTTTGCCTACGCCCTGCTCCCGGTCGCCCCCGCAGCCACTGTAAGCCAGGTGCCCGCCTTTGGCAGCGGCGAGGCGAGGGTGAAGATCAATCCGCCGGTAGACGCATGCGGCGGAACGGTCGCCCTAGCCATCAGCACCAGCGGCGACGAGGGCGGCTGGCAGGGAGCTCTGCGCAAGTTTGTTGCGCGGATCGCCGACGACCCAGCCGCCGCGTTCGAAAAGTGGCAGGGCGACAGCGTCGCTTCGGCCACGGAGTTCTGGTCACGATCGGCCGTCAATATTGATGACGACCTGCTCGAGGACCTCTGGTACGAAACACTTCACGCCCGCCGCTGCACCTACCGGGCCGACGTCGTTGCACCGGGACTGTTTCTGCCGTCCACCGTGGATGACATGTCCCTTTGGCACGGCGACTACCACACGAACTACAATTACCAGTCGCCCTTCTGGGGAGGCTACGTCGCCAACCACATATCCATCGCCGATGCCTATTTTCCCGGCTTTCAATACATGCTCGACCTAGGCCGGCGCCTTGCCCCGGAGTTCTGGAACTGTCGCGGCACGTTCATCCAGTTGACGGGCTATCCGTTCCCCGTGGCCGAGGACCCCTATTGCGTCGGCCCGTTCAGCCGAATGGCCTACATGACCGGCTGGGCCGTCAACCAGTACTGGTTCCGTTACCTCTACACGCAGGATGACCACTGGCTGCGCGACGTCGGCTACCCCGCGCTGCGCGACGCAGCCCTGTTCTACACGGACTTCATGACCAAGGGCGAGGATGGGCTCTACCACGCCTTCCCCTCCGACCAGGGCGAGAACCAGTTTTCCCCGGATCCGGCGAACTACACCGACCGACCGCAGGTAATGCGGCACGCCCGCTATTGCCTTCAGTCAGCCGCCGACGCCGCCGACATACTCGACGTCGACTCCGAACTCCGCGAGACTTGGCGCAACATGCTGGCCAATTTTGCACATGTCGACGATTTCGAAGCGATGAGCTTCTCCGCCGAAGATCGGCGGCGGTACGACCTGAACCCGCCGGAGTTCCTGGCCTCCGACACCGGCCGCACCATCAGGCGCGCCGACAGCGAGCCGGACTATCTCCGCCTGGAGCCGGGCAACGCACTGTGGAGTTGGTACTTCGGACACTTCCCCTGGCGGTGGATGATGAACATCCGCGCCGGCGCCTTCAAGCCCGACCGCGATATCGCCGCCGTCAAGCAGATAATCAGCCGCTGGCGGCTGCCGAACGGCCTGCTGCGGGCGATGGCGTTCGCGACCTATGGTTTTGCCGGGGCGTGGGCTGAGTCGCTCGGCATCATAGGTCCGCTGCAGGAAATGATGCTCCAGAGCTTCGACGGCGTCATGCGCGTGTTCCCCGCCTGGCCCAGCGGCACTGACGCCAGCTTCGCCACGCTACGGGCCGTGGGAGCGTTCCTGGTCTCGGCCAGATTCGCCGGCGGGCAGGTCACCGAACTCACCATAACCTCCGAGCGAGGCCGGTGCTGCCGCGTCGCCAAGCCCTGGCCCGGCAAAGTGACCGTAACAGACTCCGCCGGTGAGCACATCGCCTGCGAACTGGCCGGAGATGTCCTCGCCTTCGACACTGCGCCTGGGGAGACCTATCATCTCGCGCGCGCCTGATATCGGCGCCCAGGTCCTGAAAAAACAATCCGGCGACTACTGCCGCCTTATTCAGCGGATATAATTCGAATATGGAATTCTACTGCCACGACGTGCACAAGGATGTACTGATCATCTCGGCCGACGGAGGCCTCAACCGCAGCACCAGCGCCCAGTTCACCGACGAAATCCTCCAGCTCATCGAAACCGGGCTTACGAAGATCGTGGTGGACTGCGAGCGGCTCACGTTCATCTCAAGCTTCGGCCTGGCAGTACTCCTGAACCTCCACAAGCGAGCCGCCCGCAATGGTGGGCAGGTCAAGATCGCCAACGTGCACAACCGCGTCGTCAGCGTCCTGAAAGTTGCACACCTGAACAAGATCTTCCAGATCTACCCCGACGTTGACCGCGCCCTGCTGGACTTCCAACCGAAGCAGTAACCCGCTCGCGCGGCAGGGCCCCGCCCCTGGCGGGCCCACAGCACCAACGCCCTCCGTATTCTCATCATCTGAAGAACCCCGCCGTGTACATCCAATACGCCACGACCGCCAGGATCGCCGCTCCGATCAGCCACCACAAATCGCCCCGGCCTTCGCCTTTCATTATGCCGCCCAGCAGGAACAGCACCAAAATTCCTGCCAAGGCCGCGATGAGTATGGTTCGACCTGAGCGAAGAGTAAAAGCCAACATGTCCATGACGAAGCCCCTTCCTGCAAGCTTCGGACAGATAGCTCACGGTCTAGACAATCGATCAAACGGCTGAAATGCATACACACGGAGACTCCGTGCCCGTTCGCCGACAGCTGAATGGTCAGCCTACTTTTATATCGGCGGGGCGCTGTCTACACAATTCACGTATTTGGACTCCGGGCCCCCTCGAGATGGTTTTCCGCCTTCGCAACCCCCGACTTGCGGTAACCGCGCACGTCGCTACGATAACCGTCTGATTTGCATGATGACGCCGCGCCCGCCCGCGCCCCTTTGCTCGCCGGGCCGCCCGCATCGCTCAAAATACAAGGAGCCCGACATGCCCAACAAAAAGATCGTTTGCCTCGGAGGAGGCAGCTTGTATTTCCCCGGCGCGATCGCCGACCTTGTCGTCCGCAAGGACCTCGCCGAATCCGAAATCGTCCTTTACGACATCGACCCCGAAAAAGCCCGGCAAGTCGCCGACACCGGCTCGCGCCTCGCCAAAGACGCTGCAACCGGCATGACCGTCAGCGTCGCCGACGAACTGCCCGCCGCACTCGACGGGGCCGACTTCGCCATCTCCTCCATCGGCGGCAGCGGGGCAGCCATCGCACCCTCGGTCTACGGCACGTTCTATCACGCTGCCGACATGCACATCGCCGCCAAGTACGGCCTCTGCCAGGTCATCGGCGATACCGGCGGCCCCGCCGGGATGATGATGGGAATGCGGGCCGTCGGCGCCTACCTCGAAATCTGCGAACAGATGGAAAAATACTGCCCCCGGGCGATCCTCTTCAGCCACTCCAACCCCATGGCCATCCTCTGCCGGGCGATGACCAAGTACAGCGACATCCAGGTCATCGGCATCTGCCACGGCGTGCAGGAAACTATCAGACGCATCGCCGAAACCCTCAACCTGCCCGCCGCAGAACTCAACTGCCGCTGGATCGGCACGAACCACTACTACTGGTTCACCCGCGTCGGCCACCTCGGCCGCGACCTCACCGACGAGCTGCTGGCCAAAGTCACCGAGCTCTCCGAGGACGAGTCCGACAACCTCTGGCGGCGGCTGTCGGCCGCTTACGGTGTCGTCGTCGGGATACCAAGCAACAACCATCTAATAGAGTTCTATCCATGGGCCACCCGCGTGAAGCGCCTTGACGACCTGCCGGCCGACCTCGCCGCCTGCGCCCGCCGCCATGGCTTCGACGACACCAAGCCAATGCCCGCCCGCCAGCCTACCGACGAAATGCGCACAAAGCTTCAGATGCAGTACCGCCAGGCTCTCGACGCCGCACAACTGCCCCCTGAGCCCGACGACACCAACTGGCTCGCCGGCGAAGGCCTCGCACGAATCATCGCCGCCATATCGCATCACCGGCGGTATGTCTGCATCGTCAACATCCCCAACGACGGGCTCATCCCCAACCTGCCCGCCACCGCCATTGTCGAGGTCGAAGCCCTCACCGACTCCACCGGCGTCCGCGGTATCGCCGTTGGCGATTGCCCACTCGCCCTCAAAGGCTTGCTCGAAAAACGCCTCGCCTGGCAGGAAATGGTCGTGGACGCAGCCGCAACCGGCGACCGCCGCCTCGCCCTGCAGGCTATGCTGCTCGACGAAATGTCGCTCAGCCCCCAAGACAACCAGGCCATGCTCGAAGAACTCCTCCTCGCCAGCCGCGACCGCCTCCCCCAGTTCTTCACCTAGTGGCCCGCAGCCAACCCCCCTTGCCAAACGCCCCAACGCCCTGCTACGATCTTGGCGATGGATCCAACGCCCCCCAACGAAAACTCCCGCCCGATCGGCGTGTTCGATTCCGGCCTGGGCGGGCTCACCGTTGTCCGCGAGCTCACCCGCGCCCTGCCCGGTGAGAACATCGTCTATCTCGGCGATAGCGCACGCGTGCCCTACGGCATCAAGTCGCTGGAGACCGTCCGCCGCTTCGCCCTCCAGTGCGCAGCCTTCCTCACCCAGTTCTCCCCTAAGATCATCGTCGTCGCCTGCAACACCGCATCCGCAGCCGCTATCGATGATCTCGAATCATTCTGCGACATCCCCGTCGTCGACGTCATCCGCCCCGGCGCCGCTGCCGCCGTTGCCGCTACCGACGCCCCCATCGGCGTAATCGCCACCGAGGCCACCATCGCCTCCGGCGCATACGACCGGGCCCTGCACGCCGCCGCCCCGAACCGTAAAGTCCACGTTGCCGCCTGCCCGCTGCTGGTGCCCATAATCGAAGAAGGTAGACCCCAAGACGACCCGATCGTCCTGTCCGTCCTCTCCGACTACCTCCACGACCTCCAGCGCCGCCGCCTCGGCGCCCTGATACTCGGCTGCACGCACTACCCCCTGCTGTCGACCGCCATCGGAAAGCTCATGGGACCGGACGTGACCCTTGTCAACTCCGGTGCAGCCGCTGCTAAGAGGGTTCTGGACCTCCTCGGTGGCGGCTCCGCACCCCTCGCCGCCGCCGGCATGCTGCAATGCTACACCACCGACAACGCCGACCGATTCGCCGCCCTCGGCCAGCAATTCGCCGGCCGACCGATCGACCGCGTTCTGCACGTCGACAGCGATGACCTCCAGGCCCGCGCAGTTGCCCCACCGCCATAAGCCATGAAGCCCCCCACATACAACATCCTCACTGCTTTTCTGGCGTCCATGATCGCCGCATCGGCCGGCTGCAACCGGGACCCCCAAATGGCCCAGACCTTCAAGCGAAAAATCAATCCGCCCTCTTGGGATCAGCGCGTAGCGATGGCCACCGACAGCACCGACGCCGATAACCGCCGAATCGGCGTTACACTCATGGCTGAGAAGGTAAAGGCGGACGACACCGCCTCTCTCAAGCTTTTTGCATTCATCTTGGCGAATGACACCGACCCGTTCGTCCGCGCAGCAGCCGCGACAGCCCTCGGAAACGTCGCCAATCCCGATTTCGCCCCCGACATCATCGCCGCGCTGGACGACAGATCGGAAATCGTCCGATGGGACGCCGCAAAGGCCCTGGGTAATGTCCCCGTCGACGGTGCCCTCGACCCCCTGATAGCCCGCGCCACAAGCGATTCTTCGACGAACGTTCGCGTATCGGCCACGCGGTCCCTGGGAAACTTCCACAGGCCCCTTGCGGTGAGAACGCTGCTTCGGTTGATGGACGCTCCTGATCTGGCGATCCGCCGAGAGGCACACGATGCGATGGTGAAAATATTCCGAATAGACCTCGGTGATCGCCCGGACATGTGGGCTTCCGCTGCAGCCGGCGAAATCCCTCCGCCCCCCACGCAAGCTCAGCTCGACGCAAAAAAGCCCTGGTGGCAACGATGGCAGGACAAGAGGCAGGAACAGCCCAAACGCGACCAGCAACTCACCGTCGACAGCACACCGCCGGAAGACCAAAGGCAACCTCATCAGCCCTACGCCGACCAGCAGGATACGTGGGACCTTTTACCCGAGCCTGAGAAGTATCTTACGCCCGGCGATTCCCTCACCGACAACGAGCCGGTCGCCCAGACCATCCCCGCCACGCTCACCGAAGGCCATGAACAAACCAACACTCCCGGCGAGGCTGGCGACGATGGATACAAACTACCTGATCTGCCGGAGGAATTCAGGTCAGGCCTGTCCGACTGAACCGCCACGCCGCACCGGGCCCACTGCAAAAAGCCAAGTTAAGAAAGCCTGGAATCTTTTTTTCGCGAACTGCCGCCGGTCGGGCAGCGTCTAAGGTTCTAGGGATAACCGTACACTTGCCCCGAGCGCCACTGAGATAGAGGAGAACCAAAATGCTAAACCACCTGAGAATCTTTGGTCTGTCAGCGGCTGTCCTGGTTTTTGCGTCCATTTCGTCGGCCCAGCCGTTTGAGACCCGCGGCACGGTACAATCGGTGACGGTCTACCGCGGTCAGGCGCTGGTCACGCGAACTATTGTTCTGCCGGCCGGAGAAGGAGAAATGGAGGTCGTCGTCACCGACCTGCCCATCGCTGTGGTAGGCTCGAGCCTGTCCGCCGGTGCCCCCGAGTCTGAAGGCGTTATCATCCGCTCGGTGAGGTTCCGCAGCGAGGCCGTCGCCGAAGCCGTCAACGAAGAAGTCGCCAAGCTTGATGAGCAGATCGAAGCCCTAAAGCACAAGATCTTCGCCAACCAACAGCAGCTCGAGCTCGTCGCCAGGCAGAACGCCTACCTCGACCAAATGCAGCAGTTCGTCGCCCCCACGGTCAACGTCGAGATGGCCAAGGGCGTCCTCGATGTCGAAACCCTCGCCAGAATCACGGACATGAACTTCAAGGCCCGTAAGGAACTCACTGATCGCTTTGTGGAGCTCAACGCCCAGGCCCTTCAGCTCACCAAGGAGTTGGACCTCCTTCAGCGAAAGCGAGCGGAACTCGCGGGCGACCCCCGGCAGGCCAAACGTCAGGCCGTCCTGTTCGTCTCCAAAAACGCCCCCGGTGACGCCGCCCTGCAACTGAACTACCTCGTCACCAACGCCACATGGACCCCCACCTACAACATCCGCCTCAACGACGGCGGCCACGTCGCCCTGGAGTATCTGGCCGAAGTCCAGCAGATGAGCGGCGAGGACTGGTCCAACGTCGCGCTGACGCTCTCCACCGCCACCCCCAGCCTCAACGCCCGCGACCCCCTCCTCACGCCCCTTTGGGTGGAGCTCGGAACCGGCCCCGCCAACCAGGCCGCTTCCGACATTATTGATAATGCCTACCTCGCCTCCAAGCAGGCCCTCGCCCGCGAGCAGCGCGCCGCCAACCTGCAGTTCAATGTCGCCGACAACACACGTGACCAACAGGGGCAGGTGGCATGGCAGCTCAACCGCCTGGCTGCTCAGGCCCAACAAGCGGAGCTGATTGCCGATCCGACCTCCGTCCGCACAAGCCGTTGGGAACTGCGGGCAATGGAAGAAGGCCTGGCCGTATCCTACACGCTCGAAGGCGGAATGAACCTCGCTAGCCGCTCCGATCGCCAACTCGTGCAGATCGCCCGCCTGGAGCTTCCGGCCGACACCTACTACGAAGCCATCCCGCTCCTTACAAACTACGTCTACCAGTTGGCTGACGTCACCAATACTTCTGACCTGCCGCTCTTGAACGGCCAGTATAGCGCCTACGTCGGCCAGGAGTTCGTCGGGCGAGGCCAACTGCCCATCGTCGCCCGAGGCCAGAATGTCGTCGTCGGCTTCGGTATCGACACCCAACTGCGATGCAGCCGGGAACTGACGGAAAAGGCCGACGAAATCTCCTGGGGCCAGCGGGTCCAGACCTTCCACTACCAGCTTCGCCTCGAGAACTTCAAGGATACGCCCGTCACCGTCCGGCTGTATGACCGCATCCCCGCCAGCAAGACTGATGACATCAAGATCGACCTCGGCAAGCCCTCTCTCGTCCTGTCGACCGACGAGGTCTACCTCCGGGATGACAAGCCCAAGGGCCTGCTGCGATGGGACGTCCAGTTGCCCCCAGCCGCAACCGGCGCCGCCGCACACGACGTGACATATGACTTCCAGATGAAGTTCGCAAAGGACAAGCAGATAGGCCAGGAAGCCAACCCCGCCATGGAAGAAATGGAGATCGAGTTCGGCAAGCGACTTGAACGCTGGTAGCGGCCTGTCGCCAATCCGCCTGCCGAAAATCGACCTCAGCCGCAACGGAATTCTAGCTGCCGGCGCCATCGTCGTCCTCGGGCCCGTTGATCGGCCCCAGCGGCCTCAGCACACTCAATGGGTCGACGTCCTCCGCTGCCGGCGGCGGCTGGTCCTCGGCGTTCAGCGCGTCGCCAAGCAACATGACGCAGGCTTTGCGCGCGGTCTCCGAGCCCTCGCCGAATGCGATCTCACGCAGCCGCTGGGCCACAGGCAGAATACCGGTAGCCGTCTGGTGACGTACCACGGTCCGCGCCAGCTCTTCCTGAAGCTTCAGGTGCTCGGCGAGGTACTTGTTGGACATCAGTTGCTGAAGCCGGTAGGGCGTCACACCCAGTCGATCTATGATTTCATCCGGCGACAGGCCTTGTCCGATCAGTTTGAGCAGGTCTTTGTAGCTGGGCATCGTTTGTCTCCTGTCTGGGCCGCTGCGCCGCGGCGGGCACTCGCCGCCGATGGTCAAGCTCGGCCTCCACCATTGGCCGATGACGTCGGCTGCGCGCAGAAATGATGTCGCTGGCCCGCCTGCTTGGGCCCAACCCCCGGCCAGGCCGAGAGATGATTTTTTCGAAAGTCTCCCCTATTAGCCGCGGCCGCGTGCATTTTTTTGGCCAGGCCGCCTGTGCCAGACGGCCCAGCCACAGGCCGGGCCTCTCTATAGGCCGATTCTCAATATCTCCTGATGTCCATCCCCCCTCATCCCCAAACAAATCACTCACAAGCGTTTCGGATGATCTCGGGAATGGCCATAACCCTACCTTCCCGGTCGATGCACGCCAGCGTAGTCTCAGCCGTGGCGAGCACCGCCCCATCATCCTCACGACGAAGCTCGTAGCAGTGGTCGATGCGGGCGGCCGTCATCCGCGTCATTGTGGTCGTCAACGTCAGCAGGTCGTCGTACCGGGCCGGGGCGAGGTAACGGGCCGAGCACTTGCTGATCACCAGAAGCGCCCCGGCGGCCTCTACGTCCCGATACGCCACCCCGCCGAGGCGAAGCAACTCGGTCCGCCCCATCTCGAAGTACTCCCAGTAGCGGCTGTGGTGCAGCACCCCCATCTGGTCTACCTCGCCGTAGCGTACGCGAATCTCAATCTCGCACGATCTCGTCGAACTCATGCATCCGGGCCTTTCATCGACATGCCGCTTCGCTTTCACTCTATCCCCCCTGTGTGCTCAGGACAAGCACAGCCACGCCCCCAACCGCTATCGCCGCTCCAAGTACGCTGCGAAGGCTTACCTTCTCCTTATGGAAGATCATCACCAGCGGTATCACAAACAGCGGCGCCATCGCCATCAGCGTCGACGCCACACCCACCGCCGCGTACTTCAGCGCGACCATCGACATCGAAACGCCAAGGAACGGCCCAGTCAGCGCGCCCAGCGATATCAAGCCCATTGCTCGCCTGTCCCGCAGCGCCCGCAGCGTCCTGGGCCAGGCGCGAATGACAAAGTAGAAAATCACCATTGCTCCCAGCCCGGCCAGCTCCCGAATCTGCGCAGCAGCAAACGGCGCACACTGCGATACGCTTCGTCCGTCGATGGTCACGTCCATGCCGTACTTGCTTAGAGCAAACCCCACCGCCTGGCTTAGCATCGCCAGTGCCCCCAGCACCACACCCGCCGCCGGATGGCTGCGCCGCCGACCGTCGGGGCCCATGGGGCGCTCCCGCACCACCAACATTACGCCCGTAAGCGCCATCGCCATGCCCGCCCAGCTTGGTGCGGTCAGCTCCTCCCCCATCAACAGCCACCCGATCAGCGCCGCCACCGGCGGTGCCAGCGTCAGCATCAACATCCCCACGCGCGGGCCTACCCAAAGAAAAGACTCGAATAGGCAAAGATCGCACACTGCCATTCCCGCAACCCCTGACAGGCTCAGCCACAGCCACGCATGGCCCGTCGCCCCCATCGGCGCAAGCTCACCCCGCGTGATGACCCCAAACAGCGTCAAAGCCCCCAAACCCAGCGTCAGACGGATCACGTTCACCGCCAACGAACCCACGCGCTTGCCGCCGGCTGTGAAAAACATCGCGGTCACCGCCCACAGCCCGGCCGTGGCGACGCCCGCACCGATACCCAAGTTGCTCGTCATAACAACCGCACTTTCGCACCGGCCCTTCCCGGCCGATCGAAGCATGATAACCGCACCCCCATCGCCTGGCGAACGATACAGGCAGATTATTGCTCCGGCTCAACCCCAACAGGTGCCTCGCCGCCGTCGTTGAAGGGAAAATTGGCTTGCCTAAAGGTGCTTGGTCACTAATATAGTAGAGTTTAACCTGGCCCGTAGGGCCTGGAAACAGCAGCCTCCAATTGCCCGAAAGGTATGTGATCGCGGAATGATCAAAGTCAAAGCACGCAATAACGAGTCCGTCCAGCAAATGCTTCGCCGGTTCAAGAAGCTCTGCGAAAAGGAAGGCCTCACTAAGGACGTCAAGCGCAACAGCTATTACGAGAAGCCCTCCGAGCGACGCCGCCGACAGAAGCGCCAATCAGCCAGCCGCGTCGCACGCATGCAGCGATCATAGCGCTTGTCCAGCCCAGGCCGAGGACTTTACGCGTGCACATCAGGGATGGTGATGCTCATTCGACTCCGCGTATCTTTCACCCAGTCAGCACGGATGACCGGGCGGCCACTCGCCGCCCGTCTTTCTTTCCCCGGCATGCTCGCTCCGCACCGAAAATTGCAGGGACACCGCAATGTATAGAGCCCCGTCAACCATGACCGCGGACAAACGACCGATCTCACCGGCTTTCCTCGCCGCTGCGGTGATACTCGCCCTGATCATCTCTGCCGGCGCCGCCTCTGCCCAGGAAAGCGAAAAGCCTGATCTCCAACAGCCCGCCCTCAGCGAAAGCGTCTTCGACATCGCCGGCTTCGATCCGCTGCTGCTGTGGTGGCTGGCGCCGGTCGGCTCCATTGCGGCCCTTGTATTCGCCCGGATCTTCTACAAGCAGGTCGCCCGGGCCAATCCAGGCGATGAAAAGATGCAGGAAATTGCCGCCCACGTCCGCCAGGGCGCATATGCATACCTCAAGCGACAGTACAAGGTCGTGGCGGTGTTTTTCCTGGCGGTCTCGGCATTACTGTTCTGGATGGGCCAGATCGGCGTGCAGCACAAGATCGTCTTCGCCGCCTTCCTCACGGGTGGCTTCTTTAGCGGCCTGTGCGGATTCCTCGGCATGAAAACCGCAACCCTCGCCTCAAACCGCACCGCACAAGGCGCCAAGGAGGGCCTGAACCGAGGCCTGACCGTCGCCTTCCGTGCCGGCGCCGTTATGGGCATGGTCGTGGTCGGCTTTGGCCTGCTCGACATCACCATGTGGTTCTTAATCCTTACCCAGTTCGCGCCCTGGGTATTCAGCCTGTTTGGAGGAAGCTTCCACATGGACCTCGTGGAAGTGACCGTCGTCATGCTTACCTTCGGCATGGGCGCATCCAGCCAGGCGCTCTTCGCCCGTGTGGGCGGCGGCATATTCACCAAGGCCGCCGATGTCGGCGCAGACCTGGTTGGAAAGGTTGAAGCGGGCATCCCCGAGGACGACCCGCGCAACCCCGCCACCATTGCAGACAACGTCGGAGATAACGTCGGTGATGTCGCCGGCATGGGCGCCGACCTCTATGAAAGCTACTGCGGTTCGATTCTTGCAACGGCTGCCTTGGGTGTGGCCGCGGCCATCTCCCTTAAGCTCGGCGTGGGCGCACAACTGCGCCTCCTTGCCGCCCCAATGGTCCTCGCCGGCACAGGAATCCTTCTCAGCATCCTCGGCGTTTACATGGTCCATACCAAGGAAGGCGCCTCGATGAAGCAGCTCATGGGCGCGCTCAACCTGGGCGTTAACGGATCCAGCCTATTCATACTCGTCGCCGCCGCCGGGGTGTGCTGGCTGCTGCTGGGAGGCGTGCCGGGAGTCAATTGGCTGGGCATGTGGGGCGCGATCGTATCAGGGCTGATCGCCGGCGTGCTTATCGGTAAGGCCACCGAGTACTACACCAGCTACGACTTTCCCCCGACCAAACGCGTCGCCGAAGCCGCCGAAACCGGCCCAGCCACCGTCGCTATCGCCGGCATCGCTGAGGGTATGAACAGCACCTGGGCCGCACTCCTGACCGTCATGGCAGCCATCATGGCCGCCTATACATTTGCAGGGGGCCTCGGCAACGTTCAACTCGGCCTTTACGGCGTGGGTATAGCCGCGGTGGGTATGTTGGCCACACTCGGAATAACCCTGGCCACCGACGCATACGGCCCGATAGCCGATAACGCCGGCGGCAACGCCGAAATGACCCACCAGGACCCCGAGGTCCGCAGACGCACAGACGCCCTCGACTCGCTCGGAAACACCACCGCTGCCGTCGGAAAGGGTTTTGCCATAGGCTCGGCCGCCCTCACCGCCCTCGCCCTGCTGGCCGCATACGTCGAAGAGGTCCGAATCGGAATGGTCCGCGAAGGACACGAGGCCATCGTCGCTCACTATGGCGACAAGATGGCTGGTGGCCTGGTCGATGACGCAGTCAACCCCCACCATGGCAAGATCGCCATCATAGAAACCAACGAGAAGGGCAACAAGGAAGCGGTCGCCTATATGGCCCTGTCCGGCTATCCGTATCCTGACACCACCGATCCCGCCGACGCGCTCCAGGTCAACACCCAGTTCCACGTCGCCCGCCGAACCGAGCCGGATTCCGATGGCGTCTTTGACGCCACTGTCATATACAACGACGGCACCGCTATAGCCACTATCGCTCTCGCCCCTGTTGCCACCGCATCTTTGGCCCAGTTTATGGAATTCTACAACGTAACACTCATGAACCCCAAGGTGCTCTGCGGCATGTTCGCGGGGGTGCTGCTGGTCTTCCTGTTCAGCGCCATGACCGTGAAGGCTGTCGGCCGGGCCGCGCACTCCATGGTCAACGAAGTCCGCCGACAGTTCCGCGAAATTGTCGGAATCATGGAAGGCGCCGGCCAGCCGGATTACGCCCGCTGCGTCGATATCTCAACAGCCGGTGCACAAAAGGCAATGATCGTGCCCTCACTGCTGGCGTTGATCATGCCTGTTACCGTCGGCCTGGTCCTGGGCGTTCCCGGCGTACTGGGATTGCTCGCCGGCGGCCTGACTTGCGGCTTTGCCATGGCCATTTTCATGGCCAACGCCGGCGGCGCATGGGACAATGCCAAGAAGTTCATCGAGACCGGCCAGATGGGCGGCAAAGGCAGCCCCAATCACAAGGCCGCCGTCGTCGGTGATACCATCGGCGACCCGTTCAAGGACACGTCCGGCCCGAGTCTCAATATCCTTATCAAGCTCATGAGCATGGTCTCGGTTGTCTTCGCCGGACTGATCGTCAAGTTCGCCCCCCAGGTCGGCTCCTGGCTCCACCTGCGTTAGTCCAAGACAACATGACTAAGCGACCGAGAAAACCCGTTATGAAGCCCGACGACGCCCGCGCCCTCGCCGTCGCAGCCGCAAGAGCCGCACGCAACGACAACTGCACCGAAATCCTCGTGCTCGATCTGCGCGGCATCTCACCCGTGGCCGACTACTTTGTAATCGCCACCGGCACTTCAGACAGGCAGATGAGATCCACCGCTGATGACATCGCCAAGTTCGGAAGATCAATGGGCCACAGCGTCTGGAAGGTCGCCGGCATCGAAAGCGGCCAGTGGATCGTGATGGACTTCGTCGACCTGGTCGTCCACCTTTTCGACGCCGACCACCGAGCCTACTACGACCTGGAACTGATTTGGGGCGAATGCCCGCGAGTGGACTGGACCAACGCCGACCCCACCTGACACGCATCCGGCAACTTTCTTCCGGTCCTGGTTTTTCGCCCTTGTTTCCCGTCTGGGATTTCGGTATTCGAGTCTCACGAGCTCATGAATATTCGCCGTCAACTCGAGCTGACACTCTCCGACGCCCTCGCCGCCGCCGGAGCGCCTCAAGGCGCCCCCGCCATGGTCGCCCAGACCGCCAATCCTCAGTACGGCGACTACCAGGCCAACGGAGTAATGCCCGCCGCTAAAAAGCTCAAGTGCAGCCCGCGCGACCTCGCCGAGAAGGTCCTCGCTGAGGCCAACCTTACCGGCCTGGCAGATGACGTCCAGATCGCCGGGCCTGGTTTTATCAACGTGACCTTAGCGAACTCTTGGCTCGCTAGACAACTCACTGACGAGGCCCGCCGCTCCGCGCAGGTAGGCCCCGGCCGATTCGCTCCACCCGCCGACAACCCCCAGATTGTCGTCATCGACTACTCCAGCCCAAACCTCGCTAAGGAGATGCATGTCGGCCACTTACGGTCAACTGTAATCGGCGACGCCCTCGCCCGTACGCTCCACTTTCTCGGCCACAACGTAATTCGCCAAAACCACGTCGGCGACTGGGGAACACAGTTCGGCATGCTAACTGCCTACATGCAAGAGCACACTGAAGACGATGCGTCCAGCCGCCCTGAGCTGACCGACTTGGAAGAGTTCTACCGCCATGCCAAACAACGATTTGACAGCGATCCAACCTTCGCCGACAAGGCCCGCGGCTTCGTTGTCCGCCTGCAAAGCGGTGACGAAACTACCCTACGCATTCTCAACAGGTTCCGCACCATATCTCTCGCTCACTGCCAGCGAGTGTACGACGCCCTCGGCGTCACGCTCACCCCCGACGACATCCGGGGGGAGAGCTCCTACGACCAGGACCTGTCGCGAATCATCCAAGAGTTGGACAAAAAAGGACTTCTGACTGAATCCAAAGGCGCCAAGTGCGTTTTCCTCGATGACTTCACCAATAAGGACGGCCAGATAACCCCCTTCATCGTTCAAAAGTCCGACGGCGGGTATCTCTATTCTACAACAGATCTTGCAGCTATTCGATACCGTATCGGCATGCTCGGTGCCCAGCGACTGTTGTACGTCACCGGTGCCGAGCAGACATTGCACTTCCAGCAGTTGTTCGCCGTTGCCCGCAAGGCTGGGTTCGCACCGCAACATGTTTCCCTGGAACATGTTGCATTCGGAATGATGCTCGGCCACGACCGTAGGCGCTTCCGCACCCGCCAGGGCGGCACAGTTAAGCTTATGGACCTGCTAACTGAGGCAGTGGACAAGGCTTACGAGTTAGTCTCCGCCAAGAGCCCACATCTTCCTGACGCTGACCGCCGCGAGATCGCCCGAGTGGTCGGCATTGGGGCCGTCAAGTACGCCGACCTCAGCCAGAACCGCACAAGCGATTACGTATTTTCATGGGACAAAATGCTCTCGCTAGAGGGCAACACAGCTCCTTATATGCAATACGCTTACGCTCGGATTCGCAGCATCTTCCGCAAGGGGGAAGTGGACCCCGGCGACGTCCAGGCCCCCGGCGACGCGGCCATCGGCCAGCCCGCTGAGCGGACGCTGGCCGTGAAGCTATTGCAGTTACAGGAAACGCTCGATTCCGTCGCAGAGGACTGCTTGCCAAACATTTTATGCAACCATCTTTACGATCTCGCGGGGGCCTTCATGGGCTTCTATGAGACCTGCCCGGTGCTCAAAGCTCACGGGGCTGCCCGGAGCCTGCGCCTCTTCCTTTGCGACCTGACGGCCCGTACGATCTGGCAGGGACTCAACTTACTGGGCATCGAGACCATCGAGCAGATGTAAGTGGGCCGGGCGCCGTCCCCTTCGGCCATGGACGCTGCGAGACGCACTATCGTTCGGCGAAGTAGCTCCTTATTATATCCCGATATCCCGGCGGGACCTCGCCGGTCTCCAACGACGCCATCGCCCGCTGCCTCGCTCGCTTCCACGCATCGGCGTAAGGCACTGTGTAGTCCACCTTTGGCACACTTCCGGCCAAGCCTTCAGTGCCTTCAACCGACCCGTCGAACAGCGGGTCGTAAACCGTCACGCCGCCTGTAAGCTCTCCTGCTACAATACTTTCGTCCAACGCCGCACCCTCGGCGGGAGTCTGGCCATTCTCGCCCGCCCCAGGGAGCTGTTCCTCAGCTAAGCCCAACACGCGCCTGACTTCAGCAGGCGTCAGCTCCACGAGCTCCAGCCCGTTTGCCCGAAGCTCATCCAGCAGGCGGCGGAGCTCATCGTCGTCCACGACCTCCACAGCCAACGCCGCGGAGTCCAACGCGCGACGAATTTCCTCCCGGCTTGCCCCGGCTGCCCCGCGGCGGAGCTCGGCTGCCAGTTGTTGCCGCCGGTTGCCACCCATGCCGCCTAGTGATCGTCGCCCCGCCCTTCGCATTTCGCCGGCCACCGCCAACGTCATACACACGATCAGCACCAGTCCCAGCGCCGCCGCAGTCCTCACTGTCCGCCGCCAGAAGCTCACACCCGCCAGAGGCGCCTCGCCCAGCGCTGCCATCGCCTGCTCGCGGCAGGCACGCCCGGCGGGGGAATCGGCTCGGCCGGCCGTTGTCAGTTCCACAGCGGTCGCAAACCGCTCGGCGAGGTCGCGCTGGCCATCCACGACAGCTGCCGCCTCGATGCTCGTGACGCCCCTCAGCAGCGCCTGCAACACGCCGAAGATCGCCCCGGCGATGACCACAACCAGTGGCAGCCCGAAGTACCACGATGGCCCGGCCGATGTAACCAGCGCGCAAGCTTGCATCGCCGCCGACACAAGTCCGGCAGCGGCGGCCCACACGGCTGCAGACTCGCACACTCGCGCCAGCAGTAACCTGCGGGCAGCCTGTCTTGCTACAGATTGGATCGCATCGGCCACTGGAAGAATCCCATAAGGTCAAAGATCGGCCGGCGGCAGGGCATTCCCCTTTCGCCTTATCGAGTGTAACTCCGGGCAATTCCACAAAGAAGTCGATTTATCCGAAGACGCGCCTATCGCCGATAGGACCTAATACAAGGCAGCGCGCGCGGCCGGGCTGGCAACGTGCGGCTATACACTTTGACTGAATAGAGGCGCACACTTTCGTGACATTTCCTATAGGGCAACGATACGCGGAGACTACCGAGTCCTTCGGCACTATTGGGCGCCACATGTACCGGTTGCTTTTGGTGGGCGAAAAGGGCACAGTCCAAGAGGCCCGAAGAATGCTGACGGATTACTCAGTCGGAGATTTCGGCTTCGACGTTCGTTGGGCCGCCACCGTCGACGACATAACCGACAACCTCACTGGTGAGGACATCGACGTGGTTCTGGCGGACCTGGAGACTTCGGTGAAACCCGGTCCCGGGGCGATGTCGGAGCTGTTGGCCCACACGGGCGACCGTGCCGTGGTCATCCTTACGCGCGAGCACAACGGTGCCGCGATGACGGCGGTCGCACACGGGGCACAGGATGTGCTCATCTACGGGCAGTTCGACGCGGCCCGGCTGGCGTGGTCGCTTAGGCACGCGGCTTTGCGGCAGAGCCAACTGTCGGCCCACGCGCGTCAGAGCAACGAGTACCGCTCGAACCTTAGGGCGGTGGTCAGCCAAAGCAGTGAGTCTGTGGTCGTGTTGGACGGCGATGGAGTGGTCCGGTTCGCAAATCAGGCGGCGTGCGAACTGTTCGGGCGGGGATCGCATGAACTGATCGGCATGCCCTTTGAGTATCCCACTGAGTGCGGCCGGCTAGGGGAGATAACAATAACCAGGCCTAATGAGACGACAGCGACAGCGACCACACGAACGGCGATCGTCTCGTGGCACGGCGCGGAGGCGAAGCTGGTTACGCTCAACGACGTGACGGAGCTGCGGCGGAAGGACCTGCGCCTGCGCCAGGCGATCAACCTGGAGGCCGTCGGACGGGTGACGGCGGGCGTTGCGCACGACTTCAACAACAAGCTGACGGTCATCACGGGTTTCTCCAGGCTTGCCCTTGCGCAGGTGAGTGAAGGCCACCCCCTGGCTGAGTCCATACAGGAGATCGCGCGGGCGGCGAGCCAGGCTGCCAGGTTGGTCAACCAGTTGCTGTCACTTGGCAAGAAGCAGATGCACCCGACGACGGTGGATCTGGCGAGTCTTATCGAAGCGCTCAAGCCGTCGCTTGCGAGCCTTGTGGGCCCGGGCGTTGAGATATCTTACGACCTGGCGGACGATGTCGGCAGCGTGCACGTGGACCCGGTGCAGATGGAGGAGGCGATAACCAACCTTGCGACCAACGCCCGCGACGCGATGCCGGCGGGCGGGGAGCTTCGAATCGGCCTGGCGAATGTGGACCTACCTGCCAGCCACGCGTCGCAAAACCTGGATGCCTCGGCCGGTGCGCACGTGGTACTGTCGGTGACCGACACGGGGATCGGCATGGACGAGCAGACGCGCAAGCAGGTGTTCGAGCCGTTTTTCACGACCAAGCCATCCGGCAAGGGCACGGGACTGGGACTGGCGACGGTATATGCTTTCACGGTGCAGTCCGGCGGGCATGTGACGGTGGACAGCTCTCCCGGCGGGGGGACGAAGTTCTCAGTGTATCTGCCGCGAATCAGGCAGCAGGCCGAGCAGCCCGCACGAACGGACTTCAGCCCTGATCTGACGAAGGGCAGGGGCACGATACTGGTGGCTGAGGACGAGCAGCAGGTCAGGGACCTGCTGTGTCGTGTTCTGACGGCGTGCGGGTACACGGTGATCGACGCGGCGGACGGGTTCGAGGCCCTGGCCAAGAGCGAGGCGCACGAAGGCAAGATCGACCTGCTCATTACCGACATCGTGATGGCGGGGATGAACGGCCGAATGCTGGCCGGCAACCTCATACGGACCAGGCCCGAGACGAAGATGCTGTACATTTCAGGCTACACGGGCGGCATCGCCAACGCCGACGAGATCGCCGCTGAGGGGGCGGTGCTGCTGCCCAAGCCCTTCAGCCCGGATAGCCTTCTTGCTGCGGTGCGGCAGCGGTTAGAACAGGTGGAAGTCTAGGTGGGAGCGGGAGTTAGGTGCAGCCCGCCGCATAAGGTATACACCTTTTGGGCCCCTAAGGTAATTACCTTACAGTACCGTTTCTGGTGGGCTTTTTTTTGATCATAGATAGAATTGTCTTCTTCTCTGCCAAGAGTGTGGTAAACTAGCACGTTGTTCGGAGATCAGTATACCTAGGCCCATGGACGGACAAGCGTAGGAAGCGTCCCGTGGTTTGATTTGCGTAGCCACGGGGGCATCACATCAAGTCGCAGAGCAGGAAGGAGGTGTTCGACAGTCAAGGTTTTGCGTTGTCGCTCCGTCCGCCTGCTGAGCGGAGCAGTGCGCGGCAACTCGTGCGCAGCGGTCAGTTCCGCAGACGGACGCTGGGACCTCAGAGATGTCGGCTTCGCTCATTCACTTCCAACGCCGGCGCTCGTGAGGCAAAGTTGCAGGAAACTGACACAAGGAGACTAGCAATGAAGGCTAAGTTCAAGATTCTCGCAGTGGGCGTTGCTCTGGTGCTCTTCGCTTCGGCCGCTCAGGCTGTGGTGGTATGGCACGACCCGTACCTAAACTGGGATTTCATCAACATGACGGGCGTTCCGGTCAACGACCTGGATATTATTCTGGATAACTCGGCCTTTAATCTGAACGCCGGGAATCCGAATCAGGCATGGTCGCTGCCGTTCAACAACATCGTCAAGACAGTTGGTGATTTCGACGGCGATGGCGACCTGGACGCCAAGATAACGTACTCAGGCGCCGTCATTCAGCCCGGACAAACGGCTCACGGCGGGCTGTACATGCTCAATTCGGGGTTGGTCCTGGACGCCTACTGGACCAACAACGGCGTGAAGGTCGGGGCCTCAACGGCCATCACCTACGAGCAGACGCGAGTAGTGGGCGACCCTGAGCTGTACATGGAGTTGAACATCGCTCCGGGGTTCTTTGCCGATCCGTTGAATTCCGGGCACGAGCCCGGATGGACGGAGATTCGCACTTTCGTGAATATTCCCGCGGATCTGTTGAACCTGCCGGATATCAACAGCAGCCTGGACCTAAGTACGCTGGCGGCGTACGAGGTGACGCCGAAGCTCGGCGGCCCGCTCGGGCCTGACATCCTGCCGACGGACGTGATCTTCGCCAACAGCGACAGTTCGCCGACCGACATCTTCCTGGCGAACATAGATCCGGCGTTCTCCAACAACAACTACGAGGCCCTGCTGGTGGCGACGGTGCTTAATCAGCCGACAGTCATCGGGCAGTTCTGGAACCTCAACCCGCAGTCGCCTGAGCCGGCGAGCATGTTCCTGCTGGCTGTGGGCGGCGTGGCGCTGCTCAGGAGACGCAAGTAGAGGCCTGAACGGTGTACGACGCGCCGTTTTGAGGAGTGGGCGGCAGCTCCCGGCAAGGTGAGCTGCTGCCCCTTCAGGGGCAATTTGGCCGACTTCAATGCCCTGTTGGAGTCGGCACGGGGGAGTCTGTATAGACTGCCCGCCATTGTCGGTGAAGATTTCGGCGATGGTGCTGCTCCGGCTATCTGTCGAGAGCGACAAGGTCCAGATGTCCGCAGGTGTCGCATCGCCGGGCGAGAATCTTCTGACCGCGCACCAGCTTCAGAGGCCACTTTCCCCTGCAAGAGTCGATCTTGAAGAAATGTAGCCGGCCAAACGCCGTGATTCTCCCGTGGGAAAACTGCGACCCGCCGCACCAGGAGCACTTTGCGCATCCTGAATCGCCGTTGCAGGCATCGGCGGGCTGGGCAGTCTTGTCTTCGAAGGGCTGCGGCATTTCTGATTTATGCATGCTGTCACTCCCTATTTCTAGCGTCTGACGCCGACGCTATCAGCCGGTCGGCGTTTCCGTGGAAGATCGCGTCGATTCCATCCGGGTCGACGCCCACTTCGTCACATGCCTGCTTGATCGCCCGCAGCGCCTCGTACATGTAGAGGGTGTATTTGGCTTCGACATCCGGCGGCTCGCGGACCTTGTTGAAGTGCAGGTTAGCGCTTGTGTGATTGATGTAGCGTCGGCCGAGCCATTGGCGGCGGCCTCGCATGTAGAAGATGGGGTTATCGGTGCCGTAGAGGATTCGCTTGGGGCCCAGCAGCTTCAGCGCCAGGCGATGGACGGCGGGGTTGAGTACGGCTGAATTGTCGAAGCACAGGTTCGGGTCGTCGGCGAGTTGCGGCAGAGCCTCACGTGCGTGCGGTTCGGTGTAGCAGCGGCCGAAGTGCGCGATGACGAGTATGACGTTGGGGTAACGGCGACGGATTTCCCTGATCTGGCGGATGTTGTCCGGGTGGCCGAGCCGGTCGGCGTGGGGGACGTGGAGCGTGATCCACGCGCATCGGTCGTTCGCGACCTCCAGTGCGTGGTGGGGGAGGAAATCGAAGATGCCGGCCTCGATGTGCTTGTCACGCGTGTTGGGGTCTGGGCTGATCAGCGCGTAGTAGGGCTTCAGGCCTATCACGCCGGGTTTTGCGAGCTCGGCGGCGACGCGGTCGGCGGGCCATTGCGGCAGCAGCAGCGACAGGCTGTGCCATCCGCGCTTGCGGCACTCGCTGCGGACGTACTCGTTGTCGGCCAGGACGTCGTAGGACAGGTCGGGCGACGCCATCCCCACGTGCCTGACCTGCCGGTGTGGATAGACTATCGCATCGCAGCGGTCGGCGGTGTCGCCGGGCATTGGCTCGAAGACCTCGGCGGCCCAGTGCTGGCGGCGTCTTGCATCGGTCATCGGCTCCAGGCGGAGGGCGGGGTCATCGAGGTGCACGTGGGCGTCGATTATGCGGGGAGGCAGCCAGGGGTCGATGTGCTCTGCCCAGAAGGCGGCGTCTACATCGGTGTACTGCCAAATGTGATTGAGGGCAACGGGCTTCACGGTGGGTTCTCACTGGCTGCCGCCCGGTAGGGCGGCGAGATAGTTTTCGAACAGTCGGCGGCAAAGCGGGGCGTTCGGCCCGGGCGTAACGGTTCGGCCTGTCGGGGCGGCGCTTTCGGCTATCGCCGCGAGGTCGGCGCCGGTTTCGACCAGGCCGCGGGCGACAACGGCTGCGCCCAGCGCGCTCATTTCGCTTTCGGTGGTGCAGACCAGCGGCAAACCGGTCATATCGGCGACGATCTGCGGTGTTACCTCGCTGGCTGCGGCGCCGCCGGTCATGATGAGGCGTCTGATTTCCACGCCCCCGGCGGTGAAGAAGCCGATGTACCGCGTGAGCTCAGCGGCGAGTCCCTCGGTGACGGCCCGGAGGACGTGGGCGGGCCTGTGTGAAAGGGCGATTCCGGCCAGGCAGCCCTTGGTGTCGGCGGGCAGGCGCTCTCCGCCGCCTGCGGTAAGGGTTGGGCGGAACAGCAGGCCATCACTGCCGGGCGGGGCACTTTGCATGATTTCATCGAGCTGCGGGCCAGTTCTATCGGCCAGGCCCAGCAGCTCGGTCGCCCAGGTGAACGCCGAGCCCCCGTTGACCATCGACAGCATCTGCCCGAATAGCCCCTCGACCACGTGCGTGCAGACGAAGCCAGCGTCGATGACGGGCGGCATGAGGCGGTCGGTGGCGGCCAGGAGCACCCAAGCCGTGCCGGCGCCGAACATCACATCGCCGAGGTGGATGCTGCCGGAGCCGAGGGCCGCTGCATACTGGTCATGGATGGCGGCAGAAACCGGCACGCCGGCGGGCATCGCTGTTTTGCGGGCGACCTCGGGCAGCAGCCCGCCTGCGGGCGTACGGACGGAAAGGAGGTCCGGCAGTTGGTCGGCGTCCAGGCCAAGGCGGGCGAGCAGCTCGTCACTGGTCCTGCCCAGCTTGGGGCTGTAGAGCCAGGCGATGGACAGGCTGGTGGCGTCGTGTGCGGCCCGCCCTGAAAGGCGAGCGACAATGAGGTCACCGACGAAGCCGACGCGGTTGGGCGCGGCGAGCAGGTCGGGAGCCTGGTTGCGCAGGCGCAGTAGCTGGCCGAGCGAGAGGTTGCTCCGCGCGTGGCCGGTGTGTTGGATGAGCCAGTCCCGGCCGGGGTCGGCGTTGAATTTTTTATTATGCGGCCCGCCGCGCCCGTCGAGCCAGCTTATAACGGGCCCGATGGGTTTTCCGTCACCGCCGATAATCTGCATGGCGCCGCCCTGTGCGGACACGCCGATTGCCTGCACGGATGCACTCTGCTTTTTGCCGCCCAGTGTCTTCAATGCGGCCAGCGTGGCTGACCAAATCTCCTCGATGTCCTGCTCGACGGCGCCGTCTGCGGCGTGTACGATCCCCACAGGTGCGGAGCTTGAGGCGACGAGTCGGCCGCGGTCGTTGACAAGCACCGCCTTGATGTTCGTCGTCCCTAGGTCCAGGCCGCAGTACATTTCCTACACCTCAACGTAGTCCGCGCCCAGCAGCCTGGCGGCGAGTTTTAATCGATCTCTTGCGTCGCCGAAGCAGACGGCGTTGTGGTGCGGGCCGCCGGCCTTGGCATAGTCGGTGAGGAAATCCCGGATATTTCCGGCATCGTAAGTGAGCTTGAAGTGCGGCACGTCGAACTGTTCGAGCGGCCCCCAGTCGGGCACGGTCATTCTGGAGGCGATCAGCCGCCATCGACAGCCGGCTCCGAGCGTCAGCGAGCAAAGGGTGGCCGGCCCGGGCTGGAAGCAGGTGACAAGCTCCAGTTGCCGTCCGCGCGTGGGGGTTATCGGAAACGCCCGCCCGACGAGACGGATTTTCCGATCGGTTCGGGCCATGGCAACGTTGGCCTCGCCCATGTGGCTCATGAATACGCCGTTTCCTGCGTAGTCGATGGTGAACATTTCGCTGAAGCCGGCGGGCGGGTTGAGCGCGGCGAGAAAGGCCGTCCCGGCGGCGGCTATGATGTCGCCCTCGCCGCCGAAGCCCACGCCGTCCGCCATCAGGCGGCTCATGGCCACGAAGGGGACGGTTTCGGTGTTTTCATCGTCGCCGAAGGCCAGGAACTGATACGACAAAGCATCCAGACGATAATCCTTGACCATTGCTCGCAGGGCGAGCTCCGACCGCGCCGTTAGGTCTAGGTCCTGGTCGGTTATATCGCCGGCGACGTTGTAGCTGTCGCGATAGGCGGCCACCAGCTCGGCAGCGGCGTCTTCGGCGGCATCTGCGGCCAGCCGGTTATACTCAGCCACAGTCAGATGTACGGACTGACAGCCCAGCGAGGCCGTCATTTGCGTTGTGTCGACGGCGAAGTCTCCCATGCCGGGGAACGGATAGCCCAGCAGCCCGACCCGCATTGATCGCAGCTTTCGCGCGGCGGCTGCGGCGGCGAAAAAGTCAGCCAGCGGGCCCAGCGCATCGTCATCGCACAGGTGGCTGGTGAAGTATTCGAACTTCACGCCGCTGCGGCTGAGCACGTTGCAGAGGTCCTGCGTGCCGTGGACGCCGTGGTTGTCGATCATCGCCGCTGAGGTGAACTTGCTGTCGACGGCGAAGAGTTCCTGCGTGTTCCATACGCATATCGGCAGATGAGTCCGGGAGAGGGCAGGCAGGGCGAGCTGGCTTGGCGAGTAGGTGAGCATAATCACCACCAGCGCGTCGGCGCCGTGGGATTCCAGCGAGGCTACCTGCGCTTCGATATCGTCGCGGGCGAACACCGCCCGGTCGAACACCACATCGGCTATGTTGGCCAGTGAAGGCAGGACCTGCTCGCGGAGCCAATTCTCGCGCTGTCGGCGAAGATCCGGCACGAGCGTTTCATAAAGCTCCAGCGTCAACGCCAGCACGCCCACTTTCGGGCGCGGGAGTGTTTGATCTGCCATGGCTAATCCTCTAATTGAAGCGGTGGCGTGCAGCCCTAGAACTCGTTGAAAACCTTGACGACTTTGCCTGTCTTTATGGACTCTCTGGCGGCGGCGCCGACGGCGACGGACTTCGCCCCGTCGACGACGCCGGGGGATGGGTCCAGGTCGTTATCGAAGCAATCCTGGAAGTGCCGCATGTATCGGATCACCGTCGCGCCGTGTCCGTACGCGCTAAGGTCTCTCTCCGGTTCGAAGGTCGTGATCTGCGGCTTTTTCTCCTTCCATTTGTCCAGGATCACCCGAAGTTCCCCCGGCTCGTTGTCGGTGAACTCTGCCTGCAAACTGCCCTTCTTGCCGAACAGGCCGAACTGCATCATCGGCGTCGGCGGGTGGACTATGCCGTAAAGCCCGCTCACCCGCCCTATCGCGCCGCTCTTGAAATGCACGTTCAGGAAGAAGTTGTCGTCGATCGGGTAGCTTGCCGTCATGCCGCCCTTGTTGGAGAATGCCTGCACCCGGTCGATATCGCCGCCGAATGCGCGGATGACGTCGATGGAGTGCACGCAGCCGCCGTACATGAAGTCCTGGGGCGCGGTCAGTCGCCAGGGGGTGAAATCGAAGATCGGCCTCATGTCGTGCAGGTAGAAGCTCTCCAGGGCGATCAGCTCGCCGAGCTCGCCATCGTCGAAGAGCTTCTTGGCGGCGAGGAACTGGCGGTCGAACCGCATGGTCTGGCCGACCAGAAACTTCACGCCCTTCTTGCGGACGAGCTTCACCAGCTTCTTGGCGTCGTCGAGCCTGGTGACCATCGGCTTTGTGCATACCACGTGCTTGCCCGCCTCCAGCGCCGCCGCCGCGTGCTCGGCGTGCAGATGGTCCGGCGAGAACACGCACACCACGTCCACGTCGTCGCGCCCGACAAGCTGGCGGAAGTCGGTCGTGCCGAACGGCACGTTGAACTTCACCATGCAGTCGTCGACCGTCTGCTGCGGCAGCGAGCAGATCGCCGTGATCTTGTATCGCAGATCATCCACGTCGTTGAGCATCACGAAGGTGGAGGCCATGTTGTTCAGGCCCATGCCGATTATGCCGAGTCTGATGGGGTCTTTCGCCATTTCTTGCCGTCCTTTCCGAAGCGGCGGCGGGTGAGGTGACAGCCGCCGGTGGTCTGCTGAAGCTTGCAGGGACAACGATAAGGCCGGGGCGGCGAGTCTGTCAAGTTGTCTGTGCCGCGACAGATGTATTACAATGCCGGCCGCTTTGAAAGCACCCGCGATGACACCGCACGAGAGATTTCTGGCGAGCATGCGCTACCAGCCGACCGACAGGCCGGTGCTGGCGGAGCTGGGGGCGTGGGATTCCACCGTCACTGCCTGGAGCCGCCAGTCCGGTCAAGACGCCGCCGCAGTGATGGCCTGGCAGGACGACTGCGACCAGCGGGTGCGGGCCTGCCCGGACTTCGGTTTCATCCCCGCCTTCGAAGAAGAGACCATCGCTGAAGACGCCGAGACGTTCACCATCCGGGACAAGATGGGCCTGGCGTACCGGCAGTTCAAAGATGCGCCCGACCGGTCGATGCCCGAGTATGTGGACTTCCCCGTGCACACGCGGGCGGACTGGGAGCAGATCAAGAAGCGCCTGGACCCGGCCGACCCCGCCCGCTACCCGGCCGACTGGGACCAGTGCGTCACCCGCTGGCGGCGGGAGGAGCCGATACTCTACGCCTACGGGCTGGTGATGAACTATTACGGGGGGCCGAGCCTGTTCGGCTTCTGCAGGATGCTGCTTGGCCCCCAGCGGCTGCTATACGCCGTGCACGACGAGCCGGATCTCGTCGAGGACATGATGGAGTTCTCCACGGTGTTCTCGATAGCCATGCTCCGCCGGGCCCTCGCCGAAGCCCCCCTCAGCTACGTGCAGCTATGGGAAGACATGTGCTACAACACAGGCCCGCTCATCTCCCCGGAGATGTTCAAGCGGTGGATGGTCCCGCGATACCGGCGGATAACGGATGTGATACGCGCAGCCGGGGTGGACGTGATCTTCGTCGACAGCGACGGCGACGTCTCCAAGCTCGTGCCGCTGTGGCTGGCTGGCGGCGTTAATGGCGTCCTGCCGATGGAGCAGGCGGCCGGGAATGACCTGCGTGCGTACCGGCGCGAGTACGGCCGGGACCTGCTGATGCTAGGCGGCATCGACAAACGCGCCCTGATCGCGGGCAAGGACGCCATCGACCGCGAGCTGGCTGACAAGCTCCCCCTGGCCTTCGATGGCGGCTACATCCCCACCGTCGACCACTGGACCCCGCCCGACGTCTCCTACGAAAACTTCATGTACTACTGGCGGCGGAAGAAGGAGTTGTTGGAGGCTTAGAGATTGCGGTAGCATATCAGCGGGAGAAGGCATGTTTGCAAGAGTACTTGAAACGGTTCTGAAGCTTCAGCTTCGCTTTCTACTTGTGTTAAGCGTGGCGGTCGGATGTCTCCTGTTCTTGCCGGATGACGTTGCGGAGAAAATGGCCCTTCGGCAATTCCGCGAGCAATATCGGACATATATTGGCCCAAGCTTCCTGCTCGTTGCTTCATTGCTTATTGTCCAAGCAGCGTTTCATGTATTGCAAACGTTACGTGACAAGATACGACGGGCGCGGGCCAAGAAGGTCCGCGAAATGGCGCTCGAATCCCTGACACCGGAAGAGCAAGGCTACCTGGCGGCTTTAGTGGTCGACAGTAAGAATACCATATACGTGAACATCGGTGACGGCGTTGCGGGAGGCTTGGAAGCGAAGGGCATTCTCTACAGATCTACCAACATGTTCGACCCCTTGGAAGGTATTCCCCACAATCTGCAACCGTGGGCTAGGAAGACCTTAACAGAAAGGCCCGATCTCCTCGATAAGGCGTCCGGCAGGCCAGTGCCGCCTGGAGAACGGTAGGCTTGTAGGGCGGGGCTACTGCCCCGGGGGGAGGGTGTTTTCTTCGTGGTCAGGCGTTTGAACTAATATCTCCGTGCCCTTCGTGGTAAGTCTTCTTGAATCACCCCCTTTGTGTCCTCTGTGTTCTTTGTGCCCTTCGTGGTAAGTCTCTATCCGTCCCCCAGCCTCGCTACTCCTTCACAATCCACGCCAGTTGGATTTGATCTTTCGGCACCAATGTCACAACGGGCGTCTCGGCCGCCGAAGCCCCGGGGAGAGTTATCTTCGGCTCGCCTATCGCAAGGTAAGGCCTGAGCGTATCTGACAGTTCATCGATCAGCCGGCGGTCCATCGGAATGTGCGCCAGCCCCTCAATCCTCACGCCCCCTGCTGTTATGATTACGCAATCTACCTTCTTCTTTGGGATATTGGGCATTGCGTCCATCGTAAAATCCTCTTTCGCGCTCGGGCCTGTTCGCAGACAAGCCCACATTATGTTGGCCGGCTAGGCTGCTCGGCCCGCCAGTAGGTATTGCTTGCCTCACCGCATGCCAGGCGCCGCCCAAGATTGTATCGCCGCACGCTCGTTCGGCAACCGGTTCTCCGCCAGCGCTACGACTGCTGCCTGCAGTATTCGTCGAACACCTCCAGCATGTAGTCGTAGTTTTCCAGCGGCATGCCGGGGAAGATCGTGTTGGAAGTGGAGAAGATCAGTCCCCCGCCGGGCGCGGCGTTTTCCAGGCAGTACAGCACCGAGCGGCGGATCGCCTCCCGCGGGCCATTTTGCAGCAGATCGCACTGCACGTTGCCCATCAGCGCCATCCGCCCGTGCGTGCGGCGTTTCACCTCGGCGATGTCCATGCCCGCCATCGGGTCGATGCTGTGCAGGCAGGCCGCACCCAGCGAGAGGTACTCATCCAGCACGCTCGTCAGGTCGCCGTCGCTGTGGACCATCGGAATCACCCCGCGGCTGGCGATGTGCTGCACCTCGCGGCGGAGGTACGGGGTGATAAGTTCGGCGAATTGCGGCGGCGAGATGAACGGCCCGGCGTTATAGGCGACATCGTCGACGAGGAGCACAAAGTCGGCCCCGGCGTCGGCGATGGCGTCGATATCGCGTTCGGCCTTTTGCACGAGCTCCTCGGCGTGGTCGTGCAACTTGGCGGGGTTCTCAGCGAGGTCCACGGCGAACTGCATCCAGTCGCAGTCAACGGAAATGTGGTCGATCGACCAGATGTTCGGCCCGTGCATCGCGCCGACCATGATCTCATCGCCGAACTCTTGTTTGGCGGCCGCCACCGCGTCGGCGTCGCACCAGGGGTTCCACACAGCCAGGGCGTCCCAGCGGTAGCGGTCGACGATAAGCCGATAGATGGGCATGCAGTCGGCCAGCAATTCTTTTCGCCGGCGCGGGGAGGTCTTGCTGTAGTCGGTGAGGTCGGGGAAATCCCGGCCGAACGCCTCGAGGACGGGTGCGAACAGGCTGACCCAGTGCGGCGGGCGGTCGGGCTGCTCGAACCGCAATGCCTTGAGCATTCGCTGTTTGCCGGTCATCTGATCTCTATGTGCCTCGGGGCTTGTCATTCGCGCGGGCCCGAAGGCGCTATCATCGCCCAGTTGGCGGCCGGCGGCAAGTGTGGGCCAATCGCGAATGTTCGCCTTGGCCGGAGCCTCGAGGTAAGCTATCATACTCCGTCGCAATCCGGACGAATCGCACCCCGAAAGAAGATCAGGCATTGCCTGTCGGAGCGTAAGAACATGGAACTGCCCCGCCGCAAAGGCGACGAGCTGCTCAAGGGCGGCGAGATGACGGACATCCGCCGCCGCCTTCGCCGCATCGCAGCCGCGAGCGACGTGTCGACGGTGATCGCATGCGCGTTTGACCACCGCACGCGGATGCTGCCTTTCATCGTGGCTGACATGCGGATGGTCCCTGCCGGGGTGCGGGCGATAGGCTCGGAGATGGTCGAGGCGGGCCTGACCAAGACGCGGATCGTGCTGAAGCAGTGGAACAGGCACTTCCGCCCCTCGCAGATGCAGCTTGACGGGCGGCTGCCGGACATCTTCATGATCTCGGCCATGCAGCTTCACTGGGCAAGCTGCCGCGAGATGCTGCGGGACGTGTGCCTGATAGAGCCAACCCGCCGCCCCTTGGTGATTGTCGGCGGGCCGAAGGCGATATACGAGCCGTGGGACGTGTTTTCGCCGGACCCGGCCGATCCGTTCACGGCCGACGTAGCCGTGACGGGCGAGGCGTACGTGCTGCTGAGGATGCTGGAGGTCGTGCTGTCGGGCAGGTCGCAGGGCGAGAGCGTCCGCAGCGCGTTTCTGCGGGCGCGGGACGGCGGGATGCTGGATGAGGTCCTGGGGCTGGTTTACGCCCGCGGCGATGGGCCCGTTCCCGAGGAACTGATAGACACCGGCATTCAGCGGCTGCTGGGCGACCTGGACGAGCAGGCCGGCCCGGTGTCGGGCTTCGGCATGCTGGAAGCGCCAAGCCGTAAGGCCACGCTGGCCTCACAGCCGCTGCCTGCAAGCAAGATCCACTGGCGAAGCCCGATTGGCTCGTTGGTGATGACGCTGGGTTGCAAGTTCCGCTGCCAGTACTGCCCGATACCGGCGTACAACCAGCGGCAGTACCGCCTCAAAAGCGGCGAGCGCATAGCTGAGGAGATATGGGACCTGTACCAGACGTACGGCATACGGAACTACTTCGGCGCCGACGACAACTTCTTCAACGACCACGAGCGGACGCTGTCGATCGCCGAGACACTGGCCAGTTCCCAGGTGGGAGGCGTTGCGCTGCGGCGCCGAGCCCGAATCGGCACGGAAGTGACGGTTCACGACACGCTGAAGATGGCCGAGCACCTGCCGCTGATTCGCAAGGCGGGCATTCGGGCGCTGTGGATCGGCGTGGAAGACATGTCCGGCGCGCTGGTCCGCAAGGGGCAAGACGCCGAAGATACGTCGGAGGCGTTCAGGTTGCTTCGCCGGCTCGGCATATGCCCCATGCCGATGATGATGCACCACGACGGGCAGAAGCTGATCACGCGGGGCGATGAGTCGGGTCTGCTGAACCAGATACACCTTCTGCGCGAGGCCGGCGCGGGAACGGTCCAGGTCCTCATGATCACGCCGTCGCCCGGCTCGAAGATATTCGACGAGACGCACACATCGGGGATGGTCTACGAGAGCGTGGGCAACAAGCGTGTGGAAGAATACCTTATCGACGGCAACTACGTGATTGCCTCCCACGACCCCCAGCCGTGGCGCAAGCAACTGAACATCCTGGCGGGGTACGTGTTCTTCTACAACCCGATCGCCCTGCTGTTCAAGCTGCTTAGCACGAACACGCGGCTGAAAAGCGCCCACATCGGTTTTCAGCTATTCGGCATGTGGGGGCTGCTTTACACGATCCGGCGGACATTCACCTGGCCGCTCCGGCTGATGTTCTGCCCGATCAAGCGAAGGACGGCCCCGCCGACCAGCCACATACCGATGCGAAGCCCCGCCGGCGGCAGGGCCGGCCACGCCATACCGGGCACGCCCGGGCCTAAGGGTGAGCCGGGGCAGTTAGAGACGGTTGCGGCGGCTTCGGGCGGCGCCGGCGACTAGTCGGTCTTGCCGACTTTGAGCTTTCGCTCCTTCACCATGCAATAGAGCACGGGCACCACGAAGATGCTCACCAGAACCACCAGCATTCCGCCGAACGACGGTATCGCCATCGGCACCATCACATCGCTTCCTCTGCCGACGGACGTCAGCACGGGGATAAGAGCCAGGATTGTCGTGGCGGAGGTCATCAGGCAGGGGCGGACGCGGCGATGGGCGGCGGTGACGGTGGCCTGGCGGATTTCATCGACGGACCTGGGCGACTGGCGGCGAAAGACCTGGTCGAGGTAGGTCGACTGGATGACGCCGTTGTCGGAGGCGATTCCGAAAAGCGCCAAAAAGCCCACCCACACCGCCACGGACAGGTTGATCTGGTGCACCTGGAACAGCTCGCGCATGTCCACGCCGAACATCGAGAAGTCCAGGAACCAGGGCCGGCCGTAAAGCCAGATCAGCCAGAACCCGCCTGCCCAGGCGACGAATATTCCCGAGAACACAAGCAGCGTGGTCACCACGGATCTGAACTGAAAGTAGATGATCATAAAGATCGCAAAAAGTGCCAGGGGCAGAATGAGGGCCAGTTTCTTCTGAGCGCGGAGCTGGTTCTCGTAGTTCCCTGTGAAGCTGTAGCTGACCCCCGGCGGGATGATAAGCTCATTGTCTTCGATCTTGGACTGTAGGTAACGCTTGCACTCCTCGACGACATCAACTTCAGCGTAGCCCGGTTGCTTGTCGAACACGACGTAGCCGACCCTGAAGGTGTCCTCGCTCTTTATCACCTGCGGGCCGCGGACGAAGAGGATTTCAGCCAGCTGGGCAAGCGGAATTTGCGTGCCGTCGTACGTAGGCACCAGCACCCGCCCGAGCTGCTCGATGCTGTCGCGCAGGCTTCGCTGGTATCGCACGCGGACGGGAAATCGCCGCCTGCCTTCGACGGTGGTGGTGATCTTCCTGCCGCCGATGGCGATCTCGACGACGTCCTGGAAATCGGCGATGGTCACCTTGTATCGCGACAGGGCTTCTGGGTTCGGATGGATCTCCAGGTAGGGCTTGCCCACTATCCGATCTGCCACGACGGTCGAAGGCTTAACGGACGGCACTTCCTTCAGCAGCCGCTCTATCTCCATGCCGACCTGTTCGATCGACTCCAGTGAGTCGCCCTTGATTTTAACGCCCATCGGCGCCCGTATGCCGCTTTGCATCATTATCATGCGTGTGATTATGGGCTGGAGCTTCGGTGCCGATGTGGTCGCGCGCGTCTCACCCGCTTTGACGATTTCATCCCAGATGTCGTCCGGAGATTTGATGTGCTGCCGCCACTGGCGATAGGGTCTGCCTTTGGGGTCGGGGATGAGTTGGCCTCCCTCGTCGCGGGCGAACCGCCCTGTGCTGTCGTTGAAGCGGAATTTCATCCGCCGGCCGTTCTTGTCCGTGGCGTACTCGGGCTTGTAGTTGATGACGGTTTCGATCATCGAGATCGGCGCCGGATCCAGCGAAGTTTCGGCCCGGCCTATCTTGCCGACGACGGATTCGATTTCCGGAATCGCCTGGAATGCGATGTCCTGGTAGGCGAGGATGTCCAGGCATTCGCCGATCGACGCGTGGACCATCGTCGTGGGCATGAACAGGAATGAGCCCTCGTCCAGCGGCGGCATGAATTCCTTGCCAAGGCCGGGCATCTTTTTCTCGGCGCCCATCCAGAACGTCGTCGAACGCGTCGTCTGGGGTTTTATGCCGACAACCTTCCCTGCCGCTGGAACGAAAGAGAACGCCCTGTCAAAGCCCAGCCAGATCGTCGCCCCGCCTATAACGATGAGCACGGGCATCGAAAGGAACAGCATCTTGTGTCGCAGGCACCAACGCAGAATCGGGCAGTAGACTCTTCGGAACAGCTCGAAGAAGCTCAGCAGCGCCCCTGCCAGCCCGCCGACGAAGACGAAGTTTCGAATGAAGCCTCGCTGCGGGCCGAGCGGCTCCCACTGCTTGGTCAGCAGCACGCCGACCAGCAGAACCACGATGCAGGTGGCTGCGATGGGGGCGAGTTTTTCCAGCCGCGGCGGAATTCGCCCGGCAAACAGGGCGTGAAAAGCGAACAACAAGACGGTCAGTCCCGAAGCGACTATGAGCAGTGAGCCTGCCGCCACGCCGTAGACTGTCAGCGCCGCCGCGCCGGCGGCGAGCAGCCCCAGCAGCACGCTCCGCAGCTTTCTGCCGGATATACGCCCGCAGAAAAGCACGTGCGCCGCAGGAGGGATGACCAGTATGGCCACTGCTATCGACGCCAATAGAGCGAACGTTTTGGTGTAGGCGAGGGGCTTGAACATCTTGCCTTCCGCTCCGCTCATGGCGAATACCGGCAGGAAGCTTATGACCGTCGTCGCCACGGCTGTCATTACCGCCCCGCCCACCTCGCTTGCCGCCCTGTGGATAACAGCCGCCGGCTGCTCACCGGCATCTGCCTGCGCCAGATGGCGCAGCGTGTTCTCGCAGATTACGATGCCCATATCCACGATGGTGCCGATTGCTATGACGATGCCCGAAAGGGCGACGATATTTGCGTCCACGCCGAAAAGCTTCATGCCGATGAAACACAGCAGCACCGCAAGAGGCAGCATTCCGCCGATCAGCAAGCTGGACCGCAGGTGCAGCATCATGACTATGACGACGACCGCGGTGATGAGAATTTCCAGACTGATCGCGTCGTTGAGCGTACCGAGAGTCTCGTAGATCAGGCCGGTGCGGTCGTAGAACGGCACGACGGTCACCTTGCTGATAGTCACCCAGTCAGGCCAGGCGTCCACGACGCTTACGCCCTCTGGCGGGGGGTCGTGGGGATTGGCGTCGATGTGGGTGAGCCAGGCCGTGCGGTTCACCTTCGGGCCTGCAAACGCCTCAAAGCCCCGTTCCTCGGCGAAGCGGACGGCCTCTTCCCGGGCGTCGGGATGTATCTCCACGCGCGGCGTGGACCGCAGATATTTCAGCCATTCCGCCTGGTTGAGCTCGCCGTCGACGAACGCCTCGAACCCGCGGTGTTCGGCGAAACGGACGACTTCTTCCCGGCTGACCTTGGTGAAGTCGATGACGGCCTTGGATGGACGCGACTCCTCCGTATCGGCAATCACCTTCTTCACGCTGTCTATTGTCGCCAGCGGGTTGGCCCCGTAGCGGGCGACTACCACCCCGCCGACTGCCTCGGCGCCTTCCTTGTTCAGCGCGCCGCGCCGCATCGCCGGCCCCAGCGTAACCGTGGCTACGTGCTTTATCAAAACGGGGACATTTTCATGAACCGCAACGACACTGTTCTCGATGTCAGTGACATTGCGAATGAAGCCGACGCTGCGGACAAAATACTCCGTACGATTCAGCTCGAGCACCTTCGCACCGACGTCGATGTTGGACGCCTTGACCGCTTTGAACACGTCCGTCAGCGTCACTCCGTACGCACGCATCGCGTCGGGGTCCGCATCCACCTGGTACTCGCGGACGTACCCGCCGACCGAGGCGACCTCAGCCACTCCCTCGGCCGAGAGTAGCTGGAAGCGCGTATCCCAGTCCTGGATCGAGCGCAGCTCCTCCAGGTCCCATCCGCCCGCGGGCCTGCCGTGGGGGTCGCGTCCCTCGAGGGTGTACCAGAAGACCTGGCCCAGGGGCGTGGCCTCCGGGCCCATTGCGGGCTGGACGCCATCGGGCAGGGCGCCCGCAGGAAGGCTGTTGAGTTTCTCATTCACGCGAGCGCGGGCCCAGTAGAAATCCACGCCGTCGTCGAAGATGACGTAGATAATCGAAAAGCCGAACATCGACAGCCCGCGAATCGTCCTGACGCCCTTGATGCCCTGCAATGCCGACATCAGAGGGTATGTGATCTGGTCCTCGACGTCCTTGGGCGTTCGCCCCATCCATTCGGTATAGACGATCTGCTGATTCTCGCCGGTGTCGGGAATCGCATCGACCGGCACCGGATAGCGCATCACGCCGCCGAACTGCCAGTTGAACGGCGCGAACAGCACACCCGCCGCCACGACCGCCAGAACGCACAGCGCCACCACGAGCTTATTCAGCAGGCAGAATCGAATGATCCTACCGACCCACGACCGCTGCTCCGGCGTCTGCTCGAAGGGCGAGAGGTCATTCATTTGCATCTCCGTCGTCACTGGCGCCGAACAGCACCTCCGTTACCTCGCCGCAGGTCGGCATGGCTGCACCGAAATAAGGGTTGCGCGTCTCCTGGTCGGCCTGCACCCAATTCGCCCCGCGCCCGTCGAACGCCATCGGGCAGTGGAATACATACAATGTTTCACCTGGCGCTCCCAGTCGCCTCAGGATTTCTATAAGCTGCTGGGACACGGAGGCGAAACTTTCTCGGGCGAGAGAGATAAAACCGGCCTTGCTAATGTCCGTAAAAAGCGACATCAGCGTGGGAGACGACTCCATCCAGGCCATGTGGGCTTCGCCTGTAAGCAACTTCATATCGACTGCATTCATGGCCTCCACGCCCTGCCGGCTCGCCGAGGCGACCAGAGCAGCATCGTCGTCGAACAGCGCTTCGTGCACCAGAAGATAGCTGGCGACTACCAGTTGCAACTGCCGGCGAAACTCCTCGCTCAGCGGTGAGCCCGCGCTATTTCCGGTCAAAATACCGAGCTTGGATGCCATCGATGCGATGTGCTCGTTCATAAGCTCGGCCACGCGTTTTGCCTGATCCAAAGTGTGGGCGGCTTCGCCGTCGACGGCGTCATTGCCCAGGAGCATGTCGTACTCTTTCCACAGCAGCTGCGCCCGGCCTGTGAGGGCATCTTTTCGCACGGCCCGGACCTTCTCACCCAGTGTGCCGAAGGCAAGCGCCGCCTCGTCCAGACTGCCCGAATGCACCGCCTCGTTGACGTCCTCGGCGGTGGCCATGACCGCGCTCAACTGAAGCCTTGTCTCCGCTGATAGTTGCACCTGCCCTGCGTCGGCCGGTTGCTGCGTGCCGTCGGCATGTTCCCCGCGTGCCTGGTGCGCGCCTCCCCCGCCGGCTGCGCCGCCTTCGGGCGTCATCATCGCCGGGCGGGCCTGAATCTGAAGCTCAGCGTCTATCTTGAAGTTGCCCCGGGTGACCACGCGCTCGCCCTCATTCAGGCCGCGACGGACGATGTAGTAGTCGCCTGCGCGCGGGCCCAGCACCACTTCCCTGCCTTCGAAGGCCGCACCGCTCCGGGCAAGAACAACTGACGCCGGGAAGATTGATTCCAGCAGAAGGCGGTTCAGCCGAGTCCGGTCGTATTCGGGCAGGTCGTCCGGGCCTCGAGCGATAAGGCCCGTCGCTTCCCCGCCGAGCGCCACACCTCGCCAGGTGGACTCATCGTACAGCTCGCCGCCGCGAAGCATTTCGTTGATCTCGCGGACAAACTGATTCTGCAGGGGCCCATCCGGCATGTCGTCCGCCCCGACTGCCAGCAGTTTTTCGCGCAGGTCCACGCTGAGCAGCCCCAGCAGACGAGCCATAGGCCCCGCTGCAGCGTCCGACAGCGCAGCGTCCCGGACGGCAGCCAGCAGCTTGCCCCAGTCATACACGCCGCGCGTGGTCAGCAGAGACGGATCGACTTGCACGTATACGATCGCCCGCGAGCCTGCTGACCTGCCTCCGGTGATCAGCGCCGCGGTGACAGGAATGACCAGCGGCTTTTCCACCTGAGCGAGGTCAACGCTGACATAGCCCAGCGACTCTGTGGGCACCAGAGGCATCTGGCAGATGCTGCACTCGCCGGCGGAGTCCCTGACCACGTCGGGGTGCATGGGACATATCCACTTGCCGGCGAGCGACTTATCCATCACCATGCCGCCTGAAGCCACCTCCGCCTCGGCGACCGCACGGACGAACATTCCGGGCTTGAGTTTCATTTCAGGATTGGCGGCGTTGACGCGGATCTTGACCGTCCTGGTCGCCTCGGTGAGCACCGGGTCGATGAAGGCAATCGTGCCGTCGAACTCCTCGCCCGGGTACGCCTCGGTCGTCAGTTTCACCTTTTGACCGAACCGAAGCCACTGCAGGTCCGACTCGTACGCATCCAGCCTGACCCACACCCGCGACAGGTCGGCTATGGTGTATATTCGCGTGCCGGTCTGGACGTACATCCCCTGCTGGGCGTTCTTGTGGATGACAATGCCGCCGATCGGTGCATAGATCGTTATGTGGTCGCTCACCTCGCCCCGCCGCTCGATGTCGGCGATCTGCTCGGGCTTCAGGCCCCACAGGCGGAGCTTCTCACGGGCGGCCTGGACGGTGTCCTCGGTCATCTGGCGAACGATGCCGATGTCGCTGTCCTCCAGCCCCCTGACAGCCTGCAATGCCTGCAGCAGCTCCTCCTGGGCGCTCAGCAGATCGGGGCTGTATAGCTCTACCATGTGGTCGCCTTCGGCGACCGGCACGCCGGTGTAGTCCACATACAGGCGGTCCAGCCGGCCCGGCACCCAGGCGGTGATGTATTTCAGAAGGCTTTCGTCGTAGTCGATTTTCCCGGTCATCGGCACCCGGGCCTCGACAAACTTCCGCTCGACCGGGGACGTTTCGATGGCCATTAGCCCGCGGGCGCTTTCGCTGACGGTCAGTTCGCGGAGGCTTCCCGACTCGCTCTTCTGCGTGTCACGCGGAACCAGCGGCATGTCGCAGATGGGACACCGGCCGGGACCGGGAAGCTGAATCCACGGGTGCATTGAGCAGGTCCACCACTGCACGCCCGGCTCGGCCGTCGCCTGCTGCCGCCCGCCGGCGCTGAAAATTCCGACCGCCAGCCCGCCTACTATCAGTGCTGCCGCAACCGCCACCAGCAGCACCCATATCTTCACGCCGGCGCTGAGGCGCCGTTGGATGCCTTCCATCGGCTCGCTCATTATTTTCTTCTCGATTCCCTGACGCCCGAAATCATCAGAACACAATAAAGACTATGGTCGCATGGATGCACCCCGCCACAAGCGCGCATACGCCGACAGCCTTGTGGACGCCCAGCACGGTGCGGGTGTTCAGTTTCTTTGCGCGACGCAGAAAGCCCAGCGCCACGGCCGCGGCGACCAGCACCAGCGTGGTTATCCCGGCCGGCTCGATTAGCTCCCTGAGCTTCGGCTTCACGTCCAGCACGCCGCCTCCGGAATCTTCGCCGAACACCTGCGTGCAGACCGCCAGGATCAACGCCGCTGCAGCGATTACTGCCAAATTCAGCAAATCTCGGTTGATGCGGGTCCTTGCTCTTGCTGTGTTCATTGCTTGCCCTTTCGCAGCTTGGCACGTCTATACTAATTATTAGCGCCTTGATGGGTTTGACGGTCCGATGCTTGAGGAATATCTCTGCCGACGAGCATCTCCAGCTCGGCCAAGCGCTGCAGCCGGCTTGTCAGCGCCCGCTCGTACGCCAGGTCGAACTCCAGCAGAATCCGTTGAGCGTCGATCAGGTCCAGGAACGACCCCCTGCCCGTCCGAAACGCTGCTTCCGTCGCCTTTATCGACTCCTCGGCCTTCGGCAGCAGCGTATCGCGGTACAGGTCCATCTTCCGCTCGGCGTCATGAAAGTGAAACAGCGCCAATTGCAGCGCTGTGTTGAGCGCGTTCAGGCGGTCGTTCTTGGCGTATACCGTCTGCCAGTGGCTGTACCGCGCCTCGCGCACGCCGGCCGCCAGCTTGTCCTGCCAGATCGGCACGTTCACCGACACCATCCCGACGACCGCGTCTTTGCCGTCGTCGCTGGGATGTCGCCCGCCCGTCGAAGCATTCGTATCTATGTAGTTCACGCCCACCGTCATGTCCGGGAAGTAGTCCTTCCGCGCCAGGTCGATGCGGTAGCTGCTGCCGGCGATTTCCGCGTCCATCGCCTTCAGCTCCGGGTTGAACTCGGCCAGCCAGGCGACAAGCTGCTCATCTGTGAACTCCCGCTCGTCCTGTTGGACCTTTGTCGGCTGCGGCAGTGGGGCCGTCGGCGGGCGATTCAGCGCCGAATTGAGTCTGGCGACGACCGGCTCACGCATCGCCTCCAGCGACCTCAGGCGATCCTCGAGCTTGCCCGCCTCGACCTGTGCGCGGATCACGTCGGGATGGGAGCCCTCAGCCACCTTGTAGCGCGTGCGGACGACACTCTCGAAGTGCGTCAGCAAATCGCGGTTCTCTTTGACGATCTGGATGGCCCGGCCGAGGTAGTAATACTCGTAGTAGGCGTCCTTGACCTGGTAGAACAGCGCCAACTTGCGAGCCTCATACCGCATTTTCGCCGCGTTGGCGGCCTGGGCGGCGGCATCTTCGTGCAGCTCGAGCTTGCCGAACCACGGAAACGTCTGGGCAAGCTCGAAGCTCTGCCGTTGGGCGCCGACACGCGTTTCCACCTCCTCGATGAAGTATCGATACGTAAACCGAGGGTCCGGCAACGACCGCACCTGCGGGACCCGCTCCAGGGCCGCCTTCCACCCGTTAAAGGCAGCCTCCAGAGACGGATTGTTCAGCGCCGCGCAGGCGAGGTAATCCGACAGGCCCGATTCATCCGTCAGTACAGGTCCCTTGCCCGGGCGATCCACCTCCACCGCCGGCAGCAGCAGCGAACCCTCGGCTGCCTCCTTGGGTGGGCTGGAAAATGCAGGACGATTGTTGGATTGACAGCCGGAGAAGATAACCCCCGCCAGCACGCAGACCGCGACAGCCCACAGCGCACATCTTCGATCCATGATCGTACCTTTCTCATCCATGCGAAAGGGCGCCACACCGCAAACCAGGCGCAAACTAACAGCGGCTCTGAAATGATAGAACGCAACCGGCGTGCACTTCAAGCGTATTATAGCCGCTGTTTGCGTGAAAGCGGCATGGATCGGCCGGTCCGCTCGGTCTTGACAATCGCCCCGCCTGCCCCGATGGTACGCTCTGACGCCAAAGGAAATGCCACGTGACTATAATCGAGCCGCACATTCACATGTACTCCCGCACGACCGACGACTACCAGGCGATGTACGCCGCCGGAATACGTGCCTGCGTCGAGCCGTCGTTCTGGCTGGGCGCCAACCGACGTTATGCCGGCACGTTCTTCGATTACTTCCGGCTCATTCTGGAGTTCGAAACCGTTCGAGCGAGACGATTCGGCATAGACCACTACGCCGCCGTGTCTGTCAACCCAAAGGAGGCCGAGGATCCCGCACTTGTCGATGAGGTCCTCGCCGGCATGGACGAATACCTCGACCACCCGCGGTGCGTCGCTGTCGGGGAGATAGGCTTCAACAACATTACGGCCAACGAAGAGCGGGCATTTGTCGAACAGCTTCATATAGGCGCCGACCGGCACATGCCCATAATCATCCATACACCACACGTGGACAAGCTCCGCGGAACTCAACGTATCGTCGAGATAATCCGCGCCGAGGGGGTCGATCAGGCAAATGTCATCATCGACCACAACACCGAGGAGACCATGCCTGTCAGCCGCACCACCGATTGCTGGTGCGGAATGACCGTCTACCCGATTTCCAAGCTCACACCCGAGAGGGTGAGCAACATCATTCACCAATTCGGCTCGGTTCGCATGATCGTCAACGGCTCAGCCGACTGGGGCATCTCCGACCCGCTGAGCCTCGTGAAGGTCGTCAACTACATGCAGGTAGACGGCCACGACGAAAAAACCATCAGCCGGCTGGTCTTTGACAACGCGATGGCATTCTACAGCCAGTCCCCCAAGTGGCAGCCGGACCTGAACATCAAACCGATGAACCCCCAGGAGTTCCAACGCTGAGCGCCGCGAGAACAAAACGCGCCCGATCCGCACGGTCAGCCTGGGGGCAACTGCTTAGGCTGCCAAACCTGCTCACCGCCCCGGGAGATCCGATCGCCGGTTACCTGCTTGCCGGCGCAGGTGCCCAGGCTGGAGTCGGCGAGATCACATGGCGTATTATCCCGGCCGCGTGCGCGAGCCTCCTGCTTTACGCGACAGGCTTGGTCCAGAATGACCTGGCTGACCGCCGGCTCGATGCCCGCCAAAGGCCCGATCGCCCCATTCCAAGCGGCGCGGTGTCCGTGTTGTCAGCCTCTGCCGTCGCATACATTCTGGGCGTCACGGGCCTGGCGGCCGCGTACCTGTCGTTTACGGACGCAACTTTCTGGCTGGCTGTGATTCTCGCGGCCCTTATCACCCTCTACAATCGCGCATCCAGCCGGGTGTCCGTCGCCGGGCCGGTAAACATGGGGCTTTGTCGTGGTGTCAGCCTGCTGCTGGGGGCGTCTGCAGCCGGCGACTGGCAGGCTGCCTTAAGCCCCACCGTCCTGATCGCCGCGGGTATGATTGCGATATACATCGCGGCAGTAACCGCCATCGCTGACAGGGAAACTGCGACCTCCCGCATCGGCCTGATCCGCTGGGCGCCGGCGGCGGTGCTGCTCGTGGGCTGTGTGGCCATCATTTCAGTCCAGCCGGCGCTGGTCGCGAGCCTTTGGCCCATCCGGAGCATCCACCCGCTTGTTTGGTTGGCTGGGGCGCTGGCAATCATAACGGGCTGGTCGGTCCTGTGCGGGCGCCGCCTGGCCGGCGTGTGCGGGCCTGATCGCGTGGGCAAGACCATCGGCATGTTCGTCCGCGGGCTGCTTCCGATTCAGGCGGCCCTGGCGGTGATCTCGGGCGATGAAGCAGGCCGGTGGGCTGCGGCCGGACTGCTGTCGGCCTGGCCGATGGCTGGACTCCTGGCACGGAGGTTCCCCTCCAGTTAAAATGTCCTGCCGGCATCATGGGTAAGAAACTTCTGGTAATCCAAGTGGCGGGCCTGTCGCGCCCGATCGAACTGGCGGGCATGGCGCTTCGCCCTATCCAGAGCGTCCTGCCGGCCGTCACGTGCACCGTCCAGGCGAGCTTCCGCACCGCCTCCCCGCCTGCATCGCACGGGATGGTTGCCAACGGGCTGTTCTGCCGCTCGCTGGCAAGGCCCATGTTCTGGGAGCAGTCTGCCCGCCTTGTCGCCGGGCCGCGCATTTGGGAAGACTTCCGCCGCCGCGGCCGGACGGTAGGCATGATGTTCTGGCAGCAGAGCCTGGGCGAGAACGTGGACCTCATCCTCTCACCCGCCCCTATCCACAAACACCACGGCGGCATGATCGAGGCCTGCTACTGCAAGCCGGCCGATCTGTACAACCGGCTGGTCGCCGCCGTAGGTGAGCCTTTCAAGTTGCGACATTACTGGGGGCCGCTCGCTTCAGCGAAGGCCGGCGACTGGATAGCCGACGCCACAGCCGCCGTGCTGGCCGATGAATCCCTCGCGCCTGACCTGCTGTTGACCTACCTGCCGACGCTCGATTACGACCTGCAGCGGCACTCCCCCGACCACCGGCGATGCGACAAGGCGGCAGCCGCCCTGACCCGCCAGCTTCAATGCCTCCTCCGCGCCGCAGACCGCACCGGGCGGGATGTGCTGCTCTTCGGGGACTACTGCATCGCTCCCGTCGGCGGCGCTGTGTTCCCCAACCGCGCCCTGCTTGAGGCCGGCCTGCTCACTGCCCGAGAGGTCGGCGGCATGCTATATCCCGATCTGTTCGCATCGCAGGCCTTCGCGATGGTCGACCACGAAATCGCCCACGTGTATATCCCCGACGGGCGCGATATCCCCGTCGCCGCCGAGGTGCTGCAGTCCCTGCCGGGCATCGCCGACGTGCTGGCCCGGGGCGAGCAACTGTCCCTTGGCCTCGCACACGCCAATAGCGGCCAGCTCATCCTGTTGGCTGAGCCCGGAAAATGGCTGGCCTACCCCTGGTGGACGGACAGTCGCCACGCCCCCGACTACGCCGGGCATGTCGACATCCACAACAAGCCCGGCTTCGACCCGTGTGAGCTGTTTTTCGGCTGGCCGCCGGGGAGCGTCAGCACAAACGCCGCGCGGGTTCGCGGCTCGCACGGGCGCGTCGGAAAAGGCCGCGATGTCCTCTGGGGCTCGTCGCTATCGTTCGCCCCCGACCCCGCCGACCTGATTGAACTGGCTCGGGCCCTGGGAAAATGGTTGAATGAGTAATTCCGTTCGGGCAGGAGACGAGATTGACCACAACCCGACACCCCAGCCGTCCGCCCTACCCCGCCGAGACCTGCACCCAGTCCATCACCGTGCCGTTCGAGTACCCGGTTGTCTTTACGCGAAATCTCCTCACCGTCGACAACCCGCTGCTCGCCGACGTGATCGATCGGCTGGGTGAGAACCGCCGGCACCGGGCTCTGGTAGCCGTCGATTCAGGCCTAATCGCCGCCCGGGGCGACCTCCAGCGTCAGATCAAGGAATACTTCCACGCCCACCCGACCCGCCTGGAGCTCGCCGCACTTGTGGTCCTGCCCGGCGGCGAGGCAGCCAAGACCGGTTGGGACGTCGTCCGCGACGTGATGTGGACCATCGGCAGCACGCATCTCGACCGCCAGAGCTTCGTGGTCGCTTTTGGCGGCGGGGCCATGCTCGACATGGTCGGGTTCGCAGCCTCCATCGTGCATCGCGGGCTTCGCCTCATCCGCGTGCCGACCACCACCCTCGCCCAGGGCGACGGCGGCGTAGGCGTCAAGAACGGCATGGACGAGCACGGACAGAAGAACTTCGTCGGCACGTTCGCCCCACCGTTCGCGGTGATAAACGATTTGGACTTCCTCACCACTCTCACCCAGCGCGACTGGATCGGCGGTGCGGCCGAAGCCTTCAAGGTCGCCATCATCCAGGATGCGGAGTTCTTCGACTTCCTCTGCAAAAGCGCTCCCGCGCTCGCCGGTCGCGACGACAACGCCATGGAACAAACCATCCGCCGCTGCGCCCTGCTGCACATGAAGCACATCTGCTCCAGCGGCGACCCGTTCGAGTTCGGCTCGGCCAGGCCGCTCGACTTCGGCCACTGGATCGGCCACAAGCTCGAAGTTATGAGCGACTTCGCCATAGGCCACGGCCAGGGCGCCGCCATCGGAATCGCAGCCGATTCCTGCTACGCCCGCCGGACCGGCCTGCTCGACGAGGACCAGCTGCGACGCATACTCAAAGGCCTCCTCGCCTGCGGGCTGCCGATCTTCCATGAACTGCTCGTCCGCCGCACCGCCGACGGCACGCTGGAGATACTCCAGGGCCTCGATGAGTTTCGCGAACACCTCGGCGGCCGGCTCACCGTGACCCTGCCTGACGGCATCGGCAGAAAGGTCGAGGTCCACCAGATGGACCCGGGCCTCATCGAACAGTCCGTTGACTTCCTGCGAAGAATGGCCGCAAAATGAGAATCAGCACCGACCCGCCGCTGCACCTGACCTACTGCCTGAACGTCCATCCCGGCGAGACCTGGGCGGACAACCTCGCAGCCATTCGCAACCATGCACTCCGTGTTCGCACCCGCGTCGCACCGTGCGAGCCGTTCGGCCTGGGCCTCCGCTTGAGCGCCAAGGCGGCCAAGGAACTCGCCTCGCCAACGGCGATGAGTGAGTTCCGGAAGTTCCTCGCGGGCGAAAACCTTTACGTCTTCACGATCAACGGCTTCCCTTACGGACAGTTCCACGATGCCGCCGTCAAGCAAAACGTCTACTCACCGGATTGGCGAACCGCCCGGCGCCGCGACTACACCATCGACATGTCGAACGTCCTGGCGGAGCTGCTGCCGGAGGGTGTCACAGGCAGCATCTCCACCGTGCCGTGCTCCTACAAGCCCTGGATCGCCGGCGCCCGCGACGTGCGACAAATGGTCGAAATGCTTTGCGACGCCGTGGCCCATCTGGCTGAGATTCATCGCCGCCGAGGCCGGGAAATCGTGCTGGCCCCGGAGCCCGAGCCGGATTGCTCCATCGAAACCACCGCCGAGGCGATCGCCTTCTTCTCGGGCCCGCTGGTTGAGTTCGGCGCAGGCTATCTTGCCGATAAGCTCGCAACCACAAGCTCAGCCGCCGAGCAGCTCATCCACCGTCACCTGGGCCTGTGCTTCGACACCTCGCACCTGGCCGTGGAGTTTGAGGACCTCACCGCCGCCGTCAATTCCCTTGCTGCCGCCGGCATCCGCATAGCCAAGGTCCACCTCAGCGCCGCTCTTCAGGCTGCCCCGTCGCCCGCCGCCCGCCGGCAGCTTAAGGCCTTCTGCGACCCGGTCTATCTGCACCAGGTCAAGGTCCGCAGCCCCGACGGGCGAATAACGTCCTGCGCGGACCTGCCTGCCGCCCTGGCTGCAGCCGACGCCAAAGATGCCGACCCCGCCGACCAGTGGCGCATCCACTTTCATGTGCCGCTGTTTTTCGAGCGCCTGGGGGAGCTGTCATCCACCAGCTGGCTGCTTACCCGCGACTTCGCAGCCGCGCTCCGCCGCGGCGCGACCGAACATCTGGAGATCGAAACCTACACATTCAGCGTCCTTCCCGACGAAATCCGCCCCGCCGACATAGCCGACGGCATCGCCCGCGAGTACGAGTGGGTCTTTCAGCGGCTGCTTCGTCGGTGACGGCCCGGTGCAGGATGGCGTATGATTATCCCCACCGATCGGCCGACCGGCCGGTCATCGTGACGACGCATCAATCTATGGAGAGTTGATCCATGGGCACATCGAGCACCGACCGTCGGATTCTTCGCGACCTCGCCGGCCGCCTCGCCGAGACCGCCGCCGACCCTATCCAGCAGGCTAAGCTCGACGCCTGGAAACGCCACAACAGCCTCACCCCCGGCAGGCCCTTGATCATCCAGGCGCCCGAGGGCGTGTGGTGGGAGTTCATCCCGGCCGATTCGCTAAAATGCGAAGATGCTTTCTGCCGCAATGTTGAGCTCGACATAAGGTACAAGCTCTATCACGCTGAGCATTTCCGCGACGATGCACCCATCACGGCCAATTTCGACTGCCCCCTCTACGTGGACGAAACCGACTGGGGCATCGAGGTCGACGCGACCACACCCGAGCACGCCCCGCCGCTGGGGGCGATGCATTTCAATACCGTCATCGAAGACGACGCTGACGTCGAAACGCTCATCAAGGACCGCCGCATCACCGTCAACTGGGGCCGCTCCCAGGCCGACTGCGACCGCACGGCCGATCTCGTCGGGGACATTCTCAACGTCCGCATCCGCAGGTCCGCCGGCTTGGCCCTGGCGCCCATGGATACCTTCGGCGGATGGCGAGGATACCAGCAAATCATGATGGATATGATCGAAAGGCCGCAATGGATCCATCGAGCCCTGCAGCGCATCACCGACGTCATTATCGACATGGCCAGGCAGCTCGAGGCCGCCGGCGCACTTTCGCTTAATAACGACGACATTCGTGTCGGGTCGGGCGGATTCGGCACGACCGATGAACTGCCGGCTGATGACTTCGACGGCGAGCATGTCCGATTGAAGGACCTGTGGGGTTTTGCCACCACCCAGATCTTCTCGGAGGTCTCCCCAGCCATGCACGATGAGTTCGCAATTCAGTACGAAGCGCAGTTCCTGGAATTGTTCGGCCTGAACGCCTACGGATGCTGCGAGCCGCTGCACAAGAAGATACACCTGGTCCGAAAGCTGCCCCGCGTCCGCCAGGTTTCCATGAGCCCGTGGATCGAACCGAATGAAGGCGCTGAGCAGATAGGGCGGGATTTTATCTTCTCATATCGCCCCAACCCGGCGCTGCTTTCCGGCGGTTTGTGGGACATCGACGCCTGCCGCAGGGAGATGATCGCCGTCTTCGAAGCCGCCAAACGCAACGGCTGCGTGCTGGACATGGTCCTCAAGGACACCCACACCTGCCGCGGCGAGCCAAACCGATACGACGAATGGACAGATGCGGCCATGCAACTGGCCGAGCAATACGCCTAGCCGCCGGCCGCCGACGCCACTTGCACGCCTCCGGCCGATGCGCGATACTCTCGTCATCAACAATGTTGGCAGAGGCGGGTCTGCTGTCGCCTCCCGGAGATTTCCGCAACCATGAAGCTTTGCATGATCGGTGTTCGAGGGCACTACGGGTACGTCCTGGACGGACTGCCCCATCTGCCGCACGTGCAGGTGGTGGGCGTGTCGGCGGGTGACCCCGCCGATGACATCGCCCCGCTTAAAACATGGTGCGACGAGAACGCCCATCCCGCCAAGGTGTTCGACGACTGGCGCCGAATGCTCGATGAGCTCTCCCCGCAAATCGTCGTCGTCGCCGGGCCTTTCGAACGCATCGCTGAAATGTGCATCGAGGCCTTCTCCCGCGGCGCGCACGTGCTGAGCGAAAAGCCGGTGGCGATGACCCTGGCGGAGCTGGACAGCCTCGCCGCCGCGCACAGCCGAGGCAACGTGCATTTCGCCGCCATGATGGGTCTGCGGTACGATCCTGCCTTCTACACCGCCTGGCGTGCGGTGAAGGATGGAGCCGTCGGAGAGGTGCGATTGATCGACACCCGCAAGAGCTACAAGCTGGGCCGACGGGATGCCTTCTATTGCAGCAGGCGCACCTACCCCGGAACGATTCCCTGGGTAGGCAGCCATGCCATCGACTGGATCCGCTGGTTCACCGGCCAGGACTTCAGGACCGTCTTCGCCGCACACTCCACCGGCGGCAACAGAGGCCACGGCGAGTTGGAGGCCTCGGCCCTGTGCCAGTTCACCCTCACCGGCGACGTGTTGGCCTCGGTTAGCATAGACTACTTCAGGCCCGAAACCGCCCCGACCCACGGCGACGACCGCCTGCGCACGGTCGGCACAGACGGCGTCATAGAGGTGCGGGACGGCAAGGTGTGGCTGATAAACGCCGACGGCGAGCAGGAGGTGCCCGCCGAGTGCGGCAGGCAGATATTCCGAGACTTCGTAGCTCATGTCGAGGGCGGCGGCGAAGCGCTGATCACGGCTTGCGATACCCTCACTGTGACAGAGGCCTGCCTGCTGGCCAGACTCTCCGCTGACGAGAGGCGCTCCGTCGCATTCGGCAGTCAGCCGGCGGAAGGACGCAACTCATGACCAATCGCAGCGGCGAGGAAGTCGGCATCGTTCTGGCAGGCATCGGCGGCTACGGCGAGGGCTACCTGCGGCGAATACTCGACTCACAGGCCGACCGCAACATCCGTCTTGTCGGGGCCGTAGACCCCTATCCACAGCGATGTGGAAGCCTTGATAAACTGAAAGCGCAATCCGTGCGGCTCTACGATTCCCTGGCGCAGTTCTATCGCGATAGCTCAGCCGATCTGGCGATCATCTGCTCGCCGATTCACATGCACAAGCCGCAGACCTGTCTGGCCCTGATGCAGGGCTCCCACGTCTTGTGCGAAAAGCCGCTGACAGCCACCATTCAGGATGCCCGCGAAATGGCCGTCGCACAGCAGGAAGCCGAAAAGTTCGTCGCAGTCGGATACCAGTGGTCCTTCTCGCAGGCTATCCAGTCGCTCAAACGCGACATCATCGCAGGCCGGCTTGGCAAGCCCCTCAGACTGCGGACCATCGTTCTCTGGCCGCGCCGACACTCCTACTACCGGCGAAACGATTGGGCCGGAGCCCTTAAGTCACCCGACCGCCAGTGGGTGCTGGACAGCCCTGCCAACAACGCCGCCGCACACTTTCTGCACAACATGTTCTACGTCCTCGGGGGCGCCGCACGCACCAGCGCGATGCCCGCAAAAGTGCAGGCCGAGCTCTATCGTGCTAATGACATCACCAACTACGACACAGCTGCCATCCGCTGCCGCACCGACGCCGGCACAGAAGTGCTTTTCTACGCCACCCACGCCGTAAACGTCCAGCGCGGCCCCGTGTTCAGCTACGAATTCGAACACGCAACAGTCGTTTTCGGCGATGACCCCGAAGATAACCTCATCGCCAACTTCCATGACGGCAGCCGGGAAGTCTATGGAAACCCAGACGCCGACAACTTCGCCAAGCTCGACCTCGCCGTCGACTGTGTCCGCACGGGCGATGAGCCCCTGTGCACAATACAGGCCGCCACCGCCCAAACCCTTGCTATCAACGGCGCGCAGGAGTCTGCCCACGGCGTCACGCCGCTGCCGGCAGACCTCATCGAAGTCACCGAAATCGACGACGACCGCCTCACGTGGGTCCACGGCCTGACCGAGCAGCTACAGGACTGCTACGACGGCGGTTGTCTGCCGTCTGAGCACGGCCGAATCGACTGGACCCGCCCCGGGCGGATTGTCGACATGCGCAACTACCGCTTCTTCCCCGCTGCGGAAAAATGAGCAAGGTCACCACGACCACGCGAAATCCCCTCCGCCATCCGCGCAGCCACGCAGCCACACGGACGAACGAGTACACCCCCAGCTAATCCCATACATTGCAAACAAGCGGAAGCTGCTGCGCCTGATACCCCGGGATGCCCAGCAGCTCGCCCCTCCCGTCCCCCCGCATGGTCGAGTTCGTTGCCGCCGTCGATCTCAGCGGCCGGCCCTACCCCGCCCGCGTCGAAGACACGCTCAGCCGAATTCTCCGCCGCTGATGCCGCGCTCCTCCAACCCTATGCGCCTTGCCTGGCAGCCCAGCCGCCTCGAACCGCCTTTATGACCCTGGCGACTGAGTCTTCGTGCTTCCACTGCACCAGCCGCCACCAGCACTTCATATCCTCCGGCGGGGCGAGCGTATGCTTTATTTCCTTGTCCGTCAGCCCCGTGTCAACGGCGCGGGCGACCTCGTCGCGCAGCCAGCAGAAATACTTCACCCAACGTTCCAGCTCATTTACACTGCACAATGGACCATGGCCGGGAATAACCACCGCAGGGCCCAGGTCAATCAGCTTCTGATGCGTTTCCAGCAACAGCCGCTCGGTCTTCTCGTTCAAATGCCCGGTCAACGAGATCAGCCCCCAGCCGAATATGTCGCCTACGAACAGCGCCCGGTCCTCAGGCACCCACACCACGCAGTCGTCCTTCGTATGGCAGCCCGGCATCGGCAGCAAAAGTGCACGCCGGCGCTGGCCCTTATACCACCGACCCTCAGGCGGGATCTTGCAGGTGCGGCGATTGATTATCTCCGAGCCGAGGCGGCGCTTGAACGCCCCGTTCAAGGCCACGTGGTCGTAGTGAGTGTGCGTGTTGAACACGTACCGCACCGGCACATCCCCAATCGTCTCCCCGATCGCACGGAAGACCTCCTCTTCGAGCTCCCGTTGTTCCAGGGCGTCCACGACCACAGCGAACCCCCCCATATCAACCCACCCGATGTTGTCTATCGCCTGCCGCACGAAAAAACCGTCGGCAACTTGCTCCATACTCGGTATATCAGCGGGGTCTGGCTTCATGGTCGCCCTTTTGTTTGATAGGCTCCTATAGATTTTATGCACAATCCGCGCCCACACGGGCACAAAAAGACTAAAATCAACCTGCCCGGTCAGCTTTTCACCCATTCCACACGCCCCGTCACCGGTCTTTCGCCCCTTGAGCCCGCCCGATATATCGCTATCATCACGGGATGCTGCCGGCGAGGTCCCTCACCGTGCCTGAACTCACCTGACCGCGGGCCCCAGCCGCAAGCTCCCGCGAAACGCCTTACGTTTTTGACATCAAGATAAGGATAGGGCAGTGAAACCCGACACACTGGCGATACTTAACGACCCGGAGCTCCTCGTTGTCCGCGATGAACATTTCGCCCACATGGAAGATGTCTTCGCCGGCCGGGACAAAGGCCCCGGACAGTGCTTCGTCCTCTACGGCGTCGCAGAGGACATCGATGTCGACCCCGATAACCCCAACGACATCCAGGCCAGAATAGACGACGCCTTCGACCGCCTCGCCGCACAGGCTGACGCCCTGCGCGACCGCAAGGTCTTCCGCCCCCTCATCATCACCATCGGCATGCGCGGCGTGCACTTCCTGGACAGCATGTTCCACAACCACACCCTCGACCCAGGCCAAACCTGGCAGACCATGCGCGTCAAGAACCCCGTCGGCCAGCTCCCCCTGCCCGACCTCGCCACAGACCCCCTCTGGGCCCTCGCCCGCGAGTGCACCGAGCGAATCCTCGCCGTCGACGCCCCTGTCGTCCTCATGAACCCCCCATGCCTGAGCTGCGCCCTCAACCTCATCGTCAACCTCTACGGCACGGACATATACTACGCCATGATGGATAGCCCCAATGCCGTCCGCCGCGACCTCACCGTCGTCCACCAGATCGTCCGCGACACCCACAAGTGGTATGCCGACAACGCCGTTCCCACAGGCCAGTTCCAGGGCGCAGCCGCCACCGTCCGCTGCCAGCCGCCCGGATACGGGCAGATCGACGGATGCTCCACGCAGATGGTCTCCCCGGAGTTCTACGCCGACATGATCGCCCCGCTGGACGCTGAAGTCTTGGGCCTCTACCCCCACGGCGGCATGATTCACCTCTGCGGCTCGCACACTCAGCACTTGGCGACCTGGCGAAACATGAAAGAGCTCCGCTCCGTCCAGCTCTGCGCCGGGCCGAACCTCGAAGTCGACCGCTACTATACCGAACTCCGCAACGACCAGATCATCTACATCGGCCCGACCAAAGACCTCTCCCTAGACCGCATCCTCTCCGTCACCTCAGGCCGTCGCATCATCCTCGCCGAAAACCTCCCCGGACCCCTACCCACGCGACGATAGGGCGGGCAACCTGTCTGCCCACGGTCTCCCGGCAGGCACGTGCCGCCCAAGAAGAGCTTATCACAATTCCCTGTAAGATTGAGGGAGTGAATGGCTCAGCCAGACTTGTTGCGTCTGCGTGTCTCCGCAGCTTTGCGGCCAGCGGCCCGTCTCTTGCGTGTAGCTACTGCTTTATTCGCTGCAGCACTACGAATCTGTTGCCGAAGTTTGCGGGTTGCCGCCGCCTTCTGGCCCGCATCTTTCATTCGCTTAGACCAATCAACGGTTCTTTCCCTGTCGCGTATCTCCACAAGTGTTTCCGAGGGAATAAGGTCTATGTCATGCATTTTGTGACAAGTGGGGCACAATATGACCAAGTTCTCAATCTCGTCATTACTTCGGTCGCCGTCGACATGCGCGACTTCAAGTACTTCTGGAATGCCGAATCCGCAAAATGCGCAGATCGGAGGATAGTGTTCAAACGCCAGCCTTCTGTAGTTCACTCGTCGCATATACCTTCTCCCTTGTCCGTTATTGCGTCGACAGACACTATTCCCGATTGAGCCTCATGCACGTATAAGCCTGCCCATCCCGCCACACTGCTTTCCCGTAGCCGACCAACCTCCCCGCACTGCACCCTAGTCCCCGTATATCCCTCCTTCCCGGAACTCCTTCCACGCCGGCTCGAACGCCTTCCGCTCCGTCGGCGCCTTCCGCGGCCGCACCGTCTCGCACTCAAACAACCCCTCCGCCCCCGCGTCATACCTCAGCCGCAGTATCGATTTCCTCAGCGCCTCGTTCTCCCGCTTCATCCGCAGGGGTTTACCCGTCCTGCCGTCAATAATGTCCTCGTGAATCTCCACCCCGTCGTCGCTCGTCACCAGGTACGAGCCCCGCGACCCGCCGCCGGCCGCCAGCAACTCCACAATCGCCCTCAGTATCGCCGCGCTCGTCAGCGACATGTGCTCCGCCTCAATAGCCTGCCACAGTCTGCCGCCGGCCGGCACGTCGAAGCCCCACGCCTCGATCCGCCTGCAAAGCGCCACCGCCTCCGCAAGCGCCTCCTTGGCCTCGGCTGCATTGCGTATGTGTCCGCCATTCCGCGTCATGCGAGTCTGAATTTCGCCAATAACATCCCCCGCGTTCAACGCGTCCGCCCCGCCGCTCGAAAATCGCTCCAGCTTTGCTGCAAGCCCCCCGAGCTGCTCGGCCACCTGCGCGTCCACCGTTTCACCCGCAAGCTCACAGCCGTACGCATTCACGATGTACTCCGCCGCCCGCATCGCCCCAGCCTGCCCGGCGTTCAGCGCGCTGCCGCCCGGCCGCTTCACCCCGTGAGTGCCCGCCATCTCCCCGATCACGAACGCGTGCGGCAGCGTGGACTCCCACCACTTGTTCACCGCCATCCCGCCGTTTTGGTGCTGTGCGCAAACGGCTATTTCAAGCGGCTCAGCCGCCAGGTCGATGTCGTGCTCGGCGTAGATGTCAATCGCCAGCGGGTTCATGTGCGCCAGCCGAAGGATCGGTGTCGCCTGGTCCGCCCCCGCCGCCGCCAGGTATTTCGCCGCCTCCTTCTCCAGGTCCGACAGGTCGAACTCAGCCATCCCACCACCGGCCACCGGGTTGCGGCGAAAGTCCATGAACACCCGCCTGCCTCGCTGCGTCTCGTTGAAAACAAGCACGTCTATCAGCGACGACTGATGTCCCTCGATCCGCTGCGGATCGAACGGCCACTGGTACCCCTTCAGAAAAATATTGCTCGCCATCGACCGCATCGACGGAAAGTAATCCGCCAAAAACTCCCGCTCGTCGCCGCCCTCGGCGTCGGTGGAAAATATCCGCGGGATCACCTGCATGTACGTCCCGGAAACGTTCCACCGGAACTTCACGCTCGCCAGGCCGAACTGGCTCTCCGTGAGGTTCTCCGCCGCCAGCCCTGCCTTCAGCGCCACGCCATGCAGCCCAACCTGCCCCGGCGGGTAAACGCTCGTTGCGTACAGCATCCCAGGCCCGCCGCCCGCCAGCACCGTGTTCTCGGCCACAAACGCCGTCACCGCACCATCCATACCGACCGTCGCCACGCCCGCCGCCCGCCGACTCTCGCCCGCCCCGCGCGCCAAAACCGCCGCCGCCTCCTGCCTGTCGTATATCGCCACGCCGTGACGCTCCACTTCCCGCTGAAGGCACTCGCTCATGAATCTGCTCGTCCTAGGCCCAGCCGACGTCGCACGCTCCGCCGGGTCGTGGTCGGTCTTATACCCCACGAAGCTGCCCATCCGATCGTGCGGGAACGGCACACCCACCCGCACAAGGTTGCAAAAGCCCTGCAGCGAGCAGATCCCCTCTATCAGCGCCAAGTCCTCGTGACAGCAGCCCGCCGCGGTGAGAGTCTTGGCGAACTCCGCCGCGCTGTCCGGAAAGTCCGGGCTCGTGCCCATCTTGTAGTATGTCTGCTTGTCGCTGCCGCTCATCCGGCTGGCGCCCAACGCCAGCCCCCGCGTAACAACCGCCACACGTTCAGCCGCATCCGTCACCCCTCGCTGGCGCATCAGCTCCACCATGCGGAGCGCGCAGCCCATCCCGGCCGCCCCAGCCCCTACGATGACCGTGTTGTAACGGATAACCCGAACGGCCTTGCCTGCTACGATGAGAGTGTGTTCCTGATGATCCATGACGCCTCGACCTACCTGATGTTGAAGCTTCGCCCGGTCGCTGCGGCGATATCGCTCACGTCAGCGGCGGCGAAGTCCAGCCCCGGATACTGCTGTGCCCGATGTGAATCCACCAGCTTCTTGAGCTTCGCCAGCTCCCGGGCCAGCATCTCATAGTCCTGCGTGTCGATAATCGTCCCCAGCATTGCCTTGGGTATCGCGCTGAACGAACAGCCCACCGCCAGCACGCCCGCGGCGATGTACGCCCCGATGTTGTCGCTGTTCGTCCCGCCCGTGGGAACAAGTGAAATAGTCTTGTGGATCGCCGGGTCGATCGCCTTAACGAACGCCGGCCCGCCGAGCTCAGCGGCTGGGAACACTTTGCACAGGTTCGCCCCCAGGGCGAACTGCGTAATTATCTCCGTCACCGACCCGCAGCCCGGCATGATCACCGTCGTGCCGCCGAACCGCTCGTAGGTTTCCGGTCGGAAGTTGCCCGCCGATACTATGTACTCCGCCCCCGCGTCGATCGCCTCACTCACCGTCGGCAGCGGGTCGTCAGAATGCGCGGCGTTATACGCCGCCAGCATCCCCGGTGAGTCTATCAGGCTCGCAGCCCCCACAACCAGCTCCGGCATCTCCCTTCGCAGACGCGCGATCTTCTCCAAAGGCCTATCTATCCGGCAGGTCACTTCCATGTTCGCCATGCCCGCCTGCCGCACCGCCTGCCCGGTCCGAACGATATCCAGCTTGGGCTGGTTGAACACCAGAATGAACCCATCCCGCAGCAGCGTCGTAAGCGTGTCGGTCAGCGCCATCTCTCGCTCCCATCGATTGTTTAGCGGCGGGCATACTCCTACAGTCTGCGCAGGTGGAACCCGCCGTCCACATTAATCACCTGCCCCGTCGAAAAATCCAGTCGGCCTTCCGCTATCGCCCCCACCGCCCGGGCCACGTCGCTCGCCTGCCCCCATCGTTTTATCGGCGTCAGCCCATCCGCGATCAGCCCGTCGTATTTGTCCTTCACCGTCGCCGTCATGTCCGTGGCGATTATGCCCGGACGAATCTCAAACACCCCCACGCCGAACTCGGCCAGTCTGTCAGCGAACAGCCGCGTCATCATGCTCACTCCTGCCTTCGACAGGCAGTACTCCGCCCGCGCCGGCGACGACGTGTATGCCGAGATCGAGCTTATGTTCACTATACGGAACTGCCTGCCGTCATCCTCGCCTCTCTGCTCGATCATCCAGTTGCCGACCGCCTGTGTCAGGAAGAACGGGCCCTTCAGGTTGATCCTCATCACCCGGTCGTAGCTCTCCTGGCTCATCTCTAGCATGTCCACCCGCTCGCTCGGTGCGACGCCCGCGTTGTTCACCAGCATGTCGCATCGGCCGAACGTTCGCCGCGCCATCGTCACCAGCTTCCTTCGGTCGTCTTCATCGGCGATGTCCGCCCGCATGACAACGCAGTCAACGCCCGCGGCGATCGCGTCGGCTTTGGTCTTCTCGCCGGCGTCTTCGTAAGGTCGGCCGTACGCGTCCACATCCAGGTGGCTGATCACCAGGTCATAGCCCAGCCCAGCCAGTTCCAACGCTATCGCCCTGCCGATGCCGCGAGAAGCCCCCGTCACGATTGCCGCAGGTCTGTTCATTTTTTCTCCGGCCCCGACCCGTCACCTTCCGGATCGGCCTTGCTTGTATATCGCGCGGTAGATTTCCGCGTCGCGGACGATGCAGCCGGCCTCGCCGCCGTCACGCATTATCTGGCTGCACCCGCTGCAACTGATGCACACCTTCTCGGGGTCAAGTCTCTCATTGGCTATGATATCCGCCGCAAAGTCCGGGTACGCCAGCGCCAGCCTCCCCACTCCTATGACCGTCGCCAATCCCCGCGCCTTGGATGCCGCTGCCACGTTCGGCATGAGGTGACGAAGCCACGTGTACCCCGTGCCCATTACCGCCACCTGCGGGAAGCTCTTCTGAATCTCGCCCGCCAGGTGAATCAGCCCCGCAACCCCCACCAGCGGATGCTCCGGCGCTGCATACCCGCCGATTACGGGCATGTCGAACGGCCGGCTGTAATGAGGATTGTAATACGGATTAGCCACAGTCACGTTCACCAGCTCCACGCCCCGGGCAGCCAGTGCGACCATCAGCATCTTCGGCTCCGTTAGGTCCGGCTTGTCGGCGCTTTCTGCGCTCACGCCCCACCCGTACGGCTGTGCGATCGCGTCGAACACGCCCAACCGCGTCGTTACGCGCCCGCGCGCGTCCCGGTGAGCCTGGATGCTATCCACTACGTCCAGCAGAAAACGCATCCGGTTAGCCAGCGGCCCGCCATACTTGCCCTCGCGCGTCCGCGCCCCCAGAAGGTCGCTTATCAAATATCCGTGACACGCCTTTATGTCCACCGCGTCGAAGCCCGCCTCAAACGCCAGCTCCGCCGCCGTAACGTAATGCCCTATCAAATCGTCAACGTAATCGTCCGTTACCACCCTGTATTGCCCGTCCCGCAGCGACTCGTCGCGCGGAGGAATGTACTGTGCGAGCATCCCCGCCGGCTCCCCCTTAGGCCTGCAGTAGCGACCCGAGTGCGTCAGTTGCAGCACCAGCATAGGCCTATGCGACCTGCCGAATCGATCCGCCGCAACGTCGATCGTGCGCTCCACCAGCGCTGCGAAATCACCCACGTTGTCTCGGTTGATCCAGAGCTGCCGAGGATTCGCTCGCCCCTCTGGCACCACCGCCGTCGCCTCGAACCACACCAGCCCCGCCCCGCCGGCTCCGAAGCGCTCGTACCGCCGGACGGTCAGCGGCCCAGGTCCACCGGTTCCGTTTCCGTCACAGCCTTCCATCGGATGAATCGCCAGGCTGTTCGGTAACGTCCTGACGCCCAGTTCCACCGGCGCCGCTAGGTTCGACACATCCTCCTGTGCGTCTACCCGCACGCCGAGTTCGTCAGCGACCCTCGCCAAATCGGCCAAGTCCGTCAGATTGAATCGACGATTCTCCGCTCCGCTCGTTTCGTCGTTACTCATGCGCGGCATTGTGCCATTCCCCCCGCGGAGATTCAATTCGCAAGAACTCCGTCCCCGCCCGCAATGATCGGCCTCGCCCAGCCAACGGCCAGCCGCACCCGGCGACGCCCGGTAACACCCGGCAAGCTTTGGCCCGTTTCGTCCCGTTTCGTTCTGTCCTGCCAAAGCCCCCGCACCTCCGTCAGAAATCGAATTCCACCTCGACCAGTCGATTCTCCCGCGCCGCCACTTCGCATCCATAGATGCACTGTATCGTAGCTTTGGCCAATTCCGGCGTTATGATCAGCGGGACCCCAGCCAGAACGTGGTCGGCGAAGTTGCGGTAATAGCTCTGCCAGCTCAGCCCCTTCGCGTACGGCGCGCGGATCGTGCGGATCTGGCCCCCTCTGACCTGTTTTATCTCAATATCCTCCGGACATGTCTGGATCGACCCCGCCGTGCCGCTGACTACAAACGACGGCTTCGGGGCCGTCGAGATATCCGACTGGGTCAACATCATCTCCAGGCCTGTGTCGAATTTCACGTAAGCCCTGGCAAAATCCTCATTTGTCGTGTCCCACCAGACCTTCTTCATGAAGTTGCCAAACAGTAACGCCTTGCGGTTAATAGGCTTGCCATCGCCGTCGTACCGCGGCACAAGCTGCAGCATCTTCTCAAAGCCGTGAGCGCCCATGTCGTACAAGATCCCCCCGGAAACCGGCTTATGGCTCCGCCAGCTCTGGTCCGGTCGGCTGTAGTTGCACATGTTGTGCTCGATGCTGAACACTTCTCCGATCAACCCCTCCTCGACGAGATTGCGAATCGACCAGATGTCCTCGTCCCAGTGGCGGTTATGATAAACCGACAGCGCCACCCCGCTGGCTCTCGCAGCCGCGATCATCCGGTCACATTCTTCCGGTGTTATCGCGAACGGTTTTTCAGATATAACATGCAGTCCAGCCTCAAGCAACGGCAGCGCCACCTCGGCATGCACGTTGTGCGGCACGATCGTGGTCACCCCGTCGCAGCAGCCGCCGGCGATGAGGTCCTTGACATCCGTGAAATACTGCAAGTCCTTGCCGTAATTCTGCTTAGCGATCTCAATACGGGCCGGGTCTTTGTCGCAGACCGCCCTAAGCTCCATGCCGAAAGTCCCGGCGATAGACTCGCCGTGGTGGGCCCCCATGTTACAGGCGGGCCCATAGCCCACAAGTCCCCATCGCAGCGGGGTTTCCGTCACGCCGGTTACATAGCGCACCGCCTTGAAGATCAGGTCCTGGAACTCCGGGTGCTTCATCACATTCACGCCGTGGCCGAGCCCCGTGTAGAGCACACGCCCCTTGCCGTAAGTTCTTACGTAGCCAAGTAGTTGACGCTGGAAGTGCCACCAACTGTATTGAAGCGGCCGAAGTTCGGCGTCGGTGCGCTTCTCCAGCATATACAGCTCGTTGAACTGCGTCCAGCTCTTGGCCAGACGCGGGGTTATCTCCTCATAGCCCTCGGCGTTCTCAACAGATATCTCGCAGCCAGGCCCGTGACCGACGAACTCCGTGCCGAGCATCTCCAGGTAGCCGCGGTTGTTACGGAATGAGGCCGTCGCCCCGTGCACGCCCACCAGCCCCCCGCCACCCGAGACGAAGCTGAGCAAACCCTTTTCCTGAGCGTCAGTTAGCTCGCCGCCCTGGGTGTAGATTATGACCGCATCGAAGCCCGCCAGCTTGCAGAACGCCTCCCGGTCGAAGGTGGCTGTCACGTCGTAGCCGCCCTTTTCCGCCAGCACACGGGAGAACAATTGGCCGAACTCTTCGAATGGGTGGTACTTGCCGCCAAGCATGATCAGGATCTTCTTCGCCTGCTTCATCGCGCGCTCTCCTTCCAGACCGCTCGCCAGCTCGCCAAGTTACCATCGGCCCCCGGTCAAACGCCAGTACAGAAAGGCGTAAATTCGCGTGGCGATCCTCGCCGGTGTGGGATGGGCGTGCCGGCCCGTGCCGAAACGGGCCGATCCGACCCAAAGCGTGCAGGCCGTTGCCAGGCCGTGCCGGTTGTTGCCATTTGTTGCCATTTGTTGCCGGTGGTGGCCGGCCGTCGCAGGATTGGCGGGTGAATTTTGGTTGCCTGGGTTGCCGCGTCGGTGTTGCCTTGCGGCCTTGGCCGGGTTTGCCGGGCTGGCGGCCCTTGCCAGGGCGGCCCATGTTACCACTCGCCCGGGTGGCGACCGCGAGGTTTACGGCTCAGCATGCCCACGCGGACATGGGCGCCGGCCTGCCCTGCCTACCGGGAGGCAGGCGGTAGGTAGATGGCACCCGGCCAACCCCACTTACTCATCACGATGAGGCCTTAGTCTTCCTTCTCTGGAAGCCTGACTCCTTTCATCGCCCACGCCAGCAGAGCAAAGAGGACAGCCAGAAGCAGATACTGAAGAAGGTGCTTTGCGTAGGTGAATTTCGTGACGAACTCCCCTGGAGACATTTGCCATCCGGTCCAGCCTGTATCGCCGGGGGCCATGAGGGAGAAGGGAAACAGAGCAGGCGTCTGTCCCTCCAGCACCTGTGTCATCGACCGATCCAGAAGTGCATTTGTACAGGCATCGAAGACCGGCCAGAACAAGCCGATGAATATTCCCAGCATCAGAAAGATCCAGATGCGGGTCCGGCGAAAACAGAGCCAGGAGCCTGCAATGATTGCGGCACAGAGCAGCAATTGAATGATCAAGACAGACCAGTATCCAATATCGGTCATGAGCAGTTCCCTCTTGCGCCGCAGGGGTAGTAACGGGGTCTGCAATGTAGAGTACGGGCGCGGACGTTGTGGTGCAAGGGGAAGGCGACGAGAAGCGGCCGGTTGCGGCTGGCGGGCCGGGGCGCGTGGGCGGACAACGGGCCTTGAAGGTCGGGGGTAAAGCGTGAATAATGCCGCTGGTCACCACGAAGTTCACGAAGGACACGGTGGGCAGAAGGATGAAAACCCAATACCGGAGAGAAGCTGATGGCATCGATGAAACTGCTGAACATTGAACCGACGATCTTCTTCAAGACCAGGGGAGGGGTGCTGCAGAACCTTGTGAAGGTCACGATCAACAACCCAGGCGGTGAGGCGGCGGCGCAGCTGGTGGTGAAGGCCGCGGGGGTGAGCAGGCGGGTCAAGATCGGCAAAGTGCCCACGGGCAAGAGCACTCAAGATGTGCTGCTTCCGGAGATCAAGAAGACCGTCGGCGTTCGTGCGGAGCTGATTGTTCGCGGGGCATGCGTTTCGGTGAAGGAAGTGACGTGGCGGCCGCAGCGGAAGTGGGACATTCATTTCATTCACTACTCTCACCACGACTATGGCTACACGGATCTGCCCAGTCGGGTCCTTGCCGAGCATGACGAGTTCTACGACGAGATTCTGAACTTTTGCGAATCGACTGCTGACTGGGACAAGGACGCGCGTTTCCGCTACCAGGTGGAGCAGGCCTGGAGCGTGCTTCACTGGGCGGACAGGCGGCCTAAGGAGAAGGTCGCACGGCTCATGCAGTTCGCGCGGAAGGGGCAGATAGAGATACCGGCGCTCTTCGGCAACCAGACGTCGGAGTTGTGCGGGCACGAGGAGCTTCACCGGCTGATGTATCCTTCGTTCAGACTGAAGCGGGAATACGGGGTTCAGGTGACAAGCGCGATGCACAACGACGTTCCGGGTTTTTCGTGGGGCCTGGTCGGGGCGATGGCGGCAGCGGGGGTGAAGTATTTCTGCCTGGGTGTGCCGCGATGGTATTTCAACGCCAAGACGCCCGTGCACCCGTGCTGGGATGAAGATGACGTGCAGAACTTCGGCGTGCCGGGGCCTTGGTGGTGGGAGAGTCCAGACGGCCGGCGCCTGCTGACGTGGTACAACCTGCATGGCGGGGAGTTCAAGCCGCACGGCATACATGACTGCCTGACCCGCCTGCCGGAAATGCTGGCGGCGTTCCAGCAGCTCGGATATCCGTGGCGGGAGATCAATTTCACCGTCGGCAGCGGGCACAGGGACAACTCCCCGCCGACGCGGTTCTTCGCCGAGCTGGTGAGGGACTGGAACCAGCAGTGGGTCTACCCGCATTTCGTCAACTCAACCAATACGCGTTTCCTGGACATTGTTTCCAAGAAGCTGCCCGCCGGTACCAAGGTGTTGCGTGGTGAGTTTCCCAATACAGATTATACCGTGTGCGCAACAAGCACGCCGCACGAGACGGGCGTAAACCGCAACGCCCATCAGGTGCTGCGCCGCGGCGAGACGTACGCCACGATAGCCCGAACGCTCTGTGACTACGATTTCCCCAAGCGGCAGATCGAAAGGGCGTACCTCGACACGTTCTATCACGATCTACATTGCTGGGGGATGGCGCATCCGGGCGGGGTCGCCATGGACGGATGCGTGGCTGAGAAGTGCACCAACGCCTATCGAGCGATGGCGCTGGCCCACGACGTGGAGATGAAGGCGGTCAACAGAATAGCCGACAACATCGCCACCGGTGAAGGCACCTTTTTGACGGTGTTCAACGCGCTTGGCCACAAGAGATCGGACGTCGCCATGATTCCGTTGCACGAATGGGCGCCGATCGGGCTGCCGATGGTTTGGGGCCAGCCGAACGAGCACGGCGAGCGGTTCTACGGGGCGGCCTGGTGTATCGATCGGCAGATTTACTGGGCGCCGGACTTCATGATCCAAGGCGCGTTCGACCTTATAGACATGGAGACGGGCAAGAAGGTGGCGTGTCAGCTTCGGCAGGTCACAGACCCGCACGAGGCCAGCCCGCACGCGGGCGAGCGGATCGCGATGGGGCACAAGAAGACGGCGACTGACATTGTCTTTGCGGCTGAGGACGTTCCGGCTGTGGGGTATAAGACGTACAAGATCGTCAAGAAGCGGGCGAGCAGGAAGGCGGCGAAGGTCAAGAGCTTCGTCAAGGGCCTGACCGTCAACAACAAGTTCGTCCGGCTTCGGGTCGACGAGAGGACAGGCAACATCGTGAGCCTGTTCGACAACGAGCTCGGGAGAGACCTGGTGGACAAGAAGGCTCCACACGGCCTGACGCAGCTAATCGTGCGGTCGGCAAAGACTCTCAAGGAGCAGCGTATCAAGGTCACCAGCGCGGAAGTGGCGGAGGACGGGCCGGTCTTAACCACGCTGCGGATAAAGGGCGAGGCGTACAGCCTGCCGCGATGGACAAAGGACATCACGGTTTACCACACCACCAAGCGAATCGATGTGGCTCTTCGCGGGCTGAAGGATTCCACGCCGACGGTTGAAGCTTACGTTGCGTTCCCGTTCAAGGTGGATAAGCCGCAGTTCCGTTTCGAGGGGTCGGGATCGGTCATCGAACCGACGGTTGACCAGCTTCCCGGTACGAACACCGATTACTACGCGATGCAGCACTGGGCAGACGTGTTCGACGCGGACGGATCGAGCGGTGTGGTCTTCACGCCGATCGATGCCCCAATAGCTGAGTTCGGCGGGTTGTACACCGGTTACGTCAGCGGCGCGCACCACTGCTTCACTAATTCCGAGTACGGCCACGAGTGGCTCAAGCCCGGCTCGCTGAAGAAGGGCTACATTTACTCAATGCTGTACTACAACAACTACGGCACGAACTTCGTGAACGTTCACACGGGGGAGCTGCTGATGCGGTACAGCTTCTGCGGGCATGCGGGGACATGGAAGGATGCGGCCGTCCGGCAATTTGGCTGGAACGCGGCGAATCCGTGCTGGGGGATCTGGCTGCCGGGCGGGCAGAAGGGAACTCTACCGGCGAAGGGGCATTCGTTCATCAAGATCGGCGCGTCGAACGTGGAGCTGTCAACGTTTAAGCCGGCTGAGGACGGTGACGGGTTGATCGTGCGAATTCGCGAGACCGGCGGACGGGCAGCGACGACCACGGTGAAGCTGCCCCGGGCGACGATCCGCAGGGCGGAGCTGACCAACACGATGGAAGAAGACGGGGAGAAGCTGCCCGTGACGGCTGGGGGGGTGAAGGTGTCGCTGCCGGCGCTGGGTGTGGCCACCATCCGGCTGCAGCTTAAGAAGTAGTCCTACGCCTGTGCAAACGGCGCAGATTACCGGGTGTCCCGTTTTTTCCTGGACATCGCGGCTTCGGCGCGGTGAAAAAGTTACGAAAGCAATTCAGAGGCCGTTGTGGCTTCGTAGATATTCTCGGGAGGTGGGCCATGAACAGTGTTACAGTTCTTATCCTGATTTCCATCCTGTTTGCGCTCATGGCAGCAACGTGGTCAGGTTGCACAGAGGGCCAAGGCGGCCGCGCGGAGGCCAGCGCTGCAAACAAGGACGGCATGAGCCTGACCGATGCGTTGGCTGCGCGCCGGTCGGTTCGACGTTTTAAGGCTGATGCATTGTCAGCGGAGCAGATTGGGCAATTGTGCTGGTCGGCCCAGGGGGTGACGGACAAGCAGAGGGGATTCCGCACAGCCCCGTCGGCCGGTGCCCTGTACCCGCTGGAGCTGTACGTAGTCACAGCCGACGCAGTTGATCACTATGACCCGGGCACTGCCACGTTGTCGCGCTATCTGGAAGGCGACGTGCGGCCAGACCTGCAGGCTGCGGCGCTAGGCCAATCGTGTGTAGGCGAGGCGCCGGTGACGTTTGTCATAGCCGGGGTAGTGGCCCGCACGGCCAGGAAGTACGGCGAGCGGGCGGAGCGCTACATGTGGATGGAGGCGGGCCACGCCGGGCAGAACTTGTTGCTTCAGGCAACGGCGATGGGCCTTGGTGCAGTGCCGGTCGGCGCGTTCAGTGACGACCGTGTGGCAGAGGTCCTTCAGTTGCCTGGGGATGAAGCGCCGCTCTATTTGATACCCGTGGGGACGCCCAGGTAGCCGGTGAGGCCGAGACGGCACAGGACGCCGCAGAACGATAAGGAAGCACAGCGGGCGGGTCGAGTGTTTGCTCGGCCCGCCCGTTGATTCATTGCCGGCGGGATGGTATCCGGCCGGTGTTGAGGATTCTGGGATCGTCACTTTTCTTCGGCCAGGGCCTTGGCGACGGACTTGCGGATTTCGGCGGCCTGTTTGCGGATGTCGTCGGCTTCGAGGCTCTGGTGGATGCTTGCACCGCTGAAGAACGGGGCGAACTTTTCGGCGTTGGGACAGATGCCGGGAGTGTACTGCACGTAGTCCGGCAGCGGGTAACCAACCAGCGTGCGGCGGGTCCTCTGCATCTTCTGGAAGACGACTTCCAGGTAGTTGATCTCGCCGTAAGAGCCGATCGACCTGGGGACGCGGAGCGGATAGAACCAGTAGTTGGGGACGGTGTCGGGGTACACCTGGGCGAGCTCGAGGCCTTCGACCCCGGTGAGTTCCTCTTCCAGCACCTTGGTGTTTGCGGCTCGACGGGCGTTGAACTCATCCAGCCGCTGGAGCTGGGCGAGGGCGACTGCCCCGTGCAGTTCGCTCATGCGGAAGTTGTGGCCGAAGGCGAAGTGGCCTCGCGTTCGCAGGCCGGCCACGGGCTTGGCCTTCTCGGCTTCCAGGCCGTAACGGTACCACGGCATGCCGACGTTGGAGTACAGGACGGCGCGCTTGTAGATTTCCGGATCGTCGGTGGCGACGATTCCGCCCTCGCCGGAGGTGAGGTGCTTCGACTGCTGCATGGAAAAGCACACGACCTCGCCCATCGTGCCGGTCTTCTTGCCCTTGTAGTAGGCGTCGTATGCCTGGGCGCAGTCTTCCAGGACGAGCAGCTTGTGTTTCTTGGCGACGGCGAGGATCTCATCCATCTGGGCGGGGACGCCGTGGAGGTGGACGACCATGATGGCCTTGGTCTTCTTGGTGACGCACTTTTCGATGGCCTGTGGGTCGATGATGAGCGTCCGCGGGTCGGTGTCTGCGAAGACGGGGATGCAGCCGAGGGAGACTACGGGCATGGAAACGAATATGGGCGCGGTGGCCGGGCATATGACCTCATCGCCGGGCTCCAGGCCCAGGCCAGCCAGAGCGACTTCTTCGGCATTGGTGCCGGAGCTGACGGCCAGGACGTACTTTCGGCCGAGGTGCTTGGCGAAGGCGTCCTCGAACTGGCTGACAAAACCTTCGCCCATGCCTCGCCAGAGGTCTTGCTTTTCGATGACCTGTTTGAGGTTCTCCAGGTCGGCTTCTCCGAAACATTTGTAGGGCATCATCATCTCCTTGTTGTGGGCCTGTTTCGGCTAAAGAGTCTTAACACTATACGTTGGCTTCAAAGCCGGGGACAGGCGCGAAGCAGGCTGGCATGATACGCAGCCGGCGGGCGGGGCTCAACTCGTTTCCTGCGGGAATTGACTGACCACACTGCCGCTGCTTAGAATCCGGCCATGACCGGACTCAATTCCAGTGTGGACGTCGTTGTGGCGGGGCACATATGTCTGGACATTATTCCGGAGTTCCCGCGGACAGGTCAGATCACCGCGATGCTCAAGCCTGGGAAGCTTACAAAGGTGGGCAGGCCGGTTTTGGCCACAGGGGGAACGGTAAGCAACACAGGCCTGTCGCTGCACAGGCTCGGCGAGGCGACGAGGCTGATGGGCAAGGTCGGCGACGATCTGTTCGGCCGGGCGATACTGGATATCCTCGCCGCCCGCGACGGCGCGCTGGCAGACGGCATGATAGTCGCCGTCGGCGAGAGCACATCGTACACGGTGATTCTCAGCCCGCCGGGGGTGGACCGGATGTTCCTGCACTGCCCCGGCGCTAACGACACATACCGTGCGAGCGACATCGATTACGACGGGCTGGATGGGGCGAGGTTATTTCACTTCGGCTACCCGCCGCTGATGCATCACATGTATGCCGACGGCGGCGAGGAATTGGCGTCTCTGCTGTCGGCTGTGAAGAGGCGCGGGTTGACGGTATCTCTGGACATGGCCCAGCCGGACCCGACCTCGCCGGCCGGCAAGGCCGATTGGCGAAGTCTGCTGAAGCGCGTCCTGCCGAGCGTGGACGTTTTCCTGCCAAGCATCGAGGAGATAACGTTCATGATTGACCGCGAGCGGTTTGGCCGCATCGAGGCGGCAGCATCCGGTAATTTCCTTTCGCAGGTGGATGGTGCAATGCTGAGCGAGCTGTCGCAGACGCTGCTGGATTTCGGTGCGGCTGTGGTGGTGCTAAAGCTGGGGGACCAAGGGCTGTACGTCCGCACGACGAAAGACCCGGACCGACTTGCCACAGCCGGGGCGTGCCTCGCTGCGGCGGACCCAGACTGGCTGGGCAGGGAGTTGCTCGCACCGTGCTTTGAGGCGAAGGTCGTCGGCACCACGGGCGCGGGCGACGCAACGATAGCGGGTTTCCTGGCGGGGCTTCTTCACGGCGAGTCGGCCTTGGAGGCGCTGACGGCGGGCGTTGCGGTAGGCGCGTGCAGCGTGGAGGCTGCCGACGCGACGTCCGGCGTGCCTGCGTGGACGACGGTGCAGGATCGTCTGCAACGGGGATGGCCGCGACTACCGGTCAGAATGGCCCTGTCCGGCTGGACACGAGGCGACAACAGCGCTGTCTACGTGGGGCCTAGCGACAGCTTCGGCGACAGCTGAGCATCAAGAGACGGCCGGTTGAATGGATTATGAGCCCTGGGAATAATTTTATGTGCGCCGTGCAAAGTGACTCATAAGCTCATATCATAAGGTACTGCCCGTTATGGCAGACTTTGGCTGCCAGCGCGGCATTTCCGGGATGCAAGCAGTCAGGTTGCGGCGGTTTGATCTATCAATTACAGACAAGTGAAGGCTCTGTGTAGAGCCTGGGATCCGAGAAATAAGGAGCACGTCATGAGTAACTACCGGAAAGTTGCTGTCCTCTTTTTGGCCGTTGCCTTCCTGTTGACACTGCCCGGCTGCGCGGGCAAGCCGACAAAGGCGAATTTCGAGAAGATCGAAAACGGCATGAGCTTCGCGAAGGTCAAGAGCATTCTCGGTGCGCCGGACGAAACGAAAGAAGGTTCCGGCGGTTTACTTGACGTCACCGCGGGCGGCAAGATCTGCACATGGAAGACCGCGGACGACGAGACACTCACCGTTACATTCGACAAGGATGACAAGGTAGTGGCGAAGGCCGGCTTCTAGGCAGTGTAGGAATCGCTGCCCACGCGCACCGCGCCGGGCGCCGAATGAATCCGGGCGGCCAGGCTGAAGTTCCGGGATGCTTCATCCCCGGTCCTCCGGCCTGTCCGCCCGCTTTTTTGCGCAGTGAGAGGCAACAGCCGGGCAGGCCGAGGAGAATTTTTACCTGCCGCGTTGATTGGAGCCTGCGAAACGGTTAGATTTTGGAGTTCCCCGTCAGTACTAATAGGAGACACATCGGGAGCAGATAATGGCACTCAATGCGGAATGGAAGGACAGGCTCAATAGTTGGCGGAATGAACTGGCCAATCACTTCTACCAGAAACTAGGCAGCGTGGAGTTTGAGGGATTTACGACCACTGATCAACTCACGCCGGCGCAGGCCCGCAAGGGCGTGTTCGAGCCGCGTCCCGTCGGCTCGTGCTGGGGGGAGAAGTTTCATTACGGCTGGTTCCGCGGGACGGTGACGACGCCGCAGGAAGCGGCCGGGCAGAAGTTCGTACTCCAGCACGGCCTGGGCGGTGCGGGAGGAATCGTGTTCGTCAACGGCCAGGCGAGAGGCCATCTGATTTCCGCCGCAGACCAGCCGTTCGTTCTGTCGCTGAACGCCAAACCGGGAGAGCGGCTGGACCTGTTGATTGAAGCTTACGCGGGCAATGCTCCTGTACTCATGTCGGCGGGCCCGGTCCCGCTTGACCGCAGAACCGTACCTGATTACGACCCACAGAATACTCCGCTGATCACTGAGACAACCTTCGGCGTGTGGCGACAGGAGGCGTACCAGCTTTGGATGGACGTCCAGACTCTGCGCAGTATGCTGCCGCACATGCCCGCCGGGTCGCAGCGAGAAAGCGAGATCGAGCAAGGCCTGAAGGATTTCACGCTGATAGCCGACTTCGAACTGCCGGAGGAAGAGATGTTCGCCTCTTTCGCAGCGGCGAGAAAGCGCCTTGCGCCGCTCCTGTCCAAGAAGAACGGCCCGTCGGCGCCGACACTGCATGCGATCGGGCACGGTCACCTGGACGTGGCATGGCTTTGGCCTCTTGCAGAGACCGAGAGAAAGATCGCCCGAACGCTGAGCCACCAGCTGGCGCTGATTGAGGAGTTCGACTTCCACCGATTCCTCCAGCCCCAGGCTCAGCTCTACTGGATGTTAAAGAAGGACTATCCGGAGCTGTTTAAGCGGGTCAAGAAGGCTGTCGCTGCCGGCAGTATCGTCGCCGATGGGGCTGCGTGGGTCGAGCCGGATACGAATATGTCCAGCGGTGAAAGCCTTATCCGCCAGATCATGCACGGCAAGCGGTTCTTCCGGGATGAGCTCGGCGTGGACAGTGAGGTGCTGTGGCTTCCGGACGTGTTCGGTTACTCGGCGTCGCTGCCGCAGATCATGCGAGGGTGCGGGGTGAAGTATTTTTCCTCGTGGAAGATATTCTGGAACTATCATGGCGGCGAGAACTTTCCGCACGACATTTTCACGTGGGAAGGCATAGACGGATCGAGCGTGCTGGTTGAGCTGGTTGGATCTTATGGCTGGAACTGCGCTCCGGATTCGACGATCCGCAACTGGAACGGGCGCAGAACGGTCGACCCGCGTTTCGATCATCGCCTACACGTTTTCGGGCATGGCGACGGGGGCGGCGGCCCCACGTTGGAGCACATAGAGTTTACGCGGCGGCAATTCGACCTGGAAGGCTGTCCGAAGATGAAGTACGCGTCGTTGGCGGAATCATTCGCCGAGCTTCAGGCCAAGGGCGAGCCAACCGCTCGTTTTGTCGGTGAGATGTATTTTCAGTGCCACCGCGGCGTGCTGACAACGCAGGCCAAGACCAAGCTCGGCAACCGGCGGTGCGAGATTGCACTTCGCGAGGCGGAAATGTGGTGCTCGGCGGCGCTAGGCGTCGGGCGGGGGTTTGTATTCCCGGCCGCGGAAATGACGACCGCTTGGCGGGCCGTGATGCTGAACCAGTTCCACGACATTCTTCCCGGGTCCAGCATCAAGCGGGTTCACGAGGAGGCGGAGGCGGCCTATGGCGAGGTCATTTCCATCACACGAGATGTTGCATCCAGGGCGATCGAAGCCCTGGCTGAACCCGATGGTGGGATAACCGCATTCAATTCGCTGTCATGGGACAGGCGATTGCTTGTGATCCTGCCGGATGAATGGGCCGGCGCCGTCGACTGCGACGGCAACATCCTGCCTGTCCAGGCTGCCGACGGGGAGAAGGTGGCGGAGGTATTGGTTCCGTCGTGCGGCTGGACGACACTGGCTCCGGCCGACTCGCCGCCTGAGGGCCGCGGGGACGTCGAGGCAGATGTCCTTCACCTGGAGAACGAGCTGATTCGCGTGGAACTGGACACGCTCGGGCGGGTCGTAAGCGTAGTCGATAAGGCGACGGGCACGGAGTTTGTCGGTGGTCTCTGCAACGAACTGAAGCTGTTCAAGGACGTGCCAAGTGAGTTCGATGCGTGGGATATAGACAGCATGTACGAGCTTCAGCCGGTGGAGCTGGACGAATCGGCCGAGATGGAAGTCGTGGCGGTCGGCGAGCTTTTTGCGGCCCTGCAGGTCCGGAGGATGGTGAACAACTCCTCGTGGGTCCAGGAAATCACGTTGCGGCGCGGCAGCCGGCGTATAGATTTCCACACGGTGATAGACTGGCACGAGCGTCACAAGCTGCTGAAGGTTGGTTTCGACACGAACATTCACGCCAACGAGGCGATTCACGAAATTCAGTTCGGCCATATTGCCCGGCCGAATCATCGTTCGCGGCAGTTTGACGCGGATCGTTTCGAGGTCACCAACCACCGGTGGACCGCTCTCACCGAGGCTCGCCGCGGGGCGGCGGTGCTGAACGACTGCAAGTACGCCGTCAATGTTCTGGGCTCATGCATCAATTTGACGCTGCTTCGCGCGCCTATGGTTCCGGACGACCTGGCGGACCGAGGCAGGCAGGAGTTCACGTACGCTTTCTACGTATGGCCTGAAGGGCCCCTGGCGGACAGCAATGTTGTGCGCGAAGGATACGAGCTGAATATCCCGCCGACTGTGGCCGACGGCACAGCGGGCAGGAAGTCACTGTTCTGCGTCGACGCCAACAACGTAATCATCGATACGGTCAAGCCAGCTGAAGACGGCTCGGGCGATGTGATAGTCCGGCTGTACGAAGCGATGCGGACGACGACGCGATGCAGACTTTCGACGACGCTTTCGTGCAGTTCGGCCATCGAGACGGACATGCTGGAAAACGAACTAACGCCGCTCGACCTGGCGGACGGCGGGATATGCCTGAAGTTCCGTCCCTTCGAGGTTAAGACAGTACGGCTTAAGCTATAGATAAGCTCGCCACGGCTATTCAGACGGCCCGGTGGGGTGCCGCGCGTATCGTGAATGTGCTTCGCCGCCCAGGAAGAGACACACAGCCCGTGCAGGCGTAATCGCGATGGCTGTGTTTTCTGTGCGGAATCTCTCATCAAGTTGTCGCGTGGGCGACTTGAATCTTACATTTCAGTGGCTGAGTGTCGGCGTGTGCCGACGCGCAGAGTTGGCGCAATGAGTGCAGCGTTGGGCCGAAATGCGCTACGGGTGCATCTTGACCGTGCAGGCGGCCCAACAGGCCTGCCGGGCCCCAAGAGGCCCGGCTGGGAGACAATACATGAAAAGATGCATTGGACATCTGCGGAACTACCGCAGGCGCGCGGGCCTGGAGACGGTGGAGTATGCAATCATACTGGGGCTGATTGTTTCGGCAGCCATTACGGCAATTGCCATTCTGGGCAGGTGGGCGTCCGGCGTGTTCGCGGCGGTCACCTCCATCCTTGGCGGCAATTAGGCGGTGCGCCCCTGCGGAGTGCAGGAATCGACAAGACCGTTGCCGAGTCTTCGTTGATAGACCGGCAGTACAACCGAACTTGCGAGGCTCTTGGAGGGCTCGCCGGGAGACAATCATGAGTACGTCTTTTCGCAACCGAGATGACTACCGTAGAAGCGCAGGCCTGGAGACAGTCGAGTACGCGATCGTCACCGGGCTTGTGGTGTTGGCCGCAATTACGGGTATCAGCATCCTTGGCGGCTGGGTAACCAGTGTTTTCAGTCAGGTGAACTCCGCCTTGGCGGCCAGTTCCGCCCTGTGACGAAAGAACGGGCCCGGCGGGGGCTGACCGCCTCGGTCCATCGTGCGTGTCAGGTGCGGAAGCATTGACTGGACCGAGAGGCACCGGAGCCGGCCTAGTGCTGTGTTGGGCCGATCCGCTGGGCGGCGCGGACGGCGTTCAGACTTATCGCATCAAGGCCGGCCGACAGCGCCTATTGGCCCTCTTCTTCGGATTCGATACCGATCTTTCCGTCCAATCGTCTAAAATGGATTTTTTCTTCCCGCAGGTGCTCCCAGTAGCCGGTATTGTTCTCGATGGTATTACCCCACATTTCAAGGCTTTGGTCGTCACTGGAATAGGACGCGAGCATGGATTTGTTGTTGTCTATGCGGCTTTCGGTGATCTTGACATCTTCGGAGTCGTCCAAGTAGAAGGCGACGAAGGAATTGTCATGGATGTGGCATTTGTTGACGTGCACGTCCTTACTCGATCTGACGGACGCTCCGATCGCGCCGCAGCCGTCCAGTTCACACCGGTACAACAGCACATCGGACGATTCCACTATTCTCACAACGCCGCCGTGGCATTGGTATTCCTCCAAGGGCTCAAAGTGCCGCAGGTGGGCGCCGGCAATCGTGATGCCGCTGGACTCCTCGATCGTCAGCACGTCAGCGTCGGTATCTCGGCAGTAGATATTGACGGGCGACTGGCAGATGATGGTGAGGTCTTCCCGGTCCTCGATGACTAGGCCGTGGTTATTGATGTATGTTCCTGAGGGGATGGTCAAGGTATCGCCGTCGGCGGCTGAGTCTATCAGATCCTGCAGATCTACGTCCTCGATGATGGGCGGGGCCTGGTCGGCTTCGGCGACTGCGGCAGATGGGGATTGATCTTGGGTACGCGACTCCCCTGCCACTAGAACCACGCATAGCGCTACAATGATTGTAGATAGGATAAACTTTGTCATTGCATTCTTCCTTCAGTATGAGGTTATCGCACCCGTTCATTAAACTAACGTCGTTTGGGGAGTCTATCAACCCCCGCCGGCAACTGAAGGAAATGGTGAGGCGTAATCGTTTATTCAATGCTTGCCCTTGACAGAGTTAAGTGTTATCATAGTTTAGGAATTCAAGTTTTTTCCCCTGTTAATGGAAACAAAGGAGCAGATGCATGCCCAAAACCAAGTCAATCGCCGAACTTGAACGGGAGCTCGCAAGCCAGCAGAAGCGAGTGGATAAGCTCGAGGCCCGACGTGCCAAACTTGCGGCAAGTTTGGAGGCTGTCGACAGAGAGATCGCCGCACTGACTGGCCGATCCGGCTTCGGTCCAGCCCGCGTCAAAAGGGCCGGCGCCGGGGCGGGGCGCAGGTCGCTCACGTCCTGCCTGTCTGCTGTTCTGGCCAAAGCAGACGGAGCTATGCGGGCCATGGACCTCGCCGATGCCGTTGTCAAAGCCGGCTACGTCACGCGCGACAAGAATTTCAAGAACACCGTAGCCAAGACGCTCGCCAAGGAGAAACAGTTCAGGCGAGTCGGCCGCGGGATGTACAAACTCGCTGGCGGCAGAAAATAGCCGCCCCGTTAAGACCACCTGCACCGAACGGATCTGTCGTAAGGCAGATCCGTTCAGGTATTGTCAAGCTGCCGCATCTGCAACCCGATCAGCCGACGGGAACGTCTGCCCCTACCAATGGGCCCTGAAGGATTCGAACCTTCGACCAATGGATTATGAGTCCACTGCTCTAACCGCTGAGCTAAGGGCCCGCGTGTCAGTGTCACACATCATACACGGTCATCAATCTGTTTTCACCCTGCGTGAGCCCGGTTGCCTAGGAGCACTGCTCGGCAGGTTCAGGCTTGGCTGGTGGTGCTTCGCCAGCGCCGTAGTTCATCGCGGCCATATGCTCGTAGAGCTTCCAGCGGGCGTGGACATCCTCTTGGCCCTTGGCGAGCAGTCGCTTGGCCGCTTCGGGATCCGACGCAGTGAGCATCTTGAACCGCGTTTCGTTGTAGATGTACTCCTCCAGCGGGATGCTCGGGGCCTTGCTGTCCAGTTGGAGGGGATTCTTCCCGGCCTCGGCCAGACGCGGATCGAAGCGGAACAACGGCCAGGCGCCGCTGGCAACGGCTGCCTTCTGGTGGGAGAATCCTTCCCGCAGGTTGAACCCGTGGGCGATGCAGTGACTGTAGGCGATAATCAGGCTGCAACCGGGGTAGCTGTCGGCCTCGATGAAGGCTTTGACCGCCTGTGCATCGGACGCGCCCATGGCGATCTGGGCGACGTAGATGTTGCCGTAGGTCATGGCGATCATGCCTAGGTCTTTGCGGGCGACGGGCTTGCCGCCTGCGGCGAACTTCGCCACCGCGCCGATGGGCGTGGCCTTAGAGCACTGTCCGCCTGTGTTTGAGTAGACTTGCGTATCCAGGACGAGGACGTTCATGTCCCGGCCGCTCGCCAGCACGTGGTCCAGACCACCGTAGCCGATGTCATAGGCCCAGCCGTCGCCGCCGAATGCCCAGATGCTCTTGTGAACAAGCTTGTCGGTGAGTGACAGCAATTGCACGGCTCGGCTTTCAGAAACGCTGGCGAGCTTATTCTTGAGCTGCTCGACGCGCAGCCGTTGGTCGGCGATCCCCTGCTCGTCTGTGACATGCACCCCGGCTAGCAGCGCGCCGGTGAGTTCGTCGCCGATCTGCCCGCTGAGTTCCTTGATCAGTTCCACGGCGTACTCGACTTGCTTGTCGACAGTCAGCCGGAAGCCGAAGGCGAACTCCGCGGCGTCCTCAAACAGTGAGTTATTCCACGCGGGCCCTCGCCCGTCGGCGTTGAAGGTATAGGGCGTAGTCGGCAGGTTCCCGCCGTAGATGCTCGAGCAGCCGGTCGCGTTGCCGATGATGGCCCGATCGCCGAACAGCTGGGTCATCAGCTTGACGTAGGGCGTTTCACCGCAGCCGGCACAAGCGCCTGAGTACTCGAACAATGGGCGGCACAACTGGCTGCCTTTGACGGTCGTAAGTTTTAGCTGGGTGCGATCGGCCTCGGGGAGAGACAGGAAGAACTTGTAGTTTTCCCTCTCCTGCTGGCGAAGGGCAAGCTGGTCGGCCATATTGATGGCCTTTCTCCCCTCGACCTGCTTATTCTTAGCGGGGCAAGCCTGCACGCACAGCCCGCAGCCGGTGCAGTCCTCGGGTGCGACCTGAATGGTCCACTTTCTGCCGGCGTACTCCTTACCTTTGGCGTCGGCGCTCTTGAAGGATTCAGGTGCGCTTTCCAGCAGAGACGGATCGTAGACCTTCGCGCGGATCGAAGCATGCGGACAGGAGATAGAACACTTGGCGCACTGGATGCACACATCCGGGTCCCACTGGGGAATATGCAGGGCGATGTTTCGCTTCTCCCACTGGGTGGTTCCCCCGGGCCAGGTGCCGTCAGGGGGGATCTTGCTGACCGGCAAGTCGTCACCGCGTCCAGCCATGATCGTCGCGGTGATGTCCTGGACGAACTGCGGAGCTTCAGCGGGCACGACGGGCGGCAGTTCGATGGAACTGGTTGCCTCAGCGGGGACATCGACTTCGACGAGGTGCGCAATGGCCTGGTCGACGGCCTGATAGTTCTTGCGGACGATTTCCTCGCCCTTCTTGCCGTAGGTTTTCTCGATCGTCTTTTTGATGGCGGCGATGGCCTGATCCGGCGGCAGAATGCCCGACAGGTAGAAGAAGCAGGTCTGCATGATCGTGTTGATTCGCCCGCCCATGCCGGTCTTTTCCGCGACGTCGTAGGCGTTGATCGCGAAGAACTTGAGTTTCTTGTCGATAATCACCTGCTGTACCTGGCGAGGCAGGTGATCCCAGACTTCGGCGGGGTCCATAGGGCAGTTGAGCAGGAAGGTCGCACCTTCGACGGCATTGGCAAGCATGTCATACTTCTCGAGGAAGGTAAACTGATGACATGCGATGAAGTTGGCGTGCGTCACGAGATACGTCGAGCGGATCGGCCTGGGGCCGAATCGCAGATGGCTGACGGTGATGGCGCCGGCCTTCTTGGAGTCGTAAACAAAGTATCCCTGGGCGAAGTTGTCGGTGTTCTCGCCGATGATCGTGATGGAGTTCTTGTTTGCCCCCACGGTGCCATCGGAGCCAAGTCCATAGAACATCGCGCGGACCACGTCGTCGCCCTCGGTGGACCAGCGGGGGTCGTAACGGAGGGAGCTGTGGGAGACGTCATCGTTGATTCCAATGGTGAAGTGATTCTTCGGGGCTTCTTTGGCCAGTTCGTCGAAGATGGCCTTGACCATTGCCGGGGTGAACTCCTTGCTGCTCAGGCCATAGCGACCACCGATGACTTTCAGGTCCCGCCCGGCCTCGGCGAATGCATTGACGCAATCCTGGTACAGCGGCTCCCCGATCGACCCCGGTTCTTTCGTGCGGTCCAGTGCAGCCAGCTTCCTGCAGCTTGGCGGTACGGCATCGACGAAGTCTGCCACGCTAAAGGGCCTGTAAAGTCGGACCTTTATCAAGCCGACCTTCTCGCCGGCGCAGACAAGCGTGTTGACGGCCTCATCGGCCGCCTCGGCGCCGCTGCCCATCATGACGATTACCCTTTCAGCATCGGGCGCGCCGAGGTAGTCGAACAGCCGATACTTCCGCCCGGTCAGGTCGGCGAACTTGTCCATCGTCTTCTGGACGATCGCCGGGCACGCAACATAGTAAGGGCTGACGGATTCCCGCCCCTGGAAGTACACGTCTGGGTTCTGGCTGGTGCCGCGGAGGACGGGGTTATCCGGGCTTAGCCCTCGCTTACGGTGAGCCAGCACAAGTTCATCATCGATCATCGCCCTCATGTCGTCAGCAGTGAGTTCTTCGACCTTCGACACCTCATGGCTGGTGCGGAACCCGTCGAAGAAGTGCAGCATCGGCACGCGCGACTCAAGGGTGACGGCCGAGCCGATGAGCGCCATGTCCATAGCCTCCTGGATGCTGCCGGAGGCCAGCAGCGAGAAACCTGTCTGTCGAACGGCCATCACATCGCTGTGGTCGCCGAAGATACTCAGCGCCTGGCTGGCGAGCGACCTGGCGGAGACGTGGAAGCACGTCCCGGTAAGCTCTCCGGCCAGCTTGTACATCGTGGGGATCATCAGCAGCAGGCCCTGGCTGGCGGTAAAGGTGGAGGTCAGGGAGCCGCTCTGCAGCGCGCCATGGACGGCCGCAGCCGCTCCGCCTTCCGATTGCATCTCGACAACCAAGGGCACCGTGCCCCAAATATTCTTCTCGCCGCGAGCGGACATCTCGTCGGCGTGTTCGCCCATGGAACTGGAGGGGGTAATCGGGTAGATGGCGATAACCTCGTTGATCTTGTGGGCTACGTGAGCAACAGCCTGGTTGCCATCCATCATCACCTTACGTCGAGACATTGTTGCTACTCCTTGGGTGCTTTCTCGTGTTTGTTATTCTCATGGCCGCTTGGACAGAGGTCTTGCCGGCTGTTGCCCATAAGCTACCCCCACGCGCAGCAGTGCCGATCCATATGGCATACACGCGCGCCGGGACCCGGCAGGGCGAATTCTCCATTTTCCATATTCCTTCCCCCGATGCAATGGATTTTGCCGAATCCTGCGGGACCAGCGAACGTATCAGTAAACGGACAAAGATATTTCCATATGCCGACGATTGTGGTAATATTCAGAATTGTACGCAAGGTGGGGATAAGTGTGCGCAACCAGTAGGCTGTCTGCGCCCTGATCCCTCAGAGAGGTGGTACCATGAACGCCCGTTGCTCGATCAACCCCGTGTCATACCTGGTCATTGCTGTACTGCTTGCTCTTGCCTGGCCATGCCAAGGGCAGGACGCCGGGTCTGCTAATTCCGCAACGCAGGATGAAATAGACGCAGCCATAAAGATAATCCGGGCGGCCGAGCGAGTCCCCGATGCCAGCGAGGCTTACGCCGGCATCGCGCGGCAGGCGATGGACAGTGCCGAACTGCGAAGCGCTTACGTCCGGAAGCTGGTAGAGCTGGACAGTCCCGACCTCGCCTACGCCCCCGTCATCCAGTTAGTGAAGATTGACCCAAACGACGTATTCGCTCGGGCCGTGCTCGGCTATTGCCAGGGGCGCCGTCGAGAATATGTCGATGCGTTAAGCTCTCTGGCGAAGGCGGCGGATCAGGGCGCCTCCGACGAGCCCACCATGGAGAACCTGGGGCAGTTGGTAGCCTACGTGGAGGGAGAGCTGGAGCCTCCAAAGCTTTCCGAAGACGTCGAGAAGATAATCGCGGCAGACAAAGAGAGCTGGGCCAGCAACGAGGCCTATAAGCGCGGCTATGCGCGCGTCGCTGCCGGCAACCAGGCATATGTCGATGCGGGCAAGGAATTGGCGGACAAACTGGCCGCCGTTAACGCCGAGGCCGCCGAAAAAGAGGAAAAGATCGTCTCTCTGAAGACTGAGCTTGATTCTATCACCGAAAAGCGCATGGAGCTTCAGAGAGGCAATACCACATCCAGCGGCGGGGATGGGGGCGGTCTTGTCGGCGGAAATGACGCCGACAGCGGAGCGACCATAGGGGGCGGCGGGATGAGCCAGGAAGAACTGAACAACCTAAACAGCCAACGGATACAAGCCTACATGAACCAGGAAGCCGAGATCGCCACGGAGATCGCCAAGCTCCAGGTCGAGCTCCGCCGCCTGAATAAAGACCAGAAAGACGTCCAACGCGATGTGGACAGACTGGCTCGAAAACGGGACAGCATAATCCGCGACGCCGGTGGAGAGCTTCAGTTCGTCAAGCCGGTGGTCTTCGAAGTGGAGCGAGCGTCGGCTGCCGTCCCGCTGGAACCGCCAGCGACACCGGTTGGCGGCCAGACAGAGACAGCCGCAGCCGGAGAGGCGGCCGCAATCATCATCGATAATGACGACGCTGACAAAATCCTCGGCGAAGGGGAGTGGATGGTCATCGCGTGGGACGGCACGTCCAACGGGCCTTCCTTGCTGCACGATAACAACACCAACAAGGGATTGAACAAATTGGCGTTCGTGCCCGATTTTCCAGCCGCCGGTGAATACGACGTGTACCTGTACTACCCGGCGGCAGACTTCACTGCCACCAATGTCCCTGTGGACATAATGCATTCCGGAGGGACGACCACGGTCGTGGTCAACCAGCGGGCCACCGGCGGCCAGTGGCAGCACCTGGGCAAGTTTACGTTCGGTAAGGGCAACAGCGGCGCTGTTGTAATACGCACCGATAATACAGACGGCATGGTTTTCGTCGACGCGGTGAAGTTTGTCCCCGCAGGCGAGGTGGAATAGTCATCCTCGCGCCCGGCCGGCCGCTGCATTCCAGGCCGACTGACCCTGAGCAGGTCTGGACAAGCCAGCGTGCAGAATTACCCACGCAAAAAAAACGCTGCGCCGCCCACTCGTGGACGGCGCAGTTTTTTTTTGGCCTTTCCGGCCCTGGTGACTACGCCTTTCGGACGTTCACCGCCTTGGGGCCTTTCGTCCCCTGCGTAAGCTCGAACTCCACCGGATCGCCCTCTTCCAGCGACTTGAACCCCTCGGATTCGATGTCACTGTAGTGCACGAACGCTTCGGTGCCGTCTTCGGCCGTAACAAAACCGAAACCCTTGGCGTTGTTAAACCACTTTACCGTACCTTTAGGCATACTGCTGCTCCTTGCGTCACGGGTTCAGGCGATGAAGTCCCCTAGCCAGATAACTTGGCAATTCTGAAGGTTGCAAGTTCCCACATACTGCCGAGTGCTGCCAAAGATCGGACATCGCTAACCCGTACTTCCAATCAGCCCAGCCATTGACCGGGCAGCCCGGCGGCGGGGAACCATGCTCCCACAACGGTCCGCCGGACATTAGTACGTGTCAATAGTAAGGGTAGGCTGTAGCCAATGTCAAGCGTCTACTCCCTGATATTCTTATGGATCGCCCGCCCGCAGATGCCGCCACTGAGGCAGTCTACCTCGGGCAACGAATCCCGCTGACCCCGGGCAACACAGGCCGAGCAGGTCTTCCCCACATCAGGTCAGTGAGCTGACGGTTCATCCATCTGCCGGCTTGAAAGTCAGCGATGCTGAATTGACGCAATACCGCATGCCGGTGGGCTCCGGGCCGTCGTCGAAGACATGGCCAAGGTGGCAGCCACAGCGGCTGCACATGATCTCCGTGCGGATCTCACTGGCGGCATTGTCGGGTGCGGTCGCGATTGCCCCGTCGTCGGCCGGGGCGAAATAGCTAGGCCAGCCGGTGCCGCTGTCGAACTTGGCGTCGGAGGAGAACAGGAGTTGGCCGCAACAGACGCAGTGGTATTCGCCTTTGTCGTGGTTTGCCCAATACTTGCCTGTAAACGGCGGCTCTGTGCCCTTCATTCTGGCTATTCGGAACTGTTCATCCGTAAGCTTGCGGCGCCATTGTTCTTCGCTCTTGATAACCTTCTCCTGCATTGTTGCTCGCCTCAAGTACCGGGCCAAATCGTCAGTCGAAGTCGCTTATGTATGTATTATCCGGCAGGCCCGCTGCCGCACCCGCCGACAGTACAGACAGTATACAAAAAAACAGACAAGGCGGACGAAGTACCCTCGCAATCCTTCGCGGTCCGCCCTGTCTGAGCTTCTTACGGCATCATGTGATAGCTTGTGCTGCGATGGTTGTTTTGTCTTCTGGGTCGGCTCCAACTTCCTGCTGTTTGTCTTCTATTGCATTCTATGCGCGCGGTTAAAAGACAAGGCTCCCGGGGTCGATGTATAAAAAAAGCAGGTTGGCCGGGCGACGGTCTTTCCGGGTCTGTCACTCAATACGCAGTCTCGATGGGCGCAAAAAAAGCGGGCGGCCGCGAAGACCGCCCGTTCATATCTGCTTTGTATCTTGAGTTGATCTACTTCCTGCGCCGCCTGAGAACCGCCAAGCCGCCTATGGAAAGCAGACCAAGTGTGGCCGGCTCGGGAACGTAGTTGTAGACGATGGTAACAGTGCCCGAGGCCGTGACGGGCGTGACCGCCCATTCGATTCCGCTGACCCCGCCGAAGTCTGACCACTGGTCGACGGATACATCAATATCGAACGTGCTCAGCCCAATGTATTGGCTGAACAGCGCCGAAGCGATGAACCCGGAATCGGAATCGCTCTGCGTGGTGCCAGAAATCTGCATCCCGTCGGGAGCGGAGGGATCGAAATCATTGGCGCCATCGCCAACGTTGGCGCCCAGTGAGAAGCTTCCAGTCGTCAGAGCTTCAACTTCGGCGGTTACCGGCTGAAACAATGAATTCAGGAGCGACACATCGGTAGAAGAGATGTCGCCCTTGCCGCCGAACTCATATGAGCCGGAAGCGGGATTCTCACCGTCATTGTCGAGTATCAGCAGGCCGCCCTGCACGTTAAGGAGCACTGAAACGCTGATCGACTGCAGTGTCAGGGCGCCGCCTTGGTCGTCAAACTTGTCAAAGGTAAGCGTGCGCAGAAAGTTAGGCGTCCCATTGAAATTCTCTGTCTGCACAATCGAGCTTGCAGACGCAATAGAAACACCGATGAGAACTGCAACGATCGCTGCTAGTCCTTTTGTCATATACTGTCTCCTTCCAGTTTACACATCTCCGGTATGGGGAAGTGACGCAACGTAACTTGTCAAGTCATTTTACGCCAAAACAGGACGATGTCAATACTTCACGGGCCGAAATGGACAAAAAAACTTCGCCCAGCGAGTTATGGACGGGAGGACCAAAAGAGCCAGAATCACACAAGCTCTTGCCATACGGGGCCTTGCGCCAGCAGGCATTCTCAGCCTGTTAGGAAGGCCGGCTGGCGGGCTCAGGCGGACAGGCCTCCCAGGGCTGAACGAATTCGGTCGGGGATTTCGACGGTGACGCCGCGTTTTTCGGTGAGGCTGGCGACCAGCGCTTCGACGGTGAAGATATTGACGACGGATTCAGCCAGGGGCATTCCCGGCTTGGCTCGGCCCTGTATGACATCGGCGAAGTTGGTCATCTGGGGCACGAAGCTGTTACACGGGCCTATGTGGTAGAGATCGCGGCGGACATCCGCCCAGCCGACCGTGTGGTGCCGCTCGATGGTGATTTCGCCGAGGATAGTGTAGGCGATGGGCAGGTTGAGGGTGGCGGTGGTTCCGCTGATCTGCAGGTCCTGCAGGAAGGCTTGGGTTTTACTGCTTTCGATAATGCCGATCCGCCCGTTGTCGTATTCGATCAGGCCGTACATACGATTGATGACGTCGTACTTGGCGCTGATACCGCCGTAGCAGACGACCCGTTTGGGGACGCCGCCAGCAAACAGCCGGCAGGTATTGACGCAATAGCAGGCGAAGTCATACGGCGTGCCGCCGGCGAGTTCCTTCTTGTATCGCCAGTTGCGGTTCGGGTCGGCCGGGTCGGCGGTCTCCGGGTCCACTTCGCTGAAGCACGCCCGGACGGTGTCGACCTCGCCGATTTCGCCGTCGGCGATGAGCTTCTGCAGCTTGATGATGGCGGGGTGATGGCGATACATGAATCCTTCCATCACGAATGCCCGGTATTCGGCGGCGAGGTCGAAGATTTCCATGGCTTCGCGGCCGGTGATCGTCAGAGACTTCTCGCAGAGAATATTCCTGATGCCCGCCTTGAGGCATCTTTCGATCTGTTGGCGGTGCTGGCCTGGCCAGGTTGCAAGTACGACCGCGTCAAGGTCCTCCTTTGTGAGCATTTCTTTGTAGTCCGTGTACCAGTGCTCGCAGCCATACTTCTCAGCCCAGGCCTTGGCCCGGTCGGCGACAACGTCGCAACAGGCCACGAAGCGGGCCCTGTCGGCATTCTCCTGGGCTGCTATTCCATGTGCATGCGAAATGCCGCCGCAAGCCACGCAACCGAGCTTGATCATGTCTGCACTTGCCATTACCTATCCTCGTTGCAGGGAGCGTTTCGTCCGAGCGGCGAACCGCCGGCCGGATTCTAGGCACTACGCTACAGTTTCCACAACTGAAATAGCTCCGTCGACCGACTGACTAAGCAGCGCAAGCTGGCCCGCGATCTTCTTGCCGGCGAAGGTGAAAGCCCTTGGCTCGTCGGCGCTGATTACGATGTCCTGTCGGCCATCGGTGCGGGCGATCCTGATACCGATGACGCCCTCCGGCAAGCCGTCAATACGCTCGGCGGCCAGACCTTCGGCGAAGCTGATGACGCTGACGAAGTCGGTGTTCCCCGCGTGAGCGCGGACGATTGTCATCGCCTTGCGGTTGCCATCGGCATCGGCGTGGCCTTTGGCGACGATCAACTCACCGTCCCAGATCGGCAGGAACACAAGGTGCAGGCGCGGCTGGCCTTCAGTGACATCAAAGACCAGGTCAGCCTGCTCGCCTGACAGCGCCGCTCGGCGGACGTCGACAATGTGGCTATATCCTCGCGAAGTGGAGAGCGGCCCGCCCTGCTGTTCGCTAAGCGGCAACGAGCAATCGACAAGTTCGCCACCGACGTGCAGAACGTAGTCGTATTGGTGCTGATCGTCACTGCGGACGCGGAACACATCTACCACGATGGAATCGACCATCGCAACGCTTCGATCCAGCCTGACGCCGTCGTAGGCGGTTTGGCATTCGGCGCGGGCGGCCTTTAAATCGGCGCCGGCGTAGAAGAACACCGGCCGACCGCGAACAGGCTTGTCGGCGGTGTCAGACTTCCACGCCGACTCGTTTGTGCCCTGAGGCTGCTGGGCGGTCTCATCGACGGTGACGGTATTGTGAGCGATGGTCTGGTTGTTCCAAGTCAGGAAGTCCGGCTGGCCATACTTGAAGTAGTTGACCTCCGGTATGACCTGCCTGCCTGCGGCGTAAAGGACAATGCTCAGATTGTCGGGGTGTGAATGACCCGACCCGTACTTGCCGTAGGTCATTAGCAGGCCGACGGCATCTCGCTCCGCGCTTTGCCGCAGGATGGAATATCCGCCGTTCGGCAGGAGCGTGCAGCCTCGCTCGTGTCGGCCGGTCAGTCCCACTCGGGCGTCATCGCCCAGGTCCCAGTGGCCTGCGGGAACGTCGGGCGCCAGCCAAAGAAGCTCTGTCGGCGTCTTGGGCTTTTTGTCCGCGCCCTGATGAATGATCCAGGCATATTTCGGATCGCGGTATTGCCGCCACGCGGCCTCGTAGGGCCATGTCCGCTCCAGGCGCATGTCGCCGGCATTGGACATTCTCGCTCCGGATGCGTCGCCGAAGACATAGTAGAAAGGCATGTCGAAAATCATCTTGATCGTTTTAGGCCCGGTCGGCCCGAAGCGCCGCTCGACATCGGCTCCGGCGTCTTTGTCATTGCCGGAGATTTCGACGTGCCACAAGTCCACGCCACAGTGACGGGCGGCCTCCATGAGGTAGGTGTAGTTATACATCGAAGCATAGTGATAGCCGATTGACCGCTCGTAGTTCACACCATCAGCAAGTATGGCCGTGGCCAGGTGCTGGCTGAAGCCGTCGCGGACGAGCGTGCCCTGATCGTCCCGGTAGCCGTTGAGGGCCTCCTCGATCAGTTCACGATCTCCTATGCAGAAGCCTATCACGCCGAAGCCCGCCATCCCGCGGTTCCGCCAGTTGCTTCGGAAGCGGTGGTTGCAGATACGCAGCACCCGGCCACACGGGGCGAGGACGTTGGACTCGATGCGGTGCTTATCGGAGTCGGTGAGGGCACCGGAGTTATAGATCAGGTCGTAGGCTGAGGCGAAATCTATCGCCCAGGTGGCCTCGTCGAGCGTGCTGGAGCAGGCCCTGCCTTTGGTCAGCGTGGTCGGGTAGGTCGGGTACAGGTCTATGTAGCTGCGGAGAATGTCGGCGGATTTGGCGGCAAGCGTTCGCTCGCCGGACAATACGTATGCGATCGCAAGGTGGTGGGCCCGCTCGGCGCGCTGGGGGTTCGTGGTGAGCCGGTCGGCCTGGTCGATTTCACCGGTGCACTTGGTAACGAAGTTGTCTATGTAGCTGCCCAGCCAACTTTCGCGGCCGGCCCAGGTCTTGAGGTCTTCGATTTCCCGCTGATTGACGAAGAGGCGAGGATGCGGTGGGAAGCGATGGGGGACGGGAATGTGCGAAGCGTCACGAACGGAGCTGACAACCATGCAAAGAGAGACAAGGAAGAGCGATACTCCGAAGTATGTGAGGATCATACTTGAGCCTCTCCTGAGCCGGATCGTGGTGAGACGGCCGGGGCTGGTCGCCTCCTGCGAGGGTTGCACTTGTATACAGGCGGCGAGGCCGGCGTTCAAGGGCGGTGAGGGTCCTTGACGAGCGATTGTCATCTCGGCGAACATAGTCGGCTGTCCGGATCCCCTGGAAAGGAGCTGCGATGAAGGATGCATTTTCGATTCATGGCAAGCGCAGACCCCGCAACGAAGAGGTGGTCAACTATATCGCCAAGGCCTTCGGTGTTACGACTGTCGAGGGCTTTGCCGAGCTACGGCAGTGCGGCGGGTTCCCGGGCGGGCGCTACGCCACGCCGTTTATGGAGACCGGCGACAATCGCGAGTGGTTCCTGCCCCTGACGGCCGACGGGCCGCTTGTCTGGCAGTCGGGGGCCGTACCCGCCGACCCCCAAGGGAAGGTGGGCTTTGTTTTCGGAGCCGGGTTCGGCAACGGCTCGCCCCTGACCCAACCGGCAGGTCAATGGGACATCGAGGTGAACGGGCGACGCGCCGTTTCCATCCGGGTGGTCAAGCATTCACAACTGTGGCGCACCGATGACTGCGCGTTTGTGTTTTCGGCGCATCGCGTTGAGGCCGCTCCACATCATGGATCTCTTCACTTATCGAGCGTGCTCACCGACGAGGCTTTCGCTGCGTTCGGGCCGGCGATGCTGGTCGTGCCGCGGACGTGGGTCGAGCCCGGCAAACCGGCCACGATAACCGTCACCGGCCGTTGCCGCGGGACGTCAACACGCTGGTTCATGATGTCGCCGTCTCCGTCCATCTTGACCAATGCTGACATTTACAGGCTGCTGGATGTGCTTGCGGGCAAGCGGTCGACCGTCAGCGGACATAACGTTTATTTCGGGGACATCCACACCCACTCCGGCGTTTATCGCTGCCAGCCCTCCGGAGGCTGCGGGACAGGCTCTCGCGAGGAAAACTATGACTATGCCTCCGGGCCCGCCGGCATTGACTTCTATTGCCTGTCCGACCATGAATGTCAGGTCGAGCCCGACGGTATTGAAGAGTTCTTCGCGCTGGCCGACCGATACAATCGGCCGGGCAAATTCGCCACGCTGTGCGGGTATGAGTTCACGTCCATCGTTTACGGCCACCGGAACATATACTTCCGCGGCTCGGGCGGGACGATTTTCAACTCCGCCAAGGACTGGCACACAATGGCATTCGACCCTGACAACGCCACAGAGGTAGCCGATCTCTGGAGGGCGTTGGAGGCGTGCGGCGAGCCGTTCCTGTCTGTGCCGCACCACCCCCCGGCCGCATCGCACCCGTTTAACTGGGATCTGTTTAATCCCAAGCACGAGCGGCTGGCGGAGGTGTATTCGGTGTGGGGCTCTAGCGAATACTACGGGGACGTTCCTCGCGGCATCTCAGACTGGCACCCCGGCTTGTACATCCGCGAGGCTATGAAACGGGGCTATCGCCTCGGCCTGATCGCCTCCTCGGACGGCCATGACGGGCGCCCGGGCAATGCGCAGCGCCGACCTTACGAGGCGGCGGGGCGACACGGCGGCTCGGGCTGGGCGGCCGTGCTGACTGACGAACTGACGCGCGAAAACGTCTTCGACGCGCTCTACGGCCGCCGGTGTTACGCCACCAGCGGCGTGCCGATTTACCTGTCGTTCGAGATCAACGGCGCGGTGATGGGTTCGGAGCTGCCGGCGATGCCCGCCGGCCGGCCAGTGTTGAGGGTAATCTGCGACGGTTCCAACGGCATCGATCACATCAGGATCGTCAAGAACGGCCATTTTGCGCACACGCATTTCACACACGGCGAGCACCATAGTGAGATGGAGTGGGCCGACGACAATTACGATCCTTCCGGACCGAACTTTTATTATGTTCGCATTGTGCAGGTCGACGGGGAATCAGCCTGGTCCTCACCTATCTGGCTCGGGTAGAAGGCGGCATACGGGCCTCATCAGCATCCCTAGCCCGGGGACGATATGTTTTTTCATCGGCGGGCGAGATAATTTGCCTCCGCCCGACCTGAATCTTAGATTCTTTCCGACAGGGCGCATCCAGCCCGTAAGGTGCGGGCCAGAGGCCCCTAACAGATATTTGCGGAGGCAAAGGTCATGAAAACGCTTGAAAGGCTGTGCAGGAGATTCTGGAAGGACCAGAGGGGTCTCGAGACGGTCGAGTATGCCATTATAACGGGGCTGGTCGTCGCAGCGACGATTACGGCCATCGGCATTCTCGGCGCTTGGGTGTCCGGCCAGTTCCAAGCCGTTAACACCACCGTCGGCGCCCAGTAAGAGCTGAGCTGAACTGTTCAGGCCCTCGGGCATTTCCAAGCCAGGTATATTGGCTGTAGTCGCCCGCCCCCAAGGAGGCGAAAATCCAATCAGGCGCGATACGGCGCAAGAACCGGTCTTATCGACCCGCGAGACAGGGAATCGAATCCGGAGGACACTCGGCGGCCACAAGATTTGGCCGCCGATTTCTTTGATAGTCGCCGCCGGGTCGCCGACCGTGGCAGTCGGCCATACGGAGCGTATCTCTGGGCCTACAAGACCATTCCACTCCGCACGAGCATCAGGTAATCACCTTCCGCCCAGGAATATTTGGCCATGTGAGTGATTTTTCTTGTAGACCCCTGGGGGTGCGCCTAGACTTTTTGTACCGAGGGGATGTTGCTTGCTTGACCTCTCGGGGCGCAAGCGGAGGTAAACAGGTCCGTCGCATTGCGGCCGTCTACATCCCTTTCGCTGCGAAGGGCAATTAAGGAGCCATGCAGAAGCATCATTTCAAGTAAGGTGAGATGCTCACGGAAGAGCAAAATGAGAAATGTCGGACTGTCCAGGCCTGCTCGCCTCGGCAAGCAGATGAATCACAAGAGACAGGCAATGATGTTGCCTGTGTAGGCGACGTGTCCCGTTTTCGAAGTGAAAGCGTTTTGTCTTGTCTATCATCGCGTCGGCTGGCCGTGAGATTAAGCTCGCTGCCGCTACTGCCATCGGCGATGGGGCCTTCAGCGATCGCTTAAGAAAAAGTAAGGAAACCGCACTTGACCTGTCTGGCGGTGTTTTTTCAGTAACGCGCGTAGGCTGCAAATCAAAAGGTCGGTGCCTGCCCGTGTGGCACGGACTGGGTTGTGAGACATCTTGATACTTCGGGAGGCACGGACCATGAGAATGTTGGCAAGACTAAAAAAGTTCGCGAAGGATGAGACAGCCCTGGAGACAGTTGAGTATGCGATCATCACCGGGCTTATCGTGGCTGTAACTATCACGGCCATTGGCATCCTGGGTGCTTGGGTAACGGGCCAGTTCAACAACGTCAATACCCAGGTTGGCGCCCAGTAAGACCGCATTATGTCAGCATGGTTGCCATCACAAGAGACATTGTTGTTTTCCGGGCCAGGCGGCAATCGGCCCCGGTAACCACATCAGCAGAGCAGTGCCGGCCTGCACGGTGCGGGCCGGATGAGAGCATACCTTTCTATATTGGGAGATGAATCATGAAGACGCTGTCAAGAATAAAACAGTTCTGGAAGGATGAAAGTGGCCTGGAGACAGTCGAATATGCGATTATCACCGGCCTCATTGTGGCGGCAACGATTACAGCCATCGGAATCCTGGGCGCTTGGGTGTCAGCCCAGTTCACCAATGTGAACACAACTGTGGGCGCCCAATAGAGAAGGGCCTTTTTCACGCCATTTGGCACAAAAAAATCGCATCTCTTTGGCCCATGGGCAATTTGGGTCGTACGCTTCCAGCAGAAGACCTGTGACGGTCCGCAGGTTGCGGACCGGGTATATCGCTGGGTACAGCAGACGCCGGAGGAATTTTTATGAAGACTCTTAAGACACTTTGCAGGAAGTTTTGGCAGGACGACAGAGGCCTGGAGACCGTCGAATACGCGATTATCACCGGGCTGGTCGTGGCTGCGACGATTACGGCCATTGGTATTCTCGGTGCGTGGGTGTCCGGCCAGTTTAATGCCGTGAACACCACGGTTGGTGCTCAGTAAGACATCGCTGGAGCATCATCGGGTAGGTCCCAAACCGTGGACTATTGGGACAGAACCTCTCGACCACGGATGGCGTGGCCCAGACACATAGGCCCGGAAAGAAGGTTTCCAGGCCGATTCGCCACGCCGCAGGGACAAGCGTGCCCAAAGAGAACTGAAGAGACTGGCCGGTCCTTTTCGGATGTCGGGGGCACGGAAGCTGTGCCTTCCTGTGCATTGTGCCCGGACAATTGAGGGGAGTGGCCAGTCTCTGTTTTTGACTGGGGAGATTTGAAGATGACAAAGGCTGTGAGAACATATAGTCGCGGGCGGGCGACAACGGCGCCCCGCTCTCGAAAGTATGGCGACAGGCGCATATCCGTCGCTGCCGGCCGATCCGCGCTTCGGGCAGGTATGGTGAACGTCTGGGTCGTGCTGATCCTATTGACAGTCATCGGGTTCGTCGGCCTGGCGCTGGACGTGGCCTATGGCTTCATGGTGGGCGGGCAATTGCAGAACGCCGCGGACGCAGCCAGCTTGGCTGGAGTCCAACATGTCCGCGACGCACCGGAAGACGTCCGCCAAGCCGCCATAGCGATCGGTTTGGCAAACCGGGCCGCCGGAGCTGCTGTCGAGCTTTCACCCAATGAAGCCAACGCCTCCGAAGGCGACATTGTCATCGGCAATTACAGCCGCAGCACAGGCGTCTTTACGCCGACGCTGTACAGCCCAAACGCCGTCAAAGTGGTCGCCAGGAAAACCGGCGGCGCGCTGGGTGGGTCGCTGCCGTTGCTGTTCGGCCCGATTTTCGGAGTGAATACGATCGACATCGAGCGAACGGCCATTGCCATGATAGGCGGCGGCACCGGAGCGGGGCTTATTACGCTCAACGAGACCGACCCCTGGACGTTCCGGCTGAGCGGCACAGTGACGCTGTCCGTCTACGACCAAAGCAACCCCAACGGCGACGGCGCTATTCAGGTCAATTCGGACGACTACCGCGCCCTCAAGACCGATGGAACCCCCACCCTTTTGGCAGAGGAAATCAATGTACATGCGGATTCGGTAACCGATCCACCTGTATTCGACGGGGATGTCAATACCAGCCAGCCCCGCATTTCAGATCCTCTTGCCAGCATAGCCGAGCCGACAAGCTGGGGGCCGAACTGCGGGAGTTTTTCGGCAACCGGCGGCACTTACTCCCTTACACCGGGCTATTACCCTGACGGCATCTCAATGACCGGCGGAACGGTGTATCTCCGGCCGGGGCTATACGTACTTGACGGACAAGGGCTCAACGTGACAGGCGGCAACCTTATAGGCAATGGCGTCATGCTCTTTATAGTCAACGCCGGCCAAATCAAACTAACCGGTAACGGAATGGTTCAGCTGGGGCCGCCAGACTTAGAGTTACAGCCCTACGGCGGCATTCTTGTATGGCAGCAGAGGGGCAACAGTAACGAGGCCGAGATCCGTGGGACCGATCAGTTCGAAGGCCTGGACGGCACTGTTTACCTTCCTTCCGCAAGAGCGGATATTACCGGCACGAGCGACAGTTTTAAGATTCGACAGCTAATTTGCGACTCGGCAGAGATATCGGGCGTCGGCACCGTTACGATCAACTATGACGGCAGGAACCCCGCGCCTGGTACGACGCCGTTCCTGGTAAAATGATCACGCGCCAAGTGAGTATATCTTATGCTTCCTCAGGGCCAAGGGCCCCTGGGCGACGGGCCGTCCGGGTGCAGCCATGCACCGATGGTCCCGTCTGTCTGCCCGGCGTGTGGGATGTAATAACCGCTGGGATTGCGACAAGTACTCCAACGGGTGCAGCAGACACGAGAGCTGAGAGTACTTAACATAACAACAAGAGGCATGGAATGCTTTCAGCACCCACAGACTTGGTCATGCTGGCTGTGCAATGGGGCGTCGTGTTTGGCGTCTGTCTCATCGCAGCCGGGTGGGATTTGACCCAGCGGAGGATCCCCAATATGCTGGTCCTCCCGGTATTCTTCGCGGGACTGGCGTGGGGTTATTACCTCGGCGGCTGGAGCGGACTGGGCGGCGCGTTTATCGGCAGTATTATGCTTATGGTGCCATATGTGCTGCTGTTCGCCCTTGCCGGAGGCGGCGCCGGCGACGCCAAGCTGATGGCGGCCATCGGCGCGTGGCTGGGCATAATCAACGGTCTGCTGGCTTTGGCGGCGGTGTCAATTGTCGCCGTTGTCGTGGGTGTGGCAGTTGCGGTAAGAAAGAAGAAGGTATTGCAGCTTGCATTCAAGATGGGCCAAGCGGCCCGCTGGATAGCTAGCCTGGTAGGCTTGGCTGGAAAGACTTCGACACGGTTTGACATGGATGATACGGAGTCCATAGGAACGCTGCCGTATGCGGTCGTGATTGCCACTGGCGTATGTCTGGCCGGTGTCGCGGCGATAATATGGCAGCTATGAAGATACTAGTATGAAACTGACACAGAATATTCCGGGCAGCACCGCCAAGGTCGGACGGACTCCTGCCAGTCCCGATCGCTTCCACGATTGTCAACCGAAGACTGCCGTGAGAAACCAAACACCAAAGCCCAAGGACGCCGGGGTCGTTACTGTCGAGGCGGCTCTGGTTGTGCCGATATTGTTGCTGCTTACCTTCGGGTTGATCGAATACGGCTGGCTCTTCCTTAAAGCCCAGGATGTCAGCAACGCCGCACGGCGCGGGGCGCGGGTAGCCGTCAGGGCTGATGTGACCGCCGGCGAGGTGGTGTCCGCTATCCAAGACATGATGCTCTCAGCCGAGCTTGACGGCAGCGGCTACCAGGTGAACATAACACCTGCGAATGTCTCCACCGTGCCCCCAGGGGACATCATAACCGTGGAGGTAGTGTTGCCGTATTCCAATATCTCCCTCACCGGCACACCACTGGTGCCAGTCCCCGCCAACGTCCAAGCCTCGGTAAGCATGGCTAAGGAAGGCCCGTAGGTAGCCGCCCAAGACGACCGGACAATTCTTAGGCAGGTTTTTTGGTTATCATAATTGGGGGGATTTGGACGATATACATAGGACTAGAACAAATCAGTCTCCGCTAATCCATAGACCTCCACAGGCAAAGGTAGAGTGACTACCATGGCGAGTGGCATGAAATGGGCGATTGTAGGTCTGTTGCTGTTGGGAGTGCTGGCCGCAGCGTGTGTTGCACTGCTGGCGGCAAGCTTGCCTCATCTTCTTGGTGGCGGCAGGGCCGGCCAAGAACCCGACCAACCTGAAGAGATATCGATCGTGGTGGCCTCCGAGGATCTCGCCGCTCCTACGGTTGTCCGCGCCAGATCCGTAGCCCTCAAGACGCTCGAGCGAGCACAGGCCCCACTGGAGTATTTCAGCAGCCTTGACCAGGTCATCGGAAGGGCCCTGGCAACTCCGATGGTTGAGGGCCAGCCCTTTTCGCCAACAGTCTTTGCAACGGAAGGCTCCAGCGTCCAACTGGCGTCCACCTTACCCGACGACAAGCGGGCCTTCGAGCTTTCACTGCCCGACTACGCAGGTCTGAGCGGCCTGTTGTACCCCGGCGCCTTGGTGGACATAGTCGCGACATTCGACCCCACAACCAGAGACGACGAGCCATCGGCTTCCACATTGCTGCAAGGTGTCTTAGTACTCAAAGTTGACGGTAGGACGATTTTCTCAGAGCCTCCCGCGGCCGAAGAGCCCCGCGCCGCAGAAGGCGGGCCAACCAGGCGGATGCTTGTGGTCGTCCAAGTTACGCCCGAACAGGCCCAAACACTGTCACTGGCCATGGAACACGGCACCGTATCGCTCGCCATGCGCAAGCCCACTGACGTCACGGTGGCTCAAATGGCGCCGACACGACTCAGCGAGCTTGTCGCCGGGCTGCTTCAGCCCGAGCCCGAGCCGACCCGGGCGCAAACCACGACACCCGCCCCGGCTCTTCCAGTTCCGGCTCTGCCGCAGTTGCCCCCCGCCGCTGCTACCAATGCCCAGCCACCACTGGACTTACAATACCCACAACGCCCAGAGCCCAAGGAGCCATGGCAGACCACTGTCATCCGCGGGCCGGCAGCTGAGATAGTTGTGTTCCCCGATGAACGAGCTCAACCGAAGAAACGCTAGCCATCGGCCCCGATAGCGGGGCAATAGCCCAAGAACGGATATGAAAATGCGATATGGAAATCGGATGTCCGCCAGCCAACAGGCTGCGGCGAATCGGATAAAACCTGCCCGCGCGGCGATAGCGACAATCCTCCTTGCTGTTGCCCTGAGCTCAGCTCTGGCAGCTGACCAGCCAGACCCCGCCCCGCCGACCGAAGCCATACAAGTGCTCCTTGGGCAGTCCAAACTGCTCGAAATGCCTTGGGCGGTCAAACGAGTCGCAGTGGCCGACCCGGACATAGTCAATGTACAAGTCCTTACCCCAAAACAGATTCTGTTGCAAGCAACAAAGGCCGGAGAGACAGATCTGATTATATGGAACGCCGACGAGCGGGTCCAGACCAGACGGGTTGAAGTGGACATCGATGTGGCCCGAATTCGCCAAGAACTTCAGACTCTCTTCCCCGATACCGCCTTGGAAGTCGCCAAGTTCCGCAACATGGTCACCTTGAAAGGCACGCTCAGCCAGGCCCAGCAGGCGGTCCAGCTGCACGAATTCTTAAACAACCAGGAAATCCAGTACATTGACATGACCTCCGTTGGGGGCATCCAACAGGTATTACTGCAGGTCCGCATCGCAGAGGTCAGCCGACAGGCCATAAGGTCGCTGGGCGTAAACTTCTTCGACGGCGGTGAAGATTTCTTCGGGGGCGTATCGGTTGGCTCCATCGGCGGCGGAGCCCTCAATCCAGTAAGCGTGGGCCCTGCCGAAGCGGTCAATATTGCCAATAACCTCCCGTTCACCTTTAACAGCGATGTCGCGATCAATCCGAGCATCACGCTGTGGGGCGGTCTGCCCGATAAGAACTTCCAGTTTTTTATTCAGGCATTGGCTGAGAATCAGTACTTGAGGATCTTGGCTGAGCCTACGCTGGTAGCCCTCAGCGGCGAGGAGGCTAACTTCCTTGCCGGCGGCGAGTTCCCCATACCCATCGCCCAAGACGTCAGCGGCGGTGGCTCGTCTATAACGATAGAGTACCGTGAGTTCGGCGTCCAGCTTCGGTTCAAGCCCATAGTACTCGGCGACGGCACAATACAACTATTTGTAGCCCCCGAAGTTAGCGAACTGTCGGACGTTGGGGCGGTGGAAATATCGGGCTTCCAGGTACCGGCCTTGACCACTCGGCGCGCCGAGACCACGCTGCAACTCAAGAGCCAGCAAACATTTGCCATGGCCGGCCTACTCCGACGCACATCTGCCGCTCGCAGCTCTCGTATACCGGGAATAGGGGACGTCCCCGTACTCGGGCCCCTTTTCAGTTCGAAGCGGCACACAGCCGGAGAAACGGAACTGGTCGTACTCGTCACGGCATCGCTGGTAGAACCTCTGAACGACACACCATCTTGGCCTGGCATCGATCATGTTGATCCTAATGATTGGGAATTCTACCTGCTCGGCCGGATCGAGGGCCAAGTGCCTGCCGTTCCGCCTGTTTCACCAGAAGACCGTCAGGTCTTGCAGGACAAGGGCTTGCATCGACTCAAAGGGCCCGGCGCCTGGGCGCGATACAATCAGCCCGCCGTCCGCAGCCGGGCAGTCACCTCGCCCGAAGAATTGACAAGCGCGATGGGTTTCTCCCATGGTGCTGGAGTTGATGATGACGTTCCAAGATGAAGTAATTGTCTTGACATCCAGCACTTCCGTAGCAGACGCCGTTACCAAGGCACTGGAAGACAACAAGGACCTTGTAGTCGCAGGCTGCTACCAGGACCTATCGGACCTTGTGGGCCGTATCCGCCAAAGACCCGTCGCCGCCGTCATTGTCGATCTCGACCCTAACCCTTTGGAAATGCTCGATCAACTGGGGCCCGTCATCGCCAAGGCCGCCCAAACATGTTTTCTGGTCCTCTCCCACGAATGGGATGAGCAGATCGTTCTGGAAGCCATGGAAATCGGCGCTCGCCGCTTCATGAGAAAAGAGTCTGTGCCGACCGGACTGGCTGGCGTCTTGAGGCGGTTGTTGCCGCGGATTTCCTCCGATAAGCGCCCTGAGGGCGTGATCGTGACCGTCCTGTCCGCCGGCGGCGGCGCAGGAGCGACCACGATAGCCGTCAATATCGCCAATGAGCTCCGACTAATCCAACAGGGCGCGTCGATCCTTTTGGTGGACATGGATACGTCCTATGGCGCGGTGGCCTCTTTCCTGAATCTCAGCGGCACATATGGCTTGGCCAACGTGACAAATCAAAGCGGCGCAGTCGACATCGAACTGGTGCGTTCCAGCGCTACGCCTTGCACAGGCGGGCTCGATGTCTTGCTCAGCCCCGTGGCCGTTGATTTCATCAACCCGCCGGTTGTGCGCTATGATAATCTTGGCAACATACTGGGGACCTTCAAACAGGCCTACAGCCACATCGTAATCGATGCCCCGCGTGTGCGGGCCAGTACCGCCGCTGTGCTTGCCCAAGCCAGCAAGGCTGTGCTTATCGTAATGCAGTTGACAGTAAAGGACGTCCGCATCGGGCAGCAGATATGCTCAATGCTGTCCCAACAGGATATTCCACCCGAACGGGTCATGCCTGTGGTCAGCCGATACTCCAAGAAAGACTCGTCAATAGGCCTGGTAGAGCTCAAGCGCGCTATCGGGTGCAATGAGATCGCCGTCGTCGGGGATGATTTTCCCCATGCAATTCGAAGCATCGACATGGGTGAGCCGCTGGCATTGACGGCAGCCAGATCCCAGCTTCGCAAAGACATTCAGAAGCTGGTGGGCGCGTTGGTATCAATGACATCCTAACTAGCCTTGGTAGGTGCAATATGGCCGATCGTCGCGAAAATGAAATGACTGACCTCGCCGAGGGATCCTCGGATCTGGCCAGTCTCGAAGAGATCAAGACCAACGTTCATCGATCGCTACTGCAGACGTTGGATCTGACAGCTGCCCGACGAATGGAGCCTCAGCAACTCCATCAAGAGTGTTCCCGCCGCGTCGACATGCTTCTCAGCAAGCTGCACCGGCCCCTGACTGGCCCGGAGAAGAACCGCCTGATCCAGGAGGTAATGGATGAAGTCTTTGGGCTGGGCCCTCTGGAAGAAATCCTCCGAGACAACACCATCAGCGACATTCTCGTCAACGGCCCAGATAAGATCTATATCGAGCGGGATGGCGTACTGAAGAAAGTCAACAATAAGTTCCGAGATGACCAGCACTTATTGCAGGTGATCCAACGAATAGCTACACAGGTCGGCCGAAGGGTGGACGAAAGTTCTCCCATGCTCGACGCCAGGCTTGTCACCGACGGCTCCCGCGTCAACGCGATCATAAGCCCGCTGGCGTTGGACGGGCCCAGCCTGAGCATCCGGCGGTTCGGCACGATTCCTATAGGCATTGAAGGCCTGATAGAAAAAGGCTCGCTCACCAAGGAGATGGGAGATTTCCTGTCAGCATGCGTCAAGTGCAAGATGAATATCATGATCGCCGGCGGAACGGGAAGCGGCAAGACCACCCTGCTGAACGTGCTTTCCCGGTGGATCCCCGAGGGCGAACGCGTCATTACCATCGAAGATGCCGCCGAACTGCAACTCCCGCGGGAGCACGTGGTTCGCCTGGAGACCAGGCCAGCTAACATAGAAGGCCAAGGCGAGGTCATGCAGCGAGACCTGCTTCGCAACGCCCTGCGTATGAGGCCGGATCGAATTATCATCGGCGAGGTACGCGGCGCCGAGGCACTGGACATGCTGCAGGCGATGAATACGGGCCATGAAGGCTCAATGAGCACCGTGCATGCCAACGATACGCGCGATGCTATAAGCCGAATCGAGAACATGGTTTCCATGGCCGGGCTGAACTACCCGGTCGGCGCGATCCGACAGCAAATTGCATCGGCGCTGGATCTGCTGATACATCTCAACCGTGTTACGGGTGGTAAGAGAAAGCTCATGAAGATTTCCGAAGTCACTGGGATGGAAGGCGATGTTATATGCCTTGTGGACCTGTTCCACTACAACCAGGTCGGGATCGACGAAGAGGGCTATGCGGTCGGCCATTTCGAGGCCAACGGCGTCAGGCCGAAGCTGCTTGACCGGCTTGAAGCCGAGGGTGTCAAGTTCCCGCCGGATATGTTCATGAGACGAAAACTGAACTAACACAGATGGGAGCTGAAAATGCCGTTCGATCTCGAACTAACTGGACTTCAGTTAGTGGTGGCTGGGGCTGCGTTCGGCCTGGTCATGGCGGTTTGGGTTGGCATACTCATATGGTGGCGCGCGACTCGAGGCCAACGGACGGAAAGAGTCGAGCGGCGTCTGGGGCTTATAGAAGAAACTCCGGGCACAAGGGTGCTGAGGCTCTGGTACGACGGCCATGAGGAGACAATGGCGGCGCCATCCGCCCCCAAGCGCCAGGGGTTTATGCGTCAGTTGGCGCTGATGTGCAAGGAGGCCGGCTGGTCGACACCTCCCACCGTTCTTCTGAGCAGCCTCGGCTGCGTTGCGGGTGTGATATTCATTCTGGTGCTGGTCTTGACTGGCCAGCTGCTCGCCGGACTGGCCGGGGTGGTCGTAACGCTGATGTTGGCCTGGGCATGGTTGAAAAGGGCTATCAGCAAGCGGTCCGAACTGTTCGATAGGCAATTCGTTGACGCCATGGACCTTGCACGGCGATCCCTGCGGGCCGGTCATCCGTTGGTGGCCGCCTTTCAACTGGTCAGCCAGGAAATTGACGACCCCGTGGGGGCTTTGTTCGCCGAGATATGCGAGCACCAGGAACTTGGGGCCGATCTGGAACAGGCCCTTCGCGACGCAGCCAGCAGGTGCGCCAGCGAAGACATGAAGTTATTCGCCACTTCCGTGGCGATGCAAACCCATAGCGGCGGCAATCTTTCAGCCATGATCGAGCGACTCGCACAGGTTATCCGCGACCGAATCAAGCTCAGCCGGCGTGTCCGCGTGCTTACCGCGCAGACCCAATTCAGCAAGCGAGTCCTTGTCGCGCTGCCCATTCTGCTGTTCGTTCTTCTCAATGCGCTTAACCCCCAATACATGCAGCCGCTCTACACGACCTCAACAGGCAAGATAATGTTGGCGGCAGCAACTGCGAGTGTGCTCATGGGAACATGGGTAATGGGCCGAATGATAAGACTGGACACTTAAACATATGCCCCTGGTGAAAGACCCACAACTTCTGGCAATACTGGCTTTCGCGCTGACGTTCATAGCCATCGTCGGCATAGGCGGGGCCATCTTGCTGACGCGCACAGCCAGAAGGCGCAGAGCCCTCGCTCGCCTGCCGCGGGAGTCGTCCGATCTCGCCGAAGACGAGGCCCACTCAAAGGGCGGGCAACTGCTGCTCAATGTGGCGTCGAAAATAGGGTTCTCCGCTGATTCAAGCCACGTATCTCCCGGGCTCAGGAAGAGCTTGACCAACGCGGGTTATTACAGACAAAACGCACCGGCCATGTTTATGGGCGCCAAGGTTATCCTTCTCAGCATAGGGCTGCTGGCCCTGCCGATACTGCTGGTCGCCACGAACCTGCCTCTGCACATAACGATTCTGCTGTCACTGATTGTGGCGATGCTGCTGTTTACGCTGCCCAACATTCTGCTTTCCGCCAAGCGCAAGGCACGATGCACCGAGATCCGCCGTTACCTGCCCAACGCCGTCGATCTCCTGGACGTGTGCGTATCGGCGGGCCTGGGGCTGTCGGCGGCGTGGAACATGGTGGCTGATGAGATGTACCACGTGAGCCAGTGTTTTGCTGATGAAATGGCCCTGACGAACCTTGAAGTGCACCTCGGCCTGCCTCGCGCAACGGCGATGAGGAATTTTTCCGATCGCACAGGCGTGGAGGAAATCGCCACTCTCAGCGCAGTGCTTGTGCAATCCGAAAAGTTTGGCACAGACGTCGCCACAGCCTTGCGGTCTTTCGCAACGTCCATGAGGGAAGACCGAAGCGCCAACTCCGAAGAAATCGCCGAACGCATGGCGGTTCGCCTACTGTTTCCGATGGTATTGTTCATATTCCCGGCCATGTTCGTCGTCGTCGTCGGACCGGCCAGTATGGTTCTAATGAAGATGCTGAGTGGTGGATAGCCGCCGCCACGGATGGGAGAGCGGACATGAAAACAATTATCAGCCTCGCAATCTTGGCAGCATTGGCCGGTTGTGACTTGATGGCGTACAAAACGCCCGATCCCGATGCAGACGCCTGGCCTGTCACCGCCGCCAACGACCAGGCGGTCAAGAACGCTATTATCACTCAGAGCACATTGTACCCCTATCACTTTGTCAACAACGGCGCCGAGTTGACCTCGATCGGCGAAAGCGACCTGAAAACGCTCGTCGCACACTTCCGGACATATCCTGGCCGGCTGAGCATAAGGCGAGGCGACATTATCTACCCGCTTTACAACGAGCGAGTGCAAAAAGTGCTGGCTGAGCTTCGAGCCGGCGGCGTCGACGTCAATCGCATCAATGTCGTCGACCTGCCCGCCGGCGGCGACGGAATGCCCTCAGGCAACGTCATCGTCATCATGTCGCAAGATGATCTTGCGAAAACCGCTAGATATGATTTCGGATCTTAATCGCGAACGGACTCCGACTATGACCTCCCGAAAATTCAACACGTGGCTTTGCGGTAACAAAACTTCTCTGACCATCCTGTGCCTGCTGATTCTTGCATCCCTTACCGGATGCAGCAATCAAGTTTGGAACACCACGACTTCCAGCTACTCCGACCAGAGCAGAGATGACGCCGACTGGGACAAGGGCGCCGATCGTAAGCCCGAGGCCAAGACACTCTTTGCCATGGCAAAGCTTCTGATCTCCCAGGGGCGGGACAACGAAGCACAGTTTGTCCTGTCGCAGATCGTACAGGAGTATCCGAAATTCCTGGCCGCTTATGTCGAATTGGCCGAGCTGCACCTTCGGCACCGACGCCTCGATGCCGCCCAGCAGGTGCTGACAAGAGGCCTTCTGGCGTCTCCAGACGACCCAGTCCTTCAGAACAATCTGGGGATGTGCGCGCTGATCGGCAAGGACTACCAGCGGGCGCTGGCCCGATTCGCCAGGGCTTCGGCAGTTGAACCCGACAATGCAAGGTACCGGGCGAACACTGCCCTGGCGCTTGGCCTGGCTGGACGATACGAAGAATGCCTCGCCGTCTACGAGCAGATACTGCCTCCTGCCGACGCCCATTATAACCTGGCCGTACTCTGCGAGTCTCGCAGCGACGCAGAAAGAGCCGCTGAAGAGTATTCCATCGCGCACGAGCTGGAAGAGGCTGCCCAGGCGGAGAGGAATCCCCGCAAGGATAAATCAGATGCCCCCGCCGATCTGGCCGCTGAAGGGGAGAACGACGAACCGGCAGACGATTTGTCCCAACTCGCTGCAACGAGCGAACAGGCTCACTCCGACGAGCCGACCGGCGAGGGATATGTGGAGCCCCCTCTGCCGACAGATCTGCTGGACGGTCTGGCGGTGATCGCGGATCTCCGCGGCTACGATGATCATGTCTATGAGGCGCTCTCATACCCCAACGAACTGGCTGTTGCCGTGGAATCGCTCATCGCCACTTACCGAGATGAACCGACAGGCCCAGCCGTCCCGCTGTTGCTGGCCGAGCCGCAAGGTGAATCGGACCTGAACGATTGACCGCGCCGCAGCGCCCGGAGGGTCTTCCTCCGGGCGCTGCGGCAGTGTTCCATGCACCCGGGGAGTTCTATGGGGCGGTCATCTCTCGGCACGAATCAAACCGGGCTTAATATCGCCCAAAGGGTATAATCGCTTGCCGCCCGGCCGGCGGGCGCTGCGGAAGCTTATAGAGACCTACTTCTCCCTTGGGGGGATGGAGATTCAGTTCAACGTGGTCAGCCGGGCGACGTTGCTTGCCGCGCAGTCTAACCCCGGCGACTACCGTGACTTATTGGTGCGCGTATCGGGCTTCAGCGCATACTTCGCCGACCTGGACAAGCTCTGCCAGGACGAGATCATCGCACGGACGGAACACGTGGCGGATGAGAAGGGGAAGCAAGACAGTCACGAATAGTGGAAATGGGGCGTTCGGGGATGAATTGATCTGATATTCCTAGGGTGATACTTGAATACACAATATGCCCAGGATAGCTTTCAAACGTAACCGTTGAAAGGGCCGCCGTGGCGAGCCGTGCCACCCGGCGGAAATGGTGCCGGCAAGTGCAAATCTCCGAGATTACGAGACAAGACATCATAGATGCGATTCAAGTCGAGCGAGTAAGCTGGGCTGGCAGGATGGAAGAGCCACAGTTTCTCGCGCGCATGTTTGACCTCAACAGCATGCCATCAACAGATCGAAGGTTTCGAGACGCAGCAGGCGACATCCGGCAGCACCGAGTTAACAATCCAATGGACTGGGAAGATGACTGGATATTCTATGACTCGAGGTTCAATCTTCTTCACGGGGATGATGAGGTCTTCTTACGATTCCTTTGTGAGACCATACACCCTGTCGTGCGTCAGGATGTTACAGAGGCAGAGCGTCTCTGCCAGATGTATAATCAATTCCTGAAGAATGACGGGTTCCAATTGGTTGAGAAGACGAGGATTTCAGGAAAGCCTGTCTTTGTGGGGCGACATGTTGGAGTGGTTAGTACGCCAGGTATCGCCGCAGCTCGCGAAACGCTTGCTGGGGCCGATGCCGGGTACGTGGCCCAGCAAATCACCCGAATGGAGATATCTGTTATGAACGATCCGGCGCTGGCAATTGGGACGGCAAAAGAGCTTGTAGAGACATGCTGCCGCACGATCTTGACCGACAGGCAAGTGCCCGTGCCGAAGAATTCAGACTTGACGCAACTGGTAAAGCTGACGGCCAGGCAACTTGAACTTACGCCTGATGATATTCCAGACAAAGCCAAGGCAACCGAGACTATTAAGAGGCTCTTGAGCAATCTCGCAGCCATCACCCAGGGCATCGCCGAGTTACGGAACCACTACGGCACAGGACATGGCAAGGACGCATCGACTAGAGGACTTGCCCCGCGACACGCGAAGTTGGCAGTCGGTGCTGCCTCCACCTTGGCTGTATTCCTAGCGGAAACCCACAGAACACGCTTGAACGCATGACCGCAGGCACCTCTCCGCCTTGTTCCTGTTTGGGATGGGTGGACAGGGCCTCCATATGGACGCTCTCTGTGTTGGTTGCTCTTGTCGTTTACCTCGCCGGGCCGGGGCCCCAGCGGTGTTCCGCGCCCAGGTACATGCCGAAGGGCTCCTCGAATGGGCGGAAGGGGACCATGTCGTAGATTTCCTTAAGGCGGGCGAGGATATCCGCCGGCAGCGGGCCCTTGGCGACGGCCTGGACGTTCTGTGTGATCTGTTCATCGGTCCTGCCGCCGTTGAGGATGCAGTCGATGTCGGGGTTGCTGGCGACGAACCGCATCGCGCACTCGACGATGTCCATGCCGATCTCATCCAGGAAGGCATACAGGGCTTTGTACTGGGCCCGCCGCGGCTTAGAGAGCCAAGCCGCCCCGTGCTCCACTTCCTCGTCGAACCGCGCGACCAGCCCGCCCTGCTGCAGCGGCGAGCCGGACACGACGCCGGCCTTGACCTCCTTGCATGCGGGAATCACGTCGATCAGGGCCTCCCGCCAGAGCAGGCTGTAGTTGAACGCCGTCAGCACCACGTCGAACTTGCCGCTGCGGATGATGGGCCCCAGCTCGTGGGCAGTCGTCCCGCCCAGCCCTGTGAAGCGTATCTTGCCCTGTTCCTTCAGCTCCTCCATCACCTCCACGACAGGCCCGTCGTACGTTTCACGGTCGGTCCACCAGTCGTACTCGCCGGGGCGGTCCGGCTCGTGGATCATGAGTATGTCTATGCAGTCTCGATGGAGCAGCTTGAGGCTCGTCTCAACCGACTGCCGTAGGTGATCCTTGTTCTGCGGTTCAAACGGCTGCGGTCTGCCGCCCAGCTTTGTGGAGATGATCAGCGGCGTTTTGATGTCCTTTATGACCGCGCCTATGCCTGCCTCGCTGGGCCCGTAGCCGGCTGCGGTGTCTATGTAGTTCATCCCCAGCTCGATGGCCTTGTGGATGGCCTTTCGGCTCCGCTCGAGGTTTTCTCCTTCGGGGCTGAACCATGCGCCGCCGATTCCCACTTCGCTCACCTTAAGGCCCGTCCGGCCGAGTTTTTTCATCTTCATGTTGCAGCCTTTCTGTTGGAGGGATTCACAGCCGCGGCATTTTGCCATCCGTCGCTGGTAATAGCAAGCACCCCCCGGACCGCCTATAATCGCCGTCGCGCCGATGCCCTATGCTTCCGCAGAGCGCCGGCGGTCAGATTAAGGAATATTTCAGATGCCCGGTCCGCCCGCCAGGTCTGACTCGACTGGATTTCGCGCTGCACGCTTCCGCGTGGGATTTGTCACGCATGAAGCGTGCCTGCGCCATCGCGCCGGCCAGGGCCATCCCGAGGGGCCGGCGAGGCTAACGGCTGTTATCGACCATCTTGGGCAAGTCGGTCTCTGGGACAAGTTGCATCACCTCGTCGCCCGCCGAGCCGAACTGATCGATGTAAAGAGTGTCCACACAGATGTTTACATAGAGACTGTCATGCGTGAAATCCGGCAGGGACGTTCGATGCTCTCAACCGGGGATACCTTCATCTGTCCCGACTCGTTCGAAGCAGCGTTGTGGGCTGTTGGCGCTGTGTTAGCCGGCGTTGACGCTGTAGCAAGCGGACAGGTCGATCGGGTGTTCTGTGCTGTGCGCCCGCCGGGGCATCACGCCACACCCGACCGCGGCATGGGGTTCTGCGTTTTCAATAATATCGCGATTGCCGCCCGCCATGCCCAGAGCGCCTGCGGCCTGGCAAAGGTGCTTATCGTTGACTGGGACGTACATCACGGCAACGGCACGCAGGCGGCGTTCTACGATGACCCCACGGTGCTTTACTTCTCTGCGCATCGCAGCCCGTTCTATCCTGGCAGCGGCGCTGCCCTGGAAACCGGTGCTGGCGCCGGAGCAGGCCTTACAGTCAATGTGCCCCTACCGACCGGGGCTGACGATGACGATTTCGCCGTTGCCCTGGGCGAACACCTCATACCGGCGGTGGATGCGTTTCGCCCGGACCTGGTGCTCATATCGGCCGGCTTCGACGCCCACAGGCTGGACCCCCTGGGCGGCATGCAAATGACAGCCGACGGATACGCTGAGCTGACCCGGCTGGTCGCCGGCGTGGCTGGACGGTGCTGCTACGGAAAGATCGTTTCCGTGCTGGAGGGCGGTTACAATCTGACCGGCCTGGCCCGGTCCGTTGAAGCGCACATACGAGCCATGATGGGCTGACTGTCGTCCACGCAGAACGCGTTGACGGACTAACCGGCCTGTGGTAGCATCCTGTATTGTCGCACCGGTTTAGGCTGATCGGCGCACGGTGGCTGTAGCTCAGCTGGTTAGAGCGCCTGGTTGTGGTCCAGGAAGTCGGGGGTTCGAATCCCCTCAGCCACCCTTGTAGGGCCCTGCAATGCGGGGCCCTTTGCGTTACTGCCGCTTGGGACGGGCCTAATAAGTGTCTGGTCGCATCTGCCAGACTAAAGGCGCGCCGCATCGCCGCTCATGTGGTATCATGCATAATTTCAGCGATCGCACCTCACATGAACATCTACCTTGAAACAATGGGCTGTCAGATGAACCGGCTGGACAGCGAGCTGCTGGTCAGTCGGCTGTGCGCAGCCGGCCACGAAATCGTCGACGACCCCGCCCACGCCGACGCCGTGCTGTACAACACCTGCTCAGTCCGTCAGCACGCCGAACAGAAAGTGCTGTCGCGCCTCGGCGCTGACGGCCAGCGGAAACAGGCCGGCCTGAAGCTCATCGTGGGCGTGCTGGGATGCATGGCCCAGCGAACAGGCCAAGAGCTTCGAAAGCGCTACCCTCAGGTAGACATTGTCTGCGGGCCCGGCCAGCTCACCCGCCTGCCGGAGCTGCTGACGGCAGCGGATAAGGGCCAGGCTTCCGTCGCTATAGACCCGGACCGAAAGCACCAACCCAGGCCGACCGGATGCGAGGAAATCGACGACATGGACCTCGCACGTGACCCGTCGCGCAGCTCGTCGCCGTCGCAGGCGTTCGTCCGTGTGATGCGCGGCTGCGACAAGTTCTGCACCTACTGCATCGTGCCCTACCTGCGAGGGCCCGAGATAAGCCGCCGGCCTGACCGCATCGTTGAAGAAACGCGTCGTCTCGTGCAGGCAGGACGAAGCGAAATAACGCTGCTCGGTCAGACCGTCAACAGCTATCGCTGGCAGGCGGGGGAGCTGTCCGTGCGGTTCAGCGACCTGCTGGCGAAACTGTCGGCCATACCGGGCCTTCGTCGCTTGCGGTTCGTCACCAGCCATCCTGTAGACTTCGGTGACGACATCTTCCACGCGATGGCCGACCTGCAAAACGTCTGCCCGTACCTTCACTGTCCCGCCCAGAGCGGCTCTGACGCCGTCCTCAAGCGCATGGGTAGGCGATACACGCGGGCGGACTACGACGGCCTGATCGACCGCGCCAGCGAAATTGTGCCGGACGTGTCGATCGCCGGGGACTTCATAGTGGGCTTCCCCGGCGAAACGGAGGCCGACCACCAGGCCTCCATCGACCTCATTCGCCGAACGCGCTACAAGAACTCATTCATCTTTAAGTACTCGCCCCGGCCCGGCACGGCCGCCGCTGAGCGATTTATCGACGACGTGGACGACGCGACGAAGAAGAGCCGCAATAACGAACTGCTGGCTGTGCAAAACGAGATCAGTCTGGTCAATCATCGACGAATGATCGGGTCGACCGTGGAAGTACTGGTCGAGGGCCCCAGCCCTCGCGCCGACCGCCAGCCCGACGCCCCCCCGCCAGGGCAAACGCAACTTATCGGCCGAACCGTCGGAGACCACATCGTCGTATTCAACGCCCCCGATGGCCTGACCGGGCAGTACGTCGACGTGACGATAACCGGCGCGACGGCCTTGACCCTGTTCGGCCGACACGCCGAAAACCAGTAGGCCAATCCGTCGGCATCAGCCTCCCAGAAGCATCCTGATCGGATCGGCTGTAATCGTCGGGGCTACTCGTTCTACGATCCGACCCACCGGCACGAAGATGAGCCAGGCAGAGCTGATGCCCGTCACGATGTCGTAAGGAATACTCATTCTCGGCCAGCGCCAAAGCCTGATCTTCAGCCACCACCCGCCCTGCCGCGGGTCGGCGATCGGTGTCCGCCCAGCCAGCACCGCCCGGGTGTGCATCACCCGCCGCAGCACTGTCAGTAAGGGGAGCGTAGCCTGCTGCACCAACAAGGCGGGTATATTGTGGGCAAAGGTCGCGATAAGAATGGCGGCCGATCGTTCGCCTCTTTGCCAGTATCCAACCTTACACGATTCGATAAGATCCTCAGCCCTGGCGCGGGTGTAGGAGATCATAAACGAGTTGAAGAATGCTACCATGCACAGCAGCACGGCTGTGACGTTTGCCTGCGGGCCAGAGGCGTAGAAAACGGCGATGCCCGCGTAGACGACGAAGTCGCTGTAGCGATCCAGAGTGCTGTCCAGGAAAGCGCCGAACTTTGTGCCCTTCCCGCCAATGCGGGCGACGGCACCGTCAAGCATGTCGCACGCCGACGCCAGCACAAGAAACGCCCCGGCCAGCAGCAGATATGCCCCGGACTCGGCACTGGGAGAAAGGCTCCAAGCGAAGTTGTTACCGCCCCCCATGGCGTAGCATACCCCGGCAGCGCCGGTTACCAACATGCCCACCATCGTCAGCATGTTTGGGGTGATGCCGATGCGGGCAAGCCCGCCTGCAATGAAGTCGCGTGCGATGGAAAAGCCGGTTCCTATCCCGCGACCGATCATTGCCCAGAAGCTCCCTCACGTCCAAGAGATTCTCACTCGCCCGCCTGGGCTACCTCGCCCCGGACCGGCTGGCGGCTTTCGTCCTCTTCTTGGCGCCGCCGGCTGCTTCGGATTGCCACTGGCCGTTGATCCCTGCGGTGGTCGTCACTTGGCCCGGCTTGGCGTTGGCGGCGATGAAGGACTCGACCATTTCACGGGCTTTATCGTCGGTGAACTGGATCGGCGGATGCTTCATTGTGTACGCGCTGACCCCGTCAATCGGCCCGGCCAGACCCGCCTCACGGGCCAGCTTGCAGCAGCGGATCGCATCGATGACGACTCCACCGGAGTTCGGTGAGTCTTCCACGCTAAGTCTAAGCTCTATGTTCAGCGGCACGCCGCCAAAGCCTCGCGCCTCGATGCGACAGAAGCATACCTTGTTGTCCTTCTGGAACGCCACAAAGTCGCTGGGACCGATATGCACCTGACTGGGAGGCAGGGGCACGTCCAACTGCGACTGCACAGCCTCGGTCTTGGAAATCCGTTTCGACCCCAGCCGATTATGGTTGAGCATGTTCAAAAAGTCTGTATTGCCGCCTGTGTTGAGCTGGTATGTGGCGTCGATCTTCGCGCCGCGCTCATTGGTCAGCCTGACCAGAGTGCGATGAACGATCGTTGCACCCACCTGCGCCTTGACATCGTCGCCAATGCATGGGATGCCGGCTTTCGCGAATCGCTGCGCCCAGCTCGGCTCAGAAACAATGAATACGGGAATACAGTTGATCAAGCTTACGCCCGCCTTTAGACAACACTCGGCATAGAACTCCGTCGCCTTCTGCGAGCCCACAGGTAGGTAGTTGATGAGTATTTCCGCCTTCTTGTCCCGCAAAATCTCGATAACCTGCTCTTTGGTTATCTCGGGCGCATCGGATACGACAAACCGAACGTCCTCAGGGTAATTCGACATATGTTCAGCCACGCCGTCCAAGACACGGCCCATCTGCACGACGACGTCGTCGTAACGGAAATCGTCGAAGAATACCTTCGTGTTGTTGGGCTTGGCGAACATTGCATCATGTAACTGACGCCCGACCTTGCGGCTATCGATGTCGAAGGCGGCCACAACCTGCACGTCGTACGGCGTGTAGCCCGCCAGCACCGGGTGCATCAGGCCGACGCCCGCCTCTTCGCAGTTGCGACTGAAGCGGTCCGAGTAATAGTGTATGCCCTGAATCAGAGATGATGCGCAGTTACCCACGCCAACAATGGCGACCCTTATCGCGTTGTTGTTCATTGAACTCCGTCCTTCTTTTTTTGCGGCCCCTTCATGAGTCCAAGGAGCGAAGAAACTGCGAACGTGTCAATTGTATTGCTCGTATCTTCTGTCGTCAACAAACCTATCGCAATAAAGGCAGAATATACAGCACACCCAAACTGCTCATTCTGGGGCGCACAGTAACCGACCGATAGCATTATTGCAATGGGCTTGTAACCAGCGCCATTATCGTGCAAACTGCCCAATCTTCGGCAACTGACCACTTGGGTAAGAACAATGAGTCGCAAGAAAATCTTTGTGCATATCTTTTCCTGGGCGTTTATGGCCCTGTTGGCCGGTGTGGCGGCCCTTTATCTGCTGCTGACCTGGAAGCCCAGCAGTTACCGCCCCCCGCATCTTGACCAGGCTCAGAAAGAAATTGCCACACAGCAATTTTTCGCCCACGTCGCCGAAATGGACACCCCCAATGATACTGATGATCCATATTCATGGGAATTATCGGAACAATCAGCCAATGAATACCTTGCCGCGATGGACGAAATTGCTTTTCAGCGCCCAAATGCCCGAAACCGTCCCAGGCTTCGGGGCGACGTGCAGGCGGCAATGGACAGAGCCGGCTTGGCCCAGCCGGTCGCACGGTTCAACGACGGACGAATGACCATTATGGTGCGCTCCACCGAGTACGCAGCAATCGTTTCGGCCGATCTCAGCTTCACATTCGTAAACGAGGACAAGGTGCTTGTGAATCTGGATGGCGCTCGTGTTGGCCTGCTCCCCGTGCCGCGGTTCGCAGTGAGGGATGGCCTTAAGCGATTCAAGGCCGTCCTCCAAAGCCGCCTGGAGAGAATGCAGAGCCCCGCAACTGACGACAGCTCCGGCGGAATTCCTCTCGTAAATCTTGCCGAGGTATTCGCCACGATCATCGCCGCCATCGACTCCGAACCGCTCCCCACCAGGATCAAGATCCTCCACTGCCAGGTGCAGGAGATCACAATCCAGGACGGTTTGTTGCGGCTGATGGTAAGGCCCCTGCGCGAGGACGATTACGACTAGTCCAACTGGCGAGTTAGTCGCCACTGGTCGTCGCCGGGACCCGATTGTCGCAGTTCGAACCGCCCCCCGACCGATGTTCCTTCGAGCCGAATGATCCAGCAGTCGTCCTGCCGGTAAATCACCTGATAGTTTCCCTCCCCTGTTCGTCTTACATGCCCCCGGCCGCCGGTGACCGGCCCCTCGTAAGTCAGATATTCGGTCCGGTGATCGATCAGCCGTAACGCCGGGATACATTCGCCCACAGCAAGTGCCGCAGGATTTGTCTCCGTTCTCCACGTCGCCAGCAACTGCCCGCAACAGAGCATCAGGTCGTAGTGATCGTCAGCGTAACCTGTGTGAAGCAGTATGACAAACCGCTCAGCCACACGCGCATTCTACCGCGTGAATCAGCAGAATCACAGCGCGACCTGGTCTAGTCAGCTGCCCTCATCACCTTGCTGCGAGTCCGAGGGCAGCTCCGGCTGCGACGCCGCCCCAGCATCAAGACAGGCCTCGATTCGCCCGTATCCAAGCCCAGCCAGCAGCAACGTCAACAGAGCCGCTATGCGGACGGCTGCTTCGTTCAGCGATGAGGCGTGCTCCGGCCAGAATAGCGCCGCCGTCGCAGCAGCCTGCACCGCCACGGCGGTCAGGAACTTTCGCGACGAAATCCTCTGCAGGAATGAACGCATCATGTCTCCTTGAATGTCAAAGGCAGCTCCGGTCAGACCGCGAGAATACTCGACACGATCGGCCAGGCAAGCTCCGTAAGGCGATCCAGCAGTTCCGCCTCGGCTGATGCGCTGTGATAGGCTTCCACAGCCTGCTTGAAGGCCTGGGATGTCCGCAACGACTCAGCCGCCTGCTGCGTGAGTGTTATGCGGTCGATGACCGCCGCCAACGATGGATGTTCGGTGGACCACGCATCGTAAGCCTGCTGCACGGCGCGAACCACGAGTTGTTGAATGTATTCACCTTCCATCTGTAGTCTCCTTGCGTGCGTTGGCTAGTAATTGGCGAATCCGCTGCCAAAGCAACGAACGTTGAATTATCAGCTCCCCCGCCATCTCCAGCGCCTCATCGCAGGCCTGAAGGTTGTCCTCGTTTATGAGGTGTGCCGCCTGCGCCATATTCATCTCCTCGGCCAGGGCGTCCCGCGCCGCGGCGTAGCCTTGCCGCGCGGAGATTACCCATTCAGACGACAGCGCCACAGGCTCACCGTCCGCCTTTGTTATCCCGCCGGCCTCGACTAGCCGCACATCCGCATCGAACGCGGCGTCCAGGGCCGCAAGCTTGGCTTCGTTGTCGCTCATCAGTTGCTCGTGTTGACGTGCCTGGACCTCCTTGGCGCCCGTCAGCCCCTCGCGAGCGACGGCGATGAGATCTAAAGCGGCCTGTGGCCCGCTACAGCCCGCTAAAAGGGCCACAATAAAGGTTAATCCAACCAGACGTGCTCTAACGTGTGTGTTCATATTTCACCTCCCGTGTAAGATCTTTGAGTGTGTCGATCATCACCCGCTGCGATTCATTGAACCGGGTCAGTGCAGCGGTGTTCTGCTCCACAACCTTCGTGAGCTTATCCAGGCGCTCCTCGTCGCGGAGAATGCGCTTATGACAGTCGTTTATCTGCTGTTCATACGCCCGACTTTGGCGGCGCTCCCATAGCCACATCATGCCCATCAGACCGGCGGCGCCGAAACTCGTCAGGTCGCCTACCATCGCCAGAATGCTCATCTCGTTGCCGTCAAACATCGATCTGCGCCCCCGCCCGGCCTACGCTGTCGCCCCGCACGCTAGAGGTACTCCTCTTCGACTGGATGGTCGAAGGCATATCGGATCGTCGGCGGATTACTGTCCGTGACAAGAGCTGTCACTATGACTATGGTGTCAGCTAGAACTCCGTCGGTCTCCTCGATATTCAGCTCGGCAACGTTGCAGGCGTTGATGTCAGAAGCGCCTGTCTTGTCTTCAAATGTGTTCTCACCCACAGGAGTTTGCGGCCGAACGCGGTACAGACCGTCCCCGAACGTGTACAAAATCCTGGCGGCGAAGACCTGCCTCGCCTCCGCCTGCACGAGCACGACCCATTCACCCTCCACGTCAATCGCTACGGCGTTCGTGCCGATCGGAAGCTGCCCGTCTTCGTCAGCCGGCTCAGCCAGATTGACAACCGTGATGTCCGCCGCCCCGGCCGATTGTGTCTCACCGTCCTCATTGAACTCCACGGGTTCAGCCGTATACCGATTGCTTGCACCTGCCTCTTTGATGCAAACCATCTGCACGCCCGTGGCCTGACCCAATTGCGCGAGGCGATGAAGCGAGTCGCGAAAAGTCCTGTTCGGGATCATGTGCTTATCCGCTCACTTCCAGGTAGGTGGTCTGGTCCGGCCCGAAGTCATGCGTCACCGACCGCACGCACGCCGTCGTCCCAGGCGCCGACGAAAGCTCCAAAGAACGCCCATCCACGCGTTCGATCACGTCGCCAACATGGCAGGATGTGTCGATCCACCCCAGCTCCAGCCTCGCCTCCGTTGCCGACGTCAGCAATTCGCAGCGCCGCCACGCCAGCGACCAAAGCATTTGCGTATCATCTCGCTCGGCCGGCCTGCCGGTCCCCTCCTGACCGATCAGTACGCTCCCGTGATGCACCTTCCGCCACGCAGCCTGCGAGGAATAATCCTCCACATCCAGCGGCAGGCCGAAGTCCCCAGGAACCTCAACCGACAGGCGCGCATCCGACGTGACCGTCGCCGTCACGCGGACCTCCGCATCTCCATCTACCGCTGCCTGGAAATAGTCCGCCGGCAGCCCTTCCCCACCGAGGTAGATCGCACATTCGTCGTCGTAAACCCACGCCGGGCCCGTCCACCTGTGCCACTCCCCCGAAACATCCTTCACCTCTATTACCACCCCCAGGCTCGCGCCGAATACGTCCGTCGTCAGGCAGGGCTCGAACTTGCGGGCTATGTCCAGGCGGAAGTCCTCCGAGTTGATGACTGAGAACCGATACTGCTCCAGTTCCCACGGGCTTCCGCAGTACAGACCGTGCTCGTTCAGAACCCACTTGCGGTACACGTCGGCGACTTTTGGCCAGTGCTCGGCCTTACTCCGCACGAAGTCCCTCCAGCGCGGCGTCTCGAGCGATTTGTCCCAGCCGGGCGACAGCTTAAAAGTCGATTCATACTGCTTGTACCCACCCATCGCCAGCACTCCGGGCCTGGCCGGGCGCGGCTTGATGACAACCTGCCCCTTCCACAGGTTGCTCTCCGCCAGTGACAGAATTGATCCCCTCTGTTGAAGGCGGATACTCCTCCTGCGCCCTTGCCAGCCCGGCCGATAAAACACCAAGCCAACGCCGCCGCGCGCAGCACGAACGTCCAGGCCTGCCCGCTTGGCTATCATAGACAGCGCCTCCCCGGTCGACTTGCCCGTCACGTCGACATCACCGACATCTATGTCCCCAGCCAACTGCTGCAGTTCAGGCAGCGTCGGCGCGTAAATGTCGCCGCTACCGCCCGTGGCCAGCACGTACGACAGCGCATCGGCCACGGTCCACCGACGCCCGTTGCCGTCCTGCGTGTCGAATACCGGGGTCGCCAGCCCGCCGACTGAGACCGTCGCTCTGCACGCCAAAGACTGGGAATTCGCGTTAAAATGCACGCTCCCCGGATCGATTTGAACCGGCACACCACCGTTTATCTGCCATCGGCTGCCGATAGGCCTCTCCATCATCGCCGCGAGAATATGACGTACCTCGGCGGTGAGTTGCTCCCCGTTCGGGCCAAGTTTGACGCCGTGCCTGTAGACCACGCCAATGAACTCGTCGCTGCCGACCCCCAACGGGCAGCGAACGCGAACTTCAGATCCAATCGCTGGCAACAGGTCGGCGCTCTCAGCCAGGGATGCCTGCACTCCCGAGCGATGCCAAACGATCTCGACCATCCCGAACGCCGGGGCAGGGAGCACCCGCCAGGTCTGCACCTTCAAATCTCGCCGCCGGATGCCGCCAACATAGACCCTTGCCGGCCTGGCACGAATGACCGCGCGGGCCGAAGGACGTTGGTTGAATATCAGCACCTCCATCATTGGTCCTTACAGTTGCTGTGGGGGGATTGGAGCCTCGGCCGATGAGATTGTCACCGGCGGCGCCAATGGCCCCACTTGCGATCCGCTGCGAGCCCGTACCGAGAACGCTGCCGGCAAGGTCGGCTCATCGAGAATCGCTTCATAATCCCCCGCATCTCGGTCCGCTACATCAATCACCGAAAGCGGGGATGACAGGTTAAACTCACCCGTGCCTTCGTCAGAGAACACCTCGAACTGCAACGGCACAGCCCAACCGGGCATGGTCGCGTGCGAAAAGCCTATTACGACCGAGCCATCAGATAGTTTCTCGGCAGTCAACTCCCGCACCGCCGCCAGGGGAGGTGATTGCAAATCGCCTGAGGCGTCGGTTGCCGCTCGGGCCAGACGATCGGTATTTGTCTCCTCCACGCCCGCAGCGCTCGTCGCCCGCACGGTGAGCCACCGCGTCCCGCCTGCGGCCAGTCCGAGCCCTTGGATTTCAGCCGACGCCGTCCCCGCCCGCACACTCTCCAGCGGCGAATCGTAGTCGACCAGCGCCGGCGTTTGCCCGCTGTAGACCTTGTAAAGCCCGTCGGAGATTTCCACCGCCCCCCGGAACTGCGCGCCCTGGCTGGGCCGCTCGACGCCCAGCCCGTCGGTCTCGATTCCATCGGCGTACAGGTTCACTCCGTTGGCCGGGTCGAGCACCGGCGCGGGCGTCCCGCCGCGCTTGGGGGCGAGTGGCGTGCCGTCGTCTGTTATGTCCTCCCAGATCAGGTTGATGCTCTTGTTCGTCAGCGAATTAGACCCGACCGCCGTTGCATCGGATGTAACATTGTGGCTTGAGCCCGTCCAGTTCACCGTCCCGTCTCCGGGCAGGTCGTCGAAACAGCTGCCCCCCTGGTTGCCATCATGGGCGACTACATTGTTCCGAGCGGTGATATCCACCTGGCCTGTTGAAATGTTGGCTGCATAGATTCCCGCACCGAGAGCACCGGCACAGTTGGCAATGCTATTGTTATACGCCTCAATGCTTATCGACGAGCTGGGGTCATACGTTAGTATAAAAATCCCGTCGGTGTCTCGCGTCGAATCCTTGTTGATGATTAGGTTATTCCTGGCAATCAGGACGTGTCCAGATGTAAGTGCCTGGGGCGCGATGGCATCCCCTTCGCCCACCGTGCTGTTCAGCGTAAAGATGCAACGCTCAATAGTATGCAAGCCGGCGGCGCCCGAAAAACTTGAGAGGATTCCATGCAAGGCAGATGCCTTGATCGAAAACCGCAACCCGGAAAAGCACATGAATCTCGCCACCGCCTTTATAGCGACCCCCGACGGGCCGGCGGTGCTGACGACAACCGCCGCCCCCTGGAGTTCGTCGTCCTGAGACCCGTCCTGCTCGCTCCCGTCAGCAGCGTATATGCAGCACGGATGATCCGCATCATAGTTCGGGTCCGAATACCATGTAGGCGGCGGGGGGACTCCCATAGTCAAGGACCCAAGGCCGGCCGAGTTGCCGTGATAGCACTCTGCGTGCTGGATCACCGATTCCGACTTCGTGTCGTTCCACCAGCCCTGCAGCGTCGTGTACGCCTGGCCGCCGTCGGGATCAACCCGCGAGATATTTCCGTAGTCCGGGCCTTGCAATCTATATCTCCATGTCCGCCGCCTGCACGAGCGCCCCCCGCCGCACGTCGGCGGCGCGGACCTGGACGGTGCTTTGGCGGACTATCACTGGACAATTCGTCACCGGGTCTATGGCGTACTCGGCAAATGGATTGGCAATAACCCCGGAGGCCGCCAGGCGCGCCGCAAGCTCGGCTCCCTCGCCGGTCATCTGGATTACGCACAGGTTCGGGCCGTCCATCTCTCGCCGGCCCCATACACTCCCCGCCGGCTTGGCCACTATCGGCAGGCGCGTATGTCTGTTGATCAGAAGGTCTATCATCCTCTGTCCTTTACGCGTCCTCGACAACGTAGCGCAGTACGATCGAAAACGCCGGCAGGTCCGCCGTCGTCCCGCATGTGACCGTAAGTGTGACGTGTTCAGTAGCGGCAAGGGTCTTGTGTGTCTCTGACAGTGTCCCCAGGTCCGCATAATCATTCGTCGGCGGCTGCGTGCCGGTGTTGTAGGTCTTGCTGACAATCGTATTCGCCGCGTCGTCTTTCAGGGCGATCACGGCCGTGTTGGAATCGTCCACGCCGGCCGGCGCCCCTTTGGTCAGTATCCCCGCCGATATCAGCATCGCCCCCCTCGGCGAGACAAAGACAGGCCGGGCCGAAATATCGCCGCCAGCCGCCAGGTCCTCCACCTCGACCAGCACCAGATTCTCTGCCTGGGCATCGTTCAGCTTGGCGCCCGTGACCGCATCGTCCTCGAGCCAGCTCGTGCCAATAGAGTGAACGTGCAGGTTGTCGGCATTACTGCCGTCGGTCAGCGTGTTAAGTTCGCTCGGTGTTGCCGCAGACAGGACCCGCATCATGGCCCGGCCGCGGAAGTCGGTGATGTCCACGAAGTCGTATTCATCGTCGACCTGGGCCTGTGATGCCGAGCCCACGTCTATCGTCGCCAGCGGCAAGTGCGGCGTCACCGATGGGTCCGGAAAACCGGTTGTGTTCTTTGTCAGAACGCCACCGGCTGTCAGATATATGTAATTCGTCGCGTCGTTGGTAAGCGACTCACCGGCCGTCGCGGGGAAACTCACTGGCGTGTCGCCGACAATCAGCTCCCCGGCCCGCACACCGAACGTGTTGGCGCCATCCTTGTACACTCGCAGGTCGCCTGCGCGACGCGCGACATCAAGAAGGCGGTACAGCATCTTGTAGAAACTCGTGTAGTAGGGACTTTCGGCGATCGGAAGGTAGAGAACTTCCTGTTCGCTTTCGCTGCTGCCGGATAGGGCATTGAGCGTCACGTCACTTGGGTATTGCTCGGCCATGTTCAGTCGCTTTCAATCTCTAGGGTGAGGGTATCGGTTGTTTTCTCGTAGTCGGTAACGCCCAGGCCTTTGATCGCATCTGGTGGAGGGGCTGCCGCCACTGAGACTGCGTCAGCATCGGCGTATTGCCCGTCAGCCGCGAGGGTGCGCAGCACGATCTGGTGAGTTCCTTCTTCCGGCAGGAGCGCCTCGATGGTGATCTTGTCCACGCCCACACCGAAAGGTCCCACGCCGAACACACCCATGCCCAACCCCGGTGCCCGGTAGCCGTCGTATCCGAAACCGCCCAGCCCGAACACATCCTCCCCGAAGGCCCAGCGCGGAGCCCATTGCGGCCAGATCTCCCGTGATGCAAGCAGTTGCGACACCCCCTGCCCAGTTGCCCCGTCGCCCATGACGGCAAGGCTGTCGCCCGGCCGATGTCCTATGTCGCGCAGCGCTGTGGCTGTATACCGCCATGACGGTGTGCCCACACCGGCAGGCAGCAGCTCACTCATGTCCACCGTGCGCGAAGACGGCTCAACCGCGGCGACCACTACTTCCAGCGGGCTCAGTTCACTGTCGATGGCGAAGTGCCGCTGGGTGGGAGTGTCCGTCCAGTCCGCCAAGCTGCCGTTGACGTACAGTTGATGACACAGACCCTCGTTGAGCGAATGGAATGTAATCTGCCATCCGCCGGCCCCGCCAAGCGGCGTGGCCTGCAACCGGTCGATGTTGTCGGTGGTTAAGCTTGCGGTCATGGCAGTTGGCGATAGCGAGCGGCGTACTCGCACCAGAATCCCCTGCCCCGTTTGATGGGCGTCGTCGTTTCGAACTCTTCAAGAATCACCGATGCGTACATCCGCCCGTGATCGTCGATCAGCACGTGCGGCTCACCGTCCTGATACGCTTCGATGGCCTCCGTAAGTCCGGCAACGGCTGCCGCTGAAACGCCTTCAAGGCGGCCGCTTTGTTGAATTGCCCGGCTGCGAAGGCCCAGGTCCAGCACCAGTTCACCGTCTATGCCGGCAAAACCACGCCGCTGCAGTTGGCGCTCCCACGCACACGGACGAATCGAGTTAGGTCCCGAGCCAAACAGGTCCTCGCCGCCGAATGTGCTCATGTCTCATCCTCCGCACTGAACGGATCGCTGTCCCCGGCGGTCGCTTCGGCAACGAATCGCAGCGTCGCCATTGCCATCGCCGACTGGTCGTAGTCCAGCTCAACAGCCGTCAGCACCGCCCCGGTGAGCGCTATGACTCGCCCGGCTTGGTCGTTCTCGGTCGGGCCGCTGGTCAGTGTGAGAGTTCCTTGCTCGCCGGGAGAAAGTGAGTCGGCGGCCGCCATGTCGCGCGTCCGAACTTCCGTCAGAATCGTCACCGGTGTGATTTGCACACTTATCGCGAAAACATCGTTGTCGCCCGCTCCCGCAACAGGCTCCACCTTGCGCGTAATCCGCACCGACAGCGGCAACGACAGCGAAACAGCCCCGAATCCGACTGACTGGATAGATGTGTACCTCGCCATCACGCCCCATCCTCTGCGACGTAGTGGTTGCGGACCCCGAAGGACATTTCCACCTCCGGCCGACGGATCCCTGTGGTCACGTCGCAGCGACCGACTTCCGTAGCCCTGCCGATAGGAAGCGCCTGGCACAGGCCGCCTCGGTTCGGATCGTTCGTCAGCGCCGCTGCGGCCGCCGCGCAAAGGTCATTGGCGCGTGTAATGGCAGCAGCAGGATCCTGCGAACGTGTGTGAACCACCACTCGAGCACGCTGACGGACCCATCGCTCATTGGAGTTGTCGTCGGGCGGGTATTCCTCGGTGCTTTCGTGCAGCACGTTCGCCCTCGGCACGGCAGTTTCCGAACCGTCCGCTCCTATGGTCACGAGGGCGAACTCCCCCGTCGCTCGCAGGGCGTCTGCCAGATCCTTGAGGATGTCCGACGCAGTGGACGACATCGTCTAGAGTCTCCTGAGGATGATGTTGCCGAGTGTGCGGGTCTGCTCGGCCGTGCCGTCGCTGTCGGAGTCCACGACAAGACGAAGCTGCAGCTGCTGCCGGTCGAACTGTTGACGGTAGTGCTCCGCCTTGACCCAGTTGGCGTCCCGATCCGTCGCATTGTCGGCGCGAGACACGAACACTGATGACAGGCTCCCGCTGACGGCCGTCGTGCGCAGTTGTTGAGAGTCGGCATATTCGGCCTTGGAAATGCCGGTCGCCTCCTCTACTTGCCGGAGCTTCTCTGCCAGTGTCTCCGACACCGTACCGATCTGGGCGGCGAATGTGCGAACGTAGAACCCCAAGCTGCTGCCCGACGGCGGCGGGATCGGGGCATCTTCAACATCGCCCCGCAGGACCGATACCGTAAGCGCAGTCGCCGAATCCACGGTAACGATCTCCACGGCCGACCCCTCGGCTGGGTTGTCCGTATACGTGCACAGAACCATGCCGGCATCCACGCCCGCCGACTCAAAGTCGCTCGATGTCGACGTGAACGTCGTGCCGCTCAACACCCCGTCCGAACCGCCAATGAGCTGCTGGCCTACGTTGCCCCCGCCGATGAAGATCACCGGCTCGATGCTCAGAAGGTCTCTGTCCTCGCAAAACATTCTCATGTGCATATTCTCCACGGCGTCCTGCGCCGGGTCCGCCCCGCAGGAGTCTGTCTTGCGGGCCGGGCCCGGCGCCCCGCCGAAACGGGGCGCCGTCGGAAGGAGGAGCGACCACTCGCCCCACGGTGGATACCTGCTACGCAGAAGTGTCCAGGCCGATTATCATTGCGTGGGCGTTCTCGTTGCGAACCTCAACGGTGTACTCCCCTATGAGCTCGCCGGCTTCGTAGTCCCCCGCAGACGCCAGCGGCTTGTAGTGGAAGCTTCGCCCTGCCAGCGGAAGCACGTCAATCCGCGAGCTGTCCAGCAGCAACACGGTGTCGGCCGGAACGCTGCGGCATAGCAGCACGCGACAGACGCCGAAGTCGCTCTCGTAAACGCTCACCAGGTTGCGGAACGCGATATCCTGTGAGTCATAAGAACGGCTGGACGTCACGAACGAGTTGATCTGCCTCTTCTGGAAGCCGTTGACGACGATCGTGTCGATCTTGCTGGACGCGCCTTCCCATGCCAGACGCAGCGCCAGGTTGAGCTGCGCTTCGGTCAGCGCGGTATCGCTTGGAAAACCGTCCACGTTCGGCTCGAAGATGTTGCTCGACAACGTCGGGATGATCCCCTTCATCGTTCGCCGGACGCTGGCCGAACCTTCAGGGTTTGTCCCCGCTGATGTGCCGTTGATGACGGTGCTCTCCAGGTCCCGCAGAAGCTCGCGGAGCCGCTCCTGCTTCTGGTAGTCCAGCTCGTCGGACAGCGACAGCTTCCGTACCGCCAGGTCCGAGCCGCTCACACGCAGCGACGCCGTGAATATCTGCGTGTAGTTGCCTACCCGCGTGCGGTTGGTGAACTGCACTGTCGGCGCATCGTCGCCTTCGAGGGCGGCGTTGCCCAGAATGTACAGCACCTGGTTATCGGCCAGATTCTCCGGTGTCGTGCCGCCGTATCCGCGGGTGACCGTCACCGTGCCTCCGCTGGTGTCCACGTCTGTCACCAACATCAACTCGCCGCTGCCGTCAGCCTTGATCTGATCCCCCACGTTGAACCGGCCGGCGTTGTCTACGCCGAAGGTCGTGTCTGCCGCCGGGTCCGTCCACGTGTCATCATCGATCGCGTCTTTGTTGGGCAGAAGCTCGTCTTCCAGCCATTCGTGGTAAGTGCTCTGGGCCGACCGCGCAGGGTCGCCCAGGTGATCCAGTAGCGGCGTTTCGTACGGCGAAACGATGCTGACCACATCCGCTACGTCCTCTGCTATTTCCGGAAGTGTCGTTCCGGCTGAATATGTTGCTTTGCCTGTGAATGCCATGGATTGCTCCTCAGGTTCTTATAGGTAACCGAAACTGCTCTGACGCCGCAGCCGCAGGTACTCAGCTACATCGCGACGATCTCCGGATTCAATCGCCCGCTCCGCTGCCTCGGCCAAAGCACCGAACCCGCCGGGGTCCGAGGGCCTCACCGAGGCGCTTACTCCAGGCAGCGAAGCCGAGCTCCGGCCCAACAGGAACGGCTTGTCTACCAGCAACTCCTCGACCGCCCCTGCCAGGGCCTCATTGTCCAGCTCCTGTGTGAGATCAACGCGCTTGGATAGCAGCAGCATGGCCGTCTCTAGGTCCGTCACCGCTGTCGCCATCAGACGCTCAGCCGCCATGCGGTTCTCCGTTTCGACTAGCCTGCTTGCCACTTCGTCCCGCTGAGCTTCCGCCTCGGCGAGTTGCTCGCCTCGGGCGGTCAACTGAGACTGTATCTCTTCGAGCTGCTGCTCAACTTCCTGGATTCGGCCCTCGGCCTTCTGCGCGCGCCGACGATACTTGATCGACTCGGTCACAGGGACCAGCTGGCACTCACCCTTGTCGCCGTCTGCCTGGGCCTGAATCGTGTTATCTTGATTCTCCGCCATAGTCTTTTCCTTCAGTGATCACTTTGAACTGTTGTTGATGAGTGAGGTGTCGTACCCGAGTTCGGCCAAAATTCGCTCCGTCGGCACGCCGAGTTTCGCCTTTATTCGGGCGTTATTGAGCTGTGCCGACTCATCCAGCGGAACCGGGTCAGGCCAGTCGATCTCCACCTGTCGGTCGGCTGGAGATGTCTTCAACGTTCCGATGTGGTCCAGCCACTCCAACGCCAGCCAGACGATCTGCTTGACCCCCGCACCGAACGTCAGACGTTTCTTCGCCGTTCGGGCAAGCAGACCCGACAGGACAACCCGAAGCGCCGTCGCGCTGGTGAGATTCCCGATATTCCCCCGCACAAGCCCCGTTGCCAGCGGCGTTACGCCCGAAACTTTGTCCATCGCCTCGCGGACCTGCTCGATGTGCGCGTCCTCGCTGGGAGAGCCTGTGTCATTGCCGAACTCCTCGATGGAGGCGTCGAGATTATGCGTCGCCCACATCTGCCCCGGCCCGACCGGCCGCTCGAGAAAATCGTCGATCCCCTTGCCCAGATACATCTTGAACGATTGATACGTCACGCGGTTGGCGCGATCTGACAGCCGCGTATTCAGCTCGTCCTGAAGAGGCACAAGCTGCTCTACGTCACTCATGCCTCCATAGCTGCCGGGAACCGGGGTGTTCTGGATGTGCACTATGGGCAGCCGACCCAACGTGTTCGCCCCTTCCGCCATCAGGCGGCGGTCTTCGTATCTCTGCCACCACGTCGGACCAATTATCTCCACGACCTCAACCAACGCCGGAGAGCTGTTTGTACGCCCTCCCCGAGCCAGCCGCAGCCAAGGCCGTTTGCCTGTGGAAATGCGGGTCGACTGCCTGTAATACTTCTGCACCCAGTACCGCGTGCGGCGATAATCGTTCTCATCCAGCACGGGCAGGACACGGGGGGCCTCGACGGTCTCTAGTTGAAGATTCTCAGCCATCGCAATGGCTTTTGTCTGTATGGTACGCCGATCCGCCCCACCTTGTGTCCGCCCGTTGTCCGCAATTGTTTGCACGTCCTTCTGCCGATTGCTCTCCTCAGAATCCGGCCGGCCTGCCGACTGGGCGGTGGAGGACCCAGTGGCAGGCGCTGCCGTCGGGTGGGAAAGGCGGGGAAACCACCCGGCTGACTGATCGGCCGGAGTGCGAAGGGCAATGTCAACAAACCCGTAAACGGCCCCCAACAACGCCATCTCCTGAAAGAATGCGATCCCGC